>Ga0172371_10000144_pt1 | contig 98526 bp, 89 predicted proteins | sample Lak12m_FD_114543 | JGI IMG/M metagenome (GOLD analysis project Ga0172371, IMG submission 114543) | Freshwater microbial communities from Kabuno Bay, South-Kivu, Congo - kab_022012_12m | ecosystem: Environmental > Aquatic > Freshwater > Lake | place: Democratic Republic of the Congo: South-Kivu...
GCCCCGTTCTAAGGGGTTTTTGCCGGTTCGAATCCGGCTGGAGCTACAAGAGAGCCTAGAGATTCAATTTCTCTAAGCAAGTTTGCGTAGTCTAAGTTCATAAACGTGTCCACTAACTGACACACCAACCAAAAACCGCATCGCAGAGCGGTTTTTTATGCTATTCATTGACCGAATTTAATTTTGGGTGAATTCTACCAAGAAACCTTTTTTGAGGTTAGCACCAAACGAGAGGGGGTATTGATATGTACAAAGGATTCTACAGGGAACTACTGCATTTCTACTGTCGAAAGCTTCTGAGAAAATGGAGGACAATAATGGCGAAACTCTGTTGGGTTGGGCCGGAAGTACACATAGGTCACGCTTGTGCCATAACCGGATTCGAAATCCACTCGATCAAGGTAAAGAAGAGGAAGGGAGAGATTCGAGCCAAGGGTACTCTGACTGTGCGGGACTACGGAGAGCATGCTTGGGATTTCGCCCAGGATTGGAAGGCAAGTGCGGCCAACAACAAGTTCTTTTATCGCGTTTGGACCGTCGAGTATGATGGGAAGACTTTCGTAATGGAAAAAAAGGACTACTTCAACGCAAAGAAATATCTCTACGAAGGGTCTCCGGGCTATCTCGTTTCCTTGCCTGAGGAAAAATGGATCGTGGGCATGATTGAGGAATTTGTGGAAAAAGGAAGAGAAGCCCTGGAAGAAAAAGAGTACGCTGGTCCGATGGACGCTTATGCCGGGCCTTGCGTTTGTAAAGATTTTTCCCAAAATCAAATCACCTATGATCGTTGGCTTGAGCTTACCAACCAGGGCCGATTCCCGAATCACTGTTTCCGCTGCAGCTGCGGAAAACTCTGGCACTATTTAGACGTGGACAGAAAAAAGGGATGGAGCCAAGTTTCTGAAAAGGCCTTCGCCTTGCTTACGAAATACAATGGCAAGGTGATGAGGTCCATGCATATTCACGAAGGCATCGCCTGTCTCACAGACGAAGTTGGCGGCCATTGGGTTGCTTAGTCTCCGAAGAGTTTCGGATAGCAATAAAGTCCACCTGCTAATCACATTACTTAAACATAGCAGGCGGGCTTTTTCATTTGGGTACATAATACCCGAAATGTCAGGCTAACGATAATAAATATTTTATTTGTGCTAGACTTGTTTCAGGATTCGGGAATGCTTTTTCCCATTCAAATGTTCTAAAGCCGTTTACCCCCGCACACCAATTTCCAATTAAACATAGGGAGTCATTAGCTAAAATATTTTTACCATTGCTTTAATAAGCTAATTCCTTGGTAATAATATTTTAAAATTTTATCGTAATTCCAACTTTCCTGCTTGGCATAATTGTAAGCTCCAGTTGCACTCATCCCTACCATATGGTTGCCTGCCAATGTTTTCGCATTACTTTTTATCCCGAGTGGATCAGGCACAGATTTGCACCAAGGATAGTTATCGCTTCCCCAAACGTCCTTCCAATCTCGGGTATTGCCGTCGGTACTGGAACAATAGGGAGTGATAGCCACCCTATCGCCATACTTGGCAATAATTCCCGCCGTGTCTTTGGCGGCTGCCACAATATTGGGCTGGCTATCCTCACGGCCATAGCCTCCGTACACTTGACTACTACCGGTATCTGTCACGTGGAAACCTTCTTTCTCATAAGCAGTCCCGTTGAGCACTTTCCAATAGCCATACGTGCGATAAGCTACGCTCAGCGCTTTTAAATATTCTATCGGGGAGTTGTTATTTGCTTCCCCCATCCCCCAAACGTAATATTCCATCGGAAGTTCGTTGATCACCCATAGGTTTTTGGTAAAACTCGCAAAACGTATTTCTATACTCCCCCGATAACTTCCCACGTTAGTTACATAACATATTCCTTGTTCTTTATTGTCAGGTACTATAAAAATAGCGTTGTTTGTTGTTTTGTCCAAGCTTACCGAGACTACCCGATACTGCTTTGCGGAAAAGTCAAAAAATATTCTGATTTCGGTATTTTCCGGAATTTTTCCCAACAAAATCCCCCCCTCTTCCTGCACCTGGCTGGCACTGCTTACCTTGACCGTGATGGATTTTTCGGCTAAATCAGTCTTTTTGTAAGAAGCCACTCCCACCTTAACTTTTGGGTTAACAGAATAATTCTCCGTAACGGAAGGTTGACTTTGGCTACTTGTTGGAGCGCTGGAAGGGCTCGCCGAAGCTTTAACTAAGTTCCTTTTGTAAGCTTCTTTATAAAGAGCGGCACCGTATTTTTTGTTTTTGTCGGTATTGTAAAAAGCAAGTTTACCGTACTGAGCATACTTTTTTTTCTCTTTGTATTTCTGATAGCCATCAGAATATGATTTATACTTTGCATAATTGGCGTATTTTTTGGGATTGCTTTTGTAAAGGCGATAAAGATCGGCATATTTCTTATAGTTTTTGTAATTTTTTACTTCTTTATATTCCTTGTAAAGTTGGTATTTCTCGTATTTAAGAAAACGGTCATATCGACGGGCTAAAACCGAATCGTCCAAAGGTTGATAGGTGACAGCCGAAACAACCGGTAGAATAACGGCCATCATAAGTAGTAGCACCGTCAATGTTAATACTATTCTTTTTATCATCATATTGGTAGATGGTAAGTAGTGCAAGGCAGCTAGAAGGGATTATATTTTCCCAACTACTGATCACCGTTTACTGATTACTAATACTTGTATTTTTAGCATTTTTTTTAAATTCTTCCAAGAGTATTTTGGCTGATTTTTCCCAAGTGAACTGACGGGCTCGATTCAAGGCCCTGACCCTTAATTCTTCTTTCACTACTTGGTCAGTAAGAAACCGGTTCATCGCCTGAACCAGCTCATCTTCCCGCTCGGGATGAAAATAGTGGACAGTATCCTGAGCCACTTCTTTTATTGGTCCGATTTGTGAAGCAATAACGGGAGTGCCGCAAGCCATCGCTTCCAAAACCGTAAGACCGAAGCCTTCATACAATGAAGGAAAAACAAAAAAATCAGAACCATTATAAAGACAAGCCAGTTCTTCGTCGGTTAATTTGCCAACAAACTTTACTCTATCGCTAATACCCAAACTCACAGCAATCCCCTTCGCGTCCTCCAAAAGAGGATTGGTAACCGTAGGAACTTCCCCCCCTATTACCAATATCCTATCTTTAAGGTTGTTGGCGTAATGTTTTACTAATTTCGCGTACGCGGTAAGCAGAAGAGCTACGTTTTTTCTAGTTTCAAAGCCACCGATATAAAAAATATAAGGCACATCGATATTGTTTTTTTGAAGAACTTTTAATAAATTCCTGTCATTTTTTTCTAACGGTTTGAATTCCTCAGAAACTCCCGCTCCAATAACTTGAATTCTCTCTAAAGCCAAGTTGAGATGTTTATGAATTTCCTTGCGCGAAAATTCCGAAACGGTGAGAATCCTTTTGGCAATTTTGACCGCTTCAAATGTTTGCTGAGCATAAATTCGACGCCGAAAGTTATAAAGATAAGTGGTTGCCAAAACTTTCCAAATGACATCGTGAAGCAGCACGATATTGGGAACCGTTTTAAAACGGGTAGCCGAATTGTAGGGAGAAAAGAAGACGTCTAACTGATCTTTTTCGACTTCCCGAGCCAAGCTTATTCTCTCCCAAAATGTTTGTTTAACCAAATCTTCACGCCGATAAAAAGAAGAAGAAAGAATCCTTACCCTAAAATTGGATGGCAGACGAAAATCAATTCGATGGTCAACATATAAAAAATAAGTGTTTTCCTTATCTAATTTTACTAGTTCTTCCAACAAACTTTTAGTCACCCGTCCAATTCCAGTATCAATTTTACGCAAGAATAGACCGTTAATACCAATTTTAAGCATAAGCTGATGTTCGGTTAATATTTAGTAAAATTATAACATTGTTTTTTTTGATTCTCCTATCTTTAATTGGCTCACTTTGATTTTTTACTTTTTTTTATCTACACTGCTTAACGTAAACTTGCTAATTAGGAATCACTGGCTGTTTTATGAAAAACAAAAAAAATAACGGAAAAATAAATTTAAAATTCACAAAAAAAAGACTTTTTTTTCGCTGTCTATTTGTCTTTTTATTAATGTCTTGTTTGGTTTTCTCAGCGGCCGGCGCCAAACATAACAATAACGACAACGCTAAGGATGAAAATTCTAACGCTAACACGAACAGTAACGAAAACAATAATACCAATGCCAGCCCCAAGCCGGAATCTACTCCTTCGGAAGGACAAAACCAAGAGAGAATATCGGATTTAAACAAAACCCTCGAAGAAAAGAAAAAGAATATTTCCGAAATAGAGGCAAAGATTGACACTTACCAAAAGATGTTGGAAATCAAGCAAGCCGAGCAAAAGACGTTAGCCAGCCAAATTAACATCGCCGACAATCAAATAGAGCAAACAAAGGAAGAAATCAAAAAAGTTGAAAACGATATTGAGGTTTCCGACATCGAAATCCAGCAGCTAGAATTGAAAATTAACGAGCAAAGCGAGCAGTTGAAACAAAAACAGGCAACCCTTAGAGTACTGTTGAACGACTTGCATAGAAAAGACGAAAAAGGGCTTATTGAAGTTTTGCTTTCTTACTCGGGAATAGCTTCTTTTATTCAAGAAATTGCCTATACCGAACAGGCGAATGAAGGGGTTTTCAATAAATTGCAAGAAATAAATTCGATCCGCAAAGATCTTGAATCTAAGCAGCAAACCCAAAAAGATAAACACAACGAGCTGGAAACAAACCGCCAAAAAAAAATAGATAAAACATTTTCCTTGGAAGGAGAGCAAGGTTCGCGAGAAAAACTCCTGACGGACACCCAAGGGGAAGAAAGCCGTTACCAACAATTGTTGGAACGGGTTGAGGAAGAAAAGAAAAGCTTGCTCGGCGATATAGAGGAATTTACCGCCAGTAAATCAGGGGAATTGGGTTCAGTTATTTCCAGCCAACCCAAACCGACCTCGGGCTTAGCTTCGACAGACTGGTACTATTCGCAGAGAGATTCGCGTTGGGGAGGAAGCGATATCGGTTATTCGAATACCAAGATGAGTAAATACGGCTGCGCCGTGACTTGTGTCGCGATGGTTCTTAGCTATCAAGGGATAGCGATAACTCCGGGAATATTGGCGCGACAGCCAATTTTTTCAAACGATTTAATCGTTTGGCCAGATCAATGGCAATATGTTAAAAGAGTTGGAGGTTACTCCCACGGAAACATTGATTGGGACGTAGTCGACCAAGAAATAGCCAACCGCAACCCCGTGATAGTATTTGTTAGGGCTAACGGGCGGGGAGCCGGACACTATGTAGTAGTCCACCACAAAGACAATAACGGCAAATACGTAGTACACGATCCTTATTGGGGCACCAACATCTATCTCAATTCGACCAAAGAGAATATTTCAACACTTTACGGCAGCGGTACCTCGGTTGACCAAATGATCATCTACCACAACACAAAAAGAGATGGGAGCTCCAGTCCACCGCTAGATATCCCGGCCACCAAATTGAATTCAAATGTAAATAATAATGTTACTGTGGATAGTAATAAAAACACCAACTCAAATAAAAATAAGAATAAAAGTAAACAATAATTCGGTTAAGGTTTAAAATGTTGAAAAACGATTTCGCAATAATTGGCTTGGTCAGTAAGGGTGGCGGCGGAAAAGACGCTTGCTCGAAATATTTGGCGGAAAAATATGGCGGAAGAGAAATAGTTATGTCGAGTTTCATTAGCGATGCGCTTGATATGCTCCGTATTTATCCGGATAGGGTTTCCGTTTCATGGTTTATCCGAACGATTAGAAAACGTTTCGGCAAGGGCATCTTAGCTAGAGCAGTTATCGCCAAAATAGAAAAAAACAAGTTTTCCCTTTACATCATTAATGGCATCCGCATAATTAGAGAAGTTGAGCTATTACGGGAGAAGCTGGGTAAAAATTTTATTTTGGTCGATATCGCCTGTAGCGATAAGACTCGTTTTAGAAGGATCAAAATCCGCCAAAGAATTTCCGGCGCAAAAAAAGATAACGTAAAGGTGTCCCTAGAGAAATTTTTAAAATGGGAAAGACGAATTGGCAACGAAAAAGAAATACCGTTAATCGAAAAAAAAGCCGACTATACGATCGAGAATAACGGCACGAAAAAAGAATTATTCGAGAAACTAGATAAGTTTATTCTCAAAAAAATCCAAAATCTCAAACTTAAATGACAAAAAAATCTTAAATCCCAATAACAGAAAATTTAAGATTGATAAATTTATAATTCTACGTTTAATCCTTTAATTATCTCGATGGATATATTTCGTACCATTACAGCGGTCTCCGGACTTCGTCCTTCTTACGGCACATTGCTTATCGTAATATTTGTCATTCTCTCTCTCGCCAGCACTTTCAGACAAGGAAAAGGCGGGGCACTCCGCAATATTATTGGCATCTATATGGCAATCGCGGTAAATAATTTCCTGCCTTTTTTAAACTTGGAAATCGGAGGATTTAAAGTAGAAGATAACCCTTTAATAAAAGTTGCGATTTTTATTGTTATTTTTTTGTTAATCTCCTTTATGTTATCGCGATCCTCTCTAGAATTACTGAATTCCGGAAGAAGCACTTTCGTTAACACCCTTATCCTTTCGGCCTTGGCTTCCGGACTCTTGCTTAGCACCCTTTCCGTAATGCTTCCTCCGGACATTAGAAAAGAGCTTTCTGGCATTGCCCATTTATTATTCGTTAACGAAATAGCTAGATTCATTTGGGTCTTAGCCCCCATAATCTTTACGGTACTGATTGGATAGACGATTATAACCCAATGGCCATAACGAGTAAAACTCATAAATTTAATGAACAAAACAGAAAAAATCTATCTATCTATTATAGTAACCAGTTACCAAAACGCTGCCGTACTTGAACTTTGCTTAAAATCTGTCATCGAAGAAACGAAGAGATTTAAAAAAGAAGCCGGGATTAGCAGTGAAATAATTGTAGTTGACAGCAAGGCCGGAGAAAAAACCAGGGACGTAGTGAAAAAATTTATTCTAGAAAATAATTTTATAACCTATTGCCCCTTTTCCGAAAATGTCGGTTTCGCTAAACTAGTAAACAAAGGAATAAAAGAAGGTGAGGGAAAAATATTACTGATACTCAATTGCGATATAATCCTTACCAAAGGATCATTGAGAAAAATGTTCGAGTATACTGAAAACAATCCCCGCTTGGGGGTGCTGGGACCTAAGCTTCTGAATTTCGACGGATCGCCGCAACCCTCGGCTTTCCATTTTTACACTCCCCTTTTGATTCTTTATCGGAGAACTTTTTTGGGAAAAACTGCTTGGGGTAAAAAGAAATTAAAAGATTTTGTGATAAACACGGAATCTAAAACATTGGCAACCTCCATTGACGGTTGGTTAATGGGTTCGGCTTTGATGCTCAGAAAGGACAACGTGGAAAAAGTCGGTTTAATGGATGAAAGATATTTTATGTACTTTGAGGATGTCGACTGGTGCCGCCGTTTTCGAGAAAAGGGCCTTAAGGTAGTTTACTTTCCTAAAGCGGCTCTTTTTCATTACCATGGCAAACAAAGCGCCACCCGACATTTTTGGGATGCTTTATTTAATAAGATGACGGTAATCCATATCACCAGCGCTGTCAAATATTTTTGGAAGTTCCGAAAAAAAGAAGCAACACGATAACAGATGATTCGATAGACGAATAGCCAGTTAAAGCTTGATTTATTTCTTTAACTCATTGCTTCCCGCCGTGTAACTGTCAATTTCTTTTTGTTTCACCAACGCATACACTTTTTCCACAATTTCTTTTTCTACTTGCGGATTTTCTTTTAGGTACTTTTTACTGGCCTCGCCCCCTTGACCCAGTTTTTTGTCTCCCATGGAATACCAGGACCCTTGGAGTTTCACGATTCCCATCTTGGAAGCTACGTTAAGAATGTCGCCGCGGCGGGAAATTCCTTCATTGTACATTATGTCAAATTCTGCGGTACGGAAAGGCGGAGCAACCTTGTTCTTTACTATTTTAGCTTTCACTCGATTACCCACAACTTCTTCTCCTTTTTTAATTTGGGCCGCGCGTCGCACTTCAATTCGCACAGACGAATAAAACTTTAGCGCTTTTCCGCCGGGCGTGGTTTCCGGATTACCCATATACACCCCAATCTTCATCCTGATCTGGTTGATAAAAATAATGGTAGTATTTGACTTGGAGGTAAGAGCGGTAAGTTTTCTCAGCGCTTGGGACATTAATCTTGCTTGTAAGCCTATTTGGAAATCTCCGATATTTCCTTCGATTTCTGCTTGAGGCGTTAAGGCTGCTACCGAATCAACAACAATCAAGTCAACCCCGCCAGAAATTACTAGGGCTTCGACAATTCCTAAAGCTTGCTCACCGGTATCCGGTTGGGATATGAGAAGATTATCAATATCAACCCCGATCCTTCTTGCATACTCGGGATCTAAAGCGTGTTCTGCATCAATAAAAACTGCTACTCCCCCTTTTTTTTGGGTGTTGGCAACAATATGGAGAGCTACTGTCGTTTTACCACTAGATTCCGGACCGTATATTTCGATAATCCTTCCGCTCGGTACCCCACCCGTACCAAGGGCGATGTCAAGAGAAATAGAACCAGTAGGAATCGAGTCGACATCAACCCTGCGAGCTTCCCCTAGTTTCATTATCGACCCCTCGCCGTATTGTTTTTTAATTTCCTGGATAGTTTTGTCTACTTCTAACCGTCTCGATTTAGCTTTACTGGCGGATTTTACTTCCTCCGCATCGTTTTTTTTCATGGCAAAATAGTTAAGGTTAAGATATGCACTTTATAAACTTGTTCTTCGGAACCCGCAACTGAAATCTAAAATTTTTATGAAAAGAAAATAAAACGAAACTCAGAACAAATATAGATAATCAGCAAAGAACAATCGGCGAGTAGAAAAATGCAAATCCCCAAACTACCCGATTAGATGATTACAAAAATCTCGAAATTTATAATTATTAAGTAGGGTGGAATGGTCGTTTTTTGGAGCGAGGACTGTCGGGCCGCAGACCAAAAAACGGCCATTCCACCGAAAAAAGAATTTTGTAACCATCTATATCGGTTTACCATTAAGAGAGCGGATCTTCTCCTCCCGAGTTCCAAGGATGACAGCGCAAAATCCGGCGGGAAGCCAAATATCCGCCCTTTATTAGGCCGTATTTTTTAAATGCCTCAATGGCATACCGAGAACAAGTGGGATGAAAACGGCAAACCTTCCAGCCCAATTTCTTACCCCAAAAACTTTGCTCGGGAGAAAGAAACTGCTGGTAAATACGAATGATTATTATTGGCAGTATTATAACAATATGGCTAAATTTTTTTTTAGGCATAAAGATTAAAGTTTAAAATTTGGATTAAATCCAAATTTATAATTGTTTCGATTTTTTCCTTCTCCATTCTTTTATCTTTTGATGGTCTCCTGAAGACAATACTTTCGGTACTTTCCAGCCTTGAAATTCTCCCGGTCTTGTATACTGAGGATACTCAGTTGTTCCGGTTTCATAGGACTCTTCCACTAAAGACCTTTCGTTTCCTACGACCCCAGGCACCAGTCTAGTCACCGAATCAACAATTAAAGCCGCCCCCAACTCGCCGCCGCTTAGAATATACGGTCCGACGGATATTTCTTCGTCGGCGACATATTTTGCCACCCGCTCGTCCACTCCTTCGTAGCGCCCGCAAATCAAGATAATTTGCCGATACTTCCCGCTTAATGCGCGCGCTTTTTTTTGGTTATAAATTTCGCCCTTGGCACTCAATAAAACAATCCGGATGTCCTTACGTTTAAAAAGACTATCCTTAGTAATCTTTTCCACATTCCGATAAATCGGTTCTATTTTCATTACCATTCCCGCCCCTCCCCCGTAAGGAATATCGTCAGTCGTCCGGTGTTTATCTCTCGCATAATCACGTAAATCGTGCACCGCGAGCTCTATCCGCTTCTTATTAATCGCCCTCTTGATTTGTCCTTCGGCAAAATAAGAATCCAAAATTTGGGGAAAAATAGTTATAATATCAAATTTCATTACGCTAAATTATAATTTTATAGTATAAATTACTATAAAATTAAATATTTTTGTCTATTTTTTAGATATGTTTTCCTACGATCCATTGCTTCAAGTTTTTTATATGATCGGGATAGTGTTTAAATATACTTGGTGGATTATTATGCCAACAGGGCTTTATTTTGTTTTCAAACCTCTTTGGCAAGCCTACACGACAAATTTACTTTTTTTTGGGGAGGAAGTAAAGTTGACTCTCCTGCGAATTAGGATTCCTAAAGATATGATAGCCAGCCCTAAAGCGATGGAAAATGTCTTAGCCGGATTATTGGGTTCGGGAAGAACTATCACTTTTTACCAAAATTTAATGAAGGGCCGGATTAATGATTTTTTTTCTTTGGAGATAGTCGGGCAAGAAGGAGACGTGGGCTTTTATATCCTGGCCCCTTATCGCTCAATCCGATTAATAGAGAAACTGATGTACGCCCAGTTTCCCGACGTAGAAATCGAGGTCGGCGTGGAAGATTACTTCAAAAAAATACCGGCTACCATTCCAGATGAAAATTGGGATATGTGGGGCACAAAAATGATTTTGAATAAACCGGATAGTATCCCCATCGCGACTTACCCACTTTTTGAAGATAAAATTGCCGGCGAATTAATGGATCCGCTAGGATCGATTTTTGAAGCTATGGGAACCTTGGGTCCCGGAGAGAATCTGATATACCAAATCCAAATCGGCCAACCAGATTTTAAATGGAGAGAGAAAGGAGAAGCGGAAATTGAAAATATCCTAGCTAAATATAATATGAGTATCACTGCCAATGTCGATGCGAGAGAGGGCAGTTTTATGAAAATTCTGCCTCACCACCAGCAGGAATTGGTTAAATCGATCCACTATAAACTGGATAAGCCAGCCTTTACTACTCAAGTGCTCTTCGCTTACATCGCCAGGAAAGAAGTTTATAATGGTATTATGACTTCTGTAATATCAGGAGCCTTGCGCCAACTTGAATCCGGCAATTGTAATACATTTCTGACAGATAAATATTACACCACTTCCACTTATTTCTTGTTGGGAAAAGAAAGAGGGCGATTCCGTCGAAGACGTCTAATCAAAATGATGCAAGACCGGGACATGCAAGGAAAACTGGATACTTTAAACGTCGAGGAAGTTGCCACCTTGTTTCATTTTCCAACTCCAATGACTAAAGTGCCTTCTATCCCTTATCTTGAAAGCAAACGCGCTCCTGCCCCACCTAACCTGCCGATTGAAGGATAAAACACAGATTCAGGAAATCTACCTTGGGCTTGTCTCTAAAAATTCCAAACTCTCCTCTAGCCTGTCCTTGGACTCGCCATCCTGAAAAATATTTCCGCCACGGCTTTCCAGCAAATCCTTCGCCATAATAATTTTCCCTTTAGCAACGGATGCCCGGCTATTCGAAGCATCTTGATAAGCCTCGGCAAGATAATTTATTAGCTGGCTGCGCATACCCCAATCGGTAATTTTCTTTTCCCTATAAAAGCGGTCGATTAATGTTATCAGGCTTTTCAGAGAAGTATCGACAAAAAAATCAACCGCTTTTTCTTCGTTTTGTTCTTCTCCTTTGCTTTTGTAACTGGCTTTGACTTTGAGTTCATGACTTTTTAAAGACAACTGGCCTAGATCTATCCGACTGTTTTCCCCCGGTTCCCCGTCTAATTCATACGATATTTTATCATCGGATATATTGCCTTCGGAATCTTTCCAAAAATTAACCGCGGGACTGACTATTTGCCAATTTAAATATTTTTTTCCGGCCGCGGGAAATTTTATTTGCAGTAAGTTAGTCAGAGTCAATTTCTTGATAACGATACCGGGTTTGCCCTTGTTTTCCCCTCCAACGATTATTTCATAAGTTATTCTGACATCCTTTTCGATCGGGTTATTTATTTCCTGTTTAAAATAATCGCCGTTTTCGGAAAAATTCCAAAATGAGGCGCGAAAATCACCTTTTTCCAAACCGGTAAAAATTATTTTTAGAGATTTGGCTTCTTCTGATCTAAAATCAACAGGAAAATCCGAAAAAACCAGCTTTTTCCCATCTATTACTGCTTCATAGTATTGGCTGTCTCCGATTTCTTTTTTTCCGGCACTGACAATTTTACTTTGGCCATTTTCAACACTTATATCAACCGGGCCTTTGGCGGTCAGCAGGAAATGACTCATAATTTCAAATAAAAGAGGGAATTTGGCTTTCACTTTCAGTTGCTCCAAGATTGTTTTCGCGCCAGATTCAAAAAGATGGGAGTGGCTACTACTCAGAGTAAAAATATTTTTCGTTATCTCGTTACCCGCGCAAGCACTGCCAACCGTCACAGTGCCGTCGCCATTGTCGGTATCCTCGGGAGCGTCCAGTGGATCCGGAATACCGTCTACCCATTTTGAGCCATCGCCTTCATAATGAGCGACCTTTATCTTTTCCAACGTTTTTTCGCCATTTCCCACAATAAGACTGGTATTGACTTTTCTTTTTAATTTATTCATATTCTCCGGTTCAGCAAGATCTTCGAGAAATTCATTGTGCTCCTTTTGATTTTTATAACTAATTGGGAAACCATCGAAACTACTTTCCAAATAGTCATAAATGGGCATCATTTGACCTAAAGAAGAAAAATTTTTTCGGATATAGTCAACTTTTTTCCAATCCCAATCCAAAGCCTCCAAATACCAAAGATAGAGATAAAACGGCTTTTTTTCATCTAGCAGCCTTCCCCCCTCCCAAATTGGATACACTTCGCTGGCTCCGAGATGAGGAGTTCCCGCGGCAATAAAGCGGTCAATGTCATCGCGAAAACCCTCCCCTTCGATATAGCTTCGCGTGACTAGCCCACCCATACTGTGAGCCACAATATGCACCTGAAAATGGTTACTTTTTTCTTTGGCGTTATCGATTATTTTTTCCAAATATTTTTTGGCACTATTTTCGCAGGAAATTCGCCAATCGTAAAATCCCCAAAAAAAATCTTTATCGTGATAATAATTGTTAAGAATAAGCGCTTTGGCAAAATACCGATAGGCCGAAGTTCCAAGCGGAGTTAGCCACCAATCATCTTTAGCCTTGTCGCTTAAAAGTTTAAAGCTGAAACTCCCGCCAAAACCAGGCAAAATAACGATAGGAATCGGCCCTTTTTCCTGCCAAGGATCAATGTCCAAAGCGCCTTTTACTAATTGGCGGCTGCTATTGCTTAGCGTATAATTGGTCGGGCCCTCTTCCGATCCCCACCAATTATTTTCGACTTTTAGAGTTTCGGTGTTTTTGTTTTCCAACGCAATACTCTCATTTTCGTATATTTCACAATCATCCATTTCTAATTCTTTACTCCAAACCCTCACCGCGCTAATCCGGTTACGGCGGATTATCCCGCTAGTAAGCAACGCTTTTCCTCGAATAACTAACGCCGGTAAAGAGGCAGTATCCTGGTTTCCTCCTCCGCCTTCCAAAATAAAATGTTCCATTTCAATCGTGCTCTCCGCGGTAGAATCGATATAATAAGTTAGACTGAAATTAGGTTTTTCGTTATATTCAGCGACGAATCTCACCATCTCATCTTTTTTCCCCAACGCCCTAAGTTTTCCCTTGACATAAATAAGGGCGCCATTTTTACTGGATATGATCGTCCCGGGTTTTAAAACAAGAGTCGCGCCTTGCTCAACATCAACCCTGGCGCCATCAATAACGACTGTCCCGCTCCAAGTAGTATCTTGAGAAATCGTCAAATTGCTGCTGATTATCTCTGTCTGAGCCCTAGCCGTATTTACAAGCACTAATATCGCAATAATTACTAGCAATGAGATGGTTATTTTTTTCATGGCCATATTCATTAAAAATTTCTATTTGCATTCGACATATTCCCTGCCCAGCCCCTCCCCCTCTTCCCGAGACCCAAAAAATATTTTATTTTCTTCTTTGATTAATTTCGCGTAACGGCAATCGGCAGGATAAAATTTATTCCCGTTGCGGCTTCCAACGAAATTTTGGGGGGCATTTTTAGTGTTATCCCCCTCTCCTTGAGAGGAAGTGTCCGAATCAGAGAAACCTGTCCCAGGGATGGTCGAAGAGAGATCGGAAGAATCTTCGCGATTTAAAGTCTTTAATATTTCCTCTATCTCATCGTCTGACAAATTCTCCGTTTTTGAATCGTCAAAAGCCATCTTTAAACACTCTTCGCGCTGAAAATAGCGTGCGTAAGAAATCCCGCCCAAAATCCCACTCGCAAGAAAAAAAATATAAAGGGAAAACAAGACTAATTGTTTCATAATCTAAATTAAAAAATTCTTAGTCCCACTATGAGCCAAGGATCATTAAAAAATTATAAAAAGATTATAAAACGAAACTCAGGAGAAATACGACTTCCGATTACTCAATTTCAAAAAAATATTGTATTTTGAATAAAAATGGTAACCCACTAAAAACCAAAAATGCCTTGGAAAACAAAAGGGATAATTGTTTCAATCGTTTTCGTCTTAAGTATCGTTATAGGATACAATTCGGTCTCCATTCGCCCATCGTCAGTCCTAGTACCTTCAGTTATGGCGGAAACTATTTCCGTTCCCAATCCCTTGGCTTACAACGACGTAAACAGTTTGGCCACCCAAATTCGCAGCTATTTACTTCTGTTGGTCGGCGGCATTGCTATAGTTTTTATCGCCGTAGCGGGAATTATGTATATTGTCGGAGGAGCCACCATGAACGAAGGCCTAGTAAATATGTCAAAAAAAGCGCTAGTGGGAGCAGTGGCCGGGTTAGTGATTGTTTTAGCGGCCCAAATGATATTGAACGAAGTCTACTTTATCGTACTAGGCAAGGAATTGAGCTTTAACAATCTTTCGGCTTCCCAAATTCTTTTCCGCTTGGTTAATTTCTTGCTGGCTATAGTAGGCACTTTATTCTTGATCAGTATGATAGTCGGTGGAATTTGGTATTTCGCTGCCGGAGCGGATGAAAGCAAAGTTGAACTAGGTAAGAGCACTATTAAATACAGTATCATTGGCATTACCGTCGCCCTCGCGGCCATGGTAATATTAAGACAAGTGGATAGGATAATTACGGGAGGGGGGGGATAGAAAAAATTTTTAATTTACAATTTAAAGTTTTTATTCAATTCCTAATAATGCAATTTCAAATTAAAAATTACTATGTCTAACCTACAATCCTTTCGTATCTCTCAAGACAAAATTGCGCTTGAAAATATCGACCTAGCTAATAAAAATGTCCTGGTGCGAGTTGATTTTAATTGCCCGGTGGAAGATGGCAAGGTTAGCAATAATTATCGGATAAAAGAATCTTTGAACACCTTGAGATTCCTGAAAGAAAAGAGAGCGAAAAAAATTACTTTAGTCACTCATTTTAAAAGACCTAAAGGAGAATACGATCCCGCGTTCAACCTCAAACCGATCAAAGAAGAGCTGGAAAAATTATGGAACGAGAAGGTTGAATGCCCCACTTATGATCAAGATTTCAAAGTTTATTCGTCGTCAGTCACCGGCAGCCAGTCGTTGGTCGTATTATGGGAAAACATTCGTTTTTGGCCAGGAGAAAAAACTAACGACCCTGACTTTGCCAAAGCGCTTGCGACAGGGCAGGATATTTTTGTTAACGAGGCTTTTAGCGCTTCCCACCGGGCACACGCTTCTGTTGTGGGGGTAGCAGGCTTGTTGCCTTCGTATGCTGGTTTCCGCCTCGCGGAAGAGGTCAGGGAAATTTACCGTTTGATGAACGCAGCGCAAAATCCTAGCATTGCCATAGTAGGCGGCGCAAAAATCGAAACTAAAGTACCGGTTTTACGGGCCTTGGCCAAAAATTACGACAAACTCTGTTTGGGCGGTAAAATTGCCACCGAATACGTAGAGACTCATCACGACACATCCCTGCACGAGGAATGGATGAATAAAATTCAACTGCCTTCGGGCTATCTCGGCGAAGAAAAATTTGACATCGACGAGCCTAGTGCTTTGCGTTTCGCAGCCTTCGCGCAAGAAGCCAAAAAAATTATTTGGAACGGACCGGTGGGAAAATTCGAAGAGCCGGAATTTAGAAGGGGCAGTGAAATAATTGCCAGGGCCATCGCAGAAAACAAAAACGCCTTCCGTTTAATTGGCGGAGGTGATACGGTAGAGCTGCTCGAAGAACTTGACTTGCAAAACCAAGTAGGATTCGTTTCTACTGGTGGCGGCGCGATGCTGGAATATATCGCTAACGAAACTTTACCAGGATTGGAAATGTTGGAGTACTGAGCGTCAAGAGAAGAGAGAAAAAAAGAGAAGAGAAGCAATCAAAAGTCTGTGCTTTACAACTCCCAACTGATTATTAATTTTCTTTATTCTCCTGTCTTAACTCGAAATTCTTAAGCCGCTATTTTCCCCAGCCTTTGAACCAAAAATTTTTGGGTCTTTTCTTCTTTCTCTTCTTTTTTAGTTCTGAGATAAGCGTCAAAAGCCTTAGTCAAGCGGACGATATTCTCGATCTGTTTGATTTCGGCCGCTTCCATAATCACTTCGTTTCTCCTCATTAAAATTCCCAGGTCAAACAATCCTATTTTTTTTATATGTTCGCCAAACTTACTTTCAAAAACAGGATTGAGAATTTCCGATTCCGGTACGAATCCGTGCTGCTCGATTTCTTCTTTGGTTATTTCAATCAGCAGTTTGCCGAGATCGTCTCGGCTCAGATCACTTTTGAATGGTCCCATATTGTTTTTTTATCGAAATTTAGATTAACGGAGTGAATCCTCGTCTTTTCTGTACAACAATATTTCTCCCAAATCATACAAAAAATTATCCAACTTTGTTTGGTCTTCAGACGAAATAGAGACCAAACTTTTCAGGCTTTCGGACAAAACCTTAACGTATTCGTTAGCTTCTTGCGCGGACCAGCCCTCCGCATTGTTTAATTCAATTTTGTTACCGGATTCCGAAGCGATCTTTTGAACGGCTAAATTTATTTCCGACTTGTTTTTTATTTTGTACAACATACTAATCACCGAGCTGTAAATATCAAAATATTCTCTTTGCTCTCCATTTTCCATTTTTTTCTTATTGAAATTTTCACTGATATAAGAAATTTGACCGGCTAAATCCTGAATTTTTTCGACTTGTTCCGACCGGACGGATATTTGTTTATAAATATCCCAACCATCCATAATTTTCTTTCCCGCCTCTGCAAAAATTTGCTTGATTGATTCTTGATCCGACTCAATGGCGGGCGACACTTCCGGAGTTGAAATTTCTAGGGCAGAAATTTCCGGCGCGGTTGACTTTTCCCCTCCCTCGTTTATCTCTATTTTCATAGGTTCCAGAGCAACCATCACTGGCTCAGAATTTCTCTCGCTTACTAGCCCTTCGGCACCGGGCGCAGCAACCTCCGGGGTGTCATCTCCCACACTTAATTTCAACACTTTAACTGGTGGCTCGGATTCTTCCTCCCCTATTTTATCAAACTTCGTTCCCGCCTCCGCGAAATCTTTGATGAGTTCCTTATCGTCAGCTTCTTTTTCTTCTTGCGCCTCCTCGGCTTGGGCACTAATATTATCAATCTGATCCTCAAACTTTTCCGCTACTTGGAGCTCTGCGGGTTTATCCAATCCGGATCCTTCCAGTTCATTGTTCTTAATACTCCCGCTTTCAAAAATAAACCTGGCTTCCGAAGCTTCCGTTGGAGATGGCATTTATTTGTTTTAATTATAAAATACAATTAGTCTGTAAACCGTAACCGGAAATTGGTAAATTATTTTGATTTTTTATAAATCGCAGTTTACGAATTTCAGTTTACCGTATTTTTTTAAAAGCAAAAAATGGGAAACTACTTAGAAAAAATTAAAAAAATTTGGAAACTTAAAGATCTTCGTAATAAGATCCTTTTTGTTTTTATTATGCTAATCATATTCAGAGCGGTAGCCGCTATTCCCGTGCCTGGCGTAAACACTTCCCGACTGCATATGTTCTTTCAAGACAACCAGCTCTTCGGTTTATTAAATGTTTTTTCCGGAGCAGGAATGGACAATTTTTCCCTGGTAATGATGGGAGTAGGCCCTTATATTACCTCCTCTATCGTTATGCAGCTAATGACAGTAATCATTCCTTCGGTAGAAAAATGGTACCGGGAAGAAGGGGAGATGGGCCGAAAAAAATTCCAACAAGTTACCCGGATTTTGACCGTTCCCTTCGCCTTGATCCAAAGTTATGGCATGACCACTCTCCTGAAAAGCCAAAATGTGATTGACAATCTGCAAGGTTTCGAGTTAACGAGAACAATTATTATAGTCACGGCTGGCACGCTGTTCTTGATGTGGCTGGGAGAACTCATTACGGAAAAGGGGATTGGCAACGGAACCTCTTTGATCATTTTTGCCGGCATCATTACCAACATTCCCGGCGCCATAAAAAGAACTTTGGCTACTTGGGACCCTTCCCAATTATTTGCCTATTTAATATTTTTGGTTGTTTCGCTCATAGTCATCGCCGGAGTAATTTTTATCACAGAAGGCCAGCGCAATATTCCCGTCACTTATGCCCGGCGGGTAAGCGGTCGGGGAATGGTAAGCTCGAGTTCCTACTTGCCTCTTCGAGTCAATCAAGCTGGCGTGATCCCGATAATTTTCGCCTTGTCTATTTTGTTGTTTCCCCGCATGATCGCTAACGTAATCGGAGTAGTAGGAAACGACCAAGTAAAAAACATCGCCCTAAAAGTTTCCAATTTTTTACAAGACCAATGGGTGTACGGAATTATGTACTTTTTATTAGTAGTAGCTTTTACGTTTTTTTACACAACGGTTACTTTCGAACCGACCAAAGTCAGCGAAAACTTGCAAAAACAGGGGGGGTATATACCGGGAGTTCGTCCCGGACGCAACACTGCGGAATATCTGCAGAAAATTCTCAACCGGATTACTCTAGCCGGCGCCCTATTCTTAGCAACAATCGCGGTTCTACCGTATATTATTCAAGGCTTCACCCACATCCAATCGGTAAGCATCGGCGGCACCAGTTTGCTGATCGCCGTATCTGTCGCCCTCGATTCTATGAAACAAGTTGACAGCCAACTGGTTATGCGCGATTATGACGGATTTTTGAAGGGATAGGTCCGATTATATTTCCTAATTATGCAACCTAAACTTTTTGACACGCATACCCATTTTAATTTCAACGCCTTCAAAGATGATTGGGAAGAGGTAATTGAACGAACATTGCAAAACAATGTTTGGTTTGTGAATGTCGGCGCAGAGGCAAAGACAAGTAAAAGAGCGGCAGATATCGCATTGAAATGTTCCCGGGGAGTCTTTGCCGCCATAGGATTACACCCGATTCATGTCTATGATTATGCGTACGAGGAAATTGTTAACGCCGAGGAAGTAAAATTTACCACCAAAACAGAAGATTTCGATAAAAAATACTATCTCAATTTAATAGAAAGCAGCGAAAAAGTAATCGCCATTGGCGAAACTGGCTTGGATTATTTTCACATCCGTAATCTGCCCACTAAATTAAATAAAAAATTAAAAAACAAACAAGCCGAAGTTTTTATCGAACAGATAGCTTTAGCCGGCCAATGTAAAAAACCAATTATTATCCACTGCCGGCCAGAGAAAAATTACGATGCTTATAGAGAGATACTGGAGATAGTAAAAGATTATTCTATTTGTCATTCCCGCGCAGGCGGGAATCCAGGCTTTAAAGAAATATATAAACCCAAACACCTGGATCCCCGGATCTCTCCTGTACCGTACGGTACAGGGTCGCCCAAGGATGACAACAGTGTGAAGATCCCTGGGATTGTCCACTGTTTCCAAGCGGATTTGAAGATTATGGAAGAGTTCCTCAACCTGGGTTTTATGATCGGTTACAACGGGATAATCACTTTTACCGACCAATACGATCAACTCGTAAAAGCCACTCCCTTGAAAAATATTGTTTTGGAGACAGATTCTCCCTGGCTTACACCGGTCCCTCACCGAGGCCAACGCAATGAGTCTATTCACGTAGAATTTGTAGCCAAAAGAATAGCGGAGCTAAAGAACATTTCGTTTAAAGAAATCGCCCAAGCTACGACTAACAATGCGATGAGAGTGTTTGGGATAATTTAAAATTTTTAATGAATTTAAAATTATTTTTATTACTGCGCGTTTTCTGAACGCTCCTGTTCCATTCCTTCGTCCGTCAGAAAAAAATCGCCGTTTTCCTTTTGAAAAATCTCTTTTACGTTTTGGCCTAGCACTACGACAAAATCCGCATCAGTTCTAGTTTCCTTAAACAAAGAAACTTGGGCATTCAAATGGTGGGTCAGATCTTCCAGGCTAAAAGGTTTGCTTCCCTCGGCGTTATCATAAACCACGGTTTGTTTTAAATTACTGGCGGAAACTTCGGCTTTATCGACAAGCGTGCCAGAAGAAAGAGTCCCCCGATTTTCAGAAGAAACACTGGGTAGACGAGCGCCCGTTTTTCGCTGCCACAGAAAAACCGGATCCGTATTAAGTTTATCGGGAGCTATCTGATAACCTTTACTCTGCAAAAGGCTTTGCACTTTAGGCAGCCAACCGTTCAGTTCTGAAGGCGCAGAGAGCGCTACTTTCGCCTTTTCTTCCAAACGGGCTTCGTTTTGGCGCGTTATTTTGTCTAAATCAAAAATATTCGAAGCTAGCTGGTGAATTTGATAGTAGTTTCCGTCTCGAGGCCGCAATGTATAGGCCACTACCCCACCAATCGAAGGATTGTAATTTTCCAATAAACCGTCCGGAGTATTATCCAGCACTTTATTTACCAGTTGATGGACATTAATATCTTTCGCCAACAGAAGAAACGGAAGATAATCGGAAAATTCAATATCGGTTTTTACATTTTTTTCCACGATCTTAAGCATTTGGTTAAAGAAATCCAAGCCTTCGGTAATTCCCTTGTGCTCAAAAAACTTGTTTTTAGCGGCTTCGATTACTTGCTGTTGCCGTTTGGCCCGGCCAAAATCTCCGCCAGAATTATGCCTTACGCGCACATATTTTAACGCGGTCGGGCCATCCAAATGTTGCCAGCCCTTACTCATCTGAAAAGTTTGATAGCTATAGTTGGGTCCGGGATAGCGGTTGTCGTAGATATCGTTTTCCGCATTTATGTCCACACCGGAAAGCGTGTCGATTACATTTTCAAAAGCAGTAAAATTCACCATTACATAATAATCGACTTTTTGACCGGTAACCGCGGTTACCGCTTTTTTGAGCAATTCTATTCCTTGTTGATGGTCCTTTTGTTTTAACCCATAAACATAAACCGCGTTAATTTTTGTATAACGGTTGGTATCCGGAATTTGCACGTAGAGATCTCGGGGAATCGAGAGCAGTGAACTTTGATACGTTACCGGGTTGATACTGGCCAAAATAATAGTATCGGTAAGGTCGGCTCCCGGATAGTTGGGAACGGCTTTCCCTAAAATCATTATGTTGATTCGGTCTTTTGTCCCCCGCCCGGGCAATTTTTGTTCTCTCACAAAATCAAGAAAGTGAAAACCTTTGTTTTCCTGGTTATCCGATGCTGATTTTTCTTCGGGTTCTTTATTTTCGGCAGAACCAACGTTGGAAGTTGGATCAGAATTAATATCCTTTTTAACAGTTTCCTGTAAACCAATTGGCTCCGCGGTAGTAATTACTTTGGATACTTGCCAAATTTTATTAATGAAATAACCGGCAGTAAAACCCGCGGCCAAAAGAGGCAAGAGAACGAGAACTAAAATGAGATATTTCCATTTTTTTTTAAGCATCCCTAGATAATCTCAAAACTAAAATGTAAAAACTACTGACCATAGGTTAAAATTAAAAGCTTTTGCTTGGTTTTGAGATTTGAGCTATGGTTTTTACATATTAGCTCTGAGATCTTAGTTATTCTAAAGACTTTTTCTTTTACGATATTTTTCATAGACCCTAAGGCGCGCTATTTCTCTTTGCAGCCCCGTCTCCAAGGTCGCAAATTCCCTTTTTCCCATCCCCACTTTCTTGGCTTTTTCAAACATTTGCTCCGCTATCTTTTTCGCCTCCTCAATTTTTTGGCGATCCAGTTCTTCGACCCTTTCGGCTTTGCGTACCAAAAGTCTCACCTTGTTATCTCTTATCTCGATTACTCCCTCAGAAACCGCCATAGTCCTTTCCTTTTCCGCACCGGATCCCTTTTGAAACTCAACAATATTAACTTCTCCGGGATTTATTGGCGCGACCAAAGGAGTGTGAAAAGGTAAAACCGTTATTTTTCCCTCAAGGGTAGAGATTATCAATTTTTTCACCCATTGCTGATAAATTATTTGCTCCGGAGTGATCATCTGGAGTAAAAAGGTAGAGTCTGATGCTGACATATAATAATATTGTTGAGAAAATTAAAGAAGATTATATATGATAATAAATTTTTAATTTGAAATTTGAAATTTTTATTGAATTTTTAATGATTTATTTTTAAAATGAATTAAGTTATACATAGTTTATTAAAGTATTAAAAATTGTTCCTCTTTGTCTGCAGTGGGTAAGTTAACTTTTCTATTTTGACTCTAAACTTGTTTATTTGCGCTTTCCCTCCACAATCTCTTGTGAAATATTATCCGGTACCCGGCTGTAGTGGGAGAACTCCATAGTATAAGTCGCCCTCCCCTGGCTCATCGAACGGAGTTGAGTCGCATAACCGAACATATTTGAGAGAGGAACTTTTCCGGTAACTATTTTGAGGCGAACCGATCCCTGCACCCGGTCTTCCATATTCTCGATCTGGCCACGACGGGAATTAAGGTCCCCTACCACATCTCCCATAAATTGTTCCGGCGTAACCACCTCTACCTTCATTATCGGCTCAATAATAAAAGGAGTCGCTTGTTTCATCGCGTTTTTAAATCCCATAGAAGCGGCTATTTTGAAAGCGGCTTCCGAAGAATCCACCTCGTGGTAGCTCCCGTCAAAAAGAACCGCCTTTAAGTCTACCACCGGATAGCCGGCTACGACTCCACTGCCAATAGCCTCTTTCACTCCCTTTTCCACGGCCGGAATAAATTCATTGGGAATTGAAGCCCCTTTTATCATATTAACAAATTCAAAACCTTCGCCCTGCTTCTGGGGTTCCAGTCGTAAATAAACGTGTCCGTATTGGCCGCGGCCACCACTTTGGCGAATATATTTTCCTTCCGCTTCGGCCACTTGGCCAATCGTCTCTTTGTAAGCCACACGCGGTTTTCCCAAATTTGCTTCTACTTTGAATTCTCTTTTCATCCGATCGGCAATAATTTCTAAATGCAATTCCCCCATTCCAGAAATAATTGTTTCGGCCGTCTCTTCATCGGTATGGACTTTAAAAGTCGGGTCTTCATCGGAAAGTTTTTTGAGTGCCAATCCCATTTTCTCCTGGTCGGCTTTGGTTTTAGGCTCGACCGAAGCAGAAATCACCGGCTCAGGAAACTGCATACTTTCTAAAACAACCGGGTTATTTTCCGAACACAGGGTATCACCCGTAGTAGTGTATTTTAAACCGACCATCGCAGCAATATCGCCGGTATAGACTTCGGAGACATCCTCCCTTTTGTTGGCGTGGAGACGAACAATTCTACCAATTCTTTCTCTTTGATTTTTTGTCGCGTTTAAAACATAGTTCCCGCTTTGCAGAGTACCGGAATAAACTCGGAAGAAACAAAGGTTGCCTACGAAAGGATCGGTAGCCAGTTTAAACGCTATGGCCGAAAAAGGCGCAGCGTCATCAACTTGGCAAGTAACTGGTTCGTTATTCTTGGGATTAAACCCTTCCACCGGAGGTTTGTCTTGCGGAGAAGGAAGGTAATCAATCACCATATCCAAAAGCTTTACTACGATAACCGATCTCCCGTCTCCTCCGGTCACGGGAAATATTTTTCCCTCCAAAGTAGCTTTTCTTAAGGCATATCTGAGTTCCTCATTTGACAATTTTCCGTCTTCGAGAAATACTTCGATTAATTTATCATCCGTTTCTGCAACTTTTTCCGCTAAAATATTCCTGTACTCTTGGGCTTTTTCCAACATACTCTCGGGGATGGCCTCTTCTTTAATTTCCTGATGGTTTTCGTCAGCGTAAACATACGCTTTCATCCCGACCAAATCAACCAATCCTTGAATTTTTTGTTCTTCCCCGATTGGCAAGCTGACTGCTATCGCGTTGCTACTCAATCTTTCGTGGATAGAACGAAGACTCATATAAAAATCGCCCCCCGTTTGATTTATTTTATTGATAAAACAAATTCTTGGTACTTTGTATTTGTCCGCTTGACGCCAAACGGTTTCCGATTGAGGTTCCACTCCCATCTTCCCGTCAAAAACCACTACTCCTCCGTCCAAAACTCGAAGCGATCTTTCCACTTCTACCGTAAAATCAACGTGGCCCGGAGTATCGATTATATTAATCCGGTATTCTTTTTTACTCGGCTCCCGTTTTCCGGACGAATCATATTCGGAAGGCGACCAAAAACAAGTGGTAGCGGCAGCCGTAATGGTTATTCCTCGCTCCCTTTCCTGCTCCATCCAGTCCATCGTTGCTTCTCCTTCGTGCACTTCTCCGATTTTATGGGTAATTCCCGTATAATAAAGTACGCGCTCGGTAGTAGTAGTTTTACCAGCGTCAATATGGGCAATGATTCCGATATTACGAGTTTTTTCTAAAGAATAGGTGCGAGACATAGTAGCTTATAATTTATTGGCCATTAATTAGAATGCAATGCAGTTTCTACGATAAATGATAAGAAAAAATAGGGCAAGCCTTTGTTGCTTAGGTTTTAGGCAACTCCGGATTTTGTTAAGAAAGCCATCCGGAGCTCGGACGGGTACAGTGCCTCACAAGGGTGTTTTTCAGAACCGCCACTCAATTTTTTCCTGCGAAAAATTGGTGGCTTGTTTCTCGGCGCGAAAACTCCCTTCGGGAGACCAAGCTTTTTGCGCCTCCGAACATTCTTCAAAACACCCTTGTGAGGCGAGCCCGAGCGAGGACTGAACGAGTATTTCACGCTGGGAAATACGGGTGTGTTTTCGTACAAAATCCGGAGTTACCGAAAAATAAATATCTATCGACGACTATTTGCTCCGATTAGCCCAATAACAAGCAGCTATTCCTATTGTCCACCATGGCAATACGCCGATAACCGGCAATATCTCGAGCATAAAAGCAAAAAGGACAATAAAAATAGTGAGGAAATAGGCCCGACTCGCGAACATTAACACCAACAATAGCAAGATCAGAGCAGTCATATCAATCGTCTGACTAATCAATGAAATTTTTTGCCAAGTAACTAGATCGAAAAAATCATTTACCAGGGCAATCGTCATGCCCAAAGCAAAAACTATACTAAAATTTTCCTTGGACTGAAAAATCCCCAAGGAATCGCCTTGAGCTTCTCCCATCGATAACTCTTTTTTTTCTCCCCGTTTGGCTGGAACAGGCTGGAACTTTATTTTTCTTTCGGCTTGGTTTTTTCTCTCGTCTCTCCGCATTTCTTGAAACCGGGCGAGACGTTCCTCGGTATCGCTTTGGACTTTTGCTCCGACTTGGCTTTTGACTTGATCAGAATCGTTCATTGATATTGATAGTGATAATGAGTAAATAGATTATAACGTTATCCGTTGTCCGTTACGGATTACCGGTTCCTGCAACTATTTGACTCTTTTTATTTATTCTTTACAATAAAAAATAACTTAGAGTTAATATGAAAAAGCTAAGAACCAAAGCTAAAAACATTTTAGAAGGGTTTTTAGCTTATAGTGGTGGTTTTTACATTTCAGTTTCGAGATCCGCGTTTACCAAAAAATATAAATCAAAAATTAATTGAACAAAAAAATACATGTGGGGACTTTTTGGAGGAAGTGAAAATCGTTTAGTAGGCATCGATATTGGGACTTCTGGGATAAAAATTGTTGAATTGGAACACCATTCAAGGAATAAAGAAATGACCTTGGAAAATTATGTATTGGTAGGTTTTAGAGAAAATCTCCCGCAGAAAGAGAGAGAACGCAGAATTACCAAAGAAGAAGTGATCGGCTTATTGAAAGCCGCCCTTAAAGAGGGTAAGATTAAAACTAAGAATGCTTCTTTTTCGATTCCGGCCTTTTCCAGTTTTATCTCTTTCGTAACTATGCCCCGGGTAAAAAAAGAAGATATTCGGAGCGCCCTTACGGTTGAAGCGCAAAAATTTATTCCCGTTTCACTGGAAGAAGTCGTTTTGGGCTGGGAAGTGATTGACGAACCGGACCAAAAAGAGATCGCCAATATCCGGGACCAAAATAAAATGAAAGTTTTATTGCTCGCCGTACCCCGGGACATCGTGGCGAGATATAAAGAAATTGCCGAGGGAACCGGTTTAAAACTCACCAATCTCGAGGTAGAGGCCTTTCCTCTATTGCGGTCTTTAACCACTAACTACCAAAAAACTTTTGTTATTCTTGACATAGGGTCGCGGGTCAGCAATATACTGGTTGTTTCTAGCGGCAGCTTGAGAGGCGCCCGCAATATTGGTTTGGGAGGAGATGACTTAACCGAAATTATTGCCCGCAGTATAGATATAACCTACGATCGGGCGGAAGAACTTAAAAAAAACGAAGGGTTACTAAACAAACAAGTTTCCGAACTGCTAATTCCCCTACTGGGCAACATCATCGATGAACTGAAGAGAGTAATTGCGATTTATAAAAGTAAAAACCCCAACAAAGAAATTCAAGAAGTAATCTTGAGCGGCGGAACTGCCAGTTTGAAAGGATTAACAGAATTGTTCTCAAATCGCCTCAACATCACCACTTTAGTGGGAGATCCTTGGAAAAAAATAACAGTTGACGAAAATATGAAATCCGTAGTCACCGCAAAAGGTGTATCCTTTTCCATATCAATCGGGTTAGCGCTTAAGAACGAGTAAAATTTATAATTAAAAGATGGATATTCGCAAAGGAGTAGTCGTCTCTAGAACAAATTTAATCGATACCAAAAAGGAATTTAGTATCCCTTGGAAAGGGGTCGGAGTAATAACCTTTCTGACTCTCGCTCTTTGGGCTGGAGCATTTGCTTATGACACAACCGTCAGAAAAAAAGTAGTGAATCTCGAAAGTAACGTAAACAGAATAAAGCAAGGGCGGGATTACAAAAAAATTGCCCAAGTGGCCGATATGGAAGACCGGCTTAATTCTATCGATAAAATTCTCCGCCAACGGGTTGATTGGGAAGAATTGCTTCGCAAAATAGAAGAAAACACTTTGCCGGAAATTACCTACTCCAATATGGAAACCAAGGTCGTGAGCCAAAACCCCCAGGGAATGTCGCCTTCCGGCACGACCGACGCGGGAGAAGAAAAATATCAGATGATTCTTAAGGGAACGGCTATCGGACTTTCCACGCTTTCCAAACAGATAGCGACTTTTGAAAACAGCAAAGACAGCAACGGAAAAAAATTTGCCAACGAAGTGATTATTCAAAAAATAGATATGAAAAAGACGGATACCGGCGAAGTAGACAAGGGAGGAGCGTTAGATTTCACAATTCAAGTCAATATAAATCCTCTTAGCGTAAAGAACGATTTCAAAAATAAAAATGAATAACATAAGAATAATTATCCTTCCGTTTACCTTAATTCTCTCGATATTATTAATTTGGTTTTTGGTAAAACCCATTTACGATGGTAGCAACTCTTTAAACCAGTCTAAAATACCGCAACTGGAAAATTCAATCCAACAAGAGAATGATCTCCAGCAAAGAATTGAAAAACTCTCTAACGAAGGGGGTGGTACGGGGCAGCAAACCATTTCTGACGCTTTACCGGAAAATAAAGAAGTGAAGGAGCTGATTGCCCAGCTGGAATTCATTGTAAAAAAAGAGAAAATGACCTTAACAAACATTTCCGTAAAGGATAATTCCTCTATCGATCAGTCTGCGGCGGGACTTTTTGGACAAACCGGCAACGATTACCAGCAAATTGAAGGCGACTTTGAAGTCAGAGGAAACTACGGCCAATTCAAGCTGCTGATGAAAGACATCCGCAAGCTTACCCGAATAGTTAATATTAACCAGGTTAACGTTGCCAACACTACCGATGAGGGGGGATCAGCGATTGGAAAATATATTCTCAATTTTTCCACTTACTGGCAACCGGCTATCACGGAAGAACAAAGTAGAACAGGTTTGGAAAATCGCGGGCCGACAAACCCGGGAGTCGTTGTTTCGCCGGGAATACCGACCTTGCCAGCCACTAGATAAATTTGATTGAAAATTTCAAATTAAAAATTAATAAAATGTCCAAAAAAACAACCTTATTAGTTCTTCTCCTCGTTATGCTGCTCTTATCAGGGGCATTAGTATTCTTGTTTCGTAGCGACATCCTGAACTTATTAGGATTAAAAAATAGTTACCCCGTGCCTAAAAAAGACTTCCGCGGAGAAGCCATCACCTTTAACGCCGGAGGGAGACAGGTAGCTATTCCTCCCAATTTTTCCAGCGATACCCTTTCCTATCTAAAACAGGAGATGACCGAAAACGGAGGTCTTCCGTTGGTAATCGATAAAAAGGGAAATCCCTTACCCTTCGGAATACCTTAAATTAATTTTAAATTTTAAATTTGGAATGAATTTTTAATTAATAACTAATTTTTAGAAAAATTTCCTATATAGTAATATTTTTTAAAATTAAAAATTTATTCATTTCAAATTAATTTCAAAGTTTAAATTTCAAATTAAAAATTGACATTCTATGGTTTCTCCTGATCAGACAACGCAAAATAATTCTGCCGCTAAAACCGATCTATTGGGTATTCTTCCGCGTGAAGCTGCAGAAAGGTATAAAATGGTAATTTTGGACAAAGCAGGAAATACCCTCAAGGTTGGAATGATAGATCCAGACAATATAGAGTCTCAAGACGCTCTCCGATTTATCCTCAACCGGCACAATCTTCAAGCGGAAATTTACAAAATAAAAGAGATTGATCTCTCAAAAGAGCTCAAAAAATACGATATCGCTAAAATTACCATCGGCGAGGCACTTAAAGATATAGAAGAGGAACGGAAAAAAGATGACGAAAAAATCAGCCAAGAGGCCCAAACAAAAAAACTGGAAGAGCTTTTTGAGTCTGCTCCGGTCGCCAAGATCGTTGAAGTAATCATTGAGAACGCGGTTGAAGGAGATGCCAGCGACATTCATATAGAGCCGGAAGAAAAAGAAGTAAAGGTTCGTTTCCGGGTTGACGGCATTCTCCACTCCAGCCTTTTCTTGCCGAAACACGTTGCCCCTTCGATTGTTTCACGGTTAAAAATTCTTTCCAATCTTAAAATCGACGAGAAAAGAAAACCCCAAGACGGTCGGTTCAGAATAAAATACAAAGGGAGAAATATTGATATCCGTATTTCCACTTTACCGGTTTCCGAGGGGGAAAAAGTAGTTATGCGAATTTTGGACGAAAAAAAAGGGCTGGTGGATTTAACCGGATTGGGCGTTTGGGGAAGATCAAAAAAAGTGTTGGAGGAAGAGATTAAAGAACCTTTCGGATTAATTTTGATTACCGGACCCACCGGATCGGGTAAATCAACCACTTTGTACACGGTGCTTTCAATGTTAGATAAAGAAGAAAGAAATATTATTACCTTGGAAGACCCCGTAGAATACCGCATCGCTGGAATCAACCAAAGCCAAATTTATCCTGAAATAAATTTTACTTTCGCCACGGGACTCCGATCCATCCTCCGCCAAGACCCCGACATTATAATGGTAGGGGAAGTGCGCGACCAAGAGACGGCCGAGCTAACCGTACACGCCGCTTTGACTGGCCACTTAGTTCTTTCCACGCTTCACACCAACAACGCCATTGGGGCAATCCCCCGCTTAGTGGATATGAGAGTAGAGCCGTTTCTTTTAGCTTCGAGCCTACGGATGGTAATTGCCCAACGATTAGTAAGGCGGGTTTGCGAGCATTGTAAAGTAGCCGAAAAACCTAGCAAAAAAATCGAAAATATTATTCGGGAAACTTTGGCGCGAATTTCGCGAGAACAAAAAGAAGAAGCCAAGATAGATGAAAACAAAATTACGATTTACCATGGCAAAGGTTGCGAGTATTGTTCCCACACGGGGATGCGGGGCAGAGTAGCCGTGTTTGAAGTTGTAAAAGTTACTGATAGAATGAAAAAGATAATTGAAGAAGGGGATTTAAGGGGAGAAGTGCTTTGGTCGGAGTTTTATAATCAAGAATCAACGACTATGCGGGAAGACGGGATCATCAAAGTTGTCCAGGGAGTTACCACGATGGAAGAAGTGGAAAGGGCTACCGCCGATACCACTAAGGAAAAAACCTTTGAAAAAGCGGAAGAGAAGGAGCAGATAGTTTGATAGAGAAGAGTAGATTTTCAATTTTCATTCAATTTTCATTGTTTTAATTTCTTTGAAAATTAAATATTACAAATGAAATCCAATAATAAAAATGTTTTGATCATCGAAGACGATCCGTTTATCGCCGATGTTTACGTCCTGAAATTAGAGAGTGAAGGATATGACGTAGAGACTGCCGAAGATGGGATCAAAGGGCTGGAAGCGCTTAAAAAAAAGGGGTACGACATCGTGCTGCTTGATATTCTGATGCCCAATATGGACGGTTTTAAAGTATTGGAAAGAATAAAAATGACACCGAGTTTAAGCAAAGTCCCCGTAGTCATTTTAACCAACTTGAGCCAAAAAAAAGACATCCAAAAGGGATTAGAATTGGGAGCGACTGACTATATAATCAAAACAAAATTCACCCCAACGGAAGTCGTTAAAACAATAAATAAAGTGTTGGAAAATTGATAATTGAAAATTAAAATACCATGCCAAGCGCCATTAGATCCGAGCAACAATTAAAAAAACTCCTGGAAACGGTTGTCCAGCAAGGAGCATCTGACCTTCACTTATCGGTTGCCCGTTACCCCACGCTGAGAATTGACGGCACTCTTATTCCGCTTACAAACGAAAACGTACTGACCAAAAAAGACGTAGCCGAACTCTGCGGGGCTCTTATTAATGAGGAGCAAGCGAAAAACTTGGAAAAAAATCTGCAAATAGATTTTACTTATGAGCTGGAAGGAAAGATGCGTTTTAGGGTAAACGTCTTCTACGAAACCGGCAACTTGGCGGCGGCACTGCGACTTATCCCTTACAAAATCAGGACTATCGAAGAGCTAAACCTCCCGGCCATACTTCACCAAGTAATCCGCCACACCCAGGGATTGATTTTGTTAGTCGGCCCCACTGGATCGGGTAAATCAACCAGCTTAGCCGCGTTAGTCGACGAAATAAATCATAGCCGTACCGAACACATTATAACCATCGAAGACCCGATCGAATATATCTACCAACAAGACCGCTGCATTATCAACCAAAGGGAGATATACAAAGACGTTAATTCCTTTGCCGACGGTTTGCGCGCGGCTTTTCGCGAAGACGTAGACGTCCTGTTGGTAGGAGAAATGAGAGATGCTGAAACTATCAGCACCACTATTACCGCCGCAGAGACAGGGCATTTGGTAATGGCCACTCTTCACACCAACGATTCCGCCCAAACCATTGATCGCATCATTGATATTTTTCCCGCTTCCCAGCAACAACAAATTCGTTCGCAATTGGCGAATATTTTGGTAGCGGTCGTCTCTCAACGCCTTATTCCGCGAATCGGAGGAGGCCGGGTTCCGGCCGTAGAGATACTTCTAAACAATGACGCCGTAAGCAATCTTGTCCGAGAAGGACAAATCCACCAAATCGTTAACGTATTGGACACTTCTCTCGACGAAGGAATGATTTCTATCAACCGATCCCTTGCGGAGCTCGTCAAAGAAGAACAGATTACCATTGAAAGCGCGGAAGCGTTTGCCACGGACAAGCAGACCTTGCACATCTTACTAAGATAAATTTGAAGTTTAAAATTCTTAAGGCGCTTGTCTCAAGATTTATTTTTTACGTTCGTAACCCGTAAACTCCTTAAGCCTTAACCTTACTTTTTTGACAGCTACTTTGGAAACCGAAATAACCGAGGAAGGTACCCAACTTCCTAAGGCTCTAATTAAAGACGAGCCGGACCAGCTTAAAAATTCCGAATCTCTTGATTGGTTTGAAAAAACCAAATTTTATTTCAATAAACCCAAAGAAAAGGAACTAGTCACTTTCTTTAGAGAATTGGCGATCCTAGTAGAAGCGCGCGTGCCTTTGGTGCGAGCGCTAGACTCCATAAAAAAACAGAAATATAGCTTGGGAATCCTACAAATGGTCACGGTCCTCCAAAAAAAGGTTGAGGGAGGAGATTCCCTTTCTGACGCATTTGAAGAATTTCCTGATTATTTCTCTTCCCTTTACATTAACGTGACCCGGGCGGGAGAGGCGTCGGGACGTTTGGAAGTAGTATTGAATTATTTGGCCGACAACCGGGAAAAACGCTTTGAGTTGAGGCGCAAAATAGTAGGAGCATTGGTTTATCCGGCAGTTATCCTTTTGAGCTTTTTAGGGGTTTTTGTTTTTTTAATGGTGTTCGTAATGCCGACCTTAACAAAAACATTGTTGGATTCAGGAACAAAGCTCCCCTGGACAACCAAATTCATAATCGGACTCAGCAATTTTTTTACCGGTCACGGAATATTAATAATATTTATCCTTTTGATTTTATGCGCCTGCATTTGGTATTATGCCCGGACGGAAGAAGGCCAAAACCAGTGGGATATCATAGAATTAAAAGTGCCTATATTCGGTTCTTTACTCTCAAAAATGTATATGAATCGTTTTGCCGACAATTTAGGGCTGCTTCTTCGAGAAAGCGTGCCAATAACCAAATCTCTTGAAATTACAGGCGATATTATGGGCAATCACATCTATAAGAACGTTTTGATTGACTGCGTCAAAGAAGTCCGCAAAGGAAAAATGGTTAGCGGCGCCCTGGAAAAAAGCCCCTATTTCCCCAACGTTGTTTCCCAAATTTTACGTGTCGGCGAAGAGTCGGGAAGAACCAGCGATACTTTAAAAAAGATTGCGGAATATTACGAAAAAGAAGTAGATGATATGACCCAAAATATGATGTCTTTGATAGAGCCAGTCTTGATTCTTCTTTTGGGGGTAGGTACCGCGATAATCGTCGCGTCGGTTATTATGCCGATTTACAATATGGCAGGCAGCCTGTAAAAATTGACGTAACATATATTCTGTTAGATAATTTTACAACGTTGAATAACATTCATTGTAGATAATACAAAAAGAATGAAAAACAAAAGAAAGGGGGTGGAGAAATGAGTTGTTGCAAAGGAAAAAAGAAATCCAAGAAAAGCAAGAAAAAAGGTTTTACCTTAATGGAGCTTTTGGTAGTGGTAGCCATTATCGGAATATTGGCCGCCATAGTTTTGGTATCTTTAAACAGTGCCAGGAACAAAGGTAAAAACGCCGCGATTAAAGCCCAAATGGCCCAGCTTCGATCATCGGGAGAAATGTTCAACGAAGATAACGGCGGATTCACCGGTTGGTGTGCCGACGCAGAAGAAGGTAGGATTTCACAGGGAGCCATCGACGCGGGAGGAACGGGCTATGCTTGTAGTGATTCCTCTTCGGCTTGGGCCGCAGAAATTACTTTAGTAGGAACCGGAGCAGGCAATTGGTGTGTTGACTCGACCGGAGCTTCTAAACCAGCGGATCTGGGTGCCGGGGCTACCGTATGTCCATAGTGCAAAAATAGAGAGTTTGATTTACGCGCGCGCGTAGAGCGCAACAAAAGAAAAACGAGACTTATTTAAGTCTCGTTTTTCTGTTTTCTTCGCAGGATTTGACAATTCAAAAATTTAAACGAAAATTAAGGGAAATTAGCGTATCGCCAAAAAATTAATATCTCCTAAAATGAAAAATAAAAGCGGAAAGCAATCTCCTTTACGATCTATTTCCGCAGATTCTAGATTTCGGGCTCCGGGCTCCGGGCTAAATAAAGGTTTCACCTTAATTGAAATGCTCATAGTTATCGCAGTAATAGGGATTTTGGCCGCGATAATAATAGTAACCGTTTCCGGGACTCGGGGAAAAGCCAACGCTACGAGAGCCAAAGCCGATATGACCCAAATTAAGAGCGCCATCGAAAGGGCTTACAGCGTTGAAGGTTGCGAGACCTTTACTTTCGCTAACGTCGGCAACAAAACAACTATTAGCTGCGGCGGCACCGCCTATACTGATATCCAGCTTCCTCCGGCCGGAACTTACCGGCTTACCGTCGGTACTTGCGTTAACACAGGGAACACCTCTTGGACCGTAAGCGGGACTTGCCCGACGACCGCCGCGGCGTTTACTGGAGCTTATAGTTTGGTGGTTACCGGCGGAAGTCTTTCGGGCGATTATACCTGTTCTGAAACCGGTTGCTGGTGCCAATCCGGCGCTTGCGATTCACTCTGAAAAATATGCTAACTTACTTTTTTTCAAAAAATTAAACTCCGCGATATGAAAAATAAAAACGGAAAACAATCTCCCTTACAATCTGCTCCCACAGATTCCGGACTTCGAGCTTCGGGCTCTAGGTTAAATAAAGGCTTCACTTTAATTGAAATGTTAGTTGTGATCGTGGTGATCGGTATCCTGGCCACAATTGTCTTGGTAAGTGTATCAAGCGGCCGCAAAAAAGCCATGGCTACCAAAGCCAAAACTGATATGGTAGAACTTTCCAAAGCTTTCGAAATGGCCGCCGGGGAAGGTTGCCGAAAAATAAGTTTCAATACCAGCGGAGAACTTTCCTGCACGCCTCCCGGAGCCGCCGCAGCCAAGATATACGCCACCTTGTCAACGGCGCCATCGGGCATAACTTACAGTATCCAATTCGCGGGCGGAACCTCAACGCAATCCGGTTCCGGTTGGTCCACCGCCATCGTTGATTCTTCGGTAAATGGCGGATATAGTTTCCGCGCCACAGGATTCACTAATAGCGAAACTTTCACTTGCAACGATGGCAGCATTACGGGGCAAACTCGATCCGGCTGTTACTGTTCGACTAACGACGCTTGCAGCCAAACGCTGTAAAATAGTACAGGATACGGGGTACAAAGTTTAGTACGAAGTACGAAGTGAAATTAGTACCCGGTACAAAAAATTATTTCATTGACATTTTTAGGCCAACAATTAATTTTGACACTTCAGTGACTAAATTATGAGTGTCTAAGAAATTTTCCTTGTTTATATATTTTCTATCTAAGGCAATATATAGTATTGATTGTACCTCATCACAAGACCCCTTAGCAATACACAAGAATCTCTTAAACTCTTTGCTTCCCATCCTGCCAAATCCTTCGGCAATATTATTCATTATCGACAATGAAGCTCTTTGTATTTGATCTTTAAAGCTATAGTCTCTACAGCTGCTCATCGAATCGTACACTTTGTTGGTTAATATTCTAGCCTTCTGCCAAGAGATTATATCTTCAAACCTTTCTATTTTCATTTAGTTCTCAATAATTTATTGTGTTTCCAACTTCGCACTATGTACTCCACACTTCGTACTATGTACTATGTATACTACCGCACTACCTCGCATACTCCGTCACTCTCGTTTCCCGAATAATCACGACTTTGATTTCTCCAGGATATTTTAAATTCTCTTCTATTTTATTGGCAATGTCACGGGCAAGCTTTACCGATTCCAAGTCGGAGATCTTTTCCGGCGAAACGAAAACGCGAACTTCCCGACCGGCTTGAATCGCGTAAGCTTTTTCTACTTCCTCGAAATCCTTAGCAATGTTTTCTATTTCCTCAATCCGCTTCAAATAATTTTCCACGCTATCCCTTCTCGCACCCGGACGGGCCGCGGAAATCGCATCGGCCGCTGCCACCAAAGTGCCTTCGGGGCTGCTGTGCGGATAGTCGCCGTGGTGCGATTTCATCGCGTCAATTACCCGGTCGGGCAAACCGAATTTCTTCAGGATGTTTATACCGATTTCAACGTGAGTGCCTTGCACCTCCCGGTCGATAGCTTTACCAATATCGTGGAGCAATCCCGCTTTTTTGGATAAATTAACATCCAAACCCAGTTCCGCTGCCAAAGCGCCGGCTAAGTGGGAAACTTCGATTGAGTGCAACAAAATATTTTGGCCGTAGCTGGTACGGTAGCGCAAGCGCCCCAAAAGTTTCACCAATCTCGGGTCAAGGCCCGTAACGCCCACTTCGTACATCGCCGCTTCTCCGGCTTCGGTAATTCTTTTGTTGATATCTTGTTTAACTTCTTTTATTGTTTCTTCGATACGAGCGGGGTGGATTCGGCCATCCTGAACAAGTCTTTCCAACGCTTGCTTGGCAATCTCCCGGCGGATAGGGTCAAAAGCCGAGACTATGATCGCCTGCGGCGTATCGTCGACAATGATTTCGGCTCCGGTAAGTCTTTCGATCGTATTAATATTTCTTCCTTCCCGGCCGATAATCCTGCCTTTTAATTCGTCGGAGCCGATTGAAACCGTAGAGGTGCTATGATCAACCACGTGGCCTGCCGCGTAACGTTGAATCGCCAAAGTCATAATTTCCCGGGCTTTCCCTTCCAGCGTTTCCTTTTTCCCTTTTTCTAGATTAGCTATTTGCTCTTTGACGTCTTCTTCGTATTCTTTTTCTACCGACTTGAAAAGCAACTCTTTCGCTTTTTGGGGAGACAATTTGGTAATCTTTTTTAATTTTTCTAATTCTTCCTGGCGCAAGTGTTTGACTTCTTCTTTGATTTTTTCCACTTCCTGGACTTTTCTTTTTACGTTATCCCGTTCCTGCCGCACCTCTCTCTCTTTGCCGTTAATATTTTCTTCCGCCCGTTCCAGCCGTTCTTCCATTTTGTCCAACTGTTTTCTGCGCAATTGTTCTTCTTTTTTAATTTCCGACAAGGCTCTCACCGCTTTATCTTTCGCAGAAAGCAAAATATCCTTGGCTTCCGATTTAGCGTCTTCCATAATCTTCCCCGCTCTAGCCGCCGCCCCTTCTTCCTTTTTACGAGACATATAATTCTGAGCAATATAGCCCGCTCCACCCCCGATTCCCAAAGCGGTAAGAGCGATTAACAAAATAGACATAGTTTGAGATTAAATTTTTAATTTGAAGTTTGAAATCAATTTTAAATTAATAAATTTTTAATTTTGAAATTCTTTATATTCCAAGAAAGCCTTTATTGAGAATTGATTTATTAAATAATTTCAAATTCACTTCAAATTTCAAATTTTAAATTTCAAATTACTCTAATTGTATACCAGCCGAAATAATAATCGTCAAAGAAAATTACCGGCCCGGCGATTTAAAACCCCTCTCCGTCGGTATCTGAAAACTAATGAGCTCTTGCGTAACCGGCGGTTTGTCACCGGAAATCCCTTGGTAAACCGCCTTAACGATCCCCACTCCTTGAGCGACCCAAATTTCTACGGTTGACTCGACCGTTTTCCTTTCACCGCCAGTTTCTGATTCCGCGGCATTGCCGTGGTATGCAGTTTGGCGGGAAACAAGACTAAGCTTAATATTTTGGGCAGTAAACTCGCCAGCCGGGACGGTAAGCTTTTCTGTCCCTAAAACTTTACCTTTAACCTCCAGGTCTTCCTTTATTTCGAGCTCTTTGTCTTTATAGTTTTCGTTCAGTACTTCGTGAATCAAACACCCTTTTTCCGACCAAGCATTGCCCTTTACCAGGTAAGCGTCGTCCGGAAAGGAAAAATCATACTGGTCTTTTACACAAGGCGTGGTCACGGTACGATCACGGTCCCAAATTAGCAGAAAATTAAAATCTGTCAGGCGAATTTTATTTCCTTTGCAAGTTGCCATAGTGCGATTAGTCCATTTTTCCCGGCTGGCCAAGCGGCCGTCCAAAAAAATAACGCCGTTTTCTTGCTGGGGAATGCCCATCTTTATCACGTCGTTTCCCGTTTCCTTCTCTACCTGATAACTCCAATTTGCCCCCGCAACGAAAGGCAGGTAAGCACTTTCGCAAAAAAGAGGAAAAACGGTTTTTTGGGTTTTGAAAACATTTTTTAGCTTAGTTTTTTCAACCTCCGAAAGGCGCGTATCCGGAGGACTTTCTTGAATCATTTTCCTGATATTTTGGATACTCTCGTTAACACTGGCGACAAATCCGACGTTCGTTACGTTAGTATATTTAAACAAGAGAATAATCGCCAAGCCGGCAAAGACTAACAGTGATAAATTTATTATTAAGCGGGATGGCATCGGTTGTCTTTGTAAAAAATAACTAAAAACTAAAAATTGTCTTAAACAATAAAATCATTATAAACTGCTTAAAACTTTTACGTTTTATATTATCCAAAAAAATAATGATTAAAACAAAAACAAAAATATTCCGCTTGCTGACGGGAGTTGTTCTTGTTGTAGCTTTTCCGGTAAAATTAATAATGATGGAAACGGGTGTTTTTTTAATATCCGAAGTTAAAGCGGAGCTTTTCAAAAAAGAAGCAAAAAGCGATTTTCGGTACCAAGCGGATTCCCTGGAGAATTTTAAGAGAATCAACCTCCCCAGCTTTTTCGGCAAACCGGTAAAAATCCCCCTTGAAAGCGCTAATCCGGAGCAAGCACCCGGAGGGGATCGGGACTATATAATAATTTACCCGCCGCGAGCGCTTAACAAAAATACTTCTATCCCTTTACGGGCGATTTATTTTTCTTCCGGTAAGAATATAGACGAAGAAAGTGCCGGTTATGTGCGCAACATTGAAGCATACGTGAATTCCGTTGCCAATAATAACCCCGCCGCGTTGGAAATTATCAAAAATTTCTTGCAAAGCGATTTGCGATTGTCGATAAAAGACTCGGGAAGTCTCTTGTCTCTCCTAATATCCTACGCTAAAGCCCAAGATGAAAGTTCGACCGATCTTAACCCATTATTGTCCGGCAGTAGCGGAGAAGACTTGGCCAGCCAAATTGAAAACCTGGACACCGCTGACCCCGAAGTCAAACAGCTTCTAACTTTGGTACTTTTGCTGATTCTCACGAACCAATCTTTGGCCGAGTCACTCAATAAAGATAAGGAGGATTGTTTGCAAATGGGAGGCGAATGGATGAACAATGAGTGTTTAAGCGAAGAAAAAACTACCTGCGAAGACAACGACGGAAATTTTCGGCTGTTTGAGAACCAGTGCCTGGCCGACCAACAAAAGTGCGGTAACGAAGATTTGCAATGCGACGATAGCGGGACGGGAATCGATGACAACAGCAGCTACACTGATTATTCCGATTTCTCGGCTTATTCCGACTATAATGACAATACTAATAATAACGAGGACCTTTCCGTTTACAGTTGCGCCTGTAAAAAAGACCAATGCCTCAACGACGACGGTATTTGCGTGGATAAGGAAAACGGCAAACAAAAAATTTGCGAAAATAGCGGGGGTCGGTGGAGAAACTTTTTTTCTTCTTCCGATCTTTGCTTGCAGAAATGCGGGATAACCGAAACAGAATGCAATAATGTTTGGGGCAACGTGTGGGACAGTGGCGCAAATAGCAGCTTTGGGATCAATGCTTCTTCTTATGACGCCCGTTCGTCCGCCTATGACGCTACTTCTTCTTACGGCAACTCCGCTTCCGATAGTAGTGATGAAAGCGGTAATTTAATGGGTTGCGATTGTTCGCCCAATTGCGTTACTCCCAACGGAGACTGCATCAAAAAAGACGCGACTAAATTGGATGACGACAAGGACGGCGTGCCTAACGGCCAGGACCGTTGTCCGGGCACTCCCGAAGGCGACGCGGCCAATAACGTCGTAGGCAGTCCCGACCAAGGATGTTCTTGTAACCAACTGATGAATATGGGACGCCTTCGCCCGCCGCAATGCCCGCCTGACACTTGCGATGGCCGCTACGCGGTAAAATACGATCGCTCTTCAAACAATAATCCGGCGGCCCTTTGCCAAAACGGCGTAATCCAGCAACAGCCCTATTCCAGCGGAATTATGAACAGCGGTTCGACGCTCGGAACCACCAGTATGGTTAGTTGCCCGGTAATTTCCCGCATGCCCAGCCCGGAATGCGATAACACCAACGCTAACAGTAATAACAACAATAACAATAATTCACTGGAGGATCTCTTGAGAAGACTTTTGGACAATAAAAATAATAACAATAACCGAAATAACAATAACAACAAAGACAAACAGAATAATAACAAAAATAAGGATGATAATGGCGGCAAGGGGGGAGAAGGCGGTAAAGGCGGCACCGGCGGAGACCCAGGAAAAAACGGCAACGACAAAAATGACAAGAGTAGCAACAACCAAAACGCCAATAATAATTCCAGCCCAGTCACCGCCAGCCCCGCGAACGATCCCAAAGGAGTGGGCGAGGCCAACGCCAAACAAAACGGCACTCAGGCGGCACCTTACTACCTGCATACCAGCCAATTCAAAAAGATTTGCGGAGAAAACACTTATGTGCTCACCAACGCGGCCCCAGGCGTGGGCGATTTCAAAAATAATCCTTCCGCCAAACCGACTCCACCCACCCCGGCAACCGGAGCCACAAAAACCCGGGTTCAAGGCACCTCGCCCTTGCCCGATCTAAACAAACTAGATAGTGTTCCTTGCCCTCCCGGAGTAAGCGGCTGTCCGAATAATAAGGACCGAGTCAAAAAGCTCGTTGGAGATAACTGGAACAGGCTGGACCAAGCTAGCCAAGACAGGGTTATTAAATACCTACAAGGGCATATGGACCAAAATACCGTTAACAATATCAATTCCACCGTTTTAAATGGCCTCAAAGAATCCGTTGTTCCGCCGGCCAAACCGCAGCCAACGCCCACATCGGGAACTTCCAATACCCACGGCGGCGCTAAAACGATGAAGGACCTGAACGAACCGGGTGCTTATTTCAAAATTCCCAAATGCGAAGAGTTGGCCGAATGCCACTGCTGTGTCTGCAGCTGCTGCGACAAGGGCAAAAAAGACTGTGGCTGGTCACTCGGCAACAGCTGCAAAGACGGAAAATGCCAAGGGCAAAATTGCGATACCGAATCTTGCGGCAAATGCAACGAAGACGCGACAAAATCCATCCAACTCTTAACCGGCGGCAACACTATTCCAGCCAACCTCAAACAGACCGACAACAAATGTTATGAAATTGACCACAACAAGGAAACTACTTCCGGCAAACTGTGTGAAAATTATAACGAGCCCGTCCACAAAGGCGCTTGCCGCTATGACTGCAAAGGGGAAACCAAAGGTTGCGAAGAAGGCTCGACCGGTTGCCGGATTATTATCGAAGGCAAAGAAATCCAACGGTTTACTCTCAAGGGCTCAACTATGGCGCCCAGCCCGGTCAGTGACGCCCAATATATCGAATTTGATAACCAAGACGGGGGCAGTTTGGTTCAAACAATCGGTGAAAAACAGCCCTCCGCTACCGACTGGATAAAAAATCTCGCGGACGAAAAAGGAAAATGCTGCAAATGCCAAGCAAGAAGCGACAAGAAAAATCCCGCAAAAACCCCCAACGGGTACAACGAAGACCTGACTCCGATCCCGCCAACCCCCCAACCCACTCCCACCCTTCCGTCTTCTCCCTCCACCGGTTCCTATGTAGGCGACCGGAACGAGGACTGGGATTGGACCACCGACAACAAGAAAAAAGAAGAGCCGGCCTCGCCGTCTTTTCCGGAAAATTTGACCGGCCCGGAACCATCCAAACAAACAGGTGCCCTGCCGGGACAACCCGACAAATGGCCGGAGCCCATAGTAGACAAGACCGGTGAGAATTTTAGCCCCACCGCTCCAACCGTAACTCCCGCGACTCCCGCCCAACAGGGAGTGTGGCAATCGTTCAAAAATCTGATCCGCGCATTTTGGGAATGGGGTTCATTCAAACAAGATTTGGAATAGCCACCAGCTATGTTGGCTTCGCTGGTTTAGGAATCCCTGTTGGTTCAGGGTCGCACCCTGAATCTTTCGCAATTCTTGAGTTTCACAAAAATAAAAAAATGAGCAGCCTTCTCTCCTGCCAAGGAAGCAATTGCAATATTTGTTCGCTTTTGGAAACCATAAGCAACGCTTATAATTTCCTTTTGGGTATCAGTTTTGCCGTAGCCGCCCTTTTCGCGGTCATTATTGGATTTTTATACCTGACCAACTCGCTCGGTAAAAAAAATTTTAAAAAATCTTTTTACGCTTTGAGAAACGCCCTGTTGGGTTTGGCCTTAATCTTAACCGGCTGGCTAATAATCAACGTTTCGGTTTGGTTTGCCGGCTTCAAAAATGCCGGATCTTGGTGGCAATTCCACTGCGAGGTGGCAGATTCCGAACAACCGGCCGAAAATTTAGCCAAATATAGCTCCTTTCAACCAAAATCCCCTTACGCCAATCTTAAAACCTTTACCAGTCTCGCGGATTTCATCAAAAGCAGCGAACAGCGGGGCCGGTTGACCGGCCTAAGTTCGGTTACGGTTTTCCTTAACCAAATCCAAACCCTTCCCCCGGACAAATCGCTCACTTTCCTGGCGCCCGCCCGGCTTACCTCCCAAAATGCCACCGCGGACCAATATCTTCCGGTGCTCACCGTAAAAAAGGAGGCCGATAAAATTCGGCTGGCAAGCACCGGGGAATATTGGGATGTGATCCAAAACGGCCTCTTGGCGGCCGGAACAAACAACGGAACGCCAGCCGATCCAATCGACGGTATGGGTCAAATTACCGGCTATTTTGATAAGGTTCCCACGGTAACAGGATGGAGTGCCATAAACGAAAAGGGGGAATCCTTGTCCGTGAAAAAGCAATTTGATTTGTTAAGTTTTCTTCTACCGGCGTTATATTTGGAGAGCGGCACCGCATCGCTCGCTCAAGCGGGCGACTCAAGCGAACCGATAGCAAATTCGAACGCGGGAAACACTAGTTTAGCCGAGCTTATCACCATTATGGCTAACGGGACGGAAACGATAAACGGATCCGCCACTTTCGCGAACATTATCGGCTGGATAATCATTGAATTTATCAAAACCTTTGTCGGTTTGGCGGTGGAAAAAACCGACAGCCCTTCCGCGGCCGGTCCCTTATCGAACCCGACCGCGGCCGCTAATCCCGTCCCCCTTCTCCCGAAAAATTCGGAAAATCTCCCCGATGAGGATAAAGACGGAATTCCCGACGAGAAAGACGCCTGCCCCATTACCCCGCCGGAATATATTGCCGATATCAACACCGACCGGGAAGCAAAAGCGATTTATGGCTGTTCCTGCGCCGAGATAGGTTTGCTCCAAGATTGCCCTCTCGACGCTTGTCAAGGCCAATACTGGGTAACTTATTCCCATAGCCCCCAACCCTGTTTGAACGGAAGGTTTTTATCTTATGTTTGCCGTCCCCAAACCATTGAAATAAAAAGTGATTGCCCCCAGCGATCGCAAAAAAATACTACCGAGACCACTGATAGCCACGATAACCGGAATATTCCTTGGGGAGAAGGAGATAACGCGCTGGGCGGACCGCCGTTAGCCGATTCTCCCGAATCCGTAAAAGCCGCTTTGCGCTTCATCTACCAGTATGATCCGCTAAGATACGCGATGATTTTCCGCTATATCGACCGGATTGTGGACGTAAGGGAAATTAACAGATTGTCCCAAGGAATCGACGGCTTTATTATGAACGGCAGCGGGATGGTTTTTGTTAATTTCACTTTACCCCGGGAACAACTGGCGGACACGCTTGTCCACGAAACCACCCATTCCGCCCAAGTTTACCTTTATGAAAAAGATAACGGGCCGCCGGCGCTTAAAGAAATGGAACGGGTCGCGATCGCTAATGAGATGGGAAGTTTGTCGCGAGTTACGGATCTTCCTGATATGAGTGAATTCCCGGGCCAAGGGAAGGGTGTTGCCTACCAAAATAAGGAGGTGCGAGGTTATGCCAGCCGGATGATGAAAAAAGCTAACCCGCTGGCCGGCTACCTGGGAACGGCCGCTTACTACGCGCCGGTGCGTTACGCTTCCGAATTCGGCGATTTGGTGCAAGGCCCCTACCATTATGGGGACGACGAAGCCGGTTTGGTGGTTGGCCTTACCGAAGGAGAAGAAGGAATCATCAAAAACATTATTGAAAACCAGGAAAAATGTCTCAGTAAGCCGCCGGCTGACCTGCCGCAAATACCCTCTTGTAATGACGCTTACGGCATCCTAAAAATCGGCGGTTACGATTGGTACCCAAACTAAATAACTTTCCCTTGCTTTCCCTCCATACAATTTATCCACACAATTTCGGCTTGGCCCTCCTCCTAAAATTAGAAATTTTGACCTGAAAAAAAAGATGGTATACTTACTTAAAATTTCCAATTTAAGTGTTACTTTCAAATAATGAAACAAAAAAATAAAACAAATATAAAGTCTGTTATTTTCAAAATGTTGCTGGCTATTTTTGCCGGCCATTTTGTCGTGACGGGAACGCTAGGAGCGCTCACCGAAAGCGCCCAGGCGGCAACGAAAATTACCGATATGGACTCGTTCGTCAAAAACATTGACATCGCGAGTTTCCTCGGAAAACCGGTGCGCGTGCCTTTTCCTTCCGCTAATCCCGCGGGAGTGCCCGGCGGCGATAACGGCTATTTATATATTTATCCGCCTCAATTTTTTTGGAATAAAGACAAAAAAGTGCTTGTTTCCTTTCCCGCTAAATCAGTCCTGATGGATTCGGGTAAGAATATAGACCCAAAAAAAGGAGTGTTAGTCAAAACTTTTATTAATTCTTACGCTAACAGCTCTTTTGAAGGCCAGGACCAAGTCTTGGACGCCCTTAAAAACCAACTGAAAAAACGTTTTGCCGCCCCCCAAAAACCGAGTTATATAGAGGGAATATTTAGGATGTTTAATATCGTTCACGCGGAAGATGCCGCGACCACGGATGCTCCCGCTGATATTGCCGCCGCGGACCTCGGTTTGAGCAGTGATGAAATCAATCAACTGATGAGTTCGGAAGACCCCCGCGTCAAGCAAATGCTGATGCTGCTTCTTCTCAATATGCTTCTTTCCCAAAAACTGGCTCAAGCGGACAGCACGGACAAGGAACAATGCCTAAACCAAGGAGGGGAATGGATCAACGAAGCCTGCCAAGTGGACGAAGAAACCGCTTGTTATAACAATGGGGGGGAATGGCTGGACGGAGAATGTGTTATCGATGAAAATCAAAATACCGACGAAAATCAGAATGCCAATAAAAACAAAAATAGCAATAGCAACAAAGCTTCCAGCGCCGAAAGCGCCAAACAACAAGCCGCCTGTGAAGAATCCGGCGGCAGTTGGGGAACGGCTGCCAGTTCGCGCACTTTGTGCCTGCGTAACTGTGGCAAAACCGACAAAAAATGTTCTGGATCGGGTCTTGCGGATTTCGAGGAGGCTCAGGGAATTTACATCAGTGAAGACGCGACCCTTAAGGGATGCAAGTGTCCGGAAAATCAGTGTCTCGGCGCCGAGGGAAAATGTATCCAAAACGCGGAGCAAGACACAGACGACGACAATGATGGCGTACTTAACGGGCAAGACCGTTGCCCCAACAGTACTCCCGACGGATCAGGATCGGTCAATATGAGTTTGGGCGCGGCCGAAGCCGGTTGCACTTGTTCCCAACTGCAAGCCCAGGGAAAAGTGAAACAGGAACAATGTCCCGTGAGCACCTGCGACGGTCCTTACTGGACAGAATATCCTCCTTCCGGAATGGATCAATGCAATAACGGCGTGGTGATTCCCTATCCTTGCTCGCCTGTCGCGCGCGCTCCGCGGGAAGATTGCAACGCCATTTACAATCAACAGCAAGCGATTCAAGACGCGTTGAACAATGCGAATAATAATAAAAGCCTTACCGATCAAATCAAAGACCTGATCAACAAAGGCGGCGGGCTTGACAAAATTAAGGACCTTTTGAAAAAAGTTACCGGGGGAGATAAAACTGGCGGAGACAAAACCGGCGGGGACAAGACTGGCGGAGACAAGGGCGGTAACGACAAAGGCGGCAGTCCGGGCGGCGATCCGGGCGGCCCCGGCGGCGAAAAACCCACCGGTCCCGGCAAGACCAAGCCCGAACCAACCGCAGAGCAGCAGGCAGCAACCGCGAAAACTCCAGATCAGTTCGCAGAAGATGCGAGAACAGCATACACTGATTACGTAAACGGCAAAAAGACCGCTGACGAAGTGCAAACAGCGGTAGACGTTGCCCGCAGTCATCCAAATTCTGATAAGATGAGTCCTGAAGGTAAAGCCGATTTAGCCGCAATCGAAGGATCAATCAAGGGAGATTTATCCGTACAAAAGGCGATGGATTCGTATTTAAATGATAAGCCCCCAGGAGAAACACAAAAAGCGATTGACGAAGCCAGGAAAGATCCGACCTTATCTCAAGAGCAAAAAGATAACTTGGATGCGGTTGAGAGATCAATAAAATCAACTGGTGATACCTCTCCCCAAGGCATACCGACCGAGATGCAGAAAGCGGGGGAACCTTGGGATAAATTTAGTCCTGAAAATATACAATCTGGACAAACTCCTAAAGGAGCGCAAGATACGGTTGTGCAAAATGAAGAAACTATCGTCCCGGGAAGATTAGCTTCGGATACTGGCTTTACTTCCACTCCGACCGATTCAACCGGAACTCTTCCGGGAGGGGTCCCTCCTGGGGAAGTTACCCAGGACCAGTATGCCAAATTAGGCGAATATTCCAAAGCAATGGATGATTTAAAATACGCGCAAAGTGAAGCGGCAAAAGCTAGAGCGGAATACGATTCTCTCGCGAGTAAAGGGCAAGCAGACATCCCTGAAGCCCAAAAAGCGCTTGCAAGGGCGGAATCTTTTGAAGAAAAAGCAACAGAAACCCAGCAAAAAGTAGACAGCATAACGGAAACATTAAAGAATACTACTCTTGCTCCAGACGCTCAGGATACGGATATTTCCAACACCACCGGCCAAACTCCGGCCGATAGGCCTCTTTTGGTCGACAGCCTAGACTCGGCAACAGCAGTAGGATCGATGACAGCAACGGGCGATAATGGACAGATAATACCCCAAAACCAATGGGCAGCGGCAGGAATAACAGATAATATCACAAACGATGCAGGAATGGGAGGATTCGCGGGAACGATGGGATCCTTAAACGACTATTGGCAACCTACCGCCGGCGATCTTCTTAGCGGCGTCGCTTCCGGTGTCTCCGGTATAAGCGGCGCGCCGGATTTTATGAAAGGCCTAGACTCAAACGGAATCAATGCTGGAAATTTGGGTGATTTGAGCAATTTGCCTTCTATCCCGAGCCTTGGCGGCGATGATAAACTGGGAATTGGTGATTTGGCCAATATATTGGGCGGCCTGGATAATTTGAAAGGGATATTTGAGGGAATCGGCTGGAATAATTTAGATAATTATTTCAACCCTCCCGATAGCGGCCAAACGGGAAATCAACCGCCGGGTGGCGGTTGGGGCAACCAAGGGCAGGGATCTTCCTCTGAGATGGGCGGCAATCCGACCGGGGGGAGCGCCGGCGACCGGCCGACGGACGGCGGCAACAGTGGAAACGCGCAATAGCCTCACAACGACCTTAAATTCCCGCGATTTATATTTTAATAATAAAAACTTAATCCGTGTTGGTTCAATTCTCCGACTTGAACCAAAAGTTCCTGCAATTTACCCAATATTTTTTACATAAAACAATAAAACTTAATCTCAATAAAAAATGAAAAAGCAAGTTGCCAAATCCTTGGTGATTTCCCTAATTTTGGTTCTTGGGACAATCGTTACCCTCACTCCGGGGCTAGTTCAAGTTTCCAACTTAAACCAAAAAATCCCAATCCTACAACTCTCCATCGCCCAAGCCGAAGGAGAAGGGGATCCGACCACCACCGGAAACCCTCTTGACGCCTTATTGTCGCCTTTTCTTAACGCGCTAAAGATGGTTTATGGTCTGATGGGTACGATGGCTCAAGTGCTTACCGGCATTATGGGGGGCATTATGAGCGGCGGCAACGATTGGAGCGGCGGCGCTGAAGGCGGCGGCTTAGGCGGTCTCGGTGGCAACGCCAGCAGCAGTGCCGGCGGCCAAAACAGCTCATCAGGATCAGGCAACAGTACTTGTTCCGGCGGAGTGTGTCCGGCGGCTTTCAATATGGCGGGGGTAGACTCGGGAAGCACCGCGGCCACGGTAGCCGGCACGGTAGGTGAAGCGGTTAAAGCAGTCAGTAACGGCAGCGAATTGGCGCCTTATGCCTTGGAACCTAACCAATTCCAAAAAGTCTGCGGAAAAAACGAGTACGTCCTTTGGTGGAGCCAGCGCGGGAGCGACGGCAAAGACCTCAAAGACTCGGCCGACAAAATGCAGAATTCCTTCCTCGCTGTTCCCAGTTGCGAAGCGCTCGCCCAGTGCCATTGTTGCGTCAATTCCTGCGAAAAAGACAAATTCTGTTTTTCCAAAGAAGAAACTTGTGACGGCGGTAATTGCGCTCCAAAGTGCCAACAACCCAGCAATGATTGTAAAAACTACAAAGATCCGGAACATAAAACCGCCTTCAACAGCGATTGTTCTTGCCAACAAGACGGTTGCCCCACGGAAAACGCCAAAAACTGTAAAATAATTCTCTACAAATCTAAATCTGCCTGGAACATCGGCACCTACTTGCAAAATATGGCTTTGAAACAATCCAAATGGATTACCAAGCTCTCGGCTTTGACGATTATCAACAGCATCCCCACGGTGTTTAAAACGGAAAGCGCCGATGTGGCAGCGGGCGGCGGCGGCTGGGTAGACAAATTGGAGCAGCAAAAAGGCAGCTGTTGCAAATGCGTGGACGAGAGCAAAGCCAAAGAAGGCCCGCAAGAAAGCAAGAAATAAATTTGAATTTTGAAGTTTGAAATCAGTTTGAAATGAATAAGTTTTTCAATTTTTAAAAAAGTTTCCTTAATCTTTAATTTTTCTCATAGTAAAGCCAGTATTTGGATTCTTTAGCTTCTTTTTTGCAAATATGTATTTTGTTTCGAAAGTCTTTTCTAGAGCTTGCTCCGTTGGCTTCGCAATAATTAGCCCCTACACTGGTAGCTGACTTAATTAATTGGATAATTATCGGTAGGTTTAAAGAATCTCTTTTAATATGCTTAAGAAAATGAATTGTTTCTTCGGCAAACTTAGTCGTTCTTTCTTCTAAGTTATATTTTTGTTTGGTCATATTGTTTATTTAAATAAATAATTATAAATTTAAAACTGATTCCAAACTTCAAAATTCAAATTTCAAATTAAATAACCTTCTTGCTAAACTAGCTTACAGCGAGAATTATTAAATTATTCTAAAAACATTCTTAACTGAAACTCAGAAAAATAAAGCTTTAAGAATAATTAACAATTCCAAAAACCTATGTTACCTTGACCTAAAGTTTGTAATTACAAATTGTTTTTACTGATGAACCAATCTCCCAAACAAAAACCCAACCCAAACCGCTCGTGCTCCCGCAAATTCATCCTCCCACTTTTTGGCATTCTCATTGTGGCATCAGCAATGTTGGTTCAAATTACCAATATTGGTTCCGGGTTGCCCGCCTCGCCGGCAGGCGGGTACCCTGAACCCAAAGTTTCTACAATTTACCATATTTTCCCCATCAAAACTGCCCAAGCCGCCTCTTCGTTCGAAAGCGCTACGGCTAAAACCGGTTCGGGCGCTTCGCTTTTTGGCAGTATCATCGGAAAAATGCAAGGCTGGTTTAGCGGCTTCAAAGGCAAACTTTTTTCCGGTTCCTCCACTCCCGCTCCCAGTCAAACCGGCAGTCCAGTTCCCCAAATCCAAGTCCAAAAAGGGACCACCCAAAAGTTAAACCCGGTTCCCCAACTAGGCACCACCCAGCAACCGCCCCAAACCGCCGGAGGCGACCAGTACGGCAGCAACGGCACCCAAAAAAATCCTTACATTTTGGAACCCAACCAATTCAAAAAGATTTGCGGCAAAAACGAATACGTCCTTTGGTGGAGCAAACGCGGCTCGGACGGAAAAGACCTGAAAGAAGTCGCCGACAAAATGGAAAATTCCTATTTATTATTACCGAGCTGTCAAGCACTCGCCCGCTGCCACTGTTGCTGCAACACCTGCACTTTTGTCCCGCCGCCTTGCCCGCCAGACATTTGTTTCTCCAATATGTCTATCTGCGACGGCACTCCGGTTTGCAGTCCCAAATGTGTTTGTGGAATGTGTATTGGAGAGTGCCAAGGCTTTAAGAATCCTTTCCATCCCAAAGCTTTCGATACCGATTGTTCCTGCCAGCAAACCGGCTGCCCCGACGGCTCCGGCTGCAAGATCATTCTTTACGAAGCCAATTTCCAGTGGCATTGGGGAGTTTACGGCGCGAACGGCGCTTTGGAAGAGCACGTTACCAACACCAAAGGCGGCGCTTACTATATGGATAACGCCGCGCCCCACGTTTTTGAGACCAAAAGCCCCGACTCCGCCAAAGGCAAAGGCGGTTGGGTAGACAAGCTGGCCCAAGATAACGGCAAATGTTGCAAATGCACTACCAGCGGGCCCGCGGCCAGCGGTTCCCACGAAGAAGTAGATATCAAAAAATACGTCGAATCAATCAGGCCCGGAGGAGTCGGCCCCAAGGCGGACCCCAAAAAATCCTCCCTGCCGGGAATTCCGGGAAGCGGGCAGTAAAGTGGAGAAGGTTTATTATCAATCTAAAAAATATGCTATAGTGCCTTTAAGTTAATTCGCTTGAATGCCTAGAGATATAAAGCAAAAAATAAATATAAAAACTGCCGCCAGCGAAACAATTTTTTTGTTGGCCTTTGTTTTACAGCCGCTGATCACCGCGGCTTTTTTTCCTTTTTCGTCGGTCCGCGCGGCCGAACCCGCCGCCAGTCTGTCCGGCATCGAAGAACTGGCGCAAAAAGTCGACATCTTGAGCTTCTTGGGCAAGCCCGTCCGAATCGCTTTCGATTCCGACAATCCCGATGGTGTCCCCGGCGGAGACCAAGACTTTCTCTACATCTATCCACCCCAATTCTACCGCGACAATAACGGAAAAATGCTTTATACTCCCACAAAATCCATCTTCTTGGGTTCGGGAAAAACCATTGGCAAAGAAAAAGAAATCCTGATCAAAGATGAAATCGAAAAAGTTATCAGTGATTCATTTCAGGGGCGCGACCAGCTTTTGGAAGACTTGAAAAACCAACTATTAAAGCAATCTTTGGCTCCCCAAAAATCGAGTTATGTCGACGGGATCTTCCGGATATTCAATATTGTCCGCGCCGAAGACGCGGCGACCACCGCCAATCCGGACTCGAGTGCCATAACCGGCCTGTTGGACGGAGCCAACATCGACAACGCGACCATCCAGAATTTACTCAATTCCGACGATCCCCGCGTCAAACAAATGTTGATGTTGCTTTTGCTCAACCTTTTGCTCTCGCAAAAATTGGCGGAAGCCGACACCACCGCCCAGCAGCAATGTTTGGACCAGGGCGGGGAGTGGAACAACGAAGAATGCATCGCCACGGAGGAAAACGGTAACGGTAACGAAAATAGCAATAATAACAAAAACACCAATAATAACAGCGCCGACCAGCAAGCCACCTGTGAAGGTTCCAGCGGCACTTGGGGGACGGTGGCCAGCTCCCGCTCGTTGTGCCTGCGCACTTGCGGTATGACCGACAACAAATGTTCCGGGTCGGGTCTCGCGGACTTTGAGACAGCCAACGGGATTTATATTAGCGGAGACAGCAGCCTTAAAGGCTGCAAGTGCCAAGAAGGCCAATGCTTGAGCGCTGAAGGAAAATGCATTCAAGATGGCGATCAAGACGGCGACGACGACAACGACGGGGTGGCCAACGGACAGGATCAGTGCCCCAGCAGCGTTCCTGACGGGTCGGGATCGGTCAATATGGCTTTGGGTACGGCTGAAGCCGGTTGCACTTGCTCCCAGTTGCAAGCCCAAGGAAAAGTCGCCCAGCGGGAATGTCCCGTAGGCACTTGTGACGGGCCTTTTTGGGTGGAATATCCGCCGGCCGGGATGGACCAGTGCAGCAACGGCGTGGTGCTCGCCTACTCCTGCTCGCCCCTCACACGCGCGCCCCGCGAGGACTGTTTGGCGATCTATAACCAGCAGATCCAGGACCAGATGAACAAGGACGCCTTGGAAAAGGACCAGTTGAAAAAAATAATTTCGGATTTATTGGATAAGCTAAACAAATCCGGCGGAGGCAGTAAACCGCCTGACGGCGGGGGTGGCGGTGGAGGAGGAGGAGGCGGCGGCGACAACGAAGGCGGCGGAGACGAAGGGACCGGTGGCAGTCCGGGTTCACCGGGTTCTCCTGGATCCCCGGGCCGCAGTCCCGGCCGAACTACCCCCCCCGGCCAATCCGGCGAACTAGGCCAAAAATTAGGAGACATAGCCGCGGGAACTTTCGAAACAGGTCCTACAGCGGGAACAGAAGCTCAAGCAATAGCCGAAGGCAGGCGGGGTGCTCCCGGCATATCGACAAGCGCTCCAGGACAAGATTATCCCCAAACTGTTCCGGGAGAAAGTATAAATCCTTGGCAAACCACCCCGACCCAAACACAAAAAGGCGGGACAGAAGGAGTGGTAGGCAGTGACCAAACCGCCCAGGGTACGCCGGTTGGTCAAGGACCAGATGGCCAAGGAGTTCTGCCTAGCCAAGCACCAAGCGGCTATTACAGTATCTCGGAAGGAAAAGCTCCTATTGGATTTGACACTCCGGTAACGACAAGTCCTGAAGTAGAACAAACTAGGCAAACAATGAGGGAAATTCGTGATTCCTACACCCAGGAAGAGAAAACACAATATAATCAAGACAAACAAGCAGCTATCGATTATTCAAAAGGTACTTGGGAGCAATACATGAATTTTTATCCCGATACAATAATAGCCGATGATCAACAAGGAACAATAATGAATCCTCGTCCCGACCAACAAATTCCATTTCAGGACCAACCAAGCCTTGAGACTGTCCGCCCTATAGCCGATCAAACTATGGATCCTATAAATGGAGACCCGTCTAAACAGGTAGGAGACGCTACAAGAATAGATCAATCCACATGGGAAGATACGGCACAGAGAATAAATAATATACAGAGCGATGCTGATACTTCGGCTCCCAAAACTCAGGAAGTGCCAGGAGAAAGCATTGACATAAACCAAGTTCCACAACAAACCCAAACAGGCGAGCAAACTCCTGATCAAAGCAGCAATTTGGAAACTGCGCAAGATGCTATTACAGGAGCTCTTGAAGGAATGGGGTCTGAGGCTCAAACCGGAAATGAGCAAGGACAACAAACAACAGCAACACCTTTTGATGCGGCTGCAACTATTGATGTAATAAAAAGTGTTGGATTTGATTCCGAAAAAATTTCCCCCGAGAAATTTGAAACTCTCAGACAAGACCTTGGAGACTTGGCTAGAGAATACCCTGGTATTGATTTTACTAATCAAGTTATGGACAATCAAAATTTAAGAGGGTCGATAGAATATTTTGTTAGTAAAGCATATGATACTACAGATTATGGACGAATTAATCAACGATTAGCTCAAATAATTGAAGCAAGGCAATCTAGATTTTCAAATGATACACTTACCAGTCTTGTTGAAAATATAGTCAGAGGTGCAGTCGAGTCTATATTAAGTGTTCTTGGAATTAATACGGATACTTCAAATAATATTAACAATGGTGATCAAAATGGGGCTAATGGACAAGGTAGCTCATCTGAAGTTGGCGGTAACCCCGATGCAACGGACGGGGCGGAACAGAAAGGAACGGGAGGATATGAGAATTCGGGGAATTTTGGCGATATTAATACAGGAAACCAAGGTTCTCAACAAGGCGCTGGCCAAACGGAATCGGGTTCGCCAAGCCAGCAAGGAAGCCAGCCCTCCAATACTGCTGAACAAGCGGCCCAAAACCCCAGCGAAGGATCCAAAGGACCTGTTCTAAATCCCGGAGGTGATGTTAGTGGTTGGGGAAAAGATCCGGGAGGTAGCGATCAAGAAAAAGCTCCCCCTCCCCAAAATGCCGGCAATCAACAACCGGGCGAATGGATACCGGATCCAAGTAACCCTTGGGGTCCGACACCTGAAAGTTATACGGGTGTCGACCAAGGTCAAGGAAATCAGGGCGGCGGCACGGAAAGCAACCCCGGCGGCGTGGGAGGTAGTGACGCTTTCGGCGGCGGAGACTTCAATATGGGCGGCTTCGGCGGTGACGGAGGATGGGGGGGCGGCAATCCCTCGGGTCCCGGTAACGTCGGTGCCCCAGGCGGTAATAACGGAGGCAACTTCGGCGGTGGGGGGGGGAATGAAGGTGGTGGTGGCGGAGGTTGCTAAAAAACTGCTAGGTTGATTCCCACCTAGGTTGGTTCAAGTCAGAGACTTGAACCAACAGAGAGAAATAAACTTCTATTTTTTCGACAGAAAATCTACTACTTCTATTTTTGCTTGTTTCAAGATAGCTTTTAATGTTCCCTCAGGCATATCACCTCTGTGCCGAGGAACTGTTGTGAAAAGATTTTTCTCCCTATTGTACCAAATTTCATGGCTTCCCTTGGCCATACGCAAAAAAATAAACCCAAATTGCTTGAGTTTCTTGATAATTTCTTTGTATTTAAAACCAGAAAGCCTTCCCATCTAAATTTTAATTACGGTGGGATAAAAAATTCTCTCCGATCCCTGAAATTGAGATTTTTTATTCTTTTGGGTAACGAGCAGTTTCTCAGCAATATCCTTGGCAATCTCAACAACTTTTTCGAATGTTTTAGCTTGAGCCACCAGCCCTTGAACGTCACTACTAGTAGCCAAATAATATCCTTCGGGCAACTTCTCAATTTCCAAAATTATGTGTTTATCACATTTATCCATAGTTGGGAGTTAAGGCTAATTTGTATCTTTCGATTGTATTAAAATCCAAAACAATGATGCTGTAAAAAGAAATAATTTTTTGTATTTACCCCAGGGAGATTTGAACCAACTTTAGGCAGTAATTCCTGCCGGCAGGCAGGTCAAATTCAAATTACAAATTTCAAATTGCAAATTACCTTTATCCTCCTTCTCCTACCGCTTTTTTGCCTTCCTTGCGGCGGACAATTTCGCCGACATAGCGAATGCCTTTTCCTTTGTAGGGTTCGACTTTGCGGATTTTGCGGATTTGGGCGGCAGTTTCGCCTACCCGCTGTTTATCTATCCCAGTCACGGTAATAATATTTTTTTCCACCGCCAAACTGATTCCTTCCGAAGCCGGAAACTCAACCGATTGGGAATAACCCACGTCTAAAACTAATTTATTGCCCTGTAAATTAACTTTATAACCGGTCCCTTGCAGTTCCAGTTTCTTTTCGTAGCCTTCCACCACCCCTTTCACCATATTAGCCACCACAGCCCTGGCCGTACCCCACATCGCCCTCATCTTTTGAAATTTGGGATTAAGCGCTACGGTAATTTCTTTTTCCAATAATTTAATATCCACCGCTTCGGAAAGCAGGGTTTTCAGTTCGCCTTTGGGCCCTTGGACGCTCACCTCGACCATACTTTTTCCGGCCGGGTTGACCGCCACCTTGACCCCTTCGGGAATAGTGATCGGAAGTTTGCCAATTCTAGACATATTGATTAATTTGAAATTTGAAGTTTGAAATTTTTAATCAATTTGAAATGAATAAATTTTTATTTTTAAAACAGATTTCCTTCTAACAGTAACTGTCTTAAAATTTTAAAAATTATAAATTGAATACAAATTTTAAATTTCGAATTAAAAATTATTAATATACCACGCACAGCACCTCTCCGCCCACTTGCTGCTTTTTCGCTTCCCAATGGGGTAAAAGGCCTTTAGAGGTGGAAACGATTATCATACCCCTTCTTCCGCCAATTCGCTGGATCCGCTCCGCCCCGCCGTAGATTCTTTGCCCTGATTTACTGATTCTCTTGAGGCCCTTTACGACCGACTCGCCTTTTTCGTAACTCAAATATAGCTTCATCATCTTTCGGTCCTTGTTGATTTCAATCAATTCAAATTTACGGATATAACGATATTTGGCAAGCAATAAGGCAATTTCCTTTTTCAATTTCGAATAAGGCACTTGCGTGGTTTTTTGACCGCGCATCAAAGCATTCCTAATTCTAGCTAACATATCGGCGATTGGATCCATCTGCTTAATTTGAAATTTAAAGTTTAAAGTTTGAAATTCATCTCGAATTTCAAATTTCAAATTTCAAATTATAACGCCTACCAACTGGCTTTCCGTACTCCCGGCATCTCTCCGTTATTGGCTAATTCCCTAAAACAAATCCGGCAGAGATCGAAAGCTCTCATATAACCATGCGTACGGCCGCAACGCCAACACCGGTGAACGGTCTTGGTTTTGAATTTCGGTTCTCTCTTGGCTTTTACGATTAAAGCTTTTCTAGCCATAGACTAATTTGAAATTTAAAGTTTGAAGTTTGAAATGAATTCCCTTTTGTTGTCATCCTCTGGCTTGACCAGGGGATCTAGATTCTCCGGTTAAACTGGAGAATGGTAGGAAAGAAACATTTAAAACTTCGAATTTAAAATTCAATTCCTGCCTACCGGCAGGCAAATTTCAAATTTCAAATTTCAAATTATTCCTCCTCTCTTACCGGAAACCCCAATCCTTTTAGCAGGGCCACTCCTTCTTCCTTTTTCTTGGCGGTTGTTACGATGGAAACCTGCAGCCCAAAAACATAGCTCGTCTCATCCGGATTAATCTCGGGAAAAACATAATGTTCTTTGATGCCTACCGAGCAATCCCCCGTTCCGCTAAAATTACCTTCGGGAATTCCCTGAAAGTCTTTGATACGCGGAAGAGTCGCCATTATAAGCTTTTCCAAAAACTCCCACATTCTTTTTCCCCGCAGCGTTACTTTTATTCCCACTTTATCCCCTTGTCTCAATTTAAAACCCGAAATTGCTTTTTTGGCAAGTGCGTAAACCGGAGCCTGGCCGGTAATTTTGCGGATATCTTCCCAAACATTCTTCACTAAAGATTCCTGTTCGGTAATCTTGCCAATCCCCACGTTTACCACAATTCGGCTCAACCGCGGCACTTCCAGGTTATTCTTGAATCCAAACTTTTCCTTCATTTGGGGAACCGCTTCCTGATTATACTTGTCTTGAAGGCGTAAATTTTTTACCGATGTAGCTTTCGCTTTTGGGGTTTTTTGAGCCATACTCTGTGATTAATTTTCAATAGCCTGCTGGCATTTCTTGCACACCCTCTTTTTTTTACCCTTTTCGTCAACCAAATACCCTACCCGGGTAGCTTTCTTGCAATTAGGGCAAACGAGTTGCGCGTTGGAAATATTGATAAACGTCGGTAATTCGATTCTTTGGCCTACCTTACCGCCTTTCTTGGTTCTCTCCGCCGGAATATGCTTTTTGACAAGATTAACTCCCTCGACCAAAATCTTGCCGATTCGCGGAACACTCTGGATCACCTCGCCCTGTTTCCCTTTGTCTTTCCCGGCGATGATTAAAACTTTATCCCCTTTTCTAATACGCATACTCGGATACAATTTGAAATTTAAAATTACTACAACACTTCCTGGGCCAAGGAAATTATCTTTTGATATTTATCCCTTAGTTCCCGGGGAATTGGCCCAAAAATCCTGCTTCCTTTCGGGTTGGCGCCATCCAAAATAACCGCGGCGTTTTCGGAAAAGCGAATATAGGAACCGTCTTTCCTGCGATAGGGAAATTTTTGGCGGACAACCACCGCTTTCACCACTTCTTTTTTCTTTACCGCTCCGCGGGGATCAGCTGTTTTCACTGAGGCCACAATAATATCACCAATCCTGGCATATCTTCTCTTTGATCCGCCCAGTACTTTAAAACATTCGATTATCTTGGCGCCGGAATTATCGGCGACCTTCAACTTGGTTTCAGGCTGTATCACGGTTATAAATTTGAAATTAATATACCACCTTCCACTGCTTATCCTTTGAAATTGGCCGGCAGCTTACAAAATTCACCTTATCCCCAATCTTATATTGATTTTTGGGGTCGTGAACCTTGTATTTCTTGGTGGAACGGTACCGTTTAAAATACTTCGGATGTTTCTTCAATGTGTCAACCGCTACAACGATGGTCTTGTCCATTTTATCGCTGACTACGGTACCTTGGGTGGTACGCAGTTTCTTCGCGGATTCGATTTTTTTAGCTTTAATAACCTTTTTTACTGGCATAATAAAGTTAAGATGTGAAATGTAAAAGCCAAAAACCATAACTAGAAAGCTGAAGCTTATCGCGGTTTTGAATTTTCGGTTACGGTTATTGGTTTTTAATTACTGGCTTTAAACTAATTTTTCTAGTTTTATAAAGCAACAAAAAATCTCTACCAGTACTCCTAGCTAGAGACTTTAATTAAAACCTAAACAAATAAATCTTGCAATCTGTGTAAGTTACTTATAATGTAGAAGTATACTTGAGTCAAAAATCAATGCACGAAAACTACCGCGAATTAATTTGGACCCTGGCGAAAACCGACTTCAAGCTCCGCTACCACGGATCGGTTTTGGGTTATGTTTGGGCGATTCTCAAGCCACTTTTGATGTTCCTCATCCTCAATTTTGTTTTTTCCTCGATATTCAACCCCAAAAACTCGGGAATCCAGCATTATTCTCTGCAACTGCTTACTTCCATTATGCTGTTCAACTTCTTTTCCGAAGGCACCAACGCGGGGCTGGCTTCGCTAATCCAAAAATCCACTTTGGTTACCAAAATTTATGTGCCCCGCTGGACCATCATAGTCGCGGCCACCCTCAACTCCCTTTTGATATTCCTGATGAACCTCATCGTCATCGCGCTGTTTTTTACCTGGTATCAATTTTGGCCGGGAGCCTTGCCAATAGCAACTTTCTGCTATTACATTTTCCTGACTTATTTGGTTATTCTGGGATTCTCCTTCGTCGCGGCTCCTTTTTTCGTCCGCTTCCGCGACCTGACTCAAATTTGGGAAGTAGTTACTGCCGCGATGTTTTACGCTTCTCCGATCGTCTACCCTCTGTCGATCCTACCCGAGCAATATCACCAGATAATCCTGGCCAATCCGATAGCCTATATTATCCATTTTACCAAAATGGCCCTTACCGAAAACCACTACGCGCCTTGGTGGCAAAACCTTTTATTTACTGGAGCGGTCGTGGTTTTTTTTGCCGCGGGCATTTTGGTTTACCGCAAGATGGAAGCTAAAATCGCAGAAAACATTTGATTCGCCGGGGCCTTGAGTTATCGGATTAATTGGGTTAGATTAGAGTTATCAGCTTTTAGACGACCAATGAACAACGAGAACAATGTAGCGATTGCGGTAAATAATCTCTCCAAAACCTTCAAAATCCCGCATAACCGGATTTCGACTTTGCGGGGGGCTTTTGTCAGCGCCTTTAAGAATAAGGCTTACGAAAAGTTCAAAGCGCTGGATAAGGTCTCTTTTGAGGTGAAAAAGGGCGAATTTTTCGGCATTATAGGCCGAAACGGCTCCGGCAAATCAACCTTGCTTAAATTACTAGCCAGCATTTATACGCCCGACACGGGCAGAATTAAAATTAACGGGAGAGTTTCCCCTTTTTTGGAACTAGGCATCGGCTTTAATCCTGAACTGTCTGGACGAGACAACATCTATTTAAACGCGACAGTGCTGGGGCTCACCCGCAAACAAATCGAGGAAAAATTCGCCAAAATCGTAGCCTTTTCTGAATTGGAGCGCTTTATTGACCAAAAAATCAAAAACTACTCTTCGGGAATGCAAGTACGCCTGGCCTTTTCCGTCGCCATCCACGCTAACCGCGACATTCTCCTAATGGACGAAGTGCTGGCCGTAGGGGATACGAATTTTCAACAGAAATGCCTGGAAGAATTCAATAAATACCGCAAGCAGGGGAGAACGGTAATTTTGGTAACCCACGATATGGGGACGGTCCAACGGCACTGCGATCGCGCGTTGCTGCTCCGAAACGGCAAAGTGGTGCTAATCGGCAATCCCTTGAAAGCGGTAGAAAAATACGTCAACCAAAATATGTCCGACGAAGAAAACCGGATCGAAAAAAATAGCGAAAATACCGAAAATAATAATTCTGCCGCCGAACCTCCCTCCGCCCCTGTTTCAGCCGGAAAAACCACCAATCCCCGCCCAAAAAAAGCCGCCAAAATTACCCGGGTAACCTTCTTGGATAAAAACGGTAAACCCAAAAACGTTTTTGGAACCGGAGAGGATATAATCGCGAAAATTCACTACCAAAGCAATAAAAAGATTTTGAAACCAGTCGTCGGGATTGCCATTTACACTCAGGGAGGAATTCACCTCACCGGACCAAATACCCGCACATCCCACCATCTGATTGACAAAATGGAAGGAAAAGGCAGTTTGGATTTTGTAATCAAAAACAACCCTTTTTATAGCGGAACCTACGCCTTGACGGTAGCGCTTTACGACTGGGAGTGCGTCCATCCGTACGACATCAAAGACAGGGCCTATCAATTTAAAATATTCTCCAAAGAAGAGAATCAGCTGGGAACGATTAAATTAAACCACCTATGGAAAAATTAAACCTACTGGATTTGCCATTTGACCAGTATTCCCGTAATTATATTATCAGCAAGGGGATAGAAAAATACAAAGAGAAGAACCGGCTTTCCCGAATAAAAATTCTAGACATCGGGGGAAGGGCGGGCAAACTGGAGCAATTTATCGCCCAAGACGACGAGTTGACCCTTCTCGACATTAGGCCGGGTGAGGAACCCAATTTGGTCCTCGGAGACGGATCGAATATGGCCGCTTTCCGAGACAATAGTTTCGACGTAGTCACTTCCAGCGATGTGTTCGAACACATCTCCCCGAAAAAACGCACCGCTTTCGTAAACGAATCAGTAAGGGTAGCCAGCGGGTTAATAATTTTTGCCGCCCCGTTCGATTCTTTGGCAGTCAGAGAAGCGGAGAAAACGGCGACTCTCTATTTTGAAGAAATAGTCAAAGAAAAACATATTTGGCTGGAAGAGCACCTGAAAAATGGATTGCCCGAACATCAGGAATTGGAAAACTTACTCGCCCGAAGAAACCTCCGGTACGAGCGGATATCTTCCAATAATATCCGCGATTGGCTGTTACTTCAGTTGGTAATATTTTTTTCCCACGCTCTGAAAATTGACGCCCAAAAGCTCACCCGTCCCCTTTTTAGATTCTATAACCGAAATTTTTTGGAGCTGGAAGACAAAACCGGCGCCTTCTATAGGAGGATTTATTTCGTCGTAAAGAAAGGAGAATTCCAAACTCCTTGCGAATATGCTTTCGACCCATTAAAACACGCCCAGCTGCTAAAAAAAATCTTTTCTTGCCTTTATAGTTTTACCGTTAACGAAGAGAAGTCAATTCTAGGAACGGAAAAAGATATAAATAAATTAAAATCCCACGTAGCAAAAACGGATTCGGAACTGGTGAAGTTGCAGTCTTTGCTAAAAACAAAAGGCGATGAGTTGACAAAGACAAAATCTTTGATGAGAAAAAGAAACTCCGAACTGGAAAGTTTAAGCACCCAGTTAAAGGAAAAAGAGTACCGCTTAACGGAAAAAGAAGAAGAGATCATACTGATGCGGTCTTCAAAATTTTGGCGGCTGCGCAACCGTTATCTGAAAATAAGAAATTTCCGTTGGAGATATCTGAAAAGCCTTGCGGGAAAAGCTTTTTTTGTTGCTAGAAAAGAAGGATTGGGGAAAACAGCCAAGTATTTTGTCAAATATCTAATCCACGGACGGGAGTATTTCCAAACTAACCAAAATACCGAAGACCGCTACCAAAGCTGGATCGCCCATAACGAAAAGGGAAACAAAAAAATTATCGCTAAAAAAATAAGCGAATTCCATTACAATCCCAAGATTTCCATTATTACTCCCGTTTACAATGTTGCTCCCGAATGGCTTGATAGATGCATTAATTCGGTCATCAACCAGTGCTACCCGAACTGGGAATTGTGTCTTCACAACGACGCTTCCACCAAAAAAGAGACGGTCGCTTGCCTTAAAAAATGGGAAAGTTACGACGACAAGAGAATAAAAATCAGCTGGGGAAAAGATAACCAGCATATTTCCGGCGCTTCCAACGAGGCCCTCAAGCTAGCCACGGGCCGGTTTATCCTGCTGCTCGACAATGACGACGAATTGCCGGCCAACGCCTTATACGAATATGTTGCCGCGCTAAACGAAAATTCCAAGCTTGATTTTATTTACAGCGATGAAGACAAAATCGACAAAAGCAACCGAAGATCAGATCCGTTTTTTAAGCCCGATTGGTCGCCGGACTTGTTTCTCTCGATGAATTATGTCTGCCACAGCTTTTTCCGCAAATCGATTGTCGACGCGATCGGAGGTTTTCGCAAAGGATATGAGGGCGCTCAGGATTACGATTTAGTTTTGCGTTTTATCGAAAAAACCAGTCCGGACAAAATTCACCACCTCCCTAAAATACTATACCACTGGAGAGAGCTGGAAACCTCCACGGCAAGCGGCTTGGCCGCAAAAAACTACGCGGTGGAAAATTCAATCAAAGCCCTCAACGACTACTTGGCTAGAAACAGGATCGAAGGGACGACCCAGGAGGGCCTATCTCCGGGAAGATTCCGGGTACTCCGAAAAATTCTCGGTGACCCCAGGGTATCCATTATCATCCCTTTTCGCGATCAAGTAGCGGTTTTGAGAAGATGCATCGAAAGCATTCTCGACAAAACCGACTATAAAAATTACGAGATTGTTTTGGTCAACAACCAAAGCGCGGAAGCGGAAACTTTGGCTTATTTGGAGCAGTTAAAAAAATACCCCGCTTGCCGGGTAATCGATTTCGACAAGCCTTTTAATTTTTCGGCCATTAATAATTTTGCCACGAAATGGTCCAACAATGAGTACATCCTCTTTTTAAACAACGATACCGAGGTGATTACCCGGGAATGGCTTTCGGCGATGATGGAGCAAATCCAAAGGCCGGAGGTGGGAGCCGTGGGAGCCAAACTGATTTATCCCAGCGGCAAAATTCAACACGCTGGAGTGATGTTGGGCACGGGAATCGCCGGACACGCGTTCAAACATTTGCCGGCCGAAAACGAGGGCTATCGCAGCCAAGCCAACATTATTAAAAATTACAGCGCGGTAACCGCCGCTTGTTTACTGACCAAAAAAAGCGTTTTCTTTGAGGCAGGCGGTTTTGACGAAAAGAATTTCTCTATCGCCTATAATGACGTCGACCTTTGCCTGAAAATCAGGGCCAAGGATTATCTAGTGGTCTACACGCCTTACGCCAAATTATTCCACTACGAGTCCCTGAGCCGGGGAGACGACGAAGAGTTGAGAACGACTAATCCCAAGAAATACCAAAGAGTGCGCCAAGAAAGGATGCATATGTTCAATAAATGGAAAAAACTGATCAAAAACGACCCTTATTACAACCCCAATTTGACCAGGACTAGAGAAGATTTTTCCATCAACCTCGACACACAGCCGCCGCGGTATATTTAAATGAGGTGAATAAAAATAGTTACAAAAATCATTTTTAACTTAAGCCCGGATAAAACTCCCAAACTTTATGATTCCAGGCAAGGCGAAATGACCATTTTTTAATCTGCGGCCCGACAGCCTGCCTGCCGGTAGGCAGGTCCTCGCTTCAAAAAACGGTTATTTCGCCTCAAAAGAGGATTTTGTAACTAGCTAGTTTGATATTCAGCTACCGACCGATTTTTTTGTATTTTAGCACGCTTGGCATTAAACTACGCAGCCTTTCTTCACTGGGATATAGCGGCGCGATTTTGAAACAGGCGTCATACTCGCTTGATTGCGTTGTTTTATAGCATTGCAACGCGTCTTTTCTAGCTTGACTACTGGCCGCCACTGAATCACCAATATAAGAAGGATAGGAAAACAAGCCCCCCAGGAGAACTGCCGCCAGGATAAACTTCGCCCAATTTTTCCTTTTGAAGTTTTCCAAAACAAAATAAATGCCCAAGGGGGCAAGCATAGAAAAAGTAATATATCTAGTTTCTGATGCTTGGGCGATGCCAAAAGCGGAGCGGCCAAGGGTGATTGAAAAAGCAAACAGAAACGAATAAACAATCAGCAAAACCCCGATCCAAGAAGCCAACTCGTTCTTTTTGAGAACCGCCAGCCGGTATAACCCATAAGCCAGCGCCAGTGCCGTAAGCGCCGCCAGGAAGTACCTTAGCCCATATTTTTGGCTCACGTCAGCATGGTAGAAAAAACCGTTTGCAAGAAAGGCGGTAAAAAAATCCAAAGTTTGAAAGTTGGGTTTCAAGCTTAACGCGGTCTGAAATTTTTTCTCGTAGCCCAAAAAATAGGCCGCCATCACCAAAATTTCAGCAAGGATGGCCAGCAGGGCCATCTTCCATACACCCTTGTCATCCCCGCCCCGTGTCAAAGCACGGGGTAAACTCCGGCGGGAATCTAGATATCTAGAGTCTATACCCCTGGATTCCCGATCGGGTCGGGAATGACAAAAAGTCAAATAGATATACTTCTTCAAAAATAATTCTACGATAAGAAAAAATATGAAAACAGTTGGAATAAACAAGCCGTGGAAAGAGGAGAAAGTCCCCAATAGAGAAAATAACACTATCAGAAAATTCCTTTTGTTCAGGTCTTTTATCGTAAGCGCCCACAGTCCTAGACAAAGAAACAAAAGAGGAAAAACAAAAGTAATTTGAAAAGCAAATAAAATGTTGCCCCACTGTAAAACATTAAGAAAGATAAGCGGGATCGATAAATCAAGTAGCTCTATCCGACCGGTTATTTTCTTTTTGACCCAAAGCATTAAAAAGCAAGACATTATTATTAGCGCCGAAACGATCCCAACTTCCACAGATTGACTCCAATTGGTTAACGGCGCTAAAATTTTCATTAAAACGAGACCCGTGCCTATGCGGTGTTCGTTGTGTTGGAAAACCGCGATATCCGCCCAATTGCCTTTCTGCATTATATTGTCCGCTACGTCCCACTCATCCCAAAAAGGAATATCAACAATATTTTGCCGAACGAAAATAACAAAATTACAGAGAAGAATCAGAAAAACAACAGCAAACACTAAATACTTATAACGGATAAAATAAGACTTGATATTTGTAATTTTTAATTTCATTTTTCCATACATTGAGATGGTTACAAAACTCCTGAACTTTATGACTATTAGTGAGACGGAATGGCCGTTTTTTGATCTGCGGCCCGATAGCCCTCGCTTCAAAAAACGGCCATTCCGTCTAAAAAACAAGTTTTGTAACAATCTAATTATACATTAATTGCTATTATTTTTTCTGTAGTCTCCTCTCGAAAGCCACTTTTCCAATAAACAATAAAGAATGATAAAAAAATACCGGCTGCCCATTTCTTTAATCTTTAATTTAGACTCGCCCTCTTTGCGATTTATCCAATAGTTTGGCACGATGGCATAAGAGTATCCTCTGACGATGGCTTTTAAGGGTAATTCCACCGTTAAATTAAAATGATGACTCAAAAATGGCTTTAAACCTTCAATAACTTCTTTCCGGTATAATTTAAAAGCATTAGTGGTATCGTTATACCGAATACCGAACAGAATTCGAATTATATTGTTGGTAAAACGGTTCAAATAATATTTGTGTCGCGGATAGTCTATTACTTTTCCTCCTTTGATAAATCTAGATCCGAAGACACAATCGTAGCCTTCTTCCATTTTTCGATAAAAATTTGTCAGATCTTTCGGGCGATCTGACAGATCCGCCATAACCACCGCTACCGCGTCTCCGCGAAAATTTTCTAAGCCCTTCCTGACGGCAAAACCGAACCCATTGGGCGGTGTATTGTTTATGTAGCGTACCTCCGGAATTTCTTTGGATAATCTTTTTAGTATTCCTTCTGTTTTATCGGCGCTGTTATCGTTTACAACCAAGATTTCGTGTTCGATTCCTTCTTTTTTCATTTTTTGGTGAAAAGCCCGGATCGTTTTTTCAATAACCGCTTCTTCGTTATATCCCGGTATCACTATTGATAATAAGCTCATTTCTATAATTAGGAGAGGATGTTTTTTAATTGTTCCTTATTGCTCAAGATCCACTTTGTTATATCGGAGATCGTGCTTTCTATATTCTTCTTGGGCGCCCAATTGGCAAGTTCTTTTATTCTATCGCAATCGGTGATGAATAATTTTAAATCGGCCGGCCGTTCTTCCAATGACTCACTGATTTCAATTTTGTTGCCCGTTATTTTTTCGCATATCTCCGTCAGCTCACCCAAAGAAACACTATTAGTCAACCCGCCGCCTACGTTAAATATTTGCCCGTTATATTTTGAAAAGTCACCGAGTTGCAAATCGACAATATCGAACAAATCATCAATATGAATAAAGTCTCTGACTTGTTTGCCTTTCCCGCCGTAACCGATATAGGATAATTTACCGCCAAAAATATGCCGGGCAACCCACAGAACAAAAACCCCCTGATCAACTTTACCCATCTGCCAGGGACCGGTAATAACCCCGCACCGGTTTATAATCGCCTCCAAGCCGTAAGCATAGCAATATTCCTGTAATATCATTTCGGAGCACAGTTTAGTGGCTCCGTAAAGCGATCTTGCGCCAGCAAGAGGAAACACTTCCGAGATGCCTTCTTCCGAAGCGCCCGCCACCGTTTGCTCTTTGGCTAATGAAAATCTAGTGTCTTCTTCGATAAAATTAAGACTATTGATCGGCTCAATGGGGTAGACCCGACTGGTTGAAAGAAAAAAGAAACCCGCCCGGTTTTTTCTCGCGAGTTCCAGGCAGTTAATGGTTCCCAATAAATTAGTGTTTATAAGATAATCGGGAGATGAATTAATACCAGCCAGTACGGAAGGCTCGGCCGAACATTCCAAAATCAGATCTATTTCACCCACTTCTTCGAAATCCTCTTTATTCCTAATATCACCGTGAATAAACTTAATATTTTTTTCTTTCAGTCTAGGCAAATTCAACTCTGAACCCCTCCTTTTCAAATTATCTAGAACGGCAACCGCAACATTCGGATATTTTTCCTTGAACCTGATTGCCAAATTAGATCCAACGAATCCCGCTCCCCCGGTTATTAAGATTTTATTATATTGCATAGTGGCCTGTTTGAGATTTGAAATTGGAAATTTATTTAGAAATGTCCCTGTTCACAAATTTCCTTGAGAATGTCATCAATCCCGTATTTGAAATCCCAATCGGGATAGTGCGATTTGAACTTGGAGACATCGCTCACGTACCAAATATGGTCGCCGATCCGGTTTTCTTCAATATATTCGTAATTAGCCTTCTTGTTGAGAATTTTTTCAATTTTTTCAATGGCTTCGAGCATTGAAACATTGGAATGGCGGGCTCCGCCGGCGTTGTAAACTTCTCCTTGCCGGGGATTTTGGTAGTAATTCCAAAACATATTCACTAGATCAAATGAATGGATATTATCCCGCACTTGCTTGCCTTTGTAACCAAAAATAGTATATTTTTTACCGGTAGCAATGCATTTTACCAAATACGCCAAAAACCCGTGTAGTTGGGTACCGCTATGGTTGGGGCCGGTGAGACATCCGCCGCGGAAAACTCCGGTATTTAAACCGAAATATTTGCCGTATTCCTGGACCATAATATCCGCCGCTGCCTTGGAAGCGCCGAATATGCTATGTTTTGAATTATCAATACTCATTGATTCGTCGATTCCATTTTTGAAGTAAGGGTGAGATTCTTCAATTTCGTATCTTTTTTCCAGTTCCACTAGCGGCAATTTATTGGGAGTGTCTCCATAAACTTTATTGGTTGAGGTATAGATAAAAACCGCTTCCGGAGAGTGCTGGCGAAAGTTCTCGAGCATTACCAACGTACCGTTAGCATTCACAGTAAAATCTGTAAAAGGCTCTTTGGCGGCCCAATCGTGGGAAGGTTGCGCCGCGGTATGAATGACGATATCAAATTTATGTTCTTTAAAAACTTTCTCCACCCCTTCATTATCTCTTATGTCCACACTGTAATGAGTATATTTGTTTCCCAGCTTTCCTTGGAGATTTTTCTGATTCCACTCAGTACTCGCTTCTTTGCCAAAGAAGTATTCCCGCATATTGTTGTCAATACCCACAATTTCAAAGCCTTTTTCCACAAAAAACTTAGCCGCTTCCGAACCAATCAGGCCAGCTGAGCCCGTAATTAAAGCTACTTTTGCCATATCTTCTATTTAATTATTTAATTGAAACAAGAGAAACCCCACACATAATCAAGAATATTCCAATAATATTAATCAGGCTCAGTCTTTCTCCAAAAAAATAAAAAGCGCCTACCGCGGTAAGAATGTAGGAAATACTCAATATCGGATAGGCAACGGATATTTTCATCATTGTTAGTATGTAAACCCAAAGCAGAGTCGATAACCCAAAGAAAAAAATGGCTCCGTAAAACCAAGGATTAAAAAGATATCGGGTGATTATGTTCAGACTACTGTTGCTATTCACAAAAATTGCGGATTGTTTGAAGAAAAGCTGCCCAACCGACATTAATATTATATTGATACCAATTTGAAGATAAGGCATAAATTTTATTTACTTTTTTATATTAGGATTTCTTAACTATGTTTAAAATCATAGTAAAAATGTAAACATTACACAAGTTTTTTCATCCGTCACTATCTATGCGCGACTATTTTTATCTTATTTTTTACTTTCGCGGCGGATACTTTTACAAACCAAGCGGTCATAAGGATATATAAAAGAAAAAATGCGATAATTCCCTGTCCTTTGAGCCAAAGGGGTTTGTATTGCGACAACCGGCGGACAAGCTCCCCGAGAGAAATAATATCAGAACCGACATAGAAACGGGGAATTAAATATCCGAAAAGGCTGACAAAGTTTAGGACTAGCATTGCAAGGAATAAAAATAAGGCAACCTTGATGGTTGGTTCAAGTCTCCGACTTGAACCAGAAAATCCTAGAAATCTAAGGTTCAGGTCAGAGACCTGAACCAACTTTGGAGCAATCTGAACCAACCTGCGGAGTTTTAAATCCATAAATTTCCATAAAATTACCAAACCCCAAAAAACTAGAAAAAATTTAATCGCTATCACGGGGAAAAAATATCTTCCTTGAATTGCGATCGCTCCGCTTTCGTCTGCCACGTTCGCGGGATTGACCTGCTGGAAATTTACCGCGTGGATGGCCAGTCCGAAACCAACGTAAACCAAGATTAGAAAAACAATTTGAAGGAATAAAGTCTTTTCTTGTTCGTTTAGTTCTTTCCAAAACCTAATTTTTTGATATAGGTAAACGATAATCCCCCCCGTGCCTAGAGCCAAAACCGCCCAAATCAAATATACCGCGTAACGGCTAATCGGCGTGTCCAGCCAGCCGAAATCGCCCCAATAAAACCAAGAATGCCCCAGCAAAATAGGGTATTTCAGCTGGTGCGCCGCGTAAGCCGGAAGAAGGGAAAGCGGCTGGAAACCGGGAAAAAAATCGGATTTAAGCTCCCGGTATATGAATACCGTTCCTACAACCAGTAATATCAAAGCAGCGGCTCCCGTAAAAATTTGAGCGTATCCGTATTTGTTATCTTTAATGGTTTTAAATCGATAGGATAAAACGTAGGATACGATTAGGAAGATTGCTGCCACCAATAAAAAATACCCGGAAGGTTTAGCCAGGATCGCCAAAGCCAAACCGACTAACATTAGAATTATGTTTGTAAGTACGCCCCACGACACGTATCTACCGGAAATAAATCTCACCGCCCCGAGCAGAAAAATCCCAAACGTAGCAATGAGCAGATTGTCAACGTTGAAAGAAGAGCCGATAAACGAAAGCATCGGCTGAAAAGACACCGCTCCTGCGAGCAGCGAAGAACTGGCTTTGGCAAAATTGAGTTCTCTAAAAGTCAGATAAGAAAACAAAATAAATACCGTTACTAAGACAACGGAGCAAAGTCTCAATAGATAGAATCTCTCGATAATACTGGCACCGGAAAAAGTATTTTCGAGAGCAGCGGCGCCTTGGTAAAATAATGGCGGATAGTTCACCGTCCAAGCCGGATAGTTCTCCACGAATCTCGGTAAGGCGGCACTTTTTATTGAATCTTCGTACCGGCCATTATAAGAGCCGACCGCGAAATTTTGAATCTTATCTTTATGGAAACGAACTTGATCGAACTGGGTTTTTTCGAGAAAATTCCGCAATTCCGGTGAAAGGTTTTGGGTTTTAATATCGGACAAAGTGGTTTTGGCCAAAGGAAAATCAGTGGATTTTGGCGCGTAGCTGGCCGGCTCCGCATAATGTTGCACTGTCGCATAATGCACCTGCTCATCCGGCGCCTGGAAAAGCGGCGTGGCGTAAGACCAAACAATGCCTTTAATCAAAGTAATGAGCAGTATCAAAATGATTAACTTATTGTTTCTTACGAAATTCATTTAATTGAACTAGACTAGATAAATTAAGGGAGTATCATAATTATTTCAATCGTAGCTAAATTATATGGATAATTCCAGTATAAGCAACAATCAGCCAATCACAATCTACGAACCCAATCAACGCCAAAAAATCGGCTTTTTAAAAAGCTTGCTGGTGATGTTTGGCAACATCCAGGCTTCCAAAGAGCTCATCTGGCAGCTTTTTGTCCGCGATTTCATTGCTGTTTACAAAAAATCTTTTCTGGGAGTCGGTTGGCTTTTCATCTCGCCGATAATAGGCATCATTTCTTGGGTCTTTATGAACGCCACCGGCGTGTTAAACCCCGGTGACACCGGAATACCTTATCCCGCTTACGTGCTCCTCAGCACTTCAATTTGGGGACTATTTATGGGTTTTTACGGTTCGGCGGCCGGCACGCTCGGCGCGGGCGGCGGTTTCATCATGCAGGTGAAATACCCGCACGAAGCATTGCTGATAAAACAAGTGGCCCAGCACGTCGCCACTTTTCTGATCGGTTTTTTGATGAATATCGTCGTACTGCTTATTTTTCATGTTATTCCCAGCTGGAAAATTATTTTCTTCCCCGCCGTAGCGTTGCCGTTGTTTTTCTTGGGAGCGGGCATCGGACTCATCATCGCCGTCATAAGCGTCGTCGCCGTCGAAGTGCAGAGAATTTTCGACACCGTGTTTGGTTTTCTGATTTTTCTTACCCCTGTAATCTATTCGCCCAACTTTTCCAATTCTTTCCTGAAAACGGTTACCGAAATAAATCCGCTAACTTATTTGATCGGAGGGGTAAGAGACATAATTGTCTACGGGAGAATCGACCATTGGGACCGATTTTTATACGCCACCGCTTTCTCTTTTCTAATCTTCATAATTTCCTGGCGCCTGTTCTATGTTTCGGAAGAAAAGGTGATTGAAAAAATGATCTAAAAATATGCCACTACCCATCGAAGACAAAGTAATGCTGGCGCGGGCGGTTTTCAACGGTTTCAAAGTCAAGAGGCCGACAGCTGTTACCGTCGCCATTAGTTCAAAATGCGTCAACAAATGCATCTTTTGCCCAACCAACGGACCTTGCATGTCAAAAGGCGATTACGCTAAAATCATTGATGACCCGATGTTAGGCAAACACAGCGCCAAGTGGCTGAAGCCAAAAGTGGAAAAAATCGAATGGATGAAAGAAAACCAGCCTTTTATGGGCCTTGGGGAATACAAGAAGGTCGCCGACGAACTGGCGGAAATGGGAGTCCAAGACGTTTGGCTGATCGGGTTCGGCGAGCCTTTGCTCAATCCCGAAGCCAAAGAAATCATCAAGTACAGCCACGAAAAGTTTCCCACGGTAGGAATAACCTCAAACGGTGACCTGCTGAACAACGAATGGATGAAATACTTCGCCCAATACAAGATTCGCCTGGGGATAAGCCTCGATTCATTCGACCAGGAGTCGCGCCAAAAAATCCACGGCGTTCCCGAAAGTGATTTTGACCAAATTTTGAATTTAGCCAAGAAATACCGAGATAAACTGCCGGGCATATCCGCCAGTTACGTGCTTAACAAACTTAACCACAAGCAGGTGGAAATTTTTCTCGATAAATGCAAGGATGCTGGTATTCGCGGAGTGGGATTTTACCGCCTGATGACCGTGCCCCAATCAACCAACCTCCAACTCACGGAAAAAGAGTACCGCGACACGGAGAAAGTAATCCTGGGTTACAAGAAAAAAAATCCCGATATGTATCCCGGACTACTAGCAGTCGACGAAACCCTTAAAAAAGATTACTCCCTGCCTTGTTTCGAACCGATGAGATTCTTTCTTATAAATTCAGACGGCTCGGTTTTCGGCTGTAACCGCAGCTACCAAACCCTGGGCAACGTGCTCAAAACTTCAGTGCAAGCAGTTTGGAATGGCAAAGCTTATCGGAAATTCCGCCAAGAGGCTTTCTACGCTTTGCGTCGCGCTAGAAAAGATTTACCGGGCTGCGCTTGCTATGAATGCGGCTGTACCAACTTGCTCAACCGGGAAATTTTCGAATGGGGCAAGGCTAATTTTGGCTGGAAAAAAACGCGCTTCAATTTTTTCATCGCCAAGCAAAAACCGAGAATCCTTTGGGAAAAATTTTCCAAAAAAATCGTTACCACCGCCAGCAATTCCCCCACTATTCGAAATATGTACTACGCAATTAAGAATCGAATAAAATAAATGGACAAAGACACCATCGTCAAAGCTTGTCCCGTGCTCGGACACGGGATCGAGAATTTACACAAGAAATTTTGCCGCTCACTGAAGCGGAGTATGTTTTATGGGTCAGTGGACGTCGCCCGCAGCATGCTGGACGCGGCATTTGACATTTGTGATAATTTTGCTATAATTAAATTACTAAAACCACCCGCTCTGATCCTTATGGACACGGCGGGGTTTTTATTTTAGACTACTATGGCTAAGAAAAATAAAATAATTGCTGTTTATGTCGACGGGAGCAACCTATACCATAAATTGAGAAACTTAGATATTTCGAATACTACATATTTTGATTACGGAGGGCTAGCCAAATGGCTGGCAAGAAACAGAAAAATTGTTTCTAAAAGATACTACATTGGAGTAATTAGAGCAAAAGAATCAGATAAAAAAGGCCAGGTCTTAAGAAAAAGCCAAATAAAACTCTTTAACCATCTTTCATCCAAAAAACAAGGTTTCATTATAAAGAGGGGCTATCTTATGAAGAACGAGGGGGTTTACCACGAAAAAGGCGTTGACGTAAAAATCGCAGTTGATATGCTGGTAGGAGCTTATGAGAATATGTATGACACGGCAATTTTGATTTCGTCGGATACCGATCTTGTTCCGGCAATCCAAAAAGTAAGGCAGCTCGGAAAAGATATTGAATATATCGGATTTTCGCATAAACCCAGCTATGGACTTATAAAGCACGCTACCGAAACTAGACTGCTTACTCAAAACGACATCGAGAGTTTCGAGTCTCCCAGGAAAAACGCTAAGAAAAAATAAATGGACAAAGACACCGTCATCAAAGCTTGTCCCGTGCCTAGACACGGGATCGAGAACTTGCACAAGAAATTTTGCCGCTCACTGAAACAACATTTGTAAGCTTGACATTCCCCAAATTAAGCGTAAAAACGGGATTAGAATCACTAAATTATGTGTTATGCTCACAGCTTTAAGAGAATCGGAAAAATTGGAGCTTAAATCGTCTTTTTCGGAGTGGAAAAAGATTATCATAACCTTGTGCGCATTCGCCAACAAGAAGGGCGGCAAGGTTATTGTCGGACTGGATGACAATGGAGATTCTTCGGGCATCCGGATTGGAAAAAACACGATTGAAGACTTCGCGAACAAAGTTAAAAACCATACCGACCCAGTGCTCTATCCCTCCATAAACGTTAAGACTTTCGGCCTGGGTGAAATAGTCGAGATAAAAATACCGGAGTCCGACAATAAACCCGTGCTCGCCTTTGAAAAAGCATATACAAGAGTCGGAAAGACCAACCAAAAACTGTCCCAGTCGGAAATAAAAAGGCTGATGCAGCTCTACACTCTGCCGGATTTTGACAGTGCTTACCTGCCTGCCCAAGAAACTAGAAAGGTTGAGCTTGACGACAAACTTATCGCAAAAATTAACAAGGAATTTTATAAATTTCCGAATCTGCCATCCGGGGAATTCCTCGAAAAGTTGGATCTGCTTCGCAACGGCAAAATTATGAGGGCGGCTTATTTATGTTTCGCCAAAAAACTTTCCCTAATGCCAAACGCAGTGGTCAAAGCGGCTCGCTTCAAAGGAGTGACGGTCGCTAAGTTTTTAGACGAAAAAGAATTTGATGGCGATATTATAAGTGCGGTTAGCCAAATAATGAACTTCGTGAAAAGGCATATTAATACTGAATTTGTCATCACAGGAAGACCCCGAAGAGAAGAACTCTGGGATTATCCGCTGGAAGCGTTACGCGAAGCGATCATTAATGCTCTTGTCCACCGAGACTACGGCGATCCCGGCAATATTCAGCTAAGGATCTTTGACGACCGGCTGGAAATTTGGAGTCCCGGCCTCTTGCCGAAAGAGATCAGCGTAAAAAATATTCTTTCTGAAAATCGTTCTATTCCTAGAAACAAAAAACTGGTGGAAATCTTCCACCAAGTAAGATTGATGGAGGGATGGGGAACCGGATTTCAGAGAATCGTCGAGGAATGCGAGAAAAACGGCAATAAAATCCCTGGATTTTCCGAAAAGGGAGGCGCTTTTGTAATCTCTTTCAAAAAAAGACGGCCGGAAAAAGGAAAAAAAGACCTAGAAAAAGACCTAGAAAAAGACCTAGAAAACTTAGGTCTTTCGGAGAACCAGAAAAAGATATTTTTTGAAATAAGCAAAAACCCCAATATAACTCAAAAAGAACTAAGTCTCAAGATAGGGATTAATGAGAAGAATGTCAGGAATAATATAGCCGACTTAAAAGCAAAGAAACTTATCGAGAGAATAGGCGCGGACAAGGGCGGCTATTGGGAAATTAATCGGAAATAATGGATAAAGACACCGTAATCAAAGTCGAAAACCTGCACAAGAAATTTTGCCGCTCATTGAAGCGGAGTATGTTCTATGGTTCAGTAGACGTCGCCCGCGACATGCTGGGCATCCGATACAATCCGGGATGCCTGCGCAAAAACGAATTCTGGGCTCTCAAAGACATTAGTTTTGAAGTGAAAAAAGGAGAAACTTTCGGCCTGATTGGCGCCAACGGCTCGGGCAAGACCACCTTGCTACGCCTCATAAACGGAATTTTTCCGCCTGACCGAGGAAAAATTATGATTAAAGGAAGAATTGGCGCCCTGATCGCCGTAGGGGCTGGGTTTCACCCGCATATGACCGGAAGGGAAAATATTTACCTCAACGGATCGATCCTGGGTATGACCCAGGCAGAAATCAGGAAAAATATGGATTCAATCATTAATTTCGCCGAAATCGGCGATTTTTTGGACGCGCCGGTGTCGACCTACTCTTCCGGAATGTATGTCCGTTTGGGCTTCGCCATCGCCATCCACAGCCGCCCGGATATCGTGCTGGTGGACGAAATCCTGGCCGTCGGCGATTCCAAATTCCAACGCAAATGTCTAGACAAGATCAAGGAAATGCGCGCCCGTGGCACTACTTTTTTTCTTGTCAGCCACAACATGCAAAACATCGAAGCTATGTGCAACCGAGCAATATTGATGAGCAGGGGAAAACAGTTAATGTTAGATTCTCCAGAGAAAGTAATTCCGGAATACGAACTAATGTTGCAAACAAATGAAGAGCTAAAGAAAGAGGTTGAAGAAGAAAAAATTCTTGAAAAAAACAAATTCAGTATGACTTGGAAGTGTAAGGGCTTCGGTACGGATGAGATCGATATTTTAAAATTTGAATTACTTAATGAGCAAGAAAAACCGGCTTCTGTTTTTCGGTCAGACGATCGAATAGAAATAAAAGCAAAAATTTTTTCGAAGAAAAATTTGGAAAATGTAATTATTTTTTTGAGGTTTTTTTATATTAAAGATAAAAAAATATATTTGGATAATCCCCATGACGATGAGATTAAAGCTTGTTTGGGAGCAAGAGAAAAATTAAATATTCCCAAAGGAAAATCAACTGTGAGTTTAACGATTCCGAAAACTCAATTGTCCACCGGGGTTTATGTCGTTGATTTTCGCCTTTACGATGAAACGTTCAGCCAACCTTATTTTCAAGGAGAATTCGGATATTTAAAAATAAAAAAAGAATTTTCCTCAATGCTTCAACCTGGAAAAACTACTCCATACTGTTGGATTAACGTCAAAGCAAGGTTGATTAATGGATAATTTATATAAGAATATGATCGTATATAAAAATCCAAATACTAAATTTTGGATAGTTTTTGTTACCATACTGTCCATCATCTATTTCATTGTTTTTTCCAAAATAGCTCACTTCACCAATGACGCCTTTTTCGGCGGTGATACCTGGGAATATCAATCAATGGGAACAAATTTCGCTTACGGCTTTGGAATCCAAAAATTTGGCGGATTGACAAAGTTTGAAAATTACAAGTTCGATAAACTTGATGAAAAAATAATTAATGATTTTAACAACCGAGCGGGAGAGAATGATTTTTACCGAACACCCGCCTACCCACTATTTTTAGGTATAGTATACAAAATATTTGGAGTTGAACCCATAATCGCAAAATATGCTCAATTGCTGCTTATTTCGATTGTTGCCGCTTCTCTTCCGTTAGCTGGCTTTAGATTATGGAGACAAACTGGTCTTGTTAGCGGGCTAGTGGCTAGCCCTGTCTACATTATCACCAACTTTGAATTTTCAAAGTATATTTTAACAGAATCGTTGATCATTTTCTCGATTTTTCTTTTGATGTTATCTTTTATTTATTTTGAAAGAAATAAGAGCACTATAAGTTCGGTAATTCTAGGGATTATTTTAGGATTTGTCTTATTGGTAAAGGGTAGTTTAATATTCATTCCTTTTATAATTTTTACTTTATTTTTATTCAGATATTATAAAACAAGAGACCGAGCCCTAATGAGGCGGGGAATTATTGTATTTACTTGTTTTATAGCAACCATTCTCCCTTGGTCAATTTACGCGAGCACCAAATCAAATTCACTAATTTTCTTGTCGACTCAAGAAAGTACTTTATTGTTTGCTTACAATAATGAATACTCTTTGGATGGCTGTTGGCATCCAGAATATATAAGTTCGACAAACAGTTTTTATAACAATGACGGCATGGAAAATAAGCCTTCTGTTATGAGAATAGGCAATTTTTATTTAAAAAATCCGCAATTGTTTATCCAAATTATGAGCCAAAAAGTTGTAAGGAGCTTACATTCATTTGCTTTTCTGTGGGCATATCTTATTGGGAGCTTATTGATTGTACTATCTAATTTATTCAAAAAAAACAGAGCAACAGTTTACAAAACAAGCATATTCGCTATATTTTCGCTATTAGTGTTAATAATAATTTCAGGATTAAATGTAAACAGTCTTTTATACAATTATTATTTTATTTTATTTCATAATACGTATATTGTATTGGCATTATTGTTTTTAGGGATTTACAGCATAATTAATTCTAGTAATGATTATAAGCTGAAGCCACCATCTATATTTTTAATAATTTCTTTAAACTTTGCTTTAATTATGGTTTTATTTGGTAATGATGATGCAGTTTATTATAGTAGGTTCATTAAAGTAATTGATTTTATTTTCATCTTATTGGGATCCCACTTTTTAATAAATTTGTTTTTTAGTTTAAAATCAACTAAGCAGATAAAACCTTAAACTCCGACACTGCTATGGGTAAGAAAAACAACAATATCAGACTTTTCGCGCCTCATTTTCTAATTAAAGAGGTGCTAAGCGAGATAGAAAAATGCCTTAAAATAGGATGGACCGGCATAGGGTTCAAGACGTTGGAATTTGAAGAAAAATTCAAGGAGTATACTGGTTTGCCACACGCTCATTTTACTAACTCCGCTACAGCTGCCCTCCACCTGGCAGTGAACATTTTAAAAAGAAATTATGGTTGGAAAGATGAGGATGAAATTATTACTACTCCAATAACTTTCATTTCGACCAACCACGCGATTTTATATGAAAAATTAAAACCAATTTTCGCTGATGTCGATGAGTTTCTATGCCTAGATCCGAAGTCAGTAGAATCAAGAATTTCCAAAAAAACTAAAGCCGTAATGTTTGTCGGTATGGGAGGAAATGTCGGTAGACTAAAAGAAATAATTAAAATTTGTAAAAAACACAAACTAAAGCTAATTTTAGACGCTGCCCATATGACCGGCACTCGGTGGAAAAAAACTAAAAAACACATTGGCAGTGAAGCAGCAGCAACTATATTCAGTTTCCAAGCAGTCAAAAATCTGCCAACCGCCGATTCCGGAATGGTTTGCTTCAAGAGTCACAAATTGGATAAAGAGGCGAGAAAACTATCTTGGGTTGGAATAGATAAAGACACCTATAGCAGATTTTCTTCAAAAGGATACGGTTGGTATTACAATGTTGACTATCTTGGTTATAAGTATCATGGAAATTCCGTAATTGCCGCAATCGCTTTGGTATCTTTAAAATATGTAGACAAGGATAATGAGTATCGACGAAAAATAGCTCACTGGTATGACAAAGCCTTTGAAAATCACGAAATAATCAAATTAGTACCTCATAATCCTGAATGTATTTCTTCTAGACATCTTTATCAAATTCTAGTCCCAAGCAGAGACAAGCTTATTGTAGAAATGGGAAAATTAGGTATTAGTTTAGGGGTACATTATAGGGATAATACTGAATACAACCTCTATGCAAAATACAGAACGAAATGTCCCAATGCTTCTGCCAAAAGTAAGCTGCTGGTCACCCTACCTGATCATTTAGAGATGAACCGTGATGATATCACAAGAATTACTAACTCGATAAAATCGTTTTTCGGAAAATGAAAATCTCCCTAATTCCAGCCGGAGACATTTCTACTGCCAGCTCAAGGATCAGAGTCTATTCCTTATACAGAGAATTGAAAAAAAGGGGCACAAAGGTTAGTATTGGGATACAACCAGGGTCGAATGTCATATTCGTACAAAAAAGAATAGATCAAGACTTAATCTCCAAACTAAAAAATGAAAAAAGGCCGAATAACCTTATTATTTATGACGTTGACGACTCGGGATCTGCCTTGAATTATTGGGCTAGTCCCGAACTGGTAGAGGACATATTCAAACTCGCAGATTTCATTACGACTGATACCTTATCCAGGATTGACTACATAAAATCCCAAAATGCCAATCTCAAAGTAGAGCTCATTCCGGATTGTATTGATTACTTCCCTTCCAAACCTCTTCCATTAAATAAAATCGGGGATTTTAGAATGAGAGTTTTGTGGTTTGGAAGCTTCTCGAATATTGATTTGTTTAAGCCCTATATAAGTACTCTGTGCGATATACCCAATCTTGACCTAGTAATGATAACAAACCAGAATAGTTTGGGAGAAATAAAAGCTGATTACCCTAATATTATCACTATTCCCTGGAATGAAGAGAACTTCACTAACGATTTGCGATCTTGCCATTTGACTTGTCTAATGCACGACAACTCCGGCATCAACAGCATGAAAAGTAACAATAAAATGATTGCCAGTATAGCTTGGGGAATCCCCGCCGTTATTTCAAGAACGACTGAATACGAGAGAACTGCCAAAAAGGCGGGCATAGAATATTGTTTGTTTAACAACCAAAAAGAGATGGCAGAGATCATCGAAAGTCTTCGTCCGATTGAGAAACGTAAGGAGTATTTAAACGCTTCTCAAAAAATAATTTGGGAAAACTATTCCCCTGAAAGAGTAGCTGATATATTTTTATCTCTGATCGCGGAGCAACTCTCGAAAAAATAATTTCACAAACTTCAATCCAGTCGGAACTCCTTTTGCATAACTTTCTCCGCCCACCCTCGGATATTCATGGGTTGGGAATTCTATAATTTTCATTTTCTGTTTCATTGCCCGAATCGTCATTTGGTACTCAACGGTATAACCTTCACCATCAAGAGCAAGCTTTGCTAAAGATTCTCTTTTTATGCCCCTGAAACCATTTATACTGTCAGTTACATATTCTCCTTCTTTCCTAAAAAATAAATTGGCAAGAAAGTTAAAAATATTGTTTGCCCATTTACGGATTTTGATAATTTGTTCATCCTCTTCGTTGTAAGCAAGCTTCGTCATCCTGGAAGCAATAACTAGATCGCAATCGTTTTTTTCAAAGTACTCCCTGAACTTAACAAGATCCCTAGGATCTTCGTTCCCATCAGGACTAAAAAATATTATTATATCTCCTTTAGCATTATTTAACGCAACTTTAAAAGCTTCGCCTCTTCCAATTTGTTTTTGGCGTATGACCTCTACCCCATTCTTGCGAAAAAAATTAAGAGTTCCGTCAGTTGATTTGAAATCAACCGCAAAAGCTTCGTCAAATTGTTTTAAGGGAATTTGTTTAAAGATTTTCTTCAGCCCATCAATTTCATTTCTTGTCAGAATAACTAGGGAATATTTCATGAGATTAAGACAAAAATTTAAATCAAGACTCCAACAAGCTTCCCAAGAAGTTTCTTTCTTTGGAAGTTAATTCGGGATTATTGCAAAAATAGAAACCATTTTCGTGTATTCGGTCGGCATTCGGACAATCCTTGCAAGCTCCCACATACTTTTTATAGAAAGGCTGTCGTGTAATGTTGCCCGCTATTATTGGTCTTATCTCGACTCCGTTTTTTTCAAATTTCTCTTTATATGTTTCAAAAGTTTCTTTATTTTTGCAAATAACCGGTATCGCAAAGTTGGATATAATATCCATATGCTGTAATTGGAAATGAATCAAATTATCATTGGAATCAACTATCTTTTTGAAATAATTAAAATTATTCTCCCTAGACCTTACTATGAAATCCCAATATTCTAGCTGCTTACAACCTAAAAAACCATTTATTTCTGTTGGCCTGAAGTTATAGGCCAAATCATAAAAACAATACTTGGCATAAAATTCATCGATTTTTTCACCTGACCTCAATTTTATTTGCTGCTTAGATGATAAGTTCCGATCCCAGCCGTGAGCTCTAGAGATAATTAATTTCTCGTATAATTCTTTATCGTCAGTGCAAACCATCCCTCCTTCTATGGTTGATAAATGGTGTCCGACAAAAAAAGAAAAAGTGGAAGCCATTCCGAAATTGCCCAAAAGCCTACCCCCCACTTTAGAACCCAAAGATTCGCAATTATCTTCTAATAGAATTGTCCCGTGCTTGTAACACAACTTTTTTATTCTATCGATGTTATCGCTGAATCCAAGAACATTTGTCAAGAATAATCCCTTAAGGGAACTGATTTTCTTTTCTAGCTCGATTGGAGAAATGTTCAAAGTAAGCAGATTACAATCAATGGGAATCAGCTTAAACCCAAGTTGAATTAACGGCATCACGTTTGTTGACCAGGTCACAGCCGAGAATCCTATTTTGTCGCCCCTTTTTAAAACCCCCGACGACAATAATGACTGCAGGAGGAGCAAGTTAGCACTACTCCCACTGTTAACAAAGACTGAGTATTTCCTTTCTTGTTTTTTCGAGAATCTTCTCTCGAATTTTTGACATTCCGAGCCCATACTCAATTTATCCGCTTTTTCAATAAATTTAGCTAAGCTTTTTTTTGTCGCATCTTCTTCGCAAAAACAAGACTTTATTAGCTTGAATTTAATATTTTTATTATCCTTAAAGGGAGATATTCCCGGTTTGGACTTCACCATGTTATCTGTTTAATGAGTTTTTCAAACCAATAAAATAGGCGTAAAACTCACACTTAACAAGATAGAGCTTGCCCCTAATATTTAAAACCCTGTTTAGCTTAATATTAATTATAAGGTTACATTAAATATACTAATAATTCAAAAGTTAATATAATATGGGTATCTTCAGTATTTTCAAAAAAAGCTTAAACAAAAAACCGATTGCCGCAGGTAATAGCATTCTGAATCTCGGCTCGGGAAACGACCCCGGGCATGCCGGGATCATAAATGTTGATGTTCGGCCACTCGAAAACGTCGATTTGGTCTGTGATGTAAAAAAATTACCATTTAAAGACAACGAGGTAAAAGCCATAAAAAGTCGTAACTTGATAGAGCATTTTGGCCGACACGAAGTTACTCAATTGGTCAATGAGTGGGCTAGAGTCTTAAAACCAGGGGGGATTTTAAAAATTGAAACGGTTGATATGGGTGAATTAATGAATAATTGGAAAAAAATTCCCGCCGAAAATCTGCTAGACGGGATTTATGGAGCCCAGGATTATCCCGAAAATTTTCACAAAATGGGTTTTACTAGAAAAAATTTGGAAGATTTTTTCCGAGCCGCCGGGTTAAGAGTAATCAAGGTAGAGCAGTTTATAGCAAGAGAGATCCCTAGAATCATCATTCAAGGCAAAAAAACTTCAGAAAGAGATTATATTAGAGACTGGATTTCACCGGAAGGCAAAGAATATCGGAATCGAGCTTATAACCGTCAGAAGAAAGGCGGCGAGAACCCCCTAGTTTCTAACCCGACTTTCGATGAAATCAAAAAAGTTTTAAATAAATACCAACCAAATTCAGTTCTAGAAGTGGGTTGTGGCTGGGGAAGAATCTTGGAAGAGCTTTGCGAAGAATATAAAATTGAGGGCTGCGATGTTTCTAAAGAATATCTGAAAAAATGCGACCCAAAATTAAAAGTTTTTTACTATGATATCGCGGTACCCGATAAAGAATATGTCGAAAAGAATAAGGATCGTTGGGATGTGCTTTTTTGCCGTGGTTTGATGCTATATTTCATGGAGGTACCCGAGCAAATGGAAACCGCCTTGAAAAATATGGCAGCATTAGCCAAAAAGAAAGTTATCTTTTGGGAATGGCCGGAAGTTTGTGAAAGAATAAAAAATACAATGAAAAACGATAAATTCGAATTTCATATCATTGAACATCGAGATGAATAGATCCTTTTATTCTATGTAATGAATAATTTAGAAAATAGAAGAATATTGATATTCCTTCGCTCATTTGATGTGGGGGGAGCGGAGAAACAAGCGGCTATGCTGGCCAACTATTTGTACGAAAAAGAAAAAGCCAAAGTGGCCATTTGGGCTTATTCAGAGCCGGGACCAATTTTAAAATTACTGAATAAAAATATTCCTTGGAAAAGCGTCCGCTTCGATGAGGCCTCCTTTAATCGACCAGAGGAAAGAATTAAGGATCTCAAAAAACTCGCTCTAAAAATTTTGTTATTTCGTCCAGATGCCCTTATGCCTTTTACTATTGGTCCAAACACTGATTGCGGTTGCATTTGGCGATGGACTCTAGCCAAAACCTGCATTTGGAACCAAAGAGATGAATGGTTAGAATTTCTTGATAATCCGGCAAAGAAAATAGAAAAATACGGATTCGCGAACACACCGGTTTTTGTCTCGAATTCAAAAAAAACACGTGAGATGATTTTAAAACAGCTGGCGAGATTAAAAAGACCGGTTAACCAGGTACTCTACATCCCAAACGCAGTTAAACTGGAACCCGCGAAGTTGAGTCGTAAAGAATGGAGAAAAAAAATCCAGGTAGATAACGACTCAACAATAGTTACTATGGTGGGGAATCTCCGCAAAGATAAGGAGCATGAAGCATTATTTAAGGCATGGAAATTAGTGTTGGATAAGATAAAAAACCCTTCGAATTTATTCTTGCTTTTGGCAGGCAGATTTGATAATAATTATCAAAAATTAATAAAACTGGCCAAAGACTTGTCGATTGAAAAGCAAATCCGATTTCTTGACTACGTTGAAGATGTTTCAGGGTTATTGCATGCTTCTGATATAGGGGTTTTTCTTTCTCGCTCTGAAGGATGTCCCAACGCGGTTTTAGAGAGTATGGAGGCAAAATTGCCAATCGTAGCCAGCAATATCGAGGCCAATAGGGATATTATTGGTAGCAATTACCCTTACCTTGTTAGCATTGATAAACCTCAAGAAGTTGCTGACAGCCTGTTTGAACTGGTTAAAAACAAAAAATTAAGAGCGACTCTTAGTGAAGAGAATTATTTAAAGATTAAAAATAAGTTTAACCCCGACATTGTCTTTAGAAAATATTCATCCGTTATTCAGCGATTAATTTACCAGTACGAAAATCTGATAACCCCTAAAAATATCTTTCAAATCATTAAATGGCAATTATCCTGGAAAAGACCAAATCTTTGGGAAAGTATTTCCTAAATAAATTTAGGGCGATCGAAAACATAAGCGCGGAGTCAGAAAAGCCGGATCTGAATAAATCCAAAGAGCTGATTTTGGAAATTCGGTATGGCGGGTTGGGAGACCATTTGTACTGGTCCCATATCCCTCGCATCGCCAAAGAGCAAGGATATGAAAAGGTTTTACTTTCCAATGCTTCCGAATACCGCAATCCGATTTACAAAAAACTTTTTTGGGAAAATAATCCTTACGTAGATGGATTTGTGGATAAAAGAGGCTACTACCCTATTTTCAGCACCGTCGAAAAAGGGACTAATATTCTCGACCGAGTAATGCTGGAACTTGGTTTGGACGACGGTAAAAGATTTCACGATCCGGAGATTTATTTTCGACCCAAAATCAAGCTAGAGCTGAAAAACAAAACGATTTACGACCCCAATTACGTTTCCAATGCCGGAGACACCCTCAAAAGCAAAGCGATAGAGAATTATTTTAAAGAAAACCACATAAAAATCGATTATCAGATGAAACTGCGGGACAAAAACGTACCGGTAGAGAGCATAAAAAAGACTTTGTTCGCCAAGGATATTGAGGATTTCATTAGTATAATCGCTTCCTGCGAGAAGGTGTATTGTTTGGCTTCGGGAACCGCTACGTTGGCTTCGGCTTTGGGCAAAAAAACCACTGTTTTCTACACGGAGAACTTGAATCCGATTTTTTTACATTCCCAAAAACACAAATATATTTTTTTAAAATAACCGAAAATGCTGAAAAATATCATTGCCGGAACACTTAATAAACGCGGGTTAAGCTTAGTAAACACTGCGGATTTTCAGAACGCAATCAAAAGCTTTGAGAGCACGATTGAGAGTTTAAAAAAAGAACTGGAAAGTGAAAGAGAAAAAAACCAAAAAGTGAAAATCGAAAAAAATAACCGTGAATCCCGCCAAAAAGTGCAAAAAAATAGCTTACTCCAATATTATTCCAATATTTACAGCCAGCGGGGCGATGACGGCATCATCGCGGAAATTTTTCGTCGTTTGAAAATTAACAAAGGATTTTTTGTTGAATTCGGGGCTTGGGACGGATTTTATCTGAGCAACTGCCGGCTGCTCTTTGAAAACGGCTGGGGAGGACTCTTCATTGAAGCTGACAAGGAAAAGTTTCAAGATTTAAAGGAAGAATACAAAAATTATCCGGATGTTATCTGCGTTAAAGAAATGGTGTCGCCCGACGGAAAAGACGGCAAAAAATTGGATAGAATCCTGAGCGAACACAAAATCAAACAAACGGATCTTGATTTCGTCTCGATCGATGTCGACGGTTTGGATCTCAACATTTTTGAATCTATGGAAAAATTACCGAAAGTGGTCTGCATTGAAGGAGGGTTCAGCTGGCATCCGAATTTTAAAAAGCGGGTTCCCGACGAAGTGGCCGCCGAAAATCTCCAACAACCTTTGACGGCAAATATTGAGAGTGTTATAAGGAAAGGATATGTTCCCGTCTGTTTCAATCAGAATCTGTACGCGGTAAAAAAGGAATATTCGGAGCATTTCGCAGACATCAAGAATTCACCGGAAGATTTATATTTGGACGCTTTTTATTTTTTTAGCGAAGATTTCCGCAACCACCTGGTAGCATTAAGAAAAACTAATAATTTAATCAAGGAAACCGAAGGAGAGTACAAGGAAATTGCTCCCGGTTACTGATAATTCAAAATGAAATATTTAACTCGAATCATTAATCCGATCATCGCTCGAGCTTTGGGCAAGGCGAAACACCAGGAATTTTTTGAAAAGCTGCTGCATACCGCCCTCTTGGGTATGAACGTGGGTGGAGGAAGCAGCGTCGAAAACAGCGGCGAAATCAATTCTTTGAAATACGTGAGGAGAAAATTACAAAATTCCAAAGAACCGCTGGTAATTTTCGACGTGGGCGCCAATTTGGGGAAATATGCCAATCTGATCGCAAAAATGTTCAGTGAACGGAAAAAAGAAATCTATTCTTTCGAGCCCTCCCAAAAAACTTTTGCCAAACTGAAAGAAAACTGCGTAAAAAATAAGGATATCGAGCCCTTAAACTTTGGCCTAAGCGATAAGGAAGAGAAGGTTAAGTTATATTTAGACGAGGAAACTTCGGGGATGGCTTCGGTTTACAAGCGCCGGTTAGACCACTTTAACCTTTCGATGAACATCGAGGAGGAAATTCAACTCAAGACTTTGGATGGTTTCTGCCAGGATAACAATATTAAAAAAATCGACTTGCTCAAGCTGGATGTCGAGGGAAATGAGTTGAAAGCGCTAGAAGGAGCCAAGGACATGCTAGGCAAAAAATCAATCAGATTCATCCAATTCGAGTTCGGCGGTTGCAACATCGATTCTCGCACTTATTTCCAGGATTTTTATTACCTACTCAAAGACAATTATAAAATTTATCGGATAGTCAAGGACGGCTTGCGGGAGATAAAGGACTACAAAGAGTATTATGAGCTTTTCATAACCACCAACTTCTTAGCAGAGCTTAGAAAATAATCTATTGAAGCATGGAACCCCAGGTTAGTGTGATAATGCCATCGTTCAATCGGAAAAAGTATTTGCGCGAAACCATTGAAAGCGTACTCGGCCAAACATATAAATATTTTGAGTTTATTATTGTCGATGACGGCTCCACTGATGGCAGTCTTGAGATAATCAAAGATTTTGAGAAAAAAGACCGGCGAATCAGATTGATAATCAATAAAGAAGATAAGGGAATTGTCGGAGCTCTAAACCGGGCTATTCGGGAATCCAAAGGAAAATATGTTGCCCGAATTGATTCCGACGATGTGTGCCTGCCGGAAAGACTGGAAAAGGAAGTGGATTTTATGGAAAAAAATCCTCAAATTGGCGCTTGCGGCAGTTGGGTAAAGTTGATTGGGGATGTGGAAGAGAAAATTCTGAAAACGCCGGAGACACATGATGAAATTAAAAACCGGTTTTTCTTTTTTGGGGGAGCAATCGCAAATCCCACCAGTATATTGAGGAAGTCCGCAATTATCGAAAATAATTTGTGGTATGACCCCTATTTCTTCGTGGCCGAAGACTACGATTTTTGGGTGAGAGCGGCTGCCAAATTGAAACTGGCCAACATTCCGGAAGTGCTGTTGCTCTACCGCTTCCACCACGACAATACCATGAACTATTTCACCGCGGAAAGAGCTGTTCGGCATAAAGCGATCTGGAAAAGGGAAATCGAAAAACTGGGTTTTACTCCCACCAGCAAGGAGTTGAACACCCACGAGCAATTTGCTTTGGGCCGTCCGGCTGGCAGCGGCTTCGAGTTCCGGAGGATAAAAAAATGGGCGAGCAAGCTTATCGACGCCAACAGAAGAATCAGACTGTTTGAGTCAAAAACCTTTGCCCAACTGGTAAATGAAAAAAAGACCGAGCTTATAACCCCTTACATGCAAAACCGCAACCGGATAATAATTATTTATTGGATAAACAAGGTAGCTGGAACAGGGGGACAAGTGCTGCGATTGTTTCTTTCCGGAAAAACCGTTGACAGGCTAAGAATCAGGCTTCTTGACTACTATAGAAAAATGGCGGCGGCTTATGTTTGGTTTGATCAATATTTCAGCAAAAATAACTCCCGTTTGGATCGCTGGTTTATCCTACTGGGCCTAGGCTCAAAGCTGAAAAGAAAATTGCACCAAAACCCTAAAATCGGATTGGCGGTGCTGGCCCATGAGCGACCCGATTATCTGAAAATCTGTCTCGATTCGCTTTTTCGAACCAAATTGCACGATTACGATGTCACTTTTCTTTTGCAGGATGACGGATCAAAGGACCCAAGGGTAAGGGAAATCATTAACACCCCGCGTGATCCGCAATATAAGATTGTCCGCTCTTTTACCAAAAAAGGGCATAACTCCTGGGCGGCGGCTTTCAACAAAGCGATAAGGAAATTAAACAAAACCGATAACTTCGATATTGTCGGAACTTGCGATTCAGACGCGGTATTTCACCCCAAATGGTTGGAAAAATCGATTAAAATGTTCCTTTGGGCCAAAGAAAACCACAAGGATCATAAATTAATCAAGTTTTCTCCCTTTAACTCAGTTGATTATGCTTTTCATAAAGTGTTGGGAATCCACCAATCTCCTTTCGGAAGATACGTGGTGAAAGAAAGAATGGGTGATTTAACCAGTTTTTACTTCAAAGAAGATCTAGAAAAAATCGGTTTCTATAAAGAAAGTGTCCACGACGAAACCATAATGACCGAGAAATTCAAGAGACTGCGCTTCCGCAATTTCTGCAGTGAAACAAGCTATGTTGACACCATTGGCGAAGAATCCGTTTTGAACCAGTGGCGCCCAATCGCCGTCAGAAGAGCTACTTTCGGTTTAAACCTGGCCAAGGGAAGCTGGGGTTTGGATATGGAGCAACTAAAGCCATATAGTTACTGCCGATTCTTAAAAAAAGACAATAACTTTGGCGATTGCGGCAAAAGCGATCTGAAAGTGGACGTACTAATCCCCGCCATCAAGAAAGATCTGCAAGTCCTCCCTCTCACGATTAGATCCGTTAGAAAATACCTCAAACATCCCGTTGGGAACATATACATTGTCGGTCCTGATGATTCGGAAATAATAAGTTTCTGTAAAAAAAATAACTGTGTTTTCCAAGACGAAGACGGAGTTTTGCCCATAAAATTGGCCGACGTAAGAAAAATAAAATATAAAGTCGGCGGCTGGGACCGCAGCGGTTGGATTTTCCAGCAATTGCTTAAGCTCAACGCCGGCAGAATCTGCTCCGAAAAGAATATCTACGTCATCGATGCTGACACCGTTTTGGTGTCACCGCAGAGATTCGAAAACGCGGGCAAGAAAATCCTTCTAGCTTCCGACGAATTCCACGCTCCTTATTTTGAAACTTTTAAAAGAATATTTAAATACAATACCCTGGCCAATTTTTCATTTGTTGCGCATCAGATGCTATTTGACTCAACAAGATTGAAAGAACTGCGTAAAGACCTCGAGAAAAAAAATCCAGGTAAAAAATGGTATGCGGTAATTCTCGACAACTTAAACCTTAAAGAAATATCCTCTTTTTCTGAATATGAAACTTACGGCAATTGGATGCTAAGAAACCATCCCGCAGAAATAACTTTGGAATACTGGTTCAACAAGCCCCTGTCCGGCAATAAACTAAAGAACTTTCGGTTTAACCTAGAAAAATATAGCCGCTGTCGTTCAGTGTCTTTTCACTCATACAGCAGCAACGCGGGAAAATTATTATCCATTATGAAATAAAATAATGATCATCATTAGAATAATTGGGGGGCTAGGCAACCAAATGTTCCAATATGCTTTGGGTCGAAGTTTAGCCTTAAGAAAAAAAACGGATCTCAAGCTTGATCTCGCTTGGCTCGAGTTCGAGAAAAAAATTCCCGGAGCCACGCCGCGCGATTATTGTTTAGGTGCCTTCAAGATCAAGGAGAATTTTGCCACCAAAAGAGAAATTGGCGTAATCAGCAAGAAAAATGGCGGATTATTGGGTAGGTTCATTTCAAAAATTTTAGGGAAAGAACCCCCCTATTACCGGCAAGCCGTTGTAAGAGAGCAAAAAAGTTACCAATTCGACCGCAACATTCTAAGGGTCGATAAGGATTCCTATCTGTGGGGCCATTGGAACAACGAAAAATATTTTAAAGCTATTCGTAGTATTCTACTAAAAGAATTTACCGTAAAAAACCCTCCCGACAAACTCAACTCGGAAATTTTGGCCAAAATAAAAAACACCAGCTCCGTGTCCCTGCACGTTAGAAGGGGAGATTACGTTTCCAACAAGAAATTCAACCAATACCACGGGTCTTGCTCGCTTGATTATTATCGAAAAGCGGTTGAAATCATGGCAAAAAAAATTAAGAGTCCTTACTTCTTCGCCTTTTCCGATGATCCCGAGTGGGTGAAAAAAAATCTAAAAATCAAATATCCGATTTATTATGTTGATAACAACGATCCCAACACCGCCCAACACGAGGATTTGAGGCTAATGAGCGCTTGTAAACACAACATTATCGCCAATAGCAGCTTTTCCTGGTGGGGCGCCTGGCTCAACCAAAATCTTGACAAAATCGTTATCGCGCCGAAAAAATGGCTTAATGAAGCAAGTATTGATACTTCAGACGTTATTCCCAAAGATTGGATTAAATCATAAAACAATTAGTTAGAGCATGAAAGAAAATATAAAAATAAATCTTCTAAACATTCTTGCGCTAATGTCCCTTTTTGTAATAATCCTTTTAGCTTATTTTACTTGGGGCTGGGCGGATGATTTCAGCAACTCGAACGTATTGAGGGAAAAAACTCCTTTGCAATTTGCCATAAATATCTTTAACAACTGGGATGGCAGAGGTTTAACGCAAGGACTAATTTTGGGAATTTTCCTAAAATATTTACCTTTTCAAGTTATTAATATGATCTGGGCAATCAGTTTTGTTGGATCAGCTTTTTTAATTGGAGAAATACTCTCGCTTGAGATACCTAGCCTGAAAAATAATAAAATCTTAAGAACCGCTATCATAGCTGTTGCTCTTTGGGTCGGTTTTATACCCCATATTTCTGAGACTGTTTACTGGTCTACTGGTGGATATTACATTTTTGCAGGAGCTTTAGGGTTAGTTTGGACATATGAGTTTATAAAATTTCAAAAAAATAAGAGTAACTTTAATTTTAAAAAAAATTTTCCTTTTCTATTGTTGTTATTTTTCTTGAGTATCGTGATCGGTATGCTTACTCATAACCTGTCGACCGGTTTATTGGCCTTAGGAGCCGCTTTATTATTTTCCACCTACCTAAAAGAGCAAACTGGAAAACTTTCCTTTTGGATGAATTCTACGGCTACAATGGGAGTTTTTGTTGGTCTTTTAATAATTTCTTTCGCGCCTGGAAATTTTATTCGCTCAAAAGCCGGAGCCCATTCGTTTTCCAACGATCCTATTTATCTAATCTCCTCTATTCGAGAAGGTTTAAATTACTATCTGAATTTAAGTAATTTTCTAATACTTTTCGGTTTATTTAGCACTGTACTGCTAATTTACCTGGCCTATTATAAAAGCAGGGAGCTAAAAAAAGTTTTTAATATTGAATTAAAAAGCAAAATTACCCTTCAACTAGACAAAACTGTTTGGGCTAATTTATTTTTCCGCCTAAAATTTCTAATTGCTGCTCTAGGCACCCTTATTCCTTTTATTGCAGTCCCTGATTTTAGAAATCCCCGAACTTCAATTTATTTTATGATTTTTTTACTTATTTTTATTTTTTCTTTCCTTATTCAATTTATTTCAAATAGATTTTTAGTATTAAAAAGCGATTCCCTATCAAACAAAAGAATATCGTTTTTTTTCTTTCTGCCTACTGTGGGATTTTTAATTTTATTCCTATCATTAATTTATTCGCATATTAATCAAACCCGTTTTATTTTGAAACAGGTTGACGCTAGAAAAACATTGCTTCAAAAAGAATCGAGCAAAGGTCGGGATATTATCGTTGAGCCTATTGTTGGAACAATACCCTTCTCTATAAGGTTCAATGACGTTTCGCCGGATCCCGACTATTGGATAAACTATAATGTTGCAAAATATTATAATCTAAAGAGTATCAAACTAAAAAGTGAATGAAAATTAATTTTAACGTTTTAGATCGGCAATTTCAAAGATATCAAGATGAGTATGAAAAGGCGGCAAAAGGAGTCTTGCGCTCCGGCTGGTACATTTTGGGGCCGGAAGTGGAAAGCTTCGAAAAGGAGTTTGCCAAATTTGTCGGGACAAAATACGCCGTAGGATTAAATTCCGGCTTGGATGCTTTAATTTTAGCATTCAGAGCCTTGGGAATCGGAAAAAGAGACGAAGTAATTGCCCCCGCCAACACCTATATCGCCTCTATTCTAGGTATCACTGAAAACCAAGCCACGCCGGTTTTGGTTGAACCGGATAATTATTACAATATCGACGCTGATTTGGTAGAAGAAGCGATTACTCCAAAAACCAAAGCCATCCTAATCGTACATTTATACGGTCAACCCACCCAAAATATAGAAAAAATTCAAGAAATCGCTAAAAAACATAATTTGAAAATTGTTGAGGACTGCGCCCAGTCCCATGGGGCGAGCTACAAAAAAACAATGACAGGAAATATCGGAGACGTTGGCTGTTTTAGCTTTTACCCGACAAAAAACCTGGGCGGCTTCGGCGACGGCGGAGCTATCACAACAAATAGCGAGACTATCTCCCAAAAAGTGAGAGCGCTTCGTAACTACGGCAGCCTAGTGAAATATCAGCACGACATAGAGGGAGTGAACTCTAGGTTAGATGAGCTTCAAGCGGCCCTCCTAAAAGTCAAGCTCAAACATATCCGTGAATTAACCGAGGAAAGAAAGAAAATCGCCCAAAGGTACTTGGAAGAAATTAAGAGTTCTCTTATAGGGTTACCCGTGGTCAGCAGGGATTCAGAGCATGTTTTTCATTTATTCGTCATAAGAATAAAAGACAGAGACCGGTTTCAAAAATACCTCGTGGAAAAAGGGATTCAGACTGCGATTCACTACCCAGTTCCCCCTCATTTGTCTAAAGCATATAAGAAACTAGGACTCGGGACTGGTAGTTTTCCAATAACGGAAAGTTATGCTAACACAATAATAAGCTTGCCTCTTTATAATGGCATGGAGAAAGAGGAGACTGATCATGTAATAAAAATAATTAACCAGTATAAATAACACTTCTATGAAAAACCGAAAGAAAATTTTAATCGCTAACGCCGGCGGGGCTCCCGCTGAAAACGTGGTTATGTCACTAATGGAAGAAGGAAAAGAGGAACTAATCGGAATGGGCAGTGAAGTATATGATCTCACTATGTCTAAGGTAGATAGGAAATATCTTATTCCATATGCCAAAGAAACCAGCTACAAAGAAAAGTTGATTCGCCTGCTCAATAAAGAAAAGCCTGATTTACTCCATTATTCCAACGACAGTGAAGCCTATGAAGCATCACTAATCCGGGATGACATTTTGTCTACTGGAACAAAACTTTTCATCCCTAGGCACGAAGTAATTGAATGCTGCGTTTATAAAGAGAAATCGTACGCCGCCTGGAAAAAGGCGGGAATGAAAGTGCCCAAAACTATGTTTATCAACAATAAAAATGATCTGAAGAAAGCTTTCGGCAAATTGGCTAATTCTAAGGGAGAAATTTGGATAAGAGCGATCCGGGGCGGAGCAGGAAAAGGAGCATTACCAACCAACTGCTATGAGTTCGCAAAACTTTGGATTGACCGTTATGATGGGTGGGGAAGCTTTACTGCAGCTGAAGTGCTAACGCCCCAATCAGTAACCTTCCTTTCAATTTGGCATGAAGGAGAATTAGTAGTCGGTCAAACAAGAAGGAGGATATTGTGGAACTTCGGCAACCGGACACTTTCGGGCATAACCGGGATAACCGGCGCAGCCGAAACTTTTACGGATCCAATCGTAACAAAAGTGTCTTTAGACTCAATTTTATCGATTGACAAAAAGCCCCACGGACTCTACGGGGTAGATATGACTTACGATGAAAGCGGTTTTCCCAATCCGACAGAAATTAATATTGCAAGATTTTTTACAACCGTGTATTTCTTTACTAAGGCCGGCTTGAATATGCCAAAAATATATAAGGATATTGCGCTGTACAATAAATTTCCCAACTTAAAGAAAAAAATTAACCCGCTCCCCGATGGATTGATGTGGCTAAGGGGAATGGACCGCGCACCGATGCTAACCAACGAAAAAGAAATAAAGGAATCGATAAATATTCTATGATGAACATTTTTATCACTGGAGCTACTGGCTTTATCGGGAAAAACCTGCTCGAGTCAATCAAAAAATCTTCGCTAGTCCCAAAAAACAAATTTATTTTACTTTCTGAGAAAAAACTTCCGGGTTTCCTTTGCCTCCAGTGCCAAAATCCGGAAGAATACTCCTTTATCCCTCAGGATTTCCATAAAATCGGGATAAAAAAAATCGACGCGGTAATCCACCTAGGCGCTTATACTCCTAAAAAACCCGACGAAGCAAACAACCTGAAAGGATCGTTTTCGAATATAAAAAACACCTACCACCTAGTCGAAAACCTTCCCAATACCCCCCTAAAATTTATTTTTACCAGCACTATCGATATTTATGGCGACGTAAAAGGGAAAATTCACGAGAATCGCACTCCCAATCCTCTAACCTTGTACGGGCATTCGAAAGTGTTTTGTGAACAGATGCTGGAAACTTGGGCCAAGGAACACGGTGTAATTCTTCAAATTCTTAGAATTGGCCACATCTACGGGAAAGGGGAGAACCAATATAAAAAAATTATCCCCGAAACCATCAAAAAGGTAATTAAAAACGAGAAGCCGGTAATTTTTTCAACGGGTAAAGAGCTAAGATCCTTTGTCAATGTAAGGGATTGTTGCCGTTTGATTTTAAAAAGTATTAAGCTGAATAAATCAGTTTATCCGATAAATATCGCTTCCAAAAAAGCAATTTCGGTACTGGATCTAGTTAATTTGATCATTGAAATTTCCTCGAAAAAAATTAAGCCCGAAGTCCAAAAAAATAATATTGAAACAAAAGATTTCGTTTTTGATATAACCAAAATGGAAACGTGGCTAGGAAAAGAGTCCGTCGAATTGGAAGAGGGAATAAGAGAAGAATACGGATATTTTGAAGATTTGTTTAAGAGGGGAATCCTATGAAAAAACAACTGGACTATATCTTCGTTGACCTTGATGGTACCTTGCTGGAGGGAAAATATCGTCACTTTAATTGTTACCGGGATATTGTATTGAAATATGGCGGAAATCCGCTCGATATCAATGATTATTGGAAATTAAAAAGGAATAAAACCAAACGGGATGTTATCTTGAAAAAATCTCATTTTGAAGGAACATACCAAGATTTTTTCAATGACTGGCTGGAAAACATTGAAAAGAAAAATTATCTAGTTTTTGATAAGCTTAAGCCTAAAATTAAAGCTACTTTGAAAAAATGGAGAAAAATTTCCGACCAAATAGTCCTGATCACTATGCGCCAAAGTCGGAAAAATTTGCTTTGGCAGTTAAAAAAATTAGGGATTATCGCCTTGTTTGACGAAATAATACTGGCATCGATTAAAGAAGCCGATTCAAAATTCAAATCCCTAAGCCGATTTAAATTCGACCGGGCAGTGCTAATTGGAGACACAGAAGAAGAAATTAAAGCCGCGAAATTAATGAAAATAACTTCAATCGCAATCTCAACTGGAATCAGAGAAAAGAAATACCTGGCAAAAGCTGATTATCTTGAAGAAGATATCAGTAAAATCAACCTTTTTAAGCTAAAGATTTAATTTTAAAATATGTCATTGAATTCCCGCTATAGAGGAAAAAACGTTTTAATCACCGGAGGGTTAGGCTTTATTGGAAGCAATACCGCCATTAAATTGGCTAAAATAGGAGCTAGAGTAACTATCGTCGATTCAATGATTCCCGAATACGGGGGCAACATCTTTAATATTGCTCCGGTTGAAAAAAAAGTTAAAATCAACTTTTGCGATATAACCGATAAAAATGCCATGGAGTGGATTGTTAAAGACCAGCACTACATTTTTCATTTAGCCGGCCAGGTTAGCCACATAATGAGTTACACAAACCCGTATAATGACATTGAGTACAACATAACAGGTACAGTGATTATTTTGGAGGCCTGTAGAAAATATAATCCAAAAGCAAAAATAATTTATACCGGCACTCGTGGGCAATACGGGCCATCGACAAAGCTTCCCGTCAGTGAGAAAGCACACACCAACCCGAAAGGGCTTTATGAAATAACCAACTTGACCGCTGAAAAAATTTTGGAGGTTTACAATAATAACCACGGAATAAATTCCGTACTTACTAGAATAACCAACGTTTACGGCCCTCGCTCCCAAATGAAGACAGACAAATACGGAGTGGCTAACTGGTTTGTCAGGTTAGCATTGGATGACGGCACCATACCAATTTTTGGTTCAGGAACCATAAAAAGGGATTTTGTCTATATCGACGATGTCGTTAATGCCTTACTTAAACTGCCCCTTTCAAAAAAATGTTTTGGTCAGATTTTTAATATCGGCCATCGTGAAGTGTCGAATTTCAAAGAGTTGGCAGAAAAAATTGTTCGGATTGCAGGCAGGGGCCGCATCCAGTACACGCCATTTTCCGAAGAAAGAAAGAAACAAGAACCGGGAGACTTTTATTCGGATATTAGGAAAATAAAAAAATATATCAGTTGGGAACCAAAGATTAGCCTTGACGACGGATTAAAAAATACTATAGATTATTACAATAAACATAAACAATATTATTGGTAATTAATGAAAAAATTCTCAATAGTGGTACCGGTTTATTTTAACCAGGATACTCTGCCACTTCTTATATCCAAATTCAAGGGACTCCAAAAAAAACTCAATAACTACGCCTTGGAGTTCATTTTTGTCGATGACGGGTCAGGAGATAATTCTCTCGCCGTATTGAAAAATGAAAGGGAGAAAGACAAAAGGGTGAAAGTCATTAAATTAAGCCGGAATTTCGGATCAATGTATGCTGTCCAAGCTGGATTAAGCTACGCGACCGGAGATTGCGTAGGTATGACTTCGGCTGATCTTCAAGACCCCCCGGAGCTCTTTGTGGAAATGATAAAGAAATGGGAAAAAGGTAAAAAAGTAATTATTGCAACTAGAAAAGAAAGAGAAGACCCGCTAATCCGCAGAATTTTTACTGACACCTACTATAGCCTAATGTCAAAATACGCAATCAAGAATTATCCCAGGGGCGGCTTCGATTTCGTTGTCATTGATAAGCAAGTTTTGGTTGAACTGAACAAAATCAAAGAAAAAAATACCAACATCATGAGTCTCATCTATTGGTTCGGCTATAACCCTTGTTTTTTATATTACAAAAGAGTAAGAGACAAAGAAAACGTTTCTCGCTGGACTTTTTCAAAAAGATTCAAGTTATTTATTGATTCATTTGTGGCTTTTTCTTACGCTCCTATTCGGTTCATGTCTCTACTGGGGCTGGTCACGGCAATCTTGAGCTTCGCCTACGGAATTTATGTTATTATTAACCATCTGCTTGGCAGAATATCCCTTCAAGGCTACTCTACAATAATAGCTATTATCACTTTCTTACTGGGAGTCATCATGATAATGCTCGGAATAATCGGAGAATACCTATGGAGAATTCTTGATGAAACTAGAAAACGGCCTCCTTATATAGTAGACGAGGCTTTTATTGAAGAGAAAAAAAATGTTGAAAATTAGCATTGATCAAATAAAATCTTTATTGAAAAGCGAGTTCGTTAAATTTATCTTCGTGGGAGGAATCAATACCCTTTCGACTTACCTTATCTACCTTATTTTAATTTTGTTTCTTCAATACCAAATTGCCTTTACCTTAGCGTATTTATCGGGAATTATCATATCTTTTTTCCTGAATTCAAAAGTGGTATTTAGAGTGGAAATTTCCTTAAAAAAATTCTTTCGATATCCCTCGGTATATGTTATCCAATACCTAATGAATTTGTTATTACTGTACATTTCTGTGGACATTTTGTTCATAAATAAGCAGGTTGCGCCCTTGATAGCAATAATTATCACCCTACCAGTAACTTTCACCATCAGCCGATTCATTTTGAAAAGAGAGCCAATTCAATTTCAACTTCAAGACCATGCGTAGAATTCATTATCCCCCCCCTAGCCAACGCCCATACCCACGCCGCGATGATTGCTTTCCGGGGATTGGCGGAGGATCTGCCGCGAACAGGCTCTTGACGGAAGTTGTTTTATATTATAAATGTATAATATTTAAAATTTTTATACATTACCGATGAATAAAAGTGTAATAAGGAACACATGAGAACTAGCTAGAAGACATTAATTTATATTGACAATATAATATTTTTCATAATATATTATATTACCAGTATAATATATCTTAGTAGAAGCCATGGTTAGTCCCGAAATAATTAAAGAGATAATCTTGCGCCAACAAAAGGTTTTTTTGGATACGGAAGGCAGAATACCGCGTGAGATCCTTTCTGAAGAAAACTTTCAAAAGTCCATCCTTCTCCGGGATGCCGTAATAATCACCGGCGTTAGGAGATCTGGAAAGTCTTATTTAATGAGGCTTATCTGGGAAAAGATAGCCAAAGAGAGAAAAATGCCGGAGAATAATTTTTTATATTTTAACTTCGAAGATGAA
>Ga0172371_10000146_pt1 | contig 98391 bp, 103 predicted proteins | sample Lak12m_FD_114543 | JGI IMG/M metagenome (GOLD analysis project Ga0172371, IMG submission 114543) | Freshwater microbial communities from Kabuno Bay, South-Kivu, Congo - kab_022012_12m | ecosystem: Environmental > Aquatic > Freshwater > Lake | place: Democratic Republic of the Congo: South-Kivu...
ATCCAGAGCCTGTTGCTGCAAAAACTTAACGTTACCGAATCCTTAAAAACTGCTTTCTTGACGCACAGGCAAGGAAATCCACAGCCTTTACTTTTTACTGGTTCAAACGGCTAAACTAATACCCCCAGCTTAAATTTAGCTTAAAATATCTTGACGGCTGATACAGGCGTGATATACTTACTACAAATGCTATAAGTAAAGTAAATAATATACTTAATGTAGATACATTAAGTATAAAGAAATACGCAAAAATCCTGTTTTTTATAGCATTTTGGGTTTAGAGTCTTGGCGTCTTATTAGCCAATACCCCTAAACTGATAGCTACCCGCCACCTTGAGAAAACAGGCGGGTCCGCCTTAGGCGGAAAAGCCGGGGAAAATATGCATTCGCGCCATTTAACACAAGCCCCATCCAAGTTACAAAAACTGATTACCTCGAAAGAAATATCTGATAGGTTTGATATCAGTTATCCTACGGTAACGCATTATACAAATATGGGTTTTTTTAGAGTGGTTACAAAGCGCGGCAATAAACGTCTTTACGACGAGGATGAGGTAAGAGCTTGCCTTACGAAAATAAGAGAAAAAGTAAACGAAGGATATCCGTTAAGGCTTATCCGTGACAGTTTATTTAAGGTTTAAATGATTTATAAAGTTTTATCTTTTTTTGTGGCGGTTGCAGTCAGTCTTTCGGCTGTTGCCCCTTTCGGTGTCTGTGAGGATAACAGCGCGGTTATCGCTATTTCTTCTGTCAATACTGCGATAGATACGGCATTTGAAAATAATAAAGAAATAAAAATCCAGGAAAAAGAATTGAATGTTGCGCGCGCAAATATATTGGGAGCAAAAAGTGAATTTCTTCCGCAGTTAAATTCGCAAGCTTCATATACTCACAATGGAGCAGTGCTTAACGTGGGTTCTTCTATTGTAACAAGCACGAAAAAAGATTTAGGCGTAGTCACCGGTTACAACAACGATAATAAGATTGGCGTTTTTGTCGATCAGATTGTTTATAACGGCGGAGCAAACATTGCAAATTTAAAACAAAGCCAGCTTAATTTAAAAGTAGCAGAGCAGACTCTGCGCGCTACAAAGCTTGATGCGGAATTCGAAACAAAACGTCTTTATTATGGGTTGCTTCTCGCGTATGAAAATTTACGTATAACCCAGGAATTGGTAGACCAGGCACAGTTACATTATGAAAACGTAAAAGATAAATTTGAACACGGGACAGCTTCGCGTTTTGATATGCTTCAATCAAAAGTTCACGTTGCAAAATTACTGCCCGAACTTGTGAAAGCCAGGAATGCCGTTAAATTGATGAAAGAAGATTTAAAAAAAGTGCTTGGCGTAGATATGAACGATACAATCGAGGTAAAAGATATGCTTACTTATAAACTCGTGCCTCTTAGAGAAAAACAATTTTTAAAAGAAGCATATCTTAATAAACCGGAAATGATTTTGAAATCTTTGGGTATAGACATAAGCGCCTGGGGTATAAAAATGGCCAGATCCAACGGACTTGCGCAGATAAATGCTGATTTAGGCTACAATTACCGTTCCAATGATGTGGCCGATATGTTTAACAACAGGCATAGCAACTGGAATGCGGGGGTGGTTGTGCGTATGCCGATATTCGATGGTTTTTCTACGAAGGCGAAGGTTGAGGAAGCAAAAGCGAAATACGCCCAGGCGATTTTATCAAAAGACAATTTAAGCGACCAGGTAGCAGTTGACATAAGAAAAGCCTGTCTTGATTTAAAAGAAGCCTTTTCAATAATAAAATCCCAGCGTGCAAATATTGTAGAAGCAAAGGACGCTCTTAGGATTGCTGAGGTAGGTTATGACAATGGTGTAGATATAAATCTTGATGTCTTAGATGCGCAGGTGTCTTTAGGCCAGGTTCAGCAGAACCTTGCTTCGGCAATTTATGATTATTTAATGGCTGAAGCTTATCTTAAAAGGACTATGGGGCAAGGCCAAATGAAGCAGTAAACTTTCAAGCGCACAGCGCGCAGAAAATTTACGTAGCTGAATTTGACCCAGCACTTATTTTTGAAAGTATGTTTGAAGTAAATTCAAGAAAGCTTTTAGATATAATTTTTTATGAAATACAATGTTGTTACAAAATAAGTGCTGGGTTCAATTCACGGACGCTTCGCTATAATTTGCGTTCGCCATTCGGGCTGCCGCAAATTATCCGTTCATTGAAGGAGGTTAAAAATGAACCACGTTAGAAAATGTATACTATTAGAATGGTTGCATAGAATTGCTTTTAAAAAGGGGGAAATATAATATGAATAATAATAATTCAGGAAAACAAAAATTTTCTAACGTGGTGAAAAAAAGAGTTAAACTTATTGTTGTTATAGCCATACTTTTGGTTGCAGCCCTGCTGTCGGGCGTAATTAAATTTACTGAAGCTAAAAAGCACGAAAAACAAATCAAAGTTTCAGGCAACATCGAGGGGGATGACGTGCGTATATCTTTCAGGGTTGACGGCCAGATTATCGAACTGCTTAGCGACGAAGGAAAGGTTATTAAAAAAGGCGATATAGTTGCGCGTTTAAATACGGATGAATTAAGCAAGGTAAAAGCCGAAGCTTCCGCGGCGCTGAAAGCTGCCCAATATAATTACGAATTATCAAAGGTAGATTACCTGAGAGCCGAAAATATGTTTAAAGCCGGTGCAATTTCCGCGCAGAAGCGCGACAGCGCCAAAACTCAATTTGACGCCGACAGCGCAAATATAGAACAGCTCAAAGCGCAACTGGAATTAGCTGACACGCGCCTCGGTTTTGCTGATTTAGCCGCGCCTCTCGACGGTTTTGTCCTGGTAAAAAGTTCACTTGCCGGAGAAGTAATCCAACCCGGAACGCCGGTATTTACCGCGATAGATTTAAACAATATCTGGGTTACAGCCTATATCAACGAAACAGATATCGGCAGGGTTAAATTAAATCAGAAAGCTTATGTAACTACCGACAGCTATCCCAATAAAAAATATTCCGGCTGGATTTCTTTCATTAACAACGAAGCTGAGTTTACTCCAAAATTCATTCAGACTACCGAAGAGAGAGTCAAATATGTTTATCGCATCAAAGTAAGAGTGGATAATTCAAGTTTAGAACTGAAACCCGGGATGCCGGCAGACGCCTATATAATGCTCGACTAAAATGACAGTAATCAAAAGTGTAAACCTCAGCCGTAAATTCGGCCAGCTTACCGCACTGGATAATTTAAACCTGGAAATACCTGAAGGGGAAATTTTTGGCCTGGTTGGCCCTGATGGTGCAGGAAAAACCACAACAATGCGCCTTCTAACCGGAATCCTTGACCCAAGCCAAGGGGAAGCCTGGGTTTACAATAAGCATACCGTAAAAGATGCGGAAGCGCTTAAGGAAAATATTGCCTATATGTCCCAGCGTTTCGGCCTTTATGAAGAATTAAGCGTTATCGAGAATATAAATTTTTATGCAGAAGTTTACGGCGTTGCCAAAGAAAAACGCAGCGAAACAATTGACCGCCTTCTTTCATTTTCAGGGCTTCTTCCTTTTAAACAGCGTTTCGCAGGAAAACTTTCCGGAGGCATGAAACAGAAATTGGGCTTAGCTTGTGCGCTTATTCATACCCCAAGGGTGCTTTTTTTAGATGAACCTACAAACGGAGTTGACCCGGTATCCCGGCGGGATTTCTGGAATATACTCTATGACCTGCTCAAGGAAAAAGTTACCATATTCTGTTCTACCTGTTATCTTGACGAAGCTGAACGGTGCCGCAGAGTGGGCCTCTTGCATAAAGGCAAGTTACTGCGTTGCGATTCTCCTGAGGTGATTAAAAAAGAGCGCAAAGCCAAAACTCTAGAAGAAGCGTTCATTAAAATAATTAAAGAATATGAGGAACGGGTGGCGGATGATAAATAGCAGATGGCAGATTTCAGATAGAATATATCTGTAATTGCTATTTGCTCGTTCTTCGCGAGCGTAAGCAAGTCGAAGGGCAATCTGCCACCCAACAAAATTATGGATATAGCTGTAAGTGTTTCTAACCTCGAAAAAAGATTCGGGGATTTTATTGCGGTAAATAAAATTAACTTTGAAGTTAAGCAGGGAGAGATTTTTGGTTTTTTAGGCCCTAATGGCGCGGGAAAATCTACAACCATAAGAATGCTTTGCGGGATAATACCTCCCACTTCAGGCGCGGGACACGTTGGCGGTTTTGATATCACAAAAGAGCAGCATAAAATCAAAGAACATATAGGCTACATGTCGCAGAAATTCTCTCTTTATAACGATTTAACTGTGGAAGAAAACATTAATTTCTATAGCGGCATATATAAAATCCCTAAAAGCGAAAAACCGGAAAGGCTTGAAAAAGTCATCCACGCGGCCGGCCTTGAAGGAATGGGCTCGCGCCTTACTTCAACCCTTGCCGGAGGATGGAAGCAGCGCCTGGCTCTCGGTTGCGCGCTTTTGCATAAGCCGAAAATAATATTTCTGGATGAGCCTACATCGGGGGTGGATCCTATAACCAGGGCAAGTTTCTGGGACACGATTAAAAGGCTTGCCGAGATGGGTATGACTGTTTTTATAACTACGCATTATATGGATGAGGCGGAAAATACAAACCGTATGGTTTTGATTTATCACGGGACAATTATTGCCATGGGAACACCTTCCGAAATGAAGACTAAATACATGGCAAATGAAGTGCTTGATATAACAGTACCTGATTCCCAGAACTGGCTGGAGAGGATTTCGAAAATTCCCGGCGTAAAAGAAGCAGCGCTTTTCGGGGCTAATATCCATGCGGTTGTATATGATAGTAACAAAGCTAAACCGGCAATCGAGCAATTTTTTAAGGCTGAAGGCGTAAAAATGTGCCGGATAGATAAAATCCTTCCTTCCCTGGAAGACGTATTTGTTTCACTTATAGAAAACTATGATAAAACAGAGCCTAAAAAGAATTAATGCAATAGCCTGGAAAGAATTTGTGCAGATTAAGCGCGACCCAAGGAGCTTGGCGCTTGCCTTGGGTATTCCGGTGTTTCTGCTTTTAATCTTCGGTTACGGTTTAAGCCTTGATATCGACCATGTGCCTACGGTTGTCTGGAACCAGGATGCATCATCCCAGGTCAGCCGCAATTTCCTGCTTAATTTTAAAAACTCCAGGTATTTTAAAATTGTTTCCTATACGGATAATTATCAGGACATTGAGCGTATGATAAATAATGGAAAAGCAATGCTTGCCTTAATCATCCCGAAAGATTTTTCTCACTATATTGAGTCTAATAAAATTGCCCCTTTGCAATTAATTACTGACGGAAGCGACGCTAATACCGCGACCATTGCCATCGGCTATGTGCGTTCGGTAGTTTCAGGATATAATGTGCAACTTTTAACTGAAACTTTTAACCAAAAAGGATTAAACTTTTCGCAGTCCTTAGACGTAAGGCCAAGAATATGGTTTAACGAAGGGCTTGTCAGCACCTGGTTCATAAGCCCGGGTGTTATTGCTATGATTATAATGATTATTTCAGCCCTGCTTACTTCCTTAACTGTTGCCCGGGAATGGGAAAGAGGAACAATGGAACAGCTTATTTCAACACCGGTAAAAGCTCCGGAGCTTATCATCGGAAAATTTATACCCTATTTTGCAATTGCTTTTTTTGACCTTTTGATAGGTTTGATTATGGCAAGGGTTCTGTTCGGTGTGCCTTTTAGGGGCAGTTATCTTCTGCTTTTTTTCTTAAGCGCGCTTTTTTTAACAGGCGCTTTGTCGCAGGGTATAATAATTTCCGTTGTGGCAAAAAGCCAGCTTATGGCCTGCCAGCTGGCTACTCTTACAACCTTGCTTCCAACCATACTTTTATCCGGATTTATATATCCGATTTTCAATATGCCCAAAGCCTTGCAGCTTGTAACTTATCTTATCCCCGCACGTTACTATATTGTAATATTGCGCGATTTATTCTTAAAAGGAAACGGCATTGAAACATTATGGGACGAAGCGCTTTTCCTTTTCCTGTTTGCCTTTATTATGCTTACTTTGGCAGTAAGAAAATTCAAGAAAAAGGTGGCATAAGCATGTTTGAAAGGATACAGTCTATCCTGATAAAAGAATTTAAGCAGATTTTCCGCGACCCCAGGATGAAGACGGTCATCTTCGTAACTCCGCTTATTCAGATAATTCTTTTCGGATACGCTGCAAATAAAGATATAAATTACGTTCCTACCGCCATCTACGACAAGGATAATACAAGTGAAAGCCGTGAGTTGCTGCGCAGATTTTTCTATTCAAAATATTTTGTTCCGGAACGATATATTTTTACCGATAAAGAACAGAACTATGTTCTTAATAAGGGAGATACCACCGTAGTTATACATATAGACCGGGGTTTTGGCCGCCATATCAATGCGGACAAAGATGCTCAGCTTCAGCTTGCTTTTGACGGCACAGATTCAAATACCGCAATGGTTGTAATGGGCTACGCCAATACGATTGTAGGCACGTATCAGCAGGATTTGATAAAAGAGCGCGCCGAGGCAAAAGGCATTACCAGACCGGTGTCAAGTGTGGACTTAAGAGACCGCGCCTGGTTTAACGGCAACCTGATTTCAAGGAATTATTATCTTCCGGGGGTAATTGCAACCATTGTAACTATGATGTCTCTTTTATTAAGCGCTATGGCTATAGTGAAAGAAAAAGAGATAGGCACAATGGAGCAGTTAATTGTAAGCCCCTTAAAACCCATTGAGCTTATTATCGGAAAACTTCTTCCTTTCGCGTTGATTGCGCTTGTACAAATTATCCTTATTACCACACTGGGTGTGCTCTGGTTCCATATACCGCTAAGAGGAAACTTGCTTTTACTATTATTTTCTACCTGCATATATTTATTTACGACCTTAGGCATAGGCCTTTTTATTTCTACGGTATCTTCTACCCAGCAGGAAGCAATGATGTCTGTTTTTCTTTTTTATATGCCTGCAGTCCTTCTTTCCGGGTTTGCTTATCCGATAGCCAATATGCCCAAAATTATCCAGAATTTTACACTCATCAATCCATTGCGGTATTTTATGGTCGTCATACGAAGCATTTTTTTAAAAGGGGTGGGCTTGGAAGTCCTTTGGGCGCAGCTCGTTCCGCTTGTATTTATCGGGCTTTGCGTTATTACATTAAGCGCAGCCAGGTTCCGTAAGAGCCTGGGATGATTTAAGGCGAGTTAAAAGCAGCAAAAAAAATTGTATTTTCATTAAGCGGAGTTATAATAGAAACCCAAATAATATTATGGTATACAACGTAATTCTTGCAATTATTTTGTCCTGTTTTTACTCGCAGGCGTATGCACAAAACACCGAATCTCAGCAAAAGCCTGCAGTTGGAACTTCGCGCGAAGTTTTGACAAAATCAATAGAGGAAGCAATCAAAAAAGCGATAAAAGACCTGGATGAAGAAAAGGCGAGAGAACAGGAAGTTAACGCGCGGGAACTTTCAGTGAAACTGGTTTCTGCGATGGATGACTGGTTTTCGAAGATAAAGGGAGAAAGGACAAAAGAACTCAATAAATTGCAGCATCATGACTGGTCGGAGCTTAAAAAATTCCCTTCGCCGCTTCCGCATGATTATTATTTAAAAAGTTTTACTTATATGCTGAAAAAAAGCGATATTGCGCTGACAAATTCGATAGTTAATCCGTATAAAGCATCTGTCAGAATAGATGAGAAGCTTTACATAGAGGGGTATCATTCTACCGACGCAGCGGACATTGAGCAATATCATTTTACCGTTATTACTCCTATTGACCTTCAATTGGAATACCGCGATAACATGTTCACAATTGTAGAAACAAAATACGGCCAGCCGGTTATGGAACGTGGTTGGCTAAAATAAACCCCGTTAGAGAATGGAATGATTCTCTAACGGCCAGTACTGACAATATTTTAAGGTCACGCCGGCTTTAAGCGGAGATAACCGCCGATTAGGATTGGTGATTATCTCTAACGGGGTAAAACTATCAGTGCAAGAGCCAACAATTTTTAATCAAATAAATGTTGATTTGCCGCTAGCAAATATCTACAAGCGTCTGGGCTACAGAAACGGTATAACAGCCCTTCCTAAAGAGCGTCAGAAGGAAACAGAAAGAATAATCAACGATGCTTTGCCGCTTATTTCGCTTAAAGGGTGCGCGGCTATCGATGCGGTTAAGAAGGAAGGAGAAACAATTCAAATAGGAAATTTTTCAATTACCAGCAGGCTTTTAGCGTCTTTACTTCGCGACAGCAATGAAATCTTTTTATGTGCGGCAACAGCCGGAGAAAAAATAATAAAAGAGATAAAAGATTGTGCTCAGAATGATTTAACCCGCGCAGTTATCCTTGATGCTACAGCAAGTGAAATGACGGATGCCTGCTTTGAATGGTTGATAAATTATCATAACCGGCAATTAGTAAGAAGCGGACAACGCCTTACGGACAAGCGTATTTCCTGCGGTTACGCTGATTTTGCGATTGAGAACCAGAAAAAAATCTTTTGTTTACTTAAACTTAACAAAATTGGTATAGATATTACGCAGCAGTTTATGCTTATTCCGGAAAAATCAGCAACTGCTGTTTTGGGAATTATTAAATCATGAACGCGAGAGAAAAAATTAACTCTTTTTTAAAAAAAAGAATACTTCTGCTTGACGGAGCAATGGGTACCGAGCTTCATAAGCGCGGAATGCCGGAAGGGGTATTACCTGAAATCTGGTCGCTGGAAAACCCGAAAATTTTAAAAGATATCCACAATGAATACAAAAAAGCAGGCTCGGATATCATATATACCGCTACTTTCGGAGCTAACCGTGTTAAACTTGGAAACCAAAAAATAAAAAACGTCGCGGGAATAAACAGGGATTTATGCCTGCTGGCAAAAGAGGCAGCCGGTAAAAATTGTTTTGTCGCCGGTGATATCGGGCCCCTTGGAGTATTTATCGCGCCCTTCGGACCGCTTAATTTTGAAGAAGCAGTTGATATTTTTAAAGAACAGGTGAAAGCGCAATTGCTGGCAGGAGTAGATTTGTTTGTAATCGAAACAATGATGGATATACAGGAGGCCCGCGCTGCGCTTATTGCGGTAAGAGAGCTTTGCGATAAATTTACTATTGTTACGATGACTTTTGAGAAAGCAGGCCGTACCTTGAACGGTACAACGCCGCAGGCAGCGCTGATTACGCTTCAGAGTTTAGGCGCGCAGGCAGTCGGCGCAAACTGTTCAACCGGCCCGGCAGACATGCTTAAAATTGTTAAAAGCCTTAAACCATACGCAACAGTGCCGCTTGTAGTCAAACCTAATGCCGGAATGCCTAAACTAATTTCCGGACAGGCGCATTTTAGCATGCAGCCGCATGAATTTGCTTTATTCGCAGAAAAGTTCGCCCGCCTTGGGGTAAATATATTAGGCGGCTGTTGCGGGACAACGCCCGAACATATATATGAAGCCAGAATTAAATTAAGAAATAAAAGGCCTGTTGTTCCCTACTGCAAATCAATAAGCGCTTTAAGCTCGGCAAGGTCTTTTCTTTTCCTTGAAAAGCAAAAGGATGTATTGATAGTTGGGGAAAGCATAAATCCGACCGGCAAGCCACGTTTTCAGCAGGAATTAAAAAAGGGGAAAATGACTTTACTCGGAAAACTGGCAAATGAGCAAAAACAAAACGGCGCCGATTTGCTTGACGTAAACATAGGCGTACCCGAGGTTAACGAAGAAAAACTGATGATAGATGCAATTGCTTTACTTTCCAGGATTGTTGATTTGCCTCTGGCAATTGATTCTTCAAATATTAAAGTGATAGAAAAAGCTCTTCGGTTTTATCCAGGCCGCGCGCTTATAAATTCAATTTCAGGTGAAGATAAGAAACTTAAACCTTTGCTTAATCTGGCCAGGAAATACGGAGCAATGTTTATAGTTTTGCCTATAACAGGCCGTATCATTCCTAAAACCCTGGTTGAGCGCAAAAATATAATAAAAAACATTTTCAAAGAAGCAAAGAAATTGGGATTTTCCAAGAAAGATTTAATGGTGGATTGCCTGGTGCTTACTGTCTCTTCGCGCCCGCGGGCAGGCCTTGATGTTTTAGAAACAATATCCTGGTGTAGAAAAAGCTTCAAAGCAAATACTATCATAGGCCTTTCGAATGTTTCCTTCGGCCTGCCAAAAAGAGAAATTATAAATACAACTTTCCTTAATATTGCGAAAAGGTTGGGGCTTATGCTTGCTATAGCTAATCCTTTACAAAGGAGGAGCTTCGTAGATTTAAAGGCGAAAAAACTTTTGTTGAACAAAAAAGGAGCGGCTGCGAAGTATATATTACATTACTCTAATAAAACTGATAGCCGGATAAAATATCATCCGGATAAAAAGCTTTCTCCGGAAGAGGAAATTAAAATAGCTGTTATCGAGGGCAACCGCGATAACATAGCTCATTTTATACGCCGGGCGCTTGCATCCGGTAAAAACCCTTTAGCTATAATGCAGGATATTTTAATACCGGCCATAATTGATGTTGGCAAGCTCTTTGAAAAAAAAGAGTATTTTCTTCCGCAGCTTATAGCAAGCGCGGAAGCCATGAAGCGCGGCACGCAGGTTTTGCTTCCTTATCTTAAAAATAAAAAATTGGAAGAGAAAAAGGCAATTATTCTGCTTGCGACAGTTGAAGGGGATATCCACGATATAGGAAAAAATATAGTTGCGCTTTTACTGGAAAATTACGGATTTAAAATAATTGATTTGGGAAAAGATGTTTCTGCACAAAAAATAATTGGAGCTATAAAAAAACATAAACCGGATATAGTAGGTTTATCTGCTCTTATGACAACCACAATGGTTAATATGAGAAAAGTAATAGAGTTAGCTCATAGCAGGAAGCTAAAGTGCGAATTTATGATAGGCGGAGCAGTTGTGACCAGGACTTTTGCCGATTCAATAAATGCCAGCTACGCAAAAGACGGAATCAACGCTGTGCGTGTCGCGCAAAATCTGTCAGCGAAATAGCTGCATTTAGATGAGTTATGCCTGTTTATAAAATAAAACAAGAATTAAGGGAAAACAGCAACAAGAAAAAAGCAAAAATCCTTCAAGGGTTCTTTAAAACCGCGCCCGGAGAATATGGCTATGGCGATATATTTATCGGCTGTAACACGCCGTGCATCAGAAAAATTGCAAAAAAATACAAAGAAATAAGCTTAAATTCTCTTTGTAAATTGCTGGCATCTCGCGTGCACGAAGAAAGAACAATTGCGCTTGCCATTCTTGTTTTAAAATTTAATGAGGCGGAGCCCGGCGATAGGAAAAAAATTTTTAAGCTTTATCTAAAAAATACAAAATATATAAATAACTGGGATTTGGTTGATATAACTGCGCCGGCTATCGTAGGCAATTTTTTGACAGATAAAGATAAGAAAATTTTATACAACCTTGCAAAGTCAAAGTCTTTATGGGAAAGGAGGATTTCGATAGTTTCAACCCTCAGTTTTATAAGAAACAATTGTTTTTCCGATACCCTTAAAATAGCAAGACTTCTTATACGCGACAAAGAAGATTTGATTCACAAAGCCTGCGGCTGGATGTTACGCGAGGTTGCCAAAAGAAAAAAGACGCTGGTTGTGGATTTTTTATGCAGCTATCACAAGGCTATGCCGCGGGTTATGCTCAGATACGCAATTGAGAGGTTTCCTGAGAGAGAAAGGTTGCGCTATCTTTCTAAATGGCAGGCGCTAAATTCTGGGTTACGGCTACGGTAATGAAGCCAGTATCGGTTAAGGCAACGGCTATGGTTTAAAATTTAAAAATCAAAATTACAAATCAAAATTAAAAATTTTTTTAAAATATTTGAATTTTACATTGTCATTTTTACTTTTGATTTTTGATATTTGAATTAAAACGAATGACGTAACCCTAAGACGAAACGGGCATCCTAACCGTAACCTTTACCCTGTAAACAGTTGAGATTCCGATAATTTATGATATACTTATAACCTATGACACTTGAAGACAAAATTTATAAAGATTACGTTGAAGCGCTTAAGGCGAGGAATAAGCAAAAAAGCGATTTTTTAAGCTTCATACGCGCAGAATTAAAAAATAGCGCAATCGAATTTAAGAAAGATAAACTGGACGATAACGAGGTTTTGAATGCGATTAAAAAGCAGAAGAAACGCCTGGAAGAATCCTACGAGATGATGCAGAAATCACAAAGAGCCGACATACTTGACGGCCTTAAAGTGGAATTGTCAATTTTAGACGAATATCTTCCGCGCCAGCTAAGTGACGCCGAATTGTCCGGATTGGTTGAGCAGACGATAAAAGATATGGGCGCTTCATCGATTAAGGATATGGGCCGCGTTATGAAAGAAATTCTTGCCAAAGCCGGCGCAAGCGCTGATTCGAAAAAAGTCAGCGAAATTGTAAAAGCAAAACTTACTAACCAATAGTTATCCGCAGGCATATCCCCTTAGTGCCTATAGATAAAATTTATGAACCCAGCCCCTCCAAAAAATACAAAGGGTACTAAGGAGAAGCGGGGTGAATCTAGTCCCTCTAGAACACAATATGGTTGTTTTCGAAAAATATAATAATAATATAGTGCTAATTTGGTTGTGCGCAATACACATAATTAAGCTTATAAAATCATTACGAGGAGGGGCTGGGTGAAAAGCCTGATAGTTTACTATTCTCATTACGGCAATACTGCATTTGTAACCCACAGGGCGTGGACTGAATTAAGCAAAAAAGGCGAAGCTGATATTTTTGAAGTAGAATATATAGACGGGAAAAAGAATATCATCAAACGGTTTTTTTACAGATTTTTCCCTTTTTTCGTGAAGATAAAGCCTGTCCCCGCGGATTTAAGTAACTATGATATCCTGTTTCTTGGCATTCCGGTTTTGGCGGCGCATCCTTCGTCAGCGCTTTTAAAATACATAAAATCGATACAGAACATAGATAATAAAAGAATCATCTGCTGCTATGTATTTGGCATTGAATTAAGCGCAAGGCATTGCGCAACCAACATTTCAAAAATTTTGTCAAAAGCAGGTAACCCCCGCATAACAAATATATTTATCCCCTGGAATAATGTTCATACCGTAAATTTTGTGGATAAAGCGCTGATAGAAGTTATAAGTAAATTAAGTTGATTGCGTTATGAAGTTTACAAAACCGCATAAAAAATACATGCAGCTTGCAATTCGTGAAGCAAGAAAAAATCTTTTAACGCCGGACGGCGGACCCTTCGGCGCAGTAATAGTAAAGGGAAATAGGGTGGTGGCGGTTGCAAGAAATACGGTTTTAAAAAATGACGCAAGCTGTCACGCCGAAGTAAACGCTATACGCGTTGCCTCTAAAAACCTTAAAACTTACGATTTATCGGGATGCCGGATTTACTCAACCACAGAGCCGTGCCCTATGTGCTTTAGTGCAATACACTGGGCGAGGATTGATTCGATAATTTACGGAAACACCATCGCTGATGCAAAAAAAATAGGCTTCAACGAACTTTCAATTTCGAATGTTTCAATGAAAAAAATCGGCAAGGCTAAAATCAAAATTATCCGCGGCGTTTTACGCAGTGAATGCAACTGTTTATTCCAGGAATGGGCAGTATTACCGGATAAGCAGTTATATTAAATCGTTTAACAGTATGAAAAATCAGAGAAACCTAACCGCAAAAGCTTTAAATCCTGCAAATTTGGTAGCTTACGGAAAAGATGCCGTAGTCAGCAGCACTATAATTAAAAAACAAGCCGGTACTGTTACGCTATTTTCGTTTGACAAAGGGCAAGGATTAAGCGAGCACACCGCCCCGTTCGATGCGTTAATTTATATTATTGAAGGCCGTGCCAGGATTTATATCGCCAAAAAACCCCACCAAGTTCGATGTGGCGAGATGATTATTCTGCCTGCCAATAAACCCCACGCAGTAAAAGCCGCCACGAAATTTAAAATGATGCTGGTAATGATTAAGTCCAGATAGATTGAATCTTTAACGGAGTAAAAGCGCCTAATGTAATCCGTAATAATTATTTATAGCCAGCAAAAGAAACAAAAAGAAAAAAAATCCTGTCACAAGAGTTAAGATTGACCCGCTGGCGACAAGAAATATTAATCCTATAAGTATTATTTCCATACCTTGAGTCAGTAAAAAACATTCAACAGCGTAATCCTATTTCTTCATTTTTTATGTCCGCTGCCTGCCCGCCTTATGAGCGGGGATTAGGTTGATAGGAGTTTTTATTAAGAAAACTACTGATGTTCAATTTTCTGTAAATCTTTTATGCTATCAAACCATAACCACATATAATCTTTATCAAGCTTATCCTTTTGGATTTTGAAAGAATATAATTTTCCAATATTATTTTTCAATGATAACACCAACTCATTTTTATTGTTAATGGTTTCGAAACCGTTTGATGGGGTTATGAGTTTAATATCTATAAGCTTTCCAATATACTCTTTAGGTTCTTCGATCTTAAAAGTAACTTGCTCTGAGGTTCCATCAAGATTCAAGCCTTCAGTGTCGTAATTCCAGAGAGATTCATTCTCAAATTTTATTAATTTTGCCCTAACATCAATTAAAGGAATTTTTTCTTCAGCGAAGGGCGTAACTTGTAAGAGGATTAAAAAAATAATTAATAGAATTACTTTTTTCATTTTATTTCTCCTAACGCAAAAATCAGCTCTTCGATTCACTTCATTCGCTTGGATTGGCTTGTTAGGTTTTTTGTAATACTTTTCTTAAATTTTCTTCATTAATCGTTTCTTCTGGCCACCACTGATCTGACCCAAATTCTTTATAATTTTTTTTGCAATAATTAAAGCCCTCTGGCGTCAAAGCATATTGCCCTACAGATGTTAAAGTAACAAGGTTTTTTGCCATCAAAATACCTATTGATCTACAAAACACTTGATACTCTGTGGAGTTGGGAAATATAGTAAAAGTAAAAACTCTTGAGAAATCTGGGAATTTATTTACTTGTTTTGTCCATAATGTATTCAAAATTTTATTCTCCATTTTTGTTAGCTTTGCAACTTTCTCACTTCCATCGATATTCGTGCCTGTAGGTGCAGCATCGCCTCGCTGGGCTGATTTATAGTCAAAATAGGGTTTACTACCTCGTATTATTGCAGCTAGATTTTGTAGAAATTCTGTTTCTGTAATTGTTGTCGCTATTATAAATACACTAGCAAAATAAACCCAACCATTGTTAGAAAATAAAGTCAAAGCAGCAATAGCTGAGATAGCAAAAATACGGATAGTATGGGTACGAATTACTTTGTTAATAGAGCAGAATAATGCAATAATTGAAACGACAGAAAAAATTCCTGCTACAAGTTGGATGAAAGATAATGGTAATAATTTTTCCATAATACGTAATTATTTTTTTAACCTAACCTCCAACTTCACCACTGGCACAGCCGGTGGGAGTAGTTGTTATATTTTTATTTTAATTCAACAGCAGCGGCTAACATTTTGGTGAAGAATTCAAGTTTATTATTACCGAATTTATTTATAACCATTTGACTTACAGGGCTGTTCAAAACATCCGGATGTTTTGAATGAAACCATCCTCTATAAATTATAAAATATGGATTTTTTTCGCCTGTCAGTAATTCATAACCCTCGCAAGCATCCAGTAGATAATATTCGTTTGTTTTTGGATTAAAACCCAATGATCCATTAGGATCTTTTTCTGCATGCTTAAAGAAGTTTTTTGCTTCACGAACCATTCTTTGAAATTCTTTTTTATACTCGTTTTTAACTATCTTTCCTTCTAAAATAAGTGGTGTGCCGCCTTGATTTTTATTCAACTCTGCAATAATTTCATGTGCCGCGCAAGCTAACGTATGGATTGAGACAGGATCTTTATCGTTAAAATAGAGGGTAACGGCTGTTTCTAATTGACGTCTAGCAGATTCTATTTTTGAGACTCTTATTTCATTATTCATAGATTTTAATCTAACACAAAAATCAGCGGCCCGCCTTTGGCGAGGCCTCGTTGTCTGCCCGCCTTATGAGCGGCGATTAAGTTGTTGTGTATTTATTTTTGAAGCATCATCATTAATACAGCGATAATGATTGGAATACCAATTATAAGTCCTAAACCCAATATAATTCCTAGGATTATATCTTTGGGTTTTGTCTTTTTTCTTGCTTCAATTTCTTCCGGCGTTTTATATTTATCCTTTAGCACAATAAGAACAATAATGCCTGCCCAGCTTAATAACCCGAAGAGGCCAAACCAACCAGAATGCCCTTTTGCTTTTGAATAATAAGCCAACCCGACTATTAATAAAATTGTGCCTAGAAGCGATATGAAGGGATTAATGAAAAGAAAAATACTTTGAATTAATAATTCGGGTATTCCAAACACCAGGCTTTTATTATTAAGTGTCTTTATCATAGCACCTCCATCTATTTATTTTTTCCTCTGTAATGAGCGGAGCAATCTTACCCCAATTAGTCGTGTAACCATTTTGCCGGCTATTTCAAAATGCACTTCCGGTAATATTTTTTTATTTTTTATCCTTCCCTGAAACCCTTCTAAATATTAGCACTCACGAGGCATTTTTGCAATAAATAAGGGCACGAATAACCACAAATCAGGTGACGAATCGTCACGAATAAATCCGGTGGATATTCGTTTTTGTTCGTGGTAATTCGTCTCTCAATTCGTGCCAATTCGTGCATAACGACCCCTGAATTAATTTGACATATATAGGTATATTATATATAATCTAGCAATATGAGTAAGGAAAAACTAGACAAAATCAGCGCAAATTTCGGCAATCCTTTCATGGAAACTGCCTTTGATAAGCCTTTTTCTATCAAGGGAATACTGGATTCTTTTGAAGAAAATAAGGTAGTTACTGTTGCCGGAAGGCTTATCACAAGGAGAGAGCACGGAAAATCAAGCTTCGCTCATATTATGGATCATACCGGAAAAATCCAGGTTTATGCCCGGTTGGACATTCTGGGAAAATATTATGAGCTTTTTAAGGATTTAGATATCGGAGATATTATCGGTGTTAAGGGCAAGCTTTTTAAGACCCACACAGGAGAATTTACTATACTTGTGGAGGAGCTTAAATTGCTTTCCAAAATAATTTTGCCGTTGCCAGAGAAATGGCATGGGCTGCGTGACGTTGAAGTGCGCTACCGCCAGCGTTATCTTGATTTAATTGCCAACCCCGAAGTCAAAGAAATATTTTTAAAACGCTCGCGGATAATTTCGCAAGTAAGGGATTTTTTCAATAAGCTTGGATTTATGGAAGTTGAAACCCCGATGCTGCATACTATAGCAGGCGGGGCTGCGGGCAGGCCGTTTGTCACACATCATAACGCCCTGGATTTCGATGTCTACTTAAGAATTGCTCCGGAGCTTTATCTTAAGCGGTTATTGGTCGGCGGCTTTGATAAAGTTTATGAGATAAACCGAAGCTTTAGGAATGAAGGAATTTCTACCAGGCATTCGCCTGAATTTACCATGCTTGAAGCTTATTGTTGTTACAATAATTATGATTATATGATGAAAGTGTGCGAAGAATTATTTTGTTCTTTGGCAAAAGAGATAAACGCAAGCCTAGTTCTTAATTATCAGGGCAGCACAATAGATTTAACTCCGCCCTGGCAAAGAATTTCTTTTGCCGAAGTTTTTAAGGATGAATTTGGTATTCTACCGGAAGACAGCCAGGATGTATTTTTGCAGAAGATTACTTCAAAGCTTAATTTAGCAGGCCGTGGCCTAAGCCGCAGCCAGATTTTAAATATTACCGAGGAGCTTATAGAGAAAAAATTCCCCAAAGATAAACCGGCCTTTATCGTTGATTTTTTTACCTGGAATTCGCCTCTCGCTAAAAAGAAAAAGGACAATCCGAGCCTGGTTGAGCGTTTTGAGCTTTTTATCGCCGGCCTTGAAGTCGCCAATGCTTATTCGGAATTGAATGACCCTATTGAGCAGAAGGAACGTTTTAAGAAGCAGATGGAAACCGAAGAGGAACTGCCAAAAAAAATAGATAACGATTTTGTTACCGCTCTTTCCTATGCTATGCCTCCTGCCACAGGGCTTGGTATCGGCATAGACAGGCTGGTTATGCTTCTTCTTAATCAGCCTTCGATAAGAGATGTAATTCTTTTTCCGTTGCTTAAACCGCTTGAGGACACAGATGATCACAGATAAAAAATCACAGATGATCACAGATGGTATCTGTGCTCATCTGCTTCCAAATCTGCGCTAATCTGTGATAATAAAAATATGTTTGCCAGTTTTTATCTAGCCAGACGATATTTCTTGCGGGGTCGTGCAAAGCACATTTCTTTTATAAGCATAATATCCTGCCTCGGTGTTAGCCTCGGTGTTTTTGCCTTAATTGTTGTAATGTCCGTAATGAATGGGTTTGATAACGACCTTATGGACAGGCTCCTTAAGTTTAATTACCATCTGACCGTAGAAAGCCCGGAAAAAGAATTGCTTCCGGCAATTGCGGCAAGAATTGATAAGATAAATGGCGTTGAAAACTCATCAATTATTCTTCAAACCCAGGTTTTTGCAAAAATAGACAGGTATATCGTGCCGCTTATGGTTAAGGGTTTTGATTTTAACGATAAAGGCGAGGCAAAGAACTTTTTCCAATACGTAAAAAAGGACCTCAAGAACGGCGGTTTTTTTGTGGGGGAAGGTTTGTATGACAGGCTTGGCCTTCAGGATACTCTTGAATATTACGCCCTTGATAAAAATTTTAAACTGAAAGAAGAAAGCCTGAGGGGGTTTTTCAGGATGGGCATATACGATATAGATAATAATTACCTGATAGCAGACCTGGAAAAAGCCAAAAACCTTTCGCCGAACTATTATATGTTTTTAGGAGTGCGTATAAAAAACCCGATGGAAGCAAAAAGGATAAAAAATATTATAGCCCAGGAATTTCCAAGAGGGCTTTCAATAAGCACCTGGATGGATAACCAGGTTTTACTCTCCGCGCTTAAGCTTGAAAAATTAACGATGTTTGTGCTTTTGAGCCTGATTGCCCTGGTTGCTTCTTTTAATATTTTTGCTACCCTGATGGTTAAAGTGGTTGAGAAAACCAAAGATATCGGAATACTTAAAGCGCTGGGTTTTACTTCCGGAAAAATTTTAGCGATATTTTCCCTGCAGGGAATATTTTTAGGGTTAATAGGGGTTTTTTTGGGCACAGCCTCAGGGCTCGGTTTATGTTTTCTTATGCAGAAGTATCATTTCGTAAAAATTCCTGTTGATATTTATTCGATTGAATATTTACCGGTCTATATCAATTACCGCGATGTATTCTTGATTGCTATTCTAGGGCTTTTGTTTTCTTTTATTTCAAGCCTGTTTCCCGCGATAAGAGCGTCGAAATTGTCTCCCTGCGAGGCCTTAAGGTATGAATAATTTGATAGAAATCACGCAGCTCGTTAAAAGATTCCATAACGGCCAGGAAGAGGTATCAGCCCTTAGAAACATTTCATTGCGGATTAATGTTAAAGATTATCTTGCTATAGTGGGGCCTTCAGGTGCTGGAAAATCTACATTACTGCATATAATAGGCGGGTTGGATGAGCCTTCAGCTGGCAGCGTTGTGTATAAAGATAAGGATATTTATGAAATGAAAGAAAAAGAACGCGCTTTATGGAGAAACCAAAAAATAGGGTTTGTTTTCCAGTTTTACCATTTGATAGAGGAGTTGAATGTTCTTGAGAATGTTGCGATAGCTGCTTGCGGCAGATTGACAAAATCTGCTTTTAAAACAGCTTTAAACTTGTTACAATATTTAAACATGGAAGGAAGAAGAAACTTTTTTCCGTCGCAGCTTTCCGGAGGAGAGCGCCAGAAAGTAGCATTAGCAAGGGCTCTTATAAATGATCCGGAAGTTATTTTGTGCGATGAGCCAACAGGAAATCTGGACAAGGATTCCCAGGATAAAGTGGTTGAATTGCTCGAGAAACTAAACACAGAAAAACAAAAGACAATTATACTGGTAACGCATAATCTTGAGCTTGCAAAAAGAGCCAAAAGGTCAATAACGTTAAAGAGCGGAGAGATAATAAGTAATTAATATATTTAAAACGGAGGAGCTATGAAAATCTATTTAAACGGTAAACTGGTTGAAAAAGAGGATGCGAAGATTTCTGTTTTTGACCATGGTTTTTTATATGGCGATGGCGTTTTTGAAGGGATTCGCGCTTACGATTGCCTTGTCTTTAAATTAAAAGAGCACATAGACAGGCTTTTTGAGTCAGCTCACTCCATAATGCTGCCTATAAAATTAAGCAAAGAAAAAATGATTGAAGCTGTTATCGAAACCTTAAAAGCCAACGGCCTTAAGGATGCCTACATACGTTTAATTGTTTCGCGAGGAGAAGGCGACCTTGGGCTTGATCCTAGAAAATGCAAGGGCAATGAAACTATAGTTATTATTACGGATAGAATAGCTCTTTATCCTGATAAACTTTATCGCGAAGGAATGGCGATTATTACTGTTCCTACGATTAGAAACATACCGGAGGCGTTAAACCCGCAAATAAAGTCTCTTAATTATCTGAATAATATTTTGGCTAAGATAGAAGCTGTTAATTGCGGATATGAAGAGGCTCTTATGCTGGACCATCTTGGCTATGTCGCGGAATGCACCGGTGATAACATCTTTGTGGTTGAAAAGAGTGAACTTTATACGCCGCCTCAATGTATGGGAACTTTGCGCGGCATTACGCGTGACGCGGTTTTAGCTGTTGCACGGAAATCTAAAATTCCAACCCACGAACACGTTTTAACGCGGCATGAATTGTATAACAGCCAGGAGTGTTTCTTAACCGGAACAGCTGCAGAAATTATCCCTGTCGTTAAGGTTGATGGAAGGAAAATCGGCGATGGCAGGCCCGGGAAAATTACAAAACTTTTAATGCAGGGGATTAAGAAACTTACCAGAACGGACGGAGTTAAGTACAAAATTTAACTTAGAAAGATGTTGTGCGATATTTGCCACAAAAATATAGCTACAGTCCACCTTACGGAAATTATTAACGATAAGGTAGTTGAGATGCACATCTGCCAGAATTGTACAAAAATAAAAACGCAGGAATTGAAAGATAATCTTACCATACCGGAGCTTTTGACCGGCCTTATAAATACAACTGAAACGCCCAAAAAAGAAATATTGCTTAAATGCCCTTTTTGCGGCCTGACTTACGCTGATTTTAAGAAAAAAGCACGGCTTGGCTGCGGCAGGTGTTATTCTGTTTTTAGAGTGCAGATTCTGCCCCTCCTTAAAAAAATACACGGCTCTCTTACCTATGCAGGAAAATTTACGGTTTCCGTGCAGAAAGATTATTTTTCAAACAACGTAAAAGAATTAAAAGCGAGACTTGAGCGTGCTATAAAATTGGAAGAATATGAAGAAGCTGCCCGTTTGCGCGATGAACTTAAGAAACTTGAACAAAAAGACGTTAAGTAGATAGCCTGTCTTTTAACTATCATCTGCTGTCCGCAATCTCTTATTAAAAACTATGTTTGAAGAATTGTTAAACAATAAAGATACGTGGTTAAGCGGCAAGGGTCCGTTTTCAGAAATAATTTTTTCATCACGGGTGCGTTTGGCCAGAAATTTTTCTGATTATCCTTTTCCTTTGCGTGCTTCATCTGTGCAGAAAGAAAAGATTCTAAAAACAATGGAAGAAACCTATGCGAAAAGCAGTATTTTGAAAAATGCTACTTTTCTGCGGATGGAAGAAATAAATGATATAGACAGACAGTTCTTACTTGAACGCCACTTAATAAGCCAGGAGCACATGCATGCTGCAAAGGGCAAGGGGCTTATTCTTTCGTTGGATGAAAAAATTGCTCTTATGATAAATGAAGAGGACCATTTAAGAATGCAGGCTATGGCTTCCGGTTTTGATTTAAAAAAAGCTTACGAGGTAATTAATGCAATTGATGATTCAATGGCCAAATTTGTAAATTTTTCGTTTATGCCGAATTTAGGATACCTTACATCATGCCCTACCAACGTAGGAACTGCCCTTCGCGCTTCCTGCATGTTGCATCTCCCGGCATTAACCTTCACAAAAAGAATAAACAAAGTGCTTGAATTGCTTGCAAAGATTTCTTTTGCGACCAGAGGATTTTTCGGAGAAGGCACACAGGCTCTTGGAGATTTTTTCCAGATTTCTAATCAGATAAGCCTTGGCCTTTCAGAGTTAGAAGTTATAGAAAATTTGGCAGGGGTAGTTAACCAGGTGAAAGAACAGGAAATAGACGCCCGCGGAATTTTATTAAAAAAACATAAACTGGCGCTTGAAGATAACGTTTGGAGGTCATATGGGGTTTTAAGGAACTGCCGCCTCATAAGCAGCAAAGAAGCATTAAGTCATCTTTCTATATTGTCTTTGGGCCTTGATTTAGGTATAATTGATAAGATAAGCAGAGAGTTGCTCAATAATTTGTTTTTGATGATTCAACCGGCGCATCTTCAAAAAGTAGAAGCAAGGGTTTTGAAAGAGGGAGAAAGAGATTTTATAAGGGCACAGATTTTAAGAGAGAGATTAAGTGAAGCTTAGGCTTACGAAGTAAGCCTTTAGCTGAACTTAACCCAGCACTAATTTTTCATAGGTGTTAATTCATACGAAGAAAATTAGTGCTGGGTTCAATTCGCACTATTTTTTTTCTGTGCACTATTGCTTGAAAAAATAATGTACTCATTGAAGGAGGTCAATAATGTTTAACAGATTTACAGAGCGGGCAAGAAAAGTTTTGGTTCTTGCTAAAGAAGAAGCAAGGCGTTTCAACCACGATTATATAGGCACCGAACATATACTTCTTGGTTTAATAAGAGAAGGCGAGGGTGTTGCCTGTGCGGTTTTACAGAATTTAGGCATTGATTTGGAACGTTTAAGAATTGAAATAGAAAAACTGATTTCACCGGGAAGCTCTGCTTCCGTTTTGGGAGAAATCCCCTTTACCCCGCGCGCTAAAAAAGCTTTGGAGCTGGCAGCAGAAGAAGCGCATAACCTGGGGCATAACTATATAGGCACAGAGCATATCCTGCTTGGTTTAATAAGAGAAGGCGAGGGCCTTGCTTCGCAGGTCCTTTTCTCGCTTGGCGTTGATTTAAGAAAAATAAGAGAAGAGATTGCAGCTCTTCTCGGAGGAAGCCAGACTTATCAGGGCGCTCAACCGCAGACTGCCTCCAAAACTCCCGCGCTTGATTCTTTCGGAAGAGATTTGACTAAACTTGCTAAAGAAGGCAAGCTTGACCCTGTTATAGGCCGTAAAGGCGAGATAGAAAGAGTCATACAGGTGCTTTCGCGTAGAACCAAAAATAATCCTGTTCTTTTAGGGGAAGCCGGCGTTGGTAAAACCGCAATCGTTGAAGGGCTTGCTCAAAGTATTGTGCTTGGAGAGGTCCCTGAGATTCTCCGGAACAAAAGAATAGTTGTTCTTGATTTGGCTTTGATGATTGCAGGTACAAAATACCGCGGGCAATTTGAAGAAAGAATAAAGGCCGTAATGGAAGAAATAAAACGCTCTAAAGACGTTATTATTTTTATAGATGAGCTGCATACTCTTGTCGGGGCTGGTGCTGCAGAAGGAGCGATAGACGCCTCAAATATTTTAAAGCCTTCCTTATCCAGAGGAGAAATACAGTGTATAGGCGCAACTACTCTTGATGAATACAGAAAATATATAGAAAAAGATGCAGCGCTTGAAAGAAGGTTTCAGCCGATAGTAGTTGAGCCTAATTCGGTAGAGGAAACAGTTGAAATATTAAAAGGGCTTCGCGATAAATACGAAGCTCATCACAGGGTTAAATTTTCCAATGAGGCAATTGAGGCTGCGGCAAAGCAATCCGACAGGTATGTATCAGGAAGATTTTTGCCTGATAAGGCAGTTGACCTGATTGATGAAGCAGGCGCTCGCGCGCGTTTGGCAGTTTTAACTGCTCCTAAAGAAATAAAAGACTTTGAGGATAAATTAAATGAGATAGACCGCGAAAAAGAAGCTCTCATAAAACAGCAGGATTTCGAAGCGGCAGCGCGCCTTCGTGACGAAGAAAAGAAATTCAGATTGCAGCTCGACGCTCTTCGTAAAGACTGGAGCAAAAAAAGAGACCAGATTATTCCTACAGTCAGCGAAGAAGACATCGCCCGCTTGGTTGCGCAAATCACGGGTATTCCTATCTATAGGCTTGAAGAGCGGGAATCTGAAAAACTTCTTAAGATTGAAGAAAAATTAAACGAAACAGTTATAGGCCAGACCGAAGCCCTACAGGCGATAGCGCGTTCTATCAGGCGTGCAAGAGCAGGGGTAAAGGAGCCGCGCCGGCCGATAGGTTCGTTTATGTTTCTGGGGCCTACTGGTGTGGGTAAGACGTTACTTGCTCGGGCTCTTGCTGAGCTTATGTTCGGCGATGAGGAAGCGCTTCTTCAGATTGATATGAGCGAGTATATGGAGAAATTCAATGTTTCAAGGCTGATAGGAGCTCCTCCTGGCTACGTGGGTTATGAAGAGGGCGGACAGCTTACAGAGCGGGTAAGACGCAGGCCGTATTCCGTAGTTTTGCTTGATGAAATAGAAAAAGCCCATCCGGATGTATTTAATTTACTTTTGCAGATACTTGAAGAAGGCAGGCTTACTGACAGCTTTGCAAGAAAAATAGATTTTAGAAATACGATTTTGATAATGACATCGAATGTAGGCGCAGAAATAATCAGGCAACGCGGTTCGCTCGGTTTTAAGCCTTTAACGGAAGATATAGGCTATGAAGATATGAAAAACATGCTTATGGATGAAGTGAAAAAGGCGTTTAAGCCTGAATTTTTGAACAGGCTTGACGAAATCATAGTTTTTAGGCCCCTTGGCAAAGAAGACCTTGGAAAAATAGTCGACATTGAAATTTCTTACGTAAACAGCCGCCTTAAGGATCAGGGCGTTGAGGTTGTGCTTGGGCCGGAAGCCAAGGATTTTTTTGTGGAAAAAGGTTTTGACCCGGTATTCGGAGCACGGCCCTTAAAAAGAGTCATACAGAGGTTTCTGGAAGACCCTTTAGCTGAAGACATAATAAGAGGAGAATTCGCTGAAAGACTTAAAAAAGAAAAACTGATAAAAATAAAAGCGACCAGGAAAGGCGAAGAGCTGAAGTTTGAATGAGATTTTTTTTGTTTCTTATATTGTTATTGACAGGCCTTAAGCCGGCAGCGTCAGCTTATAATTTTATAGAAATCGATTTAGTCAAGCGTAAGGTAATCTTAGATGAATTTCATTTCGGCAATTACAATGTAAGCGCCGACGTGGGTTTTGACTTTAAGCAGGAAAATGGCTCTTTGATAGTTAACCTGGAAGGAAAAAACATTGAGTTGCTGCCGAAAGAAACAGATGAAACTTCGATTGGCAAAAGGCAGATACCATATTTTTCCGTAAAATTGGTAAAAAAAGATAATTTGGTTTTTGTAAATTATCTTCGTTCGCCCCAGTTTCTCGCGCGAGGCAAAATTGATCTCGATAAGAATGAATTGCTTTTGGACGTTGATTGCAATTGGCGGGAACAGTCTTCCTTGATTGAAGGCGACATCGAGGGGAAACTTAAAATCTGGGGCAGGATAGATGATTTTCTCATAAACGGTTCATTGAATATCAAAAACGGAAAATATCAGGATGTGGATTTTTCGCGCTTGTTTTTCCATTTCTTGGGAAAGCCGCCGCTATTTAATTTAAGCGATTCAGAAATCGTACTGCTCGACGGCAGCGTCTATAAGATAGAAGGCGTGATGAATTTGAGGGATTTATCAAATATTTTGCCCAAGGCGGAATTTATTTCCAAAAAAGTAAATCTCGGCGGATGGGAGCTGTTATCCGAAGAAAAAAGCAGCGTAGGGCTTAAAAGAAACGTCAATGATAATTTTGATATTCTTCTTGATACTTACGACAAGGCAGATGACTCAATGAATACCGGCGCAGAGGTTCGTTATAAATTGCTGGATGATCAATTTTTACGTTTGCGCATGGAAGAGGACAGGACCATAGTCGGCTTTGAGCGGCGAAAAGAATTCTGAAAAACTGCTTTATTAAATATAAGGGGGCGCGGGGTGATTACCCGTTTAAAATTAAAAGCTTTTATAGTTGTTCCGTTTATAAGTAAACTGCAAACTTTATTTCAATACATAGGCAGTATCGCTTTTTTTATAGGAGATATTTTCTGGTTTCTTTTTGCCAAGAAACGGGACTTTAAGTCAGTAAAAAGAGAAATTATCCTTATAGGCTTAAACAGCCTTCCTCTGGTATCTCTTATTTCTTTTTTCGTAGGTATAATTATTGCATTCCAGACAGCCTATCAGCTGAAACAATTTTCTTCGGAAATTTATATAGCTTCATTGGTTGCGCTTTCCCTTGTCAGGGAATTGGGCCCTGTGCTTGGCTCTTTGATAGTTGCGGCAAGAAGCGGAGCAGCTATAACCGCAGGAATAGGTTCTATGAAAATAAGCGAACAGGTTGATGCGCTTGAAGCCTTCGCAGTTGAGCCAATAGACTACCTGGTTGTTCCGAAGTTTCTAGCCTTAATTATCGCAATGCCCGTTTTAATTATTTATGCTGATTGTTTAGGTATTTTCGGCGGGTACCTGGTAGGAAGCTCCAAATTCGGCATACCTTTCCATTTTTATTTTAAGCTTACATTTGATGCATTAAAGATAAAAGACCTTGCAAGCGGGCTCATAAAAAGTGTTTGTTTCGGTGCTATTATTGCTTTTGTTTCTTCATATGAAGGTTTTAAACCGTTTTCCTCAACTGATGTTTCCAAGTCTGTAACGCATTCGGTAGTGCGTTCATTTATTCTGATAATTATATGCGACTGTATACTTACGGCTTTGTTTTATTTTATGTTTTAGCGGTTTAAGGCGAGTTAAAATAAATAATATGGCAAACGAAATGATAAAATTGGAAAATGTCTCCAAATATTTTGGAGATAAACAGGTATTAAAAGGGGTAAATCTTTCAGTAGACAGGGGAGAAACTTTCCTTATTATCGGAAGAAGCGGAGCAGGAAAAACCGTGCTTCTTAAAAATATAATAGGCTTGCTTCGTCCGGATGCCGGTAAGATTTATATTGATGGCGTCGACACAACTACGCTTAATAACAAAGAACTTGAAAAAGTAAGGTATCAATTTGGCTTGGTTTTTCAAAGCGCTGCATTATTTGATTTTTTGACTATTGAAGAAAACGTCGGTTTTTTTCTTTATCAGCATACAAATCTTAAAAAAGCAGAAATAAGAAAAAAGGTAAAAGAAACGCTTGCTTTAGTGGGCCTAGAGGGCATTGAGGACCATTATCCGTATCAGTTAAGCGGCGGCATGAAAAAAAGAGTCGCTATTGCGAGAGCAGTTATTTATAATCCTAAAATAATAATATATGACGAGCCGACAACCGGCATTGACCCTATAGCAATTGATAAAGTAGTTTCATTGATTGAGGATTTGCATAAACGCCTTTCAATCACATCCTTGGTAGTTACTCATGACCTTGAGGTCGGTTTAAAGATTTCAGAACGTATAGCGTTTTTATTGGGAGGAAGGATAATTTTTCAGGGCAAAAAAGACGATTTAGAAAACATCAAAGACCCGCGCGTGGTGCAATTTTTGCACGGTTCAAGCGCCGGGCCCATAAAAGAAATGGAAGTATAAAAATATTATAATTATGTATTATTTTAATTTTTATTAAACGGGAGGTGCGATGGGAAACAATCTTTCCAACATAAAAAAGTATTTCGTGGAAATGAGAGTAGGTGCTTTCTTTATCGGCGCGTTGATTTTGCTTTTGATTACGCTTCTCTCGATAAGAGAGACTACCTTCTGGAAGGGTACCCATCTTTTAAAGGTAAAATTTAATTTTGCAGAGGGCCTTCGTCCGGCTTCGCCTGTCAGGTTCTGCGGAGTGGATGTGGGCGAAGTTAAATATGTTGAAGTAAAACAGGATGATGATTTACAGCCATATGTATTTGTCTATGTAAAGGTAAGCACGGATATACGTATACCAAAAAATTCATATTTTTTCATAAATTCCTTGAGTTTATTTGGTGAAAAATATCTTGAAATAGTACCACCGGAGAAACCCGAAGGCTATCTGTCCGGAGGAGAGGTGGTTGAGGGAATTTCTCCGACTCCGCTTTTTAATGTAGTTACCAATTTCAATAAGACCATGGAAGAAGTTAATTCTTTTGTAAAAGACGGAAAACTCAAGGAATCATTCGCGAATACTATTACTAACGTGGAAAAGATAAGCGCTGATGTGCGGGAATTGGTTGAAGACGTAAAAAATAAAAAAGGAACTCTAGGGAGATTCTTCTATGACGATTCTTTGTATACAAAAACAGAAGAGTTTATTGATGATCTTAAACAGAATCCCTGGAAGCTCCTCCATAAGCCTAAAGACGCAAAATAAACCGGTAAAGGGTTATTGCATTTTCAGTCTTTGGTCTTTGATTTAAAATATGTTTTATTGTTCGAATTGCGGATATAAATCAGTCAAGTGGTTAGGTAAATGCCCTCTTTGCGAAGGATGGGAAACTTTTGCTGAAGAAAAAGAAGAGGTCCAGGAAGGGCAGGTTATTAAAGAAAAAAGTGCGCCCCGTCCCGTAAAAGATATAGAGGGGAAGGATTATAACAGAATTATAACCGGACTTAGCGAGTTTGACCGCATAATAGGCGGAGGCCTGGTAAATGGTGAGATAATCCTTATAGGCGGAGAGCCCGGAGTCGGAAAATCCACCCTTCTTCTTGAAATCTCATCGGCGTTAGCCGCTAAAGAAAAAACTCTCTACGTAAGCGCAGAAGAATCTCCAGCTCAAGTCAGTTTGCGCGCAAACAGGCTAAATACCCACGATAGCAATCTTTATATTTTAGGCGAAGACAATCTTGAAACTGTTTTTGGTTATATAAAAGAACACGGTTTTAAATTTATAGTTATAGATTCTATACAAGTTGTTTGGAACGCGCGCTCCGAAGGGCCAAAGGGCAGCGTTTCCCAAATTAAAGGCTGTGCCGATTATCTTACGCAAATTGCCAAATCTTTAAACGTAGTTATTTTTGTTGTCGGCCACGTTACAAAGGAAGGTGTTATCGCCGGGCCAAAACTGCTGGAGCATATTGTTGACTGTGTTCTTTATTTTGAAGGAGAGATTCTTTCTAATTATAGAATTTTACGCGCAGTCAAAAACAGATTCGGCCCGACAGGCGACATTGCGGTATTTGAAATGTTATCCACCGGCCTTAAAGAAGTGACAAAAACCGCGGATCTTTTTCTTCCTCACAAGGATGAAGCTATTTCTGGAAGTTCCGTAGTTTGCGTTATAGAGGGGTTGCGGCCTTTGCTTATAGAACTGCAGTCTCTGGTAAGCAAAGCGAGTTTCGGGGTAGTCAGAAGGAGGAGCTTAGGGTTCGACTTTAACAGGTTTTCTTTACTTATTGCCATAATTGAAAAAAGGCTTAAAATGTCTCTTTCGAGCGAAGATGTATTTTTAAACGTTGCAGGGGGCATTAAGATAAACGATCCTGCTGCGGACTTAGGGGCAGTAATTGCAATAATTTCAAGTTACAAAGAAAAAGAGCCGCCCTTAAGCAGCGCGTTCATCGCGGAGGTGGGCTTAGCCGGAGAACTCAGGCGGGTAGCCAATATAAATTTAAGGCTTAAAGAAATAGATAGAGCGGGTTTTTCCAGGTGTTTTATTCCCGAAAGCAACTTAAAAGAACTGGACAGCAAATTTAAATGCAAAATAGAAGGGTTTTCTTCTTTAAAAGAAGTTATAGATAAAATGTGGAGGTAAGTATGAAAGGTTTATTTATCGTCAGGGCTTTTTTTGTTTTTATATGTACGGGGGCAGCTTTCAGGCTTTTTGACTTTAGCCCACTCGTCTCAACCGCCTTAGGTTTGGTGGTAGGTTTGCTTGTCGTATTCTTTGAGGTTTTTGCGAGAAAGATTTCTCTTAAGGGCCTTTCTTCGGTAGTTTTCGGAATATTCCTTGGAATGCTTGTTGCCTGGATATTCAACAAGACTCTTGAGATGTTCCTTCTACCCAAAGAAGTTATATACAATGCGAAAGTGTTTGTTACTTTTATATTTATTTACCTGGGGATAACCCTTGGGGTTAAAGGAAGAGGGGAATTTAATCTTATTATTCCCTATGTAAGGTTCCAGCGCAAGGAACTCAAAGAAGAAACTATCGTTATAGATACGAGCATAATTATTGATGCAAGAATTCTTGATATAGTTAAAACCGGGTTTCTGGAGGCAAGATTTGTCGTGCCGCGTTTTGTTTTAAACGAACTCCAGGCGCTTGCTGACTCAACCGACCATATGAAACGGCAGAAGGGAAAACGCGGAATTGAAGTGCTGCATTCCCTTAAAAAAGAACAGAATATAGAAATTGATATTTATAATGAAGAAGTTGAAGGTGTCAAAAGCGTTGACGAAAAGGTGGTTGTGCTTGCGCAGACCCTTGATGCAAAGATTCTGACCACTGATTATAATTTAAATCGCATAGCACAGTTGCAGGGTATAAAAGTTTTAAATATCAACGACCTGGCAAATGCCTTAAAGCCTACTTTTGTTGCAGGGGAAAGGTTTCCCATAAAACTTATAAAAGAGGGAAAAGAACACAACCAGGCAGTTGGATACCTGGAAGACGGCACAATGGTGGTTGTAGAGAATGCTAAATGGCTTATTGGTAAAACAGTAGATATAGAAGTAACGTCGGTTTTGCAAAGCCCAAGCGGCAGGATAGTTTTTACGAGACTCGCTAACCAATAGCACGTTCAACCCTAAGCGTTGAACTTTTAATTTACCCCGTTAGAGAAAGCCACCGACAAAGCTGGTGGTAATTATTTGGGCTAAGATAGTGGTTTAAAGCACCGTCGATTAACACCACTCACCTAACGGGGGTAAAAGAACGAAGTTCTCTAATGGGGTTTACTTAAATGGCTTTTAACGTCGGGGCTGTCATAGTTTGCGCAGGCAAGGGGAAACGCCTAGGTGCTGATAAGGCTGCAATTAAATTACGCGGTAAGCCGCTTTTCTATCATACCTATAAGCTTTTTAAGGACATAAAAGAAATCAAGCAGATTATTATTGTCCTGCGGGAAAAAAACTTTAAACTTGCTCAAAAGCTCATCAAGGATAAAAGAGTTTCGTTTGTCCCTGGAGGGCGCCGCAGGCAGGATTCGGTTTTTGCAGGGTTGTCCCAATTGGGTAAAAAGATAGGCAGTGTTCTTATTCATGACGGCGCGCGGCCGTTTACGCCGAAATCCGTAATTCTTAACGTGCTGAATAATATTAAAAAATATCCTGCTGTTATTTGCGCGGTTAAATCAAGGGATACCTTAAAAAAGGCAAGCGGCGGCTTTGTGAAAAATACCCTTGATAGAAATGATATAGTAATGGTCCAGACCCCGCAGGCTTTCAGGAAGGATTTGATACTTAAAGCGTATAAAAAATTTAATTATAAAAACATTTTTGACGACGCGCAGCTTTTCGAACTTATGAAAAAGAAAGTAAAAATAGTAGAAGGCAGTTACCTCAATGTAAAAATTACTTATCCCGAGGATATAGTTTTTGCCGAAGCTATATTGGGTAAAAAAGCATAAAATTATGAAAGGTTATAGAGTAGGGCTCGGTTTTGATGTCCACCGATTTTCTAAAGCCAAAAAGCCGCTTATTTTAGGCGGCGCGGATATCCCCTGTAATTTTAGCGTTAGCGCTGTATCTGACGGTGATGTTTTGCTTCATGCGATAGCCGATGCTGTCTGCGGAGCCTGCACTCTTGGGGATATCGGAGATTATTTTCCGCCGCAAGATGCAAAATCCAGAGGTATAGACAGCAGGAAAATCGTGCAGTTTATATTGGGAAAGATAAAAAATAAATTTATTATCGTTAATATTGACGCAACGATAATTACCGAGAAACCCAGGCTATCCGGCTATAAAAAAAGAATTTTAAAATCACTGTGCGCAATTTTAAATACGAAAGCGGTAAATGTAAAAATAAAATCCAAGGAAGGCCTGGATATTTTAGGTTCAAGAGAGGCCATTTCCTGTTTGGCTCTTGCAGTAGTTAAAAAATGCTAAAAATAAATAATACTTTAAGCCGTAAGAAGGAAGATTTTGCCCCGCAAAATCCGCCTGCTGTTTCCATGTATACCTGCGGAGTAACCGTCTACGATGACTGCCATATAGGCCACGCCAGAAGCCTTTATATTTTTGATGTAATGCGAAGATACCTAAAATACAAAGGGTATGAGGTAAAATTTGTCCGTAACATTACCGATATAGATGACAAAATCATAAACAGAGCCAACGAATTAAAAATAAATTGGCAGGAGTTGGTTAAAAAATATATCGACAGCTATTATGAGGATTTAAATTCGCTTGGTATTGAGAAAGCTGATTTCGAACCCCGTGCTACGGAAAATATCCCGGATATGATCAAATATATCCAGAAACTAATTGAGAAAGACTTTGCTTATGCTGCCGGAGGCGATGTGTATTTCAACGTCAGAAAATTTAGCGAATATGGAAAACTTTCCGGACAGAAAATTGAGGAAATGGAAGCAGGGGTTAGAATAGCACCTACTGAAGTTAAAAAAGACCACCTGGATTTTGCGCTTTGGAAAGCTTCTAAAGAAGGAGAGCCTTTCTGGCAAAGCCCCTGGGGGAATGGCCGGCCAGGCTGGCATATAGAGTGCTCAGTTATGAGCCAGAAGTTTTTAAAAACAGATACGCTTGATATACACGCAGGAGGGCGCGACCTTGTTTTTCCGCATCATGAAAATGAACTTGCGCAGGCGGAAAGCTGCACAGGCAAGCCTTTTGCTAAATACTGGATACATCACGGGCTTTTAACCATAAATGGGCAAAAGATGGCTAAGTCATTGGGTAATTTCATAACTATAAAAAATTTTATTGATAAATATCAAGACGCAGATTTATTAAAATTATTCTTTTTGTCAGCTCACTATTCACACCCCATTGATTATACTGTGGATAAAATAGAGGAGAGTGGGAAACAAAAAGCAGCCTTTGACATTTTTTTTAATAACGAAATAAGTCTTCAGCCGCTGATACCTTCAACGAAACAAGTTTTATTTTCGGACATAGAAAAAGAAAAAATAGACAAAATTTGTCTTAAATTTGACGAAGCGATGGATGATGATTTCAACACACCCATGGCTTTAGCGAGTTTGTTTATGCTGATAGATATGGGTTCAAAGCTGTTATCTTTGGACAATGAAGAAGCTTTCAAATATATTCAGAAAAAGGTAGGAATTTATTTTGATATTTTAGGGCTTAAGGTGCCGTCGAAACGGAAATTATCCAAAGAAGAATTAGATCTTATGCGCGAGAGACAAATCAAAAAGAAGGAAAAGGATTTTAAGCGCGCAGATGAAATACGGGAATTGTTAAAACAAAAGCACGACAGAGTTATTTTTGATACTGTTAGTTCAGCAACAGGCAGCACTATTTCTATAAAACCTTTAAAAGCGAAGGGGAAAAATGAAAAGAAGAGCTAAATTTATAACCATTGAAGGCCTGGAGGGTAGCGGCAAAAGCAGTGTTATTAATTTTTTAGAAAAGCTTATAAAGGCAAAGGGTTTTTCTGTAATTGTGTTTCGCGAGCCAGGCTCAACTGATGTGGGTGAGAAAATACGGCAAATTCTTCTGGATAAAGAAAATAAACGCCTAAGCCGCCACACAGAATTGCTTTTATATCTGGCAGCCCGAACGCAGTTGATTGAAGAAAAACTTAAGTGGGCTTTTAAAAAATATGATTTTATAATCTGCGACCGTTTTTTTGATTCAACTCTTGTTTATCAGGGTTATGCGTTAGGCCTGGGTGCTATAGTTGAAAAATCAGTTAAAATGTTTTCTCTCGGCATTACGCCTGATTTAACTATTGTGTTGGATGTTTCTGCCCGTTCCGGCTTAAAAAGAATAAAAAACAAAGACCGTATAGAATCGCGCCCGATTGATTTTCATAATAAATTAAGAAAAAGTTACCTCGCACTTTCCAAAAGATATCCTAACAGGATAAAAGTCATTGACGCCGAGACTAATCTTACAGAAATATATAAAAGAACAGAAAAGGTTCTCAGGAATAAATTCAAAAAGATAAATGCAAATTCAAAATAAAATACTCGATTATTTTTCTCTGCTTAAAAAAAGAGGCCTTATAGGAAAATCTTATCTTTTTATAGGAGAAGATTTCTCTTGCGTGAAGGATATCGCAAAGCTTATAAATTGTAAAGAAGATAGTAATTATTTCTGCAGCAGTTGCTGGGATTGCAGTAATATAGAAAGCTCAACCCATCCCGATGTTTTTATGCTTAAACCGCAGACTCTTACCATAACTATCGAAAATATAAAAGAAGCCCAGCAGTTTTTACGGCTTAAAAGTTTCCGCGCGCGGAAAAAGGTTCTTATAATTTCCGATGCGCAAAATATGGGAGAGGCATCAGCGAATGCTTTTCTAAAGACGCTTGAAGAGCCGCCGAAGAATTCTTTTATAGCAATTTGCGCCTCGCGAATAGACGGCCTTATACCAACCATAGTTTCGCGCTGCAACAAAGTTTTTCTTCCTCCAAAGGAAGAAACCAAAGATTTTCAATTTATGCAGGTTCTAGGTTTCTTAAAAGGCGAAAGGCCTTACTTCAAAGAAAGGAAAGATTTCCTATCGTTTATCTGGAATCTTAATCTTGCGATACGTGACGTTTTCTTGTTTTCTTTAGGCAGAAACAATCAATTGCTTGAAATAAGTGATTGTGAGATAATCCTTGAAAATATAAAGATAAAAACCATAGACGATTATTGTAAAACTATGAAAGACATCCTTGAAATTTATTCTAATGGCGCCACAATCAACGAGAATTTAGCTTTGAATTTAATAAAGGAGAGGCTTTTATGAGTCCCGCCCTTCCAAAAACACATTATGTTTATCTGTTGTTAGATAAGGGCGAGAAGTTATGCTTTGGCTATGCTAATAAACAAGGAGGAAGGGCGGGATGAAGATAGCTTTAATACGCTTAAGAGAATCAGGACAAATTGTAACTTATAAAATAGATGAGGGAGTTTCTGTCAACGATTACGTAATAATTGAGGCTGACAGAGGAACTGACTATGGCGAGGTGATGGAAGTAAGCGAGATAGCCGAGCCGCAAAAAAGCGAACAAACGGAATCTTCCGTAAAAAGTATAGTCAGAAAAGTATCCAGCCAGGATATGGAGCGCATAAAACAGAACGAAGCTGACGCAAAAGAAGCGATGCGCCAGTGTTCAAGGAAAATAGGCGAATATAAATTATCGATGAAATTAGTCGATGCGGAATATTCTTTTGACAGGAAAAAGATAGTTTTTTATTTTACTGCCGAAGGCCGTGTTGATTTCAGGGAACTGGTTAAAGACCTTGCGAAGGTTTTTAAAATAAGGATTGAAATGCGCCAGATAGGCGTGCGAGATGAAGCGCGCCTTTTCGGTGGCATTGGCCCATGTGGGCAGTCTCTTTGTTGCGTAAAATTTTTAAAGAATTTCGAAGCGGTAAGCATGAAAATGGCTAAAACTCAGAAACTTCCGCTTAGCTCAGGAAAAATATCAGGAATCTGCGGCAGGCTTATGTGCTGCCTTTTTTATGAATATAAGACATATAAAGATTTATCAAAAGGCCTTCCTAAGGAAGGAGACGTTATAGATACACCGCAAGGCAAGGGTAAGGTTGTTTCGGTAAATATTCTAAAAAGGCTTGTATGCGCGGAACTTGAGGATGGCAGAATAGAAAAAATTTCTTTTGGCTGTCATTGTGAGGCGCAATCAAGAGGGCAGGAGTCTCCTCACAAGGCCAGCCCCGAAGAACACGACAAAGAGGATATTGAAGATAAAAAAGAGGAATAAGCAGTTATTTACAAAAAGAATATTTCCAATTAATGTTTATAGATGCTCACTGCCATATTAACAGCCTTGGCCACGAAAAAATAGAAAAAGTTGTTTCCTCATGCCAAAACGGCTACACATTCATAGATTCAAGCATTAATCTTTCAAGCACCTTAAATTCTTTGCAATTAAGCAATAAATATTCTTTTATTTATTCGGCAATAGGGTTCCATCCTTTTTCCGCCAAAGAATTCAGCGAGATAACAATTGCAGACTACAAAAATATTCTGCAGCAAAATAAAAAAATTGTAGCAATAGGCGAAATCGGCCTGGATGAATTTGCAGATATACCCTTGAAAGAGCAGGAAGAAATTTTTTGCCGTTTCCTGATTCTTGCAAAAGAATTCAATTTACCGGTTATTATTCATAACCGGGTATCCGAGCCCAATATTTTCGGTATTTTGGATAAATACTTTACGTCTTATGAAAAAATAATATTCCACTGTTTTTCTTATTCCAAGGATTTTCTTGATAGAATAATCCAAAAACGCGGTTATGCGTCATTCTCGTTAAATATATTAAGAAAGAAAAAAAACATAATAGAATCATTAAAAAATGCTCCCCTGGAAAATATGCTTCTTGAAACTGATTCTCCTTATATGAAGATTGACCAACGGCCCTCAAGCCCCCTTGATATTGAAGCAGTTTATTCTTTCGCCGCGGCGGCAAAAGGCTTGGAGGTGGAAGAATTAAAAAAATCTACATACTCAAACTCCGGCAAATTATTTTTATTTAAATGAAAAAAGTAGTTATCCTGAAAATTGAAGACTACAATCGCGGCATAATTAAAGAAAAAATAAAGCAAGCCCTGGAAGAGCATTTTGACATATTTAAGCTTTTTGATACAAAAGATAAAATAGTTTTAAAGCCGAACCTCTTGATGGAAGCAACACCCGAGGAAGCTATAACTACGCACCCTTTCTTTATCGAAGCGGTTGGACAAATCTTTAGAGAAAAGGGGAATGCCGTTTTTGTAGCAGACAGCCCGGGAGGGTTTGTAAGCAATAAAGACATGGATTTAATTTATGAAAAAACCGGAATTAAAGAAGCAGCGCAAAATAACGGTTTTGACCTTCTTTATCCCACGCAAAGTTTTGTAATCAATGATATCCCTATATGCTGGTGGGCGGCTGGTTGCAATAAGCCGCAAGATGGTTTTAAAATGATAAATCTCGCTAAGCTTAAAACGCATGATGTCATGGTTTTAACGCTGGCGACAAAAAATCTCTATGGGTGCATAAGCGGCCTTCACAAAAGCCATCTTCATAAAATGCACCCTAAAACAGAAGATTTTACTGGTGTAGTTTTAAAGCTTTATGAAATGGTTAAGCCAGCGTTAAACATTGTAGATGGAATCCTGGCGCTTTCCGGCAACGGCCCTGCAAAGAGGGGCAGGCCAAAAAAATTAGGTTTGGTTATCATAGGGGAGGACGCTTTGTATACAGATTATGCCATAAGCAAAACACTCGGCATAAAAGATAAAGATAATCCCCTGATAAAAGAAGCAAAAATAAGAGGATGGCTAAAGGAGGAGGAACTCGAGTTAATTTCAGAGCTTAAAGAAGAAACTGTTAAGGATTTTGAGTTTCCTGACCCTTTCATTATAAACAGCATACCTTCGCCTTTGCTCAATTTACTTACGCCTTTAATTGGTTTTAAACCGGCAATAGATTTAAAAAAATGCAGGCTTTGCGGGAAATGTATACAGGTCTGCCCCAAGAAGGCTATCAACCTTAACAAAACGCTTCGCATAGATTACAAACGATGTATAATGTGTATGTGTTGCTCTGAAATGTGCCCTCACGCGGCTATAGATATAAGCACTAATCCTTTAATAAAAGCCGTAAAAAAAATATACAAATGTTTTCAATAAAATTTAAAAATTCAAAATTATTTTACCTGGACCAGACAAAATTACCGCAAAAAGAAGTTTGGAGGCAGTGTAAGGGCGTATCAGACGGCTTCCTCGCCATAAAGGAACTTCAGGTGAGAGGCGCTCCTTTAATCGGGGTTTTTGCGGCATATTGTATTGCTGTTTACGCAAAAAGCCTTAACCTCGAAAAAGATAAATTCATAAAGAAACTCGGTAAATCCATGGAAGAACTTAAGCTCTGCCGGCCTACCGCTGTTAATCTGGCCTGGGCGCTGGATGAACTTAAGGGGGTGCTGCTTGAAAATAGCAATAAAAGCATAAATGAAATTCGAAATGCCCTTTTGGATGAGGCGCAAAAAATATACAGGCAGGATATAAAATTGTGCAATAAAATGGCTGATTTCGGTGTAAAGCTTATTAAAAGCAAAGATTCAATACTTACCCATTGTAATGCGGGATTTCTTGCTACAGCCGGCGAAGGCACCGCTTTAAGCCTTATTTACAAAGCTCAAAAGATTTATAAAAACATTAAAGTTTATGCAGATGAAACAAGGCCGCTTCTTCAGGGCGCGCGTTTAACTGCGTGGGAACTAGCTAAAAGAAAAATAAACTGCACGCTTATCTGCGACAATATGGCGGCATATCTTATGCAGAAAGGAAAAATCGACAAAATATTCGTGGGCGCTGACAGAATAGCGGCCAATGGAGATGCAGCAAATAAAATAGGAACTTACAGCGTTGCTGTGGCTGCGAGTTACCACAAGGTGCCTTTCTATGTGGTTGCGCCTTTTAGCACATTTGATTTATCTCTTTCAAGCGGTAAAGGAATTCCCATAGAAGAAAGAGACGCAGACGAGGTGAGGACTGTCTTGGGGAAAATTGACATCGCGCCTAAAAATATAAAAGTGTTTAACCCTGCTTTTGACGTAACGCCTTCCGGGCTTATTACAGCTATTGTAAGCGACAGGGGCATAATTTACCCTCCTTACGGTAAAAATATAAAAAAACTACTGGGTAAAAACATTTAATTATGTCATTCAACGAACTTAATTGGGTTGATTTTTTAAAGAAAAAAGTAAAAAGGGGCAGCGATGTTCTGGTTGGTATAGGAGACGATTGTGCTCTTGTTAATGTGAAAAGCAAAAAGGTCCTGCTAAAAAGCGATTTGTTTATAGAAGACATTCATTTTAAACTAAAAGATACCCCTTTTAAAACCATAGGCATGCGCGCAGTCAGCCGGGTGCTTTCTGATTTTGCGGCCTGCGCAGGCCGTCCAAATTTTTTAGGTATCTCAATGGGCATCTCGCGTCTTGTAAATGAAAAGAATCTTAAAGAAATATTAGAAGGCGTAAACTACTTAAGCAAAAAATACAATTTTAATTTTATAGGAGGCGACACTGCCTATACTAAAAAACTATTTCTGGATGTTTGGGCGCTCGGAACTTCGGACAAATTTGTAAAAAGAAGCACAGCCAAAGCCGGCGACTATATTTTTTTAAGCGGAAAATTAGGCGAGCGTAAATTTAACGAAAATTTTACGCCCCGTCTTAGTGAAGCAAAATACCTTGTCTCAAACTTTAAGATTAATTCAATGATTGATATCTCCGACGGATTTGTGCTTGATCTCTACAGGATTCTAAAAGAAAGCAAAAAGGGCGCGCTCTTATATAAAAAAGATATACCGATAAATAAACCCAGTGATTTTTACAGGGGAGAGGATTACGAGTTAATTTTTACAGTTTCAAAAGACGAGAAGAAACTTAATTTATTAAAATCAAAATTTTATCTGGTAGGAGAAGTCAAAGACGGGAGATTTGGCTATAAAATAAGCGACGGTAAAAAAGTCTACGATGCAAGCGTCCGAGGCTACACTCATTTTTAAAAAATCCTCTTATGATAAAAAAATATAGTTTATCTGCCATAGAGACGATTGCACTCGGTGAAAATTTTTCCGGTAATCTTAAGGCAAGGGATGTCGTTGTTCTTGAAGGCGCACTTGGCGGAGGAAAAACTACATTCATAAAAGGCATACTTGAGGGTTTAAAAGTTAAATGCAAGGTTTTAAGCCCGACATTTACCCTTGTGCGCCATTATACGAATCATAAGCTTCATATTTATCATATAGATTTGTACCGTCTAAACGAAAATGAAATTTTTGATTTTGGCATAGAGGATTTTTTATATGTAAAAAACGGTATAACCCTTATTGAATGGGGAGAAAAAATCGAGCATTGTTTATCTACTTATCTTAAGGTAGTATTTTCTATTCTCGGCGAGGAAAAGAGAGAGATCAAATTCTCCTCCAAGGGCTATAAGGAAGATAAGCTTTCTTTAGGGTAAAAATGAACCCAGCCCTTCCAAAAAGTATTATTTTTGTGCATAACATTATGGAAGGCATGGGCGTAGTGGCAGGTTTTATGGAAAAACATTTTTTTAAGGAGGGAAGAGCTGGGTGAATATTTTAGCCATAGATTCATCATCGGAAAATCTTTCAATCAGTATGCTTAACCAGGGCAAGGTCTTGTTCGATTTTAACCAATGCCTTAAATTTGGCGCTTCAAAGCTGGTATCTTTTATCGATATCAATCTTCGCAAATATCATATAAACTTAGATGCAATAGATGTTTTTGCGCTTGGCTTGGGCCCTGGGTCCTTTACGGGGTTAAGAGCGTCTTTCAGCGTAGTTAAGGCGTTTATGATAGCTTTAAAAAAACCTACGGTATGTATAGAAAGTTTTTACTCTATGGCTTATCCTTTTGTCCGAAAATATGGAGAAATTGCTGTTATCTCTGATGCTAAACGAGGCCTTGTATATGCAGCTTCGTTTCTGGCAGAGCGTAGCGTGCTTAAGAAAGAAGCAAAAACAAGCCTGGTTACGTTAAAAGATTTTGCGCGCAGCAAAGCGGAATATTTTTTTGTCACTTATGACGAACATCTATACGGGCAGCTATCTGAATTAAATCCGAAAATAAATTTTAATCAAAAAATAGTTTATCCCAAGGCAAAATATTATTTGGAAATTGCACAAAGCCTGGCCAGCAAAAAGAGATTTGTTAGTATTGAGAATTTAGAGCCTTTATATTTACACCCGAAAACATGCCAGGTAAGGAATATTAAGGTATAGGTACGTTGCTTAATTTAAACTGATATGTTTAGACCATTGTGGATAGAGATAGATTTAAAAGCTTTAAGGGAAAACTTTAATGCAATAAGAAGTTCAGTCGGGCCTAATGTAAAAATAATTGCAACCATAAAACAGCAGGCTTACGGCCACGGGTTAATTCCTGTTGCGAGAGAATTATCCTATCTTAACGTAGATTGTTTCGGAGTGGGCTCAATTGAAGAGGCGGTTTCTCTTCGGGAAAACGGATTCAAAAAGCCAATTCTTACCTTAAGCGCTATACTTCCTGAATATGCAAAAGAAATCGCAACCTATAAAATAACGCCAACTATTGCCGATTTAAGTTTTGCAAAAAAATTAAACAGCGCAGGCGCAAAATCAAATGTTAAGATTCCGGTGCATGTTAAAATCGATACCGGTATGGGCAGGATTGGGTTGTATTATAAAGAAGCTTATGCCCTTATGTGGGAATTAAAGCATCTTAAGGCACTTAACGTAGAGGGCATCTATACGCATTTTCCGGCTGCTGATACCGACCCTGATTTTACCAATTTTCAGATAAGCGTATTTAACAAATTCATTTTACGGCTTAAAAGAGAAGGCATTACATTCAAATATAAACACTGTGCTAACAGTTTAGGCGTTGCATATTACCCGCATTCGCATTTTAATATAGTGCGTCCCGGGCTTATACTGTACGGGATTAAGCCATCGAGCGAAAATTCCTTTAAACTTAAGCCGGTACTTTCCCTTAAATCAAAAATCATATTTATAAAAAAGATAAAAAATGGTATGAGCGTAGGCTATGGCAGAACTTTTGTTGCAACCAAGCCTCTTAATATCGCAACCGTTTCAATCGGTTACGCTGATGGATACCCCTGGGCATTATCAAACAGCGCCAAAACAATAATAGGCAATAGTTTCTTTAATCTTGCCGGAAGAGTCTGCATGGACCATATAATGGTAAATTTGGGAAACAACTATGAAGCGAAAGTGGCAGAAGAGGTAATTTTGATAGGAGAAAAGAATAACCTAAAAATAACAGCAGAAGAAGCAGCAGCCTGGGCAAAGACTATTCCATATGAAATAGTAAGCAGGCTTTCCCTGAGGATACCCCGCCTGTATAAGAATGCAAGCGAAAAATACCTCAATTTTCTTAAGAGCCAGTCTTAATTATTTACCACGAAATAACCAAGTTCCAAGAAACAATAACCAAATTTCAATAATCAAACGAAAACGATAATATGCTTGATTATTGGATATTGGAATTTGTTTGGAGCTTGTATCTTGATTATTGGTTATTTTAAAAAAATGAGTCCGGTTATACCGGCGCTTACAAAAAATAGAGGAGCCAGCCAGGGGCAGAAATTAGCAAGTATTATCCCGCCTTTGCCAAGAGCTATTCCAAAGTACATAAAGGTATAATAAATAAAACTGGATATTATGCCTACTCCGAGAGAAGAGAACCCCGCCCGCCGCTTTTTTATTTCGAGAGCTAACGGCAAAATTCCTATTACCATAAATAAAGTTGAAAGCGGCTCGACGATTTTTCTGTTATAGTCTATCGTAAGATTAGCTAATTTATCAAAAGCCTTTATCTGTTTTAATTGCCGTATTTCTTTCCTCAGGTTTTTTAAAGAGGCAAACTGGAAAAGTATACTTCTCTTAAAAACCAGCGTTTCCGGCTTCTCATCAAGTTTTATTTCTTTTCTTGCCCAGTATATCGGTGCTCCGGTAATGTTTCCGGCGTCATCAAGTTTGTATTCCATTATATCCCGCGCTTTCCATTTCTTGTCTTCATAAACCATATTTTTTACTATAGTTTTTTTTGTGATATTATTCTTTTCATTTTCCTCGAACATTATGACATCTGACAATGTTTTTTTCTGAGGAGAAAACTTACCTACAAAGAAAATCATATCCATTGAGGAAAAAGCAAGATTTGTTTCATCGGACTGAGAGGAATAATTTTTCTTTATCGAATGCATTTTTATGTCTTCCATTTTTTTCTGTGAGCCTATAAGTATTCTTTCCTGTATAAAAAGAGAAGCTGATGAAATTATGATTGAAAAGAATATTATAGGAAAAGCTATCCTTAAAACACTTATGCCGGAAGCGCGCATACTTAAAACTTCATTATGGCGGTTAAGCTCGCCAAAAGTGTAAAAAACGCTTATAGGCAGAGAAAACGGGCTTACTGTTAAAAATATCATAGGAATCATATTGAGATAATAAGAAACGAGCGTAGAAACAGGCGGCTTGGATTTTAAGATATCAGACAGTGTGTAAGATATATCTATAATAAAGTAAAGCGTAATAAAAACGCCAAGTATAAATAAATAGCAGAGAATAATATTTTTTAGAATATATTTATCTAAAATGCGCATTTTTGTACAGGAAAAACCCCCCTATCGCGGCTATTATTATATTGGGAAGCCACATGCCTAAGAACGGGTTTAACATACGGTATTCTATGAGAGTTTCAGCAGGTATAAAGAGTAGAAAATATACAAGCGCGGTAAAAGCCGCAATTCCGAAATTTATTGATTTTTCCCTGTGTCTTACAAGAAGCGAAACTCCAAACCCAAGCAGCGTAAAGGTAAGCATGGAGAAAGAAAAGCTTACCCGTTTATGAAATTCTGCTTCAAGCTCTCTTGTGCCAACGCCCAGCTCTTTATAATTTTTCATTTTTTCAAGCAGTTCCTTAATGGTCATATCTGCCGGTTTTTTTTCCACTTTTACCGTCTTTTTGTCAGAAATGGGTATGTCCATAAAAAATACTTCAAAATTCAACCGGAATAATTCTTTTTTATCGTTGGAAGAATTTTCGTCTCTGAAGCCGTTTTCAAGCTTCATTTTAAGGATATTTTTTTCAACAACGAATTCTCCTTTCTTTGCGTAAGTTACCCGGCTGACACCTTCCTTGTTGCTTACCTCATAAATAAATATATTTTTTAATTTATTTTCGTCTTTATCCGATACATAAAGAATGTAGTTTGGAAAAGTTTCCATAAATACCCCGGGCTCTATCAGGGAAGAAATGTTTTTAGATTGCACATTTTTCATCTGTACGCGATAGCTATAATGAAAGTAAGGGTCGACTTTATCGTTTATAATATAAAGACAGAGAGAGAGCATAAAACCGATAATCAAAAAAATATTAAGAAGCCTCAACGAAGAAACGCCAGCCACGTTCATCGCGACTATCTCGTTATCGGAAATAACTCTGCCCATAGATAAAAGAATGCCGAAGAGGAAGGAAAATGGGATAGTATAACGCAGCAGATTTACCAGGTACGGCGCGCATATTCTTAAAGCCATACCCAAATCCATGCCCTTTTTTATTACAAGCTGGGAAGCCATCATTAAATTGACCAATAGCATCAGCAAGGTTGCGAAAAGCAGAGAGAAGAAGAAGGTAGTAAAAAAATCCTTTAAAATGTAATTACGTAATATCTTCACCCAGCCCTTCCTCCTTATATTGTATAGTTATTATTTTTCTCCCAACCCTTCTTGTTTGTGACGCCTGTTTTGTTTCTACAGACAGCCATAATTTGTTTTGGAAGGGCTGGGTTCATTTTGTTTATGTTTTTGAAAAAGTTATTATTGTAACAAGAGCGCCTTTTTCTCTTAAGGCAGAGGCGCATTCTTTAACGGTTGAGCCGGTAGTAAAAATATCGTCCAGAAGTATAATCTTTTTATTTTCCAATTGCGCCCGTACACTAAAAATCCCTTTTATATTGCTTAGGCGGGATTTTTTATCCAATTTTGCCTGGGATAAGCTTTCTCTGGTAGCATAGATTATATCATTTTTAAAGGAAATTTTGAAATAATTTGCTAAATATTGTGCCAACAGCCCTGCCTGATTGTAGCCTCTGTCGCGTAGTTTGGTTTTATGCAGGGGAACGGCTGTTATTATATCATAACCAGCGGGCTCAAAGCCTATGCGTGTGAGGTGTTTTATCATGAGGGAAGCGAACAGCTCAACAAGGAAATCGTAATTTTTATATTTAAACAGATGTATTAATTCCGCGACCGGGCTTTTATATCTGGTTACACAAATTAATCTTTCGTAGGGAAAGCTTAATTTTGCGCATCTTGCACATATTCCTTTCTTTTTGCCAGACAGCCGTCCAGAGCAGAAAGGGCATAACGGAGGATAGATAAATTCAATTCTGCCAAGGCATTTTTGGCAAAGATATCCCCCGGATATTTTTTCTTCGCAGGCAAAACAGATTCTTGGTATAAGAATATCTTTTAGTGCTGCAACGTAATTTTTAAACACAACCCACATTTTAAAGCCTTTTGGAACGTTTGTAAACCCCGTTAGACCTCGGCCCTTAGCCTGGGTTTTGTGTAAATTTTATATTCCGTTTATTCCTACCAAATGGGGCTTTCCGGGTCTAACGGGGTAAACCTACATTGCAAAATCAAACTTATGGTAGTAAAATATGCCTTCTTAAAAACGGTAACAGATTAGGGCTAAGGTTACGATGCCTGTTTCGCCTTAGGGTTAGGTTACTTGTATTAATTAAAATATCAAAAATAAAATATCAAAATGACAATGCAAAATTCAAAATTCAAAAATTTTCAAAACATTTTTAATTTTTATTTGTAATTTTGATTTTTGCATTTTGATTTTTGATTTATAGGCCGTTACCTCTAAACGTAACCGATACGGGCTTCGTTACCTTCGCCGTTACCGAGATACTGAAAGTACATAGGGAGTATGGAGGTATTTATGAATAAAAAAACAGCTTTTTCTATTACCGCTACCGCAATTACGCTTTTATTGTCGGCAAACTTATTTGCCCAGGAAGTAAAATCAATTAAGTTGCCTCAACCGGATATGCAGGGAGGAAAACCTTTGATGCAGGCCTTAAAAGAAAGGAAAACAAGCCGTGAATTTAGCGCTAAAGAGCTTTCTCCTCAGATGGTCTCAGATTTGCTATGGGCTGCATACGGTGTAAACAGGGTTGAGTCAAAAGGCAGAACCGCCCCTTCCGCCATGAATGTGCAGGAAATAGACATATATGTTTCATTTTCTTCAGGCTTATATTTATACGACCCTTTCAAAAATACCCTTGAGCTTGTTGTGGGAGAAGATATAAGAGAAGCAACCGGGAACCAGTCTTTTGTAAAAGAGGCGCCGATAAACCTTATTTTTGTCGCGGATTTATCCCGCGCACAGAAATTGGGAGAAAGCAAAGAGTTGGATATGGCTTCAGACGCAGGTTTTATCAGCCAGAATGTTTATCTCTATTGCGCATCAAGCGGCCTTTCAACTGTCGTGCGCGGCTCATTTGATGAAAAAAAACTGTCTTATGCCATGAAGCTTAAACCTAATCAGAAAATAATCCTTACGCAAACAGTAGGATATCCTAAATAAATACAGAGCTTTTAATATGGACAAAATATATTTCGATTATAATTCAAGCACCCCTCTGGATAAAAGGGTGCTTGAAAAAATGCTCCCATATCTTACGGATAATTTTGCAAATCCGTCTGCAATCTACAGCTTTGCGCAAAGGGCAAAGAGCGCCATCGAGGATGCGAGAGTTTCTGTCGCTGATCTGCTTTCAGCAAAACGCAGGGAGATAATTTTTACAAGCGGCGGCACAGAAGCAAATAATCTGGCGATAAAAGGATTTTGTTTTGCGAACCGCGCAAAAGGAAATCACATCATTACTTCGAAGATAGAGCATTCTTCCGTCTTGAATGTTTTTAATTTCCTGCAAATGAAAGGTTTTAAGGTGACTTATCTTGATGTTGATAGTTATGGCACAGTTGACGTATTTAAGCTAGCGCAATGCATAAGCAAAGAAACTATTTTAGTTTCAATAATGCATGCAAACAATGAAATCGGGACTATCCAGCCTATTGAAAAAATAAAAACCCTGTGCAGCGAACATAAAGTATGCTTCCATACAGACGCCGTACAAACTTTCGGCAAAATAGACGTTAATACATCCTTCGCCGATTTAGTCACTGTTTCTTCCCATAAAATTTATGGCCCCAAAGGAGCGGGCGCGCTATATGTCAAAGATGGCATAAGCATTGAGCCGTTGTTGCACGGTGGGCATCAGGAAGAGGAGCTGCGGCCGGGCACTGAAGCTGTTGCTTCAATTGTAGGTTTTGGCCAAGCAGCCAGTTTAAGATTACGGGAAATGCAGGCAGAGGAAACAAAAATAAAAAAGATGAGAGATGTTTTAGAGGGCGGTATTACCAAAGCAATAAAGGGGGTAAAAGTTAATGGACATCCCCAAAATAGGCTATATAATACTCTGAATATTTGCATTGATGGAGTTGAGGCCCAGAATCTCGTAATAAACCTGGATATGAAAGGTTTTTGTGCCTCGAGTGGCTCCGCCTGCCAGGCGAAAGTTCCGGAAGTTTCATATGTTCTTCTTGCTACAGGTATGAGCCCTAAAGATTGTTCCGGCGCTTTACGTTTAAGCTTAGGCAAGTTTACTACAGAAAGAGATGTGCGCGCTTTAACCAAAGCTCTGCAGGAAATTGTAAAAAATTTACGAGCCTCCGGAAGCCATGGATAAAATAATCAAAAAAATTTTAGAGTTAAAAGAAAAAAAGAAAGCGCTGATTTTGGCGCATAATTATCAGATTCCGCAGATACAGGATATCGCTGATTTTGTGGGGGATTCTCTTGAGCTGTCAAAGACTTCCAGGGGCGTATCTGCGCCTTTAATTGTTTTTTGCGGCGTGCGGTTTATGGCTGAAACCGCAAAAATATTATCAAAAGATAAAAAAGTGCTTCTTCCTGCCCAAACAGCAGGCTGCCCATTGGCTGAAACCATAAATGCCAAAGACGTCCTTAATCTACGCAAAATGCATCCTGATGCGTGGGTTGTAAGTTATGTAAATACTTCCGCAGAGGTAAAAGCTGTGAGCGATGTCTGCTGCACTTCCAGTAACGCGATAAATGTAGTTAAGAACGTTCCAACGAAAGACGTGATATTTGTGCCTGATAAAAATCTCGGCTGGTGGGTGAAAAAGAATGTGCCGGAAAAAAATATAATATTATGGAACGGCGGCTGCTATGTGCACGAGCAGTTTACCCTCGATGATTTACTCGAAGCGCGGAAGAAATTTCCGGAAGCAGAAATAATAGTTCATCCTGAATGCAGGAAAGAAATTCTTGAGAAGTGCGATTTTGTTGCATCCACCGCGGGGATGCTGAAAAGAGCAAAGGCTTCCAACGCAAAAACAATCATTATCGGAACAGAAGAAGGGCTCTTGCACAAATTAAAAAAAGAAAATCCGGACAAGCAATTCTTTTCTCTGGGAATTTCCCGCACATGCCTGAATATGAAAAAGACAACCCTAAATGAGCTCCTTACTTCATTAGAAAAAGAAATATATGAAATCAATTTAGAGCAGGTAATAATCGAAAAAGCCGGGCTTGCTCTAGAAAGAATGGTGCAATATATTTAAGTACACAGATTAGCGCAGATTTATAAACGGATAGGCACAGATAATTATAAAATTCCAAGCTCCAAGCACCAAATTCCAAATAAGCACCAAATTCCAATGTTACAACGACCGAAACATTTTTAGTTTCGGACATTGTAATTTCGGTCATTGGAATTTATTTGGAAATTGGGATTTGGGATTTTTTATCTGTGCTTATCTGTGATTTCCTATCTGTGATTATCTGCGTTATAAAAATATGAAAAATAAAGTAGCGGTTGGTTTAAGCGGAGGAATTGATTCAAGTTTTGCCGCATATCTTTTGAAAAAGCAAGGTTACGACGTTTGCGGTTTTACCCTTAAATTCTACCCTCAGGATAACCGCTGCTGCGATTTGGACGGCTTGTATCAAGCCCAGCGCCTTTGCAGCAAGCTTGATATACCGCACTACACGATAGATACCACTGAATTTTTTAAAAAAGAAATTGTTGATTATTTTATAGCAAGTTATTTATCCGGGCTTACTCCTAATCCTTGTTCTTTTTGCAACCGTTTGGTTAAATTCGGGTATCTTTTTGAAAAGATAAGAGCAATGGGGTTTGACTTCCTTTCAACCGGACATTATGCCAACATAGTAAAAAGAAAAGGATATTTATTGCTTAAGTGCGCAAAAGATACCGTAAAATCACAGGAATATTTCCTGTCATTAATAAAACCGGAAATCCTTCCTTACCTTATTTTTCCTTTAGGAAGCTACACGAAAGACAAAGTCAAAAAAATCTCTCAAAAAGAAAAACTTATGTTTCAGGAGAGAAAAGAAAGCCAGGATATCTGTTTTGTGAAAGAGAAACAATATTACACTTTTATAGAAAAAATGCTCAAAAACCCGCAAAATTATTACGGCGATATCCGCCACATAAACGGCAAAGTTCTGGGAAGGCATAAAGGAATATATTATTTTACTTACGGCCAGCGTACCGGGCTTGGCATAAGCTGGCATGAACCTTTATATGTTTTGAAAGTCAATGAGCAGGATAATTCAATTGTAGCCGGAGAGAAAAAATATCTGGCTAAAGAAAGTTTCAGCGTAAAAAATATAAATTATTTTATAAACTGGAAGGATTATTTTAAGTCCGGCGATTCGGACGATATAAAGATAAAAATACGTTATAATTCAAAATTCTATGATTGCAGCTTAGACTTAAGAGAGGAAAGAATTCAGGTTAGTCTTAAAACCGCAGCTGAAGCAGTAACTCCCGGGCAAATTGCTGTTTTTTACCACAAAGATGCAGTTTTGGCTGCAGGTATTATAGAGAAAGATGACGCTTAATAAAAAATATACAACTCTCAAGAAAAAGATAATAAATTTAAAATCCGCTGTAATTGCGTTTTCAGGCGGCACAGACAGTTCTGTTTTGGCCAAAATTGTTTTTGACTGTTTAGGTAAAAATTCAATCGCTGTAACTGCCAAATCTCCAACTTACACGTTGGTAGACTTAAAAGAGGCGATAAAAACTGCAAAATTAATAGGGATAAGACATATAATTATAGAAACTGATGAATTTAAAAACAAAAAATTCGTAAATAATCCTGCAAACAGATGTTACTGGTGCAAACGCGAATTATTTTCCAGATTAAGGGTGCTTGCCAATAAATATAGAATAAAAAATATTTTAGACGGCACTAATTGCAACGATTGCCGGGATATACGCCCGGGACTTGCGGCGAATAAAGAATTTAACATAATAAGCCCTTTTCTTGAATGCGGTTTAACCAAGGCTGATATAGCAAGGTTAGCCAAGAAGCTGAATATTTGCCGAAAAGCGCCCAACGCCTGCCTTGCTTCGCGCGTGCCTTTTTATGAGAAAATCACTCCGGAAAAATTGGCAAAAATAGAAAAAGCGGAAAATATTTTAAGGGATTATTTAGGAAACAGGAACATATTACGTGCGCGCGATCATAACGGCATTTTACGCATAGAAACTGAAAATAAACAATGGACTAAGCTTGGTAATTCTGGTATAAATAACCTTGTAAAAAAATTGAAAAAAATCGGTTATAAATATATAACTCTTGATTTGGAAGGATACATTCCGGCAGGGATAAGGCAAAAGGCTAAAGTTTAGGCCAAGGTTAAGACGATTTATCTTAATCTTAATTTTAAGGAGGAAGCAGGATGAAGGAAAAAAAACTTATCTTAATCATTTCTTTACTAATAGTTGGTTTTATGGGTTGTTCGAGTGCTCCGGCTGAAGTTACAATTGACAGCTTCGAGGGGCCGCTTACAAAAGAAACAGTTGACTACGGGGCCTCTGAAGGGACATCTTTAAAAGTAGAAGCTGATACCACTATAAAAATATGCGGCGCTCAATCCTTAAAGATTGAGTACGAGCTTAAGCCTTCAGGCTATATGTGGATAGCTCGCGGGTATAATCTTGATGTAAAAGGAGCAGACAAATGGGAAGTTCTTCCCCAAGATGTAAAATGGCGCGCCTATAACGCTATAAGTTTAGAAATGTATGGCACAAACAGCGGCGGAGTTGTTGCTTTTGACATAAAGGATAAGGGTGGAGAGATCTGGCGGTATATAATTGATGATGATTTTACCGGCTGGAAAGAAATAATATGCCCCTTAAAGGATTTTTTTGTACGCAAAGACTGGCAGCCGGATAGTGCGACTAAAAATGAGACGCTGGATTTTCCTGTTATGAGTTTTCAGTTCGAACCGCGCCTTCCCGGAAAAGGCGTTTATTATTTTGATTGCGTGAAATTGGTGCGCATAAAGAAATAAGCATCTCTTAAGGAAATGTTTCCATGCATTCAGAGTTTACCGTCAAGTCGTGTTTCAGCCTTCCCGGATTAGGTGTGCTTATGTCCGGAGACATTATGGAGGGTAATATCGAAGAAGGCTCGCAGGGGAAAACCCCCGCAGGAAAACTCGTTACAGTGGTACGCATGGATATTAAGGGCGTTAAGGTGAAAACAGCCCGCGTAAAAGATAAGATAAATATTGTCGTTAAAGGAATAAATACTTCCGATGTGCACCCGGGCATGACGATCACTTTTTTTTGACCACTTTTTCAGTAATACCATTTGAAGATGAATTTTAAAAATAGATTAAAACGCTGGTTTAAACTGCGGTTCTTTATTACCTATCCTTTTGGTTTGTTTGTTTTATTATTTTGCGCCCCCACGAAAGATTCGTTTAATTTAGGCATTTGGTTTGTTATTTTTGGTTTAATCGTGCGGCTTTGGGCAAACGGTTACGCCATTAAAACACACAAACTTACGACTTCAGGCCCTTATTCTGTCGTGCGTAACCCCTTATACCTTGGCACAATGCTTGTTACAATAGGTTTTATGATAATGTTAAATACTTCTTACGCGGGGCTGGTTTTTGTAATAATTATGGCGGCGGTGTACTATCGGACGATAAGGAATGAAGAACGGGCTTTGACTGAAAAATACGGGAAAATTTACCTTGATTATAAAGAAAACGTGCCGATGATAGTGCCAAGTTTCTTCAGGTATAAAAAGCAAGAAAAATGGCCTTTCAGCGTAAGGCGCATTATTGAAAATAAGGAGTATAAACTCTTTGTATGGGTAATTAATATCGCGATAATTTTTAGGCTCAAGGGCTACTTTCTGATAGACCACGAAAGCATGGATGCAAAAAAATGGTTTCTTGTTGCCTTATTTATTCTTCTTGCATCTGTTGATATCGGGGGAGAAATTTTTAAGTGGAACAAAAAAAGAAAATCCGCCAGCTAATATCTACCATCTGCTATTTATAAAATTATGCTGTATGATATCGCAATAATCGGAGCAGGCCCGGCAGGCATAACAGCTTCCATAAGCGCCGCCACTTTAAAGAAAAACATAATTTTACTGGAAAAGCAAAATTCAATAGGCAGGAAAATTTCCGTCTGCGGCGCAGGCCGGTGTAATTTCCTGAATGAGAGCTTAAACGAAAGCTTCTACAATCTCCCGGCGCAGAAGCTTGTAAAGTCTGTTTTCGGGCAATTCGGTAAAACACAAATACTTGAATTATTTGATAAGCTCGGGCTTAAGTATTATTCAGAAGATGGCCGTTTCTTTCCTGTCACCAACCAGTCAGTTTCGGTTCTAAAGATATTGGAAATCTGGCTTAAAAAATTAGCGGTTCCTGTTGAATTGGGATTTGAAGCAATTGACGTGGCTAAGGACAATGACATTTTTCTGATAAAATCAAAAGCCGGACGCAAAATCAGCTGCAAAAAAATCATATTCGCAGCAGGAGGAAAGGCTTATCCTGCCTTAGGCTCGTCTTTAAGCCTTTATGAAGCAGCTGAGAAATTCGGGCATAACGTAGTTGTGCCGGTTCCCGCGGCAGTACCCCTTGTTGTCAAAGACCAGTTTTGCCATTTTTTGCAGGGGCAAAAAATATTTTCCAAGGTAAAGTGCATTATTGACGGCAAGGCAGCTTGCGAGGCAGGCGGAGAGGTTCTTTTTACTAAATATGGTTTATCCGGAACAGCGATACTTGATATAAGTGAGGAAGCGTCTATCGCCATAAATAGGTATAATAAAAATGTAAAAATAGAGATAGACACAGTGCCTTCTATGACCTCAGAAAAACTTGAATTGGAGCTGGCCAAAAGAATAAATAACGGGTTTAGCGCAGAAGACCTAATAGCGGGGATACTGCCGAATAAGTTCGCAAAGCCGTTAAAAGATTATCTTTTCGCAAAAAATATCAAAGCATTAGCATCTACGCTTAAGGGTAAAGTTTTCAATGTGCTGGCTACTCGCGGCTGGAACGAGGCGGAATTTACATCCGGCGGAATAGATACCAGTGAAATAGACGAAAAGACCCTTCAGTCAAAACTGATAAAAGGCCTGTATGCGGCAGGTGAAATTTTAGATGTAACAGGCAGCCGCGGCGGGTATAATTTAGCCTTTGCCTGGGCTTCAGGTTATTTAAGTGCAAAATATGCAGCAAATACGTAGAATAATACTTGCATCCAAATCAAAAGCAAGAAAAGACCTGCTTAAGCAGATAGGTATTAAATTTTCTGTCTATGTTTCAGGGGCCAGGGAAGTGCATGATTTAAGGAAAGGCTGCGGCAGGCTTGTCGTAAACAATGCGCTCATAAAGGCAAAAGATACAGCAAAAAGATTTAATGCAGGCGTAGTCATCGCCGCAGATACCGTTGTTTTAGCAAATAATAAAATAATAGGAAAACCCAGAAATCTTAACGAAGCATTCAAAACGCTTAAAACTATTTCAAAGAAACCGCAATGGGTTTATACCGGCTTAGCCGTAATTGATATAGATAGAAACAGGACATTTACGGATTACGAAAAAACAAAAATTTATATGCTGCCTTTAACTGACAGCCAGATAAGAAATTATTTTAAAAAAGTTTCGCCTTTGGACAAGGCTGGAAGCTTTGATATCCAGGGCCTGGGCGGCATATTTATTGACCGCATTGAAGGTTGCTTCTATAATGTGGTAGGGCTTCCGCTTGCCAAATTGGCGAAGCTTTTATCAAAGACAGGCATAGAAATTTTCTAGAAATATGAAACACTTTCATAGGCCAAAACAAACAGTATCTTTAGCTGATGAGCTTTTTGAATATAAGTCTTTAGAGAAGAAAAAGCTAAAAGTTGCTATTGCCATAACCGCAATTACCATGCTCATTGAAATTGCAGGAGGAATTCTTACAAACAGTTTGGCGTTAATAAGCGATGCCGGCCATATGTTTACGCATCTTTTCGCTTTAGCCATAAGCACCGCAGCAATTGTTTGCGCTGGCAGGCCTGTTTGTCATCACAGGACTTTTGGTTTTTACCGTATTGAAATTTTGGCAGCGTTCTTAAACAGCTTATTTATTTTTGCAATTACCATCTGGATTTTTATAGAAGGTGTACAAAGAATAATTCATCCTAAGCAAGTAATAGGCGTTGAGATGTTTGCTGTTGCGCTTATAGGTTTAGTGGTAAACCTTGTAACAGCATGGATTCTTCATGGGGCGACTAAAGAAAGCTTAAACATCAAAAGCGCATTCCTGCATATGCTTGCTGATACTTTTTCATCTGTTGCAATAGTTGTCGGCGCAATAATAATTTATTTTACGAAATGGAACATAATTGACCCTATTTTAAGCATAGGTATAGCTTTTATAATTTTAATCTGGGGTTGGGGGTTATTTAAGGATTCGGCAAACATATTGCTTGAAGCCGCGCCCAAAGGCATAGACAGCGATCAGGTAACAAAAGTATTATTGGATTCTGTAGCTGAGATTGAAGAAATAACAGATATGCATATTTGGGAGATAACTTCAAAAATGTATTCTATGACCGCCCATGTTAAAATAAAAGGCGATGAAAAATGCGTGGATGTTAAAAAAATACTCAGCCGCATAAAGCAAATTGTTAATGAAAAATTCGATATAGAACATACAACTATTGAGCTTGATTAGTTTGGACAAAACAGGAATAATGTAATAGAATATAGTTCCTAAAAAAAGGATAAAAATATGTGGGATTATTCGGAAAAAGTAAAAGAATTCTTCAAGAACCCGCGCAACGTAGGCGAGATAGAAAACCCCGAAGCAGTTGGGGAAGTGGGCTCAATCATCTGCGGCGATGCGCTTAAACTCACTCTGCGTATTGATAAAAAAACCGAAAAAATAATTGATGCGAAGTTTAAAACCTTTGGTTGCGCAAGCGCAATTGCCTCATCTTCGGCCTTAACGGAGATAATTAAAGGTATGACCTTGGAAGAGGCTTCCAAAGTTACCAACCAGGATATAGCGGATTATCTAGGGGGCCTTCCTGAAGAAAAAATGCATTGCTCGGTTATGGGAATGGAGGCCCTGGAAGCAGCCCTTGCAAATTATAGGGGCGCACCAGCCAAAAAAGAAATGGTTGGGCAAGAGAGGATTGTATGTAAATGTTTTAGCGTAACAGACCAAAAAATAATCCGCGCCATAAAAGAAAACAATTTAAAAACAGTCGAAGAAGTGACCCATTATACAAAAGCAGGCGGCGGGTGCGGCAAGTGCAAACCGGAAATACAAAAACTTCTTAATGAATTCTGGGAAAAGGAAGAAACTAAAGTAATAGCGCATAAGGAAGCGCCAAAAAAGAAGAGCCTTACGAATCTTGAAAGGATTTCTCTTATTAAAGAGACAATGGAGAGAGAAATCAGGCCGCAACTTAAGGCTGACGGCGGCGATGTTGAGCTTATTGATGTAGATAGAAACAAAGTTTATGTAAAATTCTTAGGCGTATGCTTGGGCTGCCCATCAGCCGGAGTTACGCTGAAAGAGCTGGTTGAGGCCAGGCTTCGTGAATTTATTGACGCGGATATAGTAGTTGAAGAGGTTAAAGAATGAGGTTAATTTATTTAGATAATAACGCAACAACTTCTGTTGCGCCGCAGGTTTTCGAGGCAATGAAGCCATATTTGACCGAAGACTATGGTAATCCTTCAAGTATGCATACATTCGGCGGGAAAATACACAAGAATATTGATAGTGCAAGGGCTTCTGTTGCCGGTTTAATAGGCGCAAATGACGTAAATGAAATAATATTTACAAGCTGCGGCACTGAAAGCGATAATACCGCGATAATCGGAACATTGCGTTCTTACCCTGATAAAAAACACATAATAACTACCAAAGTTGAACATCCGGCAGTGCTTAGCCTTTGCAAATATCTTGAAACGCAGGGGTATAGGCTTACTTATCTTGATGTTAACAGCAACGGATTGCTTGATTTAAACGAACTTAAAAGTGCAATTGATTATGATACTGCAATGATTTCTATAATGCACGCCAACAATGAAACAGGCGTGCTTTTTCCAATTGAAGAAATTGCCGAGATAGCAAGGCTTAGAGATATAGTATATCACACTGACGCAGTGCAGTCTGTAGGAAAAATAAATTTGGATATGAAAAAAATTCCGGTAGACCTTCTGTCTTTATCCGGGCACAAGCTTCATGCTCCAAAAGGTGTGGCAGCATTATACGTTCGAAAGGGCACGAGGTTTTCCCCGTTTCTAATAGGCGGACATCAGGAGCAGGGCAGGCGCGGCGGAACCGAAAACGTTGCTTCAATCGTCGGCCTTGGCACTGCCTGTGAGCTTGCAAAGAAAAACATGAATGAAGAAATTATGCAGGTTAAAAAAATGCGCGATAAATTAGAAAATGGAATTTTAGAAAAAATTACCAATGTGCGCGTAAACGGAGATAAAGAGCGCCGCCTGCCAAATACAACTAATATCGGTTTTGAATTTATAGAGGGCGAATCAATATTGCTTAAGCTTGATGAAAAGGGGATTGCTGCATCAAGCGGCTCAGCCTGCACTTCAGGCTCGCTTATGCCATCGCATGTTTTAAGAGCTATGGGTATTCCCTTTACCTTTATACAGGGTTCTATAAGGTTTAGCCTTTCCCGTTACAACAGAGAAGAGGATATCGATTATACCCTTGAGCACCTTCCCCCAATTATAAAACTTCTACGCTCAATTTCTCCTTACGGTAAGTGAGCTCCTTAATCTTGACGTAATATTTCTTTGTTGAATTCAGCGAAATCCGCCGAAGCTTTATAAGCGAAGGCGGATAAAATCATACCAGCATTCAGTTTTTAGGTTACCATTAGCCTAGCTAAAAATTTTCTGAAATAACCTTGACATTTGCTTAATTATATTGTATACTCTACTAACCTTATAGAGATAGTATAAATAAGCAAGGAATTGAGGAGAAAAACATGAACCCAGCCTTTCCAAAACAGAATATTTATATTTGGAGAGAGCTGGGGTGTTGGGACAAAATAATGGTTTATTTGGAAAAATATTATAAAAAAGGAAGGGTTGGGTGAAGATAACATACAAAGGGGATTATGCGTTAAAGGCGGTTTTGGCTTTATCTGTAAGATACGGCACAGGTGTTGTCACTATTCATGAGCTGGCAAGCGAAGCAGACATACCTTTAAAATTTCTTGAGCAGGTGCTTTTGGAACTTAAAAGGGGCGGGTTCGTTGAAAGCAAACGCGGCAAAATCGGCGGCTATTTATTGTCTAAAACACCTGAAAAAATAACCGTAGGGCAAGTTATAAGGTTCATCGATGGGCCTATTGAGCCAATTTCGTGCGTAAAACCTGGATATTCTAATTGCGGCGATATGTATAAATGTATTTTTCGAAAAATATGGCAGGATGTTGCAAGGGCAACTTCAAATATCATTGATAATGTGAATTTTAAAGAGCTTGCTGCGCAGATTAATTTAGAACAGCAAGTGTTAACTTATTCAATTTAGGGGGCTTGTATGTTTAGTTATTTCGACAGGAGACTTTATCAGATAATGATGTGTAGTATCTGTGGCGGGAGGAAGTCTATGTAAATATTAGAAAATATTTAGATAGCTAAACCCACTGCCGGAAAATTTAAAGGGCAAGTGGGTTTTTATTTTAAGGAGAAAAGAATGGAGCATCGCAAAAGGTCGTTATGCAAAACATTATCATGGCGTTTGTTTAGTTTCCTGCTCACCGTAACCATTATCTATGCTTATACAAAAAAACTCAGCCAGGCGATAAGCGTGGGTGCAGGAATAGATCTAGTAAAGATGGTTCTTTACTATGTGCATGAAAGGATTTGGAACAGGGTAGATTTCGGCCGGCACGAGCCGACTGATTATCAAATTTAATTAACTAAAAACAAAGGAGGAGGAAAAATGAGTTTATTGGACAGCAAAGAAAACTTAAGAGAGTTGGTTGAGACGCTAAATTTCAAAGAGAAAGTTGAACGGTCGCTCTTACTTATAAAAGAAGCTTACAAAAAATACGGTGATAGGTTAGTTGTGGCAAACAGCTTGGGTAAAGACTCGGTGGCTGTCTGGGATTTAGCAAAAAAAGTAAGCCCAAAAATAAAAGGTTTTATAGTTACCACGCGCTTTAAGCCGGCTGAAACCATTAAATTTATGAATGAAGAAGTGAAACGTTATCCTGAATTAAAAGTTTATAAGAGCGGCTTGGGCATTCCCGAAAAGCTTTATGAAACAGAACCGGATTTATGCTGCGAAATTTTGAAAGTCGAACCGGTAAAGCGCGCAATAGAAGAATTGAAAGTGGAATGCTGGGTTACAGGGTTGCGTTGCACAGAAGGCAGGACCCGCACCGATTATAAGGAAGTAGAGGAACGCGATAGAGGGCTTATAAAATTAAATCCTATTCTAATCTGGAAAGAAAGAGAGGTTTGGCAGTATTTGGCGCTTTATAAAGTGTCGGTGAACTCGCTTTATGCGCAGGGTTACAGATCTTTAGGCTGCTCTCCTTGTACAAAGATTACCAATGACGATAACGAGCGTGCCGGCCGCTGGATAGGAACGTCTAAATGCGGAGGCGAGTGCGGAATACATACTCGGCCGCTAAAGCATCATGGGTAAAAATAAAATAGCAGCATATTATCCCCTTGGCTTGAGGCTTGAAGGTAAATTAGCGTTAGTCGTAGGCGGCGGCTATGTGGCCGAACGTAAAACAAAGACCCTGCTTAAATTCGGCGCCAAAATACGCATAGTTTCTCCGTCTTTGACGCCGGCGCTGAAAAGATTAGCGAAGTCTCACAAAATTATATGGCTTGGCAGAAAAGTTAAACCCTCGGATATAGGGGGAGCAGATATCGTAATTGCCGCTACTTCCGTTACTAATGTTAACCGAAAAGTAAGCCAATGGGCAAAAAAACGAGTGGTACCGATAAATGTCGTAGACAATATCAGATTAAGTAGTTTTATTTCCCCGGCTATTTTTTCTAAAGGTAAAGCTACCGTGGCAATTTATACTAACGGCCGTGAGCCGGCGTTATCAAGGGACTTAAAAAAATTTCTGAAGGAGAAATGGGATGATTTTCTATCTTATAGGAGTAGATTCCAAAATAGCTAAAATCGAAAAACGCGAAGAAGCTGTGTTGCTTAAAAAGAGATTTAGTCAATTTTTAAGCAGCGACGGATTTTATAATGCGCGCCTCCTGTCTACCTGCAACCGCTTTGAGATTTATGACGTTGCAAACGACAAGAATGAAGCAATTAAGCGGCTGGATATTTTAAAGAAAAATTTTCAGTATCTTTTAGGGGGAAGTTACGAATTTGTCGGAGAAAGAGAGGTATTCAGTCACTTGCTTAAACTTGGCTGCGGTCTCCTTTCTCAGCTAAAAGCGGAAAAGCAGATTTTAGAGCAATTGATAAGCTTTCGTAACCAAAAAGATTTTCCGGAAATTTTAAAAAAAATCCTGGATGCGGCAATTTCTGCTGCAAGCATAATTCGCACAAAAACCGGCGTGGATAAGAAAAATTACAATATGGCTGATTTAACGCTGGAAGATGTTGCCGATAACAGAGCCACTGTGAGTTCTTTGAAAATAGCTATTATCGGAACAGGGAAAATTGCCGAGCTTTTTGCTTCCAATCGCAGAGAAGGGGTCCAGCTTTACTTTCTGGCGCATAAAAATTACACAAAAGCAAATGAGCTTGCGGCAAGAGCGGGAGGCATCGCAGTTCCGCTAACTAAAATTGATGAAATTATTTTAGATGCGGATATTTTAATCAGCGCAACCAGCAGCCCGCATTATATTTTAAGGGCAGAATTTTTTAAAAAGATTATGGCTAAAAGGAAGAAAAGCCTTTATGTGTATGATTTGGCAGTTCCCAGAGATATTGATTGCGAAGTTTCGGGCATAGATGGCATCATTTTAAAGAATATGGATGATTTAACGCCACTTTTTGAAAAACATAATCAGAGAATAAAAAGAGTGCTGCTGACCCTGGAAGCTCTTGCCCAGAAAGAAACGGAAAATTATGGGTTTCTTATGAAGCAAACGCTGAAGATGGGTATAAGGCCAAGCTCCTTAGCGCAAGCGCAAGCGCAAGAAATAAAAAAAATATTCTCCGGCTTGAAATTTGAAGTTATTTCTATACGTACGGCAGGAGACAAAGATAAAATTACTCCGCTGGATGAGGTAGGAGATGCTGACTTTTTTACCAGGGAAATCGATAAAGCTCTTTTGGAGGGAAAAATAGATATAGCCGTGCACAGCAGCAAAGATTTAGCTCGTAAACTGCCCGATGGTTTAATGGTTGTGCTTGAAACAGAATCGCTTAGCCCATATGAGGCGCTTGTTACAAGAAATAATTTAAAATTAAAGGATTTAACGCGCGGCGCGCGCGTAGGCGTAAGCAGTCAGAGGAGAAAAGAACAGCTAAAAAGTTTAAGAAGCGATTTAACGTTAATAAATATAAGAGGAAATATTGAAGAGCGCCTTGCTTTGATAGATAAAAGAAAAATAGACGCATTAGTTGTGGCACACGCAGCATTGATTCGCCTTGGTTTAGAAGAAAAAGCAGCTGAAGTTTTTTCGCCGGATGTTTTTCCTGCTCATCCAAAGCAGGGTAAATTGGCTTTGGTAGCAAGAAGCAGTGATAAAAGCATTATTAATTTGTTAAAGAAATGAAGAAAGGAAAAGTTTATATTATTGGTGCTGGCCCGGGCGACTGGCAATTAATTACGGTAAAGGGCCTTAAAAAATTACAGGAAGCAGATGTAATTTTATATGATTTTTTGACGTCCAAAGATTTACTGGCGTTTGCTAAAAAAAATGCAGAAATTATTTGTGTAGGTAAGCGTGATGGTTTGCATCTTTTAGAGCAGAGTCAAATCAATAAATTGCTTTTTAAGAAAGCCAAAGAAGGAAAGCTCGTTGTAAGGCTTAAGGGCGGCGACCCTTATGTGTTTAGCCGCGGCATTGAAGAGGTTTTGTACTTAAATAAAAAAAGGATTGATTTTGAAATTGTCCCCGGTATTACCTCGGCTTTTGCAGCTCCGGAAAGTTTCGGTATACCCATAACCAGAAAAGGAAAGTATTCTTCAGTTGCAGTTTTAACCGGGAGGAAAAGCAGCGGTGAAGGGCTTGATGCGCCAGATTGCGATACTTTGATTTATCTTATGGCTGTATCAAATGTAAATAATGTTGTAAAAACTATCCTCAGTTCAGGAAAAACAAAGTTAACTCCTTGTGCTTTTATTGAGAGGGCAACGTCTGTTAACGAGAGGATAATTACGGGTAACCTTGGAAATATTGCGGAAAGAGCTAAAAAATATTCTGTTCAGGCACCGGCAGTTTTTATTGTTGGCAATATCATCCGCCTTCGCCCTTCGTTAGGCAAGAAGGAGTTTTGACGGGTTTCGGCGGGATGTCACTGGATAACGACATTAAGGTGTTCCATAAAATATGGGAAAAAGATTTATGGCGATAAATTTAAATAACTTAATTTATCCTTATTTTGTATGCGGGGGTTTCGGGAGGAAAGAGGAAATTGAATCATTTCCGAAAATCTTCAGGTTTTCTATCGATGAATTGCTCAAGGATATAGCTGAGATTAAAAAATTAGGCTTGAATAGAATTTTATTATTCGGTATTCCGGAAGAAAAAGATGCTATCGCAAGCTGGGCTTTTAAGCCAAATAATATTGTTGCTTTAGCAGTTAAAGAATTAAAACGGGAGTTTCCCGATTTGCTGGTAATAACAGATGTTTGCCTTTGCAGTTATACAATACACGGTCATTGCGGTATTTTAAAGAGTAGCGGTGTGCCAATAAAGATTGACAGCGAAAAAACCCTTGGCACTTTGGCAAAGATTGCAGTTTCGCATGCCAAAGCCGGAGCGGATTTTGTTGCGCCTTCTGCCATGGCAAAGGGCCAGGTAAAAGCCATAAGGAAAGCTCTAGACAAAAACGGCCATAAAAGAACAAAAATTATGGGATATTCGGCAAAATTTGCTTCGAATTTTTACGGTCCATTCAGAAAAGCAGCAAATTCTGCGGCTAAATTCGGCGACAGAAGCAGTTACCAGCTTGATTTTGTCGATAGCAAAAAAGCTTTAAACAGAATTAAAACTGATATAAAAGAAGGTGCGGATATTGTAATGGTAAAGCCGGCCTTAAGTTATTTAGATATTATTACGCAAGCGCGTTTAAAATCTAATAAGCCGCTGGCAGTTTATAATGTGAGCGGAGAATATGCGATGATAAAGGCCTACGTGGGGCATATAGCGGATAGCGCAGAGCGGGTAGCAACAGAAAAGAAATTAGTATTAGAAATTTTGACAGCGATAAAAAGAGCCGGGGCGGATTTAATAATTACTTATCACGCAAAGGACGTTGCCAGATGGCTAAAAAAATAAACCAAAGGCTTTTTAAAGAAGCAAGAAAGCATCTTGTCGGAGGGGTGAATAGCCCTGTGCGTAGTTTTAACCATGTTGGGACTCCGCCGGTATTGGCTAAAAGAGGCAAAGGCTCTTATCTTTGGGATTATGACGATAATAAATATATCGATTATATACTTTCCTTCGGCGCTTTGATTTTGGGCCATAGCTATCCCAAGGCCATAGGCGATTTGAAGGAAACAGTAAATTCAGGTTTGAGCTTCGGTTTAACCAATGAAAAAGAAATAGAATTAGCAAAAATTCTGAAAAAAGCAATTCCTTTTGTCGATAAAATAAGATTTGTCAATTCCGGAACTGAAGCAGTTATGTCGGCAATTCGCCTTGCGCGCGGGTTCACAGGCAAAGATAAAATTTTGAAATTTGAGAATTCTTATCATGGCCATGTAGATTATTTATTGGCTAAGGCAGGTTCAGGGCTTTTGACTTTGGGTGTTGCAAAGTCTTTGGGTGTGCCTAAGGATTTCATAAAAAATACAATTGTTGCACCCTTTGGCAAAATTGATGTTATTGAAGAAATATTTAAAAGGCAAGGCAAAAATATTGCAGCGGTTATTGTTGAACCAATAGGAGGAAATTCAGGAGTTGTTCTGCCGGACCCCGATTTTTTAAAAAAACTAAGGCAGATAACCCAGAAATACGGTGCCTTACTCATCTTTGATGAAGTTATTACCGGTTTTCGTTTTAATTTTGGTTCTGTTTCGAAGCAGCTAGGCGTTACTCCTGATTTGATTTGCCTGGGAAAGATTATAGGCGGAGGATTGCCCATAGGAGCTTATGGCGCAAAAGAGGAAATTATGCGCAGCCTTGCGCCGGAGGGCGAAGTTTATCAGGCATCTACTTTTTCAGGCAATCCCGTTGTGATGCAGGCAGGCATAAGCGTATTAAATGTTTTAAATCAATTAAAAGATGGCTATGCCAGGCTTTGGGAGCTGGCTGATTTATTGGTATCAGGCATAGAGAAAGAAGCAGCCAGGAATAAAATTAGTTTAAAAATAAATTATTATAAGAATATGTTCAGCTTCCGTTTTAAAAATAAAAAGCAATTTAAAAAATTTTACAAATTGATCTTAAATGAAGGGGTGTTATTTGCCCCTTCTGAATTTGAAGCAAATTTTTTGTCATTTGCACATACAAAAAAAGATATCATACAAACAATTGAGGCGGCTGCCAAATCTTTTCGCAGCTTAAAGTAAATGAAGCAGCATCTTTTCGAGCGCAAAGTGCTCCGGAAAGATGCGTAGCTGAATTTACCCCGCACCTTTGTTTTATTCGAAAAAGAATATGTTCAAAGGTGCGGGGTTCAATTCGCAGGCGCTTTGCTTATAAATAAAAATGATGACGCTATGACTTGCGTTCGCTCTTCGGGCTGCCGCAAGTCATCTGCTCATTGAAGGAGGATAAATGGCAGAACAAAATATAGATTATGATGCTTTAAAAAAGCGAGGATTTTTAAAGCAAAAACAGGACAGTTTTTTTCTTCTGCGGGTAAAGATGCCTTACGGCGTATTTAAAACTGAGCATCTTGAAAAACTGATTGAAATTTCCCGTAAATATGCACGAGGTTTTTTCCATACTACTACCCGTCAAGGTGTAGAAATTCCTTTTATTAAATTTGATGATATTGTTAAAGTGGAACAGGAATTAAAAGCAGGGCATATAGAAACCGGGACGTCTGGCCCGCGCCTTCGCACAACAACCTGCTGCCCTGGAAATAACTGGTGCAAATCAGGTTTAATTAATACATTTGCATTATACCAGCATATTGAAGAGGATCTAAACATCAAATGCGGTATGGATTTGCCGCACAAATTTAAAATCGCTATTTCCGGCTGCCCTAACGGCTGCACGCGGCCGCAAGTGTCAGAAATCGGCATCCATGGCCAGGTGGATTTAACCTCGCCTGACAAGCGTATAGGTTATGCGGTTTATATTGGCGGGTGTTCCGGAAGAACGCCGCGAATGGGTTTTAAATTAGATAAAACTTTCAATGATACGGAAATCCTGGAGGTGATTAAGAAGACAGTTACGTTTTTCAAAAACAACGCAAAGCCAAGGCAAAGGCTCGGGGTTTTGATTGAAGAAATCGGAAAGGATAATTTTTTACGCCAAATTGGGCTATGATTGTGCCGTAAAAAAATCTATTGTAGATTATTTAGTTTCAAGGATAATAATATAATTATTAGCTATTCACAAGGAGGACAAAAATGAGCAAAATCGATGCAAAACTAAGAATTGAAACATTAGCATTACACGGCGGCCAGGAGCCTGACCCTACGACCGGCTCGCGTGCCGTGCCAATTTATCAAACTACTTCTTATCAATTTAAAAGCACTGAGCACGCGGCAAACCTTTTTGGTTTAAAAGAATTCGGCAATATTTATACACGTTTAATGAACCCCACAACCGACGTGCTTGAAAAAAGAATTGCGTTGCTTGATGGCGGCGTGGGTGCACTTGCGGTATCCAGCGGCCAATCAGCGATTACTTTGGCGCTGCTTAATATTACCCAGGCAGGAGATGAGATAGTTTCCGCTGACAATCTTTATGGCGGAACTTACAATTTATTCCATTACACATTCGCGCGCTTAGGTATAAAAGTTAAATTTGTTCCTTCCAATGATTTAAATGCTTTGGCGAAAGCCATTACACCAAAAACAAAAGCTGTTTATGCCGAATCTATAGGCAATCCCAAACTCGACATTGCCGATTTAGAGGGCATATCTAAAGTCGCCCACAAAAACGGCATTCCTTTTGTATTGGACAACACAGTGTCGCCGTATCTACTGCGTCCGATTGATTTTGGAGTCGATATCGTAGTTTATTCTGCGACAAAATTTATCGGCGGACACGGAACATCTCTGGGCGGTTTAATAGTTGATTCAGGCAAGTTTGACTGGACGAACGGGAAATTTCCTTTAATCGCTGAACCGGATCCCAGTTATCACGGTATAAACTTTGTAGAAGCGCTTAAACCGCTTGGAAACATCGCTTATATTATTAAAGCGCGGGTTACTATTTTAAGGGATTTGGGGCCGGCGATGTCACCTTTTAACGCTTTTCTTTTCCTGCAGGGCCTTGAGACTTTGCATTTACGTATGCCCAGGCACTCTGAAAATGCCTTAGCGGTTGCGAAATATCTTTCTAAGCACAAAAAAGTAGGCTGGGTTAATTATCCGGGTTTAGCTGACAGTCCTGAAAAAGACAAAACCAAAAAATATTTGCCTTATGGCGCAGGCGCAATTATCGGTTTCGGTATAAAGGGCGGAGCTACGGCAGGCAAGAAATTTATCGATTCGCTTGAGTTAATATCCCACCTTGCAAACGTGGGCGATGCAAAGAGCCTGGCAATACATCCAGCAACAACTACGCACCAGCAATTATCCGAAAAGGAACAGCTGGCAACAGGCGTGACTGCTGATTTCATCAGGCTGTCCATTGGTATCGAACACATTGATGATATAATAGCTGATATCGAGCAGGCCTTGCAGAAAGCAAATTAAGGGGGAAATATGAGTAAAATCTTTAATAATATAACCCAGACAATTGGAAACACGCCCTTGGTGAAATTAAACCGTATTACCGAAGGCTTAAAGGCAACAATTTTGGTTAAGCTTGAATCTTTTAACCCGCTATCAAGCGTAAAGGACCGCATAGGCGTTTCCATGATAGAGGACGCCGAGAAAAAAGGTGTTTTAAAAAATAATTCCGTAATCATTGAACCGACAAGCGGAAATACCGGGATTGCGCTTGCCTTTGTTGCTGCACAAAGAGGCTATCGGTTAATTTTAACCATGCCTGATACCATGAGCGTTGAAAGAAGGCAGTTACTTTCTATTTTCGGCGCGGAATTGGTGCTTACTCCGGGAGCAGAGGGTATGCGTGGCGCAGTAAAAAAAGCAGAAGAACTTGTTAAGACTATACCCCAAGCCGTTATACTGCAGCAATTTTCTAATCCCGCTAATCCGGAAATCCATCGTAAAACCACAGCTCAGGAAATTTGGCAGGATACTGATGGTAAGGTCGACATTTTGATTTCCGGTGTAGGAACCGGCGGAACCATAACCGGTGTTGCGGAAATACTTAAGAAAAAAAACAAGAATTTTAAAGCAATTGCAGTTGAACCGGAAACTTCCCCTGTATTGTCGGGCGGAGCCGCCGGCCCGCACAAAATTCAGGGTATAGGCGCAGGGTTTATTCCGGAAGTATTAAATAGAAAGATTGTTGATGAGGTTATAAAGGTAAAAGATGAAGACGCAGGCATAACCGCTCGTAAGTTAGCTAAGCTTGAAGGAATACTTGTTGGTATATCCAGCGGGGCGAGCTTATGGGCAGGGCTGGAAGTTGCAAAAAGAAAAGAAAATGAAGGAAAAGTAATTGTGGTTATACTTCCAGATACAGGAGAGAGGTATCTGTCTACGTGGCTATTTAAGGAGTAGTTGATGGATAAAAAGAATATAGGAATAGTTGAAACAAAATATTTTACTTTTGCAAATAAGCCGGAGGAGTTTATCCTAGAGAGTAAGGAAAAACTAAGCCCGGTTACTATTGCTTATGAAACTTACGGCACGCTCAACGCGGAAAAGTCTAATGCGGTTTTGATTCTGCATGCTCTTTCCGGTGATGCGCACGCGGCAGGCTATCTTGGGGGCGAGGAAAAGCCCGGCTGGTGGGACAATATGATTGGCCCTGGCCGCGCTTTTGATACAGAAAAATATTTTGTCATTTGTTCTAATGTACTTTCCGGTTGTCGCGGCTCAACCGGGCCAGCAAGCACAAACCCCAAGACTAATAAACCTTATGCCTTGGATTTCCCAGTTATAAGCATAGGCGATATGGTTTCAGCGCAAAAAGCATTGATAGATTCTTTTGGCATCGATAAATTACTCACGGTTGTGGGCGGCTCTATGGGCGGTATGCAGGTTTTATCCTGGCTTATTAAATATCCCGAGAGAATACGTAGCGCCATACCCATAGCAACAGCCCTTCGCCATACACCGCAGCAAATCGCTTTTGATGAAGTTGGCAGGCAGGCCATAATGGCTGATCCTGATTGGAACTCAGGAAATTATTACGAAGGAAACCCTCCTGACAGGGGCCTTGCTGTTGCAAGAATGATAGGCCATATCACTTACATGAGCGATATCTCAATGACTGAAAAATTCGGCCGGCAGAAAAAAAATAATAAACAGCCGTTTAAATTTACTGCTGATTTTGAAGTTGAAGGGTATCTTCGTTACAGAGGAGACAATTTCGTAAAAAGGTTTGACGCAAATTCTTATCTTTATATTACTAAGGCAATGGATAATTTTGATGCTTCAGAAAAAAAGCCGTTTCACGAAGCGCTTTCCGGAAAACTCCTTAAAGTTTTAGTGATAGCTTTTAAATCTGACTGGCTATATCCCGCATACCAATCTAAAGAAATTGTTAAAGCATGCAAATATGCAGGCATAGAAACAAGTTACTGTGAAATTGACTCAACCTACGGCCACGATGCTTTTCTCCTTGAGATAAAAGAAGAGACGCACCTTATTTCGCATTTTTTAAAAAGCGTTTCACAAAAACGGGGTAAAACATGAGAAAGGATAATATCATTAAAAGTGACCATAAAGTAATACTTGATATGGTTGAAGCAAATTCTTCCGTGCTTGACCTTGGCTGCGGCGACGGAGATTTGCTCGAGCTTTTAACCATGAAAAAAAATGTGCACGGCCAGGGCATAGAAATAGATGAGCAGGCAATATACAGGTGTGTGGCAAAAGGTTTAAGTGTGCTTCACGGCGATATTGACACAGGCTTATCCGAATATAAAGACAATGCTTTTGATTATGTGATACTTAACCAAAGCCTTCAGCAGTTAAAGCATGTTGAAACTGTTCTTTTTGATGCTCTTAGGGTCGGTAAAAAAGTAATAGTAGGTTTTCCTAATTTTGCCTATTGTAGAGCGCGCCTGCGCTTATTTTTTAGGGGCAGGGTCCCTATAACAGCGTCTCTGCCTTACACCTGGTATGAAACGCCAAACCTGCATTTTTTAAGCACGCTTGATTTTCTTGATTATTGCAGGGAAAAGAAAATTAAAGTTGAGCGCAAAGTCTATCTTGCCGGAGAAAACCGTATACGGATACTGCCTAATTTTTTCGCAAACATAGGGATATTCCTTATCTCCAAGTAATCCAAAATGAACCCAGCCCTTCATAAAGCGCTGCAGGGGTTGGGTAAGAATAATAATTTTAAATAAAAAAGGAAGAGCTGGGTGAATATAGTTTTAGTCGGCAATGCCAACGTAGGTAAAAGCGTCATTTTTAACGCTCTTACCAAAAGCTATGTAACTGTTTCAAACTATCCCGGTACAACCGTAGATATATCAAAAGGAATTGCAAAGCTTGGCGCGCAGTCTTTTACTGTTTATGATACCCCCGGAATAAACAGCCTCGTCGTTCATTCCGAAGATGAAAAGGTAACCCGCGATATACTTTCAAAAAGCGATATTGCCTGCGTTGTGCAGGTTGCTGACAGCAAAAATCTCAAACGTTCGCTTGTGCTTACTCTTGAGCTAATCGAATTAGGCCTGCCGCTCGTACTTAACTTAAATATGAGCGACGAGGCGAGAGGCCGCGGCATAACCATAGACGTAAAAAAACTTTCCCAAAAATTAGGCATAGATATTATTGAGACAGTAGCGGTAACCGGAGAAGGTGTGCCTAAATTAAAAGAGGCAATTTCAAAGGTAAAAACTGCATATCCGTCCAAAGGCATTACTGCTGTTTCTTTTGATGAAATAGTTTCGCTCAGGAAAAAAAATCAGAAAATCGAAGAATTATTAAAAGATGTTTTACGTATTTCGAAACCAAAAGCAAAAAGCGTATCTGAATTTATAGGCGCTCTTACCGTAAACCCTGTTACCGGAATGCCCATACTTATTGCTGTCCTTTTTTTAATGTATCTTTTTGTAGGCAGGCTTGCAGCTGTCTGGGGCGTAGACTTTTTTGAACACACATTATTCGGCAGCTATATTAACCCATTTTTGGATAATATTATTAATAAATTTATCCCAATACCAATCATCAGGGAATTTTTGATGGGGCAGTACGGTATTGTCAGTATGGCTGTTACTTATGCATTTGCCATAATATTTCCGATAGTAACTGCATTTTTTTTATTTTTCGGAATACTTGAAGATTCAGGTTATCTTCCGCGGCTTTCAGTATTGTCGGACAGGGTTTTTAGGATAATCGGGCTTAACGGCCGGGCGATACTGCCGATGGTGCTTGGCCTTGGCTGCGGGACAATGGCGACCTTAACTTCGCGGATATTGGAAACAAAAAAAGAACGGATTCTCGTAAGTATAATCCTTACGCTGGCGATTCCCTGTTCCGCGCAGCTGGGCGTGATTATGGCAATGCTCAGCCAGTTTTCCTTAAGGGCATTTTTACTTTGGTTTTCAATGATACTTTTTGTTATAGTTGTCATCGGATTCTTATCTTCAAGGCTAGTTCCCGGCAAGCGCAGCCCATTTATCCAGGAATTACCTCCTATGAGGTTCCCTCAAATTGGAAACATTATTGTAAAAACCGGAGCCCGCCTTAAATGGTATTTGAAAGAAGCAGTGCCTTTATTTATCCTTGGAACATTTATACTTTTTGTATCTGATAAAACAGGGTTGTTAAACCTGATAGAAAAAATCTTAAGCCCCTTTATCGTAGTCTGGCTGCACTTGCCAAAAGAAACAACCGCTGCATTTATCATAGGGTTCTTACGAAGGGATTACGGCGCAGCAGGTTTGTATGCGCTGGCAAGAGCGGGTGTGCTTGATAAAATACAAATTTTCGTAAGCCTTATTGTAATAACTTTATTTGTGCCCTGTATTGCGCAGTTTTTCGTAACAGTTAAAGAAAGAGGATTTAAAGTTGCGCTTATGATCGCCGGATTTGTGTTTCTTTTTGCATTTTTAGCAGGAGGAATAATTGACCATTTGTTGCGCTATTTAATTTTGGTTAAGGGTATCGCGGTGTTATAATAAATCCAGTAAGCATCGATTTACAAATTAGTAGCAGGTATCAAGTATCACGTAACAGGTTTTAAAGACATGATACCTGTTACCTGCGACCTGATACAAAATAAAAGGATATTATTATGGATTATAACCAAAAAATTGAGGAAGCCTTAAGCATAATCTGGGAAGAAAGAGAAAAAAAGATTCACGACAAAGGCGCAATAATAAAAAGATTTTTAGAGTCTATAAACGAAGATATCTCCGGCGCTTTGATTAATGAAGGTTATGTGGTAATAGAAAAGGATATTGTAAAATTTAATGATAAAGGCGAGTCTAAAGCAAGGGATATTATCAGGCGTAGCCGGCTTGCAGAACGTCTTTTGATGGATGTGCTTGAAGTGGGCAGAAGGGAAGTTGATTCGTCAGCCTGCGCTTTTGAGCATATATTGTCAAAGGAAGTTGAGGAAAGCATATGCACGCTGCTTGGGCATCCCAGGGAATGCCCGCACGGCTTAAGCATACCAACTGGAGCGTGCTGCGAAAAAGCAAAAGGTTTGATTGAAAGTATTGTCATACCGCTGACCAGGCTTAAAATAGCCGAAACAGGAAAGATTGTTTATGTTTTAACGCGTGAGCACCCTCAGCTGCACAGGCTTATGTCGTTTGGCATCGTGCCTGGCGCAAGAATAAAACTTCATCAAATCAAACCGTTAGTTATAATTCAGATTGAAGAAACGCAGGTTGCGCTGGAAGAAGAAATAGCGAAAGAAATTTTTGTTAAGAAGATAAGTTAATATTTAAATTAAATTGACACGCAATCTATTTGTGATTTAATAAGTAAAGTAAAACAGGGGAGGTCGTTATAACGGCCTGAGAGTTCCCGTAAACGGGATTACCCTTTGAACCTGTTCCGCCTGAGGCGGATCCATCTTGGTGGTTTAAGTTGAGGTGGACTGGATAATGCCAGCGTAGGGAAGGCTTAATCATTAGTCCTTGTGTTGCTGGCACAAGGACTTTTTATTTTCGGGAAACACAAGGAGATAGTATGAAGTTAGATGAAATCAAGATCTCAAAGGCTATCATAGAGTCATTTAATAAAAAGCTAATTGATGCTTTAGACGTTGATGTGGCTATTGTGGGCGCAGGCCCAGCCGGCATGGTTTGCGGTTATTATCTGGCCCAGGCTAAAAAGAAAGTAGTGCTTTTTGAAAGAAAACTTTCTGTCGGAGGAGGAATGTGGGGCGGCGGCATAATGTTTAATGAAATCGTAGTGCAGGACGAAGCTAAAAGAATTTTAGATGAATTCGGTATTAAAAACCGGCGCTACGAAAAAGGTTATTATCTGGCCGATTCAATTGAAGCGGTTTCAGTTATTTGTTCAAAGGCAGTGCAGTCAGGTTTAAGAATTTTCAATTTGATGAGCGTTGAAGACGTAATGGTGCGTAATCGTAAAGTAACCGGCCTTGTCCTTAATTGGACCGCGGTTGAAATGGCTAATTTACATGTTGACCCTATCACAATGCGTGCTAAATTTATAGTTGATGCCACAGGCCACCCGGCAGAAGTAGCCAGGATAGTTGAAAGAAAATCAGGCATAAAGCTTAATACCAAAACCGGGAAAACCATGGGAGAAGAATCCATGTGGGCGGAGGTTGGCGAAAATACTATTGTGAAAAATTCCAAAGAAATTTGTCCCGGCTTGTATGCGTGCGGTATGTGCGCAAACGCTGTGTTCGGCGGGCCGCGCATGGGCCCGGTCTTTGGCGGAATGCTTTTAGCCGGAGAGCATGTCGCAAAAGGCTTGCTTAATATGCTTTAAGTTATAATATAATTTAAAGCATGGGGAGGGCGTTAATATGATTAAAACAAAAATTGATGCGTATAGTTTACTGAAGAAAATCAGAGAAGAAAAACCGATTGTGCACCACTTGACGAATTGGGTGACTATTTATGACTGTGCGAATATCGTAAAAACACTGGGTGCATCTCCGGTTATGGCGCATGCAAGGGAGGAGGCTGCGGAAATGGCTGCAATTTCCTCAAGCCTTGTCCTAAATATAGGCACTCTTACCCCTGATTTTGTAGAAGCGATGAAAATTGCAGCACGTAGTGCCAACAAAAAAGGAATTCCTGTTATTCTTGATGTTTGTGGGGCAGGGGCAACAAGGCTACGAGATGACAAATCTTTTGAATTATTAAACGAGGTAAAGATAGATATTATCAAGGGAAATGTTTCGGAAATCGCACGAATTTCCGGAGAGAATATCAGGACAAAAGGCGTAGACTCTGTTGAGGTTGATAAAGACATGCTTACTGTTGCGAAGTGGCTTACAAATAGATTTAAATCCGTTGTAGTGGTTACAGGAAAACATGACATTATAAATGGCAAAACTAACAGCTATATTGTAAAAAACGGGCATCCGATGATGACACATGTTGTAGGAACCGGATGTATGGCGACATCAGTTATAGGCACATTTGCTGCTGTCAGCCGCGATTTAGTTTATGCGTCAGCGGCTGCGCTTATTTGTTTTGAAATTGCTGCAGAGCTTGCTGCGAAAAAATCAAAAGGCCCGGCTCTGTTCAAAGAAACCATGTTTGATTATCTTTTTAACTTAGATAAAAAAACAATAAACCAGATGCAGAAAATAAGCGCATGAAAGGTTATTATTTTATTACGGATAAAAATTTAAGCCGGCTGGGTAATATAAGCGATGTAAAGAGTGCCGTCAAGGCTGGCGTTAAAATCGTGCAATACCGGGAAAAAAATGCAGACACTAAGGAAATGTATGCCGAGGCCATTAAGCTAAGGAAAATATGCAAAAACATAATTTTTCTGATAAATGACAGGATTGATATAGCTCTGGCAGCTGGCGCAGACGGTGTTCATCTGGGCCAGTTGGATATGCCGTATCCGGCGGCCAGGAAATTATTGGGGAAAAATAAAATTATCGGTGTAACAGTGCATAATTTAAAGCAAGCTTTGCTAGCGCAGAAATCCGGGGCCAATTACATAGGCATATCACCTGTATTTAAAACACAAACCAAGCCCGACGCAAAAAATCCTGTGGGCATTAAGTTGATAAAAAAAATAAAGCAGCGCACGCATTTGCCGGTGGTTGCTATTGGCGGGATTAATCTTTTAAATATGGAGGAAGTAACGTTTGCCGGAGCTGATTATATCTGCGCCATATCCGCTGTGGTTACTAAAAAAAATGTTGAGCAGGAAATAGAAAAAGTTCAAGATTTGTTCAAAAAACAAAAAGGAGGTGCCGGGTTTACTATTAAAAAATAATAGGTTTAGTTTTACAAAGGGGAGGTCGTAATCGGCCTGAGAGTTCTGTATTTTAACAGATTACCCTTATAACCTGATCTGGATAATGCCAGCGTAGGGAAGGTGAAAGCATTTGTCCCTATTCTCGCAATAGGGTTTTTTATTTTATGGGTCCGGGTATAAGGGCATTTAAAGGAGAAAAAAATGGAAAAATTAGCTAAAGTTTCAGAAAAAGAAATTACCAGCGCAATTGTAAGTGAATTTTGCAAAGAATTTTTGGAAAGCGTAAGCAGTGATGTCGTAGTTATCGGAGCAGGCCCAAGCGGGTTAATTGCCGCGAGAGATTTATCAAGAGCGGGTTTTAAGGTTACGCTTATTGAATCAAATAATTATCTTGGCGGAGGATTCTGGATCGGCGGTTACCTGATGAATGGTGTCACAGTAAGAGAGCCCGCCAATAAGATTTTAGATGAATTAAAAGTCCCGTATAAAAAAGTATCCAATGGGCTATATCTTGCAAGCGGACCTCATGCCTGCTCAAAATTGATTGCTTCCTGCTGCGAGAGCGGAGTTAAGATTATTAATATGACTAAATTTGACGATGTTGTCCTGGGGCATAATGAGAGGGTGAGGGGCGTTGTTATTAACTGGACGCCTGCTTCAGCTTTGCCAAGAGCAATCACTTGCGTTGACCCTGTAGCGATTGAGGCAAAAATAGTTATAGATGCAACAGGCCACGATGCAAAAGTTGCGAATATTCTGGCACAGCGTAATTTGCTAAAACTTAAAGGTTTTGGCGCTATGTGGGTTAATCAGTCAGAGGATGCGTTAATAGAAAAAACAGGGCAAGTTTACCCCGGTTTAATTGTTTGCGGAATGGCTGTGGCAACTGTATTCGGTATACCGCGCATGGGCCCTACTTTTGCAGGAATGCTTTTTTCGGGACAGAAAGCAGCAGAAGAGGCAAGGCTGGCTTTGGCAGCTTTGGATGAAAAGGCTTTGTGTGCCGCCTAATTTTTGCAGCCATATTTATGGAAAATCATTTTTAACCGTAAGGTGGAAAAAGGACAGGAAGAAGTAGAAACAGGTACTTAAGATATCAAAGATATTGAAGTATTATTGTTTTACGAGAAAAAGCCTGATATTTGTCTTGACATAGGGTAGGGGGGTATGGTATACTATAACCAAGAGGTGACAAATATGGAAAACCAAACTACTCACGAGAGCCAGCTTCAATATCTTAAGAAAATCGAAGGACAGATCAGAGGGGTTTCGAAAATGATTACAGATAAGCGTTATTGCGTGGACATAATGACGCAGCTTCATTCTGTAATCGGCGCTTTATATCGGGTAGAAAACGAGATTTTCAAGAAGCATATCGATGGCTGCGTTGTGTATGCTTTAAAAGGTAAATCGGAAAGAGAGAAGGAAGAAAAGATTGATGAAGTAGTTGCTTTAATTTCAAAGTTCAGAAGAGTTTGTTAGGCCCACATTTTGGTTGAATACTTAGGGGTAAAGAGTAAAATATTTTTATATTTATGCTTAAGGTAAAGGTATATACAAAAACCTGCCGGAATAGTTTCGCCAACTTAATTACAATATTTATAGCTTTGATTATTTTATCCAGTATTGCATATGCTGATGATTCTTCGCTTAGCCTTAACACAATTATCGAAGAAGCTTTAAAAAATAATCCCCAAATCAATGCTGCTAAAGGCAGGTATAATGCTGCTAAGGCAAGGGTTACGCTGCTACGCACACTTGCTGACCCTAAATTCGAATATGAATATGACAAAATAACCGCTGATATGGATGCGGTGATGAACGGAAAAACCGGCCCAATGCGTACTTTTGCAATATCCCAGGAAGTGCCGTTTCCTACCAAATTGTTCACCAGGAAACAAGCCGCGCAGAAAGAAGCAAATTCTTTAGAGCAGGAATACAGGGAAACAGAACGCAAAATAATCAAAGAAGCAAAAGAAGCATTTTTTAAATTGTTTCTTATGAGCAAAAAAATAATAGTAACCGAAGAAAACCTTGCTTTGCTTTCACAATTTGTTGAAGTCGCAAATAAAAAATACGAAGTAGGAAAAGCAAATCAGGAAGATGTTTTGCGCGCCCAGGTAGAATATTCAAAACTTTCCAATGAGCTTGTATTGCTTGACCAGGAAAAAAATATTTCAAAGGCTATGTTGAATTTTATTTTAAACAAGCCGCAAGATTCTCCGATTGAAATAAGTGAGGCGAAAGACAATAAAGATTTATCTATAGATGAAAAAAAGATTTTAGAGCTTACAAAGGAAAACCGTCCCGAGCTTAAATCGTTTAAAGAAATGCTGGCAAGATCAAAGGTGGAATATAGTTTAGCCAAGCAGGAATATTTACCGGATTTTATGTTTAAGTATAAAAGGGAAGAGCGTAATGGCGGAGCGGGAGAATGGGCTGGTATGATTGGAATGACAATACCTTTATGGTTTTTTGAAAAACAGAATTCTTTTGTTAAAGAAGCAAAAGCAAATGTTGATGTTGCAAAGGCAGAGTACAACTCGGTTGAAGCAAATGCTTTTTTTGAGGTAAAAAGCGCTTATGCAAAATTTGAAGCAGCAAAAAAATTAGTAAAAATTTATGAAACCGGAGTACTTCCGCAGGCAAAAGCTAGCCTTGAAACAGCAAGGCGCGCCTATAGCACAGATAAAATTGATTTATTGCAGCTGCTTGACAGTGAAAGGACGTTACGCGATTTTCAGATTGAATATTTTGAGTCTCTTGCCAACTTGGAAATTGCCCTGGCTGATTTGGAGCGTTCGGTTGGCGTAGACCTTAAATAGAAAACAGCCAGGATCTGTATAATTTTTTTGGTGAGCGTAAAGAGGAGAGTTATGAAAGTAAAAAATAAGATTATTGCTGTTATTTTTTTAATTTTTGTAGTTATTGCAGCGGGATTTATTGTCAAATTCGGATATAAATATATTGTAAAGAGCGCAGAAAAACCCCAAAAAGTCACTTATTATTGCCCAATGCATCCTTCCTATGTTTCAGACAGGCCAGGTGATTGCTCAATATGCAATATGAAGTTGGTGAAAAAAGAAGCAGGGACTGCTTCTTCGCCGCAGGAGAAAGAAGCGGCCGTTGGAAGCAAAGAAAAGGCTTTAGAAGAAATCTGTGTAGAGCATAAATGCACAATGAAGGATTGCCCGATGATGCTAAAGGCTGATTTAAGGCCCGGAGAAAGAATCATTTGTCCTGTATGCGGAGAGGTCATAGGCACAGAGAATGGAAAAGCTATAGAAATAGGCAAGAAACCGCAAGGCTCAACAATTGTGCAGGCTGCGGCTGCCAAGAAAGAACATAAAATTATTTATTATCGTAATCCCATGAATCCACAGGTAACCTCTCCTGTTCCAATGAAAGATTCAATGGGCATGGATTATGTTCCGGTGTATGACACAGAATCCAGCGGACCTACTATTTCGATAAGCCCGGAAAAACAGCAGCTTATAGGAATTAAAACAGAGCCGGTTAAAAAAATACCCCTTACAAAAGTTATACGTGCTTCCGGTAAAATTGCTTATGACCCTGAATTATATGTTGCGCAGGAAGAGTATTTGCAGGCTTTAAAAACAGTTAACGCAACCAAGGAGAGCGTGCTAAAGTCAGTTGCCGAACAGTCTAGGTCTTTGCTCGAGGCATCAGAGAAAAAACTTTTGCTTTTAGGAATGAGTAAAGATGAGATTGAGGAATTAGCAAAAAAAGGCGCAGCCCAGGACAATCTTTATCTGCCAATGGGAACTAATTCAGTGTGGGCTTATGTTTCAATATATGAATACGAAATAGGCCTGGTTAAGGCTGAAACAGCAGTTGATATAGAAGCGGTTGCTTATCCTGGAGAAATTTTTAAAGGCAAGGTGGTTGCAATCAACCCTGTTTTGGATGCAACAACAAGAACTAATCAGGTACGCGTGGAAGTGGAAAATTCTTCCGGTAAACTTAAGCCGGAAATGTTTGTAAACGCGGATATAAAAGTTGATTTGGGAGAGCATTTAGCTGTGCCTGATTCGGCTGTTATTGATACGGGGGTTAGAAAAATAGTATATCTTTCAAAGCCCGGCAATTTGCTTGAAGCAAGAGAAGTAAAATTAGGCCAGCATGCGCAGGGTTATTATGAGGTACTTGAAGGGCTATCGGAAGGCGATATAGTAGTTACAAGCGGGAATTTCCTTGTTGATTCGGAAAGCAAATTAAAATCGTCCCTGTAAAGGCAAATCAAAAACCACAGGCGCTGCCATGATACAGAAGATAATAGAATTTTCTGCAAAAAATAAATACATTGTCATCATTTTCACTCTTGTAGCAATCGTTGCTGCAATTTACTGCATTAAAAACATACCTCTTGATGCCATACCTGATTTATCAGATACGCAGGTAATTATTTATTCGCGCTGGGATAGAAGCCCGGATATTATTGAGGACCAGGTAACTTATCCTATAGTAAGCGCTATGCTTGGCGCGCCAAAGGTGAAAGCCATACGCGGATTTTCCGACTTTGGTTTTTCCTACGTGTATATTATTTTCCAGGACGGAACAGATATCTATTGGGCGCGCAGCCGCACGCTTGAATATTTAAGTAAAATTATCCCGAAACTGCCTGAAGGGGTCACTACCGAAATGGGCCCTGACGCAACCGGTGTCGGCTGGGTATACCAATACGCGCTTGTTGATAAAACAGGCAAAAACGACCTTTCGCAATTAAGGACATTTCAGGACTGGTATTTGCGCTATTGGCTTCAGGGTGTGCCCGGCGTTGCTGAGGTTGCTTCAATAGGAGGATTTCAGAAACAATACCAGGTAAATATAAACCCTGCTGCATTATTAGAATATAAAATTCCATTAACAAAAGTTTTGGACGCAATACGCGACAATAATAACGATGTAGGAGGCAGGCTTGTTGAGTTTTCCGGAACCGAATATATGGTAAGAGGAAGGGGGTACGCAAAATCAATAAAAGATATAGAAAATATCAGCATAGGAAATGACGCTTCAGGTACGCCTATTTTAATAAAAAATATTGCAACTGTTGCGCTTGGCCCTGAGATACGAAGAGGTGTTGCTGATTTAGACGGCGTTGGAGATACTGTCGGCGGCATTGTTGTTATGCGCCAGGGTGAAAATGCTTTAAATGTTATTAACAGGGTAAAAGAAAAAATTGAAGAAATTAAGCCCTCACTTCCAAAAGGTGTAGAGGTAGTTCCTGTTTATGACCGTTCAGAGCTGATTAACCGCTCAATTGACACTTTAAAACACCAGCTTGTAGAAGAAATGATTATTGTAAGCATTGTTATTCTAATTTTCCTCTGGCATTTTCCTTCTGCCGCAATACCAATCGTTACTATTCCTATTGCGGTAGTTTTGTCATTTATTCCGATGTATGGAATGAAGCTAACGTCAAACATTATGTCTTTATCAGGTATCGCAATTTCAATAGGCGTGCTTGTTGACGGCGCAATTGTTGAGGTTGAAAATGCTTACAAAAAACTCCAGCTTTGGGAAGCAGGAGGCCGTAAGGGAGATTTCCACACAGTAAGGCTCAATGCATTAAAAGAAGTCGGCCCGTCGGTATTTTTTTCTCTCTTGGTTATTGCAATTGCATTTTTGCCGGTATTTACTTTGGTTGACCAGGAAGGAAGATTATTTAAACCTTTAGCATTTAGCAAAAACCTTGCCATGGCAATTGCCGCGATATTAGCCATAACGCTTGACCCTGCGATGCGCATGCTTTTTACCAGGATGGATTATAAACATTTCAGGCCAAAATGGCTTTCAAATATTTTTAATACTGTTACAGTAGGAAAATATTATCCCGAAGAAAAACATCCGATAAGCAGAATCCTGTTTAAAATTTATGAACCGGCGTGTAATTTTGTGCTTAAACACAGAAAAGCCACAATAATTACGGCAGCGGTTTTAATCTTAATTACCATACCTGTTTATTTCCAGCTCGGATCGGAATTTATGCCGCCTTTAAATGAAGGTACAATCCTTTATATGCCAACCACCTTACCGGGGATTTCAGTTACCGAAGCAAGCAAATTATTGCAAACGCAGGATGCTATTATAAAAACTGTTCCGGAAGTTGAGCGCGTTTTCGGAAAAGCCGGCCGCGCAGAAACTTCAACTGATCCTGCTCCTTTTTCTATGATGGAAACTACAATTGTTTTAAAGCCGGAAAGCGAATGGAGAAAGGTGCAGCGCTGGTATTCCTGGATGCCGGGCTTTTTGCAGGCGTTGTTTAGGCCTGTTTGGCGTGATCGTATTACCTGGGAAGACATAGTAAATGAGCTGGACAGCAAGCTGCAGATACCGGGTGTTACAAATGCCTGGACCATGCCCATCAAGGCAAGAATTGATATGCTTTCAACAGGAGTGCGTACGCCTGTGGGAATAAAAATTTACGGCTCAGATTTAAAGGAAATAGAGGCTCTGGGTATCCGCCTTGAAAAAATTTTAAAAGACGTCAAGGGCACGCGTTCTGTTTTTGCGGAACGTGTCACCGGAGGATACTTCATTGATTTTGACATAAAGCGCGAGCAGATTGCAAGGTACGGCTTAAGCGTGAAAGAAGTAGAAATGGTTATAATGTCTGCAATCGGAGGAGAGCCTGTTACTACAACTATAGAAGGAAGAGAAAGATATACTATAAATGTGCGCTATCCGCGGGAGCTGCGCGATGATTTGCCGAAACTGCGCAGGGTTTTAGTGCCGACAGCAGCCGGGGCGCAAATTCCTCTTGAAGAATTAGCGGATATAAAAATGGTATCAGGCCCTGCAATGATACGCGATGAAAACGGTATGCTTTCCGGTTATGTTTATGTAGATATTTCCGGAAGAGACGTAGGCAGCTACGTAAGCGAAGCAAAAAAGATTGCGCAGAAAGACTTGCAGGTGCCTGCAGGGTATTCTTTAAGCTGGAGCGGACAATATGAGAATATGCTAAGAGTCAGGGAAAGATTAAAAATAGTAATACCGATTACTATTTTTATTATATTTGTATTACTTTATATGAATACAAAGTCTCCGGTTAAAGCGGGAATTGTCCTTTTGGCAGTTCCTTTTTCGCTGATAGGGGCAATATGGTTTTTATGGATTCTAAAATATAATATTTCTATAGCAGTGTGGGTAGGAATGATTGCTTTAATGGGCCTGGATGCGGAAACCGGAGTTTTTATGCTGCTTTTCCTTGACCTTGCCTATTACGACGCTGTGCGGCAGGGAAAGATGAAAACTTACGAAGATTTGAAAGAGGCAATTATCCACGGAGCAGTCAAACGAATAAGGCCCAAAATGATGACGGTAATGGCGATGTTTATGGGTTTAATTCCCATTATGTATTCTATGGGAACAGGCGCGGATATGATGAAACGTATCGCAGCGCCTATGATTGGAGGGGTGTTTACCAGTTTTATTCTTGAACTTTTGGTTTATCCTCCTGTATATTCAATATGGAAATGGCGGTATGAAATGAAGCATGGAACCGTAGATGTTAGCAAATTGCCCATCCCGGACTTACAAAAACATTAAAAGGCGTTGTCATGTGTAAATTAAATAGTTTTAAAAGCCTAAAGTTAAATATGAAAATCAAGGAGGGAAAAATGTTGAGAAAAATATCTATATTTTTAATAACCGCAGCATTTGCCATAGGAATAAATAGTTTATCTTACGCGATGTCATGCTGTGATGCAAGCAGCGAGTCTGGCCACCATCAAAAAGTCGCACAGGTCGCAAATGGAAAAATACAGGAATCTACTACCAAACAAGTGGATAGTTCAAAAAAAGAGGTTAACGTAGGAAATAAAATTTGCCCGGTTACAGGTGAAAAGATTAATGAAAATACCAAGGTTACCTACGAATATCAGGGAAAAATTTACAATTTTTGTTGCGCGGGTTGCCCAGATGAATTCAAGAAAAATCCAGAGAAGTATATTAAAAAAGTAAATGAAGAGTTGCAGGCAAGAAATAAAGAAGCGGCAAGCGAGGGAGAAAAGGTAATGCCGGAGAGCGGTGCACCTTCCGCGGATATACAGCAAAAACCGTAAGCGTTAACGATAAAAAAGGAAAAAAATGTACAAAGACCCGGTTTGCGGCATGGAAGTCAAAGACGAGCAATTTACCTTTGAAATTTCAGGTAAAAAATACTTCTTTTGCTGCCAGGGTTGTTTGGAGAAATTTAAAGAATTTTCCGCGAAAGGTGGTAAAAAATATGTTTACGACCTGGTTATTATCGGCGCAGGCCCTGCTGGATTGACCGCTGCGGTGCATGCTTCTGTTCTAAAAATTGATACTTTACTGATAGCAAAAAACATCGGCGGCCAGGCTGTTGATAGCGCAAAAATTAAAAACTACATGGGCTTTGATTTTGTCACCGGGAAAGAACTTATTGATAAATTCGAACACCAGTTTCTGCATGAACATTATTCAGAGCACAAGATAGATGAAGTTATTAAAGTTAACCGTAAGGGAGATATTTTTGAAATATTGACGAAGGGGGGAGACGCTGTAACTGCATATACGCTGATTATCGCTACCGGAGTAAGGCAAAAAGTTTTGGGCATACCAGGAGAAGAAAGGCTCCTACGGCGGGGAGTTTCGTATTATTTGCTTCAGGAAGCGAGATTGTTTAAAGGAACGGATGCTGTTGTTGTAGGCGCAGGTAATTTTGTATTTTATGCAGTAAGCGAGCTTAAAGATGCCGGGTGCAATGTTTCATTGATAACAAAATATAAAATTACTGCAAATTCTTTTGGCATCAAAGAACTTAAGAAAAGCAATAAGGTAAAAATTTTTGAAGGTTATGATATTATTGAAATTAAAGGAGAAGATAAAGTTGAGAGTGTTATCATACGTTGCCTTGATGGTTCAATAACAAAAGAAATCCTTTGCAGCGGTGTATTTATTCAAACAGACTTTCTCCCAAATACCGAATTTTTCCGGGAGCTTGTTAAATTAAATGGGAAAGGCGAGATAATAATAAATTCCAACTGTTCTACAAGCAGTGAAGGTATATTTGCCTGCGGCGACGTTACAAATTCTTTTGGAAAAAGAATAATTATCGCTTCAGGTGAAGGAGCAAAAGCCTGTTTGAGCGCAAAGAAATACCTTCTAAAAATGGGAATCTAATAGCGTAAGCTCTGTAAGGAGTGCGATAAAATTTTAAGTAACTGCAGGTGTAAACAAACTGCAAATATCTGGGCAGCAAAAACATTGATTTCAGCCCTTAACCATCCCCCTTGGATATGAGCATCTGATTTTTTCCTTCGTAACGATTTTTCTTTAAATAAAACTTAATTACGATAAAATAATAACTATGCCAGACGAACAAAGTTTTTATAATCTATCTATTCAGGATGCCGCAAAGGCTCTGGATGCAAATATTGAAACGGGACTTGCCTTAAGCGAGGCTGAAAAACGGCTGCTTAAATTTGGCCCGAATCAGCTTGAAGAAAAAAAGAAAATCTCACCCTGGGAAATTTTCTTTGAGCAATTTAAAGACTTTATAATATGGATTTTGATAGCAGCTGCAGTCGTGTCAGGATTTTTAGGCGAATGGATAGATGCGCTTGCCATAATTGCAATTGTTATATTAAATGCTATCCTGGGTTTTATACAGGAATACCGCGCAGAAAAATCACTTGCTGCCTTAAAAAAATTATCTTCACCAACTTCTAAGGCCATTAGAGACAGAGAGCATCAGATTATTTCCTCTTCGACGCTTGTGCCTGGAGACTTAATTGAGCTTGAAGCCGGAGATAATATTCCTGCAGATTCAAGGGTAATCTGGCATACTTCAAACTTTAGCGCACTCGAGGCAAGCCTTACAGGCGAGTCAACTCCAGTTGCCAAAACGCTGCATGCTTTAGAGGAAAAAGAAGTTCCTTTGGCTGACAGGGCAAATATGCTTTACATGGGCACATCGGTTACCTCAGGTAAGGCAAAAGCATTAATTACCGAAACAGGTATGCATACGGAGCTCGGTAAAATTGCAACTATGGTCCAGCAAATAGAACGGGAAACCACACCTTTACAGAAAAAACTTGAAGCGTTTGGAAAATGGATAGTTTATCTTTGTTTTGCGCTTGTTGCTTTAGTATTTATATTAGGCATTATGCGAGGCGGAAAAATCCTGGATATGTTTTTAACCGCTGTAAGCCTTGCTGTTGCGGCGATTCCGGAAGGCCTCCCTGCAGTTGTTACTATTGCCTTGGCTTTGGGCGTGCAAAGAATGGTAAAACGCCATGCGCTTATCAGAAAGCTGCCATCAGTTGAAACTCTTGGCTGTGCTACTGTCATCTGTTCAGACAAAACCGGCACTTTAACCAAGAATGAAATGACAGTGCAGGCTGTATATGCAACCGGCATAGTTTTTAAGGTAACCGGCATAGGGTATGAGCCAAGCGGAGAATTCCTGTTAGGAGGAGAAGAGATAAATTCTTCTCAATACCCTGACTTGATTAAAGTCTTAACACAGGGCGTATTGTGCAATGGGGCTACATTGGTAAAGGATAACAGTGGTTATAAAATAATCGGGGATCCTACGGAAGGTGCACTTTTAACCTGCGCTGCCAAGGCCGGAATATTAAAAGAAGAGAAGGAAGAAGAATTTAAATTCGTTGACGAAATACCTTTTGATTCTGAAAGAAAAAAAATGACTGTTGTACGCAGTTTTAATAACGCAAGGTTATTTGCTTTCGTAAAAGGCGCACCGGATATATTACTTAAAGATTGCGCCAGCATTGAGGAAAATTCCAATGTAAGAAAATTGTCCGAAGAGGACAGGGAAAAAATATTGAAAGTAAATAATGATTTAGCAAATTCAGCAATGCGCGTTTTAGCTATTGCCTACAGGGAGGTTACGCCGGATGAGAAAATCGAAGCAGACACTATAGAAAACAACCTTATTTTTTCAGGTCTTCTTGCCATGATTGATCCTCCGCGCGAAGAGGTAAGATTCGCGATAAGCGAATGCAAAAGCGCAGGTATCAAAACAGTAATGATTACCGGCGATCATAAAAATACAGCTGTGGCGATAGCGAGAGACCTGAGTTTTTTTAAGGAAGGCTCCATAGCTTTGACTGGTGAAGAACTTGATAGGTTAAGCGAGGATGCCTTCAGAAACGAAATTGAAAAAATACCGGTTTACGCCAGGGTTTCACCTGAGAATAAATTAAGAATTGTCCGTGCATGGCGTGCCCGTCATGAGGTTGTTGCTATGACCGGTGACGGCGTAAATGACGCGCCAGCAGTAAAGGAAGCCGACATAGGGGTCGCCATGGGAATTACCGGAACAGACGTTACAAAAGAAGTTTCTGATATGGTAATTACCGATGATAATTTTGCTTCAATTGTTTCGGCGGTAGAAGAGGGAAGGGGTATTTATGAAAACATAAAAAAATTTATTCATTACCTTCTTTCCTGTAATGCCGGAGAAATCCTTGTTATGTTTGTTTCTTCACTTATCGGCTGGCCTGTGCCATTACTTCCTATACATATACTTTGGGTAAATCTTGTAACTGACGGGCTTCCTGCACTAGCTCTTGGCGTTGATCCGGTTGACCCAAACATTATGGCAAAGCCACCACGGCCTACCAATGAGCCGGTAGTTACAAAACAAAGAGCAATTCTTATGCTTACGCAGGGCGCTTTTATTGCTTTTTGCAGTTTGCTTGCTTTTATACTTGTATTATTTGTTGAAAAAGAAGGGATTGAACGTGCGAGAACTGCTGCATTTATAGTTCTTGCCTGCAGCCAGTTATTCCATTCGTTTAATTGCCGAAATATGACTGAATCACTTTTTAAAATAGGAATTTTTACGAATAAAAAACTAATCCTGGCAAATTTTGTATCGTTTTTTCTATTGATGGCGGTTGTCTATGTCCCATTTTTTCAAAAAGTATTTAAGACAGAACCACTTGGTGCCTTTGACTGGGTTTTAGTTATAGCGATTTCATCTTTTCCTTTGTGGGCAATGGAAATTGTAAAGCTGATTAACAGAAAAAGGAGTTTTTTAAAATGAAAAAACTATTTTTGATTTCTTTAATTTTTTCAATAGGCACTTCTTTAGTCTTTGTGACACATCCAGACAAGGCCTATGCGCAAAATGAAAGCACTAAAGCCGTAAACGCCGGCAATAAAATTTGCCCTGTTACCGGAGATAAAGTTGACGGTAAAACAACTTACGAATATCAGGGTAAAATCTATAATTTCTGCTGCCCGGCTTGTATAGATGAATTTAAAAAAGACCCGGGAAAATACATCAAAAAAGTGGAAGAAGAATTAAAATCGCAGCCTAATGATAAAAATAATCAGGCCCAGCAAAAAGATTCTAAGGAAAGCTGCCAGCATTAATGGAGGGTGTATGAAGCTAGCAAAAATTTTTATTCTTACCGTATTGTTTGGTTTCACTATTGTGTTTTTTGTTTTTGCGCATTGTGATACATTGAATGGCCCGGTTGTAAATGATGCAAAACAGGCCCTGGAAAAAGCTAATGCTGATATTGTATTAAAATGGGTAAGGCAGCAGGACGAAGAAAAAATTAAAAAAGCTTTGAATGAAACATTAGAGAAAAGAAAACAACAACCTGGGAATAAAGATAATATAGATATGACTTTTTATGAAGAAGTAGTTAAATTGCACAGAGCCGGTGAAGGTGTTGAATACAGCGGCATAAAAACAGGCCAGATTGAGGTAAATCCTGCGATAGAAAAGGCTGATGAGGCGCTTCTAAAAGGAGACAGCAGCGAACTTATAAAAATGTTTCCTGAAAATTCCCGAAAAGATATACAAAACGGTTTTAACAACGTTATGGAAAAGAAAAAATACATGAATGATAGTGTCGCCGCAGGACGAGAGTATGTTGCTTCTTATGTTGAATTTATGCATCATATAGAAAGCCTCTATGGCGAGGGAGATACTAAAATCCACGGCTCCGGTAAAGAAATTAATCATAAGCATTAAGTTAAATATGAGCATAACCACAAAAGCAGGCGATAACGGTAAAACTTTTTTATCCTTCGGGGGGAGGGTGTTTAAGGATGACTTACGGGTGGAAGCTTGCGGAACGCTTGATGAGCTGTGTTCTTTCATGGGCTTAGCCAAGAGTTTGATTTATGATAAGAATACAAAAAAAATAATAGAAGATGTTCAGCGCGATTTGTTTATAATCGGTGCAGAAGCAGTAACGCTGCCTAAATATTTGGAGAAACTTGGGAAAAGGATAGATGGTAGTTTTGTGCTTAAGCTCGAGAACCTTATAAGGCAATGGGAGAGCAAAAAGAAATTTAAAGCTCATTGTTTCTATCTGCCCGGAGAAAATAAAGCTTCAAGCTGTTTTGATGTGTCCAGGACAATTGCAAGAAGAGCGGAGAGGATGCTGGTTGGCCTGAAAAGAAAGAAAATCCTCAAAAACAATTATATGGTTATTTATCTGAACAGGCTTTCTGACCTTTTGTACCTTTTCGCGCGTAATTACGAAAAGAAACCTAAGAGGAAATAATTGACAAACAAGGAGGTGTTGTATGAAAACCGTGTTCGGTATTTTATTTATTTTATCTGTTTTTTATTCATTTAAGGCGTCCGCAGCTGACTATTCAGAGACTTACTCAAAAGATGAAATAGGCTATGATAAGTTTTTTTCTCTCCAGGATGAATATAAGCTTGTGATGAAAGATAATGATTTGTATGTATACGACATTGATGGCATAGGCAAGAGGCGCATAACCCACACGCCTAAATTTAATAAGCCTATGGCAAGCTTTTCCAAAGATAGAGGCTATATCGTTTATGCTGAATACGCCAAGGAAGGCGCGAATGAAGGAGAGCTAAAATATTACAGGGTAAAATTTGAAAATGACGATAATTCGCGAAACCCGATGTCCAAGGAAGAATATCAAGCTTTAATCTCTAAATAACCTCAATAACGTTAGACGCAGGACATAGCTAAGAATAGTTCGTTAACATCAGGGGTGAAGATAGATTTATCAAAAAAATGAATAAAAAAATATTCCTATTTATAGCATTCATTTGCCTATCTAATATTCTTTTTGCCGAAACAATCCTGCTTAAATCCGGCAAAACCATCGAAGCTAAAATTATTAAAAAAGACAGTAGCTCTATAAAAGTTGATGTTGCCGGTTTGCCAATTACCTATTACCTGGATGATATTGAGAGCATTAATGGGGAAAAAATAAATGTTTCTTCTCCAAAAGAATCAAACACCGCAAGCATCGACAGCAAAAAAGAACCATACAAACCGGACAGCCCCGTTATGCATACAACTCAAGTGCCTGGAGAAGAAAGTGAATACACTATCCTTGTAAATAGAGCAGTAGATTTAATGGGCAAAAAAGATTTCACAGCTGCTATCGCCGAGCTTAAGAAAGCTATAGAAAAAGCTCCCGATAGAAGTGCTGCATACCTCAATATCGCAACCTGCTACCATTTCATGAACCAGAACCAGGAAGCATTGGAGTATCTGAAAAAAGCTTACAGTATAAACCCTAATGATTCGGGCATTGTAGGTAATCTCGGTGTAATCTATTTTACTTTAGGCAAATATGACCAGGGTATCGATTATTTGCAAAAAGCTATACTTATGCAGCCTAATAACGGGCGATATCATTATAGCCTTGGTGTTGCTTATTATCAGTTAAAAAAATATAAAGAAGCAAAAGAAAGTTTCTTAAAAGCGAAAGAATTATGCAAAAATGCCAATGACGCTCAAGGCGTAAGCACATCAGAATCCTATCTTAACGAACTTCAGAATATAAAATAATAATTTATACATAGTTTCCAGTTACTCCGACAATATCTTCAGATTTTCCTTTGAATTATCAAATTTGTTGTTATAGCCAGGATTTGTTTCATAAAAAGAGCAAACTCTGGTAGTAGAAAAAAGTCAGAAAATAGAGCCTTTCGGCAATTCACAAAAATAACGGTCGAGTTTAAATATATTAAAAGGATTGTTAATTTTTCAAAAGCGCTTTTCTTGCCGCACTTATGTTTCGCGCAAAATTTATTATAAATCTATTGTTCGTATATATTTTACTCATGGCTAATTTAGATTCGTATGGCCAGGCTAATTTAGAAAAGGCAACATTTGCCGGCGGTTGCTTCTGGTGCATGGAGCCTCCGTTTGAAAAGTTAAAAGGAGTAACTAATGTCGTTGCCGGTTATGCCGCAGGAAGCGGCGAAAATCCTACCTACGAAGATTACGCGCAAAAAGGATACCTTGAAGCAATTGAGGTATCTTTTAACCCGTCAGAGATAACATACAAAGATTTACTTGATACATTCTGGAAGCAAATTAACCCTACGGATGATAACGGGCAGTTTTGCGACAGAGGCCCCCAGTATAAGCCGGCAATTTTTTATCACAACGAGGAACAAAAACGCCTGGCTGAGGAATCGAAAAGGGCGCTTGATGAATCAAAGAAGTTTAATACTCCTGTAAATACTGAAATTTTGCCCGCCTCGGCATTTTATCCGGCTGAAGCCTATCACCAGAATTATTATAAAACTCACCCTCTCCAATACAAATTTTACCGGTTCAATTGCGGACGCGACCGGTTTTTGGAAAAAATATGGGGTAAAAATCATAATTAAATAGTTATGAAAATTACAAAAACAATATCAGTATTAATCTTAGCGGTTTTATTTCTCTGGCAGAGTCTTTCATATTCGCATCCGCAAGCTATAGGAGATTTAGGCGCAGATGCAAAAAAAGAAATAGAGGTTTCTGCGGTCGAAGATTTAATGCGCGAACACGGGGCACTTCGCCGCATCCTTCTTATCTACGAAGAGCTTTACAGGCGTCTCGGTAAAAACAAAAAAATTGAAAACCATATTATCCTTGAAGCCTCCCGCATTACCCGCGATTTTATCGAAAATTATCATGAAAAGCTGGAAGAGCAATATGTTTTCCCTAAATTCAAAAACAGCAAGCTTTTTAGTACCGTTAATACTTTAAAAAAACAGCACGAAGCCGGCCGGAGAATAACGAATAACATAACGCAAATTGCCAGCGCGGAAATGGAAGATCCGGCAAAACGAAAAGAACTAATGCGTTATATAGTTTTTTTTGTACGTATGTATAGGCCTCATGCCGCGCGCGAGGACACAGTTTTGTTCCCTGAATTTAAAGAGATTGTTGGAGAAAAAGAATACAATGAGTTGGGAGATAAATTTGAGGAAAGAGAAGTTAGGCTCTTTGGCAAGTCAGGCTTCGAGGGGGTCGTTGACAAAATTGCATCTTTAGAGAAAAAACTCGGCATATATGACTTGTCTCAATTTACGCCATCAAAAGTATCAAGTAATAAGCAGTAATATATTATTAGGTAATATTGTTTTGCCTTGACAAAATTTCAGATGATTGTATATTAAAATTATAATCAGGCACTCGTCCCGAGTTTGAAGGACTAAATCCAGGACGTTAATAAAATAAAACCTTCGCTAGAAATGGCGGAGGTTTTAATATTTTATGGAAGGTGTAATATGTTAATCAAAAAAAGTATCGGCCCGGAAGAAAAACTCGAAATACTCTCGAATGATTCAAAATATGACCTTGCCTGCGCATGCGCTCCGGAAAAATCAGAGCACCGCAGGCGCTCCAAAGAGGATAAGTGGATATATCCGGTTGTGCTTCCTAACGGAGGCAAAACCTTTCTTTTTAAAACTCTGCTTTCCAACGAGTGCATCAATAATTGCAAGTATTGCCCATTAAGAATAAATGCGGATGCAAAGCGTTTAAGACTTGCGCCGGAAGAGCTTGTTAAATTGTTCCTGTCTTATTATAAAAACAGGAAAGTATCAGGGCTTTTTTTATCAAGTGCAGTTACTAACAATCCGGACAGCACAATGGAGCATATTAACCGCGCTGCCCTTCTGCTTCGGCGCGGAAATTTCCGCGGCTATATCCATTTAAAAATTATTCCCGGAGCTTCGGATGGAGCGATAAGAAAAGCGATTTCCCTTGCCAGCGCTGTTTCGCTTAATATTGAAACCGCCGGAGAAGATAATTTTAAGGCTCTTTCAACGACAAAAAATTATCTGCGCGACATAATAAACCCAACCAGGCTCATAAGCCGTCTTACGGAAAAAGGCTCTTTTTTCCATAACGTAAAGCACACAACACAGTTCGTGGTGGGGGCGTCCAGAGAAACAGACAGGGAAATTGTAAAATACAGCGGCACTCTTTACGGAGAACTTAATCTTGACCGTATATATTTCAGCAGTTATCAACGCGGAGCAGGCAGCAGTGATGTTTATGGCGAACGTTCCAGCTATACAAACAGCCAGTTGCTCACGAGAGAACACAGGCTCTATCAGGCAGATTGGTTGCTGCGCAAATACGGATTTAAAGCCAGCGAAATTCCTTTTTCTCCGGACGGTAATCTTTCCCTGGAAACTGACCCAAAAGAAATGTGGGCCAATCTTCATCCGGAATTTTTCCCGGTAAATGTAAATTCCGCCGATAAATATAGCCTTCTTCGCGTGCCCGGCCTGGGCCTTGTTTTGGCAGAGCGAATACTCAATTTGAGGGGAAACAACGTAAAGTTAAAAACTTTAAATGACTTGGCCAAGCCCAATAAAACCTTAAAGAAAGCCTTACCCTATATAACTTTCTAACGCCGGTAATACTAGTTGACAAATCCCCAGATAAGCGTATTGTAGATATATAACCCAAACAAGAGATTAGAGTTCTTAGCCGTAAGGATAGGATAACTAACCTTACGGTTTTTTTATTAAAACGCACTTTAGTTGTGCGAAAAGGAGGTTCAATGCATACAGGAAAAATTAAAAAATTAGTAAGAGAAAGAGGTTTTGGTTTTATCAGCGATACTGACGGAAGCGAAGTGTTTTTCCATAAAAGCAGCTTGCTCGAGGCGCAGTTTGATTCTTTGAACGAAAACCAGGAAGTTGAATTCGAAACGCGCAAGAGCCCGAAAGGCCCCAGCGCTGTTAACGTGCGTATTAAAGCCTAAAATAATTTCTGAATTTTAATCATTTTGTAATTCTTTGGTTTTGTTTTAGGGCTAATCAAAAGGATTAATTTCTTTGGATTTATGCGTAATAGATTTGATAAGCAGCTGTGCTTAAATAATAGATACGGCAGAGCTGTAAGATAATTTTATCATATGCAAAAAATAAAAACTTCAAGTAAAGGAAGAAGATGTAGATACCCTGCCTGCAATATTGTCTTAAGCATTTACAACCATGAACGCTACTGTAATCTGCATAAGTGTAAAGTAATTCTCAAGCCAGCAAAAGTCAAATAGCTATCTTTGCCCCCAGCTTATTATCCGCGTTAAAGTAAAACCATCAGCATAATTACTACTATTTTTAAATCTTCAATTGATATATTCATATTTAAGAAGTAAAATAAATCGAATGAGATAGCAATTTTTCAAGCCTTAAAGGCGCAGAAAAGTTGCGTAATCGAATTTGACCCAGCACTAATTTTTCATGGATGTAAGTTCATACGCAGAAAATTAGTGCTGGGTCCAATTCGCAGACGCTTTATAAACAAGTTGAATATCGACGCTATATTTTTTTGAGCCAAATGGCCTCAAAAAAATATCTGCTCATTGGAGGTTATTATGAAAATAGAGGATTTAACCGGCAAGTTGGTTTTATTTAAATTTTCCGAAGAAATACGTTCTGATTTATCGCTTTTTCAAATTTATAAAGACGAAATCTGGGCTCTTGTTACAGGCGTCGATGACATGGGTATATGGATAGAAAACCCGGCATATGAGCTTGGAATATGGTGGGATGAAAAGGGGAATTTAATCCCGCCGCACAAACAGCTTAAGGAGAAAGTAAAAACAGATATTTTTATGCCCTGGCGTTACATAAAAGCTCTTATGAATGTGGTTGACGAAAGGTTTCAAAAGGCTAAGAACGAAAGGCTTCCCGGATTCCAGTCTTATAAATAATATAAATGCCTTTTATCCTAACGCAATTAAAGGAAAAAACAGCCGTTAATCCAAAAGGCAAAAGAGGGAAATGGCGATTTACGTTTTTGCGTTTGCGTTTTTGCGTCTTACTAAAATATTTTCGAAACCCCGATTATACCTGCATATTACAACTATCTAATCTTATCGTGCGTAGGTTCGGATACCTTTTTTTAAATTTCTATATACAAATCTATACGCCTGTTATTTTAGAAATGCGCGCGCTTAAAGATATCGAGAATGCTGCCTTATAAACATAAAAAATGAAGTTCAAAAAATTTTTCCTTAACAGCTTCAGGGCAAAAGTAACTCTGGCTTTAATCTTTTCGTTGTTGTTTATCACGGGATTGGATAATTTAATTCTTTACGAATATAACATACGTTTACAATTCAAAAATTTACAGGAGAAGTTGAAAACTATAGCAAGCACAGCAGCTGTAGATATCGATGCGTCCCTGATTAAGAAAGTTCCTCTTGATAAAAAAGGGGTGCAAAGTGAGGCCTACAAAAAGGTAGCTGATCAGCTTGCTAAAATTAAAAACGCAAATCCACAGCTCAAATATATTTATACTGTTACTAAAACCAATAAGCCCGGTATCTGGCAGTTTGTAGTTGACCCTTCCCCTCATGTGGGAGGCAGGACATCTTTTCCTGGTGAAGAATACGAAGCTTACCGTTTCCCGGAAATGCTTAAAGCCTACGAAGGCCCGAGTGTTGACAGTAAACTTGTATTTGATGAATGGGGGGCAACGCTTTCGGGATACGCCCCTATTCATGATAAAAATTCAAATACTGTTGCTGTCCTGGGGATAGATATAGACGCCAATGAAGTTTATGCAGTAGAGAATGCAGCCAGGCTTAAGGCGATTTTTATTTTGATACTTGTCATAGCTCTTTCAATAATATTAGGGGCATGGGTTTCGATGAGCGTTACTCAGCCGGTTAGAAACCTTGTCGAGGGAACGCGTAAAATTGCTTCCGGCGATCTTGTTCATAAAGTGGAAATTAAAAGTAAAGATGAGATAGGAGAATTAGCTGAAGCTTTTAATGCTATGGCCGGCAACTTATTAACGTCGCGGCAAAACCTGCACGATTATTTTTATCGCGTTGTTCAGGCTATGGTAAGAAGCCTGGAAGCAAAAGACCACTATACGCGGGGCCATTCAGACAGGGTAGCAGAATATTCCGGTAAAACCGCAAAAGCCATGGGATTTCCCGAAGAGAAAGTGGAAATGCTGAAAAAAGCAGCGCAATTGCACGATATAGGTAAACTAGGTATACATGAGGATATTTTGAATAAAAGAAGCGAGCTTTCAGATAACGAATGGGATTTAATCCATCAGCATCCGGCGGTTGGAGAAGAAATTCTAAAGCCGATTTTTTTGGAGGAAGAAATGCTCGCTGTTGTAAGAAACCATCATGAGCGATATGATGGTAAAGGTTACCCGGATGGCTTAAAGGGGGACCAGATTAATATCTTTGCGCAGATTGTTTCCGTAGCTGACAGTTATGATGCAATGACTTCTTCCCGTTCTTACAGGGTCGCCTTAAGCGAGCAAGAAGCAGTTTCAAGGCTTCGCGCTGGTTGCGGCACCCAATTCAACGCAGTAATAGTAGAAGCATTCATTAAAGCATTACAAATATAACCAAGGAGAAGAGATGGCTGTTTCAATACAATTCTGCGGAGGTGCAAGGACTGTTACAGGCTCAATACACCTGATAACTACGAAACATTCAAAAGTAATTCTTGATTGCGGCTTGTTTCAGGGAAAGCGCGATGAGTATTTTGCGATAAACTCGCAATTTCCGTTTAATCCTCAAAATCTCGATGCCTGCGTGCTCAGCCATGCGCACATCGATCATTCCGGAAATATCCCGACCCTCGTAAAGAAGGGTTTTCGATCTTCAATCTATTGTACGCCTGCAACAAGAGATTTATGCCGTTACATGCTTCCTGACAGCGGACATGTGCAGGAGGAAGATATAAAATACGTTAACAAAATAAACAGCAGAAGGGGGATGCTTGCGCGCACACCGTTGTACACTAAAGAGGACGCAGAAAAATCCCTGAAATATTTTCGCGCACTTGATTATGACCATACTATGCGGATAAGCCCTGACGTGGATCTTAATTTTTATGACGGCGGACATATTCTGGGTTCAACTATAACAGTGTTGGATGTTATGACGGGTTCCAGGCAGCCGGTCAGAATTGCTTACGCTGTAGATTTAGGCAGGGAAAATATGCCCCTCTTGGATGATCCGGAAGTCCCTCCCGGCATTAACTATCTGATTATGGAAAGCACCTACGGAGGACGGCGGCATGAGACTCTTAAGGAAGCGGAAATTAAACTTGCAAAAACCATCAACAAGACAGTAAACCGCGGCGGGAAAATTATTATTCCTTCTTTTGCGCTTGAACGCACGCAGCTAATTGTTTATTTTATAAGTGAATTAATCAAAAGAAAAATGATGCCAAAGATTCCTATATATGTCGATGGCCCATTGGCTGTCAGCCTTACGCAGGTGTTCAGGGAAAATTGGAAATATTTCGACGAAACCACAAAAAAATCTTTTCTTGAGCACAAAGACCCTTTCAGCCACGACAACATTGAATATATAAGCAAAGTCGAGGATTCCAAAAAACTTCACGATATAGATAAACCGATTATAATCATTTCTGCTTCCGGCATGTGCGAAAACGGCCGCATTCAGCACCATTTGAAGAATAACATCGAAAATCCCAAAAATACAATTGTTGTTGTGGGATTTATGGCACGTGATACTTTAGGCAGGCGTATAGTTGAGGAGCAGAGGACTGTTCGCATCTTCGGCAGGCCATATGATTTAAGGGCTGAAGTAGTTGTGATAAATGCTTTCAGTTCCCACGCTGATTGCGATGGTTTGGCTGAATACGCCGGTAAATGCCGCGGCAATTTAAAACAGATATTTCTAGTGCATGGAGAATTTGACCAGGCAGAAATTCTTAAAAATAATATCAGGAAGAAATTTCGCCTGAAAGTGAGTATCCCTGCGAAGGGCGAAGCAGTCTATCTAAGATAAAACTTGTCCATGCGTAACTTTAATATTTAACTTCCGATTTTGCTGTCAAATTAATTAATTATGTTGTAATATATTATTATGCAGAGGATAAAGCGAGCTTTAATTATTTTTGTTATTGTTAGCCTTGTCGGGGGCGGGCTTTATGCCCAAGCAGAGATTAATCCGCAAAAGATTCCTTCAAGTATCAAGCCCGTCTTAAGGAAACAAATAGAAAAATTGTATTCCCCGAATCCTCTTGAACGAAAACGCGCAGCCTACGCTATAGGCGAATTAAGCAAGGAGGCGGAAGCGGCAATTCCTTTTTTGATAGAATTGCTGGGTGATTCAAGCTGCTGCCCCGAGCCCGGCGTTATATACAACCATATTCCGTTTGTTTATGAAACGGTTAACTGGGCTCTTGTCCAGATAGGTTCACCATGCGTTAAGCCGCTCATAAATGTTTTATATAGCAGCGACCCGCTTGTGCGCGCCAATGCGGCATATTGCTTGGGTGCAATTGGCGATAAAAGGGCAACCGGGCCGCTTCTCAGATTGTTGAATGATACAGATTTTTCGGTCAAGCGGCAGGTGATACGCGCATTTTCGAAATTGAAAGATAAGCGTGCGACAGAGCCTTTACTTAATTTATTAACCGACGAACACCTGCGCTCGGATGTAATATACGTTTTAGGCAAAATCGGCGATGCACGCGCAATAGATACCCTAAGGTTTTATTTGAAAGGCCAGGATACCCATATCCGTATGGCTGCAGCTTTGGCGTTGGGAGATATCGGCCATAAAAGCGCAGTACCATTTTTAATCGATACGCTCTCCGGTAGCGATAGCCAGGTTAAAGAAGCAGCGGTTTTTTCCCTGGGTAAGGTCGGAGACGCGAGCGCGGTAGATGCGCTAGTTTCGGTTGTGAATAATGAGAAAGGTCAATTACGGATTCGGGCGATAGATGCTTTACGCCATATAGGAGGCGCAAAAGCGGTAGAAGCTTTGATAGTATTTTTAGGTAACGACAACCGTGATATCCGTAAAAATGCTTTCTTTGCCCTTAACGGCATACGCGGCTCTGGAATTAGCCTCGGAGAAGATCCGGTCAAATGGCAAAATTGGCTTAACGAAAACAAAGACAGGCTTAATCGCCGAGATTCTAAACCTTAGACATAAGAACAGTTCTTGCGGCGGATGAAATGCTTCCGTAAAGAATCCAGCATAACGCGCTCAAGCGCGCCATACCCTTGACCCTAATAACTAGCAAAGCCTAAAGCGGATAAAAGTCAATAAAAAAAGGAAACAGGCAATTAGAAAAAAATAATTTTGATGTAATATGAATCAAATGAAGCCAGCATTTTTCCAAATCAAAAGCGCAAGAAAAATGTAAGTCTCATTAAAGGAGGCAGAAAATGAAAAAAATATTAACCATCCTTATAATCCTAATTATTATACTGTTTATCGCTGGGTTAGTTAGAGACCAGATAATTAAAACTATTGTTATTGCTTCGATAGAGGGGACTGTAGGAACGAAAACTTCGATTGCCGGTTTCTCTTTGAGTTTATTTGAACAGACAGTAGAAATGAAAAAATTCAAAATGTATAATCCTGCAGGATTCCCGAAAGGTTTACTTATCGATTTGCCTTATGTAAAAGTAGATTTAGATGTCGGGGCACTTTTTAAAAAAGAGCTTCACTTAAGAGAGCTTACCGTGGAATTACGGGAATTGGACCTTGTAAAAAACAAACAAGGCCAGCTGAATGTTGATGCTTTAAAGGTAAGTAAAGAGCATGAAGCGAAAAAGCCCGCCACTTCGGCAAAAAAAGAAGAAATGCCCATGCGTATAGATGTTTTAAATTTAAGCATAGGCAAAATCGTATCGAAGGATTATACCGCTTCCGACGAACCTGCCATAAATGTCCGGGATGTAAATATCCAGAAAACCTACAAAAACATAACAAGCATTAACCAGCTGATATTGCTTATCCTGACTGAACCAATGAAATCAGCCGGCATAAAGGGGGCAAAGATTTACGGTTTAGCCGCGCTAACCGGTGTAGGTTTCGTTCCTATTGCCGTAGGGTCAACTATTCTAGGCAAAGATAACAGTGAAGAAACTGTTGATTCCAATTATGATAAGGTATATGATACAGCTTTTAAGGTAATAAGCAAATCAGGCACGGTTAAAGGTAACGCAAGCAAAAGTGTGTAAGTTGCTTAAAGCACATTTTGCTCTAGTTGATTAAATCTTTTAAAAGGGCGTTCCTTCTAGTGTTTATTCAAATGATTCAAAACAGCAAACATTATCCTATCGCAGCTTGCGGCGTTGCTAAAGCAATTCATAGTCCGAACACGGCGGCGGACTTCTCTAAAACTACGCTCTATGGCGTTAG
>Ga0172371_10000148_pt1 | contig 97767 bp, 83 predicted proteins | sample Lak12m_FD_114543 | JGI IMG/M metagenome (GOLD analysis project Ga0172371, IMG submission 114543) | Freshwater microbial communities from Kabuno Bay, South-Kivu, Congo - kab_022012_12m | ecosystem: Environmental > Aquatic > Freshwater > Lake | place: Democratic Republic of the Congo: South-Kivu...
CTGCGGCTCGCGGCTTGACAGCAGACGGAATCAACCTACACTAACCGCATGGAACCGGGAGTCCTCCCGTCATTGACGGATGCCCGGAGTACAGCGAGCCCTGTTCCATTCCGTTCGTACTCTGCCAAGGAGGCGCAATGTTCAGCCGGCACGCTTTAGACCAGGTCGCCGCGGCAGCGGCAGTGGTGCTCTGCCTGTATGCGGGAATCGCCGCAGCCCGTCCGTACCCGGGCGCTACCTTTCTCTTAATCTGGCCCACCGCCCGTTCAACCGCCCTGTGCGGCGCCGTGACCGGTCTGGCCGACGACCCGGATGCGGCATGGTGTAACCCCGGCGGTCTCGGTCTCCAGCAAAGCTTCGGCGGCTGCCTGAGCGGCGGCAATTGGCTGTCCGGGCTCTATCCTGGCATGTACTACACCTATGCAAACGCCGGTTACAGCACCGTCGGCATCCTTCCGGGCGGGAGGAACCTCAACGTCGGCATGGACTACACCTACCTCACGACCGGCGAGACCGACGTGGTGAACGAACACGGCGAATTCCTCGGGCGGTTCCGGACCTACGAGATGGCAGTCGGGCTGCATGCCGGCGCACAGGTCACCTCGCATCTGGGCGTCGGTGCAAACCTTAAGTACATTCACTTCTCCCTGGGCCCGGATTGGTACTGGGGGTGGGAGAACGGACTCGGCATCGACTTCGGCGGGACTGCCGACGATGTGGCAGCCGACATCGGAGCCTTGTACCGACCGGCCAGGTACGCCGGCATCGGCTTGACGCTCGCAAACATCGGGCCGGACATCGCCTACTCCGGGACGGGGGAAAGCGACCCGCTCCCTTTGATGCTCCGCATCGGCGGCTGCCTGACGCCGCTGGACAATCCGCTCTTCCGCATCCGCGCGCTGCTCGAAACCGACAAGATACTGGTAGGCATGTTCTACGACACGACCCATACCAAGACCTTCGGGCGCAAGCTCGATGAGGAACTCCGGGACGCCTGGAAGAGCGCGGCAGTCGAGGCCACCCTGGTGCAGTTCTTCGCGGTCAGGCTCGGCTACTTCGAGGACCTGGCCGGCCAACGCGGCGGCATCGTGATGGTAAAGGACGGACAGACATACCACTACGGCCTCGGCGACCTCCTGACGAGAAGGGGCCTTGGCAGCTACCGGTCGGCCGGCATCTGCTGGGGACTGGCACTCTGCTACAAGGACTACGTGCGGCTTGAAGTATCCGACGACTCGCGAATCTACGACTTCCCCACGACCAACACCAAGGTTACACTGACTGTCAACGATGTTGTCGGCATTTGGACAGAGCTGACGTCCGGCCGGCTGCTGGACTGCATGCCATGACGTACCCGAGGAGGAGAAATGACGAGTAAGGTTACCGCTCTCGGCCTGATTGCCCTGCTGTCCGCTATCTGCTTCACTTCCGCTGCCACTGCCCAGACGAGCTGGGAGAGAACCTACGGCTGGTCGGGCGATGAATACGGCAGCTCGGTGCAACAGACTAACGACGGTGGCTACATGGTTGTAGGTGAAACCTGGTCTTCCGGTACCGGCAACTTCTACTTAGTCAAGACCAATGCTCACGGTGACATGCTCTGGTCCAGAGTCTACTCCGGACCAGAAGACTGTGCGGGCTTGTCAGGTCAGCAGACCAACGACGGGGGATACGTCATGGCCGGCTATGTCCGCCATTTCGGTAGCGGCTTCAAGCACGTCTATCTCGTCAAGACTAATGCAACGGGCGATACACTCTGGACGCGAATCTACGACTGCACGAACTATGACTGGGGTAACTCAGTCAGGCAGACCACTGACAACGGCTACGTCATCGCTGGCAGCTCCTCCGATGACTTCTACCTCATGAAGACCAACGCTCAGGGCGACACACTCTGGGCTAGAACCTATGGTGGGACGGATTATGACGAAGCCAGCTCCGTCCGACAGACCACCGACGGAGGCTATATCATCGCGGGCACAACCGCGTCCTTCGGTGCGGGGTATTGCGACGTCTACGTTGTCAAGACCGACGCCTCGGGTGAAACACTCTGGACAAGAACCCATGGCGGGGCCGAAGACGATTTTGGCTGCTCCGCTCAACAGACCACTGACGGCGGCTACATCGTTGTCGGCTTCACTGGCTCCTCTGGTGCCGGGGCTGTCTTCCTCATCAGGACCAACGCCTACGGTGACACAGTCTGGACCAGAACCTACGGGACTGGAGACGGTTGCGCCTACTCGGTTCAGCAGACCACTGACGGTGGCTTCATCGTCGTGGGCGAGGACTACGGCGTCTATGCCATCAAGACAAATGCTCAAGGCGACACGCTCTGGACAAGAACCTATGGTGGTGCGGGGAGCGATGTGGGCCGCTCGGTCCAGCAGACTACTGACGGCGGCTACATCATCGCAGGCCATACCAACTCGTTTGGAGCAGGGGGTGACGACGTCTACCTCATCAAGACCGACTCGCTGGGCAACGTCGGCGTGGCCGAAGAAAGCTCCAAGCCGCCAGCCATCAGCCGCAAGCTCGGCGCGACGATCCTATCCGGTGCGTCGGGCGCCAGGCACCTTGCATCCAGCGTTGTCTTCGACGCGATGGGCAGGCGGGTGCTACATCCGCGGCCCGGCATCTACTTCGTGCGTGAAGAGCCTCAGGCCTCAAGCCACAAGCCGCAAGCCGCCCAGAAGGTCCTGCTGGTCAGGTAGGAAACGGGCCAGGCCCCGACTCCGCCCGACCGGCAGACAGCCAACGGCTCTGGGCCTCCGGTCTCTCCCTGGTCCCCAGGTTTCTTCGCTCCTCTCCCCTACATCCGAGGCCAGACCACTCGGTTGAGCCGTCGGACGGCACCTGCTCGGAGCAGAGCACTTAAAATGAACCGCGACCTTCTGCGCGAAGGTAGAAGGCCCCGCCGATTTGACACGCCTCCCCGTGAGTCTATCATGTTGGCGATGAGGACGCGGCTTCCGGTCAGTGGTTGCGTTCTGCTGTCCGCTATCTGCCTCACGTCTGTTGCCGCAGCCCAGACGAGCTGGTGGAGGACCTATGGCGGTACCGGCCTCGACTGGGGTAACTCGGTCCAGCCGACCTCGGACGGCGGCTACGTCATCGCCGGCACGACCGATTACGACGGAGCGGGCGGAGCCTATCTCGTCAAGACCAACGCCTCCGGCGATACCCAGTGGACCAGAACCTATGGCTGGTCGGGCGAGGGCTGCTCGGTCCAGCAGACCTCAGATGGCGGCTACATCGTCGCCGGCGGGGTTGATGGTGTCGATCTCATCAAGACCGACGCCTTGGGCGATACCTTGTGGACCAGGACTTATCAGACGTTTTGGAGTGTAGGCTACTCGGTCCAGCAAACCACAGACGGCGGCTACATCGTCGCCGGCTCCGCCCGGTCCCTGGAAAGCAGCGTCTATCTCATCCAGGCCGACGCCTCAGGCAGTACCCTGTGGACCAGAACCTATGGCGGCACGGACCTCGACTGGGGTAACTCGGTCCAGCAGACCTCAGATAGCGGCTACATCATAGCAGGCGGCACATTGTCCTTCGGCGCAGGCGGCAGTGATGTCTATCTCATCAAGACCGATTCTTCGGGAGATACGCTTTGGACGAGGACCTATGGCGGGGCGAGCTACGAAGAGGGCATGTCGGTCTGTCAGACACTAGACAGCGGCTACATAATCGCCGCCGGGACCAGCTCCTTCGGAGCAGGGGCGCCGGACAGCACCAACGTCTATCTCATCAAGACCAACACCTCCGGCGATACCCAGTGGACCAGAACCTATGGCGGGACGAGTGACGATGAGGGCAACTCGGTCCAGCAGACCGCCGATGGCGGGTATATCGTCGCAGGCTCCACCGGTTCCTTCGGCGCAGGAGACTGGGATGTCTATTTGATCAAGACAGACGCCTCAGGCGATACCCTGTGGACCAGGCCCTATGGCGGCGTGAGCCTGGATGAAGGCTGCTCGGTCCAGCAGACCTCAGATAGCGGCTACATCATAGCAGGCTTTACCGGGTCCTTCGGCGCAGGGTGGTACGATGTCTATCTCATCAAGACCGACTCGCTGGGCGATGTCGGCGTGGCGGAAGAAAGCTCCAAGCCACAAGCCGTGAGTCGCAAGCCAGGCGCGACGATTCTGGCCGGTGCGTCGGGCGTCAGGCATCTTGCGGCCAGCGTCATCTACGACGGAATGGGCAGGCGGGTGCTACATCCGCAGCCCGGCATCTACTTCGTGCGTGAAGAGCCTCAGACCTCAAGCCACAAGCCTCCAACCGTCCAGAAGGTCCTGCTGGTCGAATAGGAAGCGAGCCATGCCCCCAACTCGACCCGCGAGTTTGACACACCCGCCCGCGCGTCTGACGACAAAACCATACTGGGATGGTTCCAACGCGTGAGTATATACTGCAGATGCCCGAGCCATGAACTGAGGCGCCGACCTCGCAGAGCGTCCCGGGGCACAGACGCCAAAGGAGGAAAGATGACGAAGAAGGTCTGCTCTTCCGTTTCGGCTGTCCTTCTGTTCACCGCCTGCTTCGCCGCAATCGCCGCTGCCCAGACGAGTTGGTGGAGGACCTATGGCGGGACGCTCACCGATCAGGGCTGGTCGGTCCAGCAGACTTCCGACGGCGGCTACATCATCGCAGGCCGCACCTACTCCTTCGGCGCGGGGAACTCTGATGTCTATCTCACTAAGACCAACACCCCAGGCGATACCCTGTGGACCAGAACCTATGGCGGGACGAGCGAAGATGATGGCTACTCCGTCCAACAAACCACTGATAGCGGCTACATCATCACCGGCTACACCGCGTCCTTCAGCGCGGGGGGTGTCTATCTCATTAGGACCAACGCCTCAGGCGATACCCTGTGGACCAGAACCTATGGCTATCTCGGCGACGGTCGGGGGGTCCAGCAGACCTCAGATGGCGGCTTCATCATCGCAGGCGCCGGGTACCGCGATGTGTATCTCATCAAGACCACCGCCTCCGGCGATACCTTGTGGACCAGAACCTATGGCGGGACGAGCGAAGACGTCGGCACCTCGGTCCAGCAGACCTTAGATGGCGGCTACATCGTGGCAGGCTACACCCTGACCTTTGGCGCAGGAGGCTATGATGCCTATCTCATCAAGACCGACGCCAGCGGCGACACAATGTGGACCAGAACCTATGGCGGGACGGGCGACGATCAGGGCTACTCGGTCCAGCAGACCTCGGACGGCGGCTACATCGTCGCCGGTTCGACCAGTTCCTTTGGCGCGGGAAGCGGCGACGTCTACCTGATCAAGATTAATGCCGCGGGCAACACGGAGTGGACCCGCACCTATGGCGGGACGGGGTGGGACGGCGGCTACTCAGTCCAGCAGACCTCAGATGGCGGCTACATCATCGCAGGCCGCACATACTCCTTCGGCGCGGGGAACTCTGATGTCTATCTCATCAAGACCGACTCGCTCGGGAATGTCGGCGTGGCGGAACCTTCCGACGTACGTCCTACCGGCGCGCCTCTACTCCCGGTTCAGCCCAACCCCTTTCATTCCTTTGCCCGGGTGCCAGGGCATGAGACCGAGCTCTTTGCTCTCTCGGACGTCACCGGCCGGCAGGTCGCAATCTGCAAAGGCGACAGAGTTGGAGCCGGTCTTCGACCCGGGGTCTACTTTCTGTCACTTATCAGGGGGGACACGTCCACGGAGCGACGCGAGGGACGCGTCGCGGATGTGTCCCCATGCAAGGCGGTCACAGCAACCGTAATAAAGGCGGGCTCGTAGCATTCCACCCACAGCGCCGTCCGGTCGAGAGGCTCTCGGGTCAGTCAGACAATCCGGCCGTGGCCGGGTGTTCCAACGGCCGAGTATAGGTAGTTGGCAAGTAGCGAATTCCGAGTTGCCGATAACTTGCGAGAAATGGGAGGCGTGATGAAGAAGTCGTTCCTGCTCGCGCTGGTAGCAGCAATCGTGCTCGTGGCCGCCTGTAAGAAGAAGCCCATCATCGTCAGTGCCCCGTCCGGCCCGGAGGCCGGGAGTGTGGGCGTGGCGCTACCCTTCACCAGTTACGCAACCGACCCGGGCGGCGACAGCGTGGCCGTACGGTTCGACTGGGGGAACGGCGACACTTCGGGCTGGTCGGCCTGGGTCGCAAGCTGCGATACCGTGACTGCTTCGCACGCGTGGTCGGCAACCGGTTCCTACAATATCTGCGCGCAGGCGAGGAACACAGCCGGAGTTACGTCCGACTGGTCCGGGCCGCTGCACTTCTCCATCGTGGCGACATGGGCACGCACGTTCGGCGGGCCGGGGAATGACTACGGAGCGGCGGTCACGGTGTGTCCGGATGGCGGCTATGTCGTTGTCGGAACCACCTACTCCTTCGGCGCCGGGTTGTGTGACATCTATCTCGTCAGGACCAACGCACAGGGCGATACGCTTTGGACCAGGACCTTTGGCGGCGCCGACTATGACTACGCGCAGTCGGTCCAGTCGACCGCCGACGGAGGCTACATCGTCGCCGGTACAAGCGGGAACAACGTGTACCTGGTCAAGACCGACTCGCTCGGTAACAAGGTCTGGGAAAAGACTCCCGGCATCGGTCAGCACATGGAGCCGGGCCAGAAGGTATTGCCGACCAGCGACGGCGGGTACGCGGTGCTGTGCCGGAACGACACGGTCTCGACGCTCATCAAAACCGATGCAGCCGGGAACCGGTCGTGGGCCGCAAACATCGACGTCTACGGCGAGGCGGTAATCCAGACCGGCGACGACCGCTATGTCGTCGCCGGTGACGTCAAGGAGCCCGGCACTATCTCGCTCTACGACGTCGGGCTCGCCACCGTTGACGCGCTCGGCAACCAGGTCTGGGCCTACGCCTACCCGCGACCGGGCAGTCCGGACCACGGCTGGGCGCTCCAGCCGGCGGCGGACGGAGGGTACATCATTGCCGGTGAGTCGGGCGGACGGGTCTTCCTCGTCAAGACCGACGCTATCGGCACTGAGCTGTGGGTGAGGGAGCTCGGCGGACCGGGCGACGCCACCGGCCATGCGCTGCAGCCGACCCGCGACGGCGGCTACGTCATTACCGGCTACGTGGTCAATCAAACCACGCTGGACGACGTCTACCTGCTCGGTGCCGACTCAAACGGTGACTCACTTTGGGCCGCAAGCTTCGGCGGCGGCAACAACGACTTCGGCTATTCGGTCAGGCAGACATCGGACGGCGGATTCGTTGTCGCCGGCTCCACGCGCTCGTATGGACTGGGCGTACAGGACATCTGGTTGGTCAAGACCGATTCACGCGGAAACGTCGAGCCCTAGGCCAGGGCCATGCGCGGCATTGCCGATTGCAGATTGTAGATTGCAGATTCGGTGGCGGCGGGCTATTTGAACAGGCTGAACCTTACCTTGACGTACTTCTCCGGATGGGCTTTGATGTCGGCGATCAGGCCTTTGAGCTCGGCGTTGGTCTGGAGGACCTCGCTATAGAGCTCGCCGGAGCGCAGCAGCCTGCCGGCGGTCGAGTTGGTGTCGACGAGCTGAACGAAGGTATCGAGTCGGGCGGTGAGCCGGGTCAGGTTGCCGGCCGTACCGGAAAAGTCCCTTCGGACGTTTGCCAGTTCGGTCTGGATTGAACCGACCAGGTCATTGGCCGACTTGCTGAGCTGGCCGCTGAGTTCGGCCGGGTTGAGCTCGGTCAGGAGGTGGTCGAGTTTGAGGAAGGTTGTTTCGAGTTCGAGCGACTCGTTGACGCCCCGGAATGAGTAACCCGGCGTCGCCGGCCCGGAGTCACCGGGCGTAACCATGAGGTAGCGGTCGCCACCGAGGTAGCTGACCGAGCGGACCGCGAAGCGCGTGTCGGTCGTGGGCTGGAAGTCGCGGTCGAGTATCACCTGGACTTCGACATGGTCGCCGGCAAGGTCGATCTTGGTCACTTTCCCCTTTTCGATGCCGAGGACCTGTACCGGGTCGCCGACCTTGAGCCCGGCGACGTCGCGGAAAGTGACGGCATAGATACGCCGGCCGTGCCCGGACACGCGGCCTGAAAACCAGCAGTAGGCGAAAATGGCAAGACCAATTCCCCCCAGAACGAACGCAGCGACAATAACGTCACGAATACGCCTGTTCATAGTCTTCCTTTCTCACGTTGTCGGCGCGGACCAGTTTGCCGGCCCGCAGCATGTAGGTCTGGTCGGCGAGCAGGTGCGCGGCTTCCAGGTCATGGGTGACAATCACCTGCGCGCGCCGGCCCTGTTCGCGCAGCTCCCGGATCATGATGGTTACCCGCTCACGGATCGCCGGGTCGAGCCCGGTGGTTGGCTCGTCGAAGAGCAGGACGGGCGGGTCGGCAACCAGCGCCCGGGCGATAGCCACGAGCCGCGTCATGCCGCCGGACAGGGCGCGCGGGTAGAGCCCGGCGTGGTCGGCCATGCCCACGCGGCGCAGTGCTTCTTCGGTCCGGCTGCGGATTTGCGCGCGGGTCAATCGAGTCGTCTCTTCCAGGACGAGGGCTACGTTCTCGGCAACGGTGAGCGAGTCGAAGAGCGCCCCGCCCTGAAACACGTAGCCGAGCGCGCCGGCGAGGTCGCGGTTGTCCGCGAACCGGCCGAAGTGCACCTGTTTGCCGTCGTGGAACACACGTCCCCGGTCCGGCGCCAGTACCCCGGCCATTATCTTGAGCAGCACGGTCTTGCCGATGCCGGAAGGCCCAAGTATCACGGTGGTGGCGCCGTCCGGCACCTCAAGGTTGACCCCGTCCAGCACGACGTTGCGCCGGAACCGCTTGCTGACATCCTCAACCCGTATCATGTGTTGAAGAAGATGAGCGCCACGACGAAGTCAACCAGCAGGATGAGCACTGCCGAAAGCACAACCGCGCTGGTTGTGGCCCGGCCCACTCCCTGCGCGCCGCCCTGGACGTTGAATCCGTAGTAGCAGCCGCTGTTGCCGATGAGCATCCCGAACAGCGCGGCCTTCACGATTCCGCCCGTGAAGTCCCGGACCATGAAGAAATGGGTCACGCCGTAGGTAAACGTGCTCGCCGGCACTCCGAGCATTCTCGCCGAGATGATCAGCGCCGTAAACACCGCCACGACCTCGGTCACGACGACGAGCAGCGGCAGGCCGATAGTCGCTGCCATGATTCTCGGCAGGCAGAGATAGCGGTAGGGGTCGACGCCCATCACTTCGAGCGCGTCGATCTGCTCGGATACCCGCATCGCGCCCAGTTCCGCGGCGATGGCCGAGGCCGACCGGCCGGCCACGATGAACCCGGTCAGCACCGGTGCGAGTTCAATCAGCACAATCCTGCCCACCCCCATGCCGACGAAGTACTTGGGCACCACGCCCATCAATTGGTAGCTGGTTTGGACTGCCGTGGTCAGGCCGATGAAAACCGACGTCAGCACGATTACCGGCAGGGCGCCGACGCCATGAACCGACAATTGGTCGATGAACCGGGGCCACGTCCGGCGGAGGTCCCACGACTCCACCAGACACCGGACCAGAAAGGTCAGGTAATCGACCGGCGCAAGCAAAACTCTCACCCGGGCAATGTTAGCCCGGGCCGGCTTCATGTCAACCGCGCCGGGATCTCCCCGGCCGGGGTCCGCAAGCCCTCCCGGCGCTTGACTTGCCCGACTCCCGCCCTAGAATCCGTCCGTGGATACAGTGATAGAGCGAATCGGCGCCTCAGTCGGCAAAGAAGTCACCCTCGCCGGCTGGGTCTACAACAAGCGGTCTTCAGGCAAGATAAGATTCGTCATGCTGCGCGACGGCACCGGCGTCATCCAGTGCGTGTTCCTGAAGAACCAGGTGCCGGGGGCGGCGTTCGACCTGGCCGACTCGGTGACGCAGGAATCATCGGTTGAGGTCACCGGTACGGTGCGCGAGGAGAAGCGCGCGCCGGGCGGATTCGAACTGACCGCCACCAATCTGAAGCTCATCCAGCTCGCGGAGCCCTATCCCATCACGCCGAAGGAGCACGGCGTGGAGTTCCTGATGGAGCATCGCCACCTCTGGCTTCGCTCCGCCCGCCAGCACGCGGTTCTGCGCATCCGCTCGGAAATCGTGAAGGCGATGCGCGACTACCTCGATGAAAACGGCTTCGTGCTGGGCGACACGCCCATACTGACGCCCGCGGCAGGCGAAGGGACCACAACGCTGTTTCCGGTGGACTACTACGGCGAACAGGTCTATCTCGCCCAGACCGGGCAGCTCTACAACGAGGCGATTGCCGCGTCGGTGCGCAAGACGTATTGCTTCGGCCCGACCTTCCGCGCCGAGAAATCGAAGACCCGGCGCCACCTGATGGAGTTCTGGATGCTCGAACCCGAGGTTGCTTTCCTCGACCTCGCCGGCGACATGTCTCTCGCTGAGGAACTGGTCGCTTACACGGTGCAGCGCGTGCTCGAAAAGCGGAAGCCCGAACTGGCCACGCTGGAGCGCGACACAACGAAGCTTGAAGCAATCAAGCCGCCTTTCCCGCGCATCTCGTATCACGAGGCGATAAAGCTGCTCCAGGACAAGGGCAAGGAAATCAGGCCGGGCGACGACTTCGGCGGCGACGAGGAGACGCTCCTGGGCGAGGCATTCGACCGGCCGGTGATGATTCACCACTACCCGGCGGCAATCAAGGCCTTCTACATGAAACGCGACGCCGCTGACCCGACCCTCGCCCTCGCCTTCGACATGATAGCATCAGAAGGCTATGGCGAGATCGTCGGTGGGTCGCAACGGGAAGACGACCTTAAGGAGATGGAGAAGCGCATCGACGAATACAAGCTGCCGCGCAAGGCGTTCGAGTGGTATCTGGACGTACGTCGCTTCGGCTCGTTCCCCCACTCCGGCTTCGGGCTGGGGCTCGAACGTACCGTGGCCTGGATTTGCGGGCTCAAACACATCCGCGAGACGATACCGTTCCCGCGTATGCTTGAGAAGGTCTACCCTTAGAGGAATGGCGAAGTCCCAGGTCCGAATGACGGAGGAGAAACCAACAAGGGAGAAACATGGCTGAAACAAAGGTTGGACTCATAACGCACTATTTCGGCAAGCTGGAAGTCGCCGTCGTCAAGGCTACCGAGGGGCCGATAGCGGTCGGAGACACCATCCACATCAAAGGACACACCAGCGACTGCACCCAGGTGGTGGAATCGCTCGAGGTCGAGCACCACTCCATCCCGCGACTCGAAGTCGGACAGGATGCCGGGATGAAGGTGCGGTGCCACGTTCACGAGCACGATGAAGTGTTCAAAGTCACTGATTAGCCTGCTGGCTCTCGCGACCGCGTCGTTCGGCGCGACCCGCGACTGGATAACGACCGGGACCGATACCATCACCCACAGCGTCACCCTCAAGTCACTTTCGATGCAGGCGCTGGCGGCCGATTCCGGCGCAAATCTGTCGGCGGTCTGGACCGAACAGGTGAGCCCTTCGCAGCGCCGGGTGATGTTCGCGCGCCGGCCCGCCGCCGGCACCTGGACCGAGCCGGAGGCACTGGCGGAGACGGCGAACGCCTGCGCGGTGATCGCGGTCGAACGGAGATCGGGCTTTGCCCACATCGCGTGGACCGTTCAGTATGGGTCGGCTGCCGATGTCTTCTACGCCACGAACCGGACCGGTCAATGGGTGACGACCCGCATGACCGACGACTCGCTCGAACAGTGGCTGCCGACGATCGCGCTCGAAGCCGATACGATTCCGAACCTGGCCTGGATCACGCTGGATTCGAGCGACACCTATCACATAGCCTGCGCGAGACGCGCCGGCGCCTGGCGAACACAGGTGCTGAGCGGCAGCCAGCTCGGCGGATTCGGGAGCGGCGCCAACCCGTGGCTGGCGATCGAGCCGGGGGGAACCGCGCACATCACCTACCGGGGCGGCGACTACGGCACCTACCACATCCACCATGCCCAGAACGCGGGGCCAGGCGACACCGCCTGGACTTACGAGATACTTGAAAGCAAGAGCCTGAACGACTTCAGCTCTGCCATCGCTGCCGCCGACTCCGGCGAGTTGCACCTCGTCTGCAGCGGCAACGACGGCTGGGGCTACCCGTTCCGCACGTGTTACCTGCACCGGCCGCCCAACTCGACCCAGTGGGACAGCACGGTCCTGATGACCGCGTCGGCCAGCGCCGCCATGCGGGGATTCGCGATGGATGGCAACGATGTCCACGCGACCTGGGAGAGAATCAACGGAAACCTCAACACTGAGGAGATATTCCACGTCTCCAATTCCTCCGGGTTGTTCTACAACTCCGCGATTCGCGACGACGGCCGGACCAGCTTCGGCGCTATCGCGATTGACCCGAACCACTGCGGCCACGCCCTGGTGCTGGTCGATTCGGCAGTGAAGTCCGACTCGCAGCAGGTATTCTGCGTCCACAACGAACCGTTCACGGCCGTTGCCGAACCGGACTCCCGCAACCTGCCGGGCGGCAGACGAACAACCATCCTGCGGCTGCCCGGTCGCATCGCGCTGCCCGGCCCGGCGGATGACCGCGTGGACGTATACGATGCATCCGGCCGCGATGTACGAACGCTCGTTGCCGGAGTGGGGCGATTCTGGGACGGTTCCGACCGGACCGGACACCCGGTTGCAGCCGGCAGCTACCTGCTTATCGCCGGCAACTCGACAAAGACCGTGGTCATCCTCAAGTAGACTTAAGGAGTAATATGGCAAGAAGCAAAATCAAGGTCCGCCGTATGCGCCACCGCCGGGTAGTGAAAGCCCGTCGCCGCAAAGACGCACGCAAGCTCGCGACCAAAGCCGGAACGAAGAGCTAGCAGTCAGAGGCTATGAGCTAGAAGCGGGAGGCGACCCCCAACAGCCATCTGGTAACTGACTGCTAGCCCCCGGCTGACCTTGAGAAAGCTTCTCCTCGCCTCGTTCGGCGTTCATGACGCCGGCGAGCGCCTGATTAGAGCCGCGCTGGACGCCGCCCCTGACCCCGGCGATATCCTCTACCTCTGCCCCAGCCCGCGCCGGCTGGACCAGGCCAAGGCCGACTTCCTGAGGCTCAGCGGCCGGGAAGCGATCGTCCCTCCCCAATTCGCCACGCTCCGCCAGCTCGCCCGCGACATCCACGACCGATACGGTTCGGCCCGCCGCCTGCCGGCTGAACTCAAACCGCTCCTGGTCCAGCGCCTGCTGACAGACAAGGGTCGCGAGCCGCAGGCTCCAGTCAGTGATGGACCCGCACACTCATCACTTATCGCTCATCAGTCAGCGCTTCCTTCTATCGGCTGTGCCCGTGCAGTCGCCGACTTCATCACTCAGATCCGCCGCTATGTCCCCGCGCACGACCGCCGGTCGCTGAAATCGACGTTCGAGGCGCTGCTCGTCGGGTTCGAGAAGCCGCTCGCCCGCTGCCTCGACGCTCTGGCCGCGCTGGACACCTACGAATCTGAACTCGCCCGCTCCAACTGGACCGATGACGAAGGCATCATGGCCGAGGCCGCGAAGTCTGTCCCGAAGGCCGCGCTGCCTCACGTGCTTGTCCTCGACAGCTTCGTGGCCCCTGACCGGCTCGAGGCCGACCTCATACGAACGCTGATTGAGAATGCCGGGACTACACTGGCACTCGGCCATGCAGGCGACCCGAATGACCTCGACTACGCAATGGCGGAACGCTTCAAGTCATTCGTCTCATCGCTGGCCGAGTTCGAGACGGAGCGCATCCACGAGCCGGTCGTATCCATACCCGCCTTCTTTGAATACTCTGACGCCGAGGAAGAAGCGAAGGCCATCTGCCGCGACCTCATCGCCGGTGGCCTGGCTGAACTCAGCGACACCTTTATCGCCGTCCCCTCTCTCGCGGAGTACGCACCTCTGCTCAGGCGCGTGTTCGACGCTTACGACATTCCGGCGACTATCTATCCGAGCACATGTCTCTCGGCCTCGCCGCCCATAGTCGCGGTGCTCGAGCTTCTGCGCTGCATCGACTCAGACTACGAGAGGCTTGCCGCGACCGCCGCACTGACGTCGCCCTTTCTTCCCGGATTGATGCGGCTTGAGTCGGACGTGGATACATCGACGCGGGACCGGTGCGCGTCGGCGCTCAGCTACTACTCGTGCCGTGCCGGTATCATCAAGGGACGTCGCAACTGGGACAAGCTGCGTGACCGCGTCCGCGCCGCTGAGAACGATGAACTGGAGAAACCCGAGGATGACTTCCTTCTCGATATGGAGAAGCGGGTGCGCTCGGCCACGCGGATGATGGGAGCCGCGCTCGGTTCCGCCTCCACGCTCGGCGAGTATGCACGGTCGCTTAAGCAGCTTCTGGGCAGGGCCGGTTTCCTCTCGAAGCCTGAGAGCATGGACGAGGAACGCGGCGAGCTGCTCTCGGACCGCAAGTCTCTCTATGATATCCTCGATTCACTGACGCTGTTCGAGCAGGAGTTCGGCACCCAGGACCGGAACCGGTCCGAGTTCATCAAGACTCTCGAGTATCTCATTGGGCTCGCCCAGCGCACGCCCGAACCGACAGCGACCGGCGTCACGGTTGTAGACATGACCGAGACGCTGGGAATCCACCCGCGCCGCCTCTATTTCTGCGGCCTGACGGAAACCAACCTGCCGAGCGCGTACACTGCCGACCCGATACTGCCGGACCGAGTCCGTTCCGCCCTGGGGATGCCGGACGTGGACTGGCACCGAGACTGGCAGCGGTTCCACTTCCGCCGCAACCTGGAATCGTCGCCCAACCCGCCTTTCCTGAGCTACCACTCATCGCGGCAAGGCCAGCCGGTACTGCCTACGCCGTTCATGGCCATAAGTCCAACCAAGGTCGGCCGGTCCGAGGTCATCTGCTCGGCGGCCGAGGAGCAGCTCGCCCAGGGCAAACAGAACGACGTCCGCTTCGAGGATACGGCCCTCGTCGTTGACTTCAGCCGCGACAAGGAAGTGCGCTCCGCGCTGGCCCGCAGCTACGGTCCTTCCCGCCCCGTGTCCGTCACGAGGCTGGAACAGTACCGGCGCTGTCCGTATGCGTTCTACATCGAGACCGTTCTCGGGATGGAAGTTCCGGAGGAACCAAGCTACGACGTCGATGCGCGACAGTGGGGTATGGTTGTGCATCTCGTGATGGAGAAGCTCTATGCAGGCGGCCCGGTGCCGGTGGAGCGAATTCAGGACGCAGCCATGAAGGCGCTGGACGCGACCCTGAAGGAGGTCGACCTGACGCGCTTCTGGACCGAGGTTACCCGCCGCGTCTTCGCCAACCTCCTGCCCGACATCATCCGGATTGAGACCGAGTTGCGCGAAGGCGGGTTTCAGCCCGGTCGAACCGAACTCTCACTCGCGGGCAACCTGACCAGTGATATCAGCCTGCGGGGCAGGTTCGACCGGATAGACTCTTCGGGCGGGCTCTTCAGGGTTCTCGACTACAAAACCGGAAGCCCAACCAATGTCGGCGGCAAGGCCGTTCTCGACGGCACCCACCTTCAGCTCCCTTTGTACGCATGGCTGTTCCGGAACGCGAATCCCGAGTCCCGACCGGACAACTTCGGCGTCTACTCGCTGCGCGACCCACGCGTCATCTGGTTCGGTGGAAGGAAGTACGGCGTCGAGGAGATGATCAAGGCTGCGGTCGAGAACGCCATCGAAGTGGTAAAGGCCATCCGCAGCGGGGTCTTCCCGGCCAGGCCGGGTGATGACCGCGCCTGCGAATACTGCGACCTCGGTCACACCTGCGGCTTCCGCGAAGACGCAAAGGACTCCTAGATGCCCTCCCCGCCGCCATTCGCCAATCGCCATTCGCCAATCGCCATTGGCCATAAGGTCGTCTTCGCACCGGCCGGTTCAGGCAAGACCCAGGCGCTGAGCCAGCGCTACATTGACCTGCTCAGGCTGGGCGTCAAGCCTGAACGGATCCTTACGCTCACCTTCACCGAGAAGGCGGCGGCTGAGATGAAGGAGCGCATCTTCGACCGCCTGGCCAAAGAAGACCCGGCCCTGCACAGGAGCCTGCGCGAGAACGTGCTCAGGCTGCGCATCTCAACCATCCACTCCTTCTGCCTCTCGCTGGTCAAGCGTTTCGCGCCGCTGCTCGGACTCGACCCGCGCGTTGACGTCTTGTCGGACGTCACCACCACCTGGGAGAGCGCCAAGTACGACACGCTGATGAACGTGGCCGAGAATGAGCGCAACTCAAGCTACTACAAGAACCTTATCGACCTGGTGACGCGCGACCGCACTCAAGGCTGGACCAGGCTCTCTGCCCTGTTCGACAGCCTCTTCGACAAACGAGTTGCCATCCGGCGCGGGCGCTTGCTTGGTTCGGATACGGGCCGGCTCGAATCGATTGCGGCGGAACTGCGGCAAGACAGCATGGGCAGAACTCTATTCCCGGACTACTCAAGCTTGTTCCCGCGGCGGTTCGACATAGATTCACTGCGGCAGGTCTTCGCGCTGCTGGAAGCCAATCGGGACGTATATCGCACCGGGTCAGGCTCTCCCCGCATCCGTGGGTGTTCCGACGAAGCTCAGGACTGGAACAGAAGGATGTGCGAATACCGGAATCTCATCGCGGCCGCGCTCTGGAACGACGAATTCGGCCACGCTCTCGACCTCTTCCAGCGCCGATTCCTCGACGCGTACTCCAGAGCCAAGCTCGCGTCCGGCCTCGTCGACTATGACGACATGGAGTATCTGGCATGGCGGGTGCTCCACGCCGAATCTGAATGGCAGAATATCCTGCACGCCTTCGACGAGCACACCGACCACATTCTTGTCGACGAGTTCCAGGACACGAGCTATCTGCAATGGGGCATCATCGACAAGCTGACCGAGGAGTGGCGGGCGGGCGAAGGCGCGAAGACCGACTTGGGTATCAAACCCACGCTCTTCATCGTCGGCGACGAGAAGCAGTCCATCTACATGTTCCGCGACGCCAAGGTAGATGTCTTCTCCAAGGCAGCAGACAAGCTCGAAGAATGGCTGGGCAACGGCCTGGAGCGAGAGACTCTTGAAAAGAACTACCGGAGCCTCCAGGCCATTATCGATTTCGACAACGCGCTATTCTCCAGACTCATGTTCGCACCTTCCTCCCTGCCCCCTGCCAATAGCCAATCGCCAATCGCCGATCGCCAATCCCTGGACCCCTGGCGCACGTGCTATGCTCCCTTCACCTGCGCCCGCGAGAACTCTGACCCGGGCAGGGTCGAGATCGTTCTGGCTCGCTCGGACGAGAACGTGGCCGAGCGCAGGAGCATCGAGGCGGGCATTATCGCAGGACGAATCCTGTCCCTTGTGAACTCGCCCGAACCCCTGACTGTCTACGAGAAGAAAGAGAGCATTGAGATCGGCCGGCCCTGCGAGTACCAGGACATCGCCGTCATCATCCGCTCGCGGACGCACCTCGCCATCTACGAGAAGGCGTTGCGCGATGCCGGTGTCCCGTTTCTGGTGCTCGGCGGCTCCGGATTCTACTCGGAAGACGAAGTTCAGTACCTCCACTCGCTGCTCAAGTTCCTTGTCGACCCGGCTGACGACACCTCGCTCTACGTAACGTTACGCGGCCCGTTCTTCGACGTCCCCGAACGCGACCTCTTCTTCGCCAATCAGCCGCCAATCGACAATCGACAATCGCCAATCGCCAATTCTTTGTTCCTCTGGGACCGGGTAAGGTCGAACGCTCAGCCCGATACCCCGCTCGACACGGCCGTGTCCGCGTTGAGCAAGTGGCTTTCGGACGTCCATCGCAAACCGCTCGCGCGCATTCTTTCCGGCGCGCTTGATGAGCGAAAGGTGTGGACGAGATTCTGGGAAGCTCAGCGCGAAGCCAACGTCCGGAAGTTCCTCGGAATCATCGAGGACCTGGAAGCCGACGGAATGCACCCGCTTCGTATCCTCAACGCGCTCGCGCAGGCAGGACAGGATGAGGCCAAGGCCGACGTCCGGGTCGAGGACCAGCCCGGCGTCCAGATACTCACGATTCACGCCGCCAAGGGCCTGCAGTTCCCGGTGGTGTTCCTGCCCGGGCTCGACGACGGCATCAAAGCGGCCGGCTGGTCCGGCCCGAGCCTCGTGGTCGAGGAAGTGGATCAGGACCGAGTCCTTGTATCCTACATACCGGAGTCCGGCATCCGCAGGGAGCACCCGTTCCATCGCACCTTTGTCGAAAAGGAATTCGAGGAAGAGAAACGTGTGTTCTACGTCGCCTGTACGCGGGCTCGCGACGCGATGTTCCTGAGCGGCGTATGGAACTCCCGGGCGCTCACAAAGACCCGACTCGCCTGGCTCATTGAGAACCTGGGACTCAATGAGACTGAAGATGGCTTCGCATTCGAACCGCCTATCCCCGGCGTGACCTGCATCACTCCGGCGTCAGTCCCCGAACCATCGTCCCCGGCGCCGGTGGCCCGGGACAGGAAACCGGCCCCGCGTCGAATCCCACTCCCCTCGCTCCCCGCCCCTCGCCCCTCGTTGCGTGCCATAACGCGAAACCTGCCCGCCGACTTCCAACGCCATGGCGAAGATTCAGTCGGTCTGGGCGAGGTCATCCACCGACTACTGGAAGAGATATCGAATGGGACATTGACCGCTGACCGCCGTCCGCTTGCCGCCGAGATCGAAAGGCTCCTCCGTCTCAACGGGCTGGACATGTCACTGTCCGCCAGTCTGCAATCTGCAATCTCCGATCTGCAATCTGAACCGGAAGTCTGGAACATAGTCAGACGCCGGCCGGGCTCGTTCGCCGAATTGCCTGTGATGTACCGTGACGCAACAGGCGCGATTCACACCGGCCGCATCGACCGCGTGATTGTCACTGACGCCGAAGTACGCATCTACGACTACAAGACTTTCAGGGTTGGAAAGAAAGACGCCCCATCACTGGCTTATGAGTACTACGAAGGCCAGCTCAAATACTACGAAGCCGCCTGCTCTCGCCTATATCCCGGCAAGAAGGTTTCGACGTTCATCGTCTTCACTGCCTTGCCCCTCATCCTCTCGGCCGGCAAATAGCCCTGCCAGACACCCAGGGAAATCCGGGCGGAACCCGCTCCGTCAGACGGCGCGCCTTCGACCTCTCCCCCGGGTATCCCACATTCATTCCATTTGACATCTGCGCTGCCGGACCCTACAATCCCGCAGTGAAGGCCTGCCCCCGCGACGTCGCTGGCATCGGGTTGTGCGCGGTCGCCGTTCTCCTGCCATTCGGCTGTGGCGGCGAGACGACGACCTCAATCGTGAGACTCCGGAAGCCGCCGATGGTTCTGTCCAGCCCGGCATTCCATCACGGCGGCACCGTACCCGACTATTATGCCGACCCCCTCGGGTCACCGCCCTCGCCTCCGCTGGAGTGGACCAATGTGCCCGATTCGACCCGTTGGTTCGCGCTTATCCTGTACGAAGTCGAGGCATCAGGAGCAGGGGAATTCGGGACACACTGGCTCGCGCTCAACCTTCCCGGCGATACACGCTATCTTGCCGAGGGCGCCGGCAGCCACGGCGCGGACGCGGGAACCGGCTGCTGCAGCTATGTTGGGCTGCGCCGACCGGGCCGCCGGACACACCGCTTTGTGTTTGCCCTCTACGCACTCGATACGACGGTGTCATGCACCTTCCTGCCGACCGGCCCAGCCGAAATAGAAGAGGCCGCCGCCGGCCACATCCTCGCCAAGGCCGAGCTTGCCTGCCATACCCGGCTGTACCGGTTCTGAGCCCAGGCTCCATGGGAACACTCGCATATTTCCGGATGGCCGGAAAGGCACATCGAGCCACAGCCCAATTGCGCCCACTTGTGCCTGGACCCGCCAGGTCGGACAACGGTCAGTGATAGGAGGATATGTTGTGAAGCACTTTGCCTTAGTCTGCGTAGTGGCGCTGCACTTCTGTCCGCCGTCCGAAGCCAGGATGGCAGCCGGAAGGTTTGAGCAGGCCGATGGTTTCGGGACGCGGACATCAGCCGTGTTCGGCCCGGCCTTGCCTGGGCCCGGTGACACTCTGTGGTCGTTCACCTGTCCCGGCCCGTTCTGTAATGGCCTGGCCTGGGACGGCGAGCACTTCTGGCTCAGTCGCGGCGATTCGGCAGTGCTGTACCGGCTAAGCTCGACCGGGGTTGTCGAGACCGTGTTCGGCCTGCCTCCAGAGGTGGTATTCCCGGCCGACCTCACCTGGGACGGCGCACACCTTTGGATGGTGGACGAGCAAAGCGCCCGGGCCTACGAGCTCGACCCGGCCACCGGCAATGCGCTCCGGTCTTTCCGGCTGCCGGACAGCGCGTCCGCTGACCCGAATTCGTGGGGACTCGCGTGGGATGGCCAGTACCTCTGGCACAGCGACTACACCGGCACCGGACATATCTACCAGTTGGATACGGTTGCCGGCGCAGTCGTCTCGCAGTTCATCCCTCCGAACGGCGATATGCTCGGTATCGCCTGGGACGGGACCTACCTGTGGGGCGTGGATATGGGGACCCAATTCGCGTACAAGATGACTGTCCCCGCGGGAACCGTGGTCGATAGCTTCGAATGGCAGGTGCCGAGCCCGCTCGGTCTGGTGTGGGATGGCAGCTTCTTCTGGAACGTGAGCAGTTCCACCGACCGGGTCTACAAGGTCGGCGGGGCGACGGGCGTGCTCGATGGCGGCGCCGCTACACCGGCCAGACGTGGATTTCTGTCGCGGCCCGAGCCGAATCCGTTCGTCCACCTCACAAGGCTTGCCTGCGATGCCCCGGCAGGTTGTCTCGCCAGAGCCGGCGTGTTCGACACGGGAGGACGGCTGGTGCGGACGCTTGAGGTCAACCGGGAGTCGGACCTGGTCTGGGACGGGAGAGACAACGCGGGCCGGCGACTGCCCGCAGGGACGTACTTCGTTTGCTGCGACGCGGGTGGAGAGCGCGCCACCGCGCACCTCGTTCTGCAGCGTTAGCGACGAACGAGATTACCGAGCGCCGCTGGTCCGGTAAGTCAAGGACCTTTGACTAGACCTTCCGGGAGTCAGCCGAGACAGCCGTCGCGGCTCCCGGGACTTCCGCGTGAGCTCGCGCACCTGCTTCGACGTATCGCCGACGAGGTGCCGGCCATCATCGACGGCAACCTCGTCGGAATCTATCTCTGGGGCTCACTCAGCTATGGCACGTTTGACCGGCGCTGCAGCGACGTCGACGCGGTGGTCGTGACCCGGAGAGACCTTTCTCGCGCTGAATTCGCCACCATGGCACGCTGGTTCCGCAGCGCGTCGCGCAGTAATGCCTGGGTGAGACGTCTTGACATTCGTTTCATCATTAACCACGAGTTCTTCGACAAGCGATCGAGGTGTTGCGGGTTCCACGCGGGCAAGCTCGTGCGACACGGTTCGGACGGCAATCCCATCATCTGGCTCAACATCGGCCAGTGCGGAGTGACGCTTCATGGCCCAAACGCCCGGTCAATCTCGCCGTCGGTATCCTGGCGCCGACTGAAGCTGGCCCTGCGCCTGGAACTCGACTATCTTGAGCAAGACCTGGCAAAGAACGCCGGCGACCGCTCGGCCCGTGCGTTCCACCACAATGCCTATGCCATCCTCACCGCCTGCCGCATCCTCTATACGGCCGAGCACCGTACCATCGCGTCGAAGAAAGAAGCATATTGCTGGGCTCGGACGTCGCTGCCGCGCCGTTGGCGAGCGGTGCTCCTGGCGGCATGCCGCAACCGGCTCAGGATCCGCGGCTCGACCACGCCCCGGCTGGAGGCGGACGCAGCCGGGTTCGTTGACTTCGTGGGCTGCGTCGTCCGGTCAGCGCTGCCTGCCCGCCATGCGAGAGCCCACGGCTAACCCGGGCGCAGGCTCGCACCGCCGGACGGCGAGTGAGCATTTGTTCGGCTTTCCTCCCTCCTCCCCAAATCGATTCCCTATTGACAAACCCGGAAACGGGTCCTAGAATGCAGTCGTGTCAGAGGGCCCGAGGATTCTCCGTGACCGTTGACTGGAGGTAACATGCGTAGAACGACCGCATCCGCTGTTGTCTGCTGCCTGGTCCTCGCCGTGTTCTTCACCGGCTGAAAGCAGAACGAGCCGCCGGCAACTCCGACGCTCAGCGGCCCGGCGACCGGCGTACCGGGCAAGTCTCAGACTTACACTTTCAAGACCACTGACCCCGAGAACCAGAGCGTCGGCTTCCTGGTATCGTGGGGCGACGCGACCGCCGACGAATGGGATGATGGGTACGCGAGCGGAGAAGAGGTCACGCGGGCGCACAAGTTCACGGATTCCGGCGCCTACTACGTGAAGGTGAAAGCACGGGACACAAAGCTCGCCGAATCAGGGTGGTCGGACTCGATCCTCGTCGGAGTGGCGTTTTGGCCGCCGGACCAGCCCCAGACGCCGACCGGGCCGGCCGCCTGCACGACCGGCGTCGCCGCGACGTTCACCACGAAGACAACTCACCCCTTGGACGATAGCGTGTGGTTCCAGTTCGACTGGGGCGACACCGTCGGGGATTGGGCCGGACCGGTCGCGAGCGAATCAGTCTGCCGTGAGCAGCACATTTTCAGCGCCGCCGGCTCGTACAACGTCATGGTGCGGGCCAAGGATGCACGCGGTCACGAGTCGCCGTGGTCGAACCCGTTGGCGGTCTCAGTCACATATGTCGAAGCGCCGGCCACGCCCGAGGTGGCCTGCGTGCCACTGCTGAAGGGAGCCGCGCTGCGCTTGACCTGGGGCACCGTGGCGAATGCAGACTTCTATGAGGTCAAGATCGATGATTCCGTCCATAAGACAACCGACACTACCTACGACATCACCCGATCGTGCGCGGCTCTCGAAGTCAGAGCCGCGAAGGGCAGCCGCAAGAGCCCGCCGTCAGTGATACCGGTGGGCATTGTCGAGACCACGAGCGTCGCGATCTACGGCATCAGCGACTCTGACACTTTCCACCATCACGCCTTCGGGTTCGACTCCGCCGGCAAGGCCACAACCTATTCATTTGCCTCCGGCAACAACCCCAAACTGGATTACTACGCGGACAACCAGACCCACCATGACTCGATGTTCCTGGTCAACGCGGGCAAGTACGGCTGGAATTCCAAGGGCAACGTGTTCAGGGATGCCAACACCACGGTGTACGAGAACGCCAAGCTCGCCGACACCGCCGGCTACTCGGATGAGAACCGGCTGACCGTGGATGAGGTATACTATCTCTGGCTCAGCCCCGCGGTTGACGGCTGGGGCCCGGACGACCACTTTGCCAAGGCGAGGATCCTCTCGATATCCGGACCGCTGATGACGATACAGCTAGGCTATCAGCGGGTCGGCGGCCTCCGCTGGCTGAAGTAGCACTCGGACGAGGGACACACCCGCCCGCGAGTTCGGGTTCATCTGCGATACCCGGACGTGAGCGAACACGACACGTCAGCCGTACTGCAGAATTGGGTCAAGGCGAAGCGGCTGCACGGGTTGTCTGATGCCCACGTCCAGATGGCACGTGAACTCGGCACGAACCCGCAGCGCCTGCTGAGGAGCCTGGGTCCAGTCAAGGGACGTGCTGTTGTGCCGCTCGCCCAGCGTATCGAGGACAGGTATGTCAGACGCTTCGGGCGTTCGGTCCCTGAGCCGGTGATTCCGGTTCGGCAGTTGCTGCAGGAAACCCGGGCGCGAGAACAGATCGAGGCCAGTGAACGGAGACGCCGGAAGCGCCAGGCCAACGCTCACCACGCCGAGGCGGCGCGGATATCGCTGCTGAGTCTCAGACGTCTCCTCCCCGGCGGACCGGTCGCACCTGAAGACATCGAGGACGACGAGCCAGCGTGAAGCTGCAACAGGCGTCATCAATGCAGTGATGGACTGCTGATCCGCCATCTCAACTCCTCTCGCCTTCGTCGAAGACTTATCCGGGCCGCTGGCGGCTGACGTTAGTGTCGGGGAACGCGGATCTGGCCGCCGTCGCGCGGGCTACCATGACTCGACGACTGAGCCGGCTGGAGTAACCAGGCTTCTGTTCGGGGAGAGCTGAACTTGTTCACCGGCAAAGGAGGCAGATCCGGATTCAGCCGGGCAGCATGGGTGTCCAAGTCGTGGCGATGCTACGGCGAGCGTGCCGATTTTCTCCGGGCTGCCCTGGGCCGCGCTCCTCAGGGATTCGTGGCCGCGGACGCGGCTACTCCTCTACGTCCTCAGGCGTCTGCTTCTGCTTGCACTCCTCGCACTTCTCGCCCCATGTGGGCTCGCCGCGATGGACCTCGTAGTCGAACGTCGGCCACTGGGAGCAATGGTGCGCCCAGTGCCAGACATGCGTGTTCTTCTTCAGCCGGTACTCGATCACATCTACCTCCAGCTTGGCTGTGAGTTGAATGTAACTTGCATTGCATCGATGTCAAGTCTGGCGGTGGAGCGGACGGAGTACCAGCGGGCAGTGGACAGATGGAAACGCGGACTGGTATGGCTAACGGAAGCGGGGCCAGAACGCGGGCACGGATTCGGTGTACGTCTTGAGTTCGCTCTTGAGCAGGTCCCGCAGGTGAGCATCCTCGTGCCCGGCCTGTACGAGCAGCAGCGGGAGCCCGGCGATAGTCGCGAGCACCAAGCCACCCCAGGAACGGAAAACCAAGGCTGCACCTGCCAGCTGAACAAAGGTGGCTAGGTAACGGGGGTGGCGCGTCATCCTCTGGAATCTGAGACCCACAAACCGTTTTTCGGGCAGGAATACCGTCTCCTCTTTGCTGCCCCGGGCCGGCGGCCTGACCTGGGCGATCCTGAGCAGGTCGAACAAGGTCCCCAACCTGAGGTATGTGCCGACGCCGAAGACGACGAGACCGATAACACCGGTGACTGCGAACGGAACCGGGATCTGAGTCCAGTGCCACCAGATGAGATCCGCGCCGAGGTAGGCAAGGAATGGATAGACAAAGAAGGCGAAGATGCCACGCCAGAACGCCGAATGCTCGACCACGCCCGACTGAAAGAAAGGCGAGCCGAAGTAATACTCGATCGACAACCAGAGGACAAAGACGTATGCGAACAGCACAGGCAGCCCCATGCGGCTGGGCATCGCGTCACGGAAGAAGTTCGTGAAGAAGACCAGGAAGTAGAAGGCTACGAGGACCGTCCAGACGAAACGGCCGAGTTTGAACCTCTTTATATAGCTGCTCATCTGACTGAGCCAGATTCTAGGATTTGGAGGCAGATTGTCCAGAGCGGCCGGGCCGACAGATCGAAGCCCGGCTCCGCCAAATCCGGGTGACGCTGCAGGTAGTCGACCGTCGTGGCGACGCGATACGTCTGCCCCTGGCTGAGTTTGGCGCGTGACAGTCCCGGCCGCAGCACGAGTTCTGGAGGCAAGCGACCGAGATCGACTCCCGAAACCGGCAGGAGCGCCAGCCGTCCCGGATCGCGCAGGATGTCGATTAGATCCCCGACCGACGTCGGTTCGCTGGAGTCAGCGACGAAGAGCGAGTCGCACAGAAACCCATCGGCCAACTTGGCGGCGAGCAGACCGCGTACCAGTTCGTCGGTCAGCCGGGCACGGGTCCGCGGTGTACGCGCCGCCGGCAGGGGTCGCGCAGCCAGGGAACCGGCCGCCGCGCGGAAAGAATCGAGCAGCCGCGCCACTGACGTGTCGGGCCCGAGCTGAACAAGATCCACGGTCGTCGCGGTCAGGCGATTTGCGTCTGCGCTGACGTCATAGCAGTTGATGCGGCTGGAGTCGACCGAGGGAGTCATCGCGTACCCGGCTGACGAGTTCAAGTCAACCGCAAAGTCAGCGCCCCAGGCCGGACCGGTCGAACGAGGTTCGACCATCACCCCAACCAGGTCCGCCCGCTGCCGCATCAGTGCAATCGCCTTGCCCGCCGCCAACCCCGGCGCGGCGTACTTAATGCCCGCAAGGTGCGTAAGTACATTCGCGGAGTCCAGTACAATGCCGGTAATGGCAACAACAGCCGTCCCGCTCCTCCTCACCATGAACGGGTAACCAATCGTCTGACCGGACGCGTCGACGAGATTGGCCGACAAAGCATAGTAGCGGCCCTTTGAGACGATCTCGGCCAACCGGGGCAGACCAAATCCGAGCCACGCGGGCGTCAGAACGATAGCGTCAATACCTGCCCGGTTGAGCAAAGACACCTGGGCATCCCCGTCGGTCAGGTTCTTCAGTCGACGGTCGGCGAATGCGTCACCGATCGCCAGCCAGATGGTCGGGCTGACTGACTGCTGCGCCTTGACCGCCGCGGCATAGAGCGGCATGCGGTCCAGCCGCGCATCGGTCACGAAGATGCGCGCGGGCCGTTCGGACGGGCTTACCACCCGCCTTGCGCACGTCATGACGACACCCGCCAGCAGACCACACGAAACGGCAAGCACGCAGCGGTAGTAGAACGACGAGTGTTGAGCGGAAAACGGAGAGCGAGCTGCGCCCGTGGGCTACTGCTTCTCAGCCGACGGCTGAGACTCCTCTTCGATGAGCGCGACGTCCACGACCGCGTCTCCCTTATCGACTGCCATTATTCTCACTCCGGTCGTGGAGCGACCGCACTTGCGGATTTCGGAGCAGTTGACGCGGATGACGATCCCCTGCTTCGAGGTGAGAATGACCTCGGATGACTCGCTACACGCCTTTGCCGCGGCGAGTTGGCCGGACTTCTCGACCGGTTTGGCCGCGATTATGCCCGAACCGCCGCGGCTCTGGACACGGAACTCCTCGAATACGGTTCGCTTGCCGAAGCCATTATCGAAGACGGTCAGGAGCGATTGATTCTCGCGGACGATCACCGCACCGATAACCGAATCGCCTTTGCCCAGCCGGATGCCACGCACGCCCGCGGCGGTTCGGCCCATGTCGCGCGAATCCTTCTCGTGGAAGCGGATAGACTGCCCGTCGCGAGTAACAAGCAGGATGTCATCCGAGCCGGAGGTGAGCAGGGTGGCGACCAGCGAGTCGCCTTTATCGATGCCCATGGCAATGATCCCCTTACGGCGAGGATTTGAGAACTGGTCAAGGGTGACTCGCTTGATCTTGCCCTGCCGGGTGACGAAGAAGACGAACTGCTTGACCGAGAAATCGCGCACCGCCAGGTAGGATGTTGTCACCTCGTCTTTTTCCATTTCGACGAGATTGGCGATTGAGCGTCCCTTGGCAGCATGCGAGCCCTCGGGTATCTCGTACACCTTCTGCCAATAGCAGCGACCTTTGTCGGTAAAGAAGAGCATGTAGTCGTGGGTCGAGGCGATGAACAGCCCTTCGACAAAGTCTTCTTCCTGCACCGACACGCCGGTCCGGCCCTGTCCACCCCTCCCCTGCCGGCGGTAGACCGATACGGGCATGCGTTTGATGTAGCCGCGATGGGTGACGGTGACGGCCATGTCCTCTTCTTTGATGAGGTCCTCAATCGAGAACTCCTCGGCCTCGCCGCGGACGATCTTCGTCCGGCGCTCATCCGCATAGCGCCGCTTGACCTCAAGCAGTTCATTCCGGATTTCGCCCATCATCGCGGACCGCGAATCGAGCAGGTTCCTGAGCCGGCTGATCTCCTTGATCAGGTCCTTGTACTCGGCGTCGATCTTCTCGCGTTCGAGACCGGTAAGACGGGCCAGGCGCATCTCAAGGATGGCGTCGGCCTGGCGTTCGGACAGCTTGAACTTCGCGACCAGGCCCTGGCGTGCCGTCTCGGTATCCTTGGACTTTTTGATGAGCTCGATTACCGCATCGATGTTCTTCAGGGCGATCTTGAGACCTTCAAGAATGTGGGCGCGATCCTCAGCTCGTTTCAGCTCGAACCGGGTTCGACGTGTCACGGTCTCGAACCGGAACTTAATAAACTCCTCCAGCAGCGGCTTCAACCCCAGTGTACGGGGCTGGCCGTTCACCAACACCAGGAGAATGATTCCAAACGATGACTGCAGCTCGGTGTGCTTGTAGAGCTGGTTGAGAACGACTTCCTTCACCGCGTCGCGTTTCAGGTCGAGTACGATCCGCATTCCGTCGCGGTCCGACTCGTCCCTGAGGTCGGCAATCCCCTGAATCTTCTTTTCCCTCACGAGCTGCGCGATACGCTCGATCAGAGTGGTCTTGTTGACCTGATAGGGAATCTCGCTGACGATGAGGCGGTCCTTGCCAGCCTTCACCTCCTCAAACGCCACCGTGCCTCTGAGCATGATGGTACCGCGACCGGTCTCGTACGCCTGCCTGATGCCTTCGATGCCGACGATGGTCGCGCCGGTCGGAAAGTCCGGCCCGCGTACCTTTTTCGTCAGTTCTCTGGCGTCGGTTTTCGGGTCGTCGATGAGGAGCACCAGGGCGTCGATAAGCTCACCGAGGTTGTGCGGCGGGATGTTCGTCGCCATGCCGACCGCGATGCCGGCCGCGCCGTTGGCCAGCAGGTTGGGGAACGCGGCCGGCAGAACTGTCGGCTCCTTGAGCCGCTCATCGAAGTTGGGCTGGAAGTCGACGGTATCTTTGTCGAGGTCGCCGAGCAACTCAGCGGCCAGCGGCGAGAGCCGTGCCTCCGTGTACCGGTAGGCGGCGGCAGCGTCGCCGTCAATCGAGCCGAAGTTGCCCTGCCCGTGGACCAGTGGATAGCGGAGTGAGAAGTCCTGCGCCATACGCACCATCGCGTCGTATACCGCGCTGTCGCCGTGAGGGTGGTACTTGCCCAGTACGTCGCCAACCACGGTTGCCGACTTACGGGTAGGACGCGTCGGGATGAGGCCCATCTCATTCATGGTGAAGAGGATACGACGCTGAACCGGCTTCAGGCCGTCACGAACATCGGGCAGGGCGCGCGCCACGATAACCGACATGGCGTAGTCAAGAAACGACTTGCGGACCTCGTCTTCGATGTAGACAGGAACCACGGAATCTTCGTGAGACACAGGCGGTAAATATACTTGTGTGGCACCAGCAAGTCAAACGCCACAAGGCACCGCCGGCGCTGCGCCGCGAGTTGACAGTACCACTGAAATGGCTATCATAGGCCACGGCTCTTCAGCAGGTCTAAGGAGGACCACAATGCCAAGTTTCCGCAAGTCAAGTCTGGCTATTATTCTGCTGACGGCAGCGCTGGCTGTGCCGCTCGTCGCGCAGCAGATTCCGCTTGACGCGCTGATGCGCGGCGGCCGGATCCACTACGAGGGCCAGCGCTACGACCGTGCCAAGGAGCAGTTCACCAAAGCGCTGACCGTGTACGGAACGACCGCGGACAATGCAACCCTTGCCCAGATCGAACTCTGGCTGGGACTCTGTGAAGAACAGCTGCACCACGACTCGGCTGCTGCCGATCACTTTGTGGCCGCGATGGACAGAGATACGGCGGCCGCCGCCAGGATCCGCGCGAACGAGCAGTGGCAGTACCTCGCCTGGACAGCACTCATCAGTGCGACCCGGACCAGATACAACATCGAGGACTACGACTCGGCGCTCCGCTACGCTCTCGCGGCACTCAAGATCGACCCCTCAAAATCCCAGACCTACGCGCTGGTCGCCAACATCTATTCGGCCCTCAAGCGCTACGATGACATGCGCGCAACCGCCGACAACCTGCTGAAGCTGGACGCGGGCGCACCCGAGGCCCTGAGCCTGCTCGGGCTCTATTTTCTCGAGAAACCGGACAGCCTCTGGTCCGGCGCCGAGGCAAAGGCCGTGCGCTGGGATTCGACCATGTTTTACTATGACCAGGCGATTGCCTCCTATGAGAAGCGCTTCGTTGCCGCCAAGGCCGACCTGGCTAAGCTGCTGAAGCCCACCGACACGGTCAAGTTGAACCAGGTAACGTCTCAGCTGCTTGAGAAAAGCCGGCTGCGGGACCAGTCTGAGCTGAAGCGGTACATCGAGACCACCCTAGGTGCGAGCAAGCAACTCGCCGATGTGGCCCAGATCGCCAGCCGGCTTTTCTACGCAGCCAACAACCTGAACGCGGCCAGTTCACGGGCAGGCACGGCCATGCTGCGTGCCGCTACTGAAACCAACAAGGATACCTCGGAACGATTCCGGGCCAAGGCCGAGACGCTTTTTGCCCGCGCGGTGGAATACGACTCGTCCGACTTCACCTCCCTCTTCAACCTCGGAATCACTCAGTACCAGGGTCAGAAGGACAGCTTGGCCGAGAAATCGCTGCGCGCCGTAGTTGACGGCACGGTGGTACCGGTTGGACGTCTACCGCAGCCCTGGCTCGACTCGGTGCTCGCGCTCGTGACACCGGCCATAGCCGAGTCTGGTCACGTCGCTCTAACCGACAGGCTGACCGCGACGGTCGACTCGATACTAACAGCCAAGGGAAGCAGAAATGTGGGGTTCAGCTGGCTTTACTTCCCCGACCTGAGGGAGCGCCACCTGACCGCCGCCGCAACCGTCGCGGATACTGCCGGCATGTTCCTCAGCATCGGGATGCCGCAACTGATGGAGCAGGCATACCTGTGGCTGGGTTCGAGCCAGACTGGTCTGGCCACGGCTCTCTCCGATGCCGGCAGGAAGGACGCCGCGAGAGCTGGCTACGAACGGGCCATCGTCAATCTGCTGATTGCTGTCAAACTCGACCCCTCCAGCGCTGATGCGTACCAGAACCTCGGCATCTGCTACCGGGAGACCGACCAGAAGGACAAAGCCCTGAAGGCTTTCGAGACCGCAGACAAGCTGAGAAAGGGCCGCTAACCCAAGGAAGCCCAAGCATGACCAAACTTCTCAATGTCCTGATCGTGTTGCTCGCCGCCCTGCTGGTTTTCGTCATCCTCTACCCGCAGATCCAACAGAACCGACCGATTGACCTCAAGTTTGCCTGTGACAGCTCGTCAACGGCACTGCCGATACTCGTCGGCATTGATGAGAGCCTGTTCGTCAAAAACCGCATCAATCCGACCCTAGTCTTCTACTCCGACCCTGACCAGGCGCTGACCGACCTCTTTGCGGGCAAGGTCGATGTGGGCGTCTTCCCGTGGAGCGCGGTTCTGAAGCACATCGCCGCTAAAGGAGAAACCCTGCAGGTCTTCATGAGCGAGGAATTCCGCCAGTCTCTCCCGGTGGATGCGATCGTCGCTCCGCTCAAGTCTCCGGTTAGGACCGCTACCGACATCCGGGGCCGTCGGTTCATCTATCCTCCGCAAGTGCGTGACTACATTCCGGTCATGCTGACCAACCTCGGGCTCCGGGCCGAGGACGTGAAACTCGCCGGGGTCCCGCTCTCGTCGCTCGACCAGGAATTGGCTGCCGGCAACTGCGACGCGGCCTGGGTGATTGAACCGCTTCTGTGCCCGCTGGACACGACGCAATATCGCATCATCCAATACAGCGCACTCGCTCGGTTTGTCTCCCAGCCGTTCCCCGGCGCAGCCGTCGGGTTTGCGCCGCGCTTCGTACAGTCTTATCGCCAGGGACCCAAGCGCCTGAAGATCGCCACTGATGCTGCCATGGCGATGGTCGAAACCAAAGCCGATGCGGCGAAGCAGATACTGGCCAGGCATTTCCCGTACTGCACGCAGTCCTGCGGGTTCTGCCGCCTGCCCGAGATTCAACGGAATACGGAGATAAACAAACCCGCAGTCGCCGCCCTCGCCAGCCGCCTCAGACTCGCCGGCGTACTGCCGGAAGACATAAACACGCAGAACGTGTTTCCCGATCCGCAGATATTCACCCGCTAGGTTTCTGGTCCGGTCGTGCTAGATGGGGAGTCGGCGGTCCCCTGTAACCCGAAACCCGCCCATGCGGGATCGAAAGAGCGTCACGAGGCCGAACCGGGGCGAACAAAGTCTGCGAGTCTGGCGACGATGAAAGCCGGGTCTTGCGATGGCCGCTGCCGTGAACCCCGCCAGAACCGGAAGGTAGCAACGGTAAGCGGACTGGTGGCCAGTCGCAAGTCTGCCTGGTTGGAGTCGCCTGCCCGCATGACTCTCTCCCTGATCGGACGAAGACGCCCGCACGACCGGACCTCTGGTGTTGATAGGGACTGAGCGATGGCGAATCAGTAGCCGAGAAGAGGAACCGGCCATGGCACGTAGCGTCCTCACTCTCAAGTACCGGCCGCAGCGCTTTGATGAACTGCTGGTACAGGACCACGTCCGCGACACGATGAAGCGCGCGATCGAACGGAACCGGCTGGCCAATGCTTACCTGTTCTGCGGACCGCGGGGCGTGGGCAAGACCACGACCGCCCGCATCCTCGCGAAAAGCCTGAACTGCGAGAAGGGACCGACCATCGATCCATGCAACGTATGCTCTTTCTGCGTTGAGATAGCGGCTTCGCGGAGCTTGGACGTCATCGAAATTGACGGGGCATCGAATAACAGCGTGGACGACGTACGCGAACTGCGTGAGAACGCGAGGTACACACCAAGCTCCGGGCGATACAAGATCTATATCATCGATGAGGTTCACATGCTCTCTCCGTCGGCATTCAACGCCCTGCTTAAGACCCTGGAGGAGCCGCCGGCCCACGTGAAGTTCGTCTTCGCGACGACCGAAGCGCACAAGGTACCTGCGACCATAGTCTCTCGCTGCCAGCGATTCGACTTCCGTCGGGCGACGCCGACCGAGATAAAGGACCGACTGACGTGGCTTACCCGACGGGAAAGTATCAGAGCCTCGGACTCCGCGCTGATGGCGATAGCCCGCCGCGCCGATGGCGCGATCCGTGACGGCGAGGGTATCCTCGACCAGCTGGCGGCATATCGGCCGGACGGAATCGAGCTAAAAGACGTAGAAGAGCTGCTGGGGCTGGTGCCGGCGGAGTTATTCTCGGACTATGCGGACCTCGTGCTTGCTGGTAATGGTCCAGGGCTGATGAACTTCATCGACCGGCTGTTCGAGTCAGGTTACGACCACATCGAGTTCTACACGGGAGTCGTGCAGCACTTCCGCAATCTGCTGGCGCTTGAAGTCAGCGGCGGAGAAAGTGACCTGGGCCTACTTCCGAACGAGGTCGAGCGCATGCTGTGTCAGGCCGGGGCATTTGGTCGCGGTAACCTCTTACGGATTCTCCACGGCATCACCGCCTACGAAACCCAGGCTGGCTCGACGCAGTTTCCACGCGTGCTGCTCGAAGTGATGTCGCTCGAGCTGGCATCGGGTCGCTCGGGTCCATCTGGCGCCGCTGCGCCCCGGGACTCGACACCGGACGAATGCGCAACTCCCGCGGCCGCCGACGGTCCCCTGACCATGAGCGCGCTCTGGGACGAACTGCGACTTCGCACCAACGCCCATCGGCCGATGCTCGCCGGATTCCTGGAACTTGCTACTCCTGTGTCGCTCAAGGACGACGTGCTTTCCATCTCGCTCCCGGCAAAGCAGAAGTCGGCGGCCGAGAAACTTGAAGAAAACGGATCGCAGCTGGCTGCCATTCTTGCCGAGATCGCCGGTCGGCCGCTTGACCTCGCGGTCCAGCTGTCGAGGAAACCGGCCCCGGACCCTACCCGCGAAAGAGTCAGCCGCATCCTGGGCGAGGTCGACGAAAAGGAGCATCGCTGAGGCGTTCCCTCGACCAACTGGTAGCGACGCTGGTGAAGCTGCCCGGGATCGGCCGCAAGACGGCGCAGCGCATCGCTTTTCACCTCCTCAAGCAGCCCGAGGTCGCTCGCGAGATGGCGGATTCAATTATCGAGGCCAGCTCCAAGCTCCGGCCGTGCCCCATCTGCTTCAGTCTCACCGAAGGGGACCGGTGTGATATCTGCTCTGACCCGACTCGGGATCATTCGGTAGTCTGTGTCGTCGAAGAGCCAGCCGACGTCCTTACCTTGGAGCAATCCGGCCAGCACCGCGGCGCCTATCACGTGCTGGGTGGGATACTGTCACCGATCGACAACATCGGTCCCGAGGAACTGCACGTAAAGGAGCTGCTGGCAAGGGCCGCATCCGGCGTTCGCGAGGTGATCATCGCCACCAATCCGACGACCGAGGGAGAAGCGACCGCCATCTACGTCGCCGGACAGCTCAAGACTGCGGGAGTACGCGTCACCCGGATTGCGCGGGGCCTGCCGGTAGGTTCCGACCTCGACCTTGCCGACACCGAAACCATCCTGCGCGCGCTTGAGGGCCGGCGCGAACTCTAATGCGCCCAAACCCGACATTCGACGAAGCAGACATCTGGAACACCAACCCGACAGAATCACCCGAGCCTGTTATTCTCCCCAGGCCCCGTGTCTTTGCGCGGGTATCCCATGTCGGATTCAGGGAGTGCTTGACCATCGGTCCGCAGCGCCTATGATGATACAGAGGTTTTCCATCAGGAGGAATCTATGAACCTAACGCTCACTGGACGTCATCTCGAAATCACGCCGTATCTGAAAGCACACGTGGATGAAAAAGTGAAGAAGCTCGACCACTTCAACAGCCACGTCATCAAGGCCGAAATCGTCCTCCTCAAGGAAGGGGCAAAGGATATCGCCGAAGCCAAGGTTCATCTCAGTCATGCGGTGCTCACGGCTACCGGACAGGGAAAAGACATGTACATCGCGGTCAACGACGTAATCGACAAGGTTGTCGCCCAACTGCTGCGCCAGCAGGGCAAGTTCCAGGACCGCAAACGGCCCAACCACGCGCCGCCGCCACCCAGTGGAGTCTGACGTTCGGCCGATGTCCGTCGCCGACCTCGCTGCTGAGAAGCGCGAGGAATGGGGTTTGAAGGTCGTGGCGGGAAAGCAGGGGCTCGCGACCAGTATCGTCGCCACCGGCGACATCAATCGGCCAGGCATGGCGCTGGCCGGGTATACCGGTGTGTTCCTGCGCGAACGCCTCCAGATCGTCGGCAGTACCGAGCTGTCATACCTGGCGACCATGACTCCTGCACAGCAGCGCGATGCCGTGCACCGGCTCCTGACGCTGCGTCCCCCCTGCGTTATCGTGACCAAAGGGCTGAATCCGCCTGATGTCTGGAAAACGGAGGCCGACGACTTCCAGGTTCCGATCCTGCTCACGCCGATGGACACCACGCCGTTCATTCACGCGCTGACCGCGTTCATCGATTACCGCCTTGCGCCGAAAGACTTTGTCAACGGGGAGCTCGTCGACGTCTTCGGAGTTGGCCTGCTCATCACCGGCGATTCAGGCATTGGCAAATCCGAGTGCGCGCTGGATCTGGTCGACCGGGGACATCGGCTGATCGCCGATGACCTCGTCAAAGTGCTGCGCCGCGGCACCGGCATAGTAATGGGTTATTCGGCAGCCCGCACTCCGGAACTTGCGCACCACATCGAAATCCGCGGAGTAGGAATCGTTGACGTGTACAGCCTCTATGGGGTGCGAGCCATCCGTATCCAGAAACGGATCGAGGTCGAAGTCAGGCTCGTGCAATGGAAACCGGGCATGGACTATGAACGGACCGGCATCGAAGAACGGCTCACTGACATCCTCGGCGTCAGGATACCGCGAGTGACGATCCCGGTCATTCCGGGCAAGAACCTTGCACTCGTGCTCGAGGTGATTGCCAAGAACCACATACTCAAGGTCTTCGGTTACCAGCCGGCCAAGGTCTTCGACGACGCGCTTACTTCGGTAATGAGCAAGTCCCCGCGAATCGACCCCTTCATCACCGACGACCAAGAGTGAGGTAGCTCGGCAGTGGTCTGCGCCGTCATCATCGGCCAGGGCAGCCTGCCCCTTGCCCTGCTGGAGGCGGCGCGTGCCATCGTGCCGGATACCGATGGCGTGACCACACTCTCCAATCTCGAGTGCCCGGTGGACGAGCTTCACGGCCGGCTCGAACAGGCAATCTTGGGCCTGCCCGAAGGCGACGTCGTGGTCTTTGCGGACATGCTTGGCACGAGCTGCGCCAACGCTGGGGTCGCGGTCAAGCGCAAACACCCGCACATCGCCGTGCTCAGCGGCACCAACCTGGCGATGCTCGTGCGGTTTCTATATCACCGCCGCAAGAAGTCGTTCACCGAACTGATCCCTTTTCTCGTCGAAACGGGAAAGGCCGCGGTCCAGGCGATAGAGATCTAGAGGCGACGGGTCAGCGCCCGGCGCCAAGCGCTCTCGGCCTCGCTCAAACTGAGGCGCACCAGCGTGTCGCCACGCAACCCGTCGACTATCAACTCCGGTTCCGCTATCGTACGCCCGATGGCTCGGCAGGGGATCCTCAAGCCTGCGGCCAGGCTTTCGAATGCATCGCGTTGCCGCGGCGGCACCTCGCAAAGGAAACGGCTGTTGGACTCACTGAAGAGCAGGAAGTCGTCGCGCTTGAACCGCTGGCTCCCGGGGACCTTGTCCAGGGAGAGCCGCGCCCCGATTCCGCCGGCGAAACACATTTCGGCCATGGCTATCCCCAGACCGCCGTCAGAAACGTCGTGGCAGGCGGTAACAATGCCGCTGCGGATGGCTGAACCGACGGCGACCATGGTCCGGCGTCCGCGCGCCGCATCGACCTTGGGCACTTCGCGTCCGAGGCCCTGGTGCCGACGGAAGTACTCGCTGCCTCCGAGCTCTTCACGTGTCTCTCCAAGCAGGTAGACGGACGAGCCCACATCCTTCAGATCCGGGGTGGTTGTGCGGGATGCATCCGGGATGACGCCTACCGCCGAAATAAGCAGAGTCGGCGGGATGGGCAGTGATTCGCCCGACTCGTTCTTGAACTCGTTGTACAGCGAGTCCTTGCCGGAAATAAACGGCACCCGGTACTTCCTGCCGATGTCATAGCACGCCTCGGCGGCCCTCACCAGCCCGGCGAGCTGGTCCGGGCGGTCCGGACTGCCCCAGCAGAAATTGTCCAGCAGGGCGACGCGCTCAATGTCGACACCGACCGCGACGCAGTTACGCAGGGCTTCATCGATGGCCGATGCCGCCATCCAGTAGGGATCGATGAGTCCATACCGCGGGCACAGTCCGCACGCCACCACGCACGCCCGCAGTGAGCCGCGAATCGGCATCACCACGCACGCGTCACTCGGACCAGTGTTTCTCTGACCGCAGAACGGCTTCAGTCCGGACGTGCCCTGTACCTCGTGGTCGTACTGCCTGACCACCCATTCTTTGCTGGCGATATTCGGCGCCTGCAACAGCTTGAGTATCTCGGCGGTCAGGTCCTGGCCGGTCGGCACCGAAGGGTCGGCTGTCTCCGGCCGCTGCCAATGCGCCTTCTTGGACGTGCCGCGCCAACCGCGATGCAGAAACTTCATGTCGATGTCCGCCACCCGATGCGCGCGGAACTTGAGCACCAAACGGCTCTTGCCTGTGACCCTGCCGATTACCGTGGCCTCGACGTCGTTCGTTTCCGCCAATTCGAGCAGCTCCTTGACCTGGTCCTGCCCGGCAAAGACGACCATGCGCTCCTGGGCCTCGGATATCCATATCTCGGCCGGTGACAGCCCGGCATACTTCAGCGGCACGCGGTCCAGCCAGACCTCGCAACCCTGATCGCTCGCGAGCTCGCCGACCGCAGACGAGAGCCCGCCGCCACCGCAATCGGTGATGGCGCTGAACAGACCCCGGTCGCGGGCGGCGAGGACGACGTCGGCTACCTTCTTCTCTTCAATCGGGTTCCCAATCTGGACCGCGCCGCCTGAGATCTCTTCAGACTTCTGGTGCAATTCCAGCGAGGCAAAAGTCACGCCGTGAATGCCGTCCCGTCCGGTTCTTCCCCCGAGCAACACAATCTGCTGGCCGGGCCGTACCTGCTTGACGAGTCTGTCCTTAGGAATAAGGCCCAGAGTCCCGCAGAAAACCAGCGGGTTACCGAGGAAGCCCGGGTCGAAGTAGACGGCTCCGTTGGCCGTCGGAATGCCCATCCGATTGCCGTAGTCGCGGACGCCTGCAACCACGCCTTTCATCACTCGACGCGGATGGAGAACGCCGCGCGGGACCTCCTCCGACCGGGTGTCGATCGGCGCGAAGCAGAACACGTCGGTGTTCAGAATCGGCCTCGCCCCGAGTCCGGTTCCCAGGCAATCGCGGATGACTCCACCGATTCCCGTTGCCGCTCCTCCGTAGGGTTCAAGTGCGGAAGGGTGGTTGTGCGTTTCGACCTTGAAGCTGACGCCGTACCGTTCGTCGAAATCGATTACGCCTGAATTGTCGTGGAACACCGATAGGCACCACGGCAGGTTCAGCTCCTGAGTCAGCTTGAACACCGTCGACTTGAGCAGATTCTTCACCTTCCTGCCGTCGATGTCAATCATGCCCTTGAACGTCTTGTGCTGGCAGTGCTCGGACCACGTCTGGGCAAACGTCTCCAACTCAACATCGGTCGGGTCGCGGCCCAGCCTCTCAAAGTATTTCTGCAGGGCACGCATCTCCGCGCGACTCAAGGCCAGAAGCCCCTGTTTGGAAAGCTCCACGAGCTCCGGCCCGGAAAGCCCGCGCAGCTTCACTGCGCTCTTCCTGAACCGGTACGGCTTCGTATGGACGAAGACCTGCTCCCCGGGCCTGGCCGCATGCTGGATGATCGGATTGACCAAGAGCCCCCTGACGACCAGGTTTCGGATCGAATCGGCGGCGCGCCGGCCCCGGCCGCCGCTGAACTCGAACTCATACGCGCGGCCGGTGCGGACCTCGACGTGCTCGAACCCGAGGTCGGCGAGCGAGCGGGCGATACTCTCCACACTCGGGTCCATCACTCCAGGATTGTACAACACCTCCGTGCCGGTGGGCGCGACCACCGCGGGACGAACGCAGGAGCTCTCGCAGACCGGGTCGCAGAGCACCTCGGCGGCAATCCGCTCGGCTTCCGGCTTGCCGATGTCACCATCGAGGTAGTAGAGGCGGGTAATCCGGACATCGGCGGTCGCTCCGCCCGCTATGTCGCGAATGTCGGATTCGAGCGCCTTCGCTTCCGGGTCGGTTGTCGTCTTGGTTATCTCGATGCGCCAAAGCACAGGCCAAGATAGGCGAAACTCACCATGAGTCAAGAAAGGCACGCCGGGCCGTCCCCGACCCGGCGCCGAAACGAGTCTGTCCCGCTACTCGCTGATCAGCCTCTTTATTTCAAGGTCGAGCGAATCCTGGCCGATAACGTCGCTCCACGTCGCGGAGCGAGTAAAGAGCCTCGCAGCGAGTTTAGCGCGGTCGTACGCCGACCGAACGCTGTCTGCACTGACCTTCCGGTTTGCCCGGCTGATCGTGTCGAACGCCGCGATCCGACCCCGCACCTCGGCGATGGCCGAGTCGCACCGCCGGCTCAGCGAATCCTGCGCCGGCGTCATCCTGCCCCCGAGCTGCTTCCTCTTAGCCTCGCACCGGGCCATCAGGTTCGTCACCTTGCGTCGCATGCTCGCGCGGAACATCACCAACCCGGTGTCGGGTGGAGCAGTCTTCAGCGACGGCGGCAGCGGTTCCGGCCGGACCCGGCGCAGGCTCTTGGCGACGACAAACAAGGCAGCGGCCAGAGCGAACGCGGCCATCGCCATCCCGAGCGCGACGACGACCCGGTTAGCTCCGGACCTGCCGGGTTCCGCAGTTTGGGGCTCAACCATGGGACATTATACTCCTCCATCCACAAAGCATCTACAGCAGCAAACTCGACGCTGGACCACCAAGAACACCAGGCGACTACCCGAACTGCTTACCGCTCTCCGTATCTTCGTGGAGCGCCTCGCGCCCGATTCAGGGCCCACCATTATCCTTGACTAAGGAGGTGGTTCTTGCTTTAATACGTGTGCTGATTGCGGGGTGGAGCAGCCTGGAAGCTCGTGAGGCTCATAACCTCAAGGTCGCTGGTTCGAATCCAGCCCCCGCTACTCCCCAACATAGCCCTCGTCTGTGCGGCGCGCCCTTGGCGTGCTCTTGCCGTTGCTCGCCAACGGGTCTGGTCCTTCTACTTCTCACATCTAACCTCTCTCGTCTTACATCTGCCTTCGTCCGCGCTCTACCTCGCCCCCAAAACCTCTCTGTACTTTGAGAGGACGAACCAGTCCTTCTCGTTGGCGCGCGCAGACTGCAGGGCCGAGCAGGTGGCGTCGTCGAGCACCACGCCCGAGGCCGCGACCGCCTGGATGCGCACGAAGTTGTCGGGATGCGTGACGTATGACATGAACGCGTCGCGCAGACCGGTTTTGACTTCTGAATCCGCCTCGGTCGTATCCAGCTTCGCAGCCAGCGCCCCGGCGGTCCTGAGCGCGTGTCCGAGCGCGACCGGCTTGAGCTTCGGCAGCCCGGCCATGACCGGCTCAAGACTGGGCCGGCCGATGGCGACGAGCGCCGCCTCGGCCGCAGACCTGACGGTGAAGTACCTGTCGCCGAGCGCCTTGATGAGGTCCGGAATCGCGACCGGGTTCTTCAGCTTGCCGCAGGCCTCGGCCGTAACGATGCGCGAAATCTCCATCTTGTCGGACAGCAGGTAGAGCATCCTCGGCACGACGAGCGAGTCGCCGATATCGCCGAATGCGTAGACGCCGCGCCTTGGGCTGATTCTCTTGTCCTTGAGCGCGGCATAGATGGACTCCACGGCGTCGAAACCATCCCGGCCCAGTTTGCCGAGGAAATAGGCCGCGTTGTTCCTCGCGAGCAGCCGCTTGTCCCGAAGCGCCTTGAACAGATAGGGCTTCGAGGAATCCGGCCACGCCTTGACCAGCACCTCTATCGCCTCGGACTCGAGCCCGTCCTTCGTATCCATCTTCTTCTCGGCCACGTACCGAAGCGCCCTTGGCCCGAGCTTCACAAGCTCCTTACGCGCCCGCTCCACCTTCTTTATCACGTTTCCCACCCGCCACATCGATGCAGTCTTGAATACGCTCTCGACCGGGGCGGTGATGATGCTTTCGATGCTCGCGCTCGAAGTGTCCACGTCCGGCTCGAAGTTCTCAACCGAGGCCGGCCGGTCATAGTCAAGCCCGGCCCCATACGTGCCCTTGGTCCAGTACGCGCGCTCGGTCGCCACGTTGCGCTGACTGTACTTGTCCGTACCCGCCAGGTCGGCGAAGATACCCATGCCGCCGAACCCGCGCGCGAAGTTGCTCGAACCCTGGCCCAGGAGCGAATCCTGAGTAACGTAGCAGTCGTTCCCGTCCTCGTCAATCAGAAACGCGGCCGAGTTGGTAAGCCCGATGCCCTGGCCTCCGGAGCAGCAGTAGTAGTCGTCGCCGCCGCGGTCCACAAGCGCGCCGACCGACAGGTCGTGCCCCTGGCCCTGAGCCGGACCAAGGCGCGTCATGTACGAATCGCAGCCTCCCTCGTCCACCAGTACTCCGACCGACAGGTGGATACCTGCCCCCTGCGTGTACTGCGCCGCGGTGTAGTGGTCGTAGCCCGACCCGTCCCAGATCATACCGAGCGAATACCAGTAGCTCGTCGCCTCGCAGAACACCTCGCCATCGTAGAAGTCGTTTCCCGACTGGTCACACAAAAGGGCCACGCCCCCGCCCGCATCCGGCCTGCGTCCGATGGCAAACCCGTGCGAGAACGAACGATACTCGTGCGGCAGAAGCGGCACGTGCAGATACTTCCCGCCCGCCGTGTACACGTCGTTCCCCGCGAAGTCGGCCAGCGTACCTGCCGCCCACGTCGAAGCAAACCCCTGCCCGTAGCACCAGCACCGATAGTTGTCGTTCCCGCTGTTGTCCATGAGCAACGCGGTCCCGAAGTCGCTCGCGCCCTGGGCGAAGAACCCGGCATCGTAGAGGTCCGTACCCGACATATCCCACAGAAGTCCGGTCCCGAATTGGGACGCGCCCTGCGAATAGTGAGCCGCACGGTAGACGTCATCACCCTGGCAGTCAATCAGTATTCCCACGCCGAACAAAGCCGCGCCCTGGCTGTACAGGCGGTCCGACCAGTAGTAGTCATTGCCCGCCATGTCAATCACCGTGCTGAAAGGCTTGGACAGGAACCCGACCGCGCCACCGGCCCGGTTCATGTAACGGTCATTGCCGCCTACGTCGATCAAGATACAGCAGTCATCATGGTAGACATTGTCGCCCTGCTTACCGACGACCACCTTGCCCCATTCAGTCTCGGCGCTGAACAAGACGCCGCCGTCAACGCCCGGAGCGTTTGGCGTGTCGTATTCGTGCGGGCTAGGAATATGGGGATTCACTGGGCGGCCCGCAATCAAGCGCCGGGCCTCAGTCGCGGCCATCACGACCGCCATGCCCGACAGCGCCAGCGCGTGCCGGTCCAGCTTCCGCACGTACACGGTCAGGGTTTCCAGCTTGAACTCGCGGCTCGTGTCGTACTGCTTGCCGAACTCCTGATGCATCTTGCCGCTGAACGACTTCTCGACCGTGTCGTCCTCGTCCTTCCAGAAGTCCGGGCCTTCGCCCAGCAGCCCGTCCAACTCGTAAGGCGAGAGCTTCGCAACAGCCTGCTTCAGGTACTTGTCCCCCACGCGATAGCTGGCAAGCAGCAGGTTGATGGAACGTCCAGTCTCACCCAGGCCTTCAGTGCCGGGAAGCTGCGTCTTCGCCTTGGCTTCGACCTCTTTCCAGAGCCGGGCCGAATCACCGGGGCTGATGCCGCAGTCCAGCACCCGCCACTCGTCGAGCATCTTGCCCGCCGGCAGGGACTCGAGCGATACTGTCCGTGCCGCTGTCGACTCGGTATAGGCGACGACCTCCAGCGGATGGTCGAGCAGCCGGTCAACTACCTTCAACCTGAAGAAGCTGTCCACCGACCACTGCTTGAAGAAACCCAGCTCGTCAACCTGCATCCCGTTCGCGTCCATCCCGAGCTTAATGGCGCTCATGCTCAGCGAATCGATGCCCTTGACCGCAGGCAGCGAGTCGGCTGCCGCAATCGCAGCCAGGACCAACAACGCGGAAGCGACGTATTTACGCATAGTCATACTCCTTTTTGGAGAAGTCAATCTAGCCCGCTCCCAGCCAATGTCAATCTCCGGTTCCAGTTTCAGATCTGCAGTTTGTGGGTCCCGGTCTTCCAGATTCCCGCAGCCCCCATCTGCGTTCATCTGTATTCATCCATGGTTCCAGCTTCTAGTCTCTGGTCTCTGGTCTCTGGTTTCTCCGTCAACGGCATCTGCGTTCATCGGCGTTCATCTGCGGCTTCGGCTTCTGGTTTCTCCGTCGCCGCAATCAGTGTTCATCTGTGTTCATCCGTGGTTCCCATTCCGGTCCGCAATTCTGAACTCTGGTTTCTGAACTCTGACTTCTGAACTATCCGAGTCCTCATCTTGGTACAAGCCATTCCATCGGGTCGACCGACTTCCCCCCGACCCGGAACTCGAAATGCAGCGTATCTCCGGCAAGAGCGATGACGCCGCCCTTCGCCACCTTGTTGCCTACTTTCACCTTCACCTCGGCCAGCCTCGAATAGATGCTGTGAATCCGTTTCCCATGGTCGATGATGACCATCCGGCCATAGCCCATGAAGATGTCTGCGAAACTCACCGTACCTGAGTCAACCGCCACAACCTGGCTGCCGCTCCGGGTAATGACATCGATGCCCGTGCTCTTGGTCGTCGTCCCGTACCTCGGGTCGACGACACTGCCGAACCCCGTGACTACCTGTCCCTGCGCCGGCCAGGGCAGCACCCCCTTCCGGCCGTCCGCCTGAACTTTCCGGGCCCGCCCGGCCGTGCCTTGTTGCGGCGTGGTTTCCCTCCCGCCCGACCGCGGATTACCGCGCGAGTAGCGCGGTGTCACCGTATACAGAGCGGCGCAGCCGCCCGCGGCTAGGAGCGCCAGCGGGGCAAAGAACGCGAAGAATCGTCTCACCGCTGTGCGCCGCCTGCGAAACAACACTCACAGTTTCTAGCCGATAACTGCTGCCAAGTCAACGCTGACTCGCCCCCGAAACGAGATTTCGCCCGCGGACCACTGACAGCCTTCGGCGGCCACACCCGTTTGTCCTTCGCCGGATTTACCCCTTGACAACGCAAGACGCGAATCATAGAATACAGAGAATTCAAGGCTTAAGCCAGGGAGCGACATGACCGCTGGACTACGGCGGGTCTCGACCCGCGCGGACTCAAAAGCCCACGAACAGCTCCGGGGCCAGGAGCTGCAAAATGTCCTCCCTAAGCCTGCGGGCGGCTGAGCCCAGGCGACCCGGAAGGTCGACCTGCATCGGTTTATGGGTTTGACACTGAGGTGCTCTGCGGACTGCGACCAATTGCAGCCGCGTCTTCCTCTCCTGCTCGCCGCAAAGGCGAGTCCAGGACGTTTCCGCACACTCTCGCTCATCGGAGGCCCACCATCGCAGCAAGGAATGTGAAGTCGAAGAGCAGAGAGCCGGCTCGGCACTCCTGCCTTTCCGCCCACCGAAGGGCCTCCGTGTCTACGCTGCCTCTGCCAGAGCGGCCATTCCCCAACCCGCTCGCAATCTGCCAAAATAGGTCGGATGGCTGGAGCCTGCTGGCCAACCCTGATACCGGCGCGGCCGTAGCGGTAAGTCCACCCGGAGCCCTCATCTGGGGACTTGCAGATGGTAGACGAACGGTCAGCGATATCGTCGCCGGAGTCCGTCGTCACTATCCCGATGCGCCCGGTTCCATGGTGAACGACGTTGCCCGGCTGCTCGGAACGCTAGCGGACGAGGGTCTTGTCGGCCACGAAATACCAGCACGCAACCCCCGTCTGGCGACAAGAGGCAGAAAATGACTAGCGACCCGTGACTCACCATGACAAGGAACAATGGAAGCTTGGCGACCGACGAAGAACCGAGAAAAATGAACTTCACCGGGAGGTAGCAAGATGAAAGAAAAGCCCAGGAAACGCAAGGAATACGAATCTCCGCAAGCCGTTCACCTTCACGATTCTGACCGAGCATACGGAGAATGCGGCCTTAACGGCAGCGCCGCTGGCTACCGAGAATACAAGTGGCAGGGTACCTGCGTCACGGGCCACCTAGCCAGCGGTGGTTGCCAAGCCGGGATATCGCCCAGCTAGACAAGGAAGGAGGACCATGTCGAAGAAATCGCTCTTGCTTCTTGCAGCCGCGGGCCTGCTCGCCTTCGCTTTCGCAGGTCCTGGCGCAGACTCGCCGATTCGCGGCACCATCCCTGCCCAACGTCGGCAATTCCTGCAGAGTTTGAGAAAACTCAGTCCCGAAGCACGGCACACAGCCCTTAGACAATGGCTTAGTGCCGACAAGGCGCCCCGGCAGGCAATGTCCGGACGGCGCCCAGGGACGCCGCGCAGACTTGGTACTTGCCCATTCGGCGCTGAGTTCATGCCTGCGCCCGATTCCCTATACTGGAACGACTACCCTGTCGATCAGTCGGATGCCGCCGTGGCCTTTGACGGCCTCAACTACCTCGTGGTCTGGTATATGGAGAATGACATGGGCACGTACGAAATACGCGGAACGCGAGTCAAAGCTGATGGTTCGCTCGTCGACCAAAGCAGCTTTCGGATCTCGCCCAGCACACCGGACCATGACCGCGCAGGTCCGGCGGTCGCTTTCGATGGCACGAGGTACCTCGTCGTTTGGATGGACTGGGATGACGGCAACATCCACGGTGCACTCGTGGACACGAACCGCACAGTCACGAACATAGCCAGCACCATCTCGAGCAACGGTCTGTGTGACTACAAGGTTTCGATCGCCTCCAATGGCGACAAGTTTCTCGTAGCCTGGGATGAATACACTGAAGACTACTACAATTCACTCATCGTCGGCGCGCTGGTAAACAATGAAGGGACGATTGAGGCCAACGCAATACCTGTTGGCTACAACGAGGACTACTATTCAGACTACCCATCGATCGCGTCCGACGGCGCCAACTACCTCGCCGTCTGGGAGGAATACTCCTACTCGATCGGAAGCAGAGGCGTCATCGGGGCGCGGGTTGCCGGCACCGGAGAAGTCATCGACCCCGATGGAATAGTAATCGCCAGCGCCGCAGTCAGTTTTCCTCTGCCTGCTATCGATTTTGACGGCACCAACTACCTCGTCGTCTGGCAAGACCTGCCCGGAAGCGACTACAACATCTACGGCGAGCTTGTTCATACCGACGGCAGCCATGAAAGCCAATTCACGGTCTGCAACGCATCCGGTGCTCAGCAGGAGCCAACTGCCGCCTTCGACGGTATCGACTACTTCGTCGCCTGGGTTGACAGCCGTGACGGCAACACCTACGACATCTTCGGCTGCCGGGTCAACCTGCAAGGCGGGATAGTGGGCGGAACAGACTTCACCATATCGACGAGAGGATATGCACAGAAACCCGCGCTTGCCTGCGGGCCCGCCGAGGGCACGGCGATAGTCGTATACCACTCGCCTACCGACGTGGTCGGCTCGTACGACTACGATGGCTGCGATCGAATTTGGGCGCGCGTCGTGGACACTCTGCCGCTTGACGGTGACATCAGCACTCTCAGCATCGAACGCCCGGTGGCGTCTTTCCTCAACGATGAAACGTACGGGAAGAGCTGGGGTATCCCGCCCATGGCCTCGATTCACGCCGACGCTGACAACGATGGCCCGCGCTCATTCAAAGCGACATTCACCATCACCAAAGGCGGATCGGAAGTCTATTCGAAGACTCAGACATTGCGGGGACTCAAGGCAGGCGAGACTCGCGTGGTCACGTTCTATCCGTTCGAGCTTTCGAGCGGTCTCTTCACATCCAGGTGCACGACGATGCTAGCCGGCGACGTGACACCAGGCAACGACAGGGCCACCGCGATTTTTCAGGGATGCGATTTCATCTACTTTTTCGACGAGGACAACCACACTGAGTTCAGCGCGTCGACCGACGGCGGCTGGAGTTGGGGCCTACTGACCTGGAACGGCTGGGCACCTCCGCCGATGGACGAAACAATCTGGGGCGTCGGCCGGGATGGGGACTACGACTACGACACACATACCCAACTGACGTCACCGGCATTCGAGGTGACACAGTCCAATCCGGCGATCGCGTTCCAGCACAACTACAACACCCAGGCCGGCCATGATGGCGGTAACATCTCGTACCTGTACTCAACCAACAATGGCAGCAGTTGGACCGATGGGGGCGTGCTTTCTCCATCGAGCGGCCAAACCTATGAAGGTACGGTCATCGCCCTTGGGGCATCGGGCTGGTCCGGCAACTCATCCGGCTGGCGGCAGTCGGTTTTCACAATTCCGGTGTCGAGCGGCGACTACATGAAAGTCCGCTGGAACTTTGCCTCCGATGACGACGAAATTGTCGGCCACGGCTGGCTCGTCGACGAGGTCGCCGGGATCGGTTTCCCGATCGACTTCAAGTCAGGCAGGCCACCGGTGCCCGGCGCGGCCGTCAACCGTGTCAGCCTGTCGTCGAACCCGCTCCGTGGTCATGGACTTCTGACCTACACCCTGGTGCGGGCATGCAAGGTCAACATAAACCTCTACAATGCGGTCGGCAGGCTCGTAAGGCCCCTGGCAACTGCAGGCTACCGGGAGGGCACGAATACCGCGCGGCTCGACGCGAACGGCTTGAACCCCGGCGTCTACTTTGTCAAGCTCGTGGGCGACGACGACATCAAGACAACCAAGGTCATTATCGAGTAGGCGCGTCCAAGGGTCAGGGCACCCAATCCGTCTGGGAGAGCGGGCGGGATCCGGTCCCGGACCCCGCCTCCTTCTTTGGTCCGAGCCGTCGGATTCGGGCGTCCACCGGAAGATGGAGCTATGCGGTACTTCATCCAGTACCGGAGACATCGGCCGCCCATTGACTCGCCAGCGTGCTCACCTAGAATTCTGCCCTTGAAGCTCAAGACTCGGCCGTATTCGGCTTCGCCCAACCTCGGGATTGCTTTAGCCGACGGGCAGCGATGGGTGATTCGGGCACTGGACGAGCAGTCAAAAGCGACGGTGGAGACTTTGGGCCGGGTGATGCGGCTCGACCCGGCGCAAGGCGGGCGCGTGTTGTACGTGGCATCAGGCTTCGATAAAGCCGGCGGCACGCGCCGGACTACCAGCCCTCGTTTTGTCTGCCGCCTGGGACCGACCCGGGACCGACGCACCGAGACAATCAGGATGGAGCGTGTCGCCTCAGCCGTCGCAGCCGATTCGCTTGCTCGAAAAGGAATTCTGCTGCACGGTGCCCTTGCCTTGCACGACGGGGCTGGCTTCCTGCTCGCCGGCCCCAGCGGAGCCGGCAAAACCACTGCCAGCCGGCGCCTGCCATGCCCCTGGCGCTCGCTCTCTGACGACTGCACCTTGGTTGTGCGCGATGTGCACGGCCGTTACTGGGCCCATCCCTGGCCGACCTGGAGCCGTCTGCATGGGCTGGCCCCGACCGAATCATGGCCGGTGGAGCAGGCCGTGCCCCTCAAGGCCATGCTGTTTCTCAAGCAATCATCAGCGGACCGGGCCGAGCCGGTCACGACCACGCCCGCCACTGCCTTGATAGTGGAATCGGCCTTTCAGCTTGGCAGAAAGGTCATGTTCAACCCGGAGGGCTCTGCCAACCGGGCCCTCTGCCGGAAGTACCTGCAGGCAGCCTGGGCTCTTGGCGATGCGGTTCCGTCGTATCGGCTTAGCATCAGCCTGACCGGGCAGTTCTGGCACGAGATCGAACGAGTGCTATCGCCCGGCCGGGTTCTCGCGCAGAGGAATGCTGCACCGTCGGATTCCGCAGCAGAACCCGGGCGACTGAGCCAGCACTCCGCTCGCGGGTGCGGCCGCCGCCTCTGTCCTGTGCCGCCCTATCACCTGCTCCCGAATTGTCGAAAGCCGAGACCCGCCTGTTTCAGAACTCGGAACCGGACGTTCGTGAAGCTGCTTGCAGGTAAACGTGTCGTCGCAAGCGCCAACGACCTACTGACCGATTGGCACATAGAACGCCCGCCACGTCGGTCCCGACATTAATCTTGTCTCGGCCGTCGATTCGGACTGACAGTTGGCCGTGAATTGACTTCTGTTCGAATCCCGCCTATATTAACGCCGAGTGACTGCGGCCGATGGCCTGTGGTTTGTCACTTGACCACTGGACCAGACGACCACTTGAGCACTCGTTCTTCCGGGGAGTAGCGCAGCCCGGTTAGCGCACCACGCTTGGGACGTGGGGGCCGCTGGTTCAAATCCAGTCTCCCCGACTGGCAGAGGGACGAAGGGCTAGGGGTCAGCGATTGGGGCCCAGGCCTGCGTCCTGCGCCGGCACCCGATCCCTGGACCACTCGATCCCTGTTCCGTTCGCGCCTGTAGCTCAGATGGACAGAGCATCGGATTTCTAATCCGATGGCCGGGGGTTCGAATCCCTCCAGGCGCGTTTCCCCGTGCGAATGGCTTCAGGCGTCAGTAAGTCTGAGGCTAGGGCTATCGACTGCGCAGGTACTCAGTCACTTGTTGGAGTGCTCGGGCGCGGTGGCTGATCTTGCTCTTCACCCCGAAGCCAAGTTCGGCGAACGTCTGGTCGTAGCCGTCCGGGACGAATATGGGGTCATAGCCGAACCCGGACGAACCGCGGGCGCTGTGGGCGATACGGCCCTCGCAGCGCCCCTCGAAGCAACGCTCTGTGCCGGCCGAGTCAACGATGCACATAACGCAACGGAACCGGGCCGTCCGTCGTTCATCCCGGACCGCAACAAGCTGGCCGAGCACCTTTCGGATTCGCTCTGCGTCGGTCGCTCCCTCGCCGGCGTAGCGGGCCGACTTCACGCCCGGCTCTCCCCCAAGCGCGTCTATCTCAAGTCCCGAATCCTCGGCGATGGTCCAAAGCCCGGTGAAACGGACCGCGCTGCGAGCCTTCTTGAGAGCGTTCTCCTCGAACGTAGCTCCGTCCTCCTCCACTTCCGGCGCCCCCGCGATATCGGATAGCATCACCACCTGCCAGCCCGTGCCCTCAAGCGCCTGCTGCATCTCGATGACCTTGTTCCGGTTGCGAGTTGCCAAAAGAAGCTTCATAACGCAGAGAAGACGAAGTCAGAAGGCAGTACGCAGCGGCACAAAGGCACGAAGCGGGCGGCGAGAAGGCTGGTCACAGAAAGCGCTTGCCTTGCGGCATGGCGGCGATATCGGCAAGGAGTTGCTTGATATCTTTGAGGTTCTTTTTGTTCGCAACCAGGACGGCGTCGCCGGCCCGGACGATAACAAGGTCCTTGACGCCGAGGGCAGCCACGATGCCCGAGTCCGAATCAACGATGCAGTCGGCCGACCCTCTTGCCACGAGCAGACCGTTAGCGACGTTCCCGGAATCATCCGGCTTGATGTGGCGGGCAAGCGCAAGCCAGGAGCCGACGTCGTCCCAGTCAAACGTGCCGCGCACGCAGGCGGCGTTATCCGCCTTCTCCATGACCGCGTAGTCGATCGAGATCGACGGCGCGTCAAGGTAGAGCTGTTCGAGGGCTGCTTTCTCGCGACCGGTGCCGATGGCCCTGCCGAACGTCTCGAGCTGGTCATGGAACTCCGGCATGAACTCATGGAACGCGGCGAGTATCGCATCCACGCGCCAGATGAACATGCCGCTGTTCCAGACAAAGTTGCCCGCGGCGAGGTAGGCGCGCGCCCGGGCCGGGCTCGGCTTCTCTTTGAACGCCTGCACCCGGCGCGCGGTCATCCGTGCTCTACCCGCAATCCGGTCACCGAGCTGGACGTAGCCGTACCCGGCATCAGGCCGCTCCGGCCGTATCCCGAACGTGACGAGCAACCCCTTGTCGGCAAGTTCCGCACCCAACCGCACCGCCCGGAGGAACGCGGCCCGGTCTTCGATGAGGTGGTCGGCAGGCAGAACCAGCATGCCTGCGTCCGGGTCCTCGTGCTTCAGATACTCGGCAGCAAGCCCGATGGCCGGGGCCGTGTTGCGACCCACGGGCTCGAACACGAGCCGCGCCGCAGGGCCGAGCTGCCTCCTGAGCACCGTCTCGAAGTCCGCCGGCGCAACAAACAACTGCCGCCCGGCGGGACAGAGCGGGCGAACCCGCTCGCTCGTCTCCTGGGTGAGGGAATCGCGGCCGAACAAAGTTATGAACTGCTTGGGCAGAGAGCGCCGGCTCTTGGGCCAGAAACGTTCTCCCCTGCCGCCGCACAGAATGACCGCGTACAGATTCATCATTCCTCCTCTTGCGAGACCGAGCGCAGGACGGCAATCACCACCAGGCCCCCGACCCGCGTCCGGATGGAGACGGGAATCCGCAGGGCATCGTCGGTCAGATACACCGTTCCAAGCGGACCGCCGGCGTTGGGCACCACCGCGACGCAATCAAAGGTTCCGGCCGGCGTGGTCACGCGTTTCGTGGCGCGGGCGACCGCAACCAGTTGGTAGTTGCGCCGGTCAACGTGCAGCGCCGTCTTCACGGTATCGCCGGGCACGAGCGGCAACGTCCGGAAGTAGTACCAGGTCGAGAGCAGGTCGCGCGCACCGGAATCGATGGGAAAGCTGGCGAATCTCCTGCCGTCGGCGTAGTCCGCTGTCAGCCGCTCGGGATCGTAGATCGCGTTCCATTCGGCCCGGTAGCGGGGCTCACGGGTGCGTTTGTACGACCGGAGCGTCACCATGTCGGAGACCCGGCACCATGTTTCCAGGCGGTAGTCGGCCCAGAAGAACCAGGAGAACGACCGCGTCAGCTCCAGGTCCGCACGGAAGTGCCAGCACTCATCGGTTCCGACCGTCTCCGGCTGAAGCGTCCGCAGCGTCAGCGTACCGATTGAGACCGGGCCATAGCGAAGCCCGTAGTCGAGGCGTTCACCCGGCACCGCGGCGATGGCGAGCGCGACTAGAATTGGCAGCATTGCGCAATCATAGAAGCAGCCACGCCATAGTCAAACGTGACGCGAACGCGGTGTGGTCGCGCCACGGTACGGAGCACTGCTATCTCACCTCCCGCCGGGTCCATGACCGGGCACCGCCGTGCCGAACCCGTGTCTTTTTGCGCCCGTTTCGGTTGACTGTCTTGGGCCTGCTGGTAGAATCCGTCGATGGCTATCACCCCAATGGACATCCGGAAGAAGACCTTCTCGACCCAGCGCCACGGACTTACAAAGACCGAAGTCGAGGAGTTCATCGGTGAGCTCGCCACGGAAATAGAGAACCTCCGCAAGGAACGGGCGCAGCTCACCGAGAAAGCGGAAGAGCTGGCCAAACACCTGAAGGCCTATGAGGACACCGAGCAACTGCTGAAGGACACGCTGGTCACGGCGCAGAAGGCAACCAGCCAACTGCACGAAGAAGCCAGGAAAGAGGCGCAACTGCTCATCGACAAGGCGAAGCTCGAGGCCGAACGCATCAAACAGGATGCTACCCAGGAAACCCGGGGCGTCGCCGAGGAACTGCGCACCCTCGAAGCCAGGCGCACGGCCCTGAGCGACGAGGTCGCCGGGATAGCCAGGACCTACCTGGCGATGGCCGAACGGATGAGCCAGAGGAAGCCGCATGCTGAAGCAGCAGATAGCTCAAAGCGTCCAGTCGATAAGAACTAAGACCGACTTCCGGCCCGAACTCGGTATCATCCTCGGAACGGGCCTCGGCCAACTGGCTCACGACGTGGAGGTCGAGTCCCTGATTCCGTACGAAGAGATACCTCATTTCCCGATACCGACGGTTGAGGGCCACCGCGGCCGCCTCATTTTCGGCCGGCTGGGCGGCCGGCCCGTCGTCGTTATGCAGGGACGGTTCCACTACTATGAAGGCTACGAACCGCAGCAGATTACCCTGCCGGTGCGGATAATGAAAGAGCTGGGGGTCGGCACGCTCATCGTCTCGAACGCCTCGGGCAGTGTCAATCCGCAGATCCGCGCGGGCGAGGTGGCGGTCATCACCGACCACGTCAACCTGACCGGGCTTAACCCGCTGCGCGGACCGAATGACGAGTCACTGGGCCCGCGCTTCCCGCACATGGCGGCGTGCTACGACCCCGAACTGGTAAACATGGCAATGGCTGCCGCGCTCAAACTCGGCATCCGACTCTACCCCGCGGTCTATGCCTGGGTCACCGGCCCGAACCTCGAAACCGCGGCCGAGTACCGCTACATCCGCACCGTCGGCGCCGACCTCGTCGGCATGTCGACCGTACCCGAGGTAATCGTGGCCCGGCACGCCGGGTTGCGCGTGCTCGGGTTTTCGGTGATCACCGACATGGGCCTTCCCGACGCCATGAAGCCGGTCAGCCTAGCCGAAGTGCTGGCAATGGCCGCCAAGGCCGAGCCGAACCTGACCGCCGTTGTGAACCAGGTGGTGAGGTCGCTATGACTCAACTGCGCCGGTTCGCTTTCGCCTTGCTCGTGCTGGCTCTTGCCGGATGCCCGAAGCGGGCCGAGGTCCGACCAGCTCCGTCGGATGCCCAGCAGGCTCTGGACCAGGCAATCGGCGCGCTGGATACGAGGCACTATCGTCAGGCCGAGGACCAGTTCACCTACATAATCTTCAACTTCCCCGGCTCGCGCTATGCCTCGGATGCACAGTACTACCTCGCCGAAACCTATTTCGAAAGCAAAGACTACCTTCAGGCCCAGGATGAGTTCGACTTCTACCTGAAGAGTTTTCCCAACGGCCGGTTCCAGGAAGAAGCCACTTACAAACTCGCGGTCTCCTACCTGCGCTCGGCCCCCAGCCACGCCCGCGACCAGGCAAGGACGCTTGCCGCCCAGGAAACCATCAACCAATTTCTGCAGGAGTATCCCGAATCGCCGCTTCGTCCAAACGCCGAGAAGCTGCTCGGCGACATCGCCGAGCGGCTGGCGCTCCGCGAGTTCGATGCGGCACGAATCTACTACACTTCAGGTGAGTACAAGTCAGCGCTGGTCTACTACGACTACGTGAACCAGACCTACCCGGCCGAGCGCTGGCCCGGCATGGAGAGGTACCGGTTCGCGGTCAGCCTGCTCGAGACCGCGGACACCACCCAGGCACGCGAAGTGCTCAGCGCGCTCGTGACCGGACCGTACGAATCGGAAGTCAAAAAGCTCGCGCGCACGGCTCTCGGGCGCACCAGCCACTAGCGTGCTGGCCCGGATCGGCGTGTTCGGAGGTTCGTTCAATCCCTTTCACTTCGGGCACCTGCTGGTTGCGGATGATGTCCGACGTCAACTGCGACTGGACCGGATGCTGTTCATACCCGCCTTCCGGCCGCCGCACAAGCGCGGTCCCCTAGCGCCCTATCGCCATCGGCTGGCGATGACGCGGCTGGCCCTGGCCGGGCAGCCCGGATTCGAGCTGTGCCCGGTCGAGGAAGGCCGGTCCGGACCGTCCTACACGGTCGACACTCTGCGCGAACTGCAGTCGCTCTTTCGCGACGCCGCGTTCTACCTGCTGGTCGGCTCCGACCAGTACCGGGACGTTGCCGCCTGGGACCGACCTGAGCAGCTCACCCGGCTCGCCCGGGTCGTTGTAATGAGCCGGCCCGAAGTGGCACGGCCGCCGCTGTTCGGAGGCCACGACCCGAGGCGGGTGCTCTATCGCACCGTCATCCCGGTCGGAATCTCGGCCGCGGCCATCCGGGCAAGGCTTGCCAAAGGCCGTTCTGTCCGGTATATGTTACCTGTGCGAGTCGCCGACCACGTGCGACGGCACCGTCTGTACCGATGCCCGATGAGAAGAAAAAACCCGTAAGGGCAGTTGCCCAAAGGAGATCTGATGTTCGGAATCGCTCTTGGCCAGACCCCGGCTCCGGCTTCGACCCCGACCGCGGGCGGCGGCATGAACTCGATACTCGGGTTCCTGCCGATAATCCTGATATTCGCCGTGCTCTACTTCCTGATGATTCTGCCCCAGCAGCGGCGTCAGAAGAAGCACACCCAGATGCTCGAGCAGATTAAGCGCGGCGACCGAGTAGTGCTGGGCGCCGGGATCCACGGCATCGTGTCCAACGTCAGGGAACAGACCTTCCTGGTCAAGGTGGCCGAGAACACCGAGCTCGAGGTCGACAAGAGCGCGGTCAGCTACAAGTTTGGCACCGAAAAGTAAAATAACGGCACCAGCCGGCACCAACCGCCGCGTCGTCCTCTACGGCAACCCGGCGCTCCGTACCAGGTCGCGCCTCATCGACCGGCTGACCCCGGAACTGGTTCAGTTCTTTCAGGACCTCAAAGTCAGCATGCTCACGCAGGACGGGCTCGGCCTCGCGGCGAACCAGCTCGCGGAAACGGTCGCGGTTTTCGCCATCAACCCGAGCGGCGCCGACGTCGACCGTGAACCATACTGCATCATCAACCCCAGGGTCGTAGCCACCGAGGGCAAAGTCGAGGCCGAAGAAGGCTGCCTCTCCCTGCCCGGCCTCTTCGACTTCCTGCCGCGCCCTGAGTTTGTGCGGGTCGCCGGGCTGGATGAAAGCCTCCAGCCGATAACCGTCGAAGGAACCAGGCTCCTCGCCCGCGCCCTGCTGCACGAACTTGAACACCTGAGCGGGGTGCTTTTCATCGACCACCTCAGCGATTCCCGGCGCCGGCTGATCAACACCAAGCTCAAGGAACTGGAAACCAAAGAGAAGGAACAGTGCAGATAGCCTTCTTCGGGACGTCCGAGTTCGCTGTTCCGGCCCTGCGCGCTCTGATCGCGACGTCGCACAAAGTCGGGCCTGTGGTCGCGGCAACTGCCCGGCCCAGCGGTCGGGGCCGGAAGCTCGTCCCGGGCCCGGTCGAAGCGGAGGCGCGCCGGCTTAACGTCCCGGTTCTTACCCCGCGGAACCCGAACGACCGGGGGTTCATCGCCGAACTCAAATCCCGGAACCTAGATGCGGCGATGCTGGCGGCATACGGCCATATCCTCAAACCTGACCTCTTGAGTTTGCCTCGACTCGGCTTCCTGAATATCCACCCATCGCTGCTGCCCCGGTACCGCGGTGCGGCGCCGATCCAGCGTGCCATCCTGGCGGGCGACCGGGAAACCGGGGTCACCATCATCGCCTTGTCCGAACGCGTGGACGCCGGCGACATCATCGCCCGGGAAGCGGCAGCCATCGGCGAGGACGAGACCGCGGGTGAACTATCGCAGCGGCTCGCGGAAGTCGGCGCACGGCTGGCCGTCGACGCCCTGGCGCTGCTCGAAGCCGGCCACGCGAACCCTACTCCCCAGGACTCGGCCCAGGTAGTCCGGGCGCCGAAAATCAGCAAGGCCGAGCGCGACATCGACTGGGCGCAGCCAGCCCAGCAGATTCACAACCGGATTCGGGCGCTCTCGCCCGAACCGGGCGCGGTCACAACCTTCCGAAAGAAGCGCCTGGTCCTGCTCCGCTCGCGGGTGAGCCCGGTTCCCGAACGGGGCGAACCGGGTGAGGTGCTCGTCCGCCAACCGGGTCTGGTCCTCGCCGCCGGCTCAGGCGTCATTGAGATTGTCGAAATCAAACCCGAGGGCAAGCGGGTACAGACCGGTCAGGATTTTCGCAACGGCAGCCGGCCTCAGGGAGGTGAAAGATTCGGAACGTAAAGCGCCGCGGCCAGCGTCGGAGCCACAAACTGCGGGCGCTGGTCATCATCCTGCTTCTGCTCACCCTGGTAGTTATCCTGCTCAACTGGGTAGTCATGCCGCTTTTCGTCGGAAGCGGCCATGAGGTCGCAGTGCCCAATCTCGTCGGCCTCGACCGGTTTGCCGCCGAGGAATCGCTGCTTCAGGCCGGGCTCGTTTTGGGCGAGGTACGGAGCGTCTCCAACGCGACTGTCCCCCCGGAACGCGTCGTCTCCCAGCACCCCGAACCCGGGCAGTCGGTAAAGACCGGCCGCCGAATCGACCTCGACGTCAGCCGGGGCGGGGCCAGGCTCAACGTCCCCCACGTCGAAGGGCTCACGCTCAGTCGGGCCACTGCCCTGCTGACGGAATCCGGCCTTTCGGTCGCCGGGGTGGAATCACTGCGCGCGCCGAATCTGCCCCCGGGCCAGGTTATCTCAACCCATCCGCCCGCCGGCATTCAGGTAGACGAAGGCGAGCGCGTCTTCATCCAGATTGCGGCCCGGGCCGGCAACTTCCCGATGCCCAGCCTCGTCGGCCTGAACATCGAAGCGGCAAAGGGAATCGTCGCCTCACAGGGCCTCGTCCTCGGCGAGGTCAAACAGGCGCCGAGCGACGAACCTCCGGGCAGCGTGCTGGTTCAGTACCCCGAGGAAGGCATGACGGTCCGCGACCTCGACACGGTCAGCCTGATTGTCTCCACCAGAGCCGGACGAAGGTGATGGAAACCAAGGACAAACACGGATGGGCACGGATGGCTGAGAGCCGAAGGGATCAAGGGATCAAGGCATCGCGGGGTCGAGTCTTCGGACTTGGCGTCCTTGGCGTCTATTCCTTCCGCTTCGCGCTTCCGTCATTCGGGCTTTTTCCCCACTTCATTCGTCATTCTGACTTCGTCATTCGAACTTGCCCTCCATGAAGGTCTCCGCGTCCATCCTCGACTGCGACTTCCTTCACCTTGCCGATGAGTTGTCGGCGGTCGTGAAGGCCGGCGCGGACGCGATTCACCTCGACGTAATGGACGGCCACTTCGTGCCGAACCTCAGCTTCGGCGTCCCGCTGGCAAGGGCCGTGCGCGGCGCGGTGAGCGTACCGGTCCATTCCCACCTGATGGTAAACGAACCCGAATGGCTGATTGAGAAGTTCCTCGCCTATTCCGACCTCGTGATCTTCCACGTCGAGGCCGCGGAAATGCCGGAGCAATGCATCGCAACCATCCACGGTGCGGGTAAAGCCGCCGGCATATCGCTCAATCCCAACACCCCGGTCGAGTCCCTCCGGACCCTGGTCCCGGACGTCGATAACGTGCTCGTCATGAGCGTCTACCCGGGATTCGGCGGCCAGGAGTTCTCGCCCGAGGCGCCCGGCCGCATCCGCGAACTTGCCCGGCTCATCAGCGACTCAGGCTCCAGGGCAACGATATCGGTCGACGGCGGCATCAACCCGAAGAATTGCTCGCTCGTGGCCGAGGCCGGCGCCCACACCGTTATTGCCGGCAGTGCCATCTTCCGCTCCGGCGACTACGCCGCCACCATCAAGGCCCTGAAGGGAATCGGATAATGCAGAAATCAGCTACCAGAAACCAGAACTCAGAATGTCCGGCAGTTCTGCATTCTGGTATGTGCATTCTGAATTCTGACCTGTTCGAATCGGGGCAGCTTGTTTGACGCCCTGACCGACCGCTTCACCCAGCTCCGCCGGAAGCTTCTGGGCTACGGCCGGCTCTCCGACCGCGAAGTCTCCCAAGCCCTGCGCGAAGTCCGCACCGTCCTGCTCGAAGCCGACGTCAACTACAAGGTCGTCGGCCACTTCATCCGCTCGGTCGAGGCCCGGCTCAAAGAAAAGAACGTCGCCGCCAGCCTCAAACCCGGCGAACTCATCAACGCCACCCTCTACCAGGAACTCACCACACTCCTCGGCGGCACAAGCGCGAAGCTCGACCTGAGCGCAAACCCGGCGGTCATCAGCCTGGTCGGCCTGCAGGGAACGGGCAAGACCACCTTTGCCGGCAAACTTGCCCACAAACTCCGGAACCGCAAACCCCTGCTCGTCGCCTGCGACCCCAAGCGGCCGGCCGCCTCCGAACAACTCCGCTCGGTCGCAGAACGCGCCAAATGCGACTTCTACCCGGTATCGGACGACGTCGTGGCAACCTGCCTCGCCGCCCTCAAACAGGCGCGCGACCGCGGTAACGGCCTCGTCGTCCTCGACACTGCCGGCCGGCTCCACATCGATGACGGCCTGATGAACGAACTGGCCGCCATTCAGGACAAAGCCAAACCCAACGCCAGCCTGCTCGTCCTCGACGGCATGGTCGGACAGGACGCTGTTGCCCAGGCCGAGCAGTTCAACACCCGGCTCAAACTCACCGGCTGCTGCTTCACCAAGCTCGACGGCGACGCCCGGGGCGGCGCGGTGATGTCGGTGCGCCACGTCACCGGCCTTCCCGTCTTCTTCGTCGGCACCGGCGAGCACCTCGAAGACCTCGAAGAATTCCACCCTGACCGGATTGCCTCGCGCATCCTCGGCATGGGCGACATGAAAAGCCTGGCCGACAAAGTCCAGGCCGCAACCGAAGGCCAGGACCAGCGCGCGGTCGCGGAAAAGTTCCTCAAAGGCAAGTTCGACCTCGACGACTTCCTCGGCCAGATCAAGGGCATCAAAAAGATGGGGAACATCTCCAAGCTCCTCGCCATGATCCCCGGGGCGGGCAACATGGAAGTCGACGACGGCGAGTTCGTCCAGGTTGAGGCCATGATCCAGTCCATGACGCCGGCCGAACGCCGCAACCCGGACATCATCGACGGCTCGCGCCGCCGCCGCATCGCGGCCGGCAGCGGCACCACGGTCACGGACGTCAACCGGCTGATAAAAGAATTCGCCCAGGCCCGGACCCTCGCCAAACAGATGTCCGGCGCCCGCGGCCCCCGCCTCCGGCTCCGCTAGCGGAAGACTGGTTTCTAGTTTCTAGTTTCTAGTTTCCAGTTTGTAGTTTCTAGTTTACGGTTTCTGGCTGTCGGTTTCTGGATTCTGGATTCTGGTTTCTGAACTCTGGACTCTGAACTATCCGGCTCGGCCCCCTGGTTTGAGCTTTTGCCTTTTGCCTTCTGACTTGCGTCCTGGACTCTGAATTCTGGATTCTGGACTCTGAACTATCCGGTCCCGCCCCATCTGCGTCCATCGGCGTTCATCTGCGGTTCCAGTTCTAGTTTCTAGTTTGTAGTTTGTGGTTTCCAGTTTTTGGTTTCTAGTTGTCGGTTTCTGGTTTCTGGATTCTGAACTCTGGGCTCAGGACTCTGGACTGTCCGGCTCCTCCCCCTGGCCTGAGCTTCCGTATCCTGTGTGATGTCTACTGCCTACTGCCTGCGGCACACCTCGCTCATCCGTGTTTATCCGTGGCTATCTGTGGTTACCCCCTTGGCGGTTGCCAGTTTCTATTTTCTGGTTTCTAGTTTCTGGTTTTTAGTTTCTGCGTTCTGAATTCTGGTCTCTGAATTCTGAACTATCCGGCTCGGCCCGACGCCCTCATGTCGGCACGAGCATCTTCACAAAGCCGTATACCTTCTGCTCCTTGAACGACGCAACCAGCTCGCCGTCCTTGTAGAAATTCACGTGCCCCTCCTCCTCCTCGACCCGGTCGGCTTCAATCGTAACCTGGGGCCGCTTCTCGCACTCGATAAAGACGTCGTAAGGCACAGCAACTCCTTTCAGGGCTAGACCCGGCGCGGAGCCGGACCGGCGCTCCCGCCGTCAGTGACTTAAGGCATTATGCCGGACATCCGCCGCCTGTCAATCTCTGCCTGCTGCCCGGTCGGACCCGAACCACACCACGCCCCGACTACCCGGAGTCACCACCGTCCTCAGTCCTCTGCCCGCGCTCAGCCTACCACTCGCCGGTCGAGGCATCGTCGGACATGTCCTCCGAGCCGTACGTGAGCGCCACACCAATCCCCAGGACCGGCTGCAGCTTCTGAGAGCCGGACAAGCCGAAGGTGACAGACAGCTCCGGCATCACCCGGAACCGGTCACCGAAAGACCCGCCGACAAAGACCTGAGGAAACCAGTCGGTGTAGGCGCGCACCGGCTCGCCGTGGGTCGTACTCAGCTCGTCGGTGTACGCGACCAACATTCGAGCGGCTCCGAAGATGCGCTCACTCCCGACCAAGAACTCCGGGTAGACCCCAAAGACGTTGGCCTCATTGCTTATGTCGGGCAGGCCCACAGCGCGGCTGTACGACCCGCCGACATCAAACGCAGCCGCGAGCGGGCCCCGCAAGAACTGCCACTTCACGTCAACTACCGCTGACAGAAACGGCAGCGCCACCTTGCCGCCGACATCGACGCCGTTGGCGAGCCCGTAGCGGAACAGGAAGTCGGCCTCCGGCAGCGGATAGCCGATGTCAGCGACCTGCAGCCCGAGACCGCCGCCGACTGCAGTGCCGCCCGGCGGCAGCGCCTGCGGCGACTGGAAGCTCGTCAGGCTCACGCAGCCTGCGCAGACCAGAACAGCGGCGACCAGAATCAAGTACTTCATACACACCCCGGTGCACGATTATCGTCCGCCCGCAGCCCTTGTCAATCCTGCGCGTCAGCACATCCTGCGCGTCAGCCAGGAGCCCGAACGGCGCGGGCGGGAATCGGCAGTGGATTCCCGCCCGCAGTTCGCTTCGTCCTGGGCCGTCAGCCGTAAGCTGAAAGCCGCAGCCCGTCACGGCCCGACTGGCGCTCCGACGTTGAACACGTCGGTGCGGATCGCCTGCAGCACGGCCTCGGTGTAGCCGCGCCCCTTCCACTTGGCCAAAAGGAGCGCGACAGCCTGGGCCAGCGATTCACCCGAGATGTCCTTGCGCGTCAACGCCCAGATCTCGCGGCCAAACGACAGGTAGCCGGGATAGTCGGTTGTCGGCACTCCAGCCCCGTCGAGGACCTGTTTGACCTGTAGCTCCATCGACGCGATCATCGGGTAGACCGCAGTCACGTTCTGCAGCATCGTCGGCCGCATCTTGTCGAGGTTCGTCTTGATGAGGGCGGTGTCGTACTTGGCGTCCCACTTGGCGATACGCCTCACCGGATCGATAGGCATGGTTGTCACCTCCTTTCCGCGGTTTGATTACGCTCGCCGCAAGGCCGGACCGGGACGAGCTGCCGTTCCCGGCCCGGCCTGCCCAGTCGGCTCGAACGCGGTGGAGGAACCTTATCTACAAGGTTGCTCGTCCCCGCCCGCACCGACCGGGCGACTTCCGAATTGTCAAAGAGCAACTCGCACCTTCACTATATGTATTCCCGTTCGCGGCACCTCTGCACAGCCCGGCGTGCTAGAACCTACTCATCGCTCAACTCCTTCGCCCTCTTCCTCGCATTCGTCATTTCCACTTCGACATTCTGACTTCCCCTGGTCCGGCCTTCCCCCGTGTATCCGCCAATGCCGCTCCCACGACCGCCTCACCCCGAGCAGGTCCCAGAGGCTCGTACCCGGGAATTTCCGCTTGAAATCCTGCATCAGCCCGTAGAACCAGACGTCTCCCTCGCACATCTCGCGCAGGCGTTCCTTCGACCCGTCTTTGAGCCGGGCCAGGTATTCCTCGATGACCGGCTGCTCGCCTTTCACCAGCCGGTCGGAGAACTCGCCGTAGAGGTCGAGTTCCTCGTCCGTGTACTCTCCGAAGTCCTCTTCCGTCTCCATGTTACCTCCAGGGGTCAAGGCCGAGCTCCCGCGCCCGCTTCCTTGCCGCCCGCATCGCCCGCTGCGTGTCGACCCGCGCCTGCTCCTCGCTGATGCCGTAGGAAAGCGCCACCTGCCCGTACTGCCACCCCGCCAGCACGTGGAGCACGATGAGCATCTGAAAGTACCGGGTCAGGCCCTCCAGCACGCGCCACAGGACCTCGTGCCAGACCTCCTGCTCATGCCGCTCCTCCGGGCTCAACGGCTCCGTACACATGCAGCAGCGCTCGCGCGCCTCGCTGCGCTGTACGCGCGTCCGCTTCCGCCACACGTGCCGGCACAGCATGGTTGTGATTCCTGAAAGCCAGGAGAACAGCTTTCCCCGGCTCGGGTCATACTTATTCAGACGGCGGAGCCCCACGAGCAGGGCGTCGTCCGCCGTCTCTTCGGCATCCTGCGGGTCGTGAAGCAGCTTCCGAGCCAGCCCGAACAGCCCGGGCCGGTTCCGCTTCACGTACTCCGGGATCAACTCATCTTCCCCGCGCAGGATGCGGTCCACGAGTTCCTTATCATCCATATGCGCCTCCTGCCGTGCCTCATGCACGGACAGGCCCTTAGCAGACCATACCAACGATCCGGTGCGAGTCCCGCCAGTCCGAATCCCGTGACCCGAGGCCACAGAATCCGTGTCCATCTGTGTCTATCCGTGGTTCACTCATTCCGCCCACCCGCACCATTAGATCATACTCCCTGACCGCCGCTTGCGTCAATAGGGTTTACGTTGAGCACATCACGGCAGATGCTCAGGAGTACCGCGTGCTCGCACCCGCGCGACACCCAGCGGCTGATGGCGATCCAGACGAGCACGCGCGCGTCATGCTCCAGGTTCATCCGCAGCAGCTTCGCCACATGCCGGGCAAAATCGTAGTAGGTCACGAACCGACATGACTGCACTCCCGCGCCGCACAGCACCTGGCGCACCTGGGTCAAGAGCACCGCTTCCTGCTCCATCGCCGCGCCGAACCGCTCGAACTGGTCGCGCACCTTGCCGTCCACCCGGCGCGGCATGTCGCCGTGAATCAACGCCCGCTCATACTTCCGGCAGCCCTTGATGACCGACCGCTGTGAACTCTCCGGCAACTGCCTCAGCACCTTACTCACGGCCCGCCTCCGTGCGTCGTTACATCGTCCATCGTTCTTCGTTCATCGTTGGAGGAAGGAAGGATTCCAGGATTCGAGGATTCAAGGAATCCAGTGCCCGACTCCGACCCCTCTTGGTGCCTTGATGTCTTGGTGGTAAGCTCCGCTCCGGTTTCGTCATTCGGGTTTCGAGCTTCATTCGTCATTCGTCCTTCGAGCTTCGGACTTCCCGGCTTGGCGTCTGCCCCGCCAAGCCGGTCATACAGCTCCGTCGCCAGCACCACGACCGAGTTCGGCTCCAGCCCGAACCCAAGCCACTTCTTCAACGTGTACTCCATGCAGTACGCCAGGTCCGGCCCGGACCGCGTCCGCATCAACCGGCACAGCTCGGCCAGAAACCACCGGTACTGATTCAGCCGGGCCACCGGCAAACCGGTGTCCTCGATCAGCGGATTGATGACGCTCCGCGCCTTCGCTTCGGCCGCGTCCGCCGCAAGTCCATACACCGCTTCCGGGCTTGCGCTTGCCCTCACCCGGGCCAACAAGTCCCGGGCCGCCTTGCTAAGTCCTACTTTCCTGTGACTTAGCGCCATTTCCGACTTCTTCTCCGACTTCATACCGACTCCTTTCAGGGTTCATTCGGCCCTGCATTTGTGCTCTCTCACTACATGTATTCCCGTTCACGGCACCTCGGCACACGATTTCATCGAGAATCCATCTACCCCATGCACCCACCCCGTGGCCTGGTAAGGCCTATCGCAGGCCCTTTCCAAGTGCGTTTCGAGACTCCTTTCGAGTTGCGTTTCGACTTCCCTTTCTGAACCCCTTTCGAGTTCCCTTTCGCGGCTCGTTTCGCGACCCCTTTCGACCTGCGTTTCTCGACTCCTTTCGCGGCTCCTTGCTCGATCCCTTGCGCAGTCCCAAGCTCGACCCCTTGGTCGGCCCCTCGCGGATTCCCTTGCTCAGTTCCTTCCGACCTGCGTCTCGCCTTCCCTTTGGACTTGCGTCTCGTCTTCCCTCTCGAACTGCCTTCCGCAGCACAAACGTCGCTGAGTCTGAGGACGAGTTCGACCCTAACTTCGCCGACACGTTCAACGCTGACTTCGTCGTCAGGCCTGTCGAAGTCACGTTGACATTCGTCCGACCAAAGGTATTCTATGGACGTGAAACAACGGCCGCTGCTCTACATCGAGACTTCGGTCTTTGGGTTCTACTTCGACCAGAACGCGAGGAATGCCCTGCGCCGCGAAGCCGCCGTTGCCCTGCTGGAGCAGATACGTCTCGGTATCATGGAAGCCGCCACGTCGCCGCTGACGTTTGACGAACTCCGACGAACGGCGGAACCCCTTCGGTCCCGGCTGCTGCCTCTGGCCGAGGGAATGCGCCGGCTGGTGGCAAACAGACAAGAAGTTGAGAGGCTGACCCGGGCCTATGTGGACGGTCGAGTCATCCCCGAGGACTTCGAGGAAGATGCAACACACGTGGCCTATGCCACGATTGCCAAGGCTGACGTGCTGGTTTCCTTCAACCTACGGCATTTGGCCAACGAATGGACTGAGAGGCGGATAGCGACAGTGAACCTGCAGGAGGGCTATCAGCCGCTGAGAATCCGCACACCCGAGGAGGTGCTTGAGTATGGAGATTGACGGCACGGAGTTCCTCGACTGGCTGCACGAGATCAGGAAAGAGTCGCTCGCTGAGCGAAAGCGCCTCGGTCTCAGCGGCGTGGAATGGCTCAAGCAGGTCGAAGAACGAGCCGCCGCAGTGGAGAAGGAAATCGCAGAACTCGCCGCCCCCGTCGCCCGCGACAAGCCCGGGAAGAACAGTCAGCCGTAGGCTGTCAGCCGTGAGCCGAAAGCCGGTTTCCCGCGCCGATTTGACACCCCCGCCCGCCAGTGCTAGTATCGGACAATGGTGATGAATCCGAGAAGGAACCCTGACACGACGGTCCTGGTCGGACTCCTGGTTCTTCTAGCGGCATCGACCGCCGATGCGTGGGGAAGAAAACCACCGAAAACTGAGGAGGTGCGTCTCTCCTGGCGAACGCTGTCCGACAGTGAGTCGAAGGAAGTGCTCCGCGCCGCCCCTGACCTGATGCCAAGCTACAAAGCGGAGCAATTCAACTGGACCGGCGTCTTCAAGGACTACCCGCTTATAGAGGTCACCACACCCTCGCTGAAGCGCCTTTTCCCCGCCGAGCGGTTCTACAACGGCACAATGATTGGGACGGAGCGACCACATCGCCCATACTTGATGGCGGTGGCAAGACACACTCGTTATGTGATGCCTGAGGAGTTCAACCAGCTTCTCCCCGATATCGGTCTGACCATAACCCGCAAGAACGTAATTGCCTTAGCCGAGGCCTTCATCGTGCTAGCGGCTGCGGGCGACAAGCGTACTGTCCCACACATCACCTTCCTTGATCGCAGACTGACCGACCACGCGTTGCTAGAGGTGAACATCAACGGCGACACTGAACGGTGGGACTTCGAATACGAGCCCACTCGGTTCGGCCCGATACGTGTGAGAAACGCCAAAGGAACGTACATCAACGAGTTCAACGTACCAGAGGTATGGCTCCGCGACTGACAGCACTTCAGTGAGCGGGTGAAACAAGGCCAGGCACCCCGTTTCGGGAAGCTTCGGGCAGATTCAGCTTCAAGCCACAAGCCGCAAGCGTCAAGCTAGCCCAAGCGCAAGCACAAGCTCAAGCCCAAGCCCAAGCCGGCTGACCGCTTCCGGCTATTCCCTCGTCCCGTTCCTCTCAACCTCTCCGTTCCCACCCCTAAGTCCGATAGCCGAACCCCGCGGTTCATTTAAATGAACCGCGACCTCCGGCACATACTCCAGAGGCCCCGCCGATTTGACACTCCCGCCCGCGAGTTTATCATGTCCGCGATGATGATCGGGTACATACTTCTCGCTGCATGCTCAACAACCATTGTAACCGCCCAGACGAGTTGGTGGAGAGTCTACGGCGGCAAGAGGAACGGCGAGGGCCATTCCGTACAGCAGACCACCGACGGAGGGTACATCGTCGCGGGCTACCTCGGCACACCCTATGCAAGGAACGCTGATGCCTATCTTCTCAGAACCAATGGGGCAGGCGATGTGCTCTGGGCCAAGTGCTACGGCGGGCCTTACGACGACATGGGCCACTCGGTGCAGCAGACGACGGACGGCGGCTTCGTCATTGCGGGCCGGACTAGGTCCTTCGGTGCGGGGGCACCGAACGATGACAACATTTACCTCGTCAGAACCGACGCGCAGGGCGATACGCTCTGGACCAGAGCCTACGGCGGCGTGGGGCCCGAAGACGAGGGTTGCGTCCGGCAGACCGCCGACGGCGGATTCATCCTCGCCGGCACCACGCTTTCGCTCGGTCCCCGAGCCTACTACAACTACAGCATCTTTGTCGTCAAAACCGATGCCCGGGGTGACACGCTCTGGACAAGGACCTACGTGGGGGTGGGAAACTACTACGGCCGCTCGATCCAGCCGACTACCGACGGCGGCTACATCGTAGCGGGCAACTGCGCGACAGAGGAACCGAACTCCCAGGACGTCTGTCTCGTACGGATCAGCCCTGACGGCGAGGCCCTGTGGACCAAGACCTATGGCGGGACCGCAAGCGACGAGTGCAGTTCGGTCCAGCAGACCGCCGACGGCGGATATGTAATAGCGGGAAGGACCAGGTCCTTTGGCGTGGATGAAGGCGATGTCTACGTTATCAGGACCAACGCCCTCGGCGGCACGCTCTGGACAAGGACCTACGGGGGAAGATACGACGACCGTGGCTACTCCGTCCAGCTGACGGCCGGCGGAGGCTTCGTCGTCACCGGCTACACTTTTTCCTTCGGGGCCGGGACGCCAAGGCACAGTAACGTCTATCTCATCGGCATCGATGCCGCTGGCGACATGCGCTGGACCAGGGCCTACGGCGGAGCGGGCTACGAGGAGGGTCGCTCAGTCCAGCAGACTACCGACGGGGACTACATCATCACCGGAGTCACGACGCACGAGGGCGCGGACTCCGATATCAGCCTTATCAAGACGGGACTGCTTCATCAGTCCCGGGTCCGTTGAAGCACTGGCTGTTGACAAAGGGGAACCAGGGACAGGGGGCTGTAGGATTCCGGAGAATTCCGAGAATTCCGGGGACTCACAATAAAAGACTCTGACGCGTCAAGGGGACGGGGTCAGGTACAGGCACCCCATTTCGGCAAGCTTCGGGACGTCCGACGCGGCTTCGCCGCGAGGTTGAGGTCAAGGTTGAGGTAGAGGCTGAGGTCAAGGGAGAGAAGAGGAACGGATTTCATCACAGCCGCAGGCCGTCAGCCGTGAGCCGGAAGCCGTTCTCCCCCGCCGATTTGACACCCCGGCCCGCGAACCTATCATGTCGCGATGAGGACCGGCGTTCTATCCACCATTCTGCTTGTTGCGATCGTGCCCGGGATCTGCCTTGCTGCGTTTGTACCCAGCTGGCAGGTTGGAGATTGGTGGGTAACCAAGACCAACCACATCGTCGGCAAAGTTGGATGGCGACTGCAGTACGACTACCTTCGATACGACGTCATCCGGACTGATAGCGTTGACGGCCATCAGTGCTACGTAGTGCGGGTCGAGTACCGCGACCATGCAACCACCCCCGGCAATCTGAGGGACGAGTGCTACGTTCGCACGGACAACTGGGCTGTTGTCAGGCAAGTCTCCTACAGCCGTGGCAATCGCGGTTTCGGAGTGATGAGCCACTGGGATTCCCCGGATGGACAGATCGGAACGAGCGGGTTATGCCTGCCCCATTTCCCCCTCAAAGGCAAACCCGCGACTCACCAGATCCCGCTTCCGCGCGGAAAGAGTGGCACCACCCAGCACTACTTCCGCGATTCCTCGGCGAGCGCTGATCCCGCACTGGTGACCCAGTGGCTGGATTCAGACCCCGATGCCCCGTTTGTGCGGGTCTCACGGCCGTCAGGCGTGCTCTACTACTTTTACCATGTCGAGTCAGAAGCGGACTCTGTTACGAAGCGCCGTACCTATAGCAGCCAGATATGGTGCAGCAACCAGCCTTGGCGTCTCTACGATTTACGCTATCTCGACTACTCGTACTTCACGGTAACTCAGAAGAGCTGGCTCATATCCAGCGGCCACGGAGACAAGTAGCTCGGCCAAGAAGGATGAGCCAGCGACAGGCACCCCAGTTCGGGAAGCTCCCACGAGGCATTGCAGATTGCCGATTGTAGACTTCAGATTGGCGCGGGCGCAGCCCGCTGGCCAAAAGCCGCAAGCGTCAAGCTGGCCCAAGCGCAAGCCCAAGCCGGCTGACAGCTAACGGCTAACAGCCTACAGCTTACAGCTAACTGCCGACTGCTCCCTGCCATTCCCTCGTCCCCTTCCTCTCAGCCTCCTCCTTCCTCTCCCCTATACCCGAGTCCAAACCCCGCGGTTCATTTAAATGAACCGCGTGCCTCCGCGCTCAAACAGGAGGCCCCGCCGATTTGACACCCCCGCCCGCGGGTCTATCATGTCCGCCAATCTGATGCGTCCTCTGCTCATGATCAGCGTCCTGACGCTGGCCCTGCGTCTGATCCTTGCCGCGTCTGGCGACGAAGGAATCAAGCCCCTCCGCTCCATGGGCACGCCTGGCTCATACCGCGACTGGACGAGGTCACACACACCGGAGCCGTTCGGATGGTGGCTGGCTCCGGCCAGCGGCGCAGATGGCAGCACGAGCGTCGCCGTCGTGGTGCAAGCGTCCCTTGCCTCTCAACTCACGACTGAACTTGCCGCGTTCCGCACGGACCTGGAATCAGCAGGGCACTCGGTCTACCAATACGAAGTAGAAGGCGGTACCGCCGAGTCCCTTCGGGCCCTGCTGACGGCAGCGCATAATGTGCATGGGATAGAAGGAGCGCTTCTCGTCGGCGACCTGCCAGTGGCGTGGTTCCAGGCAAAGAACCTATATGGCGAAGATGCCTACGGCGTATGGCCGACGGACCTCTACTACATGGACTTGGACGGAGTCTGGCTTGACTCGCTGCGATATGACGTAACGGACACTCTGACGCCGGGTGCGGACTCGATACTGGACACGCATCGCGGCAACGTCGCGCCCGAGATCTACGTTGGTCGCCTCACGCCGACCGGGCTGCCCCAAGCCGAGGCGCTCCGCTCGTACTTCGCAAAAGACCGCGAGTATCGACACGACACGCTTCCTCAATTCCAGCGGGCGCTGGTCTTCGTGGACGACGATTGGGTCTCGTCGGCAGCGGGCTGGCAGCAGGACATAGAACAGCTCTACCCGTCCACGCTCTTGATCGCTGACCCGGAGTCGACCCGCGCCGACGTCTACCGCCGACTACTGGACAAGCCGTGGGCGTGGGTCAGCGTGTACGCGCATTCTTTCGTGGACCGGCAGTACATCTACCGTAAGGACGGGTCTGTGGATGCCTTCGACGCATCGGACTACTACGACGGTGACTTCCCAGTGTGTATCTACAACTTCTTCGACTGCTACTTCTGTCGCTACACCGAGGACTGGTATGGCGGGGCCTGTGCCATCTTCGCCCCAACTCACGGGCTGGCCGCGGTCGGCTCAACGAGCAGTGGCGGCATGGAAAACGGCCGCACGTTCTATGAGGTCCTGGGCCAAAGCAAGTCACTGGGGCGGGCGTTCAGAGAGTGGTTCGCGGATAGAGCCCGAGGCGGCTTCAGCCACTCCGAGGTCTGTTGGTACTACGGCATGACGCTCCTCGGCGATCCCTTCCTCGTTCCCCGGCACTACCCGGCCGAAGACACGCAGCGGTTGTACCTGACGGTGAGCCCCAACCCCGTGCGCGGCATGGCGTGGACCCGGTTCGAGGTCGGCCAACCCGGAGATGTACGCCTGGCAGTCTTCGACGTAGCCGGACGCCTCTGCGCCTCGTATCTGAACGGCTACTGCAACTCCGGGGCGTACTCCGTCAAGATCGAACTCCCCGCGCTGCCGTGCGGCATCTACCTGCTAAGGCTTGAGTCTCTCGGCCGGCAGCGTGTGGTGAAGATTGTGAGGACCTAGGCAAATCGGGCCTCAAGCCACCCGGGTCCAGCGAGGGACGCGTTCCCGATTTCTAATCCGAAGCGCGTCAAGGTGAGAGGTCAGGGACAGTCACCCGATTTCGGGAAGCTTCGGGACGTCCGACGCGGCGAAGCCGTAAGGCTGAGGTTGAGGCTAAGGTTGAGGCCGGAGGCATTTCAGATTGCAGATTAAGGCGGGCGGGGTCAGGGGGCGCGGAGGTCGTCGGCGAGCTTTTCGGCGTCCTGTTTCGACCGGCCGGCCTGGGTGCAGGCAAGGATGAATGCTTCCCGGCCGAGCGCTTTGAGGCAGGCCGGGAGGTCCATCCACAGATTCCGCAGATTTCGCAGATGAGTCCGGAATCGAAGACTGTCAGTCCTCTGGCAGAGCCAGACATGGTTCTCGCGTCTCGTCCGGCGGCATCTGCCGGCCGCGAATTGAGACCCTGGTGCTCTCTGTGGGCTCGTTGGTTGGCCTAATGTCGGCTCGGGAGTAGCCGACCCCGAATCCGGTATTGAACCACAGAGCACACAGAGATTTGGAGGGTACCGGTCCGGAGTGACCACTTCACTTAACCTGTGTTCTCTTCCGCCTCTGTGGTTGGCCTAATGTCGGCCCGGGAGTGGCCGACCCCGAATCCGGCATTGAACCACAGAGCACACAGAGATTTGGAGGGTACCGGTCCGGAGTGACCACTTCACCTGACTCTGTGTTCTCTTCCGCCTCTGTGGTTAATCGTATGTCGGTTTCTGGGGGCCGCGCCTCTACTTGACATCGAAGTCAGTGAATCCTAGACTTTCCGCGATGGGCGTAACTGAAACAGCGCGCCAGACCGCAATACTCCAACGGAGCACCCGAACGACAATCGCCGTTCTGCCCTGACCGCACCCGGATTGCCGGGTTCAGTTCGTTACGTCCGGCGGTTGAGGCAGGTCCGCAGATGAGGTGAGAAAGGAAGGTCTCGTGAAGAAGCTGCTCCCGCTTCTGCTGCTCGTATCGGTGTCGTGTGACCTGTGGAAGGAAACCGAGCACTCCGGGCTGTTTGTGGCTAAGATTGGCGACAAGTGGGGCTACATCAACCGGAGCGGCGCGGTGGCGATTGCTCCCCAGTTCACGGATGCCCGCGATTTCTCCGAGGGCCTGGCGAGTGTGGCCATCGGCGACTCCTGGGGGGTCATCGACAAGTCGGGCGCGTGGGTCGTGAACCCGCATTTCATACGGCTGATCGGCCGCTTCTCCGAAGGGATGGCCGAGGTCAGAATCAAGGTCACCGGCGTGCCCCAGTCCGGCTTCATCAATACCAAAGGCGACACGGTCATCTTGCCGGAGTTCGAAGAGGCGCGCGCCTTCTCGGAGGGTTTGGCCGTGGTCCAGCACAGCAGCCTCAGCAACGGTTCGGGATGGAGCTACATGGACCGAACCGGCAGGCTTGTCGGCAAGTTCTGGTTCCGGCCGGACGACTTCCACGAAGGGCTTGGTGCCGTCTACGATGACTCTACCGGCAAGTGGGGATACGTCGACAAGTCCGGACGGTTTGCCATTGCGCCTCAGTTCAGCGAAGCCAGGGACTTCTCCGAAGGACTCGCCGCAGTCCTGGACGGCGACTCCTGGGGCTACATCAACCGGTCCGGCACGTTCGTCGTCGGCCCGCGGTATCGCATCGCCGGGTCATTCGCCAATGGTCTGGCCCCGGTGAGTGACTGGACGAACGAGAGCCCCCGCTACATCAAGACCGACGGAGGTCTCGTACTCCCGCCGCCGCAGTGCTTGTACGCGGATGAGTTCTCCGACGGCATGGCCGCGGTGTACATCAACGGCCATTGGGGCTTCATCGACCAGTCCCTGAAGGTCGTCATCGCCGCGACTTTCCTCTCCGTTGAACCCTTCTCGGACGGCCTCGCCTACGTCACCGACGAGAGGAACCGGGGCTACATCAATAAGGCAGGCAAGTACGTCTGGGCGGAATGAGGTAGCTCGGAACCGGGGAACCCGGTTTCCCGGCGGCCTCAGTCGGTAACAACCACCCTGGCCGTCCTCACCCCGGCCCGGACAAAGTATGCGCCGGCGTGCAGCGGGAGGAAGCTCCGGCCCATGCTCGCAGTCTGTCTCAGTACGGCCCGGCCGGCAGCATCAAACACCGTGACCAGGACGTTCTCATCGGAGCAGAGCGTAACGCCCCGGCGGCACGGGTTGGACCCGATTGTGACTCCGGTCCGGACCGCAACCGGCGCCCTCTCCTCGGCCACGCCTCCGGCGTCGGTAGTCTTCAGAATGAAGGGTCCGGACGTCGCATAGCCGGTGTCGGGACCGTTCGGGAAGCAGATGCCGGTAATCGCGGTAGAGACTCCCGGGTCATCGGTGGCCCGGATTTCGTATGTGCTGTACGTCCGGCCGATGAGACCATGGGCCCCGCCGACATACGCGGTCTCCGGACTCGCGTAGTCAACGCAGTAGAGCGGAATGGCGGGGCAGGTCACGCTGTCCCACTTCGGATAGCCACCGGTGGCAGTATAACGGACAATGCCAATGCCCAGCGCGGTGTCGTTCCCGACAAGATAGGCCCGGTTGTTGTCGCTCTCCGAGTACGAAGCCGCAAGGATATCGCAGTCCGGGGCCTGCGGGTCCTGATACTGCCCGGCAGGCCAACCGTAGATGAAAGCCCCCAGGCCGAAAACGATGCCGGTGCTGTCGTTCGCGACAGCGCAGCCGGTCGACCAGTCCATCGCGCCGCCGAGGGAGAAGGAGACCCAGGTGCTTCCGCCATCGGTCGTCTTGAGCACATTGACGGCTGAACTCCGCGGATACGCGCCGATGTAGCCGCGCTGGCTGTTCGATGGAAACGAAACGTAGGTGAGTGTGGCGGTGCCGCCGACCGTCATCTCAGTCCAGCTCGCTCCGCCGTTAGCAGTCTTAAGGGCAGCGCCAAAATCCCCGCACGCGTAGCCGGTATCGACATCTGTGAAGTAGACTGCTCGGAGCCTGCTTGCGGCGGGCGAGTACTGCTGCTCCCAGGTGTTGCCGCCATCCGTGGTCTTGATGATAAGCCCGGGTTCGCCACCCAGGCTGTCCGGTTCGGCGCCGACCGCGTACCCGACCTGGGTATTCCCGTGAAGGAAATAGACGCCCGTATACTCGGCTCCGGCAATCCCGGGGTCCAACTGCGTCCATCCTCCGAACACCAGCGAGCACGAGAGCAGAAGCCCGCCGGCTATCGTCGCATTGCGACATCTTGCGTTCACGCTGCCTCCTATCGCGCTCTCCCCGGCCTGGCAGAACCCTGACCGCAGGCCCCGCTGCTTCGGAGACCCCTGTCGTCCAATACGCAAGTCTAGCGCCGGTCCGGCATCTGTCAACCCACTAGCGGGTTTTCATGCCGCGACCTTGAGGACAACCACAGAGAAGACAGAGCAGATAGAGAGTAGAGCCCCGTAACCGGCTTCAGGCCGACCCCTGCCGCGCCGGCGGCAGCTATCTTACAACGCCCACCCGCGTGTAGACGGTCTCAAGCAACGGTATCGACCCGGGAATCCGCGGCACCGAGTCCAGTCCCGACGGGTGGACCCGGAAGCGGCCGACATGATAGGATATGCTGAGGAACTTGGACCGGACATCGTCCTCGGAGCCGGTCCAGGGGTTGCAGGCGACGGACGAACCGGAATAGTAGCCCAGCGTCGCCAGCGTGAAGTCGATGAGCGATGAACCGCGCTCCCGCGCAAGCCGGCCCCGCTGAGTTCCCTTCAGCCTGCCCGAGCGGTAGTCGTTGTGCAGTACGAACAACGTGTTGAACCAGTTCACCGGCAGCGTATCGAAAGCATCGTATGAGCTCCAGGTCACGCTGTCCCGGGAGAAAGTCGTCTCCGCCTGGTTCCCCTCTCTTCCGAACTTCGCCAGGGTCAGGCCGCCCGCGTTGAATGTCAGCAGCCGCGCCCCCATCTGCGCGTATTGGAGACGTATCCCCCATTGGCCGAGCAGCATGACTGCGAGGAGAACCGTGACCAGCTCCAGGAACACCAAAAGACCCTCCGTCGCCGCGACGCCGCGGTCGTCTCGCAGGCAGCGACCAATGCCCGAGGACCAGTGCCGAATCGTCAGGCGTTTCACATTTCCTCCTATGGCAGCAACGCGTGCCGGCGCAGCCCTTCAAGGTCAAACGCGCCGCGCGTGTGTACGCCGTACCCGCCGAGGGCCGTATTGCCGGTTATCTCGACCACTCCGACTGAATCGAAGGGCGTGAGCTTGACATCCCAGCCCGGCGTGAAGTAGTAGTCGTACTCACTGGCTCCGGCCACGGCCATGTATGGCACCGACCGGGCAACGGTGAGCAGCGGGCTGGGCGCTGCTACCTGGCTGCGCGGGAAGAGGGTGGTTCCCAGCGGCGCGCTCAGGCCGTGGGGCGACACCGAGTCCTGCTGGCGCCAGACGTAGCAGACCGAGTGATACTCGCGGTCCGGGTTGGGCCGGCGCGGCAGAACCTTGCCCCACACGTGGCCCTCGGTTGAATCGGCGCCCTTATAGAAGTCGTGGAAGAACTTGGTGGAGTCATGCTCCCAGGAAGGGTCGGGGAATTCCACCGAATCGCCGCCCGGCATATACGACGCGGTATCGACCCACTTGGGCTGGCGATTATCGACGTACCAGATGGTATCGATCTTGTACTTGTTGTTCCCGCCCGGCCAGCTCCGCAGCAGTTGGTAGGAAAAGGAATCACGCTGCCGACCCATGTTGTAGGGAGACCACGGCGCCCAACTGTCCTGGGGCAAGCGCGGGCTCGGGTAGATTGCCGCCTCGAGAAAGTTGTTCCATGGCGGCCTGCCCGGGTTGGGGATGTAGGCGTACTGGCTGTCGACAGTGTAGGGTGGTTCCTTGCTCCTGAAGACATGCATGATCCAGAACATGGTGTAGTGCATGTAGTACTTGTAGGTCCACCATTCGCTGCGGTAGCCGTAGTAGGCGTAGATGTTGAAGCTGTCCGGGTCGATGATTATCGTACCGACCGCGGGGCCGATGTTCTCGTTTCCGGTCGGCAGGCTTTCCAGTCGGTCACCGACGAAGCACAGGTCATCGTACATCAGGCTTTCGCCTTTGGCCGACCCCACGAGCAGGGGGACCGTGTCCATCGGGTCGTTGCTCCTGACCATCACCCACGCACCGGAGGTTGGAGATGGCGGATACGCGCCCGCGTTGCGCGCTGCCTGTTCCGTCCCGAGCGCGCCCGCCACGTCGCTGAAACTCCCGGCGATGTCGTCCTGCAGTTGAGCCAGCCAGAGCGCCGCCGTGTTGAGCGACTGGATCGCCTTCGGGTACTCGTCGTTTGTCACGTCCGACGGCGGGTCACTGGTTCCGAACAGCGCGCTGTCCAGCGTGATCGCCATCTCCTGGGCGCCTTCGTCAAGAGTGTCGCTGTAGAGCGCCTGGGCCAGCGCCGACCCCATCGTGAGCACGGTCGCCCACGTGTACACGCTCTTGATGCCGACGTTCATGTAGGCATTCAGGTTAAGCGAGCGTGCCAGCCAGACCGAACCGCTGTAGGCACCGACGTCTGCCGCAGTCTGGGCCTTGACCTTCTGGGTTGTGGCCTGAGTGGCGTTCGGTATGATCAGCAGGAATGCTAGAATCGCGACGAGCAGCACGGCCCCGAACAGCATAACCTGGCCGTTCGTGTCATCCCACAGTCTCCGGAATCTGAACCCCAATATAGACATTAGACTCTCCCCCGCCAAAACCGGTCCATCCATGACGCAGAAGCAAGGCAGGAGCGGCCGAAGCCGACTGGCACACTGCCGCCAGAGGCTGGCAGTCCAAGTGAGAGCCGCAGCGCGACAGCCGACTGCGCCTATGGCGGGAGCGCGCGGCCAGGCTGAGCGGCGGTACGAAAACGCCTCCGGACGAAAGCAGATGACCTGCTCACTTCCGCACCTCGCATCGGCCGCGGTCCGCTGCCTCATGCCAGGAGGGCGCAGGGGGAACTTGCCTCCTCCCCCTGTTGCACTGGAGAGCTGCTGTCACACAGCAGCCCACATAAGTAGCCTCGCGGCCTCGGTCATCCTTGTGCAAAGTCCGTGCCAGAACAGTCAAGTGCCGTTGGGCGCCTAAGGTCCAATGCGGTACCTTCTTACGGATATGGGTGCCATGTCTGCGGATTCACCTGCCCGTGCTGACTGCAGAACTGTGCGGCAGACGGCCGGATTCCACTGCTCCGCGCGAAGGGACCCGGGGGGTGGCGTACGCCGGGAGTCTTGACCATTAAGCCAATGGCCGGCGGCTACACGGGCGAGAAACCGGGAATTGCAGGTTAGGCCGCGCTAGAAACGGGAGGAGCGGGGCTTGCGCCGGCTCGCGAGCCTGCGTTCAAGCCACGCCAGCCATTTGTCCACGCCCTGCCCGGTCTTGGCCGACAGCTCGATGAAGGTGATGCCGGGCCTGAGCTTGCGTACTGCCTTCCTGAGAGCGGCAAGGTCGAAGTCAACGTAGGGCATGAGGTCAAGCTTGTTGATGACGAGAGCATCGGACTTGGAGAACATCAATGGGTATTTGACCGGTTTGTCACTGCCTTCCGGTGTAGAGATGACCGTGACGTTGTAGTGAACCGGCAGGGCGAACTCAGCCGGGCAGACGAGGTTACCGACGTTCTCAATCAGCAGAAGGTCGAGTCCGGAGAAGTCGATGTCGGCGATGGCCGGGCCGAGCATCAGTCCATCGAGGTGGCACGCGCCCTGAGTGTTTATCTGAACGCAGCCCACGCCTTTGGCCGTGACCCTTCGCGCGTCGAGGTCGCCCTGGATGTCGCCTTCGATTACCTGTATCCGGTATTTCTGACCCAGCGCCTCGGCGGTCCGCTCCAGGAGGCTCGTCTTGCCCGCCCCGGGCCCGGACATGATGTTAATGCCGAGCACGCCGTGGCGGTCGAGCAGTTCGCGCTGCGCCGCGGCGAGCGCATCGTTGCTCGCGAGCACCCGGCGCATGAGTTTGATGTTGGGCATCAGGACAGGGAACCAGTGATCAGCGAATGGCGTTGGCTACTGCCGGAGCCATCTCAGCTTGTTGGATTTGAACGGAATCGTCTGGTTCCGTTCGCTGCCGACCGAGACGAGCGCAATCGGGCACGCACAAAGGTCTTCGAGAAGCGCAACGTAGCGCCGGGCCCGCATCGGCAGCTCGGCAAACGTCCGGCAACCTGAGGTCGGTTCGCGCCAGCCGGGCAAGACCTCGTACTGGGGTGAGAACTCAGCCGCATGGAACGGGTCGAACTCGAGCACTTCCCGCCCGTCGAGCCGGTAGGAGTGACAGACTTTAATCTCGTCGCAGGAATCAAGCACGTCGAGCTTGGTGATGATGAGGGCCTTGAGCCGGTTGTGCCTCACCGCCGCCCGTACCACCGGCGCATCGAACCATCCGCACCGCCGCGGCCGTCCGGTCGTCGCCCCGTACTCGTGCCCGAGTTCCCGGAACCGCCCGGCATCGGCTTCGTTCATCTCGGTCGGGAACGGGCCGAGCCCGACCCGCGTGGTATAGGCCTTGGCGATGCCGACAATCTCTTCGAGCCAGACCGGACTGATACCGGTACCCGGCGCCACGCCGCCCGCCCAGGTGGATGACGACGTGACATAGGGGTACGTGCCGAGGTCGATATCGAGATGCATCCCCTGCGCGCCTTCGAAGAGCACCCGTTCCCCGCGTCGCAGCGCCTCCTCGATGACGATACTGCCGTCGCCGACCATCTTGGCGATTCGTCGCGTGGCCTGCCAGTACTCGCGGGCCGTCGCCTTGAACGGTATCGGTTCGGCATCGTAGCGCTCCATCAGCATGAAGTTGGCCGCGGCCAGGTTGCGCTTCAGCTTGTCGTTGAACGTTTCTTCCGAGAGCAGGTCGCCGGCCCGGATTCCGGTCCGGTTCACTTTGTCCGCATAGGTCGGACCGATTCCCCGTCCGGTCGTGCCGATGCGCTGCCGGGCCGAATGCTCGTCCCGCAGGCTGTCGAGCTGCCGGTGATACGGCAGGATCATCTGCGCCCGACTGTCGACCACCAGCCGTTGCCCGAGCGGTATCTTCTTCTTGCGCAACGCCGCAAGCTCGTGCTCGAACACGTAGGGGTCGATCACGCAGCCGCAGCCGACCACGCAGGTCACTTTGGGGCTGAGAATCGCCGACGGTATCTGGTGGAAGGTGAACGTGCTGCGCTCGACGCAAACCGTGTGCCCGGCATTGGGTCCGCCCTGAAAACGGGCCACGAGGCCCGCGCTGCGGGCAAGGTAGTCAACCGCCTTGCCCTTGCCTTCGTCGCCCCACTGGGTGCCGACGATCGTCAGATTAGGCACGATTCCGTCCGTTCAAGATGGTGGGAACAGCCGTCAATCGCGCTCTAGAACTGGTAGGAGAAGGAGAATTTGTAGTTGGAGGTCGGGAAGTCGTAAATCAACTGGTCCATGCTCAGGTCGAACTGGAACTTGGAATACTGGACGCCGACCCCAAAGCAAAGACCGATGGACTTGAACGACCCCAGACCCCTGCGCCTCAGCACGTCGCTGAGGCCGTAATGATAGGTCTGGCCGTCTTTCTCCAGGACGACGCCGCCGCGCTGCCCGGTCAGGTCCTCGAAGTAGCCCATGCGCACGTTCAGCAGCTTGCCGGTGCTCTCGACCGGCTGGCCGGACGTTGACGTCAGGGCCCCAAGGTCGATGAGGCCGACCTCAACGCCCAGGGACTTCCAGGCATCGCGAGTCTCTTCCTGCAGCTTGGTGCCGAATGGCTTGGTTCCGGTCGAGTCGTAGAACATGCCGACGAGGATTTTCTCTATCTCGGGAACAATCGCGACCGACACCATGTCGTTGTTGACCGGGTAGTAGGCGAGCCCCAGCCGCATCATCCGCGGCAGCGGATCGGATTCGCCGGATGAAGTGTAGGCGATGTTGGGACCGAGGTTGGTGAAGGCGAGCCCGACATTCAGCGACTTGAAGGGCTTGTACAGCGCGCCCGCGTCCAGGGCCCAGGTGATGCCGGTTCCGCCTGCTTCGATGCCGAGTTCGGGCATTGCCTTCCAGACCCAGTCGGGAACCAGGAAGGAGTAGATGAACTTGGCCGCCACACCGACGCCAAGGTTGGGCATCACCCGGTAGCCGTACCCACCGGCCACCGCGACATCAAACGTGGTGTAGCGTCCGAGAAAGTCGCCGTGCTCGTTGACGACGTCGGTCTCACCCGTCGTGAGGTAGATGATGTTCACGCCGACGTTGCCGTAATCCTGGAGTTGGTGGGTAAGCCCGGCGTACTCATAGTACATCCCGGGATAGAGGCCGGGCAGCCAGTTGCTGTGCATCAGGGTAGCGTGGGTTCCGTCCAGGAATGCCATGCCGCCCTGGTTGTAGTAGACGCTGCTCGCGTCGTCAGCCAGCGCGGTGAAGGCTCCCCCGAGTCCGGTCGGCCGGGCTGCGGGCCAGATCATCAAGAACACGGCCCCCGGGTTCTGGCTCGCGGACGCAACCGCAAGCAGGGCGCCAAGCGCGAGCCAGCAGGCTTTCTTCCTCATACGGACTTCTCCTTGGTTGTCACAAAACATTATAGGTCAGTGGGTGTCAAGGTCAAGCGAAAGCCCTGAAACCGACATCTGACTGACCACAGAGGCGGAAGAGAGCACAGAGTCGGGTGAAGTTTGCCTTCCGCTCCGTACCTCCAAATCCCTGTGTCCTCTGTGGTTCAGATCGGATTCGGGGAAAAGGACTCACGCCCGAACCGGAATCGAAGCCGGGGAGGAACCGGGGCCGCCGACGTCGCTCGAACCGGGTCTGTTCCACTACCTCATCACCAACAGTTTGTCCCGCACCGTGACGCGCTGTCTTCGCCCCGGTCCGTCGTCTACCTGCGCCGCCAGAGTATACAGGTACACTCCGTTTGCCGGAAGGTTGCCTTGGGCGTCACGGCCGTCCCACTCGATGTCGTTGTACCCGAAGCCGGCCGACCGCGGCCCAAGGTCGCGTACGAGCCGGCCTGCGAGCGAGTACACTCGCACCCTGACGTCCGCCTGTCGGTTGAGCACGAAGCTGAACCTGCACCCGACTCGCACCGGGTTGGGATACGGCAGCACCGACTCGACCTGGAGCACACCGGACTGGAGCGGTCTGACCGGGATGCCGACCACCGTTCGGTTGAGAATGTTGTCGGAAGCCGCAACAAAGAGCGAATCCACAGACCCGGCCAGCTTCACCGCCAGGCGGAAACGCGCGGTCGTCGCCGAGTTCTTGTCAAAGACAAGTATGTCGGTCAGGTCGGTCGCGTAGGTCGGGTCGCTGACGTAGAACAACGGTGCTTCGCCTTCGACCGGCGCGATCATGATGCCCGAACTGTCGCTGATGACGCCCTCAAGCTCGAATTCCGCCGGGACAACCGCGCCGCTCACGAGTCGGGTGCGGTCGCAAAACAGGCTAACCGAGGGGACCGTCGTGTCGGCCAATGTCGCCGGCGCGGAAGCGTAGGCGATTGAATCGTTGAGCGCCGATGAGTCCCCGGCGCCGCCCCAGATCGAAACGCTCGCCCGGCATGATTGAACGACCGGCGCATAATTGCCGTTCGGCACGAAAACAGTGTCAAGCGGCACGCCCATCGGGAAGAAGGCCTGACCGGTCAACATTCCGCTGGCCGCGCTGCCGGTGCCGCGGGCGAGGTCCGTACCCGGCAACTCGTAGCTCGTCTCGCCCCGGAAGGAACGATAGGTGCGGATCCGCTTCGGCCCCTGGACCAGCCAGGCGAATTCCCTGCCCGCCGTGCCGACCGAGCAGTTGATCCGGAAGCGCTGGCCGGGCCTGAGGGTGTCCGGTGTCACTGCCAGTTCGCCGGCAGATGCTCGCGGCAGCCGCAGCACGGTCGCCGGGTCACCGAACAGGTGGTAGATCTTGTCGCTCGGCCACGCCTGAAAGAAGCTGCGGCCGATGGTGGAGTCCGGTTGAGCAAACAGCGGTGTGAGCAGGTTGCGGGCGAAGATGACGTTCGAACCCGCGACCGTGGCTTTGGTCGCGCCCACCGTGGCAATCGCGCCGCCCGGCTGCCGAACCAGTTCTTCGGCGATGCACTCGAACTGCGTGTCGTCGAACCGCCCCACCGAACAACTGCCGAAGAAGCAGAACGGACTGCGGTTGCCGTTCTTGAGTTGTCCCACCTGCGAGATGTTCAGCACACTCTCGTGGGTCAGGTCGAACCCGGACCCGTGTCCGAAAAACACCAGGGCCACCCCGCCCAGGTTGAATTGACGCATCAGCTCGGCGTGGGCGCCTGGCTTGTTCTTGACGCTGACGTACGGCCATTCCGTGAGATAGACTTTGACGAGGTCGAGCTGCCCCTCGGGGACCTGGCCCATCGCTTCGCAGTAGGTGACATGGCCGAACGCAATCGGGTCCCATCGCCTGGGGTCGTCGGGATTGGCCTCACCCAGGAACTCGTCATCTGCGAGCAGCAGATAGCGCTTGTTCCACAGCCCGGCCGGCTGCGTCTCATAGGCAATAACCTTGTCAGCGAACTGGCGCAGCTCGGAGGCGCTGCGGCATGTCACCCGGCCCAGTGCCATGTCCGGGCTGTTTCCCTCGCCGTCGAAGTCGGCATACCACGCATCGAAGGCCAGGGCGCTCCGGTCGTAGGCATCGGGATTCATGCCGAGTCCCTGCTCGTAGGCTGGCACGCCGGGCGGGCGCTTGCCCAGGTTCGCCCTGTAATCGCAGGTGGCGTCGCCGGCCAGCAGGCCGTAGGCAGGATGCTTGTCTGTCAGGAAGAGCTTGATCGCCCGCGGTTCCGCCATCCCGAATGCGTAGTCATCATAGATATCGTCGAGCGTAGCCGCCTGAGCGACCGCCTGGCCTATGCCGGCGACCCGTCCGGTCCGGTACGCGGCCAGGCGCTGGGCCGGATTGAGAAACTCCTTCGGGGTCATGATCCAATAGTCTGCCTGCCGGGCCGGACTTCGCAGACGGCCCGGGACGCGCGCCTCGATACGCGAGGGCTTGAGCAGTTGTGCCGGCTCCGCGCCGGCAAACTCCGCCGGCGCCGAGATGTGGCAACAGAACCAGGCGCTGTCTTTGGACCATCCGCCGTTGCCGCACATCACCGGAGCGTACGGGTCGGTCACCTCCATCAGCAGGGGCCGCTCACGCACGTCCCGCACCGAGAACCTGAATCGGCCCGTGTCATCCTGCAGGAAGTGAAGCTGTCCCCCGTAAAGCGACAGCCGGCGCAGGTACTCCGCCTCGAGGTAGTCAAGATAGATGCTCTTCTGCCCTTGTCCGGTCAGCTCGAACGTCACCACGTTGCCGCCGAAGTTGGCGGCCAGCGTCTCATCGGTCGCGAAGTCAAACGGGCTGGACGACGAGGACTGGCCGAACTCGAAGGAACCGACCTGGCGCCGGTTAAACAGGACCGCGAGCCGGTTGCCGCTTGCGTCGGCAAGGAATCGGCCTCGCAGCCGCCGCACCTGTACCGGGTAGGCCATGTCCAGCGGCACATCGAGTGTCGCGCCCTCGCGGTCGGCCGCCTTGAACAACTGCGTCCATATCCAGAGCAGGCCGGAACGAGCCGGGCAGCTCAAGTCGCTCTCCTGGTGGATTCGGTCCAGCGCGTCCGACACGACCTGCGCGCCGGCGGTATCCGGCCCCGCCAGGACCGGAATCCTCCGTCCGGGCGTCCCGCCCCAGGTCAGCCAATAGACGTTGCTGCGTGTGTAATAGTTCTTGACGTAGGCCGAACACCTTCCGACCCAGTGGTCAGGACCGAGACCGTAGAACACCACCCGGTCCGTCGGATCCAGCCTGCCGTCTTCCGCGCCCTCTACGAAGATCGGAACCTGTGGCATGCTGTCCGGAAGGACGCCATTCGGCTCATGCTCCCCGACCGTGAACAAGGCGAGCGTGGCCGGATCCAATCCGGCCGGACTCAGGCCGGCCGCGGCCAGCTCGCGGCCCGTGACACCATACAGGCCGGTCGAGTCGACGCTGACCTTGAGCCAGTGGGACGAACGTTCGAATTGAGACACGGCCTGGACCGGCCACTCCAGCTTCCAGCCCAGCGCTTTGTCACCATTCACGAGCATTGCTGCGACGGCGCCATCCAGCGGGTCCGGTTCAACACAACGTTCTGGCTCCCGTTCGAAAGTAACTGCCACGTCGAGCCACTCGTAGTAGCTTAAAACGCCCGTCCTCTCGTCATACCGACAGGGGTTCAGCCGGATCGGCACAAACCTGACCCGGCGCAGAACCTCTGCCTCGCCTGCTTCGGCCGGCTGCGGCGAGAAAGCCGCGGCGTCTGTCGGCAGCACATCACACCATGACGAATCGCCGTCCCACGACATGTGAGGAACGGTTGTGAGCTGCGGAACATGGAGAATGCGCTCAGGTCCGGTCCTGACAGTGATTCGCACGGCTCCGTTCTGCGGGATTCCGACTCGCACTATCTTCCCGGGTAGATCGGGCGCGCCGGTGGGCGCGATACGGTCCGCGTCGTCGAAGTCCACCGCGTTGCGGCCGCCGACCGTGGCCGTGAGTCTCGCCTGTCCCGGCACGTACCGAAACGACACACCGCTCTCATCCGAACTCTCGACCGCGACCGAGGCGTAGGACGCGGTCAGCATCGAGAGGAGCAATGCCAGCAGCCGCAGATTCTTCGTGGAAACGAGTCTAGAACGCGACGGACTCAAGTCAAGCTGCCTGGCCGCGCCGCCGCTCACGGCCTGATCGCGATGGTGAAGTCGGCTGGAATCACGCCGCCTGTCGCCAGCGCCGCAACCACCCTCACATCGTCTTCGTTGCCGATATCCTCGAACTGCAGCCCGCCGTCCGGCGCCCGGCCGGCCGTTGACAGAGCGACGGAGTCGAGTAAGAGTATGGCGATCCGGGAGGTGTCCGGTGCGGCAATCGAAGTCACCAGCGAGGCAGCCAGCGGCGTGGCAGCCCGGACTTCGGCCCCAAGCCCCTCGTTTGCCGCCAGCGGATGCTCCAGCACAACCCGGCGCGATGCATCTCCCCCGACTTCGGCGGCGGCACCCGTGCTCTCGCCGCCCCTGACCCAGTGTCCCTGCCAGACCTCGACGCTACCACGGCTGAAGAGCCACTGGAGCTCGCGGCGCGGTTTGGGCTGGCCGAGCAGCAGGGCAAGGCCCTTCGCGGTGCGGCGGAGACGATACTCCCAGCCGAGCTTCGCCAACCTCACCTCGATTGTCGCCACCGCGCGGGAGAAGTCGGCCCGGCTCAGCCGTCGGGCCGGACTCGCATCAATCGTCATTGCCGGTTCGTAGGGAACAACAACCGACCCGGCGCGGTTGTACCGACTCAGTCGAAGCTCCCATTCTGCCGTTTTCGCTGAATCGCTGCAGTAGATGCGGACCGGTAACCCGTAGCCGGGCTCCACCTCCATGACACCGGAGAGTCGCTTGGTCAGGGTCGGGTCGACGATCGGCAGGTCCGGCTTGAATGAATAGAGATACCGGCCCCGCTCAGTCCCGATGAACTCGAGCCGGCTGCCGTGGAAAACCCCTCCGCCCTGTTCGAGCACCCTCGTCTCGATCCCGCGCGGGGCCCGGCGCCAGCCGGAGGCTTGCCGCTCGTACTGCTCTGAGCCTTCGGCCCGCAGTTCAACCTTTGTTAGCTCGGTTCGGCGACGCATGTAGCCGGACCATGCTTCCCGGTCCGACCGCTCGCGGACGCCGCTGAACCGGACCTCGATCGGAAGCGGCATGTCGGTGTGGAACCACAGGGCGAACCTGAACGACCGGAGCTGCTCAAGGCGTTCCCACGCGCCGGCCCCGGCCGGCTCCGGCGCCATGGGCCGTCTGGCCCGCAGTGCGCCGGCGCATGACAACGCCAGAACCGCGAGCAGAGCCACTGCCGGAGTCCTGACTGAGCTAGAAATCGGTGCCGAGCCCGAGGATGAACTTCCAGCCGGCGTCATTCGTGGTCGAAAGCGGTCTGGCGAAGTCGAACTTCAGCAGGAAATAGGATATCGCCACCCTGGCACCAAACCCCACGCCCAGTTTCAGGTCGTCGAACCTGCCTTCAGCGCTGTCCCAGAGATGGAAGCCGCGGCCGGTTCCCCAGGGCGCGACCATTCCACCGTCGAGGAAGGCGACGCCTCTGATGCCGCCGAACTCCACGGGCAGCGGGAACGCCAGCTTGACCCGGTCGATGAACGGATAGCGGAGTTCGAGGCTGAAGGACGCGGCCGCCGGGCCATAGTTGTAATAGAACTCGGCCGGCTCGTAGCCCCTGACCACAACCTGGCCGGGCGCGTATTCAAGGAACCGGATGCCGCCCAGGTAGTAGCGGTCTGCCTCCGAGCCGAAGCTGCTGATGCCGGAAAGCCAGCTCGCAAACACGAACCTGCGGCCGAGTCGCTGGTAGTTCCGGACGTCGAGGAAAATGTCCTGGAACTTCCTGGCGGTGAGAAAGGACGCATCCGCACCGAACCTCGCCCTGGTACCGCGGGCCGGCCCATTGTTGTCCCAGTAGGTGTTGTCGACTACGAGCGCGGCTTCGCCGGTGAAGACCATCTCATTCCACGCTCTGACCGGGCGCCAGTCCCACGCCTGCTCGCTGTCTATCCAGCGCCAGGTGTCGCGTTCAACCTGGCTGTAGTATCCGGTCGGCCCCGCCTCGACCCGCACGAAGCGGTTGAACGGATACGCGCCGAGCGCGGACAGGCCGCGATTGAGAGCTCCTTCAATCAGATAGCCCGGATTGTACAGCCTGAGGTCCTGCAGTTGGAAGAAGGTCAACCCATAATCAATCCGGCCGGGCAGGTTCCAGTACTGGAAGATGAGGTCGGAATTGAGCAGGTTGCCGCCGTAGATGTCGGTGTACAGCTCGAACCGGTGGTCGCCCAGCATGTCGCTGAACGCCACGTCCACGACCCCGGCGAACCCGCCCGACGAGCCGGTTCCGTACGAGGCCGCGCCCGCCGCGTAGTCGAGCGAGAGATTGAAGCCCACCGGCTTGACCTTGCTGAAGTCGAGACCCGACTTCTCGAAGGCGAATGTGTCCAGCGGCGCCTGGTACGGCTTGCCCGAATCCGCGGGGAGTTTCTCAAGCGGATCCAGCACCAGTGCCACGTCCCAGCCGACGTCGGCGAAATAGGCAAACGCCAGCTTCCGGTCGTCGCGCGAAAGCGTCAGGTAGGATACATCGCCCAGCAGGTCCGTGCGCCGGACGATACGGTGGGTCGCAAGCGAGTAAACGTAGATGTTGCTGGCCGAATCCGAGGCAGCGTAGAGAAGGTACTGACCGGAATGGGAGAACTCCGGATGCGACATCTCGCCGCCCCGTTCCGTGAGCCGGGAAACACTGCCGCTCTCGTCCCGGAGCCAGACCGCGTAGCGACCAGGAATCCAGGCTTCTCCTTCATCCGGCCGGTCGGATATGAACGCCAGCGAGTCTCCGCCCGGCGAAAAGGCCGGGTCGCGGTCGTCGTACATGTCATAGGTCACCCGCTTCGGCTCGCTTCCGCCCACGTCCACCGTGTAGATGTCGCTGAATCCGTTCTTGAGACCCACGAAGGCTATCTTCCTGCCGTCCGGCGAGAATCGCGGGCTGTATATCCCGTCCAGGTTTCCATACACCCGGCGCCTGATTCTGCCGGTCTCGTAATCGATAAACGCGACGTTGTCCCTGCCCGAGCTGGTCGTCACCACCGCAACGGTCTTCTCGTCCGGGGACCAGGCCACTCCGGGCCGGATGAGATGCATGGACTCAAACCCGCCCGACCTCTCACCCTTGACGAGTCGCTTCAGCACGCGGCCGTCAATCGCGGAGACTACGTACACGTCGGTGTATTCCGACCGGTCCGAAATCATGACTATCTTCGTCCCGCTCGGGGAAATGGCCGGCGCCGTATTGTACACCGAGCCGTCTTCCACGTGGTTGGTCAGCCGCCGGGCCATTCGTTCGAAGTTATCAAGCCTCACCACCTGGGGCCAGTATCTGACCCGCAGATCCTTCTCCCATTCCGAGCTGAACTTCTGGATGGTCATCCCGAATACCGCGGCAAACGTCCCATCCAGGCTGCGCCTCATCTGAAGCGAGTGCATGAACTCGTACACTTTCTTCCGCCCGTACTTCCGTTCGACGTAGCGGAAGAACGACTCACCTTCCCGGTACACCAGGTAGCCCATCTCGTCCGAAAGGTTCGGCAGCGATACGAGCCGGTTGTTAATAACGAGGTCCCGCATGAAATCGTCCGAGCTGATATTCACCCAGCCTGACTGGAACTCAGCAAAGCCCTCGGTTACCCAGAGCGGAACCGTGAACTCGTCGATTGCCCCCAAGAGCGACGCCAGCTTCGACCGGAAGTACATCTGGAATTCGAATATGTGGGTCAGTTCATGGCCGATGACGTGGTGCAGGTCATTGTACGAGCCGTCAAAAGGGATCACGATGCGGTTCTTGATAAGTTCCGAGAAACCGCCGACCCCCTCACCGATGACGTCGAGCACGACGTTGGTCTCACTGAACTGCCCGGGCGATAGATACAGAATCAGCGGCGTCTTGCCCTCGATATCAACTCCCAGGTCCCGGGATGTCTGAGCGTAGTACTCCTCTGCCGACCGCGCGCCAAACTCGGCCAGACCTTCGCCGCCCGGATAGAACAGCACCCGGAAATGCTCGGTCTCGTAGGTCTGGAATTGGTAATCCCGGGTCTGCACCTTGTTTTCCCCAAAGTAAGAGTACTGCGCCGCGGCAGGCGCGGCGCCGAGGAATGTGGCCGCAATCAGGCAGACAAGCAACGGCTGCTGACGCATCACTCGCCTGGACACTGCTGCCCCGGTTTTGCCGTGAACCTGCGCGTCGCGGACAGCGGGAACGGCTGAATGCCCGGCTGGCTCAGCGCGGCCCCTGCCTCTCCTGAGTGAACAGGAAGATTCTCTCACTGACCTTGTACCCATAGGCCAAGTCCGGAGTAGTATGACCATAGCAGAACCCGCCCTTTGCATCCAGCCCGACCGCCCCGAATGCGAGTTTCTTTCTCCTCGCTTCGGCCATCACGAGCGTCGTCGCCGTCGACGCCGGCATGGTTGCCATCTTCTCGACGATCTCTCTGGCCAGCAACCGCCGCATGATCTCCTCGCCGTGGCCGGTACACGAGACGGCGCCGCTGAGCCCGGCGTAAGTGCCGGCTCCGATAATTGCCGCATCCCCGACTCTGCCGCGCATGCGGCCGGCGATTCCGCCCGATGAGGTCGCCACCGCGATGCTGCCGTGTTTGTCCCGGGCCACGGCCCCGACGGTTCCCGCGTAGCCCTCGGGGGCCGGCTCCGTGCCCCCAGCCGACGGCAGCCCGGACGGAAAGCGCTCCTTGTTCTGCTTGTGGAAATACCTGGACCCGTGGTCGAGGACCCGCTGCAGCCGGGAAAGCGCCCGTTCAGTGACGGCGCTGTAGTCATCGAAGCCCAGCTTGCGCGCGAACTCGGTCGCGCCGGAACCGCACAGCAGCAGATGGTCGGTTTCGGTCATCACCTTCTCGGCGACCAGCACCGGGTTCTTGACGCCGTAGATGCCGGCCACGCCGCCGAACCTGCCGTCCTGAGTCATCAGCGAGGCGTCCATCTCTACGAGCCCGTCGATGGTCAAGTCCGACCCGGTGCCGGCGTTGAACAATGGATTGTCCTCCATTATCCGCACCGCGGCCACGACTGACTCCAGTGCATTCGCGCTCTGCCGCAGCAGGCGATATCCTTCCTCGATTGCCTCGGTCAGACCGGCGGCATACGCTGCCTTGTCGTCAATCGTGCCTGCCCCGCCGTGGCAGATAATCCCGAGCGGGCTGTCGGTCACTTGCTCCTCCAGTCAGTGGTACGCCTGCGTCCCATGCTATTTCTGACACGCCGGACAGAAATGCGTGCTTCGACCGCCGACCCGCAGACGCCGAACCACACCCTCGCATCCTCGTCGCCGGCATCTCTCGCCCTCACGGCCGAAAACCGCGAGCCGCTGCTGGAACGACCCGGGCTCACCTTCCGGCAAACGATAGCGGCCGTCGCCGAGCGTCGTGCCGCACCACTTGATGCCGTCTCGAATCACGTCCTTCAGCGCTCGCGCGAGCCGGCCGACCTCGGCCCGGTCCAGCCCGCCGGCACGGCGCAGCGGCCTGATTCCGGCGCGGAACAGCGCCTCGTCCGAATAGATGTTGCCCACGCCGCAGGCAATCCGCTGGTCGAGCAGCAGGTTCTTCACGGGTGCTTTGCGGCCGCGCAATCGCTCCCGCAGAAAGCCGGCGTCAAAGTCCGCCTGAATCGGCTCCGGCCCCATCTTCATCATCCCGGCAAGGACCGGTGGGTACTCGTCCCGCTGCGTCAGATAGACCCGTCCGAGCACCCGCGGCTCGGCAAACGACAGCACCCTCCCATTGTCCAGGTCGAACCTCGCCCGCTCGTACCTGACCTCCTCATCTCGTCCGACCACCTCCAGATGCCCGCTCAAACGCAGATGAATGACAAGGTCCTGTCCGTCATCGAGCCGCATTATCAGGTATTTGCCACGGCGGTCAAGGTCCCGGACCAGCCTGCCCGCGACGCCGCTCTCAAGACCACGGGCGCTCGGAAACCCGACGATGTCGCGGCGCCGCACCCGCGCCCGCTCAATCCGGCGTCCCAGCAGGAGCGGCCGCAGTCTCAGCCGGATTGTCTCGACTTCAGGTAGCTCGGGCATTCAGCGAGCCTCAAACCTCAGGCTGCAAGCTCCGGTTCAGGACTTGCGGCTTCCGGCTTGCGGCTTATGGCTCACTTCAGACCCTTTAGCAGGTCGTCCAGCGACTGGGCCGGCCGCAGCAGTTCGACTGCCTTCAGCACGTGCTCGTCTGTCCGCATCCGGGCCTGGTAATCGCCCCGCATCCCGAACAGCTTGGCCGCGACCTCCCTTTCAATTTCCCGCTCGAAGATGGACTGCGACGAATCGAACTCGGCCTGGGTAAACTCGAGCTTCTTGGTCGTCTTCAGGTAGTCCTTAAACTGGTCGAGCACGGCCTTGTCGGCGCGGAAATCGGCAGTCAGACCGGGGTGCGAGTTGGTGTAGTCGACGGCGAAGTCGAAGAAGGCGTCGCGGGTCATGCGCGCCGCCAGCGGCGTGAACTTGGCATAAGCCACGTACACGTCGGGGACAATGCCGCCCCCGCCGTAGACCTTTCGATGCAGCTTGCCGAGCGTGTAGAAAACCTTGGTGGTGTCCTGGGTTGAGTCCGGAATGACCGCGCTCTCCTTGTCATACGGCCGGTTGATGCAGCGGCCGCTCGGCGTGTACCACAGTGCGGTAGTGACCTTGACCGCGATCTCCGGTCCCAGCGGATGAATCGTCTGGACCGAGCCCTTGCCGTAGGTCGTGTCGCCGACGATCATCGCTCGTTCCCAGTCCTGGAGTGCACCCGCGACGATTTCCGCGGCCGAGGCGCTCGCCCGGTCGACCAGCACCACCAGCGGGAACCCGTCGCCGTGCGCGTCCGGCGTCTCGGAATCGTATTCGTGCCGGCTGTCGGGTATCCGCCCCTTGGTCCTGACGATTACCTCGCCCGGCGGCAGGAACAGGTCGGTTACGTCGCGGCCTTCGCCGAGCAATCCACCGCCGTTGGACCGAAGGTCGAATATCAGCTTGGTCGCGCCGGCGTCGAACAACGAGTCAATGGCGTGACCCAGCTCCTGGGTGGCGGTCTTGGAGAAATCGGCCAGCCGCACGTAGCCGATGCCGTCCTCAAGCATCGCGGCATAGGGCACCGCCTTGATGTTGATGATGGCCCGCGTGAGCTCGAACGCTATCAGCTCTCTGACCCCGGGCCGGGCAATGCCCAGCTTGACCTTGCTGCCCGGCTCCCCGCGCAGAACCTTGATGGCGTCGTCGGTCGTGAAGTCCGCGGTGGACTTGCCCTCGATCTCGGCAATCCGGTCTCCGCCTCTGATTCCCGCCCGCTCCGCCGGCGTCCCCTCAATCGGCGCAATTACCGTCAGTTGCTGGTCCACCACACCGATGTGAATACCGATGCCCCCGAACTGACCTTCGGTCATGACCCTGAGCTCCTTGAAGTCGCGCTCATCGAGGAACTCGGTATGCGGGTCCAGCGAACTGAGCATCCCGCGGATTCCCGACCGTATCATCTTCTCCGGGTCGATCCGCTCGACGTACGTGGACATCACTATGTCCACGACCCGGGAAAAGGTCTGCAGACTCTGGAGCAGTCCACCCCCGGTTTTCTGCGCCCAGAGCCTGCCGAACAGGCCGCCCAGGCCCAGCGAGAGCACTACCAGAGTCGTGACCAGCGCAACTCTTCTCTTCATTACTTCAGGATACCCTTTCGCTTCAACAGCTCTTCAACATGACCAAAGACCGACCGCTCAAGCTGGTCGGCGGGCAAATTCCCGTCAACGACCTTGAACCGGCCGGGCGCACGCCGGGCGACCCGCAGGTAGCCTTCGCGCACCCGCTCATGAAATTCTACCCGCTCCCGCTCCATTCTGTCAAGGACACCGGATGCCTTCCTCCCGCGGCCGACCGCTACCGGTACGTCGACGAGCACGGTCAGGCCGGGCCGGATGTCCGCGGTTGCGAGCTTGTTCAGCCGCGCGACCAGCTTCTCCCCCAGTTCGCGGCCGTAACCTTGGTAGGCGGTCGACGAATCCCCGAACCGGTCGAGTATCACGACCTTGCCGGCTTCCAGGGCGGGGATGACCTGCTCGCGGACGAGCTGATTCCGGCTCGCCAGATACAGGAACAGCTCGGTCAGGCCCTGCATCTCCTTGTTGGCCGGGTCGAGCAGGATGGCGCGAATCGCCTCGCCGATACCGGTCCCTCCCGGCTCGCGCGCAGCAAGACAGGGAACGCCGAGCGCCACGAGCCGCCTTGCCAGCCGCTCAGCCTGAGTGGACTTACCCGACCCTTCGACGCCTTCGAAGGTTAGGAGGACACCACGCGCGGCCAATGCGCGAATTCCTAATTCCTGATTCCTGATCCGGAACCGGGAACTGGAAATCGGGAATTGGTCATTTCTTATGGCCGTATTTCTTGATGTAGGCCTCGGTCTTGTTCCGGCACTGGTCGTCCGGGAACTGCACCGGCGGCGTCTTGAAGAAGTACGACGACGGGTCGATCATGCTGCCGGAGAGCCCGTTGTCGAGTGCGAGCTTGGCGCAGCGGATAGCGTCGATCATCACGCCGGCTGAGTTCGGTGAGTCCCAGACCTCCATCTTCAACTCGATATTGAGCGGCACGTCGCCGAAGGTCTGCCCCTCCATCCGCAGATAGCACCACTTCCGGTCAAGCAGCCACGGCACGTAGTCCGAAGGCCCGACGTGGATGTTGTCCGCTCCGATGTCGTACTTCAGAAGCGAGGTGACCGCGCCGGTCTTCGAGATCTTCTTGGACTTCAGCCGCTCGCGCTCCAGCATGTTCATGAAGTCGGTGTTGCCGCCGACGTTGAGCTGCATGGTCTTCAAGAGCTTCACCCCGCGGTCGTTAAAGAGCGACACGAGCATCCGGTGGGTGATGGTGGCGCCTACCTGCGACTTAATGTCGTCGCCGAGCACCGGCAGGCCCGCGGCCTTGAACCGTTTGTTCCAGTACTTCTGGGATGCAATGAAGACCGGAATGCCGTTCACGAAGGCGCAGCCGGCCTTTATCACCTGCTCCACGTACCACTTGGTCGCCTCTTCGCTGCCCACGGGCAGGAAATTCACGACCACGTCGGTCTTGGTCTCCTTGAGCGCCCGCACGATGTCGGCGGTCGGCCCCGGCGCCTTGTCGATGATCTGCGACAGGTAGAGGCCGAGTCCGTCGTGGGTCATACCCCTGAGCACCTTCACGCCGGTCTTCGGCACGTCCGTAAACTTGAAGGTGTTGTTCGGCTTCGTGAATATCGCCTGCGAGAGGTCCTTGCCGACCTTGTTCTTGTCTATGTCGATGGCGACGGTGAACTCGACGTCATTGATGTTATAGCCGCCGAGGTTCACGTGCATGATACCCGGCACCGAATCGCCGGGCTTCGCGTTCCGATAGTAATGAACTCCCTGGACCAGACTGCTGCAGCAGTTGCCGATGCCGATAAGGCCGACTCTCACCTTGGGCATACTTCCTCCTGTCGATTCAATCTCATCATCTTCTCTTCTAGCCGGCCACGAGACTGCCGAGGAACGGATTGACGAGCAGCGCCCGCCCGAACGTTCCCGACTCGCCGTGGCCGGGGTATAACTCGGTCTCTTTCCTGAGTACTGCCTGGAGCCGGGCGAGCGAAGCCATTATCTGCTCTTCCGACCCTCCGGGAAAATCTACCCGGCCGATGGAATCCACGAACAGCGTATCGCCGGTGAAAGCATAACCCGCGCCGAGAAGGCAGATTCCGCCCGGGGTGTGACCCGGTGTCTCCAGGACCGTCATCGCTTCCGCGCCGACGCTGACCTTGTCGCCGTCCTTGAGCAGACGGCCGGGAGCCGGCGAGGAGAATCTCATGCCCATCAGGCTCGAAAGGTTCCGGTCCGGGTGCGCGAGCAGCTTCGCGTCCAGTTCGCCGATAAGGAGCTCGGCGCCGGTCGCGTCGACGACCGCGCGGTTGGCCGCGATGTGGTCGATGTGGCCGTGCGTGTCGATGACGTACTTCACGGTTCCGCCCATGTCCTTCGCCTCGGCGAGGATGGCCTCCGCGTCGCCGCCCGGGTCAATCACGGCCAGCTCGTCGCCTGACCTGAGAATGTAGCAGTTGGTGCCGAGAGCACCAACCACGAGCCGCCTGATTTCCCTATCCACGGCTTCCCGCGCGACGCGCTGCTCCCGTGGGTCTTCGGTCCGGAACTTCTGCATCCTGACTTCTGGTATCTGACTTCTGACTTCGCTTTAATCTCCGACCGCTTCCACTCCCCTTAAACGTCCAACCCTCGCGCTCAAGCAGCCACTCCTTCATCGCCAGGCCGCCGCCGAATCCGTGCAGCGAGTTGTCCGAGCCGACGACGCGATGACAGGGAATAAGCAGCGCGAACGGGTTATTTGCCATTACCTGCCCGACCGCGCGTGCGGAACCGGGATGCCCCACCGCCTTCGCGAGTCCCGAATAGGTCATCACCTGTCCGGGGCGAATCCTGGCGCAGCGCTCGAGGACTCTACGCGTGAATTCCGGCAGACCCCTCGTTTCCGCGCGCAGGTAGCCGGGAACCCGGCCCCCGCTGAGCACGACTTCCAGGTCCCGGGCAAGGCCGCGCTCCTCGCATCTGCCCCGGGTTCCGAGCGCGACTCCCGCGACCCTCTCGCCGGTGACGTCAATGGTCACCCAATGCGGGCCGAGGCGGCACGAACGGCGGCCGGCCGCGTTCGGCTTGCGGGTTTTCACTGGCGGCTATCTTAGGTCGTAGGCAGGGAAAGTCAAGGAAGCACCAGCTTGCGCTTGTGACGCCGTACGCTACAATCGGCAGGTGGAGAATCCGCTCCCACAAATCATCGCCAAAGACCCGCGGTATAAAGCCGATGCCTACGTGTTCGTCCACGACGCGCTCGGCCACACCTGGCAGCGCCTTGACCGGCGCCGCCACATAACCGGCCGGGAGCTGCTCGCCGGCATCAAAGACCTTGCGCTCAAACGCTACGGTCGAATGGCCAGGGCAGTCCTCAACTCATGGGGTGTCAGGACTACGGACGACTTCGGCGCCATCGTCTTCAACCTTGTGGACGCTGGTCTCCTCTCCAAGACCGAGGAAGACCACATCGAAGACTTCCACGACGTGTACGACTTCGACGAGACCTTCGTCGATTCCTACGATTTCTCCGGCCCCGAGGGCGGTGGGACTGAGTAGCAATTCAGCTTCTGCACGCTCCGGGTTCTGCACTCTGAACTCTGAATTCCGGACTATCCGACTCCTGGATCTCGTTCGTCCGTGCCAGTCCGTGCCTGTTAACCGCCCATGACTCCTGCCGAGTCCTACTTCCTTCCCGACGGCCCGCTCAGCCGCATCCTCCCCGGCTACGAACACCGTCCGCAGCAATCGGAGATGGCCCGGCTGGTCGGAGTTGCGCTCGACGAGAGCGGCCGGCTCGCGGTTGAAGCGGGCACTGGCGTCGGCAAGAGCCTCGCCTACCTGGTCCCGGCCGCGCTCTGGGCCAAAAAGCACGGCAAACGGGTCGCGGTCTCCACCTACACCCGCCTGCTCCAGAACCAGCTCATCTCGCAGGACATCCCACTCGTACGCAAGGTCCTATCCGACAACCGACAATCGACACTCGACACTCGACACTCCCCCAATGTCCGCGCGGCGGTGGCGTTCGGCCAGGAGAACTACATCTGCAAGTTCCGGCTCAATAACCAGGTGGCACGCGGCCTGTTCGACACGGTGTCCGAGGCCAATGCGGCGGGCAGACTATTCCAGTGGGCCGACAAGACCGACACGGGCATCATCCTCGACTACCCGCACGCGCTCCCTCCGGGCCTCGCCTCGCGCATCTGCCGCGACTCGGCCGCCTGCCGCCGCGAGAAGTGCCCCTTCCGCAAGAGCTGCTTCTACTTCAAGGCGCGCGACTCCTGGGAGCACTCGTCGATACTGATCGTCAACCACTCCCTGCTCTTTGCCCACCTCGCGACCGAGGCCGACCTTCTGCCCGAGTGCGACGCGGTCATCCTCGACGAGGCCCACCGCATCGAAGACGCGGCAGTCAGGCACTTCGGTAACCAGGCATCCGAGCACGCGCTCACGCTCCTGCTCGACCGTCTCGCCTCATCGAAAGGCGGCGGCCTCGTCGCGGCGCTCGGCCCGCGCTCGACGGCAAGGCGCTCCATCCAGACCGAGGCATCAGCCGCCCGGGTCGAACTCGACCAATTCTTCCGTGCGGTAGAGCCGCTCTTCTCCCCGGACGCGCAGCGCTCCCGCTTCCGGGAGCCGCTTGAATCCGGCCCTCTGGCCGAAGCCCTCGGCCGCCTCGCCAAGGCGCTCGACGAAGTCGTGCCCGAGCTCGACGACGAAGCCCTGAGCTCGGAGATGACCGGCGTGGCCCGCAGGCTCGGCCGGTCCGCGCTCGCGCTTGAAGGATTCAAGGTTCCCGAGCCGGACGGCGCGGTCCACTGGGCCGAGCGGTCCTCCGCCGGCGCAGCCACACGCTCCTCACAGGGACGCCTCTCGCTCCTCGCCGCCCCGCTCGACGTGGCCGGGCTCCTGCGCGGAACGGTGTACGAACACTTCTCAAGCACCATCCTCACCTCGGCCACGCTCACGGTCGCGGGCAGCTTCAGCTTCCTCTCGAACCGGCTCGGGCTCGACGACTTCAAGACGGCGTCCCTCGACTCGCCCTTCGACTACGAGAAACAGAGCCTCCTCTACGTTTCCGACCACCTGCCGCTTCCGAGCCAGCCGGCCGACTTCAACCGCGGCGCGGCCGAAACAATCACGAGCATCATTGAAGCCAGCAAGGGCCGAGCGCTCGTCCTCTTCACGAGCTACGACTCCATGAACGCGGTCTATGACCTCATGCCCCAGACCGGCTACACCCACCTCCTGCAGGGCGACAAATCAACGGCCAGGCTGCTCGACGACTTTCGCGACGACACCCACTCGGTCCTCTTCGCCACCCAATCCTTCTGGCAGGGCATCGACGTCCCGGGCGAAGCTCTCTCCTGCCTCATCATCTGCCGCCTGCCCTTCGAGGTGCCCGACGACCCGCGCCTTACCGCCATTGCCGACAAACTCAAAGCCGAAGGCGCAAGCCCATTCAGAGAATACCAGCTTCCCACGGCTGTGCTCCGCTTCCGCCAGGGCTTCGGCCGCCTCATCCGCACCGCAACCGACCGCGGCGTCGTCTGCGTCCTCGACAAAAGAATCATCGCCGGCAACTACGGCTCCTCCTTCCTCAAGTCTCTCCCCAAAGGCGTCCGCCTCACCACGAACCTCTCCGACCTCACCCGCTTCTTCAAACCCGCCCAATAGCGCGGGCGGGAACGCTCAGCCCATTCTCTTGACCCCGGTTCCACCGGCTGTACTATGAGCAGAGCGATTCGCGGAGCGGCCCGGAAGACGATTCTCCGTGCAATCAGGAGGACAACGGCCGAAGCTACGGAGAGGACAAGCCGGCCCACAGCAGCCGGAGCGACCCTCGGGACAACATCCGGAGCAATGAGGGCAACAGTCGACCTCATTGCCGCCCGAGCAAACGGGGAGGTAGCGCCGTGAACTCTCCTGAGAATTGCGGGCCAGATGATTCCCCAGGCAATGGTCCGTACAGCCCCGGGAACGACATAGGATACCACCCCTCAGACGAAATCCTCAGCAGTCCACGAGACCATAGAGGGAGGGGACTTTCGGGAATACGACCTAGCGTATGATAATTCAACAGGTTAGCTGGATGCCTGGCTCCGCGAGCTTGTATACAAAGCCTAAACTTCTGCCCGCCGGTCATGCGTCCATTGGCTTGTCTTACGGCTGTGCCGGACCCGATCGAGCAACTCTTTCGTCTTCCTATCCAGTTCGATCTGGCTCATGCCGCTCTCCTTTGAGGTAATCCATTGGCTGTCCTCATCTAGTAATAACCCGGTTTCGGCCCTTTTGTACAACAAAACGCTAAGAGCAAGACGAATCCGCCGTCCAGGGGTCGCTGGGTCTACCCCTGCCCCCAGGCCTGACCGGTCTTATGGGAGGGGTCATCCCCCAGCTTATGGGAGAGGTCATCCCCCAGCTTATGGGAGGGGTCATCCCCGAGCTTACGGGAGAGGTCATCCCCTGGCCTATGGGAGAGGTCATCCCCCAGCTTATGGGAGAGGTCATCCCCCAGCTTATGGGAGAGGTCATCCCCCGGCTTATGGGAGGGGTCATCCCCCAGCTTATGGGAGAGGTCATCCCCCAGCTTATGGGAGAGGTCATCCCCCAGCTTATGGGAGAGCTCTTGTCCA
>Ga0172371_10000151_pt1 | contig 95974 bp, 95 predicted proteins | sample Lak12m_FD_114543 | JGI IMG/M metagenome (GOLD analysis project Ga0172371, IMG submission 114543) | Freshwater microbial communities from Kabuno Bay, South-Kivu, Congo - kab_022012_12m | ecosystem: Environmental > Aquatic > Freshwater > Lake | place: Democratic Republic of the Congo: South-Kivu...
AGGAGACTGGTTTGGCTGTTGTTACCAAAGATTATGGTGATTTGGGGATTTCAGTCTGTTCCATTGATGGGGTTGGATGTTCAGCCGATGATTGTTTTTGCGATCCAGATGGTAAGTATTGGGGTTATTTCAATTGGGAAAATGATCAATGGGAAGCAAGTATGGTAGGACCTTCTTCTCTTGAGATTGGTGATGGCGCTGTTGATGGTTGGTATTGGGGAGCTTGGGGTGATTCGCCTGCATCTCCTGAAAGATTTATTGCGGCTTATGATGCGCTTGATTGGCTTGCAACGCAACAATCGACTGAAGATGGTGGTTATGGTTCTGCCAGCGCTAGCATTGAATCTATGTTTTCAATTGGTTCAGCAAATCTAAAAGCAGGAGAATGGAAACGCACTGCTGGTTCACCTTCATTAATGGATTATGTTGATACTAAAGGAAGCGATTATTCAGATTTAGGCGTTGCTGAAGCAGGAAAATTAGGTGCAGCAGTGAATGCAGCTCAAGGTGTTTTACCCTCTGGATCTAAAGTTCCGATGGATTATTATAATTCATCAACTGGAAGATTTGATGATGAAGCAGGATTTCACATTTGGGGTATGTTAGGAACAAATGCAATGGGAGATGATATTCCTGCTGCTGCGGTAGAATATTTAAAAAGTCTTCAGAAAACAAGCGGTGGCTGGGAATGGGTTGAAGGTGGTTTTGGGCAAGGAGAAGATACGAATACAACTTCCTTAGCAATTCGAGCGTTAATCTTAGCTGGTGAATCAAATAATTCACAGGCGGTAGTAAAGGCTATAGCATGGCTGAAATCGACTCAAAATGATGATGGCGGTTTTCCTTATGATCCCGATTCGGCATGGGGAATAGAAAGTGATACAAATTCTACAGCATATGTCATGCAAGCTATTATGGCAGTTGGACAAGATCCGTTAAGTGTATTTTGGTCGAAAAATGGAAATAGTCCACTTGATTATATTCTGAGTATGCAACAAGAGAATGGCAGTTTTAAATATCAATCAGACACAGATTTATTCTTATCTGCAACACAACAGGCGATTCCAGCACTGCTTGGTAAAATGGGATTCTCTAGAAATATTTTTATTCCATTGGTTCTAAGGTAGTAAATTATTCAAGGTATGAAAAATAGCGATTTACTTTCATTTATTTTACAAAAAAGGTTGATTAATAAGCTTTTCATTAGCTCTATATTTTTCATATTTCTATTGATAGGCATTCAACCTTTAAAAGTCAGTTCTCAACAAGGAGTAAACCAAGTAGGTTTAGTCGTTCAATTTGGTGATGGGCGTATTGAAACCGATTGCGTTGAATTTAAGGAGGAGACGATAACTGGTTACCAGGTATTTGAGCGCTCTAAGTTCGAAGTTATTCCGTCTTTCTTTTCCGCGGAAGGCTGGGCGATTTGTAAGATCGAAGAGAATGGTTGTTCGGCGGATAATTGTTTTTGTGACCCCAAACTTTTTTGGTCCTATTGGTCTTTAGTTGATGGCGCCTGGTTGTATTCAGTGCGTGGTGCTAGCAATTTTTATGTCCACGATAGCGATGTACAAGGTTGGCGTTGGAGTAATGGTTCTCATCCGGATGAAGTCTATGATATTGATGATATTTGCAACCAACCGACTCCCACAAAAAAGAGTTCTCAACAAGCTGTTTTTGTTACCAATACGCCTGAACCAACGCAAACACCAGAACCTACCAATACTCCAGCAGCAACAAAAACTTCCACAAGCACAGTTGTTCTCAGTCCGAGTCTTGCGCCGAGCATGACAGCTTCACCCACTAATATACAAGAGGTTGTTCTTCCTTCAAATACAGCGACCTTTACTGTACAACCTACAGAGAGTGAGCCTTCTGTAACCACCCAACCTTCACCCGAACCAACTGAAACAACTCAACCAGAACAAACCGAAACAGAACAAACTGAACCTACCGCCACCTTAAGTGGTTTTCAGAAATCAGATCACACCGTTGTGGTTTTATCGGAAATACCTTCGACTGATGTTGTGGATGAAGAGTTTATAGATAAGGAAGATAAATCGTTATCTAAATTCGCCATCTTAACTGGTGGTTTGATTGGTTATCTGGTTTTTGTCGTCTTAGTCGTTGGATTAGGAATAGTCTTATTGGTTCTCATGCTTATGCGAAGAAAATGATTAACCTAACCAAAGAGAAGCTCTTAAGTTTCTTGATCTATCTTGCCAGCACGGCTCTTGGTGCAATCTCTTTCCTTTACCCCTTTTTTACGCCTGGCTTGGAGCAAAATGTGCCTCTAAGCCAGGTGCGTGCTGGGCAGGCGCCCCTAGTTTACTCTTTATTGGTCGCTTTGTGTTTACTTGTAATTCTCTTTGAGGTGCAGAGTCAGGCGGTTGATGCCAAGTTGATCGCATTATTGGGTATGCTAGTAGCGATCAATGCTGCTTTGCGGTTTATTGAAGTGGCGATCCCCGGACCCTCTGGTTTTAGCCCGATCTTTTTCTTGATCATTCTTACCGGTTATGTGTTTGGTGGACGCTTTGGTTTTTTAATGGGTACATTAACCTTATTTGCATCTGCACTCATAACTGGTGGGATTGGTCCTTGGTTGCCCAGTCAAATGTTCACAGTGGGTTGGGTTGGCATGAGCGCGCCGTTGTGCGTTCCCATCGTACGTCTTGTACGTGGAGAAGGTAAATTCAGTGAGATTCTGGTGTTAATGGTATTTGGAGCGCTTTGGGGTTTGCTGTATGGCGCGATCATCAATTTGTGGTCATGGCCATATATCGCCGGTCCGAGCGCTCATTTTTATCAACCAGGGGAAGGTTGGCTTGAGGCAGTGAAGCATTATAGCATCTTCTATATGGTGACCTCCTTTGTATGGGATTTGGGGCGTTCTTTTGGGAATGTGTTACTGATCTTGGTGGCAGGCAGCGCAACGCTGCGTGCTCTACGACGTTTCAAACAGCGCTTTGGGTTTAGCTATCAACCTCTGGAAGGACAAACGGTTTGATGCATACCTATTCTTGGCTCGTATGGACTGCCGCAGCGCTGATATGTATTTCTGTTACGCGTAATCCGCTTTATCTGGTCTTAATCTTGTTCGTTCTACAGATTGTCTATCTGATGATTGCTGAGCAAGGTGATGAAGCGCAACTCTTTGTCAATCCCATCAAATTCACTTTATTTGTTGTTTTTACCACAGCAATATTTAATGTCTTCACCAATCATTTTGGGGATACCGTTTTGTTTACCATCCCTGGTAAGATCCCTTTGTTGAGTGGGGTGGTGACTCTTGAAGCGTTTGTCTATGGGATGACGAATGGTCTGATATTATCTGGCATGTTAACTACCTTTTCGATTCTAAATTTGGCGCTGCCTATGCGTGCACTGGTTCATTTGATTCCAAGAGCTTTCTATCCGATTGCGATCATTACATCGATTGCAATCACCTTTGCGCCGGAAACACGTCGACAATTAAACCAAGTGCGTGAGGCGCAGGCTGTACGTGGGTTTCGGGCGCGCAGTGTTAAGGATTGGATGCCGCTAGCGATGCCATTGTTGATTGGTGGGCTGGAGCGCTCGATCCAAGTCGCAGAAACGATGACCGCACGTGGTTTTGCGAGCGCTAATGATGTTCATATTCCTAATATTTACAGGCTCTCGATTTTAGGAGGTTTGCTGATGCTGATTGGTGGATGGATCGTTAGTGTGACCTCTTCATTTCAATATTTGACATTCGGTCTGCTGACGTTAGGTTCAGTAGGTGTAATGATTGCCTTTTGGCGGATTGGGAAACAGACACCACGCAGTTCTTATAAGAAGGAACGCTGGCATATTTCCGACTTTTTTATTATCCTATTTTCTTTATTGGCATTGTTGCCTTTTGTATGGGATATTCCAGGGATTTCTAGGGAGACTTTATATTATGTTCCTTATCCGCGCTTAAGTGTACCCCCTTTTGAACCAATCACAGGAACCTTGACCCTTGGATTGCTCGCGCCTGCGATCATATTTTTGATTACGAAAACATATGCTAAGGAAAGAAGCACATGATCCATATAAGTAAATTGACGTTTAGATATCCTGCTTCTGAAACTGATGTATTCAAGAATGTTAATCTTGATATCGAAAAAGGTGAGTTTGTGCTCTTCTGTGGCGCTTCAGGGATTGGCAAATCAACCCTGCTGCGTTGTATGAATGGCTTAGTACCGCATTTCAGTGGAGGAGAAATTCTGGGTGATATCCAGGTAGCTGGATTGAATCCGATCACCGCTTCTCCAAAAGTGATGAGCCGGCAGGTTGGGTTTGTGTTCCAGGACCCAGAAACACAATTTGTTCTCGATCGGGTTGAAGATGATATCGCCTTTTCGCTGGAAAATGCTGGTATCCCCCCTGATGAAATCAGAGATCGGGTTAACCACATCTTAGCGTTACTAGAATTGTCTCACTTACGGAACCGGACAATTTTTTCTCTATCTGGAGGGGAACGTCAACGTGTCGCGATTGCAGCCGCGCTTGCATTCAGCCCGAGCATACTTATTTTGGATGAACCAACTTCACAACTAGATCCTCAAAGCGCCGAAGAAGTGCTGCAAGCTGTAATACGCATTAAAGAATCCCTGCAATTAACGGTTTTATTATCTGAACATCGTCTAGATAGAGTGCTTCCTTATGCGGATCGGATCATTTACTTTAAGAGAAGTGACGGAGAGGTCATCAGTGGATCTGTACGTGAGATCCTACCACAAATGGCTTTTTCACCTCCTGTGGTGAAATTAGGAAAGCAATTAGATTGGTCTCCACTTCCATTATCGGTAACTGAAGCGAAATCCTTTGTAAGTCAATATCACTCAGAACATAAGATCGCTATCCCATCCAATGGAAAGAAGAAACACCATAAACCTTTGCTGAAGGGGGAGCATATTAACGGTGGCTATAATGGCAAACTGGTTTTGGATGACATTAGCATAGAAATTAAAGCTGGCGAAATACTTGTTCTGATTGGGTTGAACGGTTCAGGTAAAACGACGCTTTTACGAACGCTGGTTGGTTTTCAAAAACCAAAAAGCGGTCAGGTGTGGTTAGATGGACGTGAAATAACGGCAGGAGAACCAGCTGAAATTTGTCGTGATGTAGGCTATCTTCCACAAGATCCGAACAGTTTATTATTTGCTGAACATGTTCAAGATGAGTTAACGATCACGCTGCAAAACCATGGTATGCGGAATACGAATGGATGGACGGATGAATTGATGCGTCAACTGGATATATACGAATTGCGTGGTTGTTACCCGCGCGACTTAAGTGTTGGTCAACGACAACGGATCGCGCTTGGAGCGATTCTAGTGACACGTCCAGAGGTATTGCTCTTAGATGAGCCTACTCGTGGTTTAGATCCCGATTCCAAGACAGCGCTAGAGAAAATGTTGAAAGAATGGCGCACGCAAGGAAAAGCGATCTTGTTAGTAACTCACGATGTGGAAATGGCAGCTAATTTGGCGGATCGGGTCATTCTTTTGCAAGATGGACGTGTGGTAAGTGAAGGTGATCCCGCGTATGTATTTACCCAATCTAATCAATTTGCGCCGCAGATGGTGCAGTTGTTCCCTGATACAGGTTGGTTAACTGTTCAGCAAACTCTCGATGGCTTAGAAAAAGATATTTTGTGAGATCTGGGAAATTAAACCCTTGTGTATAGTTGAGAATAATTACCATTAATTATATTAAAGTAACAATCTTAAAATATCGTAATACTATTTGATTTCGTATATAATTGATTGATTTTTGATTTGGTCAAAATATATTGGCGTTTTATAAACATTACTTTGAAAAGGAAACATCGATATGGCAGATAATTTAACAACACTACTTACATCGAAAGCGAAAAAAGTTGAGATCAGTCGTGATAAACCAACCGTGATCATTGGAGAACGGATCAACCCGACTGGACGCAAGAATGTTTTAGCTGCTTTACAGGAAGGCGATTTTGATATCGTGCGACAAGATGCAATCAAGCAGGTTGAGGCAGGAGCAGTGGTTTTAGACGTCAATGCAGGTGTGCCTGGCGCCGATGAACCAGCACTATTAGTGAATGTCTTACGCAATGTTATGGAAGTAACTGATGTGCCTTTGTGTATTGACACAGCTGATTCGGATGCTCTGGAAGCTGCATTGAAGACCTACGAAGGGAAAGCCTTGGTTAATTCGGTGAATGGGGAAGAGGAATCGTTGGAGAGAGTCTTACCTTTGGTGAAAGAGTATGGTTCAGCGGTGATCGGATTGTGTATGAACGATGATGGCATACCAGAGACGCCGCAACAACGCTTAGCTGTGGCAGGTAAGATCATCGAACGGGCTGGGAAATTGGGAATACCCGCGGAAGATATCGTGATAGACCCGCTGGCATTGACTATGGGAGCGGATAGTAGCGCGGGAAAGGTTGCCCTGGAAACAATTGAGTTAGTGATTAAGGAGTTTGGTGTCAATATCACGATGGGAGCCAGTAATATTTCCTTTGGTATGCCGGACCGCAAGCATATTAATTCGACCTTTATTGCCATGGCGATCCATGCAGGGATGACTTGCCCGATCACTAACCCATTGGTAGAAGAGATTGTGATCACAGTACAGGCGGCGGATTTGACCATGGGCAGAGATAATTTCGGTATGGATTGGATCCAAGCATTTCGAAAAAGAGAAAAGGCAAAAGCAGCCACTTCTTAAATGGGGTACTTTGAATGAAACCGACAGATTCCCAATTAGCTTACAATCAACTCAAAGAGAAGGTGATTACGGTGACTCTTCCACCTGGCTCTATGATTGATGAAATCAGCCTTATGGCAGAATTGGGATTGGGACGTACCCCCATTCGTGAAGCGATTAAAAGACTACAATCAGAAAATCTGGTTGTAGTATCTCCCCGTCGTGGGATGTATGTTGCAGATATTGCGATTACCGATTTGGTACAGATTCATGAAGTACGTATTGAAGTGGAGGCAAATTGCGCCCGTTTAGCAGCTAAACGATTCACTTCTCAACAACTGCAAAGATTAAGTGAATTAGTTCACGAAGAAAAGAAAGACGATCAATATAATATCCATGAATTAATTCGCCTTGATCGTCAATTCCATGCTTTAATTGCTCATGCAGCCAGTAATAAATATTTATTTAAAGACTGGGAAACTTACTATAATCTTTCCCTACGTATTTGGTACTTGGTGTTGAGTTATTTAGAACCGACTGATCTAGGTATTTCTGATCATGTTGGTATTTTAAATGCTTTTGAAGCGGGTGATGAGAAATCTGCTGATTGGCATATGCGCCATCATATCACCAATTTTTACAATTCTGTCAAAAGATCAATATAATTCTAGCCTTTTTTTTGGAATACTATATCTACTTCGGCTTGTCTCGCTTTTCGTCGAGCATAACGAATGGTATAGATAACAAAGTCAATGCCTGTAAATTGCCAGCTTTTCTGAGCTAATGTGAACGTGTTTGTGCTGGTGACACAACCTAAATCGAGTGCTCAACCAGGATGGTTCTCTTCAATAAATCTGATCAATTCTGGTGGAGAGATTCCAGTATCCCAGGGAGGTTTCTTTAAAAAAAGCTAGAGAATAAAAGAAGCGTTTTGAAAATAAGGGCAACATATCCCACCTATTTTACCTGATCCGCGATCAAGGTCAATTCTTACACCAATTTTTGTTTTTAGAATTTAATCTCAGTATAACGCTTTACAATCGGGGCAAGTTGCCTTAAAATCAATAATTGTCGAAATAGAGAAATATTGATTATAGACATTATCGATTTTCAAGTTGAAGGCTTGAAAGTTGTTATTATATATAAAAATTATTGTAGGAAGGAATCCAGATGAAAGAATATACAACCGAATTTATCCGTAATATTGCCTTGGTATCTCATAGCGGCGCAGGGAAGACAATGCTAGCTGAGGCGTTTTTACATTTTAGTGGAGCCACCACTCGTTTGGGGAAAATTGAAGATGGTACGACAACTTCCGATTTCGAAGAGGAAGAAATTCGCCGCGAAATATCACTATCAACGGGGGTTGTTCCTGTCGAATATAAGAAACATAAAATCAATTTCCTGGATACCCCAGGTTATACAGATTTTGTTGGTGAGGTAATTTCAGCTTTACGCGTCGTGGATGGCGCTTTGGTGTTGGTTGATTCGGTTGCGGGAGCAGAAGTGGGCACGGAAATCGCATGGAACTACTGTGGCGATTTTAATATACCACGTATTTTGGTGATCAATAAGATGAATCGTGAAAATGCCAATTTTCAAAAGTCACTCGCTTCAGTGAATGAATTATTAGAAGGGCGGGCGATCCCAGTACAGTTACCTTGGGGAGAACGCGGTGAATTTAAAGGCGTTTTAGATTTATTAACAATGAAAGCTTATGAAGGGGATGGAGCTAATTCACAGGAGATTCCTGCAGAATTCGCGGATGATGTAGAAACAGCGCGTATGGAATTGATTGAAGCTGCGGCAGAAGCCGAAGATGCATTGCTCGAAAAGTACCTTGAAGGCGAAGAATTGACAGCCGAAGAAGTTCAGCGTGGTCTGAAAAAAGTGATGGTTTCTGGTACTTATTTTCCTGTTTTTGTAACCGCAGGTTCTGCTGAAACTGGACTAGCCCCTCTCCTGGATGCGATATTAAACCTAATGCCTTCTCCTGCCGAGGCTGCAACCGTAGTTGCACAAGGCAAGGATGGAGACGAAGAATTACCTGCTTCGGATAGTGGACCTTTAGCAGCTTATGTTTGGAAAACAACAGCAGACCCATTTGTTGGCAAAGTAACTTACTTCCGAGTTTATTCTGGTGTGTTGAAATCGGATACGAGAGTTTGGAACCAAACCAAAGAAGAAGAAGAGCGAATTGGAACGATCCATGTCATACGTGGTAAAGAGACCTTTGATGTAGAAACACTCCATTCCGGTGATATTGCCTCAGTGGCAAAATTAGGCAAGACGAATACAGGAGATACTCTCTGTGACCGTGGTCATCCTTTGTCGCTCCCGATACCAGAATATCCGAGCGCCTTATTCCAGGTTGCGGTTACTCCGAAAAGCCAATCTGACTCTGCAAAAATTAGTCCTACATTAACCCGTTTATGCGAAGAAGATATGACCCTTTCTTGGCATCAAGAACCTAGCACAAAACAGACTATCTTGCAAGGAATGGGAGATCAGCATATTGATGTTGCTGTTCGTAAAGCTGAGACCAAATTCCAAACAGGCTTGGAAATGCAAGTGCCGCGTGTACCTTACCAGGAATCGATTACCAATAAAGGCGCCTCAATGTACCGTCACAAGAAGCAAACCGGTGGCGCTGGACAGTTTGCCGAAGTCTGGATGAAAATTGAGCCTTTAGAAGAAGATGATTATGTTTTTTCCTGGGATGTGTTTGGCGGAGCGATTTCCTCCAGCTTCCAACCTGCTATCGAAAAGGGTATCAAAGCAGTGATGAAGGATGGTGTATTGGCAGGTTTCCCGGTAAAAAATGTCAAGGTATCGGTACACGATGGCAAGGAACATCCAGTTGACTCTAAACCGGTTGCTTTTGAGATTGCTGGTCGCGAAGCTTTCAAACTTGCTGTAAAGGATGCCGCGCCTGTATTATTAGAACCGATAATGGATGTGCGTGTTATTGTTCCCGAAGCAAATATGGGTGATATTCTCGGAGATATGAATACACGCCGTGCACGTGTTCAAGGGATGGATACGGAAAAAGGTCGTTCTGTGGTCACCGCACAAATCCCACTAGCTGAGATGCAGCGTTATACAACAGATCTGCGCTCAATCACTGGAGGACGTGGAGTATTCTCAATGGAATTCTCGCATTATGAGGTAGTTCCTACGCATATTGCCCAAGATGTGATTGACCAGCGCCAAAAGGAATTAAGCGCAGAGAAAGAAGAATAACCTTTTTTCTATTTAGATGAGAATAGCGGGTTATTAAAGCCCGCTATTCTTTATTTCCATGAGCTTTTATTAAGAGGCTCTGCTAATCCCATCTTAATAAAAATCACAGGGGCAAAAGCGGAGATCCACAATCCGACGAGGGTATAACGAAAGTATCTTAATACAAGCGGGAACCATTCCTCGCCTCTTGGCAATAGATTTCCTAAACCTCCCCAGATCAAATAGATTCCTACCAAGCCGATCAAAAATCGTAGTAGTCGTTGTAAGAACGGTCCTGTCGCATCATAGCTCCCATGCGATTGCAACCAAATTCCTCCAGCCGCGATTCCAAAAAAAGCTCCCGTACTTGTGATAAGACCGGATAACCCTTTCGGATTGAAATCCATATCTACGGGGATTACTAATTTTGCGTTGGTGATCCATTCTTGTGGAATGATCCAGCTTGCATGGATGTTTTGAACTGCGTATCCTAGTCCAATCATGAAGATTGATGCTAAGAACACCAACAATACTTGTTGATAAAATTGAAATCCAGATAACCATTTTATAACTGGCTTTTCCCATTTAATGATTGCCCAAAGAATCAAAGCTCCGATTGTCCAGCCAACCAAAACATCGACAAGAAAGTGCACACCTAAAACAAGACGTGAGAAACCAATCAAGAAGATTAAAAGTATTGCAGTGATCCATGCCCAGCTTCGGTTGATCCAATGGGCAATGATTCCCCATACCATGACAGCATCTTGTGAGTGTCCTGAAGGAATTCCAAAGGAAGTCTCAGGGTGAGGTGTGTGTACACGAGTATCGTACCAAAAGGGACGTGGAGAATGAAAAAGTAGCTTGAGTACATTATTTATTGAAGTCGTGATCATCAAGGATAATCCTAAACGGAGACCTAATTTTACGTCTATACACCAAAAAATGATTGGAGCAATGAATAGGTAGAATTCCTCTGTGCCCAGAAAGCTGATGATTTCCATTGGAGAATAGATCCAATCTCCAATGCTTTGTAGCCATAAGGTTACTTGAAGACAAAGTTCAAAAATTGCATCCATCGTTTTTCTCCTTTATTAGAACAAAACAGAATATTAATATTATCCTTCCAGGACTTGAAAATCTTTTTTGGGAAGGAATCTCCATGCAATTAACAAAGAAAAACCGATCAGTGGCAAGCTACTCGAATAAATCAGACTTGGATTGTAGCTATATAGTAAGCCTGAGAGCGGTGGGGCTAAGATCGCTGAAATTGCCATGATCGTCTCTAATACGCCATAAGCCAACCCCATATTATTGGCTTTCACTAAGAAACGGCTTTGAGCAGTGGACAATGAGCGCGCTGTTCTATAGCTACCCATGAGGAAATAGGCAATCATGAACAAAAGGTAATTATTCCCTCGCCACAGAAGCAGTGAAAAAATAGCAATAGCAAGGTGAGAGATCAAGAAACCCTTACGAGCATTTATTTGTCCTAAAACCAATTCAATGAAGACAATACCTACACTGCTAGCTGACAATAAGATCCCAATTTGAACTAGATCCAGACCGCGCTCATTTTGTAGAAAATTTTGCGATAGTGGTTGGGGTAAGTACATGCAAAACATAGCCAAAAAAATGATCAAAGAAAACTGTATGAAAGACTTGGTGCGTAATGTATCGAATCCAGAAAAACGCGATAAGTCGATATCTTTTTCCACAGGTTGTGAACGAATCAACAAGATCATTAGTGTAGAGATGATGAAGAATCCAGTAGCGACTATAAAATTTCTTTGTAAACCATAGTTTTCCCCAATCCAACCACCTATTAATGGACCGAGGATCTCGCCAAAACTGAAAGATGCAGAGATCAGGGTAATTGTACGACTGACGCTTAATTTTCCGCGTGCTGCTGTAACATAACTATATAAAGGCGCGCTAACAAAGGCGGTCATATGATATAGTGCTGCACCAATCACAAAAGAAATTAAGTTTGGCGCAAATGCCATAAGGAATGCTGCAATCGTGCCAATAATCCATGCCAGATAGATCATTGGTCTGCGTCCTAATCTGTCCGAGATATATCCTGCAGGAATATGAGCGCTTGCCATGGCAAATCCAATTATCCCGAGTATTCCTCCAATTGCAAGCATATCCGCGCCAAGTTCTTGAAGGTAGAGAGGCTCGAAATACCTGAAGATCCCCTCTCCTAAACCCCAGGTTGCCATTGCGAAAGCAACCAAGAATAAATCGCGTTTCATTCAGTTTTCTTGGCTAAAACACGTTCAACGAATTCGGTACATGCTTGGAAGACTTGTTGTCTAGCGCTATCACAAGTGACAACATGTCCACTATTTTCAACCCAAAGGGTGGTTTTATCTTGGCTGCTCAGGGCAGCGTAGATTAATTCTTGATGTTTATCTTCAGCCTTTACTGTTTGATCACCTTTTGAGTTGATTAACAGAACCGGCGCGCTGATCTTGGTTAGCGAATTTTGCATTTCTTCGATCAGTATTGTTAATTCTGCGAAGCTACGAGTAGGATCTTTTTGATAAGAGACTAATTCTTGATAGGCTTCTTGGTCATGCCAGTCTGGTTCGCCTTTGGGAATAAATGGCACAAAATGGCTGATCAGTTTTGCATAAGGTAAGCGTGGGTCTTGGGGTAGGTGGTGTGGGGTTGCCATAGCAACGATACCAGTTACCGGATAACGGGCAGAAAAGATCAGTGAGAGAATGCCACCCATTGAAAGTCCCATAATGAAGATCTGATCTGTACTCTCTGAAAGAAGATTCCATCCATCCTCAACTGAAGCTAACCAATCCCACCAACGTGCGCGAATCATGTCTTCAGGTTGTGTTCCATGCCCAAAAAGTCGAACTCCTAAGACAGTATGACCAGCTTGATTGAGCGCTTGACCTAATGCGCGCATCTCATTGGGTGTTCCGGTAAATCCATGAACTAATAAGCAACCTGTTTTATCTCCTGGTAAGAAAAATGGTTCCGCGTTTTTTGTTATGGTTGAATTTGTATTCATGATAATGTCTCTAAAGTGCGAGGTAGATTGGTTAGGCTTTCGGCGCCGTCGGGTGTCGCTAAGATATCATCTTCGATCCGTACACCGCCTCGTTCTGGAAGATATATACCTGGTTCGATCGTAAAAGTCATACCAGCTTGAATGCGCATTGGATTCCCCGCACGTACATAGGGAGGTTCATGAGTCTCCATACCAATACCATGTCCAGTACGATGAATAAAGTATTCACCATAGCCAGCTTCTTGGATCACTTCGCGCACAGCTTGATCAATCTCATCCAATGCTAATCCGGGTTTTACTTTTTCTCTTCCAGCCTGATTAGCATCGAGCACGATTTGGGCGATCTTTTTAAATTCTGATCCAATTTCACCGATCGCAAAAGTACGCGTCATGTCGGAAATATAACCTTGATAGATCGCGCCCCAATCGATGATCAGTAAGTCTCCCGCTTGGATGGGACGATTGGTAGGTGTAGCATGCGGGTTTGCGCCATTCAAACCAGCGGATACGATTGGCGAGAAGGGGATTTCCGAATCAGACCCAGCACGAAGAATTTGTAAAGTCAATTCTGATGCAAACTCTTTTTCTGTTATTCCCAATTTGAATTGCAGGAGGGCATTTTTTATAGCATTTTGAGCGATTTCCACAGCAGTGCGCATTGCGTATAATTCGCCTGGATCTTTGATCATGCGTAGTTTTGCGATGAGCTCTTCGGCAGATACGATAGTTGCCTCAGGCGCAGCAGATTTAATTAATTCAAGCTCTAGAAAGCGAAGACGCCCGGGTTCAACGCCGATCTGTTTTTTATCCATCCTGCCAGCTAAACTAGCTTGTCTAAAAACAGCAGACCATTCTTCTGGATTTTCCCCGTAAGGGAAAGTGGATACATCGAAAGGCAATGATGTGGTTTTCCCAGCCTCTAATTCAGGAAGAACCATAATCAATGGATGATTTGGCGTGAAAATTGCAATAACAGGTCTTTCACTAAGATGAAAGTGTAAGCCTGTGAGATAAGTTAGGCAAGGGCCTGGATTTAAAACCATCATATCCGTTTCTCCAGCCGTTAATGACGTAAATAAACGCGATTGGCGAAGTTGATATGGTGGATCAAGTTGTTCGTTTTGTTGATCAGTTGCTTTTGTCATGACTAGCTCCAATGAAAAAATTTCACATGCCTCATACTAAGTATCTTTTAATTATAGCTTGATATCGTCGGATTTACAGAATGGATTAGTCTCTTTCCAATAAATTCTTAATTTGAATTGAGGTAATTTTTGCTATGATCGTGATAAAATCAACTCATGCAGGAACTTCCGCTTTTTCCATTAAATACGGTTCTCTTTCCCAAAGCGCCATTACGATTACATATATTCGAACAGCGCTATAAAGAGATGATTCGGATGTGTATCTCTGAAGAGCAGGAGTTTGGGGTTGTGTTAGTCCGTAGTATGAAGGCGAAACCGAATCCTTTAGATGAAGTGTATCTGACGGGATGTTCTGCTAAAATTGTGGATGTTGAGTACCTTTCGGATGGACGGATGAATATTTTGACGGTAGGACAAGAGCGTTTTCAGATCCTTTCCATTAATAAAGAGAAAAAAGCTTATCTTGTTGGGTTAGTAGAGTCGTATCCTTTGCAGATCTTGGATCCAGGGAAAACCTATTATCAAGCTGAGTTGGTGCGTAGGCAAATGGAAAGTTTCATCTCGATCTTGGTCAAAGCTGGTGAAGGTGAATTTGATTATGAACAGCTCCCTGAAGACCCGATCCAGCTTGCTTATACGGCGGCGGCGATTTTACAGATCAGTCCTCAACAAAAACAGGAATTGTTAATAATAGAACATGCAGCCGATTTTCTCTCAGCCTTAAGTCCAATCTATAAACTTGAGAAAACCTTTTTGAATTTGATGGTGGAGCGCGGGAAATATCAGATCGAGGAAGTTTTTTCAAGGAATTAATCGGCATGAAATTATAGATTTACAGAACAAAGACTGATCTTCTAAAAATTGTCGTACATTTATTCTATTCACACATTTTATTATGAACTAACGCAGCTCGCTTGACATACACCATACTACAAGTTAGAATCCACTCGCTCCAATGGGCCTGTAGCGCAGTTGGGAGCGCGCCTCAATCGCACTGAGGAGGTCGGGGGTTCGAATCCCCCCAGGTCCACTGGTTAAAACCACCATATATGGTGGTTTTTTGTTTAATTGACCCATAGGTAGGGATATTAATTGTGATAATTTCACGCAATCTCCTTTTGCAAGACCGCCCTGGCGCCGCCGCTTGCCCGCCGCATTGCGTCTCACTCCTGTCTGCTGACGCCGTTCCTGGAAAGCCTGCAGCTCTTCAACAGCAACAACATAGCCGCTATATGGAAAGAATAGGACACGGATAAACACTGATCTGCACGGATAAGAACATAAATATGAAAAAATCCGTCCCCATCCGTCCAATCCGTGTCATTGAAAAATCGTGGGTAAAGATACAAGTCTCCAAGAAGGATCAATAAAGCCAGGTTTATCTAGCTTTAACAAAGGGTATTCTGCTATAATGGGGAAAAGGATCAATTATGAGTGAGCGATGTATATTTCAAAAGATGATGTTATTGATGCTTTGGACGAATTATCTTCGGAGCGTCTCAGTGAAGTATTAGATTTTGTCCTATTCTTAAAACAGCGAAAGCAAAACGAACAACAACGATCATCCACAGTGGTTTTAAAAAAAATACCAATTCACAAAATAAAAACGCTTACCGGATTAGTTTCATGGGGGGGCGATGCCTTGGTTGATGCAGAACGAATATATGAATCATGATGCAAACAGCAGTAGTAGACAGTAATATACTGGTAGTTATATGTAAGGATAGCGGACACGGATGAACACTGATCCACACGGATAAAAAAAATCCGTTCCATCCGTCTGATCCGCGTACCTAATCAACAAAAAAATCTTCATCCACTGGTTTATGGTTGAGCATGGTAAAATTAACCAACTATCCTGAACGCTTAATGTAGATTGGCAAAACCATATAAAGAGAGTAGTGATGGACAAAATGACGATACCACTCGCCTTACCACGTGATTTATTGGGAGCTATGGATATACCCACTGCCCACCTGGAACCCCGCCTGCGCGAGTTGATTGCACTAGAGCTATTTAGAGAGGGATTGATTTCAACTGGTAAAGCTGCTGAGGTATTAGAAATATCCAAGCTTGATTTCATTCGCTTATTGGCACAACGCGGCATTCCTTATTTCACAGAGTCCTTACAAGAATTGACTGAAGAAGTTGACAACCTAGAGCATTTCTTGAGGAAGAAGGACGCGTGATTGTTGTAGCAGATTCTGGTCCCTTGATTGCGCTCGCCTTGATTGACCAATTCGATTTATTCAAGTTGTTGTATGGCAAAATTCATATTCCCAAGGCTGTGTTTGAAGAGGTTGCTGCTGTTTCAGGAGAACTTCCTGGCGCTTCTGAGGTCATAAAAGCTCCTTGGATTCAAGTTTCTGGCGTCCGCGATACGACTGCAGTACAAATTCTTAGAGACCGTTTGGATATTGGGGAAAGTCAAGCGATTGTCTTATCTATCGAATTGAATGCTGACCTGCTAATAATCGATGAAGCTAGAGGACGAAGAGTTGTTGATGCACATGGTTTGAAAAAAACTGGTACGCTTGGGATGCTAGTCATGGCCAAAAGACTCGGATTGATTCAAGCTGCTGTGCCATTGTTAGACGAATTATTGACCAAGGGTTTTCGAATGAGCGCTGAGTTATATGACACTATCCGGGAATTGGCGAGTGAAGCAAAATCTCAATAATTGCACACTTCTTTAGTCTGTTATCTATAACTAATAAAACTTACCATCAAAATCCGTTCAATCCGTGTACCAAAAAACCTAATCCACCTGCTCATCATGCTGCCCGCCCACACCACCGTCCTGCGTTTGCCTGCAAGTGCAGCACATCCTCATCTTTCTTTGCTGCACTTACAACTTGAATCCAAGTATTAATTAACCTATCTAGCAAAGATTATTAAAGTTCCTGTTTTTGAATTGTAGTTCTGTGTTTCGAAATTATAATATCTAAGATTAAGATAAAAATATATCAAGAAAGGACACATTATGAAATTCTTTTTGGATAGCGCAATTGTTGATGAAGTTAAATTCGCCTTGGAATACTTTGATATCGATGGGGTTACAACAAACCCCAAACATGTGCAAGTATCAGGCAAGCCGTTTCTTAAAGTAGTAAAAGAGATTGCCAGCCTTGTGGAAGGGACAGAAAAAACAGTTTCTGTTGAAGTAAATCCCCATTACACTGATTTTGATAAGATCGTAAATGAAGCGCAGAAATTAGCCTCAATGTCCCCAAATTTTGTGATCAAGCTTCAGTGTATGGAAACAACTTTAAAAGCGATCCCTTATTTAGCAAAGAAGGGTGTCCGAGTAAATATGACGCTTGTTTTTTCATCAGTGCAAGCATTAATGGCGATGCGTGCTGGCGCTTATTATGTTTCCCCATTCATCGGTTGGAAGGAATCGAATGGGGAAGAAATAGTTAATTACATCGAAGAAATCACAACGATGAAATACAATTATGGATTTGATACAGAGGTTTTAGTTGCTGCTTTAAGGAATGGACGACAAATAACCAATGCCGCTTTAGCAGGCGCTGATATTATTACAGCAGGATTAGCTGTGTATCGCGATGCAGTATATCATCCATATACACGCGATGGCATCGAAAAGTTCATCGGCTTTTGGGATCAAACAGATTACGAATAAAGGTTGATGGCAGAAATAGAAACTCTGTGGATGGTATTTGGTATTGATCAAGGAAAGGAGTCCTAATTATGCAATATAGAAGATTAGGTGCGAGTGGTGTTTTGGTTTCACCGCTATGCTTAGGGACGATGAACTTTGGTGATCCGACATCAGAAGATGAATCGATCAAGATGCTCGACCGAGCATTGGAGGCAGGAATCAATATAGTTGATACTGCCGATATGTATGCTGGTGGTGAAAGTGAGCGGATTGTAGGAAAAGCTCTAAAGCAGAATGGTCGACGTGGTGAAATTGTTCTAGCAACAAAAATCTATAACCCGATGGGCGATGGACCAAATGACCGCGATCTTTCACGCTATCATATCATTAAGGCCTGTGAAGACTCTCTACGTCGGTTGCAGACTGACCATGTTGATCTCTATCAGCTTCATCGTCCTTCTGAGATTGTTCCGCATGAAGAGACGCTGCGTGCTTTGGAAGATCTGGTTTCTTCTGGAAAAGCGCTTTATATCGGTACGAGCACATTTCCATCCTGGATGATCATGGAAGGTTTAGCGATTAGCGACCGTTATGGCTGGGCGCGCTATATCAGTGAACAGCCGCCCTATAATTTACTGGATCGTCGTTGTGAAAATGAGATCATCCCTCTAGCGCAAAAATATGATTTAGCGATTTTGCCGTGGTCACCGTTAGGGATGGGCGTTTTAGCTGGTATTTATCCTCCTGACGGAAGTGTACCATTGGAAACGCGTATGGGTCGCGGACGTCCGTTTATGAAAGAACGAGTGACGCTCGAAGCTCGTCAAGTGGGAGCGCGTGTGGTTGAACTAGCGCACGAAAGGCATATTACCGCTGATCAATTGGCATTGCTTTGGCTTAAAGATCAGCCGGGCGTAACAGCGCCTGTGATTGGTCCACGCACCATGCAGCATTTGGAAAGCGCGCTTTCCGTTTTGGAAATGGAATTGGATGTTGCTGATCAGAAATTCTTTGATGAACTCGTTCACCCTGGGAATGCCGTCTCTGATTTTCATTCAACTGCTTGGTGGATGAAAGCGCGTGTGGTTATTGATCAGACAATCTAGTATGGATTGTACTTATCAACTATAATTCGATTGAGAATTCAATTTGGGATTGTTACAAGACATTTTAGTTTAAGGAAAGGAGATTGGTTATGAAAACAAGTTCCGGGAAACATGCATTGGTTTGGGGTGGACTTTTAATCTTATTTGGCGTTTTATCACTCTTAGGGGTTTATATTGATATCAACCGCTGGGTTTGGGTAATAGTATTATTGTTAGCAGGGTTAAGTATTTTGGCATTGTTTTTGGCTGACCGCAGGGAAGAGTGGATGCTCATTCCAAGCTATGTATTATTAGCTATTGCTGGATTGATCTTTTTTTCGGAAACATATATCATGGCTGGTGTGTTTGTGCCATTCTATGTATTAGCAGCGATTGGTTTACCTTTTCTAATAGTCTTTCTACGCGACCGTGAGCAGTGGTGGGCATTGATTCCCGCATATGTGCTTTTTGCAGTAGGTTTAATGGTTGTTCTGCTTGACATGCGCATTTTGGTAGATATGTTGACCCCGGCTTATATCATGTTTGCGATTGCAATCCCATTCTTTGTCGTCTTTGCACGAAATTCCAAGAATTGGTGGGCGTTGATCCCGGGCGGCATTATGGCAATCATTGGGTTTTCCTTTATGATCGCTGAATCAGCGGTGCAATATGTGACACCGGTTGTGCTGATCGTTGTGGGAGTATGGATTATTCTATGGCAGTTTAGGAAAAGCTCAGACGATCTGCTACAGGAAAATGAATTGGATGAAATAGAACAGGATATTGAGGAATAATTTATCTTCGAAATTATAATGATTTGTCGTTCACAAGCTATATAAGTTCTCAAGGAATGAAATATATAGAACCATCTTTTTTTGGCTATATACAATATGTATTACTGCTTCCTAGGAGTCCAGCATGGATAAATTCTTTGCACGTGATTACACCGGCGCCCCCTTCTTCTTTATGGGAGTTGCCCATCTTGCTGTTTTACTCGCCATTATCCTATTGAATTTCTACTTGTTGCGATATAAGTCCAAGGACGAAACCACGCGCGCCAAAGTCCGTTGGAGCATGGCGATCATCTTGTGGGCAAATGAAATTGGTTGGCATATTTGGAACTTTACCGTTGGGCAGTGGAATGTTCAGACGATGATTCCCTTGCACGTTTGTAGTGTACTCGTGTGGTTGGGTGGGTATATGCTGGTCAGCAAGAACTACATTGTTTACGAAATCACCTACTTTCTGGGAATCGCAGGCGCGCTACAAGCCCTATTGACGCCTGACTTGGGCTTATACGGTTTCCCACATTACCGCTTCTTCCAAACCTTCATTTCTCATGGCTTGATCGTCACCTCTGCCATCTACATGACGACCGTGGAGGGCTTCCGTCCAACATGGAAATCCATCTTGCGCGTGACGGTCATTGCGAATATATACATGGCGCTGGTCTTCTTCATGAATCAAGCCATTGGCAGCAACTATATGTATATCAATCGTAAGCCAGATACCGCCAGCTTACTCGATGTCCTCCCAGCATGGCCAGGTTACATTCCCTACGTGGAATTGATCGGGTTGGTCATGTTCTTGCTGCTATACCTACCCTTCATCATCAAGGACAGACGTATGAGGACTCAGATAGCCTAGGATGTGATACTTACCTCTCTATTAATCAATTTGTGGTAATTACAGAAAACCTTATTTCACTTTATAGTTGAGTCATCGGTGTTATGATTGATGGGATTGAACAAACCTATTGTGTCAATTTTCCGCTAGCTTATTAGACTATACCAAATAATAATAGTTACAGCTCATTTAAATGTTCAGGCTGTTAGAAATATTAACACTTATAGCATTCCTGATCAGGCAGATAAATTCCTGGTCAATTATCGGGAGGTCAGCAACAGCGTGTAGCTATTGCGCGTGCTTTAGCTATGCAACCCAAAATCATGCTTTTTGATGAGCCAACCTCAGCTTTAGATCCCGAAATGATCAAAGAAGTATTGGATGTAATGGATGAACTGGCAGAGAGTGGTATGACGATGTTGGTGGTGACGCATGAAATGGGTTTTGCTAGAAATGTAGCTGACCGAATGTTTTTCTTTGATGATGGTTGGTTGGTGGAAAGTGGTACACCGGAACAGATTTTTAGTAATCCTGCAGAGGATCGGACAAAATTGTTTTTGTCACAAATCTTATAAATGTGAGGAATGAATTAGTCTTGTTATGTTTGTAATGCGAAAAAACATAGTGGATTGATCATAAACATAAAAATGCTAACCAGTGAAAATTTTTAGAATAATAAAAAGCGCACCTTGAACTCGGCGCGCTTTTTGAATTAATTTCATTAATTGATTGGATTATTTGATTGATTATTATGGTTTTGGAGGTGTTAGGCTTTCGAGGTTTGTCAATTCTCCTTCTGGCAAGATAACGCCTGACATATCACCTATAACAATAGTATCATTCTCGAATGAGAATGGTTTGAGAAGATTAGATGGGATGTTATTTGATGAGGAACTAAGCGTTGATAAGCTTGCCCAATCAACCCAGATTTTGCTATTGATACCATCAGTAGTGTATTTCATAATACCAACATTTCCAGACGTATAAGTCGGATCTGTTGCAGCAAACACCCAATTTCCATTGATATAAAAGTTAAAGGTATTGTTATAGGCTACTACCCGAAGTGTATTCCAAGCTGAACCTGTTACTAGGCTTGGTGAATATGTCCATCCCAATAATTCATCCATGGCGCCAAATGAATTATTGAATCGCCATATCGAATAATTGCCATTACGTGTATATAAGAATTTATATCCTGAATTCCAATCTTGATCTAAATCGAGTGGATCAGGCGTGCCTTGAAAGATTAACCCATTTGAGGATGAGTCAACTCCGGTAGCCCACAAACTCACGCTATAATCAAAATTGGTATATTTTCCTTCGTGCATAATTGATATCCAACCTATATCTGTACGGGAACCTTCGTATGCATAATCTAAATAGAATACCCAGGCGCCAGATTCTGGTGTCCAACCAGAAGCGCTACCATTAAAATCGGATGTGAATGAAACACCGGGAGACTCACGGATAATCGATGGTAAATAAACTTTCTTAGTTGTATCTGTTGATGTGATGCCTGTCGATGGGTCTCCGTATAGGTTGAAATCATAGTAGTTCATCAAGCGAGTACTTGATTCGGGTGTCATGCTGGACTTGGCGTTATAGAGCGCGTTCCCTGAAGCTTGTATGAAATTTACCAATCGATTAGTGTATTCGTATGCGATACCTGAGTTGGTTGTACTTCCATCGAATTGACCATAGCCGACGTCTATGTTGTAATAAGAGTTGCGACTTGCGCTCACGGTAGATATTGCTCCATTCTTTAGCAGAGCATAACCCAGATTATCGCTATTCTCAGCCCAGCCATTTTGACAAGAAATCAAGAATGCATGTGATGGATGATCATCGTCCAAGGATGTGGCATAGGCGCTTGACATTAGTGTACCATCATCGCAACCAGTATATCCCACCATCGCGCTTGTAGCGGATCCATGCCCCCACCAGACCATAACTCCATAATCGTTTGCTGACCAACGATCTCTAACGGTTATTCCACCTCGTAATTCTTCATCACTAGCATATATGGAATCTGCGCCGCATGCTCCATTTCCTTGCTGATACATGGTCCAATCAGAGTAACTCTTAGAATTGAAGAAATCGTCGATCATCTGTTCTGCCAGCGGGGCACCATCATATCCAGCTTCACTAAAACTCATTGGAAGCAAAGTGCTTTGTCTCCAACTCATAGGGTTGGTTTCGTTCTCATAATCGATGATCTTTTGGAGAATATTGTCTAGTGTGGTGAAATCTACACTGTTGTAGTGAGGGATGCGTCCTACATAGACCTCGGGTGTAAAATCCACACCACCTGTAACACCGCTATAATCCCCAGTCCATTCGCCATAATCTTGGTTGGCATTTTTATCCCAGTCGCCACTCAGGTCAGCATAATAATAATCCGTAGGTGATCTGTCATTTGTAACATTATATTTAGGCCAACACATCTTCATAGGCATCGCTATGGAGCTAGCGCCACCTGGGGTTGGGTTGCCGATCAATAGCACATACTCAATCCCATAAAGGATATAATTGTTTTGGAGCCATTTGCGTATTTTATCTGCTGTTTCATTTGGCGCTTGTCCAGTCAGGCTGCTATAATCATCCTCGGTGATCACAAGGACTTGGTACCCTCTGAGCTGTTTATGGGCGACGAAATTTGAGAGTTTAGTGCTGCCAGATTCGATGGCGTTGGTCGTGATGATTACATAATTATAGGTTGCATTAGGTTTATCATAATCTTGTTTATCGTCATACCAATTGTTAGCGCTGTCAAAATTGATGAACATTTCTTCAGCTAATTCATCCATCACTGAATCATGCATTAATGCAGCATCCATCGTGCTGGATCTTAGGTCGTAATGTAATGAAACCGAAATTTTTTCGACAACACTCAACTCTCCACTTTCAGGATCGATTCTGAATGGTGAAAATTCCAGACGAGCAAAAATCCATTTTCGCATCTGACCGAGGGAATGAATTCTTATCGATTCCTCAGATATATTGATTGCTGCTTGTAAATCTACATATTCGTCTGTAAAATTTTTTGAACATTGAGATTGGTCAGGTGTAGCTAATTTTAGATTATGGCTACCAGGTAGGTCATCTATTGTGATGTCCAGGATTTCCAAACTGACGCTGGCCGGATCAATTGTAGGGGGTAAAGCGACCGAATAGACCTTTTTGGGTAGTAACGGTTGTCCAGGGATACCACTCAGATTAAATCCATCTATCTGAATGATTTCTTCACCCGTTTCTAGTTGTTCGATTGTATAGTTCGGTGTTATGAATTCTATAACCAAATGGTTTTCAAGTTCATTATTGACTATAACCGTCTGTTGGTTTTCTTTTGAGAAAACAAGCATATTTATGTTCATCATTAAAACGATTGTCAGTGTGATTGCCCTTACTAATATTTTTTTCCAAATTCCTTTTCTCTTCATCTGTTCCTCTCCTTCAGAAATTAAATAAACAATTCTTATCAAGTGGGAAATAATATTGATTGAATCTGTTTCGAAAATTTTGTGTGATACATGTCTTTTCAATAATTTCTCTAATAGTTGGAAGAATATGAGTGTTTTTTCATGAGGGTGTCCCTGTTTCTCTTTTCGTTAAAGGAATGAGGTTAACAATCGAACAGGAACACAAAAAGATAGAGGGAAGAAATTGTGTTGTGAGAATCAAATATATATTCATAGAGCCCCTAATCATTACACTCTGTTTAGAAGGCTTACAAATTTTCTTCATTTACTGATCCAATTTTTTTGTAAAAACTAAGAAAATTAATGATGATTGAACCAAACACCAATATTAAAATGTGGTGATGAAAAATGTTGCTGTTGTGATGTTCAAGAGTTGATCAACCCCCACCACCCGTGATCTTTATAAACTGTTTATATTATAGCATATTATAGCTCTAGCCAAGTACCAATTTTCTTTTCTACAGCCCTTTTATAAATGGCTGGGGCGACTGCCATGTCATCTAATGCTAGTCCTAAATTGCATGCGATCGTTCGTTCATCGGAGTTTTGACGACCGGGTTTCTTCCCAACAACAAGCTCTCCAAGGTCAGCGTAGATTTCAGGAATATCTTGGAAATAACCTGCGGATTGGTAATGCATCAATTGGGGGATATCATCAGTGCAGAACTTATCTGCTTCGTGAAGCGCTTTGGGGTCGAAATATGAGTCAAAGTCAACTAGGGACGCAAAGCTGCCTTTATCCAGCCAACCAGCTTTTATAGTCTTGTGCGGTGTTTTTAGAATCGGTCCTGCTGTTACGATCATATCGCAGCCATAGACGGCTTCTTTTGGTGAATCAACTATATTCACCTCAAGAGCAAATTGAGCTGATATATCCTCTGCGAATTGTTCAGCGATATATGGTTTAACATCGTAAGCATTTACTTTCTTGAGTGGGAAAAGGACATTGAGCGCTTCAGTATTTGTTCTTCCCTGAACACCACAGCCTAACACGCCTAGACAACTTGATTCTGGGCGTGCTAGCCTTCTTGCAGCGACTGCTGTTGCTGCAGCGGTACGCATTGCGGTGATCCAGACGCAATCCATCACAGCGATAGGTAAGCCGTTTTCGGGATCGTTCAAGATTAACAAGCCATTGATATACGGTAAACCGCGTTTATAGTTTTCTGGATAACCGCTAACCCATTTTACTCCCGCTGATTTCATGGCTGGAATATAGGCTGGCATGGCATGGATAAAGTTATCTCCTTCTCCTGGGTGTACACCAGGCTTAGGAGGCATTTCTACACGATGATTGCCCTTCTCTTTGAATGCTTTCTCGAGGATTTCAATGATCTCAGCCATTGTTAGTCCGGTTTTGATTACATCAGCCTGTGATAAATATAATAATTGTTTTTTCATGGATAGCTCCTATCGAGTTCTTTGGTTTAATAAATATTAATCATGATTAGTTTATGGAAATCGCATACTTCGGTTATTTTATCCGAAATTTCTGTGTATAGATATGAATTTTTGTAAATAATAATTTTTAAGTTTTTTAATATTGACAAGCTAGTATTTCTTTGATATATTAGCGATATATTAATTGTTTGTCACAGATTCATAAATTAATAGCCATAAAGAATGATTGAATTCCTAGTATGTCAGGTTTATAACGATTGTAAGGATAATATTATGCAGTATGGGAACAAGAAGTAATGTGTGAATATTTGTTATTACAAGTAAATCATTCCCATCAGTTAAAGAGCCAGGCTATTGAATGCATGATAATCCAGGTTGTCTACGAAAGACACCTGGATTTTTGTTTAACCTAAACAAAAATTAGATTTTTATTCGTTGGTTATTTGAAGGAGGTGGTTGCTATTTGAGAAAATTAATTTTAGTTATGAAGAAGTAATTTTGTGGCGTAGTTTTTTTTCAAACACTTACCAATTAAAGATTTATGGAGGAGAAATGATGTTTAAAAGATCAAATTTGTTTCGACTTTTCTCGCTTTTACTCGTGATGGCTTTTGTGATTGGCGCTTGTGCGCCTGCAGCTTCAGAAGCGCCTGTGGTAGAAGAACCAGCAGAAGTTGAAGAACAAGTAGAAGAAGAACCTGTTGAAGCAGAGGAAGTATTTAAATTAGGGGTTTTGGGACCTTTTAGTGGTCCAAGCGCCCGAACGGGTGATGAGTTCAAAGCCTCAGTCAATATGGCTTTTGACAAGATCAATTGGCAAATTGGTCAATACAAGATAGAACCAGTTTGGATTGACTCACAATCTGACCCTGCCAAAGCCTCCCAGGCTTATGAACAGGCGGTTGTTCAGGATGGAATCCAAGCCGGTATTTTGAATTGGCATAGCTCCGTGGCTGTCTCTTGTATGGAAGTCACTGCCAAGCATAAAGTACCGCATTTCTTTGGTTTTGGCGCCACAGAAGTGGTCAATGAGACTTTTGAATCTGATCCAGCCAAATACGGTTACTGGATGAACAAGGGTTGGCCAACACCTAAGAAACTGAGTATTTCTTATGTTCAGGCGCTTGAAGATGCCATCGCCAGCGGCGTATGGTCGCCTGCCGAAAAAACTGTAGCAATTTATGGCGAGGATACCGACTGGGGACGCAGCTTCGGAACCGCGATCAAAGAGCAATTAGAAGAAGCTGGCTGGTCAACGGTAGCTGAGGAGTATTTTGCCATCGACCAAACTGAATTCTATCCGCTTTTGAATAAGTTCGTTGATTTGAACCCAGCCGTTATCGCCGGCACCAGCACTGCTGCCCCCAGCATGTCAGCTTTCATTAAACAGGCAGATGAAGTCGGTTTGGAAAGTCTGATCATTGCGGATGGTTTGGGCTGGTTTGGTGAATGGTACGATTTGACCGGCAGTTCATCCAATTATGTGATCGATCAGATCCCAGGTTGGGCAACCGAAGCGGGTCAGGCTTTTGCTGAGGAATTCGAAGCGCAACAAGGTTTCCCCCCCAGTCCATCTGCGGGAGGTTTATCCTACGATGGTACGAATTTCTTCATTGCTGTAGCTGAATCGGTGGTTGAATCATCTGGTGAATTAACCAGCGAGTCGATCTATAATTTTGTAAAGGATAATGTCTGGACTGGCGATTGGAGTTACACAGATGGCATTGTGATGAATGAATATAAGTATATGGAAGACACGATCCCTGATCCAGTGGTTGGAAAAGGATACTATATCTTCCCTGTGCTGCAATACTTTGATGGTGAAGGAAAGGTTGTTTATCCACCTGAATGGGCTGTACAGACTTTAGCGCCCAAAGGTGGCGAAGCTGTCGAGGTTGAACAGGTGGAACCAGAGCAAGAGGAAGCCACAGAAGTCTTCAAACTTGGTGTTTTAGGTCCCTTCAGTGGGCCTAGCGCTCGAACGGGAGATGAGTTCAAAGCCTCGGTCAATATGGCTTTTGAGGATATCAACTGGCAAATTGGAAAGTATACAGTTGAGCCAGTCTGGATTGACTCTCAGTCAGACCCTGCTAAAGCTTCCCAAGCTTACGAGCAGGCGGTTGTCCAGGATGGTATCCAAGCCGGTATTCTGAATTGGCATAGTTCGGTTGCAGTATCCTGCATGGAAGTCACTGCCAAGCATCAAGTGCCGCACTTTTTTGGTTTTGGCGCTACAGAAGTGGTTAATGAAACCTTTGACTCTGATCCCGAAAAATATGGATATTGGATGAACAAGGGTTGGCCAACACCAAAGAAACTTAGTATCTCCTATGTCCAAGCGCTAGAGGATGCCATTGCTGAAGGAACCTGGACTCCTGAAGAGAAGACTGTGGCAATTTACGGTGAGGATACCGATTGGGGGCGCAGCTTTGGAACTGCAATTAAAGAGCAGTTGGAGGAAGTTGGCTGGACAACAGTCGCGGAAGAGTATTTCGCAATTGATCAAACCGAATTCTACCCATTACTCAATAAACTAGTTGATCTGAATCCAGCTTTAATCGCAGGCACGAGCACTGCTGCTCCGAGTATGTCAGCTTTCATTAAGCAAGCTGATGAGGTGGGTCTAAAGAGCTTGATCATCGCAGATGGCTTGGGTTGGTTTGGTGAATGGTACGATTTGACTGGTAGTTCATCTAACTATGTGATCGACCAGATCCCCGGATGGGCTTCAAAGGCAGGACAGGAATTCGCTGCAAGGTTTGAAGCCGAACAGGGTTTCCCACCCAGTCCTTCCGCTGGTGGCTTATCTTATGATGGAACCAGCTTCTTTATCGCTGTTGCCAAAGCAGTCTATGAGGAATATGGCGAGTTGAACAGCGAGACGATCTACAACTTTGTCAAGGACAATGTGTGGACAGGTGATTGGTCTTTCACAGACGGTATTGTGATGAGTAGTTATACCTATACACCTGAAACAATTCCTGATCCTGTGGTCGGCAAGGGCTTCTATATCTTCCCAGTTCTGCAATATATGGATGGCGAAGGAATGGTAGTTTATCCGCCTGAATGGGCTGTCCAAGAATTAGCTCCTAAACCATAATAGGTTTTTAGACGTACTTCATTTGGCGACGGGAGAAAAATTCATTGATCCCGTCGCCAATCACTGAAGGAGAATGCGCATGATACTTGATGCCAATGATATTGTAAAAAATTTCGGCGGTTTAACAGCCGTAAATCATGTTAGTCTACAAGTTGATAAGGGACATATTGTTGGTTTGATTGGTCCCAATGGGGCAGGAAAAACCACTTTTCTGAATAGTGTTTCAGGTACCTATAAACCTTCTGCTGGTAGTGTACATTTTGCTGGAGATGAGACTACGGGCGCAGCGGCGGAAATAATGTGTCGAAAGGGATTATCGCGTACTTTTCAAATCCCGCGCCCATTTCCGAAACTAACTGCCCTGGAAAATGTAATGGTTGGGGCTGTCTTTGGCGCCAATCACAACAGTGAAAAAGCATCCCTTGAAAGATCAAAAGAGGCTTTGGATTTCGTACATTTCCCATTAGATATTCATACACCAGCCGATCATCTAAATGCAGTTCAATTGAAACGACTGGATTTAGCAAGAGCTTTAGCTTGTGGTCCGAAATTATTATTGCTTGATGAACTTGCTTCTGGTTTAACACCAGGTGAGCTAGATTCCATGATGGCGTTAATTTTAAAAATCCGTGATACGTTCGGTGTAGGCATGATTGTTGTTGAACATATTATGAAAGTGATCACAGGAATATGTGAGAGAGTCTTGGTGATTCAATATGGGACCCCTATTGCTGAAGGAACGCCAAAGGAAGTGATGAACAATCCAAAGGTGATTGAGGCTTACCTGGGCGAGGAAGTGGTTCCGGAAGATGAGTGAATCAATCAGGAATTATTGAAGCCCATTTTGGAGGTGCTGCATTGCTTGAGTTGAAGAACGTAAATACCTTTTATGATTTTCTTCAGATTTTATGGGATATTTCTCTTAATGTTGAAGATGGCGAATTTGTGGCTTTAATCGGTCCAAATGGCGCCGGAAAGACAACTACTTTACGCACAATCGCGGGACTTCTCAAACCTAAAAGTGGTGAAGTCCTTTTTGAAGATAAGAATATCGGTCATTATCCTACTTATCAAGTAAGTAAGATGGGTGTAAGTTATATCTCTGAAGGTTTGAATCTGTTTACAGATATGTCTGTGCGTGAAAATCTTATCTTAGGCGCTTATGCGATTACTGATAAAAAAATCATCGCAGAAACGCTTGAGTTTGTTTTCCATCTTTTCCCGCGTCTGAAGGAAAGAGAAAAGCAATTAGCTGGCTTGATGAGTGGTGGTGAACGTAAGATGCTCGCAATTGCGCGTGGGATGATGTCCAATCCCAAATTATTGCTTGTTGATGAACCTTCCTTAGGATTAGCGCCACACCTCACCCATGATGTTTTTCGTGCACTGATTGAATTGCGCAAAAGAGGTGTGACCATTCTCTTGGTGGAGCAAAATGTGAATGCTACGCTTGAGATTACTGATCGTGCTTATGTATTAGAACATGGTCGGATTGTTATGGAAGGTTTGAGTAAGGATATGAAATCTAATCAGCATGTGCGAAATGCTTATTTAGGAATTTAATCTTTCCTCAAAGGAGAGAGATTATGGAAAGTACTATCAAAGAACCATCTAGTTTGACAAAACTAACCATTTACGCACGCAGTCATCTGCCTGCAGTAATAGTGATTACTTTATCGATTATTCTAGGAATTGTGATCTCTGTGACAGCCAGCCCTTCGCAACTTATCAATGCCATGGTAACGGGTGGCATGTGGGCATTACTGGCGGCAGGATTGGCTTTAGTTTTTGGAGTAATGAATATTGTCCACTTCGCGCATGGTGAATCATTTATGATTGGCGCCTATGTGGGATATTTTGTATTCACATCCTTAAGTAATTATTTGGATAAAAACCCTAATTCTCTTTTGGAGTTATTGGCGCCAAATATTGGCGTGATTGCGGCTTTCATAATCGGTGCGTTGGTTGGAGTTCTATTGGAGAAAATCCTTTTTTCACCACTTCGAAAGCGAACAAAATCGGGTTGGGTAATGAATACTTTCTTAGTGACAGTCGGATTATCGTTTATCCTTACCAATGGCACGATGTTGGTATTAGGCGCAAACTTCCGTGGCATCCCACGTTATTATGATATCCCCCCGCTGGAGTTCTTGGGCGTTCGCATATCGATGGACCGCTTGTGGGCGTTTGCTCTTGCTCTGATTATCCTGGCTTTATTGACCTATTTTTTGCAGTTCACACGTACAGGTCGTGCAATTCGAGCTGTTTCCCAAGATGAAGTAGGAGCACAAATGATGGGTATTAATCTAAATATTATTAATACGCTCACACTTGCCTTAGCCACTGGTACCGCTGCAATGGCAGGCGCTGCGCTGTTATTTATGTTCCAGGCTTATCCTACTGTTGGTCTTAAACCCTTATATATCGCTTGGTATGTGGTCATGCTGGTCGGTTTGGGGAATGTCTATGGCGCTATCATTGGTGGTTTTATTGTCGCTCTTCTGCAAACAGCTACTCAGCAATATATTGGGATTGCTTGGGAGATGGTTGTGCCCACCATCGTGATGATATTAGTTCTGATTTTGGCGCCTTCTGGTATCTTTGGCTCTGAAGTCAAAGGCGTCCATGAACAGTAGGTCAATCTAAGGAGAACATGGATGAATAATCAAAATAATAAGTGGAAATTTTTTAGTGGACTATTATCAAAAATTGGATTCACGCCATTGGGATTGCTACTGATTCTCGTATTGCTCGTGATTCCTTTCATTCCCCCATTTGACCAGGAGCATATCCTACGATGGTTAATCATGGGAGCATTTCTAGCAGCTCAAGCCGCGGCATTCGATTTTACGGCTGGTTATATCAGTGTGGTGAATTTTGGGTTTGCCGCTATCTTGGGGGTTGGCGCATACACTTCTGCTATCATGGCGAATACCTCGCCTGTCATCTTGCTGCGACCAGGAATCTCTCCGTGGATCGGTATCTGGATTGGCGCTCTTGTCGCTGGTCTGCTCGGACTCGGTTTAGGTGTTTTGACATTACGTTTGCGTGGTATTTTTGCTGCCATTATGGCTTGGTTTGTGGGGATAGCCTTAATGGGTTTAGTTAATAATATGGTTGATCTGACTCGTGGTCCTTTAGGTATAAATCCACCTACTCTGTTGGAAACCACTTCTAACCGACCCTATTATTTTATTATCCTGGCAATGATGCTGATCATCTATATCACGTTGAGATTGGTTGTCAATTCTCATTATGGACTAGCCTTCAAAGCTATTGGACAAAATTTTGACGCTGCACGCGCATCAGGGATTGATCCTACATATTACCGTGTCTTCAATTTCACGTTATCGGCTTTTTTTGCTGGATGGTTGGGCGGTTTCTATGCACATTTCTTTGGATCATTAACTCCCCAGACGTTAATGCACACCTCAAAAACTGTGGAAGTGTTAGCGATTGCATATATCGGAGGTCGAGGAAGTCTATGGGGCGGCATGGCGGTCGCTTTCCCATTTGTCTTTATGATGGAATATCTACGGTCTAATTTCACCGATCTACCTGGTTTGCATTTGGTAATCTATGGAGTCTTAATGATCTTGACCATGATCTACTATCCAGGCGGTTTGGCGGGAGTTTATTACTGGTTGAAGGATAAATTGGGTAAACTTCTTTCAAAATCGAAGGATGAATAGAGAGCGGATTCTTGCATGTCAAAGATAAAGCGCAGTATTTTCATTCCTGATAACCAAGATTTTCCACAAAAGGCAGATGTGGTTGTGGTCGGCGGCGGTATTGTGGGTGTCGCGACGGCATTTTGGTTATCTAATGCAGATCTCGATGTGATCTTGTTGGAGATGCGGGATGGTTTATCGACACTCACAACACCAAATTCAGTGGAATGTTTTCGCGCTCAATTTAATGAGCCTGAGATGGTCGCTTTGGCTGTGGAAAGTATACAAGTGTATGAAAACTTCGCTGAAGTTGTTGAAATTCCTGGAATTGATATTGCTTTACATCAACGCGGATATCTTTTTGTTACTGATGATGAAGAAAGTGTGACTGAACTACAATCTGCAGTAGAACAGCATTATCAACTTGGAGTCACCGATTCAGAATTTCTTTCCAGGAAAGAATTGAAAAGACGTTTTCCTTTTGTTTCCGACAAGGCAATTGCAGCTACTTTCAGGCAGAAAGACGGTTGGTTATCATCTCATGAAGCTACTCAAGGTTTTGCATCGGGTAGTCAAGCAAAATTCTTCCTAAAGACTAAGGCGATTGGAATCAAGCAGGATGCTGATGGAATTAGCGGTGTAGAGACCACGCGCGGTTTTATTTACACAAGAAATGTGGTCAACGCTGCTGGTCCATTTGCGGGTGTGGTTGGTAAGATGGTGGGTTTAAACCTGCCTCTAGAACCAGTGCGCAGACAAAAAGCCTTTATCGCTCCTAAACCTGATATTCCCCAAGATGCTCCAATGACGATCGATTTGATCCGCGATGTTTACTGGCGTCCAGATGTGGGAGGCGCATTTATAGGTTGGGTTGATCCTGAAGAACCGGTTAGTCAACCTACTGAAGATTTACCAGTTGACCGTTTCTTTGCGGCGCAAACTCTAGAAAAATTAGCACATCTCTTTCCGTTTTGGGGTCAGGTTGCTGAGAATCTTAAAGCAACTGAAGTTTTTACAAGCGCTGGTCAGTATGTTTACACACCGGATGATAAGCCTTTAATTGGTCAAGTATCTGAAGTTACGGGTTTTTATTTGAATTGTGGTTATTGGGCTGGTGTGATGCTTTCTCCAGCCGCTGGTAAACGTATCGCAGATTTAGTCACCGGAAAAATGAAACCCGAGGAAAATCCTTTGCGTCCGACACGTTATCAAGAAGGAATTTCTTTGAGTGGAGATAGTTTTTTGAGCGGTCGTCATTGATCGAAAGGTAGTTGAGTGAATATGAATTACCGATTATTAGCTTCCTATAAATATGAACTTGGTGATATCGAAAGGGGATATACCAACCGAACGTTATTTGTGGGGCTCACGAATAATGAGATCAAGCCGAAGCCAGTTAACGATACCATGAAAGATGTATTCATTGGAGGTAGAGGTTTTGATTTGTGGCTTTTATGGCAAGCGATATCAGAAAAAACGAAATGGAATGATCCGGAAAATGAGCTAGTGATATCATCTGGTCCTTTGGGAGGCGTAACCCAATTCCCAGGATCTGGAAAATCTATCGTTGTTAGCATATCGCCAACTACTCATTCTGTTGTTGATAGTAATGTGGGTGGATATTTTGGTCCTTACTTAAAATTCGCCGGCTGGGATGCCTTAGAAATTCAAGGGAAAGCATCCCAGGATATCATTATCTATATCGATGGTATTGAAGGGAAGGTAGAGATCATTGAAGCTGTTTCCAAAACAGAAGATACCTATTTCCTTCTTGATGAATTATTGGATATGTTCGCTGAGGACGAATCCCAACGACGACTAGTTTCTTCTGTCACAGCTGGACCGGGTTCAGATCATACTTTGATTGGGTGTCTAAATGTCAGCTTTTTTGACACACGAAGGGATCGCGCCAGGATTAAACAAGCCGGTCGTGGTGGTACGGGCACTGTCTTTCGAGATAAACGCATAAAAGCAATCGTTGTTAAGTCACCTCCTTTCAAGGGAGATGTTCTACATCCTGCTTATCCTAAGCGGATTCAAGCCGTGGGTAAAAAAATGAATCAAGAGATTGCCGATCAGGATCCTATCCAGAATCAAATTGGCACGAAGGGAACTACCATGCTGGTTGATATTCTGAATTACCACGATCTCTTGCCTGTAAATAATTTTAAGTTTGGCTCACACCCGGATGCTGAAAATATCGATGCGGATGTATTTTTAGAAAGATTTACAGAGGGATTACCGGATGGATGTTGGTATGGCTGCACCCTTGCTTGCTCGCATGCAGTAAAAGGTTTCAGGCTTCGGACGGGTCCATATCAAGGGAAATCTGTGTGTATAGATGGTCCTGAATATGAGACGATCGGCGGCGTTGGTTCAAATTGCGGTATTTTTAACCCCGATGATATTTTAGAGATCAATTTCTACTGTGATAATTATGGAATTGATGTGATTTCTTTTGGAACGCTAACAGCTTTCATTATGGAATGCTATGAAGCGGGAATATTGAATTCTGAAATAACCGGAGGTTTGGAATTAAGATTCGGAAATGGAATGGCTGCGCTTGAATTATTGCATCAAATGAGCCGTGGGGAAGGATTTGGAAAGATAGCAGGTCAAGGCATTCGACAAATGAAGGCGATTTTTGTGGATCGTTATGGCGCTGATGCACAATTCTTAAAGGATATTGGCATGGAAGCCAAAGGTATGGAATATTCTGAGTATGTGACAAAGGAATCCTTAGCTCAGCAAGGTGGTTATGGTTTGACAAATAAAGGTCCTCAACATGATGAAGCTTGGTTGATTTCTATGGATTCAATTTTGAATCTAATACCATCTATAGAAGAAAAAGCGGAAGCCTTGCATTATTTTCCAATGTGGCGTACTTGGTTTGGATTAAACGGTTTATGTAAAATCATTTGGAATGATGTTGAACCTGCTGATAACAAGACGAAATATTCAGGAATTGATGTCGCAAAAGTTCCAGAACACGTTCAGAATTACGTGGAATTGTTCGTCGGCGTTACTGGACGTGAAGATGTAAAAAGTGGCGAAGACCTGATCAAAATGTCAGAAGCAGTCTACAATTTTCAGAGGGTATTCAACTTGCGGATGGGTTTTGGGAAGCGTGAACATGATGCAATTCCTTATAGGTCTGTAGGACCTGTAACCAAGGAAGAATATTTATCACGCAAAGATCGTTACGATTCTCAGTTAAGTGGTTTGGGAAGTCGTTTTGATCCATCTGGAAAAAGCACACAAGAAAAGATGGCTTTGTTGAGAGCATACCGTGAAGAACAATACGAGCAGTTAATTGACGCAGTTTATAAAAGGCGAGGCTGGACGAATGATGGTATCCCAACCCCTGAAACATTGAAGCGTCTAAAAATTGATTTTCCTGAGATTCTGGAAGTTGTAAATCGCAGGATATAGCATAGAAAGAAAGGAGTATTAGGATGGCATTTAATCTTATTGAAGTACTCACGCCTGAAGAGATTAAGCAAATTCACCAATATAGTATGAAGGTTTTAGAAAATATTGGTATTCAGTTTAATGCTGCTGCTGCTATTGAGATTTTTAAAAAGCATGGTTTCAAAGTCGAAAACAATACAGTCTTTATGCAGGAGAAGCAAGTCCTCGAAGCGATAAAAAGTGTGCCTAGCAAATTTACGCTTCATGCTCGCAATCATGATCGAACCGTAACCATTGGTGGAGGAAACCCCGTTTTTGTTCCAGCTTATGGCGCTCCTTTTGTAGTGGATGCGGATGTTGGGAAGCGTGAGGCAACAATGCAAGATTATCATAATCTGATTAGTCTTGTTCAATCGCTTCCTAATCAAGATGTTTCAGGGTTTACACTCGTAGAGCCAGGGGATGTTCCGGCAGAATTAGCGCATCTCTACATGCTTTATGCAACTATGATTCACTCGGATAAACCGTATATGGGAAGTACGGAAGGAACGATAGGCGCTCGACATACTATGGAGATGTTGGAAATCGTTTTTGGAGAGAAAATCTCAAAACCGGTAGTCGTCGGTTTGATCAATCCAATCAGCCCGCTTGGTTACAGCAAAGAGATGTCAGAAGCCTTGATGACTTATGCTCAAAATGGGCAACCAGTAATTATTGCGTCACTGATCATGGCAGGATCGACAGGACCAATCACTTTAGGAGGAGTACTTGTACAGCAGAATGCAGAAGTATTAGGTGGTATTGTGTTGACCCAGATCATTAATCCAGGTACACCAATCCTTTATGGATCTACCTCTACTAATATCGAAATGAGAACAGGAGCGTTGGCAATCGGAAGTCCTGAACTGAATTTGCTTGTTACTGCGCATGCGCAAATGGCTAGACATTATAGTTTTCCATCCAGAGCAGGTGGATCATTGACAGATTCGAATGTACCCGATAATCAAGCAGGATTTGAATCTATGTTTAGTCTGTTAACTACGGTGAATAGTGGCGTCGATTATATTCTCCATTCTGCTGGAATTCTGAATGGCTACTTAGCTGTTTCTTATGAGAAATTTGTTTTAGATGATGAAATCTGTGGAATGGTTCGTCATTATCGCAGGGGAATAGAAATTTCAGAAGAAAATCTTGCGTACGATGTGATTAAAAATGTAGGTCATAGTGGTAATTTTCTCATGGAAATGCATACTGTTGAACGTTGTCGCAGTGAGTTTTGGGAACCAGAACTATGTGACCGTCAAAGTTTGGATAAGTGGATGCAATCTGGCCGCAAAGATTCCATTGATAGAGCTAAAAAACGTTGGCAGACAATGCTTTCTGAACATGAAGATCCCCCAATCGATAAGGTGATTTTAAAACAACTGAGATCGTATTTCGAAGAACATATTTCATAAGTAGATAATCTGTTAGTAATATTTTTTGAATTTATAGATAAATAAGAAAGGAAAATCTAATGCTTGTTGGAAACAGAATGACTCCGAATCCGATAACCTGTTCACCTGACACATCGATTACTGAAGCTTTGAAGAAAATGCGTCAGGAAAATGTACACCGTTTCCCAGTTCTTGATAAAAAGGGGAAGCTGGTTGGCATTGTCTCCCATACAGACTTGCTTTACGCTTCGCCATCTTCTGTTACTTCATTGAATGTATGGGAAATTACATACTTAATGAATCAAGTCAAAGTAAAAGAGGTGATGACGCGTGAAGTGATCACTGTACAGGAAGATTGCCCCATAGAAGAAGCGGCAAAACTGATGCGAAAAAATACCGTTGGTGGTTTACCGGTTATGCGCGGGGATGAATTAGTCGGTATTATCACTGAATCAGATATATTTGAAATCTTCCTTGAATTGTTGATGGCACAAGAAAAAGGTGTTCGATTAACGGTTTTAGCTCCCTATTTCAAGGGTTCTTTAGCGCAGATAAGCGCTGCAATTACCGAAAAGGGAGGGTTAATCTTAGCCATGAATACTTTTATGGGGGAGGACCCAAGTAATTGGGGCTGTCATATGAAAGTTTCAGATATAACAAAAGAAGAATTATTAGAAGCGGTAAAACCTTTGGTTGTGGAGGTGCTAGATATACGAGATATTAATGACAAGTAATTAAAAACTATCTCAGAAGTGTTCTGTGAAGAAGATTGAAGGAAACCAAATCGATTTATCTTCCTGAATACTCAATGAGAAATTTAGAAAATTTAGAGGAGTAAAGGAAAAAAGAATATGGCAGAGAATTTAACGACTATTCTTTCATCAAAAACAAAAGAGGTTAAGATCAATCGTGACAACCCAACCGTGATCATTGGAGAGCGAATCAATCCAACCGGGCGGAAAAAGGTCTTAGCAGCCTTGCAAGAAGGAGATTTCGAAATTGTTCGGCAAGATGCTGTTAATCAGGTTGCAGCGGGTGCATCCGTTTTGGATGTCAATGCTGGCGTACCTGGAGCAGATGAACCTGTATTAATGGAGAAAGTATTACGCACTGTATTGGAAGCGACGGATGTACCATTATGCATCGATACGGCTGATTCGGAAGCATTAGAAGCAGCGTTGAAGATTTACGAAGGGAAAGCCTTGGTTAATTCGGTGAATGGGGAAGAGGAATCGTTGAAGAGAGTCTTACCTTTAGTGAAAGATTTTGGAGCAGCGGTGATCGGGTTGTGTATGGACGATGATGGTATCCCCGAGACACCGCAACAACGCTTAGCTGTAGCCGGTAAGATCATCGAACGAGCTGGGAAGTTAGGTATCCCAGTAGAAGATATCGTGATTGACCCATTGGCGTTAACCATGGGAGCCGACAGTAGCGCTGGGAAAGTTGCCTTAGAAACAATCGATCTAGTGGTCAAAGAATTCGGCGTCAATATCACGATGGGTGCCAGCAATATTTCCTTTGGTATGCCGGACCGCAAGCATATTAATTCAACTTTTATTGCCATGGCGATCCTTGCTGGGATGACCTGCCCGATCACCAATCCTTTGGTGGAAGAGATTGTAATTACCGTACAGGCGGCAGATTTGACCATGGGCAGGGATGATTTTGGTATGAAATGGATCCAAGCATTTCGAGCTCGGGAAAAAGCTAAATCAGCTAGTTCATAAAGAATTTTAATGAGGCTGACAGATTCTCGTAAAGCATATTTGCAAATCAAAGAAAAGGTGGTCAAGGTTGAACTTCCACCTGGTTCTGTGATTGATGAATCAAGCTTGATGAAAGAACTTGGTTTGGGACGAACACCGATTCGAGAGGCGATTAAATTGCTTCAAGCTGAAAATTTGGTTGTTATTACACCTCGACGAGGGATGTATGTTGCAGATATTGCGATTACTGATTTGGTGCAAATTCACGAAGTCCGTATCGAGGTAGAAGCGAATTGCGCTCGTTTAGCTGCTAAGAGAATCACACCTGTTCAGATCGAAGAGGTATGTCAAATTGTGTCTTCAGAACAAGATATGGAAAGACACGACATGGATAGTCTAATTACGCTGGATCGTCAGTTTCATTCCTTAATTGCACGAACGACTAATAACAAATTTCTTTTCAAGGATTGGGAGAATTACTACAATCTGTCTTTAAGAATTTGGTACTTAATCTTGAACTATCTGGAGCCAAAAGATGTTGGCGTCGAGGATCATATTGGAATAATGGCTGCCATCAAAGAAGGTGACGTGGAAAAAGTTGACCATCTAATGCGTCAACATATTATACATTTTTACGATACTGTAAAAAGAACGTTATAAAAGAAATATTTATATTAATTGGAGGCTGAAAAACATGAGCGAAATATTATCCGAAATCTCCACATGTGTAATCGAAGGCAATGTGGATGACATTGAGGAACTCACGCAAGATGCTCTTGAAGAGGGCTTGTCCGCTGAAGAGATCCTAGATAAAGGTTTAATGCCTGGTATGGATCATGTTGGCGTAGAGTTCAAAGCTGGAAATATGTTTGTTCCAGAGGTTCTACGTTCTGCAAGAGTGATGCATGGATCGATGGAAATCCTGAGACCATTGCTCACGGCAAGTGATGTAAAAATGACTGGAAAATTGCTAATTGGTACAGTCAAAGGGGATTTACATGATATCGGTAAGAACCTAGTGGGGATGATGTGCGAAGGCGCTGGATTTGAAATCAAAGATTTAGGGAAGGATATCGCCCCTGATGAATTTGTCGAGGCAGTAAAAGAATTTGAACCAGATGTAGTAGGTATGTCAGCATTGCTTACGACAACGATGCGATCAATGGGACATACCATTAAAGCCCTAGAAGAAGCGGGTGTACGCGATAAGGTGAAAGTAATTATTGGTGGAGCGCCCGTCACCCAATCTTTTGCTGAACAAATCGGTGCAGATGGTTATGCTTCTAATGCAGCCGCAGCTGCTGAAATGGCAAAAAAGTTCGTCAGCTAAAAAGAGGAGTATTAAATGAGAACAAATTATAAAGTAAACTCCGGTACACGCTTTCGAATGCTCTCAGAAGACCAGCTTGAGGAGCTATTCAATGGCGTTCTCCACGTTCTGGAGAATATTGGACTGGAAGTTCATCATGAAGAATCCCGTGAGATCTTGAAAAAAGCGGGCGCTTGGGTGGATGGTCTACATGTAAGAATCCCATCCTATATGGTGAGGCGCGCTCTTGATATGGCGCCACGCAGCTTTACACTTTATGCTCGTGATGGTAACCCAGCAAATAATATTCACATTGGACCCGGAAGAGCGCATTTTGGTCCTGGTCCAACATGCCCGAATTTTATTGATGTAGAAACGATGGAGCGCAGACCATATCTAAAGAGCGATGTGCCATTGGTTGCTAGAATGGTTGATGCATTACCGAATATTGATTTTTGTGAGTCTTTAGGTACCGTTAATGATGTACATCATGAGCTTGGCGCTCTCTATGAATTTGCTGGAATGTTCCCTAATACGAGTAAACCGATTGTTGCTTGGTCATACGATTGGGACGATTCAGCGGCTATTCATGAAATCGCAATAACAGAAGCTGGAGGACAGGAGGCATTTGAGAGGAGACCAAACTACGTTCATTATTGCGAACCGCTTTCACCTTTGGTTAGCACCTTCGAAGCGCTAGATAAACTAATCTTTGCGGCACGCCACCGTGTTCCATTGATTTTCACCCCGTGTCCGATTGCCGGTGGCACCGCGCCTATCACTCCAGCAGGTATCGTTATTCAAGGCGCAGCAGAATCTTGGATGGGTCTAGTGATCGCACAAACAATTCAGCCTGGGCTTCCTTTCTTCATGGGCGGCGTTTATTCTGTTATGGATATGAATGCGATGATTCTATCCTATGGCGCGCCTGAGCTATCTTTAATGATGGCTGGAATTACTGAATTAGCTCATTATGTTGGATTACCACTCTGGCAGACAGGTGGTTGTACCGATTCAAAGACCTTTGATGAGCAGGCAATCATTGAAGGATCTCTTTCTGTATTCTTCTCGGCATTAACCGGTGGTGATATGACCCATGATGTCGGTTATACCGAGAGCGCTATGACTGGCTCTGTTTTCCAATTAGCTGCGATGGATGAAGCGATTGGATATTCGCGTCGTATCACACGAGGTATAGAAGTCAATGAAGATACATTGGCTGTGAATGTGATCAATGATGTTGGTCCTAATGGGCATTATCTGAAACATGAACATACACGACGATATTATAAAAATGAATTCTGGTATCCAAATGTATGTGATCGTACAGATTATGAAACTTGGGATATGATGGGTCGCACAACTATGAAAGACCGAGTTGTATCGCGTGTCAATGATATTTTAGCTTCACATCAGCCCTCACCGATTAAGCCGGAGACTGAGAAAGTAATCAAAAAAGTACTTGAAGAAGCTGAAGAACGTGTTAAGGACCATGATTAAGGAAAAGAGAGGTATTCAATGAGTGAAATTTTCGAAGGACTTTCCACTGCTGTCTTAGAAGGAGATAGTAAAAAGTCAGTAAAATTTGTTGAAAAAGCCCTAAAGCAGGATATCACCCCCCAAGAAATCCTTGATAAAGGGTTAATTGTCGGTATGGCAGAAGTCGGCGTTCGCTTTAAACGAGGTGACATGTTTGTGCCAGAAGTACTGATGTCTGCTGAAGCCATGGCAGCAGGAATGGATCTCATCCGACCGCTATTGATCGAAACAGGGGCAAAGCTGGTTGGAAAGATTTTAATGGGGACTGTAAAAGGAGACCTGCATGATATTGGGAAGAATCTGGTTAGTATGATGTGCGAGGGGAATGGGTTTGAGATAATTGATATCGGATTCAACGCTGAACCAGAGAAATTTATCGCTGGCATTAAAAAGCATCAACCAAATATTGTTGGTATGTCAGCAATGCTGACAACGACAATGCGTTCAATGGGGCATACGATTAAAGCGATCGAAGAGGCTGGACTACGTGATCAAGTTAAGGTCATTGTAGGTGGCGCCCCGGTCGATAAAGAATTTTCTGAGCGTATTGGCGCCGATGGTTATGGTTCAAATGCACCGTCAGGCGCTGAATTAGCACTTCAATTGGTTGGGGCTGCTTAAAGTCTAAGCAAATTGTTTTTCGAGGAGAACAAATCATGCAAGTATTAAAAAATAATTATCTAGTGAATGCGACTCCCACTTTTGAGGTGCTCTCTGAAGACGAGATTGAAGCCATCTATTTCGCTGCCTTACGTGTTCTTCATGAAACTGGTGTGCGAGTATATGAAAAAGAAGGTGTTGAAGTGGCATATTCAGGTGGCGCTATCGTTGAAGATACGACAGATGATAGCAGTTTAGTTAAGATGCCACCTTGGATGGTAGATCGTGCATTAGCCACGTTACCTAGGAAGGTTGTTGTTTATGGGCCTGATCGGAACAATCGTATGGAATTGTTCAAGAATCAGATCTATTTTGGAGCAGGTTCTGATACACCGTTTACGATTGATCCGTACACAAGTAAACGTAGAAGGGCAACTTATCAAGATGTAAAGAATTTTGCTCGTGTAGCACAAACGTTGCCTAATATAGATTTTCATATGTCTCTTGGAATCGTTCAAGATACCGCAGTTGGTACTTATGATCGCTGGCAGTATTTAGCGATGCTTGAGGGTACAACTAAACCAATCAATATCACTGCTGTAGACCTAGACGGTGTTCGTGATCAGCTTGAAATGGCATATATTCGATTAGGCGGTAAGGAGGAGTGGAAAAAAGGTCCTATCTTTTCCTTATATATTGAACCTGTCTCTCCACTAAGTCACTCTGAAGAAGTTGTACAAAAATTACTCTTTGCATCCGATAATGATATACCATTTGTTTACACACCATGTCCTTTATCTGGAGCGACTGCGCCTTCTACATTAGCTGGTACAGCAGTACAAGCGCTTACGGAGAGCTTGTTTGGAATTGTGCTTAGTCAGCTCAGAAAACCAGGCGCACAGGTGATCATCGGGGGTTTAATGTCCAATATGGATATGAAAACGGCTGTTTATTGCTATGGTTCACCAGAGATGGCTTTGCTTAGCGCTGCCTATACTCAGATTACGAAGTGGTTAGGTGTACCTGAGTATGAAACTGCTGGATGTTCAGATGCCAAGATGTTTGATGAACAAGCTGCTATGGAAGCTACCATCAATATTTCTACAGCTGCATTGATTGGTGGAAATATGATCCATGATGTAGGTTATATTGAACAAGGTTTAACTAGTTCCATGGAAATGATGGTTGCTTCTGATGAGATCATCGATATGGTAAAACGTATCATGCGCGGTATCCCTGTTAATGATGATACAAAAGCCTTAGATGTGATGGAGGATATCGGTCCTGGTGGTCATTATCTAGAGCACGATCATACTTATAATCGCTTCAGAACTGAAATCTGGCGACCAAAAATGATCGATCGTCAAGTTTATGAGAATTGGGAACTTTCCGGAAGCAAGACTTATCGTCAGCGTGTTCATGAACGCACGATCGAGATCTTGGAAACAGAAACAGAACCGATTCTAGATGAAGCAATGTATAAGGAATTGAGACGTATCTGTGAGTTAGCGGATGAGCGACATAAGGATGAAGAGTTAGACGTGGATATGTTCAGTTAAACTTTTTGTCGGTATAATATTGCAAAATCTATATGACTGAATTTGATCCTAAGGGTTCTGAAATCAAGATTGATCGTAAGTATTTGATCATTGGGTTCCTTGTAGTAATTTTTACAGAATACCCAAGAACCCTTGGGATCTTTTCGAACATCAAAAAAGTCTCATAAAAATTTTTATATGGTAAATCTTTTTGCTGACAATGAAAAATGATATTTCTAAGCAATCTTTAGTTTTAGGGATTGATACGGGGGGTACATATACAGATGCTGTTCTTTTGGATTATTTTTCTCGGAAAGTTCTTGCAACGCACAAGAGCCTAACGACAAAACGTGATTTCTCCATTGGCATTGGAAGGGTAATTGATGGGATTCATATTGATGATCCATCTGCGATCCAAATGGTATCTGTATCTACTACGCTGGCAACCAATGCTATTGCAGAAAGCAAAGGAAAAAGAGTTGTACTTTTTTTAATCGGTTATGACCCGGATTTAATTTCCTCCTTCAAGATGGAAAATAGTTTTGCTACACCGAATTATTACTATTTCCTAGGTGGTCATGATTTATATGGTCGGGAGAAAGCGGAGCTCGATTTGACCAGCATTTTATCAAAGGTGAATGAAGTTAAACAGAGTGTCGATGCCATTGCTGTTTCTAGTTATTTCAGCCCATTGAATCCTGAACATGAGATCCGTACACAAAAAGCAATCTCTGCAATCTGTGATTTGCCCATCGTACTTGGTCATCAATTATCTACTAAATTGAATTCTGTCGAACGTGCAACAACCGCAGCGCTCAATGCTTCCCTTTTATCGATATTACAGGACTTTATAATAGCTGTAAGACAATCAATGGAGCTACGTGGTATTGAAGCTCCACTTATGGTTGTGCGTGGTGATGGGACTTTGATGAGCGATGAATTTGCAACGCGTACACCTGTTGAGACCATCCACTCTGGACCAGCAGCTAGTGCAATAGGAGGACGTTTCTTATCACCATCATTAAAGCAAGATACAGCTTTGATCGTTGATGTGGGAGGAACGACAACAGATGTTGCATTAATTCAACGTGGACAAGTCACGATCAGTGAAAAAGGCGCTATTGTTTCTGGATATAAGACATCAGTGGGGGCGGCTAATTTACTTTCGATCGGTTTGGGTTGTGATAGCCATATCACCTTGAATCGCAAGAAGGTGCTATCCATTGGGCCTGAACGTGTTGTTCCACTAGCGTATCTTTGCAAACAATACCCTGATCTTCGAAAAAAACTAAAATCTCTTGTCAATCGTAATTGGACTCAATCTACACCAGATTGGTTAGAGCATTGGTTTCTCTTGCGTGAACCTAAAGATGAAAGCTTATTAGATACATCTCGAAAGAAAGAACTTATCGCTCTTCTTCGTCAAGGACCAATAGCGGTTCCAGAAATCATTCAGAAGCTGAACATCTTACACATCAATCAGTTAAATGTTGATGAGCTTGTACGGCAAGAAATAATCGCGAAAGCAGGTTTGACGCCAACAGATTTGCTGCATGTTAGCGGTGTGTATTCACCTTGGGATGTAGAAGCTGCTACATGGGCTCGTCAGTTTTTCTGCAATTCGCAATTTTTAGATCCGGATGAGTTTGATCAGATCATTTGGACACAAATAACGGATATGATTATCCGAACCATTATTACCTTTCTAAGCGATAAAAAAGTCCCTCATGAAGAAGATCTTTATGATGAATTTGGGTTATGGTTATATAAAAATAGTATCTATCCGAATAGCGAACACTTTGCAACAACTATTCGTTTAGTTCATCCAATCATAGGGATTGGAGCGCCAGCTGAAGTTTTCCTGCAAGAAGTATCACAAAAATTATTGACTAAGTTAGTATTACCGCAACATCACGAAGTTGCAAATGCTGTTGGAGCGGTTGCAGGAAGTATTATGGTTTCTGAAGAAGTGATCATTTATCCCAAACTCTCGAATATGGATTTGGATATCATTGGTTATTATGTTCAAGCTGGAGATGGTAGAGAAGAATTTTCCGAATTAGAGATTGCACGTAAGTATGCGATCGATTTAAGCAAAGAACGCGCTCTTAATGCTGCTTTGCGATCAGGAGCGGATAATCCACAGGTTACGGTAGAAGAATTATCTGATGGGTTAGATTCTTACCGAATTAAAGTTAAAGCAATCGGTAATCCACGTTTAATGAGGTAAAACTAATGGAATTGGTACGAGTTGACACGCAACGAGCTTATCAAGAAATCCGAAAAAAAATTATTACCCTGGAGTTACCTCCAGGCTCGCCTATTGATGAGGGAAAATTAGCCGATGAATTCGATATGGGTGTACTTCCTATACGCGAGGCTATAAAATTATTAGCTCATGAACATCTGGTTGACATTCCACCGCATGGGATTTACGTTAGTGATGTCAATATACCAGACCTTGAGGAGATAAGTGAGGTAAGGGTGTTGCTTGAATCATTTTGTGCTAGGCAGGCTGCGAAGCGTGCGGATGCAGATGATTTAATCGTCCTTGAAACGCTATGTGAAGAAATGACATCTATTCCTCAGTCGGAAAGTATGCGTCTATTTAATATAGATCATAAGTTTCATCAGGCGATTGCTCAAGCAGCTCATAATAAATATCTTGCCCAAACTCTTGAGCGATTTTATGGGTTGTCTCAACGCCTTTGGTATTTGGTATTACCTGAGCTAGGCTTCTTGCCTGCTTCGGTAGAAGAACATTTAGAATTGGTGAAAGTCATAATCTCGTGTGACAGTGATAAAGCTGAACAGATCATGTATGATCATGTCAATGGCTTTTATGACAAAGTGCGAGAAATATTGTTAAATAAAATCAAAGAAAAATAAATCAATTAATGGTGCAATGATGCCAAAAGTTACAGTTATATATGGTGAAGAAATTAAAACAATAGAAGTAGAAGAAGGAAGTGTAATCGGAGAGGCGATTACCGCAACCGGATTGCCTTTGGAACAACCTTGTGCTGGTAGAGGTACATGTGGAAAATGTAAGATATTAGTTGAAACTGGGGTTGCTCCTCCTGATGAAGTTGAAAAGAGAAACTTGACACCTGGAGAGTTATCTGTCGGGAATCGTTTAGCATGTCGTGCACGTGTAAAAGGAGATGCTAAAGTAGTACTTTCGCCGATTGTGGTTTACTCAAATAAAATATTCCGCGCAAGCAATCGTTATAAAAAAGACCGCGAGACTCCGCTGGGGTTGGCGATTGATTTAGGAACAACGACTGTTGCTGCTTTTGTCACAATGTTGGACAATGGTGAAGTGTGTGCTGGAGCCGCTTCGCTTAACCAACAAACTGTTTTCGGCGCTGATGTAATCTCTAGATTGGCAGCTGCTACCAATGACCCTGCTAACGCAGAGCGATTACATAGACTAGCATTAGCTTCAATTAACCAAGCTGTTGATTCATTAAAACTTTCCTCGCGTGATCTAAAGCGTGTTCAAAAAGCAACCATTGTGGGAAATGTTGCTATGCATCATCTGCTCAGCAAGTTACCGCTGGATACTATTGCTGAATTACCTTTTCAGCCGTATAGCCGTGCACCGATTGTGAATGCAAGTGATATTATGGGAGGTATTTTTCCCGACAATGTACAGGTTTCATTACCACCGCTCATCGGTGGTTTCGTTGGTTCAGATGCATTGGCTTGCTTAGCCTATTTTGATTTCGACCGAACTCCTTTCCCAATGGCAGCTATTGACTTAGGAACCAATGGTGAAGTTTTAGTTACAGATGGAAAAAGAATTTTAACCGCTTCGACTGCGGCAGGACCGGCATTTGAAGGGGTAAATATATCATGTGGATCGCGTGCTGTTGATGGAGCGGTGGTGAATATGCGTGTAGAAGGGAATGGATTTGTCCTAGAGACAATAGCAGATGCTTCTCCCATTGGATTAACAGGTTCTGGTCTCCTTAGTGCGATAAACGAGTTACATAATTTGGGATTGATTGAACCAAGTGGTCGTATCACCAAGAACCCACCTCCAGAATATGCTTCAAGTATCGCTGAGGATGAGAACGGTATTCACTTGATTCATTTATCTGCTGATAGTGAAGTCGATTTAACCCAACTAGATATCCGTGAATTTCAGAAAGCCAAAGGAGCTATTCGTGCAGCAGTTAATATATTAATGAATGAATTGGGATTAAAACCAGATGATCTTAAACGAGTGGTCCTTACAGGTTCATTTGGAGGACAAGTTGATATCGAAGCATCGATAAATTTGGGGATGTTACCGCCTGTGAAAAAAGAGATTGTACAGACGATTGCAAATGGCGCCGGGTTAGGAGCGGCAGCTTTTCTCACTGAGGAGGGCTTCTCAAGAGCACAACAAATTGCCAATCATGCCAAGCAAGTGGATTTAGATTTAAATCCCGATTTCGATTTACAATATATCGGATCGTTAGAATTGTCTTCAAATGGAGGCTGAGTGGCAAAAAAGAGAATCGGCGTTAAGACCATACCTATTTGCTTTTTAAGGGAAAGGGCAATATCAAACAAGCTTCACCAGCAAACTTGTAAAGAATATACTACTAAAGGTGAAACTGTATTTTCTGTGGTTGGATTACGTAGACTTGATATTCCTGCTTTTATTGATCAGGATGTTCTTTCTTTGGAGAAGGTGATCATTAGCGCTGGTCGACTGGCTATGGGGATTGAATTAAAACCATCAAATTTAACCATAGTGATGCCAAATGCCCGAATTGGAGATTATTGTGAGGAATAGTAGAATTTTTTTAGAAGCACAGGCAAAAGAACAATCCGTCTCAACGATTAGAGGTTTATTGGTTGTTATTTTAGCGACAATATGTTGGTCTTTTAGCGGTTTATTTATTACATTAATTATGCAGGGAAGTCAGATCAATCCGATTGGTCTGGCTTTCTGGCGAGATTTATTTACCTCTTTAATATTAGTGATTGGATTGGGTATTTTCCGTAGGGATTTATTAAGAATAAAAATCCGTGATCTACCTTGGCTGATTTTAATGGGAATGGTTAGCATTGGAACCTTCCATGTCCTATGGAATATCACGGTTATGCTGAATGGGGTATCTGTAGCGACTGTGATCCAGTGTAACGCCCCGATTTTTGTAACAATTATTGCAAGGATAATATGGAAAGAGAACTTTACGATCAATAAAATTATCGCGATTTTATTAGCAACAACAGGAACGATCCTGATTGCTGGTATTCAGGGTTTCGGTGTGATGAAGATTACACTAACTGGTTTATTGGTGGGTTTACTTTCAGCGGTTGCATACGGTTCTACAAGCCTTATAGGGAAGAAGTTATCGGCGGATTATAGCACTTGGACAATCATAACCTATGCTTTCGGATTTGCTGCACTGGCATTAATGCCTTTACAAGTATTCAATTTAGGAGCCCCTTTGATTGTATTATCACCAGTTTTAATATATTTTATGCTTCTTATATTGATTTCGACGATTGCTGGTTACAAACTTTACACTACTGGTCTAAGTCTGTTACCAGCTAGTGTTGCTTCGATAGCCTCCACTGCTGAAGTTTTTTTTGCAGCTCTCTTTTCATTCCTGATTCTGGGTCAGACAATGGACATGTGGCAATTAATGGGAGCAATTCTTGTTGTAAGTGGTGTCGTGATTGTATCTTTGTCACAACGAAAAAAATCAAAACAGAAAATCTTAGAACTTCCAATAGGATAAAACATAATGACAGAACTTGTACTTGGGATTGATACTGGTGGTACTTACACGGATGGCGCACTTTTTGACCGCCAATCCCAACAGGTCTTACGAAGCGCAAAAACAGTAACAACCCATCATAATTTATCGATATGTATCTTAGATGTACTAGACAAGCTTCTTCCAGAAGATCCAAAACAGATCCGTTTAGTCTCAATTTCTACAACGTTGGCTACGAATGCTATTGCGGAGGGTAAAGGACGTCCGGTTGGACTTTTTTTGTTGGGTTATGACCCACAGTTAGTTCAGAATTTTAAATTTGAGTCGCGTTTTGCAACCCCTCATTTTTACTATATTGAGGGTGGACATGACTTAAATGGAAAGGAACAAGCACCATTAGATGTCTCGACGATTCAAGAGAAGATAATCCAATTAAATGATGACGTTGATGCTTTTGCAATATCGGGGTATTTTAGTCCTTTCAATGCTAGTCATGAGGAATTAGCATTCGAAACAATTCACAAAAATGCATCACAACCGGTTGTGCTAGGACATCAATTAGCATTAAAATTGGATTCTATCCAACGTGCAACGACTGCGGTATTAAACGCGTCTTTGCTTTCCATTCTAAAAGATTTCATGGTCTCTATACACTCTGCTCTGGATGAGCGTGGAGTCAAGGCTCCTTTGATGGTTGTCAGAGGGGATGGCGCCTTAATGAGTGTAAATATGGTACAGGATCGTCCAGTTGAGACTGTCCATAGTGGGCCTGCTGCAAGCGCAATCGGCGCTCGTTTTCTTTCAGGGGTTGATAAAGCTTTGGTGATTGATATTGGTGGTACTACCACTGATATTGCTGTATTGGATCATGGACGCGTCAATGTGTCGGAAGAAGGCACTTCGGTTGGTCATTATCGCACTGCAGTACGAGCTGCAAATATTCGTTCGATTGGTTTAGGTGGGGACAGTATGATCACCTTTGATGTTGAAAATAATATCCTTGTGGGTCCCAATCGTGTTGTGCCCTTAAGTTATTTAGCTCATACTCATCCAGAGATACGAAACGAGATTATACATGTGGAAAATCGGATTCAGAAACGCTTTACCTCTGAGTTAATTGAATACTGGTTTTTGCAACGCGAACCAGAGCGAGTGATCCATAATTCACGTGCACGCCAAGTGATTGATATGCTCAGTGATCGCCCTCGTCCGTTAACAGAAATTTTAGAACGATTAGAGATCTATCACCCGATCCAATTTGGTGGAACCGGTTTAATTCGTGAAGAGATTATCGGACGAGCAGCTTTGACTCCGACTGACTTATTGCATGTGAGCGGTGAATTTTCGCCATGGGATAGAGATGTGGCGATAAAAGCAGCAGGTTTGATTGCTAGTCTCAGACAATGGTCACTCGATCAATTGATAGACGAGATGAAGAAATATATTGCGGAAAGGATTGCTGCTGAAGTAGTTACTTTTATCAGTGGTCAGTCTTTAGAAAGACATCCCAAATATGCTCCAGTAAGGGAACTCGGTGAGTGGTTATTTGAGGAAAACCTTTATGGTAAAAATTCCTATCTTGGATCACAGATCTCATTGAAAATTCCGATCGTTGGAATTGGCGCTCCTGCCAATATTTTTCTACCCCGTGTGGCTGAGATTTTACATTGTGAGTTGATTCTACCGGAGAATTATCAAATAGCAAATGCTATAGGCACAGTCGCCGGGAATATCATTATTGACCAAGAAGCATGGATAATTCCGCAGATGAAGGATTTATATCCTGTTGGTTATGTGGTACAACTCAACTCAGAGAGGAAATCATTCTCCAGAATCGGGGAAGCAATACAATTTGGAAAGGAGCGTATTTCAGAATTGGCTTTATCTGAAGCGATCGCAGCTGGAGCTGCTGACCCTTCTGTTGATGTAGAAGAAATTTATAGTGGTGCAGAAAGCTATCGCTTCCGTGCAACTGCTAGTGGAAACCCATCATTATCGGCTAATTAATGAAAAATCCGAATAATCTTATTTTTTTGGAGAGAAATTATGACTGAAACAAATGAACGCAATGTAGATCGCAAAGAACGTATGAAGATTCCTCATACACCTTATAAAGTACGACCTGTCGAAGAGCGTATTAAAGATTTTGAAGAAGTGAAGATTGGTTATGACGCTGAAAGTGCGATGCTTGAAGCCAGTCGATGCATTCAGTGTCCCGAACCGAAATGTATACAAGCTTGTCCTCTCAATAACAATATTAAAGAGGCCATGTGGTTGATTTCACAAGGAGAATTTTTAGGGGCAGCTCAGGTTTATCGTCAAACAAGTATTTTCCCAGAGATTTGTGGGAGAGTCTGTCCTCAGGAGAAGTTATGCGAGGGCGCTTGTCCGCTTGGTAAACGTGCAATAGCCCCAGCTTTGGGAGCATTAGAGGTTTTCGTCAGTGATTACCAGCGAATGAATGGTGGCTGGCCAATCGTAGATGTCGCTCCACCTAGTGGAAAAAGTGTTGCTGTAATAGGGAGTGGACCGAGTGGTTTAGCAGCAGCGGAGAGTCTGGTAAAACGTGGTCATGCCGTGACCGTTTATGAAGCGATGCCAGCTGCGGGTGGATTACTCATGTATGGAATCCCGAATTTTAAATTAGATAAGGATTTAGTACAACAGAAGATTGATATGCTAGAAAGTGTGGGGGTGCAGTTTAAGTACAATGTACGTGTAGGGAAAGAGTTTTCTGTTGATGAATTATTAGATGGTGGATTCGATGCGATATTCTTAGGGGTTGGTGCAAATATTGATGCTCCTTTAAAAGCAGAAGGTACAGATTTGAAGGGAATTTATTACTCTGGTGAGTACCTACAACGCACTGTTCCTCCAAAAGATACACTTCCTGAGGACTTACAATTTTTACCAGAAACTGGGCGAAGAGTAGCAATCATTGGTGGAGGCGATACGGCTACTGATTGTATGAGAACAGCTATTCGCTTGGGCGCTGAAGAAGTCGTTTGTTATTACCGCCGCACTGAAGTCGAAATGCCCGGTTCAAAGAATGAACGAAAGTATGCCATAGAGGAAGGCGCTCGGATTGAATATCTAGTTGCACCAGTAGCATTTCATGGAGAAGGAACCGATCATGTTCGGTCTATGACGCTTCAACGGATGCAGTTAGGGGAACCTGACGCATCGGGTAGGCGACGACCAGTTCCGATTGAAGGCGATCAATTCACTGTTCCGATCGATACAGTCGTTTTAGCTTTAGGCTATTGGCCAGATGAAACGATCAGTAAAAGTACTCCTAATTTGGGAACCCATGATTGGGGTTTAATTAGTGCTGATCCTGAGACGGGTATGACTAACCGGAAAGGAATTTTCGCTGGTGGTGATGCTGTTACAGGCCCTGATTTGGTTAGTACCGCTGTTGCAGCAGGATTGCGAGCAGCAAATGCAATACACGAGTATCTAACCTCTTGAAGATAACCATCTTGTAAATATGAGGCTGCCAGGATAAGAATATCTAAGCAGCCTCTTTTTTTTATGACCCCTTTTTTAAGGTTTCTTAGAATTAATCCAACAATATCTGACTGGATTACTTTATTCATCGAAAATTTTCTTGAACCCTCTTGTTTTGAAAATCATTAGCGAATATTCCTTTGAAAACCAACAATATTTAAAGGAATGTTATATATAGAAATAAGCATGAATTAAGTTGCTTAGCAGAATAGAAAGGTTGTTGGTTTTTTTAGACTTGCATAAGAAAATATCAGGTATACTAATATTGCATATTAAGTTTCATTGAATAAAAAAGAAGGCTATTCGTTTAGATTTTTTGAGAGAGTGATTTATGATCAGATCGAGGTCAGTCTTCATTTCTTTAGTATTTTCATTATTTATCGCATTTTGTACAATACATCACCCGTCAGCTACTATCGAACCAGATATCTCAACTTTAGTACCTGTTGTTACAATGCCAACACCTAAGAGTAAATCTACCAGTTATCCTCAGGCTACCCAAATCAAATCTCTCGCACTCAGTCATATTGCAAATGTATGGGTGAATGATGGAGGAGATAAAGTGACGCGTGATGAATTACGCGCTTACGATAATCCAAATGGTGTCAATAATTCGATTTGGGATGGATCAACCATAAGTCTGGCTGGCGCGCGGAATGAAGTTGTGGCTTTTAACATGATACTTGAAGCGCCTTCTAGTACTGCAATCGAGGTCAACTTAAGTTTCAATGAATTGAGCGGACCAGATAATCACAAAATTACAACCACTTTAGCTAGTCGAGAGGGGTTGTTTACTTTTGTTGGGCGAAATATTGAATTATTTTGTATGCGTTATTTAGAAATTAAAGGGATTAGCACAGATCTATTCTTCCATGGTTTTAACTATGATGAGCGACATATCCCACAACGCTGTCGACGTCCTTATGATAGTGACACTGGTAAATGGTATGGTCAATGGGATGATCGCCCTTGCCATAATCTATTCTACCCAGAGATTGCAGTTCCACTTGAGTTAGAAACTCCTTTTTCGATCACTGCTGGTACGAACCAATCTATTTGGGGAGATATTTATATACCAAAGTCATTACCTGCAGGAATCTATTCAGGCAAGATTAAAATTACAGAAGAGGGGAATCTTACCTGGCAAATCCCTATTCAGTTAAAAGTATATGATTTTACCTTGCCAGATCTGCCTAGCGCAAAGACGATGCTTTATTATTCAATCGAAAATATCAATGACCGCTATCTTGGAGAGTTATATCCAAATCCAGGTACGCCGCTTTATTTACAATCACTTGCCTTAGCTGATCTTCATTTTCAGATTGCCCATCGCCATAAGATATCCCTTATAGATGGTTATATTGAGCAAATAGAAGATATGGAAGAATCTTGGTCAGATCGTCTGAAAGGTGATTTATTTACACCTGCTCATGGGTATAGTGGGATTGGAGAAGGGATTGGGAATAATGTTTATTCAATCGGGACTTATGGAAGTTGGGATTGGCAAGATGGTAACAGAGATGACATGTGGAGTAACACTGATGCTTGGGTGAATTGGTTTCAAAGCAAATCCTTTTCAACCCCAACAGATTATTTTTTGTATTTAATCGACGAATCGGATGACTACCCACAGATTGAAGAATGGGCGCAATGGATCAATAGTAATCCTGGTTCCGGAAATGATCTGATGTCTATGGCTACAATCAGTCTACCAGATGCAGAAGAAAACACACCCGAGCTAGATGTCCCGACTTCGAGTTTTACAGTTGGCATATCTGAAGAGTGGCAACCCTCTGTAAATAGATACCATGCAGCAACCGACAGGCTTTTATATTTTTATAATAGCAACCGTCCAGCAACAGGCTCATTTGCCATTGAAGATGAAGGTGTTTCATTATGGGTTCTGGCTTGGACGCAATATAAGCATCAGATCGATCGTTGGTTTTACTGGGAGTCTACATACTATGACAATTTCCAAGGCAATACAGGTCAGACGAATGTTTTTTCAACAGCGCAAACTTTTGGGAATTTAGAGGAATTTGATGAAAGCTTAGGAGAGACAGGTTGGAATTATGTCAATGGGGATGGTGTATTGTTCTACCCGGGATATGATACACGCTATCCAATGGATAGTTATAGCATAATGGGTCCGTTAGTATCTTTACGCATGAAGAACTGGCGACGCGGTATTCAAGATGTGGATTATCTTACGCTGGCAGCCGCTATTGATCCAATGCGTACTAAACAGATTGTCGATGAAATGATACCGAAAGTACTTTGGGAAGTTGGAGTAACCGATCCTCAAGATCCGACATGGGTACGGACAGATATCAGTTGGTCAATTGATCCGGATGATTGGGCTAGGGCACGATCTGAATTAGCTTCAATCATTGAAAATTTCTATAAGAATATGAGTATTCAAAGTTGTCTTCCAATAATTCTCTGTGGCAATTGAATTTGATTCCTTAAGTAAGAATACTTAAATCTAAACCGTATAGAATGGAGTACTTTATGGACCTTTTTTCTAATGTCATAGAAAGCTGGCATGATTTTTATATGATGGTAGGGGCAGCGGCGACTACACTTGTAGGATTATTGTTTGTGAGCATGTCCATTAATTTGGATTTGATAGCTCATGAGGAAAATGCAGATTTACGAGAGTTAGCAATTCAAACCTTTACAAATTTCATAAATATCATAATTATTTCGGTCCTTTTTTTGATTCCTAACCAAGATCACCTTGGACTTGGGCTCCCTCTTGTAGGCGTTTCTGGAAGTGGGTTATACATAACCGTGATCCAATTTTATAAAGTGCTTAGATCAAGTTCTCAAATTTGGAATCGTAGTGATCTTACACGTCATTTTGCCACACCAGTGGTTTGTTATCTGGTAATGACAATTGTTGGGATAGCAGTCTTGTTTGAACAAACAGGTAGCCTTTATTGGCTTGTACCAACGATGATCACTTTGATCATTGGCGCTAGTGTAAACTCTTGGGATTTGCTACTACAATTGGGGAAGCCAACCATAGAGAAGTAAAAAAAAACAGAAAATTGAATTAGAATAGGGGTTTGAATTTTTATTTCATCCTTTTATTTGGAGATAGTATGTTCATTGTTGACAAACCATATGTTTCTGATTTCTTAAAAGACACGATAAAACGAAATCAATTTCCTGTCATTAAAACGGAGAATGTAGAGGAATTTGGTTTTAAGAATGGTCAGAATATTATTGACGAGGATCGTGCAATAGACATATTACGATCATCTGATAATATCCAGCTTTATACAAACTCAGAGAATGCCTTAGGATGGATCACTAAGAATCTTTCCTTTTCGGATATCCCTAATAAGATAGGTTTGTTTAAGAATAAAGCCAATTTCCGAAAGCTCTTGGAACCACTCTATCCGAATTTTCTTTACAAAGAGATCGGTGTGGAAAACCTGGAAAAATTCAATCCTTTGGATATCATTTTTCCAATTATTATAAAGCCAACTGTTGGTTTCTTTAGTTTTGGCGTAAAAAAAATCAATAATCTAGAAGAATGGGGAGTAACAGTTTTACACTTGCGAGAAGAGCTACAACGTGTATCAGGTATTTTCCCCAAAGAGGTCTTCAATGATACATCTTTAATTATTGAGCAAGTGATCGAAGGAGATGAATTTGCAATAGATGCCTATTTTGATAAGAGTGGTGATCCCGTTATCATAAATATTCTGGAGCATGTCTTTTCTTCAGAAGCGGATGTTAGTGATCGGATATATATGACCTCTCGATCAATTCTAGAAAGCAATTACTCTCGTGTTTTATCCTTTTTGAAGCAAATTGGGAGAATATTTCAGGTTAGGTTTTTTCCTGTCCATGTTGAGATACGTATTGATCGACAAGGTTATATTCAACCGATTGAGATCAATCCAATGCGTTTTGGCGGTTGGTGTACTACACCTGATTTGGCCTATTATGCTTATGGGTTCAACGCTTATGAGGTTTATATGTATCAGAAACGACCAAATTGGGAGAAAATCTTAGCAAAGAAGAATAGCGAGATTTATAGCTTAATCGTTTTGGATAATTCAACAGGTTGGGATCCTTCTCAGATAGCAGCTTTTGATTATTCGAGCTTGCTTAAACGATTTGAAATGCCTTTGGAATTGAGAAAACTTGATTTTAAAACACACCCAGTTTTTGGTTTCTTGTTTGCTCAAACCCATCCTGAAAATAGGTTAGAATTGGATAATATTCTTAGATCAAATTTAAGAGAATTTGTTACTTTGAACCAAGCATAGTCAATTTGATCCCCCGTAAAAACCATTTCTTCGTAATACTTACTTATAAGCTGATAGTAGAAATCAGGAATCATCGATTGATTTGATGAACTGAATGATGAATATCTTGAAAGCGTTCTAATGCTGAGCGGATTAAAGCTGGTCGAATGACAACAAGCGCTACATGATATTTTTTTTTGTTAATTAAAGAAAAAGCTTCTTGAAATCCTTGGGATGATTTGAATTCAAGAGGTCCAAGCTCATCAATCACCAATAGATCGCAAGCTTCGATTTTTTTTAGCGATTCATTTGCCCAATGGATTACATCTTCGTCCATCAACCATCTTTTTATGATTTGATCTGGTTCTATTTGTGGGCGAAGTTTTGCCAATTGCCTTTTTTCACCACTTTCTAGATTTATTAATTCAATCCCAACTTTTTCTTTTCCTTTGAAGATAGCTGTAGATAGAAGACCAGCGATCTTTAGCCCTTCTTTTTTTGCAATCTCAATTTGTTCTTTACACCAAGTAGTTTTCCCTGAACCACTTTCCCCACTGATCAAGATCATTAGTGGTTGTTTTGGATTTTGTTGGAAGAAAGTATTCAAATCCATATTATTTAGCTTGTGTCATGATTTATTTGGATACTACAATTTGTCAGATTTTGAGTATTTTATAATAGTAGAAAAAAGTTCCCTTTGTAGGATCGGATTTTATTCCCATAACAAAGGGAACTAGATTATTTCGTAATTCTATTCTACCCTTAACTCAACAATACCTTTTACTTGTACATTATTGGGGAAATCAGGTAATACTGAGCTAAAGCCTCCTTGTGTTTGGAAGGAAACAATACAGTTACTGCAAGCTTGAAGGTCAGCTAATACCACTTCAGCTTCGTAACCATCCTCTGCGACCATGAACACTTTTGTCGCATCACCTTGTACACCCGCCTCATTTAAAAGGTCATTAATCGATACACCGGTGTGGGTCTCCATTACGCCTTCTTTATTTGCTCGCTCTGCTTCCATCGTTTTCATTCCCTTGATTTCAGCTTCGGTCCAAGTTTTTTCATTGTCCACTTTACCAGTGATTTTTAAAGTTACGTCTCCAGAGGCTGCCTCACCTTCACTTGCAGGGGCTGCTGGTTCTGATGTTCCACAACCAAATAATGCAAATGCAAAGATGATTACGAATAGGGTGTAAATTGTTTTCTTAAACATGATTCTTTCTCCTTATATGATTGGTTTGGTTTACTTATTTACTTGAATCTCCATTAATTGAAAAACCCATCGGTTTCCAGGTGTTTTTGGAGAAACTAGTCGAATTGGGCCTTTGTCTGGCGTGACTTCGGTAATCCATTCACCTCGGTCTTTTAATGCAATAATTGCGCCTTCTAACTCGTCTTTGGTAATTTCAATCGCATATCCATCTCCAGCGACCGCTGTAATGGTTGAGAAATCACCGACGCCAGCCTGTGAAAAAAGTGTATCAAGCGGTACACCACTCCAAGATGTGATTTCATCTTCACCCGTGGATTTTTCCATCATGAGGTCATTCAACTCAACTTGTTCCATCTTAGTGAGTTCCGCGTAAGACAACGTAAGTGGTGTTGAGACATCACCGGTGATACTTAATTCCCAGTCAACTTTTGGCGTTCCTCCACAGCTCGTTAACAATAGAGCTAGGATTACCGAAAAACTAAATAGAATAATCAATTTCTTATGTTCAGTTGCTTTGTGTCTTAGAAAATTTTCCATGTATTTTTCTCCTTTACTTCTCTAAAATAAAAATTGGAATAAGCATATCCTCGGGAATCAGGTTTCCATGATTCCCTTTTCTTCCTTCATCATCAACTGCATGCATCCCGTGATCTGCAAAAATGATGATCAAGCTGTCTACGGGAATCTGATTAATAATCTCTTTGACTTGAGAATCTACTTGTCGGATAGCATCACTTTCTTCGACAGAACCAGGTCCGTATGTATGACCGAAATCATCAATGCCATGGAAATGGATCCATAATAAATCGGGCATCCCTTTTTTAAGGATCTCTAAAGCGTTATTGAAAACATCATCATTTGTGCTTCCATCTTCATTTCGATCGCCAGATAATTTGAAATCAGCATTTCTTAGTTGAAATGACAGCGCATCTCCTTCAACGGCTCGTACGGTTAGCCCTTGTTGTTTGGCGATATCAAAGAGGGTCTCTGTTTCTGTTTTTCGATTGCTTCTTTCATCTACACCATGGACTTCACTCGTTGCACCTGTTAAGATGGATGCACTGGATGGCACCGTGGCAGGGGGATACACAGTCAATGCCATCAAAGGAGGATCTAGTGAAGACAAATAGGGTATTAACCCTTCTTGGACAGAACGTTGATAAGGGAGATAACCGAAGGCATCTAGGAAAATCAAACATACATGCTTGCTTTGGGTTTCAATGATCGGTTTGCCCGTCGCGTGGCTCATGGTTCCTAGTCCGAGAGCGAATGCTGCAGTTGGGGAAATATCTGTGATAGATGCTTGCACGTTTTGCACGATATCTGCCTCGGTAACCTTAATCATATCTGGTTGATTAATTGTTTTGTCGATTAATAAATCTCCATTTGAACATATCCAACTATCTTCAGCGATATCATGCCATAAATAAACTTGGTTGAGCCCTTCCTGATTGCTGATTTCTATCTGATCTACAATCTGATGTTTTGCTGCTGCAAGGATTCTTTCTAGGGGTATACAAGTCTCTCCTTTGACTTCTTCGGAAAACCGCGCAAAAGGTTCAATAGTCATTTTATTCAAGATAAACCAATCCCCTTTTATAGTTTCTATGGATATCTCCCAATTGGGAGTACAAGCAGTTAGTAGGCTGATAAGCGATAAACAAAAAATTAGGCAAATATGGTTGAGAATAGATTTCTTTGGATGCATTTTATCTAATCCTGTATCTCTATAGATTTTATACCTTCAATCCATTGTGAGCGACCATGTTCAGGGATCACTAAATTTAATTCACCATGTATTGGAGCTAAGATCGCAGTCTTTATTTCTTCATATGGAATTGTATGACATTCTCCTGCTTTATCTATGACCACTAGTGATTGGAAGGACTCATTATTAAACAGTTTATTGATTGGAATACCTTGAATCCTTGAAGCAGTGTATGCTTCTCGTATTTTTCCATCTTCTTCACTCTTGAACATGACAGTTGCTTGTTCGACTGTAACCGATTCGGTTGGTCCCAAAAGCAATCTTCCGATTGACGTTGCTTCCCCATTAATTTGTAATGGTTTATCTTTTCCAACCACAATAAAACCACGGATCCCTTTTAACCAAGTAGATACATGTAAGTCTTCTGATGCGAAACGAATTCCGTCTTCATAAGGCATCAAAAGAGCGTTCTTTGAAAGTTGATCTTTGTTAATTGTGATGAAGCCTCCATCAGGAGAAGTTAATGTAACACTTTCAAAATCATCAACACCTTGTTGTTCCAAAAAGTCCTCCAAGAGGATGTGAGTATGAGGTTGTTCTCGATAAGGTAAGATGTCATCGAGAAGAATGAAACCTGGTTCGGGAACATCACCATTTATTTCAACCAATGCGAAGAATGGTACATCTGTTAATTCGACTGCTCCATGATCATCATGGCATGTATCACATGAATGATAATCCTTTGCTTGATGACATTCAGCGCACTCATTCATCGTATTGGCATCGGTGATCAATGTTTTCATATCATAATTTGTTACCAATTGAATAGGTCCTAATTTGCGCGCTCCGATTGCAAAACCTGTTGCGCTAAAAAAAGCCAGAATAGCGATTACTGCGACGATTCGAAAAACTTTAGATTGAAAGATATTTGACAAAGAATAACCTCCAATAGATAATTATGAATTACCTTCCAACAAAGTCGCCATTGTCATCAGGACAAATATGATGAGAATTCCCAATCCAACTAAATCGACTTTTTTATAGCGAACTTCTCTTAAAAAAGTCCTTTTAGGGTATTTTCCAAAACATCGACCCTCCATGGATACTGCCAAGGCATCGACTTTGCTAAGTGCGGACACTAACATGGGTAATAAAAATTGTTTGGCTAATAGGATAATTTTATTTAAATTCTTTCGATTGTATTGCACGCCTCGCGCTAATTGAGCTTCATATACGATGATTGCTTCTTGTTCGAAAACAGGGACCAGTCGGATTGCGGTCACAAGCGCAAAACCATATCTATAGGGGATTCCAGTCTGAATTAGCGCGTAGGCGAGGTCATTTGGTCGTGTAGTAAGAACGAAAAGATAACTTGCTAGAACAACGCTGATAAGCCGAGCAGCGATATAAACTCCATTTTCAATGCCAAGTTTTGTGATATCTATTTTCCAGAAAGTAAATAAGACCTCGCCTTGATCGGTGAAAATGATTTGTATGATTGCAAGTAAAAGAGCTGTAGTTATGACAAGACGCAAACCGCGTATGTTTGTGATGGGTAGATTTGCAATAGGAATTAAGAACACAATCACTAGTAAAAAGATTAGAACCATCCATAAATAAGGAGCGACGAACACAAACACGGTGCAAAAAATTAGCCAACTCAATTTAACGAGTGGATGTAGAGAATGTAAGATAGAATGACCATCTTGATAGATGATGCGGTGTTTCATTGGATAATGCTCTGTGTTGGGCGATAATAAGTTGGAAGATAATTAGAGTTTCCATTTCTTTCTAATAATTCAAATGCCTCCTGTATTGGAGCATCAATGGTCACTTTCCCTTTCTCGAAAAAGAGTAAACGGTTTGCGAATTGGTAACTGATATCGGGGTTATGATTTACCATAAGGACGACTCCACCATCCTTTACGGTACTCAACAATAATTCGATTAAGAATGAAGCGTTTTTATTATCTTGTCCAATCAATACTTCATCTAGAAGTAGACAATTCGGAGTATAAGTGAGGACAGAAATTAAATTTAGTCTCCTCTTTTCACCGTAACTTAAACGATATGGATGGCGGTTCTTGTATTTTTTTAAACCAGCTTTTTGAAGAAGGTCTTCAGTCATTTCCGTTACTTTGTCATTAAAAATGTCAAAATTTTTCGGTGCAAAGACCGCTTCATCCCATACACTGTTGGCAAATAATTGGTGCTCGGGATTTTGGAAAACCAATCCAATCGTAAGGGCTCGTTCATGGAAGGGAGAATCTTTTATCGGTTTGTTGTTTATTTCAATTATGCCTTGTATAGGTTCAACAAACCCCATGATATTTCTAATTAAGGTCGATTTACCTGACCCGTTGTCACCCATAATGGAGACAAAATCACCCCCGAAGAAATTCAGATTTATATCATGTAATACTTTTTTCCCATCATATCCAGCATGTAGATTATTGATTTTAATGATCGGGTCTTGACTTTTGTAATGGTAATATGAGGTTCTATTTTGTTGAATATAATCCCTTTGAAGAGGTTCAATTGTAGTGTCAGCATAAGATTGTAGAATAGATCCCTTTTCCATATAGACCACACGTGGTTGAAAGGACGCTAAAAATGTTGTCTTGTGTTCGATTACAATAACCGTAGTATTGGATTTCCTACGTAACTCAGAAATCACCTCGAATATCTCTCTGGTCGCGGTGGGGTCGAGATTTGAAGTTGGTTCATCGAATATTATTACTTCCGGTTTGCTTGCCATCATAGCTGCAATGGCAATTTTCTGTTTTTCTCCTCCAGATAAGGAGGCAATTTCTCGATCTATTAAATGAGATGCTCCAACTATTTCTAATGACCAATCTACTCTTCGTTTAATTTCGTCAGGTGGGATGCATCGATTTTCCAAACCGAAAGCAATTTCATCGATAACAGTCAAAGTGCAAAACTGAGCTTCTGGATTTTGTTGTACAAGTCCGACTTTGTCAGCAATATCATAAATATTAGCTTTTGATATATTCATATCATCGATATTGATTTGTCCTTCGAATTCTCCTTCAAATTGGTTGAAAAGGTAGCCGCTGATCGCGAGCGCGAATGAAGATTTCCCGCAGCCTGAAGGACCCGTTATTACTAGGAAATCCCCATTATCGATTTTAATATTTATATTCCGTAAGGTGTAATCTTCATTCCCGTTAAAACGATAGGAGAAATCAGACACAGAAATCATAGCGATTTTTACTCAATATCAATCTTAGTGATCTTTGTAATATATACTTTGCCATCCATTGATGCAACAGAAAAGGACATTTCATTACCACTCATGATGCTAAATAAACGAATTTCCTTGTCCTTCATAATTTCATTAAGAGGAATCTCGATTTGTTCTTGGCTATTGGAAAGGATTGTTTTTGTAGCCTCTGGCGAAACTTGGATTTCTTCCAGGATGAGACTTAAGGGTGCGCCTTGATATTTATTTAAACCATAGCCAACATCTAAATTCGCACTATCCATTTGGTATTGCCAATCCACCGGATTATATCGGATGGGATTCTCAATTGCACCACTGATATCTACCAGTGGCAAGCTGATCACTAGAATTTCACTCACACTTCTTACCCATGCTTTGCTGTTTAATGGTCCAACAACATCATAGGAAGCTTCTTCTTTTGCACCACTAGGGACCAAGACGATATTCGGATTTTCACCTAACTCTTGCATAGTAATAAAGAAGGCATAGCCATCGGGGGAGCGTAGTAATAGTAATTGTGCATCTGGAATTGGTTGCGCGTGTTTTATGATCTCAAGCAGTGGAAATCCTTCATAACGAGTTTTTACTTCACGCAGGGTTGCTTCTACTTTGATCAATTCAATTTCTTCACCCTCAATGGGGAATTCATAAGCTGTGGTTACATCTCCTCCAATTGAGACTTTGGGGGGGCCTTTTAAGGTCATCTTTAGGTAACTTCCAAGTACGAAGACTAATACGATCGTAAGAATTGAGAATATCCATATCGTTGAGCGTTGGATTTTCATTGGTTCCTGATCTTTTACAACCCCCGCTTTTCTTAAAGAATTTATTAATATATAACCTAAAATTCCTGCAAAGATCAACCCCGAAACAAAGGCGACTGTTCCAACGAGCAAAATAGCTCCATAGGCGAGAATATCTGCTGGTAGTGATGCGAAAAGTTGAAATACGAAAACATTGGATGCGGAAGCTATTCCACCAGCTAGTAGGTATGGTAAGAGTTTGTTTTTATTTTTAAATGGTAGAAATCCAAAATCAACGAGAACACCTGCTATAATATCAACAAATACAACCAATAATCCATGTGTATTCCCAGTTAGAAGTTCTACAGAGCCTTTTAGAATCCCTGTTATTGTCCCAGTACCAGGTTTTCTTACAAACCCCATTGCGAGAACGATCCATAAAACATGAAGCCCAGCAGCCCATTGAGTTGTTCCAGCGAATCCTAGAGCTGATTGAACTAAGTCTCCGATAGCATTAACATAGGTGCTTGTAATTCCACCTAATGCAGCAAGAGCAGCCATTAGAAAGAGATCACGTGTTGTAAAATAATATTTATTATTTGCCATGATAAATCCCGTAGCGATTAAAAATCACCTGAAATGATTTTAATTCTAAGTAATTTATTGAGATAAATATGTACTATTATCCGTGATATTATTTTTTAGTTTCATCTAAAACACTTACATATACGGATTGACTATTAGTATGTTAAAAGAATACATTTATCGAACCATAGATATTTATAAGTATACGTTACAGGTTAAGATGTGTCAATTGCATTGACACAAAAAAGACATACTACGGGTGGTTGTTTGATATAAACATATCTTAAGTTAATCTTAGATCCAGTTATTACCCCCAAAATTTTTTATGTAGAAAAAACTTGACGATGATAATGGTATTATTACGGATTATTTCTCTTCGGTTGATGGAGTCCATCCAGGGGCGGCGCGTAGTAATTGGCGCTTTGAGATACGATTAACTCTTCTGCAATGCGGGCAATGTGCATCATAATGTTTTAAGTTCTCGCTGGTCATTTGCTCTAGCGCTGATTGGATTTCTTCAATTCCTAGAGCAAATGGTTTGTGACAATTTTGGCATCTGATCTGCATCTTCATCTCCTTTTTGTAACTACCTTTTATTCTATTTTATCAGATGTAAACAGAATTCTCAAATCGAATGATGAATTTTCTGATATCATAAGATTATTCTATATATTATTCTGAATGGGATTAAATACTATTATGCCAATATTTTATACAAGAAATGGGGATGATGGTTACACAGGTTTGTTGGGTAAAGACCGCGTTCCTAAATATCATCTGATCCCAGAAACGCTGGGTATGCTTGATGAAGTGATGGCGGTTATTGGTTTAGCGCGCTCTATCTCTTTAACGAAAATCACTTCGCCAATTCTACTTCAAATCCAACGAGATCTTTATGATATGATGGCAGAAGTATCTGCCTCGCCTGAAAATGCGGATCAATTCAAGAAAATTGATTCGAAAAATGTGGACTGGCTCGAGATGAAAATCGATGAAATAACGAAGAAAGTCGATTTACCTTTGGATTTTATTCTCCCAGGCGATACACAATCTGGAGCTACATTTGCTTTGGCTCGAACGATCACTCGTCGTGCAGAACGTCATGTCGCAAGAATATTCCATGAAAGTTTGATGACGAATAAGGAAATTTTGCGTTATATAAACCGTCTTTCATCGTTATGCTATATTCTTGAAATCTATGAGACTAGGCAAGGAGGAAAGAAAATTCCTACCCGAGCGAAAGATATGACTTAGTATTACTGGGTAGGAATATCTTGGATATTTCGATTTTGATGCTATAGCTTACTGAGAAGCTTCGATTTCTTCAACCCTTGCTAAGATTTGATCAAAAGTGGGAACGCGTCCGGGGGTGATATTTTCACCATTAATCAGAAGACTTGGTGTTCCGTTAACCTCTAGATCTTGGCTTAATTGGATGTCTATATTGATTTTGTCTAAATATCGACCCTCATTATAGCAAGTCTCAAATTCTTTTTTATCAAGGTTTAGGAATTCTGCCATGGCAAATAATTTTTCGTCATTAAATTCACCTAGAATAAAATTCATGTTTGCAAAAAGAATATCTTTATAGTCCCAAAAACGATTCTGTTCAGCAGCACATTCGCTTGCTAAGGCTGCATTGTCAGAATCTTTAAAAGATGTTTGATCGTCCATGAAAGGAAATTGATGGAAAGTATATAGAATTCTCCCTTTCTCAGCTAATTCCTCGATGACTAAAGGTTCAATATTTTGTTGATAGCTTTGGCACGCGCTGCACTTGAAATCTTCAAATAATTGGATTTTTACCACAGCATCTGGATTTCCTATGCTTGTGCCATTTGCAGTTTGATAATTATTAGGCGTTATTTCAGAAATACTATTCACCTGTTCATTTACATTTTGGTTTGAAGGGATGATAATTAATCCGGTAATAACGAGAGCTACCACCAAAATCGAACCAATGATTAGTATTCGCTGTTGTAATTTTTTCTTCTTTCTTTCAGCACGTAATGCTTGCCGTTTACTTAGATTGGATTTTGACCCCTTGTTTCTTCTGACTTGCTTTTTGTTGCTCATTCACACTCCTGTATGGAAATTATTAATTTGATTTTGCCATGGGTGTTTTAATTTGTCTAGGTATAGAAGATTAGTTCTAATTAATCTACTAGTATGTGATTATTTATCCAATCTAAGATATAGCTAAGGACCTGTTCTCCTTCTGGTTCATTATGTGTTTCGTGATAAAGACCTTTCCATAATTTCAAGGTACAATCACAACTCACTAAGCTGGCAAATTCCTCACTGCCCTTCGCATAGGCAATTAAGTCTTCTGTGCCATGTACTAGTAATAATGGCGATTCAAATTCACTAGCATGTTCAAATGTCCAGTCAATGGCTGCAATCGTATGCTTTGCCATTGCTAGCGTGGCACGATCGTGGACTAATGGATCTTCCAGATAGTCAGCTACGACATCAGCCTGCCGTGAGATTTGGTTGGCTTCTAAACCGGTCTTCATGCTTAAGGTTGGCATCATTGTTCCCAAAATTTTCGCAAATCCAATCTTCAATGATTGTTCTTGGAGCGAGGTCCTAAGTCCTGAACTGGTGGCAATAATCCCATTTAATTGAGGTTTTCGACTAAGCGTATAGTTCAAGACCAAGATACCTCCCAAACTATGTCCATATAGAAAGCGAGGTAATGTAGGATACCTTTGATCAGCTTCTTGAATGAGTAAATCAATATCAGCAAGGAAAGCCTCTGCTGATGGTGTATGCCCCCGAAAACCACCTGATTTACCGTGACCTCTTAGATCAAAGCTTATTACTGCAAACTCATGATCAGTAAAAAAATGCGCAACATGTTCATACCGACCGCTATGTTCTCCTAGACCATGTACAAGGCAAATTACTCCTTTGGGTTGTTTATCAGTTAGCCATCCTTGATTGTAGATCTCTAATCCATCGAAGGATTGCCAGGTTGATTCAAAGTGGTTCATTGCTTTACTCCTTTTTCCATGAATAAGCATTTATGGTTACCATTAATCTATTGTAATTTTTTTAATAATGTTCTAATTGTATTATAAATTCTTTGATTCCGATACTTAATTTTCTATATAAAAATTCTTGATACATAGCGAAAACTTGACTCGTTCTTGTTCAGGGAGTACACTTTTATGAAAATCTGATAAAGGTGAGTAGAGTTTTATGAACATAAATCCAATTGAGGATAACGAAACCTTAGATGCGCCGATGCTTGACTCTGAAAAACAGGAAAAAGCGAGACGATATTCGAAAATAAACAAACGCTTGATGTTAATAGATTTGGCGTTAGGTCTCTTATATTTATTTGCCTGGTTGACACTTGGTTGGTCAAGAGACCTAAAACTTTTTTTGGAGAATATAACGAATATTGAATGGATCATCATTGCTCTCTTCCTATTTATCTTTGGGGGAATTTTCATGTTGATCAATCTACCCCTTAGTTTTTATGAGGGTTTTGTATTACCGCATCAATTCGGGTTATCGAATCAAAATTTGAAAGATTGGATTATTGATCAGATTAAAGCTGGGTTATTAGGCGGCATCCTGGGATTGGTGATTCTAGAAGTGATTTATGCTGTTTTACGTATTGCTCCAGAAACCTGGTGGTTATGGGCTGCAGGCATATTATTGTTATTTAATATTATTTTAGCTAATCTGGCGCCTGTTTTGTTATTTCCTATCTTTTATAAATTTCAACCCTTAGGTGATGAATATGCTGAATTAGAGACGCGGTTATTATCTTTAGCTAAGGAATCCCAGACATACGTTAAGGGTGTGTACAAGTTTGATATGAGCCGTCGTACTAAAGCAGCTAATGCTGGTTTGACTGGGTTGGGAAATACTCGCAGAATAATTCTTGGTGATACCTTGTTGAATGAATTTCATGCTGACGAAATTGAAACAGTTATGGCACACGAGCTGGGACATCATGTCCATAAAGATATCCCGCTAGGGATCATCATTGAAAGTGCAATTACATTATTAGGACTTTACTTTGCTTCATGGGGATTAAATTGGGGGGTGAATGTTTTTGGGTTTGAAGGCGTTTGGGATATTGCTGGTTTTCCGCTCTTTACACTTGTCATCGGCGCTTTTGGATTAATTACCATGCCGCTTACCAATGCCTACTCTCGTTGGCGTGAGCGTATGGCAGATCGATATGCCTTAGAAATTACAAAAAATGGGTCTGCTTATGCATCAGCATTGACCCGTCTTGCTAATCAGAACTTGGCGCAGGCTGACCCACCAGCTTGGGAGGTATTTTTCCTACATTCTCATCCAGCACTTTCAAAGCGTATCGCTATGGCTCAAGAGTATGAGAAGATTTAGAAAATGTGGAGTAATTCTGAAAAAATAGAGTTAGTTGACCTTCCCTGAATTGTGGGGATTACTTCTTTTCTATAGGTACTATGATCCATAAAAGGATATAAGGTAATAATCCTGGGATTCCGCCTGGAAGTAAGGCAAGTAGAAAAGCTAAACGGAACCAGAAAGCGCGGATCCCAAAAAATTCACCTAACCCCCCACATACACCTGCTATAACGCGGTTATCCCTTGATCGTCTTAAAGCTTGTTTTGGTTCTGTCATATTATTCTCCTGATATTCTGATCGAATTCGCATTCGAATTCTTAGAGTTCCAACGATTATATCCTTTTATTTCAGTTATTCCTTCATTATCATATACGTGAATTGGATAATTAGGTCGCGTTATCAGAACCTTTTTATAGCGATGATCATTCCATCACCACTTGGGAAAATAGTACTAATGAGTCGTGGATCATTTGCGATGAATTGGTTAATTTCTTGCATAATGCGTGTGCCTTCATCTGGCGCTGGTGATTTTGTTATCTTGCCTCCTCGAAAAGCGTTATGTGCACTTAAAATTCCTCCTTCACGGAGATGGTCTACTGACCACGGGATCAGTTCTGGGTAATTACTTTTGTTAGCGTCAACAAAAATGAAATCGAAAGGAGCTTCTGCTGACAATGAGTCAAGGAGATGATGGGCTTCTCCTGTTCGTACTTCAATTTGGTTGGATAATTCCACTTTATCAAAATTCTCTTGGGCGATTTTTGCATGGTATGAATTTTTTTCAATTGTGATTAGTTTACCTCCTGCTATTAATCCACGTGCGATCCATATGCTACTGTATCCAGCTAAAGTGCCAAATTCTAATGCTTTTTTTGCCCCACAAGCATGTGTAATGAATTGTAAGAATCGTCCCTCTTCAGGTTGAATGCTATATGTTGGTAATCCCTTTTGAGGGATTTCTTCGATTATTTTTTCCAAGATAACGTCGGCTTGTATGAAGGTATCATTGATATATTTGCTTATTAAGTCATTATTCATAGTAAGATTGATCCTAAAATCTTAAACGATTTTATAGTGGAGTTTTGCTGGATTGTAGATGGTTTCGTAATGGATATCCACGGTATCTTTTATCCATTTTGCAAATGCGCCAACCAAGATAATCGTTACTGGCAAGCCTTTTGATCGAAAGCTATCAAGGACAATAAGATCGCGTTTTGCTAGTCCCTTCTTGGTGAGATTCAGTTGTCTCAGTCGATCACCATAATTGGGGTCAGCTAATGCGCTTTGGCAAGCTTGGATTTTTTCTCCTACGGAGTATCTTGCACGCTGGACGAGAAGAATCTGCTCGTTTATGGCAGGTTGTGATACTCGGAGGATGTATGGATTGATTAAATTTTGTTTACTAGGTCTTGTGTTTAGGATGTCATTCTTCTCTAATGGAAAGCGGAGCCCTATAGGAATAGGCGCCCGAATTCGGTTGCAAAAAAATGATATCATTCAATTGTCTTGATATTAATGATGATCGAGATTTGGTTGATGATTGGCAGTGCACTGATGGTCACTTTTGCACTTAGATTATCTTTTTCATAACTTAATTCTGCGTTCTCTTCAGATATCACTGTAGAACCCTCATTGAGTCTCCAGCTATTGACTAGCATTTCACGCTGGTAAAATGCTAAAGCTTCATCAAAGGGAACCTGGACAAAATATGAAATGAGGTATGGGGAAGTGATAAATGCATTCTTTTCACCCTCTAAGACTGGAATGTCTTCGGGTTTGTTTTCTGGAGATAGTGAGAATTGTGTGGAGACAGCTTGGGCAGTCTCTAGAATATGGCTGTCCTCGAATTCAGTTGCATAAGATTGAACTGTTTCTTGGATGCCGCTATCTACGTATTGGGTGGCTAATGCTTGTCCGGTTTCTTTGAAACCGCTATTGGCGATTTGTGTTGCCCATGCCTGAGCTGTCTCTACAACGTCGCTTCCCTCAATTTGTGTAACGATCGCTTCTCCAGTACTTAACAAGCTTCTTCCTTCTTCAACTTTTGTGACAGCGCCTTCTGCGGTGCTCGTAATATTATTGGCTGTGGATGTCAGGTTGCAGCTTATGCTAAATAATAATAGGATTGTAATTGTGATAATAAAAAGTGATAAATGTTGCCTCAATATTACTGATCTCCTCTCAAGGAATTATGTATTTTAGGAACTCAGTTGCCTGAAATACTGATTGATACTGATATTCCACTAAAAAAATCCTCCATTATATCAAGAATTGCAGTTCGCCCACCCTTCGTGTAGGTAATGGTTGCGTAGCCATCACCTTTGTCTTCCTTTGTTTTTGCCCAACCATTCTTTGGCATTTCTTGTTCGTAGAAGTTTATCACCTGATTAATATCAAGTTCAACATAATATTCTACTAGATTGGAGGATTCCATAATATCTGCTGCTTCAGGCATGACGGGTATATCCGCTGGTCTCTCACCAACGAATCCTGGGATCTGGAATTCAGATGTTTCAAACAATTCACCCATCCCAAATTCAGTTTCAATGACATCGAAGTCAAATTCTGTTGCCATAGCATCGATTTCTGTCTCGATAGCTTCAAAATCAAACTCAGTGGCTATTGCTTCGAAGTCAAATTCCGTTGCTAAACCTTCAATATCGATGTCCGTAATAAAGGCTTCTGCAGTGTTTTTCATTTCAAAGGTTTCTTTAATATCCGTGACTAAATTGCAACTTAGACTCAAGCCAACCAGCAGCATGATCACTAACAAAAATCTGTAAATACTTTGCCTGTTCATCTCAACCTCCTTCTCTTCTTATAAATATCCTATGAACTTATCCGATTTAACCGCTATCCTTTCTTTCTTCATCTTTCATATTTCAGGGCTATTACCATTTTAGCCGATAATTTTTCACTTGATTGTCCCAATTGGTTTTTATTTTATTACTCTTCTCCATATAAATATCCCTCAGCCCGTTTTACTAGCGATGAATTCCCCACATAAAATGGAGTGCGCTGGTGGAGAGATTTTGGTTGAATATTGAGAATATCTTGTTTACCATCGCTGGCATAGCCTCCTGCTTGAGTAGCCAGAAATCCAAGTGGTCCGGCTTCATACAGTAACCTAAGTTTTCCATTCGGTTTCTTAAGATCAGCGGGATAATAGAATACTCCTCCGGATAATAGAGTGCGGTGAAAATCTGCCACAAGGGAACCAACATAGCGAAGTGATAATGATGATTCCGAATTTCCAATTCCTTGTAATGAAGAGGTATATTTTTGAACACCAGGACTCCATTTTTTTAGATAGCCTAGATTGGCGCTAAAGTAAAGCGGTTCTTCAGGCAATTTTATAGATGGATGGGATAAGAGAAACTCGCCAACGCCTGGGTCTAAAGTGAAGCCATGTACTCCTGTTCCTGTTGAATATACAAACATCGTACTACTTCCGAATAAGATATAACCTGCGGCTACGATATTTTTTGCTGGTTGAAGGCAGTCATTGAGCGTTCCTGGTCCAGATAAAGAGCGACGTTGGTAGATCGAAAAAATCGTTCCAACGGAAATATTGTAGTCAATATTCGATGAACCATCCAGTGGGTCGAAGAGCAGAACATATTTGCCGGTTGGTGAATTTGTTGCCGTAGGAAGTATGTCTTCGTGCTCTTCGGAAGCCATCACGGCTAGTCTTCCTGTGTGTTCGTTCAAACGATAAATCGTCCGGTCTGCGAGCAAATCGAGTTTTTGTACTACTTCCCCTTGAATATTGATTTCATCTGTGCGTCCTAGTATCTCAGCTAATCCGGCGCGATTGGTTTGATTGGAAATGACCTTGCCTGCTAATGCTAAATCATACAAAATAGCGGTTAGAATACCAGTCGCGCTTGGATGGTGACGTTGTTCATTTAATATATGTCGCTCAATCGTGATGATTTCGAAGTGATCGATGTGTTGTTTTTTCAGCATTCCTAGATTCCTTTTTCCCTTACTGGTTATGTATACTGATCATCTGATTTATCCTAACATGACTATAACTTTATTGTTCGGTAAACTAATTATACAACATATAATACCCAGAATAAATAGATGAGTTGATTTATTACGAATCTCTCTTTCTGGGGGATAAATAACTTCGTTCTTACTCTTACTATGTGATTAGAATTCTGATTGTCTTATGATTAAATATTAAGACGGGTTGTAATGATCACTTGTGTTCCATTACCAGTTTCTTCCCAATTTGCAGGACTCTCGATTTTATAGGGATCGAAAACTGGAGTAGTCCAACGGAATAGCCATTTCGCGTCCTCATTGCGCATATTGATACAACCATGACTCATTTGGATACCGAAATTATTGTGCCAATATGTGCCGTGTAATGCATACCCTCCTGGACTTTTGAAGAAAGATGTCCAAGGAACACCAGGTAAAGCAAACCCACCGCTGGCTTCGACTTCGATACCACCCGCCACGCTACCCATGTGCTTAGACGGCATCTTTGAGTAAATGACGAAATTGCCTTTAGGAGTTGCGGTGGGTAGTTCTTCAGCGGGTAAGCGCGGATTTGGTATTCCAGAAGAGATCTTGGTTTCCAATAATAGAGCTTCGTTTTCGTAAGCGCGTAAAATTTGCTCGTCTAGTGAGACTTCGATACGTTTTTTTTCAGGTGGTATATGTGTTGATATGGGGGCATATTCTTCAGGTGGAATGATGCGTAGATGCTCAGCCTGCACAAAGTATTTCTCAGTCTTGCTTAATTCACTGGTTACTTGATACCAGGCGTTGCCATCTGGACCTTCATCAACACCAGTGATCCAATGTGTTGATGAATAATATAATCGTGAACCGCGCCAGGGAATCCAACCATCATAGCGGTTGAATTGATATGCGACTGAATATGGAACAGTGATCTCGGAGAGCACACCGCTTTCAGGGACATAATTTTGCACAGGATTGAGGATGATTTTAACCATTTGTACATGTGCACTGTGAATATAACCACCCCATACCCGATACCACAGGGTATTATAGAATTCAGGCGCGTCCTCTGGGTGGATTTCTTGATAGACATGGATGACCTGATCCCGAAACCGATTGCCAACGATCGGGGATTCATCATTCGGCAGCGCGCGTACATCAACTTGCGTGGTGGCGATGCGTGCTAATAAACCATGATCACGATCTAGTTCACGTGGATAAACTGGACTGAAAGCAAGGCTTCCCAGCGATAAAGCCCCAATTTTCAAGAACTCTCGTCGATTAAAAGATTTTTTACTCATCTCGACGAAATTCTAACTGATTGGCGCTTATAAATCAAGAACTGATTGAATTATGATATTTGGTGGGGTCATCCATTTCCGTCAAAACTTGATAATTAGTTTTTTATTTAACTACCATCGGTAGAAATATTGATTCATTTCCTGAATTAGAGCATTGCATCCGTTGTCCCAGCACGTCGACTACATCTCGTTCTGCGTCTCCGAATTCCCAGACGGTTAAGCAGTTACGGTTTGATGGGTCACATGCGTTGGCATTACGTCTTATAGTGCCGCCGTAATTTAATCCCCACTGTGATTCAGCGATTTTCAGTGGATCGCCATCCAGTTGCCCATCGTCATTATTGGTACCATAAACTTGTTGGGCAAATATCTTATATAGAAAATTCTTCTCGCTGTCATATGTTACAATGAAGCAATTACATGATTGGCTGAAAACCGTGTTTGGTTTTGTATTTGTGCTTCCAGTTACCGCAGTATCAATATCAAAAGGATCTTGTGAATTGTCTGGATTTGGATAGGAAGAATAGATTCGTTGTCCTACAACAAAGGATCCACTTTCTTCATAAACGAGCAGAAATTGTGCAAGTACAGGATCAGGGTTAAATGCTAGTTTGGGATTCTCAACATTATTGAAATTTGAATAGGCTATATCCACAATTTGTCCAGGTAGAGTACCATCAGGTTTTACGATACGTCCCTGGATTTTATCTAATCCATTTTCGTATTCCCAGGCTACCAGATATACGTTAGCCATATCATCATAGGCAACATCTGATGAAATCTCTTTATTCGCTGAGGTAGCTAAGGGAATGCCTTTATTATTCATGCTATAACCAACTGCGGTCAGGGCGCCATTATCATTAGGGATGACCCTTCGTGCGTAAATATCCCAATCATCAGCTGGCGCCCAATTCTTGCCATGGATTTCTGCAGCGACAAGAAATTCACCGGAATCAGAGTTAAAGGTGACTGAAGGATGGCGAAAGTGATAGTCTTCCCCTCGAAAGATTGAGGTAATATCTCCTACCCATTGCCCTGTGCTGGCGCTTATCTGAAATGCTGAAATATCCCAATAATCACGGTCTAGACAGTGATTTTCCCAGACAATCAAGAAGCGATCATGAATGGAATCATATGCAATATCGGGGGCTGAGTTATAGACACCATCATAAAAATAATCGGTATTAGACATTGTTCCATTTGCATAAACAAACCTAACGAAAATTTGTCCACGTTCTGGTTCTGCAGGATAAGTTGGATTGTGATCCATCCAAGCGACCAAATAGTCTCCAGATGTGGTTGAATAAGCGACAGCAGGTTTAGTTTGATCTAAGTCATCGTCAGTAATCGTTAATTGACCTCCGATTGGTGCTGGTGAATTGGGTACGTCTTCAATTTCTGTAAAAAAATGCTCTTGTTTGATCAACTTCGTAAAATTTGGTGTTGATTTTTTATCTAAGTTGCTCTTCATTTCTTGGATTAAGTTTGTATTCTGGCTGGAAATGAAAAGAAAAGTGATTGCAAGGATGATATGGTTAAAAAACTTATGATTCACGGCACCCTCCCGAAAAAAACCATCTATTTATGGAATTATTTGTAAATATTAAATTTACTTGTAATAATAATAACATAAAAAAATGAATTGTCAAATGATTGTAGTAAATAATATTGTCAAAAGTTGTTTATACTATGAGATATAAAAGTAAGTATGGTTTGTATTATTTAGATGAAAATAATAGGTTTTTTTTAAGGTATAATCTTTTTCTATGTTTATTAAAGTAGAGAACAATATTTAGTTTTTTGGAAAGGAACGATGAATAATAGAAAGAATCTGATCTCAGCGAGAAATTTAACAAAAAGATATGGCATAAAAATTGCTGTTGATGATATTAGTTTTGATGTTTATAGTGGTGAAATTTTTGGTTTTTTAGGTCCGAATGGAGCTGGAAAAACGACAACCATTAAGATGATCGTTGGTCTTCTTGAACCCACTTCTGGTTTTGTAGAAGTAGACTCATATAATATTCAAAATAGTCCTTTGCAGGCAAAGGCAATTAGTGGATATGTTCCCGATGAACCCAATATGTATCCAAAATTATCAGCGCGAGAATTACTGCGCTTTGTGGGTGATTTGTATGGATTAGAACGGCAACAAGTTGAGAGGCGCTCTCAAGAGCTGTTTCAAATGTTTGATCTAAAAGAAGCCGCCGATGATGCTTTTGACTCATATAGCCATGGAATGCAGCAGAAAACTGCCTTGGCGGCCGCATTGGTACATGATCCCAAGTTGCTTGTACTTGATGAGCCAACTGTAGGTTTAGACCCAAAATCAGCGCGTCTGATCAAGGATATTCTACGACAACTAGCAGATCGCGGCGCAGCAGTCTTTTTATCTACCCATATCTTAGAAATAGCGGAAAGAATGTGTGATCGAATTGGCATCATTAATAAAGGTAAATTGATTGCCGTTGGTACGATGGAAGAGTTAAGATCATCTGATCAAAGGGATGATGGCAAAATTTCAAGCTTAGAAGATATTTTCCTTGATCTCACTGGTGGAACTGAATATGCTGAAATTGCAGAGGTTCTAAAGTGAGTATTGCTAGGGTGAATGAAACGCATTATTCCATTTGGTCTTCTGTTTGGACGCTGATGCGCTTGCAGTTGATCATTTTTTTAAGTGGTTTCAAACGCGGCACAAAACGCCAAAAGATTAGCAAGATTGCTTTGACTATATTGATTATTGGATTCATGGGCTTTTTGGTGTATACCAGTTGGAGCCTTTTGAACTTTTTGAATTCGCAAGGATTACCTCTTCAAGGGATAGATATTAATTCACTGTTGAATAGCATTCCAGTTTTAATAGTCAATGCTGCTTTTATGGGTATTTTGGTCACTAGTTTTGGTGTTTTGTTACAAGGACTTTACCTCTCTGGTGATATGGATTTTTTACTTACATCACCTCTTCCTATCCGTGCAGTATTCATCTCCAAACTCCTTCAAGCGATCCTTCCTAATTTTGCGTTTATTTCTTTATTTGGTATTCCAGTATTATATGGATTGGGCGCTTCGGAGAATTATCATTTCTTTTATTTTATTAGCGTCGTAATTATACTCTTTGCCATGTCTTTGGCTGCTGCCGCGATATCTAGTTTATTGGTTATGCTGGTAGTCCATATTTTTCCAGCTCGCCGGGTAGGAGAAGCACTTGCCTTCTTAGGCGCGATGTCCACTTTTCTGTGTTCTCAGTCTGGACAGTTAAGCAATATGGGAGAACTTTCCGCTGACCAAACCAGTCGGATTATTTCCATGTTAACGCGTTTAGATACGCTTTGGTCTCCATTGGCTTGGGCGGGAAGAGGGTTAGTGGATATTGGAAATCGTGTTTGGTTAACTGGCTTTGGGTACTTGAGTCTTATATTGATTTTGTCGGTTATTATATTTAGTTTGGTTCTGAGCGTATCTGAGCGTTTATATTTTTCTGGTTGGGCGAGTGTGCAACTTCACAGCGTCAAGAAGAAAAAAGAACCTAAGAAACAAGCGCTTTTCTCGGTAAACTCTATTGGGGTAAGAATGGTTGAACACATTATTCCTGCAGATATGCGTGCGATTATGGTCAAGGATTTCTTGGTATTGAGGCGTGATTTACGAAATATGTCTCAATTGATTTTTCCTTTGATATTGGGGATAATGTATGCCTTTATGTTATTACGTAACAACACGGAATTGAATGAACTACAGGGGACTTCAACAGGATTTGTTGAACAGGCGGTCACAAGTTTCAGCGTTTATTTTGGGATGCTGATTGCTTTGTTTGTCGGTTGGATGTTGCTGGCGCGCTTAGCTGGAATGGCATTCGCTCATGAAGGACGGAATTACTGGGTTCTTAAAACTTCGCCGCTAAAGATCTCTCGAATAATCTCTGCAAAATTTCTCGTCGCATACATCCCATCCTTGGCTCTTTGTTGGAGTTTTCTAGTCGTGACTTGGTTTTTGCGCCAAGCTAATTTAGAAGTCTTGGTTTATTCGCTATTGGTGATTGGGTTTACCTTAGCAGGCAATACAAGCATCAATTTAGCATTTGGTATAGCAGGGACAAATATGGATTGGACAAATCCGCGCAATATGCAGAAAGGGAGCACAGGATGTCTATCTTCGATTGCGACGGTCTTGTTTGTAGGTTTTTCCTTAGCAGTTTTCTTTCTCCCGATATTACTTCTTCCTAACCTCGGTATTCCTGTGATCACGAGTATGATGATTGGATTGGTTTTAGGGGCAGTTGTTAATATTGCTGGTTCTTTGATACCCCTTCGATTGGTACAAGATAAAGCGATTCATCTTGGTGAGTAGTTCTTTCTAGTTGTGATGTTAGCTGAATGACAATTTTTGGTTGTACTTTGGCGATTCTTTATGGATGTGTTAAGGATTAAAGCAAATCTCCTAGAGGTCCTAAGTTGAGATTTAATTCTTCATCCTCAAGCCCGAAAATTTGTTTAAGCTCTTCCATTCGCATATCCAATTTCATAAAGGTTTCACCGAGTCGTTCAATTTCATCATCATTTAAAGAGTTACTGTCCATACGGTGAAGAGCCTGTCTTTCCATAAGTTGTCGAATTAATTCGATCAGAGTCAAAACAAGCTTTGCAAGTCCTTGTTCAACACCTTCTGGATCAGCGTTTATACGATTGGGCAGTACATCTCCAGCTTTCGCTAACTCATCTGCGAAAGCATCTAAGTGATTCGGTGAACTAAGAAGTTTGTTTTCTGATGTGTATACTAAATCAGTTTCTAATTCATTCATCATATTCTCTCTAATATCCTTCAAATGCTTCTTTTATTGTTGTGAGATCACTAATAAAACTATATGCTGGCCATGGACCCGTTAATAAGATTTTTAGATTCTGGTTTTTATGATTGTTCTCGCTAAATTCATTTATTTTCTGTTGAAACTGATCCAATTGTTCTCGATTAATCAAATAAGCTGCTTTTAACAATATTCCTTGCGAAGAAATATATTGGTGTTTTTCCTCGTATGCGAAATCTTGTATAGTGGTATTTAATCTTGAAATTACATCCTCTGCTTTTACTCGAATGGCGTTATCCTGTTTCTGTTCAAATAGTCTTGCTTGCATATATTCGATCCCGGTTTGAGGAGGTTTTTCCTGATTTGTGATTTTATCCTTCTTTGGAATAAGAGATTCTCTATCTGATTGGGTCCAAAGAACATGTAGACTCACTTCGACTTTTCCGGATAGATGTTGGAGATTGGATTTTAACTGTGGATATAGATTCTCTAATTTCACCTGCAGAATCTTTTGATTGTCTAGGATCGTTCCAAAACGAACTGGTAAAACGGTACGGTTTGCCATGAGTGTTTCCACGACTGTTTCATGCCACCAAATATTTTCACTATTTGGTTTTAGAGAAGAATTTGAGGTATAGCTGTAAACCGCGGCTATATCTTGAAACTTTTCTATGGATAAGTCATTATATTGGCTGTCATTAGTCTTATCCCAAGGGATATATGGGATAGGATAATCCGGCTGATCGCAAAAAGCATAAAGGTATATCATAATTGATTGTTTTGATTATGATAGTACAAAGCCTCATCTGCTAGAGCAGACAAAGCAGCACGCTTTCGCATCTCCTCAACTTTATCAACAGATGCCAGCATCACTTTTAAACCAAGATATACCAGGTCCACATCTGCAACTGAGATAGTGATATCACCCCATAAGATCACACCTTTATACAGGATACGATCTAGTAAATCGACTAAGACAATCTCTTGTTCTTTTGATACAGATTCACTCATGATTCAAGGCTGTTTCGGGATTGATTGTGACGAAATTATACGCTGGCCATGGTCCTGATAATTCAAAAACGAATCCCGATGGCGAATAGGCGCTTTTAATCGCCTCTAACTTGGTTTGGAAGATTTCGAGATTTTCGTTTGATACGAGATAAGCCCCATTGAGTACCATTTCATCCATTCTTCCAGTCGTTTCTTTTCCAAGCAGATGGGTAATATTTGATTTTGCTGCTATAACCGCAATCTCATCGTGACAATTTTGACATATATGATCGCAACATCGTTGGATTTCCTCTGAAATAGCCACCTCCAATTTCTTACGTGCAAAATAAGCGAGACCTTCGGATTTATTATTGATTTCTTCTTTAATTCCTTGCACACGTTCATTTGTATTCGTGATCTCTTCTGATAATATCTTATGATCATAGTAGACTTTGATACCCCACTCTTGTTTATCGACTAAATAGTCAAGGTTTTCAAGAAATTCATCCTGATATTCTTTTAATACTTCAATTACACGCTCCTCTGATAAGTATATTGTGCAAAACTTCATCGGAATAACAGTGCCATTGTGTAGAAGGGTATCAAGAACTGACTGATGACCGAGCACTTTTGCTTCTAACCAAATAGGATCTTCTACATTTACTTGTAAAACATCTTTCCCAAATTCACTGAGTGGGACCTCACTAACGACTGCTTGGATATCATTGAAAAATATACCAGTAATCGGATAACCCAGATGTTGAATATCTTTAACCGCGTCAGGTATCGTTAAATCCGCACGGGTAACACCAAATACATAATAACAGAATCCTTCTTCATGTAAAGTCTCTCCATCAATTATCACTGACTCAACAATATCTTCAGGTTTATCCGCTTTACTGAGGGGTGTTTTTATCTCTTTAAGTAATTTTTCATTCTCAGATATCTTTTGGCGTAGTATCTCGATTTCTGCTAAATTGCTTTCTTTTTTACCTGATTTATTATGTTCATTCACCCTGTAGGTGGTTGACTTGCGGTTTGACTTTTTTTGAGATACAGTCTTATTATTGGTCACTTCGATTTCTTCGGCTTCGGTTTTGGAAGATAGACCGTTCTTAGATTCCAACGCACTGATCTGCTCAAGAAGATTGTGAACCATCTGTTCTCGAAGCAATGCTCTCACTTCTTCGAATGCTTCTTGACGCGCCTTATTGAAGACTGTTTCTATTTCAGATTCTGAAAAATCTTTACTCTTACCATTTATTTGAGAGAGCAAGGTCTTAATAATTTCATCCATTTTGTCATTTTCCCAAATTATCAATTCGGATACTTTTTTTCAATTGATCAAACAACCGGATCAACAATTGTCTGTTGGAAATCTGGTTGTCTTACCATCGATACTAATAATGTGTTCTTCACATCAGTTTCAGTGAAGGTACAAGGCTCTTCGGATGCATTGCTATAAGCGCTGAGAAGTTTGTATGCTTCAGTAAGTTCCGCCATCTGCTCTTCGGCATTTTCTAGGTTTGGCTGGTGGTCAGGGTGTATTAGAGCCGCTTTTTTTCGATATGCAGTTTTAATCTCTTTTAAAGTGGCGCTCTTTTCTAGCCCTAATTTCTGTCGAGCTTGATCGATAATGGGAAAGGATATAGGTTGGATGTCAACGCTAGCAAAGCTGTACAGCGGTAAAGGTCCAACTAACCGGAATGTTAGACTTGTTTCACCTGGTAGTTGTTTTTTATTTCGTTCAAAAGCGGCATCTAATTCTTCAAGGTTCTTTTCTAAAGTCGGTCGATCTGATTCATTCACCAATAATGCTGTGTTCAAGACCATACTATCGTCCATAGGTGGGTTGATGACAGTATCAATGGATGTCTGTCGTAACACAGGTAAAATAATATTTTGTAGAGAAATTCGGGAATTGTCAAAAATCATTTTTACCAATTTACCTAATTCAATTTGTTGCTTACGCAAGGCGCCATCGTCGGAATTGTCTCCATTGGTCTTTGTAGTTTCTTGCTGACTCATTGATTCAATTTGTTCTCTTAATTCTTGAACGGGTGTGGTTTGAGCGATGGCTTGAAAAACAGGCTGTAATTCCCATAAGACAGCAATTTCGTATTGTGTTTGATCTTTGTGCTTTTCGAGCATCTCTTTAAATAGTTGCTGTTTTTGGTTGAGTAATTTTCTTACTTGTTCTATATCATCCATAGTTGTCCCAAATCGAACAGGTAAAAGAGGAAATTCCTGCATCACCACTTCGATAACACGTTGATGGGTTACTAGATATTGAGTTGCATCAGATCTTTTTAACTTACGATAATCTACTTGATCATTCTTGCTAACTACGGCTGATAATCCAGCAAATGGGATGGTGAAGACATCATTTTTGTCATTGATTGAATCCACGTCGAAGATGACATCAACCTCATCTGGGATGATTGCATATAGGTATAAGCGAAAATTAGATTGTGATTTGCCATTCCTGGACATTTTTCTTCCTTTCTCTTAATCAGATTCAGGTGTTAATTCATCGTGACTTTTAAAAGCTTGTTTAAAGTGATGCAATGCAACAAAGACTTTGGAAATTGACTGCTCGGTAGGCTCCGGGGTTAATTTGGCTGTAACTAATGGGTTTGCATCCAATACTTCGCGTATTGCCAATAAGGCAGCACGATGGCAAAGACCTTCTATTTCTGCACCAGCTAAGCCGTTCGTATCTATGGCAAGTGAATTCAAATGGACATCTTTGTGCAGTGGAAAATTGCGAGTGTGAATTTTTAAGATTTCAAGACGCGCTTCTTCGTCAGGTAAGGGAAGAGGTACTAAATAATCAAATCTTCCGGGACGTAATAGAGCAGGGTCAAGACGATCGAGGCGATTTGTTGCCGCTAATACCACAACACCTTTCAATTCTTCAATACCATCCATCTCGGTGAGTAATTGACTTAAGATGCGCTCGGTGACCTCAGTATCACTCCCATAACCGCGTTTAGGCGCGATAGCGTCGATTTCATCAAAGAAAATAATACATGGCGCTGCTTGACGTGCTTTGTGGAATACTTCACGCACACCGCGTTCGGATTCACCGACCCACATACTAAGCAATTGTGGTCCCTTCACGGAGATAAAATTCGCTTCACACTGATGGGCAGCCGCTTTTGCCAATAAGGTTTTACCAGTTCCTGGTTCACCATGCATGAGGATACCTTTCGGTGAACGTACGCCAACTTGTTTGAATAATGCGCTATATTTTAAAGGCCACTCAATCGCTTCGATAAGCAGGCGTTTTACCTCTGCGAGTCCACCGACATCTTCCCATTTAACATCTGGCACTTCCGTGAATACTTCTCGAATCGCAGATGGTTCAACCTCAGTTAAAGCGGATAGAAAATCAGAATAGGTCACTTCAAGATTCATTAATTGTTCATAGGGTACTTTCGCCTGACCGAAATCAATATCTGGCATTATTCGACGTAAAGAACTCATCGCTGCTTCTCGGCAAAGAGCTTCCAGGTCTGCTCCCACAAAACCATGGGTGATCGCGGCAAGGTTCTCTAAATCCACATCTTCTGCTAATGGCATTCCACGTGTGTGGATCTCAACGATTTCCTTGCGTCCTTCCCTATCAGGGACACCAATCGCGATTTCTCGATCAAAACGTCCTGGTCGGCGTAAGGCGGGGTCGAGTGTGTTGGGAATATTAGTAGCAGCTATGACCATGACATTACCGCGTGATTCCAAGCCATCCATCAATGCTAGTAATTGTGCAACTACTCGGCGCTCAACTTGTTTTTCTCCACTCATCTCCTCCCGTTTCGGAGCCAGGGCATCGATCTCGTCAATGAAAATGATTGCAGGGGAATGTCGACGAGCATCTTCAAAGAACTCGCGTAAATTGGCTTCGGAAGCGCCGTACCATTTATCAATTACTTCTGGTCCATTGATATTGATGTAATACGCACTAGTCTCATGAGCAACTGCTCTGGCGATCAATGTTTTGCCACACCCAGGAGGTCCGTGTAATAAAACACCTTTGGGCGGGTCAATCCCTAATCGTTCAAATACTTCTGGATATCGTAAGGGAAGTTCAATCATTTCACGGATGCGGCGTGTGACTCGACGAAGACCACCAATATCTTCATAGGTCACGGCATTTCGTTCTCGTTTCGCACCTTCCCCAGTAAATTTAATTGTAGTGGTAGGGCTGATTAATACTGCTCCAGATGGGTCCGTCAGTGTAACTGTATAGGATTGTGCCCGAGTTCCAAACAGGTCAACTCGAACCTGATCTTCTTGAACAACTGGAATTCCATCCATCAGACGAGCCAAGTAACGCCCTTCGCTGTGGATAGATTGAGGTGTTTCCGCTCTCGTTCGTTTTACGGTTTTTATTTGGGCATGAGCTAATACGATGCTCTTGGCTGGTTTTATGGAGGTTTTTCTGACGGTAACCTTCTCGTCTAAACCAGCTTGAGCGTTTATGCGAATGATCCCATCGATTTGGATTAATTTCTTTCCTCGTTCAGCGATATAAGCAGGCATTACTCGAACGACAGTAGATCGCTTTCCGGTTATTTCCACGACATCTCCAATATTTACACCCAATAGGTCTAGGTCTTGTGGATCAAGCCGAGCTAAACCGCGTCCTACATCTTTAGCAGGCGCTTCTGCTACTCGGAAAGACAAGCTATTTTCTTCATTTGACATATTTTTCTCCTCTAAGTCGATGCCTGAATGCTGGCTTCTAAGCGCTCCAATCGATCTCTTAAAAGCTGGTTTTCTTGTTCGATCTGATGAGCCCGACTTGAGAGATATGGATCACTCTCCCACCAATTGATCCCCATCTCCATAGCTTTATCCACGGAAGCGACTAATAAGCGTACTTTTATATTCAACAATTCAACGTCAGCTAAGGATACGGTGATATCACCAGCAATCACAATACCTTTATCAAGCACCCGTTCCAAGATATCTGCCAGGCTACTTCCGCTGGTTGCATGTTGCATTCGTTGTTCAGTCATAACTTAGCTTTCCTTTCTTACATAGCTTATTTTATGCATTGCGCTGTTTATCAATTCTTCCCGCTTTTATCACCAGATTTGCAGTTTTCTTACGAAGCTCAGAGATATTCCGGCAATATTGACAATTTGAATTCTCTTCCGAATAACTTTCACAGGTGAGTAATACTTCTACCTCTTCAATCAATGCTTCAGCATAGGGGAGCTTTTGCGCTGCGCTTCCAGCATTATTGATCGATTGTGTCAAGCGTTGGATTTTCTCTTCTTGTTGTGAAAAAAGATTAATTGGACAGTTGATCATGTTTGTTCTTCTTCTTTCTCAAATGTCTCATTACGGCGATAGCGGCGAGTACGCTGATAACTAATAATATTGCCTTTCTCGTCTACTTGGGTTTCATAGGTAGCTAGCACATCATGTGTATCCGGCACATTTGCCAGCTCCAACAGATCAATAATTACTTGATAACCATCCTGCGTTTTTACGAAAGAAGATACTGTTTCAGCTTTCAATCCCGTGATTTCTGTTAATTGCTCTTTTACTTTTAATGCAATTTGCGTACCTAACATTGTAACCTCCGATATTGTTCAAATTATTCTTCTTGTTCAGCTTTCTCTTTTTCTCGGATCATACTGAGAAGAGTTAATAGGTAGGTTTCTGCTTGGTCATATTCTTCTTCAGTGATCTCTCCGAGATCATATTTCAACTCTAACTCTAACAAATTTCTCCGAACTGCTTCTTCAGAATAAAACTCATTCTCGGCTTGTTCAGTAATTTTCTCTGCTATCCAGATCATCCCTTTGAAAGGACCTGTAACGGGAAATGTGAGTAAATCAGTAAGCCAGCCCATCTATTGCTCCTCCTCATTTGTCCCAGTTAATAATTATGTTGACAAAATTATAAGGTGGAACAGGTCCAACATATTTGAACATGATCCTTTTTCCCATTTCTGAGTCAAGTTTTTGGATTTCATCATCGAACGCAGCTTCTTTAGATTTTTTCACCAAGAAGGCAGCGTTGATTATCATTTTGTCGGTGATCACTTTATTAGTGCGTGTTTTATCAACAAGGGGACGTAATCGTGATAATATTTTTTCAGCATCCAAGTCGCGTTTTTTATTCATGGCTGCTTCAATCATCTCACCTAGTTTGATACGCTCGTAATATGTTGATTCTGGGGAGCGACCAACTAATTCATCACGAAGGTGGCGGATAGGTGTGTTCTCTTTGATGATCTCCTCAAATATGTTTTCATCAAACCAAAATGCTTTTAATCCCAGCTCAACCCGATTCTCGATTTCTTCAAACTCACTAATGAGCCCACCGTAACGACGTTTTAATACTTGCTCAATGACAGCTTCCTCATCAGGCGCAACAGTCCCAAAACGGATTGGTAAGATCGGGAAGTGTTGCATAACTTCTTCTAATACCAGTGTGTGTGCCATCATATTACGACGGCTTTCATTATATTCAGGTTCATCTGTATCGCTAGCAACTACAGCCAGGTCGATATAGTTAATTGTGTTGACAATATCGCCTCTTTCACCCATGCCACGCGTTAAAAATTGGTAAGGTTGATCAGCGCGAATAAGACAATATAGATATTTCTTTTTAGGAGGTTCAATTTTTGGCATAATTTGATCTAATTCCTGTCCTTATTAATTTCCGAATTATTTCCTCTATCGATACACTCGTTGAATTTTGCCATCTCAATTTGATAATTCAATGTCAATCCTTTCTCGCTCAATCCTTTTACAATTGAGGATATTATTCTATTTGCCCACTCGCTTAGCTCTTTTGAATCTTTCTGAAGTGAAAGATATTCCTCTTGAAGTGATCTGAAAATTGGTAATACGATTGGATCGAGTTTTGGTAAAACATGTTCGGTTAATATCTTTTCAAGATTTTGAGCTTGTTCTGTGAATCCGGAGCGATAAAAAGGGGCAATTTCCATAGCTAGGGGTAGGTGAGCGCTTAAATCTCCTCCGATGATTAGCAAATCAGCCTCTTTCCTTGAGAATTTTCCTGATCTAACTTCTTGATGGATTTTTTGTAAGAAAATATCTCTGCTTGAAACACCTTTGACAGCATTTTCGAAATTAAGTTTGTCTAAATAATAAATATCTTTACAAAATCCATTTTCGATAGCAAATTGATTGGTATATATTTCCCGTGGTGCAAGGATACATAGATTTTCTGCTAAACCTTTTATTATTGGATAGAGGTTTGGTGGCTGAATCAGACTTCTATCGAAATTGATAGACAGGCACCGCGAAGCTTGAGTTGTTTTGTTCTCTGCAAGAGGGTGTGCATGTTCGTGTGCCAATAAAGCTTCAATGGCACGATGGTCAGTCCAGTATCCAGATTCGAACATTGCTTTTCGATTGATAAAAACATTACATCCTATAAGATTTGATAGATCAAAAAGGTTTACCACTGGTCTCGAACTTAATGTCGCGATACTTTCTTTTGTCAGTTTGTATCCCTTGGGTTCTAAGAGATCTGGACTTACTCCGGCTTGAAGTTGGCGAATAAGTGGTTTGAAATCATCCAAGATATAAAGCATTACCCATTGATGAGGCAAATCAATATGCTGGATATATTCTCGTATGACTTTTTCTTCAATCTCAATAATTGGCAAAACGTTTCTATCTTCAAAGTCCGCTACAACTCGAAGCTCTGTTGTGCCAATACGGTGGAGACTAAAGTGCCGGATAGTTCGGGACATTTTATTCTTAACTACTCTTCTGTAAACGAATTTCTAAAATGCCATTCTTGTATGTTTTGGTGAGTGTGTCTGACTTCACTGGATCAGACAGTAAAATCTCTTTTGCATATTTTCTTTCGCCAGAAGTTTCCAGTCTTAGAATATCATCCATTAATTCAACGGTGATCTCTTCCTCCTGAACGCCGGGTAATTCAGCAACAATTAATATCTCTTCAGCTTCGTCGAATATATCTACCAAGGGTTCACGAATATCTGCTACTTCGGGACCTTCTTGGGTTGTGCGAATATTTCCGAAATGTTCAACTTTGGGCGCGCCACCAATATCTGTACGTACCGAGAATCCATAAACGCCGCGTCCTTTTTCGCCTAAGCCTTTAATCTTAAATTCACCACCTCGTTCTACACCTTCTAGCTGTTCAGCTTTATCAACCAAATTGGAAACAAGATCTAGCATATCTCCTAAACCTTTAAATATACCACCTACTCCTAAATCGATGGATATATCTTCTTCTGTCTTTCGAGATTTCTTGGAATTCTCCATGGTTTACCTCCAAATTTTTCTATTACGATAAGGATAATTTCGTTCTTTTAATTGAAGTTGTTCAGTTTCCTTCAATCGAGTCCAAGTAGCTTGCCCTGGACCTGTGTTTCTCCGTATTGAATTACTTGTACGGATGTTATCATTTGTGCGGATTAGGTTGATTGAGTATTGATATTTCATATCTCAGACTCCTTTTTATCATTTCTAATTGAAGTTAATACTCGATAGAAATCTCTGCGTAACCAGTTTTCTTTTCAGATTTTTCTTCTGAAGATTCTTGAAAGATTAGTAGATTTCCTTCTCCAGGCATGTCGTTAAGTAAACTCTGAAGTTGGTTCAATCGTTCTTGGACATTATAAATGCGTTCTTCAGTTCTTTCTTTGTTTTTCGCCCAGATGTCTAACTCTCGTTTAAGACGCGCTTTTTCATGCTCAAGACGAGCATATTCGCTAATAAGCTGCTCACGGTTAGCTGGAACAACATGGTTTTTTAATGCATGAATGGTTGAAATATCGCGCATGGACCGGACACGTTTATTCTTCATAATTATTATTTTCCTTTGTGTGGTGCTCGATCAATTTAAGCAGCATCTTTCGCTGTTGTGCACGGCGGTCTCTCGATTGAATGGTAAATGAAGTCTTAGATTCTAAAATATCTAAACATAGCGTGACAAATCGAGGATCTTCTGAGTTGGGTTGTATATCTTCCTGAGTGGAAATTTTGGCAATCATGATTGAGGAACGCATGGTAGGTGTTTGATCGTATTCTCCAGAAGCGCGAAAATCACGAACGATGTCAACAATTTTCTCCACTTTTTCTTCGGATAATCCCGCCTTTGCAGCGGTTATCTGAATCTCTGTCCCACGATCAAAATAATCAATATCCAATGTGATCAAACGATCGCTTAAGGCGTCTTGTGCTTCGTGAACGCCTGCATATTCCTGTGGGTTGCTGGTAAAGATGGCTCGGAACTCTGGGTGTACTTTTATATACCCATCGCGTTGATTTGCATTCGGTAATACTAAGAATCGTTCCTCTAATACCGCCAATAATACATTATTAGTCTCAGGTCTTGAGCGGGTGAACTCATCATAGATCAATGTATAACCTTCACGGCAAGCAGTCGTGAGTCGATTGTCTACCCATTGTTGTGATGCATCTTCTTCTAACTTCAGTACCGAATGAATGTAACGATCAACCACTTTCCGGTAGCGATATCCTTGCGATCCTCCAATCAAGGAAGATGTTGTAAACTCTTCATCACCTACAATTAACATAACCGGTCTATTTAAATGACTTGCGACATGTAAAGCTAGGGTGGTTTTTCCTGTTCCTGCTTGACCCCGGAAGTGGATTGGATAACCTGCCATTAAGTAACCAAGGGATCGTTGTTTTAGATCCTTGATAGTTGGTGTTTCTATGAAATCGTCGCTAGCGTGGACCGTTAATGTAGTGGGAGTAAAATCAGTTACTGGAAGGGTAGCTATGGTCATAAATGAACCTCCATGTGGAATTTATTTTTACAATCATGTTGTTATTCTCTAAAAAATTTTCATCTCAATTGATAAAGCTCGATACCATTGTTCGCGAGCATGGACGCGGTTAGATGGTTTAAGTTGCCAAGATAGAAACTGCTCATAAACTTTTTGTAACGGTAACTGTGCTTCTATCCAACTTTTTTCTTCGAACGGAGAACCTAGGGATTCTCTTTCTCCATCTCCCCAGAATATTCGATGAGCCATACCTCGCTCAAAGTCAGCGCCAATATTACTAAAAACACCGGTCATGAGATATGCGACAGAATCTCCAAAAGCAAAAGCAAAATTATCCTTTAATTGGAGGTGTAATCCAGCCGTCGCCGCTAAACAAGTAATCAATCGTGCGAGGGCTTCATCTTCCCCTTCGATTTTTTCACTGATCGTTTTGGAAATGATGCGACGTTTCTGTTGGATGATCATACCGTCAGCATAGGCTAATTGTGGGTTACCGCCAAATTGAGTTGTAGGGAAAAAGGTGAATGAAAAATCTGACCAATTAAATTCAGGAATATCACCAATTAACTTCAAGCTAAGTTGAATATTTTTCCAGAGTTCAAGAAAGAGGTTTTGAGCTTGCGATAAATCTGGTTGCAGGATAATTTCTGGACGTGATCCGTCTCGTAATGCAATTCTGCATTCTACGCCTTCTAGTATATGCATATTAGAAGGGAGGGTAATTTCGATGCTACCGCTATTTCGACCAGCGGAACGGATTTTTCGATTTCCTAGATACATATCCTTTCCTTGTGTTTGGTTTCTTCTAGCCCATTCTCTAGCAGAAACCCGACTAATGTTCAAACGCTTGGATAATTATTGATTATACATGGTTTCCAAACGTTTGAACTACGAATTGGGCTTTCTTCGAGCGAGATTATTCCGCGTCCTCCTCCTGCGTTTCTTCGAATGCAGGCTGCCATTCTGCAACTGGCTGACTTTGGAGACCTAGTTGGATTTTCAGCGTGTTTAGATCACGCCATTCTTGGCTTGCAGCGTTAATATCTTCTTGAATAGCTCGTTGTTGAGCTTGAAATTCAATTTTCATATCCGCTACATTGCCAGATAATCGATTGTATCCAATTGCTAGCATTTTCCGTTGTTTATCAGCCATTTCTTGATGAGTAGTGTTGAACTCCTTTCGCATTTCTTTGACCCCATCACGCAATTCTTGCATTTGATCGTGCAATTGTTCGCTTTGGGCAGCAGACATATTTGCATGGATTTTATCTAATTCATCAAGCATGTTTTGAGTGCTCGCTTGAAGATTTGCGTTAAAATCACTTAAAGCCTGTTTTTGATCAGCAGCCATTCTTGAATGTTCCGCATTCAATTGCTTCCGCATCTCTTTGACATGTGTTCGCAATTCTTCCATTTGCTCACTCAATTCTTGTCGTTGCTTATCCGACATGTTTGTATGTAATGAGTCTAAATCCTTTAAATATGTCTGTGTCATATCTGTTAAATTAGATTTATAATCGCCTAGCATTTTTGCTTGATCAGATGCCATTTGTTTATGTTCAGCCTTCAATTGCTCGCGTAGGTCTTCTACTTGATCTCGCAAGCTATTCAGTTGTTGCTCCAGAAGTTCTCTTTGCTCCGCGGACATACTCTTGCGAGCATTTTTCAAATCTCGGATTTGATTGCTCGTAGCCTCTCTGTTTTCTTCATCAAATTGTTGAAGAGTTTCTCGTAGATCAGCCGTCATCGCTTGATGATCAGCATCGATATCAGAGAGTTCCTGCCGCACATTACTGCGGAGGTCTGCTACGGCTTTCATTCGTGCAGCATAACTGCCCACAAGTTCTTGAGTAAGTGTGCGCATTTCAGAAAACAATACCATAGACATACCTCCTAAAAATATGAATTTCTTTAATTATGTTGTATCATTATGCTTATGGTGATACAATTCTCTGCAGGTACGAGGAGGGTCATCTCCCATCGTACCTGCAGTGATGATGTCTGTTTGCGGGATCCAGACGGTTACTATGTACGACTAGAAGATTATGCGGGAGCTGCAGCAGCTGCAGTTAAACCGACGGCTTCTGCGTACTTGAGATAGGTGTCAACACCAGCGACAACCACACGAGCCTCAATCGCGAGGAGCTCGATGCCGACTAGGGAGACTCGCACCCAGGCATCAATCACGATGCCTTTATCAAGAATACGATCTACTACCTCAGCCAAACTTGTTGATGCAATTGTTTTTTCAACAGCCATTGTAAGAATCTCCTTTCAAAAAATAAGTTTGCTCTTGCTTTATGATTGTATAATAACGTGTGTTTTTTGTTTATGGCGTTAGTATTGCGTTAGGTTTTTATTTATTTAACCCACACATAAAAGAAATCCCCTCCTTGTGGGGGATTTTTGGTATTAGATTTAGTTCATTAATCTAAGTCATGTAATTGTTACTATTTCTCCTTATGTTTCAAAAATTGTTCTGTCGTTGCTCGAGCATATAACCTTGATTTGGTATTGTACGAAGATAGGTAGGATTTGCGGGGTCTTGTTCAAGTTTTGTCCGTAAATTCTTCATATGCCACCGCACCAAACTCGTATCTCCGTAATCTGGTGGATAATTCCATACATTTTGTAACAATTGTTGGCTATTGAAGATTTTTCCGGGGTGTGTAATTAAATAATAAAAAAGATCATATTCGGTGGAAGTTAATTGTACTATCTCGTCTTTTAAAGAAACTTGACGGGAATGTGGATCAAGTTAAATGCCTCCAATTTGGATGATATCTTGTTCATTAGGTTGAGAGGGATTATTTTTGGATTTTCTCTTGTTACGTCTGAGCATAGCCTTAATCCGAGCTTTGAGTTCATGCAGATCGAAGGGCTTCCCCAGGTAATCATCGCCTCCTTCTTCCAATCCATTTATTCGGTCAGATGTTTCGTTTCGGTGAGTCAAAAAGATAATCGGCACTGATTCAAGTATTGGGTCTTGACGTAATTTCCGACATACTTCTAATCCGTTCATTTGTGGCATATTGATATCTAAAATGATAAGGTCGGGAAAGCTACGACGAGCAATTGACAATGCTTCGTATCCGTCTTTGGCTGACAAGACTACATAGCCATCGAAGGAAAGGCTGCGTTGGACAGCCCAGATCAAGTCTGGCTCGTCATCGACAAGGAGTATGCTCTCGTTATTCATTGAATAACCTCCTGATATCTTTGAAATGCCTGATTGGCGAATGATCGAACATCTTTTAATGTAAATGGTTTGGAGATGAAACCCATGATAATGCCATCATGAATTGCTTTCAGAATGGCATCGTCTTCTTTATTATAATATCCAGAGATAAGGACAACCGAAGTTTTTGGGTGGTTTCTTGAAATGAAAGCAGCAATCTCAAAACCATCATGATCAGGTATTTTGATATCTACAAATGCAATAAAGTATGAGTCCTTCTCGAGCTTTAAAAATGCGGTATGACTCGATGCAGCGCTTGAAACCGAATAGCCGGAAGATTTTAGAATATTTTCCAGCGCCCATCGAATATCTTCTTCATCATCAACAATCAGTATTTGTGGCGAACTCATTGTTTTTTACCCATCCGATCATCTATTGTATAAAATATTGTCTAGTCTGCTAGCTTGAATTGATCTTTATTGTATTATTTACTTTTTATTTCGGTTGGTAATCGGACAATGAATATACTTCCTTCATCTTCTAAACTCTTGACCTCAATGGTTCCTTTATGCTGTGCAATGATACTGTGACTGATCGGTAATCCTAGACCAGAACCCATTCCAACAGATCTGGTTGTGAAAAAGGGGTCAAATATTTTTGGTAAGATAGAAGGAGTAATTCCTGAACCGGTGTCAATAAATTGTACTTGTACTTCTTCAGGAGATGTAATTGTGTTTATTGTAAGGTTACCTCCTGATAACATCGCATTGCTTGCATTCAATATCAGATTAGTAAATACCTGTTGAATTAATTCCTTATTTGCTAATACTGGGGGCATTTTTTGTGCGTAATTTCTTTTCAATGTAACATTGTTTACTGATAATTGATTCTCCAATAAAGAAAGTGTTTCGTCTAAAATTTTATGAATGCTTACTTTCTTCATATTCTTTTTTAAGCTTGGGCGAGAAAATTTCAGTAAGTTTTCGATAATTAATGAAGCTCGCTTTGCAGCACTATCGATTTTTTCTAAGCCTTGTTCGCGTAATTGAAGATCATCTGTATTTTCGAGTAATAACTGTGCGCTTGCTGAAATAATACCGAGTGGATTACGTAATTCATGCGCAATGCCACCAGCCATAACACCGAGTGCAGCTAATTTATCAGATATGATAAGTTGTTGTTCGAGGTCTCTTTTTTCGGTGAGATTTCTACCGACAATCACAATACCGGTTAATTTATTTGAGTCATTTCTCATAGGTGAACAACTCCACTCAACAGGTATTTCTTGACCGTCTGCAGTTTGAAGGTTGATTTCTTTCTGATGCTGACTAGTATCGCTGCCAGCAGCCTGAAGAGTCTTAGCCATCATTTCCTGGTGTTCTTTAATACAAAGCGATTGCAAATGTCTTCCCTTTACAACTTCACTTTTGTAACCTGAAATTAGCTCAGCAGCGTGATTCCAAGTTACAATGCAACCGTCGGGGTCGAGTGAGATGACCAATTCATTAGCACATTCCACAATACTAGCGAGATGACGTTCTGTATTTCGGATTTCTTCCCCTAGTTGTTCGCGTTCTGTAATATCGTCCATTAATAAAAGAACATTTTTAACCTTTTCCGAATGTTGAGGATCTTCGATAAATAGTTCTTCGAGCGGCTGCAACGGAATTAATCGGTAATAATAGATATGAGTGCTTAATCCGGGGGCGTGATAAGCGAGTTTATCACCTTCAAACGGTTGTCCAGTTTGGAGCACTTTAATAATGCGATTTTCAATTTGCGTGTAATTTAATAATGCTTTAGGGAATACATCCTTAATTTGATAGCCTAAGGTCGAGTCTAAATTACGACGAGATCTTTCTAGAAAGTTTTTATTTACGGATACGACGCGCATCGAAGGGTTAATCACAAGCAATGAACTAGGGATACTATCAATGATGCGATTATAAAAATTCTTTTGGTTTTCTAGTAATTGTGTATTTGCCTTGATAATTGCTTCATTTTGTTTTCGTTCTGTAATATCTTCCAAGGTTGTTAAAATTTGATTAGGTTCACTATCCCCAGGTAAAAATTGTGGGACTGCACTCATGCTAATCCATACGGTTTTCTTCTGAAGTGGATTATAGATGCCCAATTCAATATTATTTACCGTTTCTCCCAACTTCCCAGCAATAATCGCTGGATGTTCATCTGGAGAAAGATTGTCGCCATTCTCCTTGATTATTTTCCATTGCTCGTCGTAAATAGTTCGCTGATAAATTTCTTCTTCCGTTAACCCTAATATTTTCCTGGCGGCGGAATTTGCTGAGGTAATTACTCCTAATGCAGAACAATATATTGCACCCTGGATCATTGTTTCAAAAAGAAGACGGTTTTTTTCCTTGCTTTTTGCTAACTTATTCTCGTATAAAACACGATTGTATGCCACTTCAATCGTTGTTCGAAGGGCATCCAATGAGAATGGTTTTATCAAATAGCCGTAGGGTTCCGCATATTTTGCCTTCTGAATTGTACTATCTTCAACATCACCACTAACATAAATTACTGGGATACGGTATTTTTTCCAGATTATGGTGGCTGCTTCAGTACCACTCATCCCTTCACCAAGATGGATATCCATCAGAATTAGGTTTGGATGCAATTCCTTAGCGAGTTGTATAGCTTCTTCCCCTGTTTCTGTGTTACCTAAAACAGTGTAGCCTAATTTACTTAGTAGACTCTTTAAGGCGTGTGTAAATAACTTCTCGTCTTCAACGATTAGTAGTGAAATCGCGGTCATTTTTAACCCACTTTCTAACTAATAGAGGATCATGTTGATTGTGGTAATACATTTCTAATAATTCTAAAGACATTGGTACCAATGTACTAATCATACCACATTTATGCCTCAAATTTCCTTACAGAATTGTTGTTAGTAATTGAAAATGATATATTAGTGTTTTTCTGCAAGTACCAGCTTAGAT